>ERZ1292629.4-Hain-H43-01um-R1-4-length-406101-cov-16_pt1 | contig 406101 bp, 427 predicted proteins | sample MGYA00564399_ERZ1292629 | MGnify/ENA primary metagenome ERZ1292629 (study PRJEB36523, sample SAMEA6512636) | groundwater metagenome | collected 2019-01-08 | study: AquaDiva: Metagenomics assemblies of 32 groundwater samples | reverse complement strand
ATAATAACAATAGTAATACTAACAATAATGACAGCAAGAATAATAAGAAAAATAAAAGAAGGAAATAAAGAAAACAATTAAGTTGCCAATTCTAATTTTTCAGTAAGATCTTTCTTATTACGACCTTTAGACAACCCCTCTCCCCTAAAATGCCATTTTTCTTTAGGTATACCAAAACCTTCTTTCGCTTGGTTAATACCATCATAAAATTTGTCTAAAACATCACCAAAACCCGCTCTTCTTGCTCGCCTTTGAGTAGCTGAAGGCTTGTCTAGCAAGTATTCACAAAAGGCTATTCTTCTTGTAAGCCAATAATCCTCATCTTTAGGTGAAAACTTCGATACTTTAACACCAGCAGCTAATTTAGCATTATTTATACCGCCATACTTTTTATCTATAATATTCTGAAAGCCATAATCCCTTGCCTTTTTTTGAGTAGCACGAGGATATTTTTGCAAAAAAGTCATAAATGAACAATCAATAGTACTCCAATATTCATCAGTGTATTTTACCATTTCACTTTAGAAAAAACTAGTTTTTTGTGGTTTTGTGATTTTTGGAATGTTCTCCTTCTTCTAGCCCACAAGTACAATCAGCCATTCCTTTAAAATCACGGGCCGTTAATCCTTCCTCGTAACCAGCAATAAGTTTCATAGTCTCATCTAATAATTCTTGCTCTTTAAGACGATCAGGATGATCATCAGAGTGATCACTAGAAGAATTACTTACACTTTTAACAATTATATTTTTAGAAGTCATAAAAATGATAAATGGAAACGATTTAAAAATCTTATTAAAAACATACTTACCATCTTCCTGCTGATCTTTGTCTGTTACTAGATCTACCATTACTTCTGTCGTGTCTTCCTCCACCACGACCGCCTTGCCCCCCGCTACCGCCGCTTCTACCACTGCTCCTAGTTCCTCCGCTTCTGCTGTCACGACCGCTCTTACCACCTCTACCCCAATGATTACCACCACGATGACCACCACGGTTTTGTTCTCTAGGTTTAGGTTTAGCAGCTAAGCCGACAGCGTTTCTTGATTCTTCAGAATGATAAGTATGAGTCATAACCTCAATAGGCATCTTGATAAGTCTCTCAATATCCCTCAAAAAATTTCTTTCTTCACCAGAACAAAAAGAGTAAGCAGTGCCTTGAGCTCCAGCCCTTGCCGTTCTACCTATACGATGAACATAACTTTCAGGCTCGTTAGGTAACTCAAAATTAATAACGTGAGAAATATCATCAATATCAATACCTCTAGCAGCAATATCAGTAGCTACTAAAACTTTAACTCTACCATTCTTGAAGTCATCAAGCGCAGCAGTACGATAATTTTGTGCTTTGTTACCATGAATGGCATCAGACTTGATACCGTTCCTTCTAAGAAAATAAGCAATTTTGTCAGCACGATGCTTAGTTCTAGTAAAAATTAGGACTTTGCTCAAATGTTCCTTTTGAAGAAGGTCTAACAATAATTGTTCCTTATCAGGTTTATCAACGAAGAATAAGCATTGTTTGATTCTATCAACAGTTGTTGCTTGAGGGGTAACACTAACACGAAAAGGATTTCTCAATAAACTACTAGCTAAATTATCAACATCAGGCGACATCGTAGCAGAAAAAAATATTGTTTGACGTTTTTGAGGAAGCCTGGAAATAATCCTTTTAATATCATGAATAAAACCCATATCTAACATCCTATCAGCTTCATCTAAAACAAAAAACTCAATTTCTTGTAAACTAACAAGTCTTTGCTCCATTAAATCAAGAAGTCTGCCAGGAGTAGCAATGATAATATCTACTCCCCTTCTAATTGCACTAGCTTGTGGCGACTGATTAACACCACCAAAAATAACGACTTTCTTAAAATTTAAGAATTTACCATAATTATCAAAGCTTTCACCAATTTGTGCGGCAAGCTCACGAGTAGGTGCTAAAACCAAAGTTTTCATCCCGCCACTATTATGAGTAGATTGACTCATACGTTGAAGTATAGGCAAAACGAAAGCAGCAGTCTTACCAGTGCCAGTTTGAGCAATACCTATCAAATCCTTACCAGACAGAAGTTCAGGAATAGCCTTAGACTGTATAGGAGTAGGTTCAGTATAACCCTGTAAAGCTACAGCTTTCTGCAAAGGTTCAATCAATGATAAATCTTTAAATGACATAAAAATAAGACAAAAACAGCCCTCTTAAACTATAGCTTTTTAAGAAAAAAAGGCAAAAATGCACCACCGGGGAATTGAACCCCGCTCTCGACCTTGGCAAGGTCGCGTTCTACCGATAAACCAGTAGTGCGTTTTACTAGATTAATCATAAATCATAGTATTAAAAACGTTATGGTCTAAGAAATAGTTTAAGTTTATAAACGAGAAAACGCTATTTTTTTCTGATGGAGTTATTAACAGCCATAATAATAGCAGTAGTAATCGTTAGCCTAATATCATTTGTGGGGATATCAATACTTGTAATAAGAAAGAGGTTTCTTGATAAAATAATAAACCTCCTTGTAGCTTTCTCAGCAGGATCACTACTAGCAACAGCATTTTTAGAACTAATACCGGAATCATACGAAAACGGCGCTAGCTTAATATTCGTAATTATTGGAATAATGATATTTTTCGTTATGGAAGCAATAATTCATTGGCACCACCACCACAACTCGGATGACGACGAGCACATGCACAAAGTACACCCAGTAGTTTACCTAAACATTTTCGGAGACGCAATACACAACATGGTTGATGGAGCAATAATAGCAGCGAGTTACTTAGTAAGTATACCAGTAGGGATATCAACGACAATAGCAATAGCCGCTCACGAAATACCACAAGAATTAGGAGACTTCGCAGTCCTAGTAAGCGGAGGGTTAAGCAAAAAAAGAGCATTATTACTAAACTCACTTAGTGCGATATTCTCAATAATTGGAGCATTAGTAAGCTACAGTTTACTAAACAGAATTCAGTCAGCAATACCGATAATAAACCTAATAGCTGCTGGAGGACTAATATATATAGCAACAGCAGACTTATTCCCAAGACTCCACGAAGAAAAAAACTACAAAAAAATAATAGTACAAGCACTAGGAATAATCGCAGGAGTAGTAGTAATATGGTTATTAGTAAAAAACTTAGCAGAATAAAAAAATAATTATTATGGCCCCGGAAGGAATCGAACCTTCAACATCTCGGTGTAAACGAGAGGGTTTGCCACTAGCCTACGAGGCCAATCGTATAATAATAGTTTAAGAAAGTGAGTTTTTAAGCCTTACCGCTACCAATCATAGAGCCAGGAACACTCCAATCATAAGTTCTAAGGCTGCCGTCACGACTCTTATCCCAAAAAGTACCATCATAACGCAGAGCTCTCGCCTTCCTCATCAATAAAACGCAAGTCTCATTAATGTCTGGTTTACGAAGACGTTCTTGTGACTCACTAATATTAGGATCATAAACTAACATGTTACTTCTTAAGAATTTAGAAAAAGCTACTAGTTCTTTAGAAGGAGTAAGAATTGGGGAAAAATCAAAAGCTGCCCGGTTCTTAAATTCTCTAATAATAAGGTGTTGAGCAGCGTAAGAAGCAGCAACGCAGTGAGCGGAAAAAGGGAGGACACGCATCAAGTTCATATCATCAAGTCTTGATTTAGTACCCCAATAAAAAAAGTCTGAGCGGTCTTCTTCACGATCATAATAAGTAGCAAGAGTCCAACCAAGAACTAAACCCTTTTTATCACTAACAGGTATGAATTCTAACTTGCCTTTGTAAAACTTATTAGTGCTTCTTGACGGCACCTCAAATTTTACTGATGCGCCATCACTATCAGCTCGCTCAGCATTATCTAGACTAACATTTATAGAAGACATGAGTAACGGCTCACCTGATTCGCTTAAAAGAGTGTGGGAATAAATTCTTGCACCATCAACAACAGTTTTTATAGGAACAACACGCGAAGGATGATCACCACCTTTTACTGGGCGATACTCATAACCAACCCAGAATAATTCCTCTTCAGCAACATCTAATAACTTGTCAAAATCTTCTTTAATCACATCACAAGGTTTCTTAGGAGGCCTAACATCACCAGCAACGTACAATGGTTGGTTAAGCTTAAAATAGCCAGAACGAAAATGTCTTCTTCTAGAAGCCTTGTTGGCTACACTCCCATTCCTCCCCCTACGATAAAATGCGGGGGTTAAGAAAGAATGGTTTTGTTCACAACCAATAATTAACGCCTTAGAATGATCAGTAGAATCAATAAGAGATACTAAACCACCAGGATTGTCAGCAATAACCCTATCCAAACCCCTCAATTCAGAATCAGACCTATCAGCAAAGGCCGGTTTTCTATCACCCACAGTAATCATTGTTAGTTATCACCATATTTATCTATATCTATAGTAAATGATAACAATGGATAATTCATAACTATTAGTAGTATTAAAGAAGACAAAGAATGACGACAAAGCAATAAAAGAAGTGCAAGAAGTAGTACTTTAATACAGACAGATAAAGGTTTAAATAAGCAAAAACAGTAAATTGTTAATGGCTAACGAAGGAGCAAGCTTTGAAGACCAAGTAAAAGACAAAAAAGATACTTATTCTAAAGAAAACGGTCAATCAGGAAATAATAACACAACAGGAATAGAAAAAGAAAAACTACCACAAGAAATGAGCGAGAAAGTTAGGAAAGAGATGGAAAAGACGAGGCTAGAACTAGAAAAACTAAAAAAAGAGTTCGTAAAAAAGTATTCTTTCATAAGAGCAATAGGAATACTACCATCACAAGGAACACAAAAATTTGTTGAAGAAGAATTCACGAACAAAGAGGATATTGAAAGAGTAAGCAAAATGATTAATTTAGTAGTAATAATACCAGAAGACAAATACAAAAAAGTCAAAGAAATAAGAGAAGGACTAATAAAAATTGCTGAATCACAAAAACAAAAAGTATGGATTCATATAATGTCACACGTTGACGTATTCAACTATGGCCTGGACGGAAAGTATGAATACACAGCAGACATAGGAATGAGTTACCCTCTTTACGATAAGGACTTCTTAGCAAATCTGCGCGTAGCAGAATACCACAAACACTTAGTATTAAGAAAATTCGAAAAATACATTGTTAGTTATGTAATAGCAGGAAGCTTCGTGCGAGGAGACGCAGTGAAAACTTCAGACGTTGACACATGCGTAATAATAGACGACACGGACGTTAAGAGAATGTCAAGACTTGAACTAAAAGATAAACTACGAGGATGGATTCACAGATACATTGCTGAAGCAGGAGAATTAGCACAAGTAAAAAACGTTCTAAACGTACAAGTATACTTACTAACAGAATTCTGGGAAGCAGTAAAAGACGCACACCCAGTAATGTTCACGTTCATAAGGGATGGAATACCTTTGTACGATAGAGGAACATTCTTACCATGGAAGCTTCTGCTAAAAATGGGAAAACTAAAACCTTCCCCTGAAGCAATTGATATGTTCATGGCAAGCGGAGATAAACTAAACGAAGTAGTTAAAAGAAGGTTACTAGACATAGCCGTCGGAGACATTTATTGGAGTATTCTAACACCAACACAAGCACTAATAATGCTTTACGGACAAGCACCACCAACAACCAAAGAAACACCTGGGATGCTAAAAGAAATATTTTATGACAAAGAAAAAATGTTAGAAAAAAAGTATGTTGATTTCGTAGAAAAAATAATAAAGCTTTACAAGGATTACGAACACCAAAAAGTTAGTGAAGTATCAGGTAAAGAAGTTGACCAATTAATGGTAGAAGCAAACGCTTACCTTAAAAGACTTAAAGAATTGCGAGAACAAATAGAAAAAGGGGCTCAAAAAAAGACTTTAGCACAAGCTCACGAAGAAGTAAGTAAGATTTTAGGGTCAATACTAGGAGAAAAACAAGAAAGCAAACTAGCATCAATGTTCGAAAAAGAACTAATAAATAAGGGATTGTTGAATCCTAGACACCTAGAAACAATTAAGAGCATTATGAAAATCAATAATAAAGATAAGAAGACTAAGTCAGAAATGAATAGGCAACAAGTAGAAGACTTAAGAAAAGACTCAAGCACACTAATACGCGACCTTACAGAGTTTAAACAAAGAGAGGAATTATCAAGAATCGAGAAAGGAAGATTTAGAATAAAAACAGCCAAAGGAGAAAATTACGAATTAATATCAACTGGAGAAGCAGCATTCCTAATAAGCCAAACAGCAATTAAAAAAATAACTAATAGGGTTTACGAATCTAACGAAAAAGAATTAAGCGAACACTTAAGCAAAAAAGCAGCCAGTAAAGAAACAAGAATAGACCCAAAAATCTTCCACATACTAGAACTAGAACTAGGACAGTTCGAGATGATAGCTTAAAACAACAATTCTTATAAAACAAAAAAACTAGCCTTAAACATGGACATGAGATACATAGCCCTTTCAATTCAGAGAAGAAGACCAGCAGCGGAAGGAACAAGAAGAGGAATAGGAGAGCCAATAAAGTACGGATTTATCCTGTCATACGACGCAATGGACACACAAGACACTAAAGAAACTAGTGAAGTAAGAAGAGCTTTTGAAGAAAAAGATGGGAGAGTACTATACGAGGGGCCTGACAGGACTGAGGCTAAAAGACTTGTAACGGGACAAAGAAAATATTCAGAGTTCTTAGCAGATAATTTAATATAATAAAGAAGTTTTCATTTATGACACTAAAGCTTTAAAAACCTTAATTTTCTTGACTATTTCATGAAAGGAACAGTAGTACAGTTCAGAAGAGGAAACAGAACACTAACAGAAAAGCATTTCACACTAAATTTTGATTGCAAAAATAGAGCTGAAGCTATGAAACTAATAGGCAAAGAAGTAGTATGGACAAGCACAGGAAAAGAGCCAAAAAAGATAAGCGGAAAAATTTCTAGCGCTCACGGAAACAAAGGACTTGTTAGAGCAATATTCGAAAGAGGACTACCAGGACAAGCACTAACAACAGAGATAGAAATGAAAGAGAATTCTGGAGGAAAAAAGTAATATGGCATTAAGAAAAGCAGCAGCATACAGTAAGAGATATGCTCGCCCCTACACAAGAAAATCAAAAAAGAAAGGAAAAAATTATGTTAAGATGTACCCACCAAGCAAAATAGTAAAGTTTGATATGGGAGACGTATCAGGATTCAACCAAGGAAAATTCCCAATACTTGTAAGATTAGTAGCAGGACACGACGTACAAATAAGAGACACAGCACTAGAAGCAGGAAGACAAGTAATAATTAAAGCAATGGAATCAAACTTTGGAGTAAGCGGATTCGCAGCATTCCTTAAAGTTCACCCACACCACGTTTTAAGAGAACACAAAATGCTTACAGGAGCAGGAGCTGACCGTATGAGCAGTGGTATGAGCTTATCATTCGGAGTTTCTGTCGGTAGAGCAGCAATGGTTAAGGGCGGAAGCGACATTTTTGTAGTAGCAACAAACAGCGAGAAGGGAAAGAAAATCTGCAGAGAAGCATACATGAAAATAAGACCAAAAATACCAGGATCATGCGTAATATTAGTAGATGAACCACCAGTAAAAAAAGCAACAGAAATAGAAGCATAAAAAAAAGAACAAAGACTGTTTTTTATAACATAAATACTTATTAATAGAATAAAAGATTTATCAATATGAATTTTAGAAAAACAATTACATCATTAGGATTGTTAGCAACATTAACAGGATGTATGCAAGAACCTGACTTTAAGACGGAAACAAAATACCAAGTTAGTGAACTAAACTCTAATGGAGGAGTATTCTCAAGGGATTCCCCACATGGATTAATGACCATCAGTGATAGAGACATATCATTCTCAAAAAGAAGAATCCCAGGAGGATATTTAGAATTCATTAATTACGAAGACACAAACAAGGACGGTCAAGTAGACAGAGCAAGCGGAGATTTAATCGCTCCAGACGGATCATACTTTAAAGGAGACCTTATAAGAGACAGAGACTTTGATAAGTATCCAGACTACTTCGATTATTTTGATAAAGACTTCACCCAAGAAGTAAAGAATTTCCAGCCAACACTTGAAAAATATCGTGTTTGGCCAATATTCAAAGAAAAGGCAGAAATAGAAAATAAAAAATAAAAACTTTTTCTTTAATCATAATCTTTATTAACTAAAGAATTTTTCTTTAATCATGATAATAAAGGGTGATAGTAGACCAGACTTTAATAATAATGAATTACACTACAACATAACTCATGACCAAAGAGCAAGAAATAATTCTGAAAAGAAAAAAGAAGTATTAACACCCCAGTACGTTAAGTGGTTTAGCGAATTATCATACAAAGACGTGAACATAGCAGGGGGAAAAGGAGCTAACCTTGGAGAAATGTACCAGAACAAGTTCCCAGTACCACCAGGATTCGTAATAGCAGCAACAGCATACACAAAATTTTTAGAAGTAACTGGCCTAGATAAAAAAATTTATGAAATACTATCAAGACTCAACTTAGAAAACACACAAGAATTAGAAAGAGAAGCTAACGAAATACAAAAAATGATAATAGCACAAGAAATGCCAGAAAGAATGAAAGAAGAAATAGTAGAATCATACGAACACCTAAACGTTAATGAAGACTCACTAAAAGGAGCAAGTGCAGACGCATTAGCAATACTAAAAAGAGGAAGAGAACCACCATTCGTAGCAGTAAGAAGCAGCGCAACAGCAGAAGACGGAGTTGAAGCAAGCTTTGCAGGACAAAACAGCACTTTCCTAAACGTTAAAGGAAACACAAAAGTGATAGAAGCAGTAAAAGGATGTTGGGCATCACTATTCACAGCAAGAAGTGTGTATTACAGAGTAAAAAAAGGATTCAAACACGAAGAAACAGCAATAGCAGTTGTAATACAAGTAATGGTAAATTCTGACAGAAGCGGAGTAATGTTCACAAAAGACCCAGTAAAAAACACTAATAATGTAGTTATAGAGAGCGTGTTCGGACTAGGAGAAGGAATAGTATCAGGAATGATAAACCCAGACCACTTTGAAGTAAACGAGCATTTAGAAATAACAAACAGCAGACTATCAACAAAAAAAATAGCAATAATAAGAAACTCTAGCGGAAAAAACGAAACAGTAACACTAACACCAGAAAGAAGCGAACAACAATCACTAACAAATTACGAAGTGAAAAAATTAGCACAATACGGAATGGAATTAGAAAAACATTACGGAAGACCACAAGACATCGAATTCGCAGTTGACACAAAACAAATATACATTGTACAAACAAGACCAATAACAACTCTAGCAAACAGAGAAGATTACGAAAAGAAAGCAAAAGAAAACGAGATGAGCGGAGAAGAAATACTATCAGGGATAAGCGCAAGCCCGGGAGTAGGCAGCGGAGTAGTAAAAATAGTACATGACATGAGCGAACTGAACAAAATAAAAAAAGGAGACGTACTAGTGACACAAATGACAAACCCAGACATGGTAGTAGCCATGCAAAAAGCAAACGCGATACTAACTGACGAAGGAGGGTTAACAAGCCACGCAGCAATAGTAAGCAGAGAAATGGGAATACCATGCATAGTAGGAAGTAGAGTAGCAACAACAACACTAAAAGAAGGAGAAATAATAACGATTGACGGATACACAGGAAAAGTTTACAGAGGAATAGTAGAGGGAAAAAAAGTAACAGTCACACCAATAGTTCAAACAAAGACAAAAATAAAAGTCATTGTTGACTTGCCAGATTACGCGCAAAGAGCAGCAATAACTAACGCAAGCGCCGTAGGACTAACAAGAATGGAAGGAATAATAGCAGAAGGGGGGAAACACCCACAATACTTCCTAAAAAATGATAAGTTAGAAGAATACGAAGAAATAATCTATAAAGGAGTGAAAAAAATCTCATCGTACTTTGATGAAGTTCGAGTGCGAACAAGCGATATAAGAAGCGACGAGTACGAACACTTAGAAGGAGCACCAGAGTGGCATGAAGCAAACCCTATGCTAGGAATGCACGGAATAAGAGCAAGCCTAAAATATCCTGCCTTACTAAAAGCAGAACTCCGAGCACTAAAAAGAGTAGCACAAGAGGGAAAAAAGATTGGTGTAATGATGCCACAAATAATATCAGTTGAAGAAGTGAAAAAAACAAAACAATACATGCAAGAAGTAGGACTCCATGATAATATTGAACTCGGAATAATGGTTGAGACACCAGCAGCAGTACAGGTAATTGAAGAAATGTGCGATGAAGGAATAAAATTCATAAGTTTCGGAACAAACGACCTGACACAATTCACACTAGCAATTGACAGAGGAAACGAAGATTGCCAATCACTATACAGCGAAATGCACCCAGCAATAATAAAACAAATAAAGCACGTAATAGAAGTATGCAAAGCTAGAGGCGTTGAAACAAGCATTTGCGGACAGGCAGGTAGTAGAAAAGAAATGGCAAAAATATTAGTAGAAGCAGGAATAGACTCAATAAGCGTTAATGCTGATGCGGCAGGAGAATTATCAATATACATTAAAGAATTAGAAGAAGAAATGGAATCAAACAAAAATTCTGAATTGATAAAAAATGAGATTGACCCAATAGTAAACAATAACGGTTTAAAGTCCACAAGAGAAGAAGCATTAACTGATCGCTCTCTCAAAGAAGAAGCAATAGTAGACGCGAGAAAAAAAGAAGAAGCAATATCATACAAAAAAGAAGAAATGATTGAAGACAAAAGAGAAGAATACGATGATTCGGTACACGCAGAACCATTAGAGGACTACAGCACATACCAAGTAGAAGTTGAAGAAGCAGTGATTGTTGAAACAAAAGAAACAGTAGAAGAAAGTGGAATAGCAGAAACAAACCAGGAAGAAGCAGAAAGCATAACAACGACTACAACAACCACAACTAGCGCTGCTAGTTACGAAGAAGAGATAATAAAAGAACTAAGCGGAGAAGAAGAAACAGCAGGAGAAGGAAAAAAACCAGAAGAAGAAAAACACATATTCATGAGCATATTCTAATTAAAAATAATAGTTTCTAAGAAAATAATAGCCTAAAACACAACCGAAAATGTTAGAGGCCATTTGATCCCATTGTTTCTTTTTACCATCAATCCCGTAACCAGCAATCATTGAGACTATTGGCGCAGCAACATTATTAACACTAGGAATATAGTCAATAGTATTGAATACTGCTCCAGCTAGAGCTGTTTGAGTAGCGTGATGAGCAACATGTTCAGCTTGGAGAAGAATTCGGTCAAGCTTAGGATAATCTTTAGCTAAACCCTTCCTGAACAGAAATCTATCAGCAATTATGCCAGCGTGTGTAGCAGCACCAAAAGCGCCAATCAAACTAAGATCAATTAGCTTATCATCAATATTCATTAAGAAAATAATAATTTCCCGTTTATAAATCTTCCTTTTATTTTACTACTAATAAGTTACACTATGAACGAAAGGTTTATATACATGTTTTGCCTTACCTTTTTATGTCAAAAGCAAAGGTGCAAGAAACTGAAGAACCAGAGCGTACTAACGCCAAGGATCTAAGCAACTATTTAGGAGCTGTTGTAGCTGGAAGAATATCTTCAGACCCTTCAAGAAGAGGTTACACTATTGAATCTTTGAGAGTAATGTATAATGCTACTTACGGAGACGTCATAAAAAGAATAAAGGCTGACCCAATAATCGGCGGAGAACTTGAGGCAGCATTAGGAAGAGCAGAAGCAGGACTTGCATCAGGGCACATAACAGACGCTAAAGTATTAGAATCCATAGGTTTCTATTCAGAATTATTCAAAAAAGCTTACGAAAGCGCAAGAGTTTCAGAATTAATAGAAGCTTTCAGCACTGATGATCTGAAAGAGGACACTATAAAAGTTTTATCATTATACCAAGATAAAACAATAAAGGAAATTGAGGATAAAGAACACCAAAAAATCGTTGCTCAAGCTTTCGGAATGCAAACAGAATACAAACAAGAAGAGTTTGCTTTCAAACTTGTTAAAGCTAGCAGAAAAGAAAACGCTGGCAGACTTGAAGATCTAGTTAAAGGTTTAAACCAAGCTAGAGAAACAGCTTAAAGAAGTTTTTTATTTTTGTTTATCTTCAGTATTATTCTTTTCTATTATTCCTTTTACTAATGCTATCATTACGTCCATGAATTCTTGTGCTCTTGCTTGCCACTCATCAATTTCTGACCCTTTTATTTCTTTTTGGTGTGCGTGGGCTATGCTTCTGTGAATTTCGTGAAAGTTTTTGAACCATATAGCATACTTCATTTTTAGCATTCCCTTATCAACAAATTGTTCCTTAAGCATTATAGGTATTTGTTCAGGCGATGGAGGAACTATTCTAGAGGCCATTAGTGCTGCTTGTGAAGAATCAACCATACACCAATATATTCCTTCAACAGTGCTTAATTGAGCATTCTTACTTCTGGACAGATGTGCTGGCGCCCTTTCTAAGGCTGTAAAAACAGCTTCAGGCGTAGACTTAATTTTCCCTTGGTCTAATAAGATTTTTAGAGGGTTGAAGAATCCTCCAAAGTCAAGTATTGCTTCTCCGTAACGAATAATGTTTATAACAACAGGGTCTCCTCTCATCATATCATTCCACCAAGTCGTTAATTTAGTAGTATTAACATGCAAATTTTTAGTGTAAGACTTTTCCGCAACCAAATTTGCTAACTCTTCTCTATACCAGGCTATTAGTTCTTGATCCCAAATAATGCTAGCGTCATCAACAATTATCATTATGTCAACGTCAGAATCAGAAGTGGAATTATTTTTAACTGAACTGCCAAACAATATTACACTTTTTATTAGTTTACTGAACTTTTTGTAAAGCCTTGTAGAAAAATCTAGTGCTATTCCCCTCTCATCAGTTATGTTAGATCCTTTGTTAAAACCGTCTTTTGATAATGCTGATTTGTAACTAACTGAGTGATTACTTCTCGACTTGTTTTTTTTCTTATTCACCATCTTTAATTATTATACTACAATATACATATTAAAAGCTTCTGGTTTTAGGCCATTGGTGTGCCGCTAAACCTACTACCCCTTGCTCCGCCCATTTGTCCCCCTAGCGAAGTTGGCAGTCCAGTGAACCCTGCGCCAAAACTTTGGAAGTTGTAATCTGGTAAAGTGTCTCCCATCCCAGAATAATAGATGTTTTGGTTTGCTGCGCCTGCCGCACGATTCCAATTTAACCCTTGAGGAACACCCTCTGTTCCGTTCACGTAGATTGGTGAACCCATTGCTTCCAGAACCATTGGTTGAGGCGAGGTTTGCCATTGAGCAACGAAAGCTCCCCCTTCAAAGATTTTTCTTGTTTTACCAAAATCTTTATTAGCTTTATTAAAAGCCTCCAGAGTTTCTTTTATTTGAATATCTCCCATTCCCGGAACTACGTCATCAGTGCTTCCACCTAAACTATCATTTAGGTGAACATGTTTTACGAATGGTGCTATTGTTTCTGTTTCTTTCATAATATCTTTTTTTGTGAAACCTTTCTCTACCATTTTTCCAATGTGTACTGTGTCCCATGTTGCACCAATAGTTCTTTCGGCGATCTTGGTTGCTTGATCTAAAGACATACCTTCCTTCTCAAAGAGTTTTTGTGCGAATTTCTGCCTACTCATCTCGATTAATTCTTTTAATTCCTTACCAGAACTTAATGCCCCACCATAAGGAGGATTCTCAATAGCCATAACTGGCGCTTTACCTGGAAACCTTTTGTACGATTGGAAAGCAACCTCGCTAAAAGTCTCAGAAGTATTTTTTTTAGCAAACTCCTCTATAGAAACAAATGCTTTAGGACCTTCGATTATATCATTTTCAGTTATGCTGTCCTCTTCTTTATCAAATCTAGGATGAAGTGGATTAGTTATTACATGCTCCATACGCTGCATGAGCTTATTTAGAGCACCAGACTCAATGTTTGCTGCGACAAGAGGATGAATTCCCTTTTTTTGTTCTCCATCACCATCCCCCCTTATTTCTTTGGTCTCTTCTAAGAATTTTTTAGATATATTTCTTAGTTCATCCTGGAGTTTTTGGTTCCCATTAGCCTTAGCTACTTCTACGGCTTGATGAAAAGTAGAATTTAGACTCTTATGAGCCTCTCTGAAATATTCATTAGCAAGCCTTACTTTATGTATGCCAGCAGCAACTCGAGGATCTTTTTGATTAGCAACTAATCCTTCCGAGTCTAAACCAGCGAGGATTAACTGAGCATCTTCAAGAATTTTTTCCCCTTCTGCCTTTCTAAAAATTGCTGGTTTAATCTTATTATCCCAATATGTAGAGTTAGTATCTGCTAATTCTTTCTGGATATCATCCTTCTTACCTTTACCGGTCTTTGCGTAGTTACTCAAATAATATTTTTCTTCATTCTTTATTGGGGTTAATTGGTTATCTACATAATTATAAACAATTAGTTGTTCAGTTTCCGCACCATCCTTTCCAGGAACCATTGAACTTCCAGGAATAACGGCTGATGAGTGGAAAACTATTGGCATATTACCACTAGTATTCAAAGCCTGACCCCTCTCAACAACATACATTAATTCTCTTTCAACTTGTTTACGATTCTCCTCACTCCAACCACCTTGTTTACTAAAACCACTAGGATCAGTCATGTCATCAAAAGGAGCATGAAGACTAATCTCAGCCTTATTCAGCTTAGCTAAATTAGCAATCTCTTTCATGTGCCCAGCAGGAATCTGATCAAAAACTTTTTTGTGAACAAGTGATACCTCAATGTTACGAATACCCTGCTTCATTAAGTCGCCAACTTGTTTAAGCTGATTAGCAGTATTAATAGAAGTAGTAGCACCAAGGTTAGCTGCAGGAACCTTGTAACCTTGAAAAATAGTGCTATACTCAGACTCTAAAATAGATGGAGTTCCAGGATAAAAATATTCGTAATTTCCCATTTGATATCACCTAAAAAGCATTAATGAATGGAGATATATAAATATGACTAATAATTTTTTCTCCTCTTAACAATACCACTACCTTGTTCTTGTTCATCACTATCATCACCAAGCTTTTTTAGGTACGTATCAGCAACAGTATACTCTGGACCTAAAGAATTATTAGAACCCATAACAGATCTAGAATTAGACCACTGATCAAGATCAACCTTTTTATCCCAAGGATTCTTAGCAGGCTTATTAGGATCATAAGGACGAGAGGCATCTTGATTTAAATCCTTAGGAGTTGTCATACCAAGATTAGGCCCACGACCAGAAGAAGAAAAATTTCTCTGATTAGAAACGTAATCACCACTAATTTTATTTGAAGAATAGGAAACGTTATCATCCTTTTTATCCCTAGCACTAATAGAAGGATCATCTTTGATACTATCTAGACCCGTTCTAGAAACACTTTCTGATACGTCATCAAAAACTTCAGGCTTTATACTAACAGCAGAAGAAGGATTAACAATTCTTCTAACAGGCGCTAATAATCTTCCTTCAATACTCGCAATCTTAGATTTTTCACTAATTTCTGAAACCTTAACATTGTCCTTTATCTCTCTAACAACAACTTTTTCATCTTTCTTTTTACTAACGCGCTTCTTAACATTATTCTTTATCTTAACCATCACTAATTATTGTTTAATAAGTAAAAAAACCTTCGTATTAGTCGTAAGGGTCTTTATGGGCTGGCATCCCATGACCTTTCTTGTAAGTATTAAAAATTTTGAAGCATGTTGCTTTTGCATCATTACAAGCCATTTTTCTTATCTCTTCCTCATAATGGTTATCAGGCTTTATTTTACCAAACTCTACTTCTTCACTCTTCTTACTTTCCACACCAAACATAGATTTTATGTCTTTGAACGGATTAAAATCATCAAAAAAGCCCTTTGTTTTCTCAGGCTTCTTTTCTCCTTCTACACCACCAGGCGATGTCCCATCAGTACCTATTTTTTCCCCTAAGAAGTATTCTAAATCTTTTCTTATTGCTTCCAAACTCTCAGTAGTCATCCCTTCAGCTAAGGCTAATGCTTCATTAATATCTGTTTCATCAATCATCCTATTAAAAAGTTTTAGTTCTTCATCACTTAAACAATAACTCCTAAAAGTGATGTCTGTTCTGCCCCTCATAATATAAGCGCTTCCAGCTCTTTGCGGCAAACCATCAGGTATTCCTCTAAACTTGAAATCTATTATTACACAAGGATAATACTTTCTTTTTATTTTATCTTTAGGAAAATTAGGCCTTAATCTTCCCTGATAAACTGCGTCTTTAACATCAAACTCTTTCTGACCCATAATTGTTAACTGCATAATCATAGTGTTAAAAGCGTTTACTAATGCTGGATCATCATAATTCTTCATTTCTAACTGTGAAGCAGCTCTAAGATAAGGTTTAGCCCACCTAGTGTACATTTTTAGAGAGTTTACCTGATTCTTCAAATAAGCCTTTTCTACGCTGTAACGCTTCTTCAATTCTTCTTCGGATAATTCTTTCCATTTCAAAAACTCATAAATCCTTTGCTCAATTATTTTCTTAATATTTTCCGTAGTATCCATACCTCTAGCCCCCTCAACGCTATCAACTGATAAAAAGTAGTCTACGAGCCCTACAAAACCCATCTGAGCAGTCATAGCTTTAAGACCAGTATTACCCCTCTTAAAGTCAACTTGATCAAGCCATATTTGTTTTAGCGATAACATCCCAGACCTTGACTTAAGATCTTCTTTGGATTTTGCCGCCTCGTAATGCGAGAGTCTTATCTCAAAATCTTTAAGGTCATAAACCAAGTTTATTATCCCCTTAACAACCCCAGCTACCGTACCCATAATCTTCATTCCTTCTTCTTGCATCCTTGTCGCTTTCCCTTGAGTTTCTGAAAAGTGTGATGACCCAACTGTTGAAGTAAAATTATCAATAATCTTTTTCACTTTTCCACCAAACATCCCATTCATCATATCAAGAATCCAAAAATATATAGGTTCTAAAGTTTCGCTTGACGCATCATAAATTATTTGGTGTTCCTCATCAGCTTTTCCTGAAGCAACATCAAGCGCTAAGTAAGGGCTCTCTTTCACCTTTTCTTTTATTGCCTTTTTTGTTTCTGAGTCTTTTGCATACTTATCAGGGTTTACTACCGCAAGGATTTTAGGAAGATTATCAATATTCTTCCTCTTCGCATCAACCTCTTTCATTGTTAGCTTCCCAGCCATGATTTAAAGAAGAAGAAGCGATATATAAACTTTAATAATACATTCATAAACTAAAAGATACATCCACCAAATCTTTAAAAGTCTGACCAACTAGTAATTATTATGGCTTGGTTCAAAAAAGGGGTAAGTGACGTTGGAGTTGTTGACTTAGCGGATTTACAAAGAAGAGGAATATTCAAACCAAAAACCACACCTAAAAAAGTTATAACACCAACAGACTCTCAAGGTTACGCAGACCTTGGCAGTTTAACAAGCAATAAATCACCAACAACAAGTTCCTCATCAAATAATACACCAACAACCACTAGCTCAACCGGAGGATTCTTCGACTTTTTCGGCAATTCAAGAAACAATAATACATCAAGCTCACAAGCAGCCGTAGCATCAAGTTCAGAATACGGAAGCACAAGCGAAAATGACAACTCATCACTAAAAAATAAGATTGATGACGTAGAATTCAAAATAGAAAACATAAACAGAAAACTTAACAACTTCTTAGAAAGAATAGAACTAATAGAAAAAAAGATTAATAGGCTAGAAGGAAGATAAATAAAAATCATCTTTAAATAGGCTTTATTATTCTATGATTATAGGTAAAAAATGGTTGATAATATTGATGAAAAAATATATGCGTACGCATTAGACAACGCTTATAATCACGGCGGTCGAGCACAAGACGGAGCGGTACTGTCACACTTATTCAAAGACGGACTCCAAAAAGAAGAAATAAAGGAAGTTATGCCTAAAATAAAAGAAATAATAAAGAAGGTTAACTCACTAAAAAAAGAAGAGTTAGATGAAGCATTCTCAAACTACAAAAAAGATTTTGAAAAACTAAAAGAGATAAACAAACAAAACACTAGACAAGAAGGAGAATTACCAGAATTGCCAGGAGCAATAAAAGGAAAAGTAGTAACAAGACTACCACCAGAACCATCAAAATACAATCATCTAGGCCACGCACTATCATTCTTACTAAACTACCTTTACGCACAAAAATACGAAGGAAAATGCATACTAAGATTCGAAGACACAAACCCAGAAAAAGTAAGCAAAGAATTCATAAAATCAATGAAGGAAGACATTGAAGGATACTTAGACATAAAGGTTGATGAAACAAGATACGTATCTGATGACATGGAAATGCTCTACAAAATGGCATTGCAACTAATAAACCAAGAAAAGGCGTTTATGTGTTTTTGCGACAGAGAAGCATTACAAAATAATAGGCATCAAGGTTTAGCTTGCGTTTGCAGAGCAAACAGCAAAGAAAAAAACCTCCAAGAATGGGAAAAATTCAAAAAAGGAAAATACAAAGAAGGAGAAGCAACCTTGAGAATACGCGGAGACATGAAAGCATTAAACCACACAATGAGAGACTCAGTAATTTTCAGATACTTAAAAGCAAGCCATTACAAATACAAAAAAAAGTATAAGGTTTGGCCAATGTACGACTTTTACAACCCAATTGAGGACAGCTCTATGGGAGTAACCCACATCTTAAGAAGTAATGAGTTCGAACAAAGAGAAGAATTACACGACTACATAAGAGGATTATTAGGATTAAGCAAACAAACAATGGTTCAGTACGGAAGATTCAACGTTGAAGGTTCCACTACTAAAGGAAGAGAAATAAGAGAGATGATTGAATCTGGAGAATACTTAGGATGGGACGACCCAAGACTAATGACTCTAAGAGCATTAAAGAGAAGGGGAATAACAAAAGAGGCAATTTATGAACTAGCAAAAAAAGTAGGGTTATCAAGATACCAAGTAAACTTCCAATTCGAAATGATAGCAGCACTAAACAGAAAAATAATAGACCCGATAGCAAACAGATACTTCTTCGTTGAATTGCCAAAAAAAATAGTTATAGAAAAGTTCCCTGGCAGCATGAACAACATAGAACTCGCTATACACCCGGATAAAACAACTTTGAGAAAAATAAAGGCCGGACCAATAATATACGTAGCAAATAAAGATTTTGAGGAAAACAAAGACAAACAAGTAAGACTTATGAGCTTATTCAACATTAAAATGCAAGAAAAAACTGTTATGTCAGAAGACCACACCAGATCAATACAAAAAATTCAGTGGGTTAGCGAAAAATTCAAAACAAAAGCAAGAATAATGATGCCAGACGCAAAATGGGCGGAAGGACTAGCAGAAAAAAACATAGAAAAACTAAAAGTGGGAGAAATGATACAATTCGAAAGAGTGGGATTCTGTAGATTTGACAAAAAGAAAGGAAAAACATACGAATTCTGGTACGCACACAAATAGACTGCCCTATTTTGTCAAGAAAAGTACAACTCCAGTTTATATAGGAATTATTAAATATCTCCTAATGTTAATAAGAGAATAAAATGGTTACGACTCCAGAATCAACTTATAGGTTTTTAGGAAGAAGAGACCTCCATGTGATTCCATCAATTGCCCCAAGAGACACTAAAATGTATATGACTGGAAGCGTAGAAGCTCAAGAAGTGAAATATGATAAAGAACCTGATGGAAGCTACACTGCACAAATAGTTGACGGGTGTAATCGTTCCCCACCACTAAAAGAATCAAAAGTAGTAAGAAACGGCCCCATTGAAAAACTTGAAGCAATGCTCAGAGAGGTACTAATAGCAGAACCCCCAATCAGGATAAGAATAATAAGAGAGAGAAAAGGAGCAAACTCCTGGAATATTTGCGTAAAATCATAACTTCTTGACCATATAAAAACCTTGTAGTTCGTATCCCATCTTCCTATAATAATCACGAACTCCAACCCCACTAATAACAGCTATTTTTTTAAAACCAGCATTTCTTGTTAATTCTTCAGCTTTTGCCATTAATTCTTTACCAAGACCTGAATGCTGAACAACGTTATCAGCTTCATTATGATAATCACTAATTTTTAGAGCCTTACCATAAACATGTAATTCTCTAACAATAGCACAACCTTCTAAGTCAGAAATAAAGGTTTTGTAAGGAAACCTCAAACGTAACAAACCAAAGAGAACCTGATCCTTATTAACAACTTGTAAAAACAATTCTTTACCCTTACTGCTTGCGTACTCTAAAACGTTTATTTGCGTTTTGTAATCATCAGTTTTAATAAAACCTATCTCACGAAGCCTAATCTCGCTAGACTTAGTAGTTTTATCTTTAAACTCTTTTTCTATTTCGTTACGTAAATCAATCCTCTTAAGACCAGCAATAACATAAACTGGTGGAAGTTCCCTCATAACCCTCATAACACGACAATAAGGAGGAACCCTTGCTACCATCTTTACCAAAATATCCTTAGTTTCCTCTTCATCATAAGGCTTGTACAAACCCTTAGCGTAATCTTCTTCTAACTGAGCACCCTTAATAACTTGACAAGGATAAAGCTTGAGTTGATCAGGACGAAAATCTTCACTATCAAAAAGCGCGTTAAACATCTCTAAATCTTTTTGCGGATTACTACCAGGCAATCCAGGCATGACATGATAACCGATCTTAAAACCAGAATCCTTAAGCCTACGAGTAGAATCAACAACATCCTTAACAGTATGACCCCTGTTAACCAACTCATAAATTTTGTCATCAGGCATCTGAATACCAAGTTCAACCCTTGTACAACCATAATCTAACATTTCAACAATTTCTTTTTCTGAACAATTATCAGGACGAGTCTCAATACATAAAGCAACGCAACGATTAGAAGCCGTTTCATTAATCCTTTTAGATTCTTCTAAATCCTTAGCCGGAACACCACCGTTTAACGCATCAAAACAAGCTTTAATGAAACGATACTTAAATTGTTGAGGGTATTGTAAAAATGTTCCACCAAGAATTATTATCTCAACCTTATCAGTAGGATGACCCATTTTTTGAAAAGCTTTAAGCCTAGCCTCAACTTGTTTTGACGGACTAAAATTAAGAAGCCTAGCCCTCATAACAGCAGGAGACAGTGGAGTGTAAGATTGAGGAGCACCGTGATGTGTTGGACAAAAAGTACACGTCCCATGATCACAAGCACGCCAGGGAAGAACAACAGTTAAAGGAGCAACACCACTAATAGTTTTTGTTGGCTTACGCAAAACACTTTTTTTAGCAGTCTTAATTATTGATAATTCTGAATCATCAACAATTTTATTCTCATTATCAGTGGTCTTAGCAAGTGCTACCTTGGAACCATCACTTTGCTTAACCTTCTTTGCGATATATGCCTTTCTTAATGTATTTTGTTTACTGACCATTGCCGATATATAGTTTGAAACGAATGAATGTATTTAAAGACTTTTAGGTAAAAAGTAATTATGCAGACGGAAAATACAGTAACAAACAATTCTTCGACTAGCGATCAGGTCTGCAAATTACTCTCACATAAGTGAGCATATCTCTCTAGGGTAGGGGGAGGTGTAAAAGGGGTGTAAAATTATTATGTAAGACCTCTTTTGTAAAAAAGCTGAATATAACAAAAAATAAAAAGTTGAAAAGCATAGTTATTTCATGGGATGGAGAGAAGTTCGCAGAGAAGGAAGTAAAGATGTTATTTATGAAGATGGAGTAAGAATCGGAACTATAAAGAATGGAAGTACGCCCTATGGTTTTGGTAGAGAAGACACAATAAGGAATGAAAGAGGAGAAAGAATAGGTTATTATGATGGGGATGAAATTTATGATGCTGATGATAGAAGAGTGGGCAGAAGAAATGATGAGAAAATCTTTGGTTTCAAAACTGGTCAAGTGGAAATAAGGGATAGAGATTACGATAGAGTTTCAACAGAAAGAGAACTACTAGACAGAAAAAGTTCAGGAAACTCATCAGGGAGAATAAGCTATAGAGATAATAGCATAAGAGAGAGAAAAAGAATACCTTCTCCAAGTGGTGGAGACGGAACAATTTTTTGTACATGCTCAGAATCTTGCAGAGAACAAACTAAATCAAAATTAATAGCATGTGGAATTTTTTTCGGATTAGTTAGCTTAATAGGATTGTTTGTTTATGAGACTACTGGAGACCGCGACCCAATAAAAAAGAGGAATAGTCATAATCATCAAAGTACACCCCCTAAAGAAGATGGTAGAGACCAAATACACATATATCACATTAAAGGAGGAAATTCTGCAAAAGTAGAACTAGAAACCGAGAGATGGTCAGAACCAATATACATCCATTCAAAAATTCCATGCATCATCAACCTCAGGTACGAGACTAATAATCGTAATGGGTATTCGGATGGAATAATAAGGTTTGTTAATGGAGAAACAGGTTCAACAAACCGATTTGGAAATTATGATGATAGACTTTTGAGCAGATTACAATTTAAATCTAGAGGACTACTAGAAGGAGAAAAGCAATCCGTAACAATCTCACTAGAGAAAAAGATTCATTAAGATTCAAGGCTTCTTAGCGTAAACTTCTATGTTGTGTCTAAATATTCTGTTATCCTTGCCGGTATAACTGTCCTTAACAACTTTTATTATTTTAAATCCAGCACCAGTTAATAATTTTAAGAATTCGCCCTCAGTAAAATAGTAATAGTATCTTTTGTAAGACACACCATCAACAAGAAAGCCAATCATTTCCTCATGCTTACCCTTAGCTATATCCCTAGACTTATCCCAAGTACTAATCATTAATTCTCCACCACTTTTCATAACACGAAAAAGTTCGTTGATAGCTTCCTTGCGATCATCCTCGCTTTGGATACAATGAATTGTTGAGATACAAATAGCACTATCAAAAAATTCGTCATTGAATGGTAAATCAAAAGCATCAGCAAGAACTCCCTGGAAGCTAACACCTAAATTTTTAGCTTTAATAGAAGCGTTTTCTAATTGTTTTTCTGAAAAATCAACACCATAAACTTTTGCTTTAATAGGATAGATGTTTCTTCCGCTACCACAACCCAGATCTAAAACGTTACCTTTTTTGTCTTTTAAGAATTCTTCAACTACAAGTATTCCATCTTTTCTGTACTCTGACCATGTGTCAGCAATACTATCCCAAACTTCCTTCTGGCTTATCTGTTTCATCTTTCTTTTCTATCTGAGGGTTTATTTCATAAAACTCTAATTTTTCATCAACTAAAGGCTTCTTAACAGTACTAATTAAACTCATAAGATTAATAAGTTCAAACTTTGAAACAACACTATCAGAATCACGAACCCTTATTTTTATGAAATCAGTATTAGTTAATATTGCATTAACACCCCAAACAACTTCTAAATCCTTCTTTTGAACAACAGCAATAACTTTTTGCAAACCTAAAAGTATCTCTTTCTTATTAAGCTCAGCCTTAATTATCTCAACAACCTCATCAACACCCAGCCTTATTTCTCCTAACTCATCAAGCCTTTTCTCAACTAATTGCTCAGAAATTTTGTGATTACCAGCCAAATCAAAACTAGCAATTTTTTTAGTAGAGGGAATATAATAATCAAGACTTCTTTGTGAAGCACTCTCATTCTGAAAATCGATTATGAAAAAGCCTATCCCCAAATAAGCATCAGGATTACTTTTATGAAAATCCTTAAAACCAGGAGTATTTTCAATAGTCACTCTCATATCAACAAGACTCATAAAAAATACGAAGAAAGGGCAGTTTTTAAGGATATTGGGATAGTTAGCAAGGATTAAAAATGAGTGTTTATTACAAGTATAATGTTAGAAAGAACTGACAGAACAATCAGCGAACCATTATTTTCTCTCAAAAGACTAATACCTTTCTATTCAACAGCTGTTAATGCAGAGTACATGAAAAAAGAACACGGCGATAACTGGTACGTCCTTAGTTCGGGAATAGATGGATTATTATTAGAAGAACGAAAGGGTGACATAACACAAAGACTAGGCGACGAATTAGTGTCAAACATGATAATGCTATTAGACCTGGGAATATTAGCAGCCGAAGTAGCAGCAGTTTACCAAATAGGTAAAGAAATATTATAAAAAAATTAGTAAGAGTTAAAAACACTTATTTTTAGCTTTGAGATTTTAATTTTGACAAACAAATCATACTCTAATCTTACTTATTTCACCCTCATGTTTTTTTACAAAATCGTAAGATCTTCTTAAGAAGTCTTCAAAGTCCTTACGAGAGTCATATATTTCTCCAAGTTGGTCAAGTAAAGGCCTCCCACCAATAACGGCTTTCTTCCAAGCGCTATAAACTCTAGGTTGGTGAGGAATAACTTTCTGGATTCTCGGGTCTGAAAGAACTGCATGAGGAACCATTTCACTTAATTTCCAAACTAAGTGAGGGTTCTCAAACTCCTGTTTAGGAGTTTGGGGGAAAACTTTTTTCCACTTATCAAAATAAAGAAAATGCAGTAATTCATGAGCGTTTAACTCTCTCATTTCCTGAGGGGTTCTCTTATGATAGATATCAAAAGTGTGATAGTCTAAAAACCTAGGGCTAACAGGATTCATTGAAACTCTAGCATCAAAATTTTGAGAACCTTCATACCATGGAGTCTGGACAACATCCGAAAGAGCAGTCATGAAATTGTCATTAACCTTATCCCAAGAACGCTGAAAAGAACGACTCTTCTTATTAAGAGTTTCAAGATTATTAGCATACTCCCTGGCAAAATATTCATTCACCAAGGCTTCTCCCTTTTTATCATCACTAACTCCAGCCAAAGATTTTTCTAACTCGGGGTATTCGTGAATTGTTGATTTACTCCAAGGATGCTTGCTAGACATAAACGCATGAATAAGAGGCATCATTTTTTTATGTTCAATAACTTTAAACTTCACTTTAGGAATCATGATAAATTAATAATTAGCAAGTATAAAAAAGTTAACATTATTAATAAGTAATCATTTTAGAAGGATTTAAAACCGTATTTTACCCTAAAAAAATATGGCAAAAATTGACCAAAATAATGAGACCGTAGCTAAGGCTAACCTTTTAAGAAAAAGCGAAGAAATTAGTGGGTTAACAATTAAAGGTTACGACTTTGATAAAGGTGTAAACTGGGAAAACATCATTGATAGTTACTCAAGCACAGGATTTCAAGCAACACACTTGTCACGTGCTATAGAGATAGTTAATGAGATGAGAAAAAATCAAGCGTTCATTTATCTAGGTTACACTTCAAACATGGTAAGTAGCGGCCTCCGAGACATTTTCAGGTTCTTAGTTAAGAATAAAATGGTTAATTTTGTTGTAACAAGCGCTGGAGGAATAGAAGAGGACATAATAAAGTGTTTAGGAAGCTTCATTTTAGGAGACTTCAAAGCTAACGGCGCAGACTTAAGAAAAAAAGGGATAAACAGAATAGGAAACATCTTTGTCCCAAATAATCGTTATGTAGATTTTGAGTCATTCTTCCAAGAGATACTTGAAGAATTATACCAAGAGCAAAAAAAGACAGGTAAAATAGTTTCCTCATCAGAACTAATATGGAAACTCGGAGAAAAAATCGATAATCAAGAAAGCATTTATTATTGGGCAGCAAAAAACAAGATAAGAGTTCACTGCCCAGCAATAAGCGACGGAGCAATCGGTGACAACATATACTTTTTCAAGTTCAAACACCCAGACTTCGCAATAGACTTAACGCAGGACATAAAAATTATTAATGACACAACAATAGGACTAAAAAAGTCAGGACTAATAATTCTTGGTAGTGGAATGATTAAACACGCAATCCTTAATGCAAACATGCTTAGAAACGGAGCAGACTACTCAGTGTACATTAATAATTCTCAAGAATTTGACGGAAGCGATGCTGGTGCAACACCAGATGAAGCTGTAAGCTGGGGGAAAATCTTACCAGGAGCAAAATCAGTGAAAGTCTTTGGAGACGCAACAATACTATTCCCAATAATAGTAGCAAAAACATTCGCAAAAAAATAAGTAGTTTTATATAAGATTTTATTCTGAATAAAAGTAAAATGTTTAACTTAACAAAAGAGGAATTATCAATTCTAAAAAGACTCAAGAAAGCTTCAACCATACAGGACTTCATAAGCAAGATACCAATTAATTATGATGATGAAAAAGATACTTGTTTATCACCAAGAGAAGTACTAAAACAAAAAAAAGCACACTGTATTGAAGGAGCAATGCTCGCAGCATTAGCATTAAGAATTAACGGCCATAAACCACTAATTGTTGACTTAACAGCCACAGATGATGATTTTGATCACGTAATAGCAGTATTCAAAGAAGAAGGAAGGTGGGGCGCTATAAGTAAATCTAACCATGCAGTTTTAAGATATAGAGAACCGGTTTACAAATCAATAAGAGAATTAGTCATGAGTTATTTCCACGAATATTTTGATGATAAAGGAAAAAAGAACCTAAGAAGCTATTCAAACCCGGTGGACTTATCAATCTTTGACAAAAAAGAGTGGATTACTAGCAACAAAGACGTGTGGTTTGTACCAGAACACTTAGTAAAAATCAAACACCATAAAATACTAAACAAAAAACAAATAAGCAGCCTAAGAAGAGCAGAAGATATTGAGATATTATCAGGAAAAAATGTTGAGTGGAAGAAGGATTAATCTACACATCTATTAATAATAGCAAAAAGATAATTAAGCACTAACATTTTTCTTATCGTAAGTCCCTCTACTCAAATGAGCTTTCAAAGCAGCCAATCTCTCAAGCTTTATAGAATAACATTCAGCAATTTCTGCAGAACTGCAACCAGCTCTAAGTAATTCAACGGCACCCTCTCTTGAAATACTCTCCTTCCTTTTAGGAGGAACATAAGAAGAACCAAGATCAACACGAGGAGGCATCCTAAATTGTTCAAATGCTTCTACTTCTTTAGCTAAATCATCTGCTTCTTTGAGCCATTTTTCTACTCCAACTTGAGATGCTCTCGCAACTATTGCACCAGAACAATTCACTCCTTTAAGGAAAACCTCTTTCCCTTCAGGGTTATAAGTTAATAATTCGCTTACTCTCTGGAGGAGCTTGAAACGGGCTGGGTTGAATGAGACCATATCCACAAGCATTGGACTTTTTGAATTACTTAAGTACTCATACCTCTCACATGAACGAGGCACATAAGGGCCAGTAACCCTAGCATTCATCAAGAATAACAACCTAAGGGAATCCCAAGCAGTAATTCCCATACTTGATATTGCGCTAATAGAGTCTTCATTCCTAACCCGGTAATATGCCTTTGAGATATTTGTTTCTCTGTCATTAATAGAGGATTTTGCCGCTCCCAACTTGGCCATATACTTTTTATGTTTCTCTATTTCCTCAGGCTTTTTTGAGTCTTCAAGAAGAGACCGCAGGCCTACATCATCAGAAAATAAATGTTTCCCAAGAGGATAATTTATTGAACCTCCTCTAAAGATACTCATAATTTCATAACTAATTCCATCACTTCGAGATTGTGCTAAATCTAAGTCCCCCATAACATCCTCACCAACTTTTTCCACGTCCTCAGTTCGGAATATCTTCCCCTTTCTGAGCTGATAAGAATCTAGAATCGCCCTTGAATGACGGTATTTTAAGAGTCTTTGAAGGAATCGGTTTTCATGTCCAGAAAAGTAGACCGTATGCAAAACTCCCCGATTATCTAATATGTGTTTAGAAGCTATAGTCTCAAGAGTAAGAGCTTCTTTAAGAGTCATCTGACCCTTATAATCAAGACTAATAACATCAAACTTCTTATCAGTTCTTAAAAAGAAATTATGAGCATCATCACAAACAACATCAATTCCCAAGCTCGCATTCCTCAACCTCTCAGCAGTCTTTCTATGATACTCCAGACCAACTATGTTCTCTCTAGGGATTCCAAGAGAATCATAAACTTCTTTAACTTCCAAAGCCTCTTCACCTTCACGCTCAGCACCAGGAAAACAAACAACACGAATATCACGAGCACGCTTAATAGGAAGAAGTTGCAGAGCTATAAAATCACGAAGTTTTTCACGAGACTTCTGTTTAACAGGATCAACATAGGATTTATCAGAAGACATATTGCGATAATAAGAAAATTTATTCTACTCTCCCTTCTAAATCAGAAAACAATTTCTTGTTTAATTCTCTCATATTATCCCTAAGATCCCCATCTTTCAAAATTTTCTCCATAGAGATATAATTAGGATCCTCTCTTCCTTGGGGCATTAGGTGTTCTAACAATAATAGAGAGGCATCAATAGCTTTATCCGAATAAGAATTAAACCCGTCACTCCCTCTAAAAACAGAAATGAAGGCTTGATTAAAGTCACCATCAGACAAATCATCTGGAAATATACGATTAGCTTCTCTCCTAACACGACCTACAAATCTTGACAGAGTTCCATAGACTCTAGCAAAATCATTCTTAACGTGACGCTCTTCAATAGAAAGAGTACTCTTTTTATCAAACAAGGCCTCCATAGTCGCGTAACCCTGAGAAAAATAAGAAGAGGCAATTCTAACTTGACCCTCAGTAGAAGCAACCTCATACATTCTTGTTAGACCTTCTTCTCTTTCTTCCCCTGAAAGATTATCCATTGAAAATATAGAACGACTCAGAACTTCTCGCCATTTCTTCTCTTCAACTTCAGTAAATGATTTTTTCATACGAGCAGCGTACCATCTATCTAACTCTTTTAATACATACTCTCGAGACCTAATATTTTTCATAAACTATATAGAAAAAACAAGCTTTTAAAACTAACGATTTATGTAACTATATAGAAGTAACAATTTAGTAGCTTTTACCAATATAAGACCAATCTTTCGCCGCGGTAGTGCAGAAGGTGCACTTTTTGTTCTTTAAAGATTCTCTAGTTTGTTCTATAGGACTCATTAAAACTTTTATTCCATCAGCTTTAGTTCTCATTTCTTCTTCACATTCTTTTCTTCCGCAAAGAGCGGAAAGAACTGTGAATCCCTCATCTACAAACTTTATTACATCTTTTGAATTATTACTATCCTTAAATTTTGAATGAAGAAACTTCATAGCATTTTTGTATAACTCATCATGAATATCATTAAGTATTTTGTTAGCTTGCTTCTTAACTTCAGTCGCTTTAACAATAACTTTTTCTCCATTATTTCTTTTAACCATAACCACAGATTTTTTCTCAATATCTTTAGGGCCTATCTCAATACGTAAAGGAATGCCTTTTAGTTCCCAATCACTAAACTTGAAACCAGGACTGTAAGAGTCACGATCATCAAGAATAGGGTTTAGTTCTGATAATTCATCAACAACCTTTTTTGCTTCTTTAAGGACAACATTGCGATTACTTTCATTATATATTGGTACGACTACCACCTTGTTATAAGCAACCCTAGGAGGAAGAACTAATCCTTTATCATCACTATGAGTCATTACTGTTGCACCTATTAAACGAGTTGATATACCCCAAGAATTCTGCCAGGGTAAAATGTTTTCTCCTTGCCGACCTAAAGGACTAATACCGAAAGATTTTGCGAATCCTTGACCAAGATTATGAGAAGTACCACACTGTAATGATTTACCATCAGGCATTATTCCCTCAATAGTTGTCGTGTACAAAGCACCAGCAAACTTTTCTTTCTCACTCTTAATCCCCTGAATTACAGGTAAGGCTAATAATTCTTTACAAATATTTGCGTACTCACTAAGATACATTAATGTTTCATTATCACACTCTTCCTTTGTTTCATAAACACAATGTCCTTCCTGCCACAAAAATTCTCTAGTTCTCAAAAATAAACGAGTCGTTTTTGTTTCCCATCTAACAACGTTAGCCCACTGATTAATCCTCAATGGTAAATCACGATAACTTCTAACCCATTTACTATAAGAATCATACATTATTGTTTCACTTGTTGGCCTAATAGCTAATCTCTCCGAATCATCACCTTTTTCTTTAGCAATCCAAGCAACTTCAGGACTAAAACCTTGCGCGTGCTCACTCTCCTTCTTAAAAAAGCTTTCAGGAATAAGCAAAGGAAAATAAGCGTTTCTAACACCTAATACTTTTAGTCTTTCATTAAAATAATCCTGTACCTTTTGCCAAATGTAATAAGCATTAGGACGAATAACCATGAATCCTTTAACTGGAGAATAATCAGCGAGTTCAGCTTTCTGCACCACTTCAGGATACCACTCAGAAAAATCCTCATTCTTCTTATGACTCATACCAAGACCAGACTTAGAATCGCCAGGTTTAGAAACCTTAACAGAATCTTTTTTATCACTACCTTTAACCATTAATTATCCTAGATTAAAGATTTTATAAAGGTAATGTGGAGAAGTTTTTAAACACTAATCTGAACTTCTTTGCGATAATGATTTACCATATCCCTAACAACACAACAATCTTCATAAGCCTCAACCCGAACTTTACTTTCTAAATCTTGAGCCATCCTCTCGTGAAAATTTCTTATTTCAGAATCAGTTCTTTGACCATCGAGCATCATCCTAACAGACAAATCCAGCTCCCGTTTATTATTAGAAGAAGGATTAGCATGATATTCTAAAAATGAGTGAACATAAGATCTTTCTCTATAACCCTGAGCTAAACCTAATAACCCATAAATTGCATCATCCTTAAATTTTTTAGCAGGACCTAAAACCCTTTCTTTGAAATGCTCACGCATTTTTTCTAACATCCCCGCGTTTTGACTGTGACCAGCTTTTTTTGCCAAATCAAGATGAACATCAATTTCTCTAAGAAGAGGTTTTAACTCGCCAAGAGATCTTCGCGAAAGGATAAAAGCAATTCTTTCAGTCTGACTAGACTCTTCAGGATAAGAATCACTAAAAGAAAAAGAGTTCATATAGAGGTTTCCAAGTCTTGAAGTTCTCCAAGTCTCAATAGTTCCCGGATCATACTGAATTAAAGGACTGACCATTCAGCATAAGAGAAAAAACTACTATTAATAAAAATTTGTGTTATCAAAAATGAGAGAAATTTTTATCCCAAAGCTTTAACTTCATAATATCTTAATGCTTCTCTAAGAACAGCCGCCCTTTTGTAATCCTCTTCAACACAATTATCTTTCATATGACCCTCAATCATTCTTACAACACCCATTCTTTCAGAAAGAGGCCTTTTAGATAAGAGTTCTGCGACTATTTCTAATTGTTCTAAATCTTCAGGGTTTCTTCTGCTCTCAGAAAAATAATTAATAAAAGCAGCGCCGAGACGACTAGTAGACCAATAATCCATTTCATCAGGCGAACGTTTTAACAAATTACTCATAAATAATTCCATATTCGCGACATTTTTAAACACTTGCGACGTCCGTTTATTTAACTATGGACCCATAGTTCAATGGATAGAATAAGGGACTTCGGATCCCTTGATGGGGGTTCGACTCCTCCTGGGTCCATAACTAAAAAAAAGTAAAAAATGGTGAATTATAAAAAATGAAAGGTGACACAAAATTATTATTACAAGGAATAACAGCACAAAGCGGAACGATAATAGGCGCAGGATTTTTAGGAATCCCTTACGCTATGAACAAAGCTGGCTTCTTCACAGGCCTTGCGTACATCATTGGAATAGGAATGATAATGTTACTTGTTAATTTGTATTATGCAGAAATAATACTGCGAACAAACAAAATACACCAACACCCAGGATACGCAGAAAAATATTTAGGAAAGAAGGGAAAAAGAATATCATTCATAGCATTACTAGTTGGAGCTTACGCAATGTTTTTAGCGTACCTACTAGCAGAAGGACAAAGCCTATCAACACTATTTTTCGGAAACACCAGCCACGTGTTAGAATTCGGAACATTATTCTTCATACTTATGTCTTATCTGAGCATCCGAGGAATGAAAGCATTCAAAAAATACGAACTTTTCGGGAGTCTAATGGTAATAATGATAACAGCACTATTAGTATACCAGTATTATCCTCAAATAAGCGTAGAAAAATTATCAAAATTCAATCCAGACTTTTTAGCTTTACCATTTGGAATAGTTTTGTTTTCTTTTTTAGGAATTGACGGAATACCAGGAGTTCGAATGATCCTGTCAAGAAATGAAAGATTAATGAAGAAGTCAATAATAATATCAAGTATAATACCAATACTTGTTTACACAGCTTTCTCATTAGTTGTTGATTCAAGCTTTACCAACATACCACAAATAGCAACACTAGCATTAGGAAAAATATTCATAGTTTTAGGGATACTATCAATGTTCACAGCATACTTCTCAACAAGTCTAACACTAAAAGACTCATTCCAAATAGACCATGGACACCACCCAGTATTAGCATGGTTTTTTGCGATATGCTTACCATTCATAATATTCTTACTAGTAGTTAACTACGGCTTTTTACAATTTGTAGACATATTAAGTATTGGAGGAGTAGTATTAGGAGGAATTTATGGAATAATGACACTAATAATGGTACACAAAGCAAAAAAGTACGGAGACAGAAAACCAGAATTCACAATAATGAACAATTGGGCAATAAGCGCATCAATAGCACTAATATTCTTAGCAGGAATAATATGGACAATAATACAAGTATTAAGGTAATTACTTCTTTTTTAAGTTTTCAGCAAACAACTTCTTAAATCTTAAAACGTCTTCAGCAGGCATACTACTACCAACAGCGTTCTTATGACCACCACCAGTAGCACCATCAATTTCCTTGATAGCGTCAGTAGCAGCCTTAAGAACAGCAGTTTTTGAACGAATAGAAATATTTGCCTTAGCACCCATAATATAACAAACAAGTATTACCTTATCAGGAAAATGGTGGAATAACTCATCAGAAATATCAGCAGACATGGACATATCACCGCCATACTGAAAATAAACAATACCATCCTCAGGAACAGAACTCTTAGCCTTAGAAATTAACTGCTGATACTTACCATTAATAAAAGAATAACGATCCAAAACAGTATTAGCACCAGACTCCTGAAAAACATCACTAGGAGACTTAACAGCACACAAAAACTTTATTGATGATATAACGTTAGTAGTTTTATCTTTCAAACCAAAAGAAAAAATCATACCTATCTTACCAATTTGAGTTTTATACCTTCCTTCAGAAGCATTACTAACCTCACGCCAATAATCAGGGTACTGCGCGTGCAAATCAGAAGAAAAATCCGGCAAGTAAGCATCAGCTAAACAACCAACCATAGCAAGCCACATATCCTCCTTCCTTTTAGTAACTAGCCAACACCAATAAGTTGTAGGTTCACTAGAAGGATTCTTAGAATTTTGCAAAGGATTATAGTACTCTACACCCTCAAGGTTTGATGGAGGGGTAACATCATGATGATCAATCCAAACAACAGGAATATTCTTTTGTCTTGCCATATCCAAAAAGTCAGGAGAAACTAATGCTTTATCAAGTATGAATAAACAATCAGGATTAAACTCATCAAGCTTACGAGAATAAGTAGTGTTAAGCTCAGGAAAAGACTTCACAGGAAAACCCTTACCACGATCAATAAACCTCCTAAGAAGTAAAAAACTTACAAGACCATCAGTATCATTGTCAAATAAAAAAAGAGGGTTTTGAGACTCTAATAGACGCTCCCTAATAGAAGAAATTTGTTCTGGAGTAAGCATTAAATGACCTAACACGCAGGATTTTTAAACTTCTCTACTATCAATAGTTTATATAAAAGTTTAAAAGAGGCAAGGTATAACAATAAACAATGGTTAAAGGCGGTGCTAAAGAAGTGAATGTAGCTTGGAGAGCATTCTCGATACTAATAGTCCTAGGAATCCTAGGAGTTGCAATTTTAGGAGGAAAACCATTACTAACAGCTTTTGTAGTATCAGAGAGCGATTATAACGCACAAATATCAGAATCAGTAACTAACCAAGTACAAGAGGATGGTCAGGCAAGAGTAATAATAAAACTAAAAGATGAAGACGGATTAAAAGCAGCAGTGCTTGACGACACGACAGACTTATCTAAAAAATTATCAGACACTAATTACATTTCAGAAGAAAACAAAATAGTCTCAGCAGACATTAACACTGAAGAATTACAATCATTAGAAACAAACCCAGCAGTAAGTGAAGTTACATCAGTAAGAGAATTATCATTCTTCTTACAAGACGCTAACAGAATAATAAACTCTACAAACACTTGGACTTACCAAATTAACGGCAGCAACATAACAGGAGCAGGACAAACAATTTGCGTAATAGACACAGGAATAAACTTCACACATAACGACCTAGCAGGAAAAAACGCATTAGGATCAGCAGCAAACATTGATTGCGTAAACAAAAACTGTGTAGCAAACGAATCAGTAAGCGATGATCACGGACATGGAACATTCGTTGCTGGAATAGCAGTAGCAAATGGAAACATTAAAGGAGTAGCACCAGAAGCAAAAGCTATCGGAGTAAAAGTACTAAACTCACAAGGAGCAGGATACGAAGACGACTTAAAGAAGGGAATGGAGTGGTGCATAACTAACGCAGCAACTTATAACATAACAACAATAAGCTTAAGTTTAGGAACAAGCACATTATACACTAGTTCATGCGATAATGTAGACGATGACTTAAACATAACAGCAACAGTAAACAGTGCAGTAAGCGCAGGCATTGGAGTAATAGCAGCAACAGGAAACCAAGGAAGTGTGAGCGGAATAGCTTCCCCTGCATGCATAAGCAATGCAGTAGCAGTTGGAGCAGTTGACAAAAGCGATAACCCAGTATTTAACAGAAACGCAATCACAGACCTATTAGCACCAGGATCAAACATTAACTCAACAACAATAACTGGAAGTTACACGACACTTTCAGGAACAAGCATGTCAACACCACAAGTTTCAGGAGCATTCGCACTACTAAGACAATTCTACAATTTACAAAACGGCACTAACCCAAGCGTAAGCTTAATAGAAAACGCACTTAAGAATAACGGAAAAATAATTAATGATACATCATCAGGCAACATCTTAAGAAGAATTGACGTTTACGCAAGTATAATGGCATTATCAGGAAACATAAGCCAACAAAACACAACAAACAGTACAAACACTACTAATCAAACTCAAAATAACCAAACATTTTACATAACAACAACTCTTCAATCACCAGCAGAAGGATACTACATTAAGAATCAAGCAACAAACCAAGTATTTTCATGCACAGCGTCAACAAACCAAAGCAATGCTAACTTAACAACAACAAGCCTAATATTGTGGAATTCAACAGGAAGCCAAACTTACAGAGAGACATACACATACAACATAACAAACAATACTAATAATGCAAGCATAAACTACACTTACAACATATCATCATTAATATCAGGAACTTACTACTGGAATTGTTACACCACGGACGACAGCAACAATACGGGCATGGCACAGAGCAATAAAACAATAATAAAAGACTTAAACGCACCACAATTAGTATTACTAGGACCAGCAGATCAGGCAAATAACCAAACATCTAACACAATAAAGTTCACATTTAACGTTACTGATAATTACGAAATAATGACTTGTAACCTAACAAAAGACGGAACAGTAGTCCAAACAAAAGCAAACGTTAGTTCAAGCACAGCATTCTTTTACCAATCAATTTATACAGGACAATACTTATGGAATATTAATTGCACCGATAACTCAGGAAACACTAACGCGTCCGAAACAAGAACATTATTAGTTAATTTTGGAACAGCACCAACAAACACAAGCAATACTAGCAGTGGAGGATCGTCTTCTGGATCCGGGGGAAGTGGAGGATCATCAAGTAGCAGTTCCGATAGTGGTGAAAGCGTAGAAAAAAAGCCGCAAATATATTCTATATCAAGCGCTGATGCTTACTCAGGAAAAAACTATAAGTTAGTATCTCAAGACCAAATAAAATTCAAAATATTTAAGGAAGGAGTAGAAAAAGAAAATACTCTAATAGTTGAAGCTTTAGGACAACAAACAGCAAGACTTTTATTCTTAGAAAAGAAGATTAGACAAACAATGATACTAGGAGAAGAAAAATCATTCTCAGTAGAACACACAGACAAAACTGACGTAACAATAAAGGTTAACGGAATAACAGCAGGAGTGTTAGACTTAACAATAAAGTCACTCGTAGCTCCACCAACGCCAGCAGCAACACCAACAAACAACACGGCTACAACAAACCAGAACAATCCAACAACAACAGGAAACGTAGTTAAGGATCAAGAAACACAAAGAAATAGCACAATGACAGCATGGATAAGCGGATTCGTTGTCGGAATAAGAGAAAATTCAAATTACGCAATAGCAATAGGAATAATTATAGGAGTACTAGTAATATATTACGTTGTTAGCAGATTCATAAAAAGAAAGAAAGACAAAACAGGAAATAAAGACGTAACAAAACAAAAAAACGAAAAGTCAAAAAAAGATAGTAACAAAAAAGACAAATCAGAACTAATTAAGAAAGAAGAATTAGACAAAGTACTTGATGAAATGGAAGAAAAAGAATAAAAGCTAATAATTCTTATAAATAAAGTAGGTTAACAATGCAAAAAAGACTCAGACCAACACTTAGAGAAAAGAAAAGATACTTATTAATAAAAGCTAATAAAGAACAAACAGAAAAAGCAATTCTAGAATTCATAGGCATTTTAGGTTACGCTAAGGCAGGAATAAAGTTTGTTAAGGACGAAAAGACCCCAGTAGAACACTCAATACTAGCAATTAACAGAGAAAAACTTAATGAAGTTAGAGCAAGCTTAATGTTCAAAGAAATAACAATAAAAAAAGTTAGCGGAACAATAAAAGGATTATTAGGGAAAAAATAGTTTTTTAGAAAGGAATATCATCAAAACTAACCTCTTCATCTCGCTCACCAGAAGCCCTACGTTGATTATCAAGACTGCCCCTAGCTTTATTTCCTTTATTTGTAACGACGCCACGATTACCCCTATCACAAGTAATGCTTTGATCATTACCAGACTCAGAAGTATTTTTAGAACCAGAGGAACTTTCTTCTGTCTTTCTAGAATGCCAAGAATAATAAGAGTAAGATAAAACATCAATAATCCCCCCTTCAACCCCATCTTCTGAAGCAATAGAGGCTAAATCTTCATTAAGATAATAAGTTTCGGCTTCTCCAGCATCAGCAAATCTTGGACCTCCATAATAATCACCATCATCAAAACCTTCGTTTTCTAAATCATCTAAATGATCACTCGAGTCAAAGTATTCATAAGCTTCCTGATTAGCCTTATCTCTTTCACGATAACTTCCAGCAACAATAGAGTTTTCATCATTAACTTTGTCAAAACCATTATCATAATCAGCACGATCATAATTTTCCTTAGTTTCAACAGCACTAACATCATCAAAGTCTGGAGCAAGATCTTTCAGGTCAGGACGCCAATAAAGAGCAAAGCGAGTAAGGTGATCAAGAAGATCAGCAGGCCTCTCCCCCACAGGAGGACTAGGATAATTGCTAACTGCGACCTCATCACTAGAAGAAGTATGATAAGTTGATGAACGAGCCCGAGGAGGGGGAGATCTAGAACCAACAGATAAACCACCAGCGTTAGATGAAATACCCTCGCCAGGAGCAAGAACGGGATTAGCAGGAAGAACTTTAACAACGGGCTTAGTATAATAAAGCTCAGGATGGGTAAAAAAAGGAATTTTCAAACCATTTTCACGAACCAAATCTTCCAAAGTTACATGCCTCCTAGCTATCTCAGTAATATGAGCCACAAAACTTTGATCCGCAGGACCAAGATTAGTAGTAGCAGGATCCCTACTAAAAACTTGGGGACTGGAAACAGCCAATTCCATTAAGGCACCGTAAACCTCTCTAGAGTCTCTAGTTTTAAAATTACCAGTTTTACCACCAAGAATAGGGTAAGAAACTAAGTAACCCGTATTAGCGCCGTGAATAATTGTAACAGGAGAATCATATAAACTTCTCACCGACTTTTTATCATCATCCATGAGTAATATTAACCATTAAGGATTTTAAGCATTATTGTAATTAAAAAACAATAATAAAAGATTATTTTTCCACAAACCTTCAAGAATAATAATTCTTAAGGTCTTGAGGCTTATATGGAACAAAAAACCGGCTTTGTGTAAGAAGTCCTTGTAATTGATTACTTTTTACACAGAAAAATTAGTTTGGTATCATGTCTATTTCAAAGACGTTTTTCTTAATATCTACTGTGAATACCATTTTAGGCATTTTATCTCCGAACTCTTTATGCGTCTCTTCTAAAAAATACTTTATGTCTTGTTGCACTTCTTTTAGTTCCACAAGAATGTTAATGATAAGCTTTTATTTAAACTTAAGCTTTTGGATGGCCACTCCTTAGCGGGATTTTTACTAATTCCTTCTTATTAGGTAATTTTAAGCATTCGTGGCAGAAAGTAACTAATTCTTCTTCTACAAATTCTTGTTCTATATCAAATCCTTCTTCCCTACGAATTATTTTTCCACAAACATTACATATTAAGTCTTCAAACCAAGAATAGTATTTGTAATATCCTTTTTCTTTATTGTAAGCTTTCTCTAAATCTTCTTTAGTTGGGTAGCTAACATCTTCATTAGTTTCTTCTATATCTTTATCCATTTTTTATGAGATTATAGACACCACTAAAGCCACAATAGATATTACAACTGCAACAACCGCCCAGATAAGGGTTAAGTCCTTTCTTCTTTCATCCTCTAATGTTCTAAGATATGTCATCCCTTTAGTAGTTAACAAATAATGTGCAGGTTGGCTAAATGTTACATAACCATGTGATTGCAATGTTGTAAACATAGCATCAGACATTTTCTTCATAAACTTCTCCTTTTTAGTTTTATCAGACAAAGTGTCCATAATTTCAAGTGATTCATGACTAGCAAAGTACCTTAAAGCGTCATAAAAAGCTTTGTCAATTTTGTTCATTTTTTAGCGTTTCCTTCTTCGTCAAATTCCATTTCTCCTTTCTTCTTGGTTAGTTCTTCTGGTATTCTGTATTCAACCCATCTAACACGACCTTTCTCTATGGTTTCTTTCAGATTCTTTTCGTGAGCGTTTAGTTTTGATTTTCCTGATTTTATCTCTACAAATACTACTTCATCTATTTTCTTTTCATCCATGCCCTTGAAAACAATAAAATCAATAGGTTTACCAATAAAACGACACTCCGTTGGTAAATAATCAAAATCTGGCAAGTAAGGAGCTAATTGTTCCGAGAATTGTCCACCTAATACTGCTCTAGACTTCATGATAGCATCTTTTCTATGGTCTGGCAAAGCTTCTTCCCATTCCTTATGCTTCCTGTAAGCCCCTATCTTCTGACCAATAAAGAAAGCTACAACCAAACCAATCAGTATAATTACAAGTGTTAATGCGTCTATCATTTTAAAAGGTGCTTTTGATAAAATTTAGACTCTTTTCAAAGGGCTCTTTTATTTCTTCAATTGTAGGAAGCTTCATCTGCGTTATGTTAGGTATTTCAAGTTTTAGTAGTCTTTTCTTTGTAACCCATCTACCATAAGAGAAACGCCAATTATGAATGTTTATTTGTGAAGCGTAATAAAGGAGCTGTCTTAAACTCATATCTTTATTTGGGATTAATACTAAAACTGCTCCGTGACTTCTGGCTACGAAAGGCATTATTTGAACACTTGCTAAACCGAAAGATGACAAAGTTATACAGGGTTTTCTATAAATTAACTCTTCTTCATCTTCATCAATATACATTTCTACTCCATTGTTCGTTGTTGTACTGGTAATAAAGGGCATTTCCCCGTTACCGTAGTCTTCAATATTTTTTGACTTAGCATTTTCAATTGTGAATAAGTCTGATAATTGCTCATTACTCTTTATAGCACAATCAGTATCAAGATTTATAGAAGCTCCTTTGAAGAAAGGATTATTTATTAGATGATTTACTAAGTTTAGGTGAGTGTGTCGCATTTGTTGAATAATTTCTTTGTTATTGTGTTTATCCTCTTTAAGGTAGTATTCGGGAGCACACTCCAAGTCTTTGTCTTCTTCATTGTACAGTATAGGTTCTATAGAATAGAGTTTAGGAACATTTTTTTGCTGTGTTATACTCCCATTGAGAAAATCTTTAACTAAAGACTTAATTGTTTCAATGTTACCATTTGACTTCTTTCTCATTACTCCTTTCTTCTTGATATAACCGTCTTCTAACCTTCCCCAAAAGACATCTTTCTTAAAATTATGCGGAACACCCTTTTGGATTATCACAGCCGAAGTAACAACACCTACAGGATAAAATAAATCTTCTGGAAGTTTTATTACAGCTTTTAGTGTATTGTGCTTTAACATTTCTTTTCGCCATTCTCTTACCTTCATTCCTTTAAACATTATTGGGCTTGGAATAATAACAAATAGTAATCCACCGTCTTCCATTTGTGATAATCCGTAATCTACAAACTTGTATTCTTTTTCCTCTCCCTTCTTTAGGGCAAACGGCGGATTCATCAGAACCTTTGTTATAACTGGGTTCTTGTTTTCAGTCCCCTCTCTTTTAGCTTCCTTTCCAGTTTCAAATGAATCTTTAGTAATCTTGTTAATATTTTTTTGGAAACAGTTACCACTCATCATATTGTTTCTACCATCTCCCCTAAAAATCATATTAACCAGAGCTAGAGCAACAACCTCATCGTCTTGTTCTATCCCGAATAGGTTATAATTCTTGAATTTGTCTATTTGTTTAGCATTTGAATTTTTCTTAATATAATCAAAGGCAGAAACTAAAAATCCCCCTGTTCCACAAGCAGGGTCTAGGATATAGTCGCTATTCTTAACATCTAAAACTTCTACTCCAAACTTTGTTATGTGTCTTGGTGTTAAGACTATGCCAATTTCCTTAGCACCATTTCCATACTTCAAAAACTTTTCATAGAACTTACCCAGAATATCATTTCCAGAAGCCATGGCGTTCTTAATATCTAAAGTTTGTAATTCTTTTAATGTGTCTATTACGGCTTTGCGATATTTTATGTGATTTTCTGGTATCGGCGGAACTTCAAGTTTGATATAGTCATAAAATCCTTCTTTTTTTACTTCTCTTAGTTTCTTTTTAATCAGAGTATTAACATTTTCTACTAAAGTTGTTGTGTCTTTTTCTCTTAAGTCTATTTCAGAATCAATGGAAAGAGATAATACTAATCCTGCTAAAAATCTTGCTCTTTTATTTTTATTTACTCCAGCATTATGTAATATCTCGTTTATATTCTCGGCAGAACCCAGATATTTTTCTTCTGGAAAATCTGGAAACTCTTGCCAGTTTGGGGTTTTATTACTTAAAAGATAGTTAGCTTGTTCTTTAGATAAGAGTGTATCTTTAGGTTTTCCGTTAAACAAAATCTTCTCCCATTTTCCCTTATGTAAGTATTCATTTACTATAGTATAACCATCTGTATCATTACCTGCAATTCCAGAAGCGATAATACACTTAAGATTAGAATTATCATTAATCCGCCTGGCATAATAATTTTTTGCCTCTTCTAATGCTCTGTCAATTTCTTTCTTTTCCCTTTTGCTCTCTATTACCCAAACTTCTATTTCATTTAATTTTATTACAGCTTCGGGTCTTTTCGTTCCAAACGCTTTCTTAATATCATCATTAGCTAAGCACTCATTTTGCTTGTAGACTTCTCCTTCTGGAACTCTTGCAGGATTTTTAACAATCCACCCTAACTTTTCTAATTCTTCTTTAATGTAAGAATAAGCATCCACTTCACTATTAGTAGGATTATTTGAGTGAGCCATCTTTATATTTATACCATTAAGCCTATTTAAATAGTTTTTCTTTTCTCTTATCTCGGTTTTACTTAAATCTTTATTGATAATAGAATCTTTCATCCTTTTTCCTCCAATACAAATTCTCCTTTTATCCCTAGTTCGCTTATTTCTTGTATTACGCAAACTATGTTATGACAAATAAATTTTAGTAATAGTTCGTTAGTTTGTGCTTCTTTCGTTTTGCTTCTAAGACCGTCTCTGAACTTTGTTTTAATCATGTGAAAAACTGTTTCTACATTACTTCTTTTGTGGTAGTGTTCTAAGAACTCTTCTTGTTTGTAGATGAAATAGTGGTACATTCTTTTCCAAATGTCTGAGCCTCTTGCTTTTGCTATTGCGTTTCTTTTGAAAGGAATGTAGGGGACAGCTCCCACATCTTCTATGGTTTGTAAGTTCTTACGAGAACTATAAGCACGGTCTCCACTAACCTCGCCCACCTTAAATGTTTTAGCTGTCTCCTCAACAAGGTGAGGCAGTGAAGGACTATCATTCGTGTTACCATCAGTAATTTCAACACTTGTAACAATGTTGGTTTTAACACCTGTCATGATGTGAGCTTTAATCCAAGTTTGATACTTAATCTCCTTACCATGCTTGTAACTAAAGTATCTAGCAAAACGTGAAGTGGAAAAGCCCGAGCTGTCCACAGCAAAGCTACTTTCAACTTCTTTCAAGGGACTAGAACTCATTCTAATTAAAGATTGAAGAATATCAGTTATCTCTGGTTTCTGCATGAAGTGACCAATAGAAGCATAGCAAGGAACAGAATCAATTAATCTCATTTCCTTAGCAATCTTTAAGTCAGACATGAAACGCCTTAATGAGAATCCACTGTACACCTTTAATGCTGAAGCAAATATCATATCCGCAAAGGGAAGTTTAGGCCTTCCGAACTCATACGTTGGTTGTTCTATGTAGTCGCATAAATCCTTTAGGAGCTTCAAGAAGACAAGTTTTTCGTTAGTTTGAGCATTATCATAAGCTTTCCATTCTTGTGTATAACTAACCTTAACGCCCTTAGTTTCCGTGACGTTTCCTCTATCATCAATCTGTTTCTTAATGTAAAACTCAACAGCATAGATGTGCTTACACTTACTCTTTCTTAATTCACAATCGGCACAGTTACATGATGGCTGGTGTCCATTGTATCTTACTAAGTAAGACTTACTGCTTGTCTCTGAAGGAACTCTCCAACCAAAAGGCGTCTTGACTATCTTGAAGCGTTTAACGATGTCCTTTCCTCGTTCTTCTCTTGTTGCTAATTTACTTTGTGTCATTTTGTAATAGTAATATAGTAATATGTATTACTTTATCTATTTAAATGTTTCTATATGGAAATATTTATATATTACTTTTCATACCTCTTTTTAATATGAATGAACAAAAAGAGACTATCAGCCTCAAAATTGACCCTCAACTGTGGAGAGATGCAAAAAAACATTGCATTGATAAAAAACTAAAATACTCTGACTACGTTGAGAGTCTTATAAAAAAAGATTTGGGTAAAAAATAATTTAGGTAGTAGAAAATATATGTCCAAAGAATCGCTTAATAAACAAATATTTTTTGGGGCTATGGGATTATTCTTTTCCTTTCCTACTGCAGAAGAAACATTCTTGCAATATATCGCCCCTACTGTCTTAAGAGATTCTACTAACCCCTCAATTCCAATACTCATAGGCTTAATAGGAATTTTAATAGCTATATCATCTATTTCTTGGCTTATTATCATAGCTAAGCAAATTAAAAAGATGTGGGGAATACTCACTGATAAACATCTAAGAAACATGGTTTTTGCGTTCTTTTTAGGAGCAGTAGTCGGAATGGCACTCAAAGTAATAGTCTTTTGAAGATAAAATAATAAGAATATTTAATAATAAGCCTATGTTTAGTTTATGATGAGTCAGCAATTTAAATGCCCCGAATGCCAGTCTAGCCTATTTCATGTGGATAGTTCAGGTAACGAAGAATACGTTCTAAAGTGTTACAAAACTAAGAATTGTAAATGGGAAATAAAGGTCAAAAAGTCAAATTGACTTTATACACAAGCTTTACTTCTTACACAAAGCCCAAAAAACCTCAAAGTTTAAATACCCCCAAGAAAGTATTATAATTAATAAAGAAAATAAGTTAATTTAGGTTTTTAATTTCTTCATAAGGGCCAATTAAAAGGCTAAATTAAAGTAAAAAATTACAGGATAAAAACAAAAATCATGGAAATGCCAATGGATATGCAAAATCAAGCAATGGGTTATGATAGAGCAGCAACTATGTTCTCACCAGACGGACACTTATTACAAGTAGAATACGCAGAAAAAACAGTAAGGTGGGGAAGTGCAAGCATAGGAATAGTATGCTCTGACGGAGTAGTAATAGTAGCACACAGAAGAGTAAAAGACCAATTGATAAACGAAGAAAGTGCTAACAAAATATACGAAGTTGACAGACATATAATGGGAGCAGCAGCAGGAATATTATCAGACGCTAGAGTACTAATAGAAGACGCACAACTAATAGCACAACAAAACAGAGTAACATATGACAGCGACATAAACGTAGAATCAATAATAAAAGATATAGCAAACGCAAAACAAAAATTCACACAGTACGGAGGAGTAAGACCATTTGGAGTAGCAGTAATGATAGCAGGAGTATCATCAGGCAAACCACAACTATACCTTTCAGACGTAACAGGAAACTACTTCTCATACAAAGCAGCAGCAGTAGGACACGACGACGACAAAATAAGAGAAATACTAAGACAAGAATACAAAGAAAATATGAACTTAAGCAGCGGAATAAAACTAGCACTAAAAGTATTCAAAAGAGTTCTAGAAAAAGATTATAACATTAACAATTTTGACGTAGGAATAATAAAAACTGACGAAGCAAAAATAAAAAGATTAAACACAGAAGAACTAAAAAAACATGAGTAACGTAGAAGCAAAAATAAGAATTAATGGAAAAACTTACGGAGTCCTAGTTGATTTCGAAAAAGCAATAGCAGTAAAAGAAGGAAGAGCAAAATTAGGAGCAGAAGTATTAGCAATGAACGAAGTATTCTCAGATATTAAAAAAGGAATGAGAGCAGGATCTGACGAAGTTATGAATGCATTCGGAACTAATGACATATTCAAAATAACTGAAAGAGTAATAAAAAACGGAGAATTACAAATACCAGCAGATTACAAAAACAAACAAAGAGAAGACAAAGTAAAACAAGTAATCGACTTCATAAGTAGAAACGCAGTAGACCCAAAAACAGGCAGACCACACACAATAGAAAGAGTGAAAACAGCGATAGAACAAGCAGGAGTTAACGTAGATAACAGACCAATAGAAGAACAAATAACACACATCATGGATAAACTAAAAGTCATAATACCACTAAAAATGGAAACAAAAAAAATAAAAGTAACGATACCAGCGTCGTATAGTGGAAGAGCATACTCAATAGTGAAAGATTTAAAAGAGAAGGAAGAATGGTTAAACAATGGAGACTTGTTATGTGTAGTAAACGTCCCTGCGGGAATGCAAATGGACTTTTATGATAAACTTAACGGGGCAACACACGGAGCAGCAATAGCTGAAGAAATAAAATAACAATGGCATACGAACAAAGACAGAATTATGAACGTGAAGAACCACAATCTCAAGATATGGGAAGTGATATCGACCACGACAAAAAAAGAAGCATAGCAATACCTGGAGAGATAATAAAGACAGGAAAAGAATACTTACCTGGAGACGGAACAAGAAGAGAAGGAGACGATATTGTAGCTTCCAGATTCGGACTACAAGACGAATACAACAGATTCATCAGGGTTATACCACTATCAGGAGTTTACATACCAAGGCGTGGAAACTTAGTAATAGGAAAAGTATTAGACATAACATTCAACGGATGGATAATAGACGTTGGAGGACCATACTCAGCATTCTTAATGATTAACGAATACCCAAAGTATATCGAAAGCGACGACTTAGACTCTTATATCGCAATAGGAGACTTAGTACTTTGTAAAATCCTAAGAACAAAAAGAAAGGGATTAGACTTAACAATGAAAAGCAGAGGACTAGGAAAAATCGATGACGGAATGATAGTTCAAATAAACTCAAATAAAGTACCAAGAGTAATAGGAAAAGAAGGAAGCATGATAAACCTAATAAAAGACGCAACAAAATGCGACATAACAGTAGGACAAAACGGAATAATATGGATTAAAGGAGCAAGCGTGAGCGAAGAACTAAAAGCTAAAGAAATAATAAGTTTTGTTGTTGAAAGATCATACGTATCAGGATTAACAGAAGAAGTTAAAAAATATGTTGCGGAGATGAACAAATGAGTTACATAAAAAGATTTGACGGAAGAAAATTCAACGAAGCAAGAAAAATGACAGCAGAAGTAGGAGTAATACCTAACGCTGACGGAAGCGCAAAATTCTCATTCGGAGACACAATAGCAATAGCAGCAGTATACGGACCAAAAACACTACACCCACAACACATGCAAAACCCACAAACAGGAATTCTGCGTTGCACTTATGACATGTTATCATTCTCAGTATCAGAAAGAAAGAAGCCAGGAATTAACAGAAGAAGCCAAGAAATAGGAAAAATAATCGAGTGGGCTCTTTCACCTACACTTGACTTAGAAGAATTCCCAAATACTGTAGTTGACGTTCATGTTATGATAATTCAAGCAAACGCAAGCACAAGATGCGCTGGAATAAACGCAGCATCAATGGCATTAGCACAAGCAGGAGTACCAATGAAAGACTTAGTATCAAGCATATCAATAGGAAAACTAGACAAACAGTTAGTAGTTGATGTTAGCAAAGAAGAAGAAGACTATAAAGAAGGAGAGGGGGCAACTGATATGGCAATGAGTTTCCTATCAAACTCTGACACTCTAGTAGCATTACAACTTGATGGTAAAATACAACCTAACACGCTTAAAGAAGCAATAAAACTAGGTAAAGAAGCAACTAAAGAAATACACGCATTACAAGTAAAAGCACTAAAAGATTTCATGGAGAAAAAACAATAATGGAAGTAACAAGACTAACCAAGAAAAGAATAGCAGAATACTTACTGCAAGGTAAAAGGTTTGATGGTCGAACAGCTCAAGAATTTAGAGATATAACAATAACTTTAGGCGCTAGTAACATGGCAGAAGGAAGCGCAACAGTAAAACTAGGAAAAACAGAAGTAATAGCAGGAGTTAAGATGAACGTTGGAACACCATACCCTAATGAAGAAGAAAGTGGAACTATGAGCGTAGGAATGGAACTACTTCCACTATCAAGCAACAGGTACGAAGCAGGACCGCCAAAATTCGACGCAACAGAAATAGGAAGACTAATAGACAGAGGTCTGAGAGACAGCGGAATGATAGACTTCAAAAAATTATGCATTAAAGTAGGGGAAAAAGTATGGATGATAAACATAGACATATACTCAATAAATGATGATGGTAACCTTCTAGACGCAGCAGGAATAGCAGCAATAGCAGCCCTTAGAAGTGCTAAGATGCCTAAGTATGACGAAACAACAGGAAGAGTACAATTTGGAGAATGGACTGATAACGCACTACCATTAGACTTAAGCGTTATGCCAATAAACGTAACATTCCACAAAATAGGAGACAAATTCTTAGTAGACCCTAGCGCAATAGAAGAAGACTCAAGCGACTCAAGAATGGCAATAGGACTATCAGAATACCAGGGAAAAGTAATGATTAACAGCATACAAAAAAGCGAAAGCGCAGAAATGTCAATAAACGAAGTAGAACAAGTACTAGACATGGCAGAAGAAGCATTTAAGAACCTTAAAATAAAAGTAGAGAAAGCACTAAAGGAGAAAAAATAACACCATGATGCATGACTTAGAAGAATTAGAAAAAAAGTTCACAAAGTACGAAATAGCAAGAATTCTAGGAGCTAGAGCATTACAAATAGCTATGGACGCACCACTAATGGTCAAAATAGAAAAAGAGGAACTAGAAAGAATAAAATACGACCCTTTACTAATAGCTGAAAAAGAATTACGAGCAGAAGCATTACCAATAACTGTTAACAGACCTTTACCAAGAAAAACAGACAAAGAATTATCATTTGAAACACAAGAAAAAGAATTGCAAATAAGTAAGGAAGAAGAAGACAAAAAAATGAAAATAACTGAAGAAAAAGAAGAAAAAAGCATCAAGGAAGAAGGAGAAATAATGGAGTTAGCTAACCCTGATGACGAATTCGACAGCGAAGCAAGCGATGACGGCGACAGCGCAGAAGTAGACTAACTAATGGTAATCACACAAAAAAACATAAAGAAAGAATCGTTTATCTTTGCAGTGTGCGTATTTTTCTACGGTTTTATTCTAGCAGCAATACTATCCTGGGGACAACCACAAATAACTAACATCATAGGAAGCATAATAGTTGCTACAACACTAGGATTCTCTATTTATTCAGGGAAAAAATGGTTATCAAACCAAAATCCTACAAAAATTTTCTATAAGATGCCACTAGCGTCACTCTACACATCAGTTATTATATCAGCACTAATAGAAGTTTACATTATGATATGGGTTTTTATAACAAACCCAGGAGAAAGCGGAATGGCTATTATATTCTGGCCTATCTATTCTTTAGCCTATATCATCGGATCAATGGTTGCAAGCCTAATAATTGCTACTTACTTATACGCATACAAATTTTGGGGTAAGAAAACGCTTCTAAAATGGGTAGCGATAATACTACTAGCCTTACCTTACGCATTTGTGATAATGGACCTCATACAAAAGGGCATGAGATAAAGCTTAATTATCTAAGAGACATAATTTTATAAATATAAACTAACACTAGTAATTAATGACCTCTAGAATAGTGGGAAAAGTTTTTGACGGCGGTTTAGAATCAGTGATATGTTTAGGATTAAGTACAATAATGCACGTAGCAACACCATTTGTTATACCATCAATGAGGAAGAGTGCAGATTTAAGAGCAACATATAAGGATTTATCAAGTGCAGCTATGAGTGAAAGTAACATTACAGCCATGTCATGGATTGTGGGAGGAGTAATAGGGCTAGGTACTGATTTAGCAGCATTTTATCATGTAACAAGAGAAAAACCCGCACTTTTATTAATACCAGCATTAACAAACACCATAAGCGGAATTTATGAGTATCTGACTTATAGAGCAGATAAAACCATTGATAACGAGAACGACTAAGAACTATGACAGTAACTATTGATGACTTAACTGTATTAGACGGATTAAGAGTGAGAGTAGAAAATTTAGGCAGAGTTGATGGAGAAATAAAAATCGTTAATTCTTATGAGGGAGTAGTCCTAAGAACACCAAGATGTGATGGGAGGGCAACAATGGCAGTAGCACATAGGGATGGAAAAAGATTATCCTGGACTAATTTGTACCCGGCAGAAAAACACATGAATGAATACGCAGTAATAGGAATAGTTAGAGGAATTGAGAGAATAACCATCCAAATCCCAGGTTCCGGCGGAGGATATTATGACCATCAGAGTCGTGGAGTAACACAAGATGAATCAGATAATGCTGAATTAGCATTACTAGAAGCAGGACTATAAAAAATAAATATTTCTAAAAACTCTTAACAATTTTCTTTGATTTTTTGATAATACTTCTAGAACCCTTTTTTACCTTATTCAGAACTTTTCTAGCCCAAACAAAATGACCTGCAAGAATTACTAAACCAAGAATAATCAAAGGAATACCAGGACCAGGCAAAAACAATAAAGCAAAACCAGCGATCAACAAAAAGCTACCTAAAACTATCAAAGAAAGATTAACAATGGAGTAAATTTTTTTCATTAATAGGCTAAGTAACTAATCTTTATAAATCAGCATTAATTAATCATTTCATGCATGAACATAAGGGGTTAGACGAAAAAGAGGTAGAAGAAGGAAGGAAAAAGTATGGTTATAACGAAATCCAAGACTTATCAAAAATAACCCCCATACAAATAATCTTGAGAACATTCAAAAGCAACTTCGTCGTTTACTTACTAATAATTGCTGCATCACTATCATTCTTAGTAGGGAAAACAGTAACAGGATGGGTAATAATAGCAACAATAACAGTAGTAATATCAACAGCATTCATACAAGAATACCGAGCTGAAAAAGCTATAGAAGCACTAAAAGGAATGGTAATACCAGTATCAGTAGTTATAAGATCAGGATTAGAAATAAAAATACCATCAAGAGAAATAATACCTGGAGACATATTAGTCTTACGAAGCGGGGAAAGAATACCAGCAGACTGCGTGCTACTAGAAGAAAATAATATTTTGGCAGACGAATCAATACTAACAGGAGAAAGTAAAGCCGTGCCTAAAAGAGCAGCAAAAAACGCGGATGACAAAGAAAAATCTTGCCAATTATTCATGGGATCATTCATAACTAATGGAAGGGGAATAGCAAGAGTAACAAGCATAGGTATGAACACAAATTTTGGAAAGATAGCAGGACTAATATCAAAAACAGAAAAAGAATTACCACTGCAAAAAAAAGTTAATTCAATAACAAAAAAAATAATCATTCTAGGAATAAGTTTCGCCATACTAACAGGACTTATAATGTTCCTAAGAATGGACGGAATAACAACAAGCGGACTTCTAGAACTAGCACTACTAATAATAGCCATATCAGTAGCATCATTCCCAGAAGGATTCCCAGTAGTTCTGACAACATCACTATCAGTAGGAGCTTTTAGGATGGCGAGAAATAACGCAATAGTTAACAGAATGTCAATAATAGAAACTTTAGGAGAAACAACAGTTATTTGTTCTGACAAAACAGGAACAATAACAAAGGGAGAAATGACAGTTAAAAAAATGTTTTTTGATAACAGCATAATAGAAGTCACAGGAGCAGGCTATAACTCGCAAGGAGAATTTCTTTACGAAGGGAAAAATTTTGATGTAAGAAAAAACTCTGTTGGGAAAATAATTATTGACGCAGCAATTAATTGTAATGACGCAAAAATATCAAACACAGGAGAAGAAGGAAAATATAGCATTATTGGAACACCAACAGAAGCAGCAATACTAATAATGGGAGCTAAAGCAAAAAGAACAAAAGAAGACTACTCTAGCTACCAAAGAATTGAAGAAATACCATTCAACTCAACAAGAAAAATAATGTCAGTTTTATGCAAGACACACGAAGGAAACTATTTGTACAGTAAAGGAGCAGTGGAAGTACTAATAAAGAAGTGTAAAATGGTCCAGAGAGTTAATGGAGTATTCACAATGACAGATAAAGAAAGAGAAAGAATACTAAAAGAAAATCACAAAATGAATACCTCAGCACTAAGAACATTAGGATTAGCATACAAAAAAGTAAGCACTAAAGAAATAAACAGCGCAGAAAAAGACTTAGTATTCTTAGGTTTTGTTGGAATGGAAGACCCACCACGCGAAGAAGTATCACAAGCAATAAAAATGTGCACTAGTGCAGGAATAACAGTTAAGATGATAACAGGAGACAATAGAGAAACAGCCCTAGCAATAGCAGAACAAGTGGGTTTAGGAACAAAAATAATTATTGGTGAAGAAATAGAAAAATTATCAGAAGAAGAATTAAGACAAACAGTTAAGAAAATAACAATCTTTGCTAGAGTAACACCAGAACACAAAATAAGAATTGTAAGAGCACTAAAAGCCAACGGTGAAGTAGTAGCAATGACTGGCGATGGAGTTAATGACGCACCAGCACTAAAAGAAGCACACATAGGAATAGCTATGGGCAAGAACGGAACAGACGTTTCTCGTTCAGTAGCAGATTTAGTGTTAAAGGATGATAATTTTGCAACGATAGTATCAGCTATTAATGAAGGAAGAACAGTTTTCAAAAACATAAGAAAGTTCGCATCATACCAAATTGCTTGCACACAATCAGAACTATCAATATTATTCTTAGGCGTTCTTCTAGCACCGTTTTTTGGCTGGCAAGTACCAATAATCAGTGGAATACAAATATTATTCATGAACATCGTTACTAGTGATTTACCAGCAATAACTCTAGGACTTAACCCTTCATCAAAAGACAACATGCTAATACCACCAAGAAAAAGAGAAGAATCATCACTTATAACACCAGATTACACAAAACTAATAATTTTTTCCGGAATAATTATGGGACTATTAACACTATCATCATACTACTTATCATACAACGTACTAGGATCAACACAACAAGAAGCACAAACAGTAGCGTTAGTAACACTAATAATCATAGAGATAGGGAACGCTTTCAACTTCAGATCATTTAGAAAAGGAGTATTTGGAAGATCACTCCTAGTTAACAAATACTTATTTTTAGCATCATTAACATCAATAATTGCAACACTAATAATAATTTACACACCAGTAAGTAAAGTCTTCCAAACAATACCAATAGGATTAGAATTCTGGGCAGTAGCAATATCACTAACACTTATAATGATAATAGTATATGACATACTAAAATACTTTAACAACAAGAGAGAATTCCTAAAAATAAACTAGTAACCGCACAATTAATAAACCAAGATATATACTTTAGAATATATAATGAGATGAATACATCTCAAATTTAAATTTTTAAAGACAAAAAATTAAAATGATTATAAAAGAGTCAAAAGGGGAGATAATTCTTAATTCTCGTAACGAAACAACTATTTCTTACACAATAAAAACTGGTAAAGGAATATTCAAAACTAGCGCACCTAACGGCAAAAGCAAAGGAAAGTATGAAGCAAAACCGTGGGGTAAAGAAGGAGATGGAGGAATAGTACACGACGTTACAGCTCTAAACGAGATAAGAATGAGCGAGATAACAAGCATTGATGATATAGAAAGAATAAGCAAGATATATAGCGGACTTGTAGGAGCTAACACTAGATTCGCACTAGAAGGAAGCCTTCTAAAAGCATGGGCAGCAGAACACGGAATGCAACTGTGGGAACTAATAAGCGGAGGAAAAAACATTCACAAGATGCCAATGCCTGTAGGAAACACCATAGGAGGAGGACTGCATTCAGTTGAAGGTAAGAAGGTATCAACACCAGAATTCCAAGAATTCTTATTCATTGCCGGACAACAAACAAAAACATTCAAAGAAGCAGCAGAACTAAACGACCAAGCATACAAAGAAGCGGGATTGATGCTAAAAAAGTATGATGACTCATTCAGAAGCGAAAAGAATGATGAGGGAGCATGGAAAACAAAACTAACAAACGAACACATACTAAAAATAATGTTCATAATAGCAAAAAAGTTAGGATTAAGAGTAGGAATTGACGCAGCAGCATCAAGCTTTTATGAAGGATTCTACAAGTACCATGACAAAACACTAAACGACACAGGACAAATAAACCACATAGAACACATAATAGACGATTACGAACTATTATACGTAGAAGACCCACTAGGAGAAAAAGAATTCTACTTCTTCAAAAAACTATTAGAAAAAACAAAAGAAGAACACCAAGAAACACTAATAGTAGGCGATGACCTAACAGTTACGAATCACGACAGACTAAAAAAAGCAATAACAGAAAAATCAATTAATACTATAATAATAAAACCTAACCAGAACGGAAGCATTTTTGAAACAGGGAAAGTGGTGAAATTAGCTAAAGACCACAACATTAAGATAATCGTTTCTCATAGAAGCGGAGAAACGATGGATGACACTATTGCTGACTTGGCCGTTGGTTGGGATGCTGATTATATTAAGTGCGGAGTTCACGGAAAAGAAAGAAGAGCAAAAATAAACAGGTTATTAGAAATAGAAAGAAAAATACAAAAGAAAAAGAAATAATGAGGAAAACTTCAAGAAACACTAAAGAAGCATTTTTGTGGATTGTGGGTATTCTTAAAAATAATGATGTTCCTTTCAGGATATCTGGTGGTCTGGCAGCTAGACTTTACGGCACTAAGAGAAAATTAGCAGACATAGACCTGGAAATAAAGAAGAAAGATTTTAACAAGATATTAGCAGAGATTATTATTTACGCAAAATCTAAACCAAAATATTATCGTGACAAAAACTGGAATGTTTACGGAATGACTCTTAATTACAAAAATCAGTTAATAGATGTCTCAGCAAGAGATGACGTCAAATTGTTTGATTATCAAAAGAAGAAATGGTTTATGCCAAAAGATAAAATTCCTGATAAAAAAATGAGAATTTATGGTTTAGTTGTGCCCGTACAAAACCGAGAAGAACTAATTGACTATAAAACACGTCTTGGAAGAAAAGTCGATAGGATCGAAGTTTAAAGAATGATAAAAGCAGGAAAGTAAAAATTTCGTCTCTTCTTAGACTGCACTTATTTATTTAACAAAAAAACCATTATTTTTTATGAGTGATTCATACAAAAGTGCTATAATCCTTGTTGGAGTATTATTCATCCTTCTAGGACTAATATCTGCAAAGTATAGTATTGTTCTAACAGAGGAGAACTTACTTCAAAAGAAGACTTATACTGAAAAACCTTACGAGTCTTACTCGATACCCCTAATGATTGCGGGCATAGCACTAGTAATAGTTGGTGCAGCAATGTCCGGACGAGAAACAGTAGTTAGAGAAAGAGTAATAACAAAAAGAAGAGAAGAAGACTAACATAGTATAGAAATTATTATTAACTTAGAAAAATAGAAAAAATAATAGTTTTTGGTGACGAATTCAAACCTTATTCTCAAGAGTTAAGAGGAGACTTATTAGATTATTTACGAGAGCATGATGGTTTTAGTACTGATAACGCATTTGAGGGACCAAAATATTTTTTTGTTATGAAAGATAAAGGATTTATTATCCCTGGGTTAAGCTGGGTAAGAGTTGATAGAAGCCCAATACCAGATATAGGATATATAGTAAACTCTGAGTATATGTTAGAAAGTCCTGGTGAAGGAGAACCAAGTATGAGCCTTATGGGAGCACCAAGAGGCGTTTATGATCCTAGAGAAGCATTAAGAGGCGCAAGCTGGTCTATTAACTTTTTAAATCTCGGAGAGCACTAAGATAACATTTATATTACCAAAAACCCAAAAGTGTGGATGAATGAAAAAGTCTTATGGGGCAACAACGCACTAAAATATACCGGAGCAGCAGGATTTTTTTTAATTGCTGCAGCCATAATATGGAAAATATCACAAGGACCTAGTAATTTTTTGAAACCAGCATTATACCTTTTCTCTGCCATCATGTTATACTTATCCATTAACGCTTGCTTTTCTAAGGAGTTGATCGTTACAGATAAAGGAGCAAGGCTAGGAACTTACTATTTATCAAAGCCAAAAACACTTAAATGGAGCTTTAATGCGCTAACAAGTATTTTTAGGAGAAGAATATTCATATCATGGAAAGAAATAGTGTCCATCAAGAAAGAGTCAAAAGTTTACAGAATATATAGAATTGGCGGACCTTCTTTTTATTCCAAGCAAGAATTTTATTTAATAAGAACTAGGAAAGGCAATAAATTCTGGGTTCCAGTAAGTTCACAATCATTTAAGAAGAGGATTATTGACCTTGATAAACTATTATTTAGCAAGGGCAAAAAACTAGAGCTCATTGAAAACCCAACATTTACAGCTAATATTCTAAAGTTAACCTTTATCTGCCTTGTTTTAGCAGTATTCCTTACAATAGTGCTAGGGTTCTAATTATCGCAAAAGCTTTAAATACGCACTTTTTCTGTAGTCTTTTATGGCTAAACAAGCAAGTAATAAGTCTGATGAAGAATCAGTCAAAGAGATAGCAACAGAAGTAAAAAAAGAAGCAACAAAGAAAAGCAAGGTTAGTAAGTCTAAATCTGAAGAAAAAAGTGATGAAGAATCAGTAATGGTAATTGCTGAAGAGGTTAAGAAAGAGGCAACAGAGGACGGAGTTGTTGAAACAAAGGTTAAGAAACAAATAAAAGTAAAACTTGAAGATGTTGTACCAAAAACAGACAAGGACGCTAACACACTAATACCTCTAAACGACTATATTAGAAGTGGAACTTATATCGGAACAAAAGTAATAACACCACACATGAGACCTTTCATCTACAGAAGAAGAAATGACGGAATAGCAATAATTAACACCAACATAATTGACGAAAAACTTAAAGAAGCAGCAAGATTCTTAGGAGACTTCAACCCAGAAAACATAATAATTGTTTGTAAAAGAGAAAGCGGATGGAGAGCAGTAAAACTATTCTCAGAACTAACAGGAATAAGAGTATTCACAAAAAAGTATCCAGCTGGAATAATAACTAACACAGCACTACCAGACTTTTTCGAAACAGAACTAGTAGTAATATGCGACCCATGGATTGACAAAAACGCACTAAGCGACGCACTAAAAATGAAGAAGAAAGTATTAGGATTATGCGACACAAACAACTTCTCATTCGGAGTGGACAAAGTAGTACCTTGCAACAACAAAAGTAACAAGTCATTAGGAGTAATATTCTACATACTAGCAAGAGAATACATGAAAATTCAAAGAATTAACAAACCTCTACCACCAATGAAAGACTTCATAGGAGAGGAACTCGAAGACTTCATAAAAGAGAAAAAGATAGACAAAGAAAAGAAAGAAGAATTAGAAGAAGCAAAAAGCAAAGTAGAAAAACTACTTAGCTTCAATGATGACGAAGAAGAAAACTAAGAAGAAGTGATAGGACGATTTTTATGAGTAAAGCAGATTATCAACGTGATGAAAATTCTTGCCCAATATATCGATTCTGTAACAGTAATTTAAGAGATCATGGTTTTGAAACTCATAGAGATGTCTTATTAGGGTCAAACGGAATTAAAAGTCATCACTATTCCCAAGTTAGAATAGAGTCATGTTTAAGTCAATGCGGGTCATCAAGAGACTCGGGAGACAGAGGAATGTGCGAAAGAAGACCTTTTGTTGAAGTAAACGGAGAAATTATTAATGCAGAAAATACTATCAGGCTAACCCAGAAGCTAGTTAATGATAGATTAACTTAAATTCTTTTAACTAAATTATCAACTTTTGTAATAATTTCTTTAATTATTGGTGATAAGTCTTGACCTCTTTCACCATCATGAACTTCTAAACGAATAAGCTTCTTACCATGATTTATTGCCTGATTAAAAGTAGGAGTAGGAACATTATCAGCAACATTAACTATTATGTCAACCCAACGAAAAAGTTCCTCACTGAGAGGACTAGTAGAAACTTTAAGCTTCAAACCAAACTTCTCTGCAAACTTTTTCAAGCTAGAATCAACAGGATCACCCTTAATTAAACCAGCAGACCTAACATGAATAGACTTATCACTATTAATCTTATTAAAATAAGCCTGCGCAACTTTACTCCTAAAACGATTATACTTACAAACAAAAAGAACGTTACCCATAAAGAATTATCCCGATAAGTACAGTTATGTTAGAGGCCATGGCCAAAATATAAGCCACGATTAAAGGCTTCTCCTTATGAATAAAACCATAAATAAGCCAAGGAATATTAAACAAACAATAACCAATCCAAGAAATGATAGATAAACCAGAAGCGTTCTGCAAAGAATAAATATGAAATATTTGAGGAATAGCAATTAGAGGATGAATAATTGCAATGATTATCATAAACTTATCAAACAAACGAACAGCATTACTCTCCTTAGGCAAATTATTCCTCTTTCTTTTTGAAATATGATGAAGAACACCCCCTTGATTATTAGGCATGATTAATCAATAGAAAAAATTCTTTATATAGCTTATGATAAGAAATTTTAATAACCCATAAGAAGCCCTATAACAATGAGCAATAAAAGAATCGACAATACCATAATGAATTATGGTGAAATTGCAAAAAAGTATCCTCTTTTATCTAAAGAGGACTTTAATGACCATCACTCAAGGATGAAAAAAGGTGATAGGCACTGCCCAGAAAAAGAATTACTTCTCCTTTCAAACTTGAGACTTGTGATGAAGATTGCTAACGGATATCATCACTTTAACCCCTCAGGAGATATTAATGAAATAATACAAAACGGACTCATAGGTTTAGATACCGGAATTGAAAGATATGACCCATCAAGAGGTTTTCAACCAAGCACTTATCTATCATGGTGGATAAAAAGATCTATAATAAAAACATTCAAAGATGAAAGTAGAACTATAAGAACACCGTTACATGTTTACGAAAAATTATCTAAGTATAAGAAATTTTTGGAAGATTTTACGCAAAAAAATAATAGGGATCCAAGAAGGGAAGAAATTGAGGAAGCTGATAAAGAAGATGAGGGAGTATACTTAGGGTATATAGCATACCAAACAAGCCACGTCATCTCTATTCATAGTACAAAAGAAAGAAATGGTGATGAAAGCGGATTTGAAGACGAATTAAGATGGGATGGTCCAGGGCCTGTTGAGAGAATTATTGAAGGGAAAGAAAGCATCACTTTAGAATACCTTACTTCTGTTCTTCCACCAATCGAAAGGTTTGTAATAACTCAAAGATTCACCACTGACAAAACTTTAGAAGAAGTAGCTGCATCATTATATGAATCAAACAGTTATATACTTAACAGAGAAAAGCCATTATCAAGAGAGAGAATAAGACAAATAGAAAAAAGGGCTTTAAAAATAATGAGTGAAAAATTAGAAACAAAAGTAGAAGTATAAACTTATTATTTACCCAATCCTCTTACCATTTTCAACTTTTCTTTGCGGCTCAAGCAAAACTACTTCTTTGTTATCTCCGACAACACCCATAACTAAACACTCCGATAAAAAATTAGCGATTTGTTTAGGAGGAAAATTAACAACAGCAACGACTTGTTTACCAACCAAGTCATTTTTGGAGTAAATTTTTGTTATTTGAGCAGAAGACTTCATAACACCCAAGTCTTTGCCAAAATCAATAGTTAATTGGTAAGCAGGATTAACAGCTTTAGGAAAATCATTAACCTCTAAAATAGTGCCGACACGAATATCAACTTTAGTAAAATCATCCCAGGAAATCATAAAAAGAAAAAGCAGAATTGAGAATATAAAGATTATGTACACAAATTATTAAATACTAACTAAGAGAAGAACTAATTATGAATAAGAAAATAGCTTCTGGAATAATATCACTTGCAGCATTAGCAGCTTCTACAAGAGGCGTTTATGACATAACAGAAGTAGGGAAAATTTATGGGGCTAACCCAGAGATAGGAGAATTATACACTTTAAGAGAAAAGGCCGATGAACTAAAGGGTTATAAAATTCTTGATGAAGCAAAAGAAAGAGTTAACCTGAGAATAAATGAACTAGAAGCAATACCAGGTTTATTAGAAAATGAGAAGGAATGGGAGGATGCAACTCATAGAGCACTAAGTTTTTTGGCGGGCGGAATATTATTAACAGCTTTCGGAGTCGCCACATGGAAATCTTCACCAAGAATACAAGTCTAGATAAAGGATTAGCAAGAGTGTGCCAATAACGCGATGAAGGCAGAGTAAGAACTTCTCAAATAAAAAATCTTGAAGAAATTTTTGTCTATTACCCCTAAAAAGTAACTGTAGAAAAATCGCATTTTATTATCAGAAAAACGACGAAACGTTTAAATAGTCATTTTTGTCTGACTATTCATTAAAATGTTAACTGGAATGAGTGCCTTAACAACTGTATATCAGCTAAGGTATGATGTAGAGTAGTCATTCTAGTTAATACAACAATTTTCTGATACAAAAATTATTTATTAATGATTATTTATCGATGATATGAGGTAAAAAAGAAATTTTTATTTTTTGTAAGTGACGAAATATAATTCTATTAACTTTAATGTTGTGTAATGTAGTACCGTTAAATTTCCAAATTTAAACGAGTATCGGAGAACGAGCTTTGCATTCACTCGAAAGAATAATTTTCGAGATTTTCAATAATAATTTAGTAGTGGATTTTAAACAACTCCAAGCAAATGAATCTGTGAATTAAATTCCAGTTTATCCTGCTGGAGGTTGCGGCTATCTGGTTTGCACTTAGACATGCAAGTTTCTTGTAGCAATACAAGGGGCGGATCGCTCAGTAACACGTAGCTAACATGCCCTAAGACCGGACATAACCTCGGGAAACTGAGGCTAAATTCCGATAGAGGAAGATTTCTGGAATGAGTCATCCTTGAACTTAGGATTGGGCTGCGGCAGATTAGGTTGTTGGCGGGGTAATGGCCCACCAAGCCAAAGATCTGTAAGGGCCTTTAGCGAGGGAGCCCTGAGAGGGAATCTGAGACACCATTCCCAGCCCTACGGGGTGCAGCAGTTAGGGATCTTTTGCAATGCGCGCAAGCGTGACAAAGCGAGCCAGAGTGCTTTTCTATAATTGAACAGCTTTTGCCAGTTGTAAAAAGACTGGCGAATAAGGACTGGGCAAGACCGGTGCCAGCCGCCGCGGTAATCCCGGCAGTCCAAGTCGCAACCACTATTACTGGGTCTAAGACATCCGTAGCTCGCATAGTAAGTCTCTTGTGAAATCGGGCATCTTAAGTGTCCGTCGTGCAAGAGATACTGCTTTGCTAGAGACTGGGGGACGTAAGGAGTACGATTGAGGTAGTGGTTAAATACGTTAATCTCGATCGGACTAACAACAGCGAAGGCACCTTACGATTACAGTTCTGACAGTAAGGGATGAAGGCTAGGGGCGCAAAATGGATTAGATACCCATGTAGTCCTAGCAGTAAACACTGCACACTAAACATTAGTACCTCCTCGAGAGGTATTGGTGCTGTAGCGAAGGCGAAGAGTGTGCTACCTGGGAAGTATAGTCGCAAGGCCGAAACTTAAAGGAATTGGCGGGGAGACACTACAACGGGTGACGCGTGCGGTTCAATTAGATTCTACACCGTGAACCTCACCAGGAACGACAGCAGAATGAAAGTCAGTCTGAAGGGCTTACTTGACACGCTGAGAGGAGGTGCATGGCCGACGTCAGCCTGTGTCGTGAGATGACCTGTTAAATCAGGTAACAGGCGAGACCCACGTGCATAGTTGCTACCTGAAGAAGGAGCACCCTATGCAGACTGCCTTGGTAACAAGGAGGAGGGTGTGGGCAACGTTAGGTGAGTACGCCCCAAATTTCCTGGGCCACACGCGCGCGGCAATGCTACAATCAATGAGATGCCACTCCGAAAGGAGAAGCTAATCCCATAAACTGTAGCTTAGTTCAGATTGAGGCTTGCAACCCAGCCTCATGACGCTGGAATCCGTAGTAATCGTTCATCATCAGTGAACGGTGAATATGTCCCTGTCTCTTGCACACACTGCCCGTCAAACCAACCGAGCTTTGCACTGGTGAAGCCCGAAAGGGATGAATCTATGTAAGGCAAGGTAGGTTAAGTCGTCACAAGGTATCCGTAGGGGAACCTGCGGATGGATCACCTCCTAAAAAAATATAAGTTTTTACAGTGCAATAACATTCAAAAAGTTTCAAGAAAGTGATTTCTTGAGACCTCGAAGATTAACATCTTGGAGGGAATTACTATTCTACATCCAGTTACATTTTAATACCAGAGAATACGAAGTATTTTTTGGTTATCACAAAAAATATAAGTTATAGTCATGAGCTTTGCTCGAGACAAACAACGGGCCCATAGTCTAATGGTAAAACGGCTGATTTGCAATCAGCGGCTCCGAGTTCGATTCTCGGTGGGTCCATGATAATCAACAAAGGAAAAAAACAAAATGATAAAAACAGAAACAAGAAAAACTGGAATAGAATACTTTATACAGTTGGTACCATTCGAAGATGGACTGTTTAGGTTAGGTAATAGAAATTTTGCTTCAGAAGTAATATTGCCAACAGGTAATCCACCAATAAAAGTAGAAATGGACTGGGCAGTTACGGCAGCAGATGCATTTGCAGGAATGATGTACCAAAGTGTTTTGAGGATTGGAGAAAGCCCAAGAACAGTTGATATAACAAAATACACAGACGGAAAATTAGAAATAGACGTAAGAGAAGAATAAAATCACATGTCGAAAAACAAAAAAGTTTTTTGACAATCACAAATCACACTCAATTAAATGAGAAATTTGCTCCCGAGTTAATTCAGGGGTAATGCAGAGGATGTGTTGCGTATAGCGACAATCACGTTCAGTGAAGCAAGTAGGATGATGAATTTCCACTAGACGGAAGTTTTAGTTATCGAAAGATAATTAGAATTTTCATATAGTTTAGAAGAAAGAACAAGACAAAATAGTTTTGTAATTTGACGAATAATGGGAATAATCTTAAATAAAGAATTCGCAAGAATTCTTTTTGATCTTAAATATACTGTTAGACGGATAGCTTGGCTCAAACTTTGAAGAAGGACGTGGCAAGCTGCGATAAGCCCAAGGTAGCTGCATGCAAGCATTGAACTTGGGATCTCCTAATGCGAAAACGCACAAGCAATTGTATCCCGAGAGGGAAAATTACGCCGGGAATTGAAACATCTTAGTACCGGCAGGAAAAGAAAACAAATAAGTGATACCCTTAATAGCAGCGAGCGAAAAGGGTAGAGGGCAAACCGAATCTCCAGTTGAAAAATTGGCAGAGATGTGGTGAGCGATAAATTCCTTCACAGACGATGATGAACTCCTCTGGAAAGAGGGACCTTAGAAGGTGATAGTCCTGTAAGATAGTCTGTATGGAGTTGCTCAAAGAGTAGCGCTTCCCGGATTGGAAGTGTGAAGATGGCAGAATTAACTGCTAACCCTAAATATTGGTTTGAGTCCGATAGCGCACTAGTACCGCGAGGGAAAGCTGAAAAGTACCCATAATAGGGGGTTAAAAGACTTGAAATCTAACAGTTACAGCTCGTTACGGCCCTAAGGGGTTGTAACGTACGTTTTGAAAAACAGGCCAAGGAGTTTATTTATGTGGCGAGGTTAAGTTTAATCGGAGCCGAAGCGAAAGCAAGTCTGAAAAGGCGAATTAGTCACATGAATAAGACCCGAAGCCGGACGATCTATGCCTGAGCAGGGCGAAGTTTCTCGAAAGAGAAATGGAGGCCCGAACTAGTGTTGTGAACATGCACTTGGATGATTTGGGTATAGGGGTGAAAAGCCTATCTAGCCCGGCGATCGCTGGTTCCTGTCGAAATATGCCTACGTATAGTCTCATTTTGCTTGCGTACGAGGTAAAGTACGGATGTAGTTTGCAGAGGAATTTTCCTACGGAACTCCTTCCAACTCAGAACTTGTATGCCGTAAAAAATGGGAATCAGGCGCGGTGCGTAAGGTACCGTACCGAAACCGAAACAACGGAGCCCGAAGTTAAGGTCCCTAAGTTTATGTTAAGTGTATCAAAAGGAGTCTTGAACCTGAGACAGTGGGGATGTAGGCTCAGAAGCAGCCACCATTCAAAGAAAGCGTAACAGCTCACCTATTGAGGTTCGAGGCCCTGAAAATGGACGGGGCTAAACATAACACCGATACTTCGGACATACTTGAAAAAGTATTGTGGTAGACAGGCGTCTTTTCTGCGCAGAAGCACATTCGAGAGAATGGGTGGAGCGGAAAGGAATGCAGATCTTGGTGTCAGTAAGATCAGATTTTCCTGAGATCCGGAAAACGTCGTAAGAGCAAGGTTTCCTTGGCAATACCAATTAACCAAGGGTTAGTCGGCACCTAAAATGAATCTTAACCGAACTCATTGAATGGACATCTGGTTAATATTCCAGTACTAAAAAAATTTGTTAAGCGCATGTATCGGTTTCGGAGAGGGAGAGTTGCGAAAGCAATCGGAGTGAATAAATCTTTGGAGCATAATGCTACGAAAAAGAAGAATCCACTTCGCGAAAGTCTTCCAATTCCAAGACCCAGTGAAAAGTATATGTGATAGAATTTTATTAGCCGTACCCAGAACTAACACTGGTGCTCTAGCTGAGAAGGCTAAGACGTGAAAGGACAAAACTGGTTAAGGGAACTCGGCATATTTGGCCCCGTAGCTTCGGTAGAAGGGGTGTCTATTTTTGTGATTGAATTTATTCAGTTGCATTAGTAGATCTCAGTAACAAGGACCGCCCGACTGTTTATCAAAAACGTAGCCGAGTGCAATGCTGAAAAGCTGTGTATACTCGGTGAGACCTGCCCAGTGGTGGTGTTTCAAACCGCACTTCAATGCGGCTAAGACCCATCAAACGGCGGGGGTAACTATGACCCTCTTAAGGTAGCGTAATACCTTGTCGTCTGAATGGCGACTTGCATGAATGGTTTAACGAGGTGGTCACTGTCCCTAACCAGAACCTTCTGAACTCACTATTCAGGTGAACAAGCCTGAGTCGCCTAGTGGGAAGCGGAGACCTTGTAGACCTTTACTATAGCTTGTTGTTGCGATGTTATTAAGAGTGCATAGAATAAGTAGGAGTGATGAAGCCTAGCTTCGGCGAAGCGGAGCGCAATATGTAATACTACTCATTTTCTAATAATATTGCTTACTTCGAAAGGAGGACACCAGCAGGTGGATAGTTTGGCTGGGGCGGCACCCTGCAGAAAAGATATCTGTAGGACCTAACGACAGGCTCAACCAGGTTGGAAATCTGGATTAGAGCGCAAAGGCAAAAGCCTGTCTGATTGTTTTTCGAAAAGCAAGAAAAGCAAGAGTGAAAGCTGGGCTTAGCGAACCATGGATGATTTTTAATGGGTCCCCATTGTGATAGAAAAGGTACCTCAAGGATAACAGGCTCGTCGCGCCCGATAGTCCATATTGACGGCGCGGTTTGGTACATCGCTGTCGGCTCTTCCTATCCTGGTTGTGCATAAGCAACCAAGGGTGTCGGAGTTCACGCATTAAAAGGGATCGTTAGCTGGGTTAAGAACGTCGTGAGACAGTTTGTATGATATCTACTAGGCGTGTTATTGAGTGAGTGGAACGAGTGTATAGTACGAGAGGAACTACACTCGGATGCCTCTGGTGAGCAGTTGTGATGACGCAGGCTGCGCAGCTACGCATTGTTGGATAAGAGCTGAAAGCATCTAAGCTCGAAGCCATCCGCAAAACGACTCAATGTAGGCCGCAAAAGAAGATTGCGTTGATAGAGTTGGAGTGTAAGATCCGAGAACCCGAGGATTTAAGCTTGCAACTACTAAAAGCCACAAAAAAAGATTTTAGAAAAGGTTAGCCCCATTATGTGAAAATTCATCATCCTACTTGCTCTGAAAACTGTAAAACGTTTTCAGAAAAAATTCTTTATTTTAGTAATTAGTTAGCTTGAGCTCTACAACAAAGTTTAATAATTAATTAACCATTACCCAATCACATGATAAAAGAAAAAAGGGTAGTAAAAGAGCCATATAATTTAAGCATTGGAGAAGTTGTAGTACATCCTGACGGTGATGTTGAAGGACTTGAAAGATCAATAAGAGCAGATAGTCCCGCAGGAAGAGAGATAATAAAATCAGCAGGCGCTAGCGGATGGTTCCCAAGAATAAGAGGAAGAAAAGATATTCCTCAAGAAAATAGAGGCCCAGGAACAGTATTAAGAGTCGATTATTTTGCAGATGATGAGAGAGACGGAGCAGGAATAAAAAGGAACGGTTTTGGAGCATCACTAACATGGGATGAATACATAAAAATCGGCAAGAAAGCAGTTATAACAGAAAGAAGAAGTTACGAATAAAAAAAACTTTCCAAACTATTGATAATAAAGTATATAAAACGATAATGCTTTAATAAGTCGTTATGGCAACACAGAAATTTGTTAATGGCTCTATGATGCTTGGATTAACAATAACAATTTTTAGTTTAGGATTCACATTCTCCCTAAGGTCTTTATTATCATCATTCCTACTTCTTTGTTCATTAATATTCGCATTTTTAACATATAAAGTATTCATGGAGCCTTAAAAAAAAACATGCCTAACAGAATATTTTTAGATTTTAGTGAATTTTTGAAAGAGTACAAAATTGTCGGTTTAGCAGTAGCATTCGTTATTGGTACAGCAGCATCAGTCCTTGTTAAATCATTAGTCGATAACATAATAATGCCACTAATCACCCCATTCATCCCTAATGGTGCTTGGCAAACAGCAACTTTTAGCATGGGACCAATAGTTATTGGTTGGGGACCATTTCTTAGCGCACTAATAAACTTCACAATAATAGCAATAACAGTATTCCTAGTAGCAAGACACTTCATAAAGAAAGAAAAAGAAGCACAAACAAAGAAAAAATAGTTAACCCGTAACAAAACTTAAAAACCCCCAAGTCCTTACTTTTCTGAGTAGTTGGGTAGTCAATCTACGGAGATCTAAACCATAATAGGTTGAGTGTCGCTAAACTTCAAAATCAATAGATTTTGAGGCCTCAAGAATTAATATTCTTGAAGATTAATCGATACGATTTCTGAGGAAGGTCCACACACCAGCTCCTATAACTAGGAGTTATAATTATCCACATGAGTGGCTGGCCGCGAGGTCAAGCTCTGCTACAGAAACGACACAGCCCTAAATGAGCAGTGAACCCTTGGGGGAAGCAAAGACTTTAGGGACATGATGAAACGCGAAACGTTGAGAAAAACGTATTCGAGTACTTGGTTTACCAAGTATTAGCATCTTGGTTGGTGCAAGGCAAAAATGCCGCTAAGTCAAATATTGACACGAAAAGTTCGTCCTGAAATATCGAGAAACGAAAGTTCCTCGTGACCTGGAAGATTAAAATCTTCAAGGAGGAAACGATTATCGACAAAAAGTGGCCTATTCCCAACTACTCAAAATTATTTTTAATAGTAAAAAGAAGAAATAACATTTACTTTTTTCTGTATCTTACTTTGTTGTTAATGTTCTTCTTTTTGAACTTGTCTTTTAATAAGTAAGCAGCAACACCTAAAACCAAAACTATTATTATAACATAAACCCATGTTTTAGAGGCTGATGATTGTGACTCTTCACCAACGCTTTCTTGGCTGTCAGAAGTATCATTAGTTACGGTTGATGAGTTACTAATTCCTGAAGGTTGAGCCGATAGAGTTTTTTCAATAATTGAACTAATAGTGAAGTTTGCTTTACCACCACTAATAGAGTTAAGAGTTATTTGAGTATCATAATTGCCGTCGCCATCAGTATCAAACTTTTTTGTTTCCCCAACACTCATAGTAGCTGTTTGAGTAGTGCTTCTAACTTCAATATTAGCCGTAGTTGTTGTTAAGCTCTTAACACCAGCATAATGGTTTTCAGTGCCACTAATACCAGAACTGCCAGTAGTCTTTATAGTAAACCTTACTTGTTCGTTAGCAGATAATGAAATAGTGTAACCTGAAGTGAATTGTGCGTTACTAATAGTATAAGTGTTCTTCCAACCAGCATTAGTTGATGATCCACCACTACCACTACTGCTCGAAGATGAGCAATCATCAGTGGTGAAAGAAGATGAAGAGCTTGCTCCAGAATTACCAGAATAATCAACGCAAGTAACTATGTAAGAGTAAGAATTACCACAAGCAAGAATATCCTCAGTCGATGTTTGAACAGTACTACCAGAGCCCGTAACTGATGCACCAGCCCTATTAGTTGAGCAAATACCATTAATCCCAGATCCAGATTCACTTATTGAGATATTAATAATTAGTTTGTTCTGAGTTGAAGTGCTAGACCTTGTTAAAGTAATAGTAGGCGTAATAGTATCAACTCTTATGAATCTTGAAATTGTTGTCTCGTTAAGGTTCCCAGCAGTATCAGCAGCTGTAATGTTAAGCATGTATAAACCATTAGCTATTCCTGAAAAGTTGTAAGTTGCAGAATCAGTGGTTGTAACATTTGATTGATTATATATCCCAGTAGAGTTGAACAAGTAGAATCTAACAACAACAGATGATGCAGAGTCAGTTATGCTCGCGTTAGCAGTAAATTCCGATAATGAGGTATTAACTCCATTAGCAGGATTAGAACTTCCGAATGATAAATTTGTAGGCGCAGAAGTATCAAGTCTTATAACAATATTAGTGCCAGTCAAGTTTTGATTACCAGTAGTGTCGTTAGCAGTTATGTTTGCGTAATAAACACCCTCAGCTAGGCCACTAGTGTTCATAATAGCTGAGGTAGTACTAGTAGAATTTGTTTGATTAATCAATACTCTAGTAGCATTGAACAAGTAAATCCTTACAACGTTAACAGCTAAGTTATCAGTAGCCGTAGCATTAAGGTATATTTCCGTTCGGGATATATTTGTTCCACTTGTTGGAGAATTAAAAGAAACTGTTGCTGGAGCAGTAGTGTCGTTAATCTGAACCGTAATATTAGTGCTGTTAACAGTAGTAGCATTAGTAACAACAACTGTCAGATTGAAGTATCCTGGAGTTGAAGCGGTAGCATTAAATAAGAAATTATTAGCTGTAACATTCATAACTAAACCACTAGAGTTAGTCCAAGTAAGAATTGTCGAAGTATTAGAGAAAAAACCGTTAGTAGCAGTGGTAGCATTACTACCGGATAAGAAAGTAAAAGATGAAGGCAGAGTAATATTAACTTGAGTTATATTAGCAGTAGCGGCAACTTCAGTAACATTAACAGTTATGTTATAACGAGAAGTAACATCTTCAACAGGATTAAAAGATGTTGGAGTAATAAGTATCGAAGCAATAACAAAACTTGCGCAAATTAGCAGTATAGTAACAAAATTAAATTTTTTATTTTTAAACATTTCACACCCTTTTCTCATTTTCTTAAACTAATCCTGTTTAAATACTTTACCCCCAGGCGATAGTAAACAAAAAAACTATTATGAAAAATAATAATCATTAAAAAAGGTCTTAACTCTATTTGTTAATGACAAAAGATTCTGATAAAAAAATATTAAGACCAAGTCAGACACTTCTAGACTTATTAGGATTTATTCCAGAAAAACCAGTAATTAGTAGAGAAATAAACTTAACAAAAATTACGGGAAATTATACGCCACTACCGATGATCAAAGAATTATTAGGAATAATAAAAAGGTTTTATGGTGAAACAATAGGAGAATTGTTTGAGCAAAAATTCTCTCTAGTGACTCATGAATCATTAGAAAACTCTCGAGTTCACGGATCAAAAAAAGGAAGAAAATATGGAATAACACTATACTTATGTAAAAGAGGAACAATTAGTGGTTTTTGGGATGATGGAGAATTTTTTAGAGGTAGAGGAATTAAAGAGCAGTTTGAATCAAGGACAAAAATACGAGAAGAACAATTCGAACTTGCAGAAGATGATGAAAGAGCAGGCAGGATGGGAGCACAAACAATTTACGGTTACGCAGACATAATAGAAGTAGACAACAAAGAAGGAGTTTTATGGTTGGGGCAAAGAGTCTCACAGCAATAAAAACCTCTTTAGAGAAACTTTAAAAATAAAAATTTTTGAGGCTTTAACAACGAAAAAACAGTATGTTAAAGTTTAAAAACTAAAAAAATCTAAAGAACTCGTAAACAATTGGGGGCTTAGCTCAGCGGGAGAGCAATCGACTGAAGCTCGATAGGTCCCAGGTTCAATCCCTGGAGCCCCCATAATAAAAACAATGGTAGAGATAAGCAATCATAAATCAAAGTACTTCAATTCTGAAGAAATTCTAGAACAAGCAAATAGTTTAGAGGTTAGAGCAGATGGCGAAGTAGGTGAAATGGCAGAAATACTCAGAGAAAAGTCTAGAGAACTAAGGGGCGCAGCAGCACTAAACAGAACACTAAGAGACTTTAGGTATGTTGGATCTTTACTTTCACTTAGACATTATGAATTATCATCCTATGAATAATGAAAAGTTTTAGAGACTATCAGTATGCTGAGCCAAGGGAATTAGTAAGAAGAGCAGAAATTTTAGAATACAAAGCTTATGGAGGAAAAACTTGTGAGGCAGTAAGTTTACAATATAGAAACTCTGTAGATCATTTGATGTCACAAGCGTTCATTTTAAGAAAGCAAGCAGATGTTATGGAAACAAGTTTAAAAATCCCTGGCAGAGCTTACAGGTTTATTACAGCCCTTCAACAAATGATGCTCATTTTCTGAAAACACTAAAATCATTAGATTTTATGGTCCTGAAAATTAATAATGCTAAATTTTCAGAACATTTAAATACGTATTTATTCTCACATAACTAATGAGAAATCAAAGGGGTGCGCTAGAGATGAGTGTTGGAACAATAGTGATAATAGTACTAGCAATGACAATGTTGATATTGGGCCTTGTACTAGTTAAAAGTATTTTTTCTGGAGCAACATATAACGTTAAAGTAATGGATGAAAAAGTTAAGGCAGAAATAAACAAGTTATTCGTAGAAAATAAGAGAATGGTAGTATACTTATCGGACAGTAAATTAGACGTAAAGCAAGGAGGAGACTGGGGAGTAGCATGGGGAGTGAAAAATTATGGGACACCAACAACATTCTCATTCACAGTAGCACCATTAGAGATACAGCCAGGATGCCAATTAACAATGGCACAAGCAACAGACTGGATAACACTAGGAAGAAGCGGAAGCGCAATATCATTCCCAGCAGGAGACTTAGTACCAGGATACACAAGACTGCTAATACCAGAAACAGCACCATTATGTTTAGTAAGATACAAAATAGAAGTAAAAACAGCAGACGGACAAACATACGCACAAGAATTCTTCGACCTTAACGTAGAAGCAAAATAATAAGATAAAAGCAGAAAAGATTTGTATAAAATAATACGATTTATTTGTAACTTTGTAGTTACAACCTTTTAGAAAGGTTTATAAAAGAGTTGAAACTCTGTAGTAGTAATGAATAAGTCATACTCTCATGCACTTAAAGTTTTATCGGCAATAATTGTAGTTTTTGCTTTTGTTTCATTAACTAGTGCTGCAGACTTTTTTTCTTTAGGCAACTACCAAGTTAGAGAATCAGGACTAACTGTAACTGACGAATCCGGTATTACTCTACCAGGAAACTTTGTTATTACTGGTTTAGGCATTGGTATGAGCTATAACCCAGATAGATCTAACGCTGGAGAGGTTGGATCTTATGTAATGAAGCCTATTCTAATCGTAGCTAGAGAATTAATGAATGATGGTTCTTTCGGTCCTGAAAAAGAATTCTTAACTGGAAGTAAAAGCAATGTTGAGAAAACTATCAGACTTAGCTCAGGATACTTAATAACTGGTTGGGGAGCTAAGGTTCAACAAGGCGCTGATTGGTCTTCATCAAGAATAATTTATCTTGAAGTTAGAGCTAGAAAACTAAATAATAACACTTTAGGACCTGAAGAAGTCTTCAAAGCAGGCAATATTGATAAGAACGCCGATAGAATAATAAAACTTGATGATGGATTCGTTGCTACTTACATCGGTGGAAGAGTTGCTCACGCTAGCCTTACTAAAGCAAGTATTGGCGGACAAAAATTATTAGTTAACAACAACCAGATAATAATCAATAACACTAACCAAACTACTAACCCTAATCAAACCACTAATGACACTATAAGCCTTACAATAATTAACCCAAACATTGTAGCTAGAGAAGGAGACCTTGTAAGAATCAATTTTGCTGCTTTCAGTACTGGCGGAAGCCTAAGCTTCTTCATCTCAAGCCCTTTCAATAGCACATTTACTAGTGCAACCGATAATGAAGGATGGCAAACAAAGATTGGAGACGCTGGATCCTACATTGTTAATTTCACTGCAAAAAACGAAAAAAATAGTGCAACAATTAAGGTTAACGTAACAATACTCCCATTCATAAACAACACTAACAACCAAACAAATAATCAAACTAACAATTCTAATAATGCGCCAATAATAAGATCAGTCAGATACACTGGCGATGAAGAAGGCGACACTTTTAGAATAATTGTTGACGCTTACGACCCTGACAATAACACTTTAACTACTACTTGCTCAAGCCCTTTCGGCAACGATTGCAAGTGGGAAACTGAAGAAGGAGACGCCGATGATTACAACGTTTTAGTTACTGTTAGTGACGGAACACTGTCAACTTCTAGAACTATAAAAGTTGTTGTTGACGAATATGACAACGATGACAGCGATGGTAGCGGTATTAGACATGTTGGCGAATTCCAAGATAACGACTTAGCTTATAACAACTTACTATACAACTCCCAAGATGCTATGCAAGACTCTACTAAGCTAAACATGCCTGAAGAATCCTACAACATAATTAGCAGTGCTAAAAGCAGCAATATTTTCGCACTAATGACCCTTTTCTTAAGCCTCATCGTTGTACTAATTGTTGTTATAATCTTAACAATACTATACAAAAGAGCAAATTAATTCATTTTTTCTCTAACACTAACTTTTCATACATAAAAATTTGTTTACAAATTTTTGGTCTAAAAATCCTGTACATAGGATTTTTATATCACTAATCCCGAGTAGAATAATGGTAAGTAAAGGAAAAGTATACTTGTATAATTCTTTAACGCGAAAAAAAGAATTATTAGTACCGTCTAAAAAAGATACTGTAGGTTTCTATTCTTGTGGGCCGACAGTTTATTGGTACCAACACGTTGGTAACATGAGAGCTTACACAGCATGGGATGTACTAAAGAGGGTTCTAGAATATAATGGTTATTCGGTAAACCATGTTATGAATTATACAGATGTTGGACACCTCAGTAGCGATGCTGACAGTGGAGATGACAAGATGGAAAAAGCCGCTAAGAAAGAAGGTAAAACTGCTAAAGAAATAGCTGACTTCTACATTAAAGATTTTGAGCAGCAGTGCTCATTACTAAACATTATCCCACCAAAACATAAACCTAGAGCAACAGAATACATTAAAAAAATGATTGATTTCATAAAAGTTTTAGAAAAAAAAGGTTATACTTACAAAACAAGTGATGGAATATATTTTGATACATCAAAAATTTCTGATTACGGAGCACTTATTGGCGGGATAAACAAGGAAGAATTAGAAGCGGGTAAAAGAGTTGACATGGGAGAAAAAAAGAGCAGTACGGATTTTGCATTATGGAAATTTTCAGAAAAAGAAGTATCCAGACAACAAGAATGGCCTTCACCTTGGGGCACAGGCTATCCAGGATGGCATATTGAATGTTCAGTAATGGGACATGAACTACTAGGAGAAGTTATTGACATACACAGCGGTGGCCAAGATCATCGTCAAATTCATCACCCTAACGAAATGGCTCAGAACGAAGGCTTTTTCGGCCATGACATCGTCAAGATATGGCTCCACAATGGATTCTTAACAACACCAGGAGGGGATAAAATAAGCAAGAGCACTGGCTCAGCAGGACTTAAAACAATAATAGAACTAAAAAAAGATGGAATAAACCCTTTAGCTGTTCGTTACTTGTATTTATCAACTCATTATAGAAAACCTTCCATCTTCACTACTGAAACTGTACAAGCAGCTACTAATTCCCTTAATTCAATAATCGCAAATTTTTTAGAATTCAAAAAAAACTCTAAAGAATTCTCTGTAAGAGAAAAAAAGACTAAACCCATTATTGACGAATTCAAAAAGACTGTTAATGATGACTTAAACATACCTAATTCTTTAGCAATAACTCATAACGTAATAAAAGAAAAAGGCCTTAACGACGCAGAAAAGTACGAACTAATAAAAAGCTTCGACAAGGTCTTAGGATTAGGCCTAGAACACATAAAGATTGAAAGCATACCTAAAGAAATAATTGCTATGGCCCAAGAAAGAGAGGAAGCTAGAAAAAACAAGGACTGGAAAAAAAGTGATTTGCTTAGAAACAAAATAAAAAAAGAAGGATACACAATAGAAGATTCACCAGAAGGATACAAAATAATAAAATGAAATCTAAGCACGCATTAATAATTAACGGCCCATCAGGTGTCGGAAAAAGTGCCATATCATCATTAATCTGCAAAAAATACAATTACAAACACTGTGATATTGATGAGTTTAAACTATTATTTTCACAAGAACGATCTAAAGAGAGAACAAAGATTGGTGAAAAAACAGGATATTTTTATGCTAAAGAACTGATAAGAATGGGATATAACTTAGTAATAGAAGCAATACCAGACAAATATGCGGAAAAATTAATACCACTACTTAAGAAAAATAATTATAAGTTTAGTCAGATAGTTCTAATTGCACCACTTGATCAATGTATAAAAAACAATAAGATGAGAAAAAGAAAGAGTTACAATGAAACAGTAATAAGAAACCTCTACAAGGGGCTCCTCCTAGTTAAAGGAGATAAAGTTGACATTTCAGGAAAATCTATAAATCAAGCCTATAATGAAATCATTAAAAACTATTTAGCATAGATTTATATATAAGTTTATATAACTATTAATATGGAGTTATATAAAGACAAAGAAATTATTCATTATCCTAGCCTAAGAACTATGTTGATGATTGAGACGACTCTGAAAAGTGCAGAGAGAACCATTGATAGAGAGGAACTTAAGAGAAGACTCCCGTCAAAGATTATGCACCAAACACTCAATGTCGCACTAAACTACTTAGAAGAAAGGGGAATGATTATTGATGGACACAAAGGAATATTATGGATTTATAATCCTAGCCCAAAGCTAAAAAAAGCAATTGATAAAGCAAGGGAGATCTAATGTTTAGAGGAAAACAAGTAAGTGTAAGACTATCAGATGAAGCAGATACAGTTTATCAAGAGCTAAATAAAATCACAGGCGAGGAAAGACTAAAGGGCATTGATAGCTCTTTTCATCAAACGTTGCTAAGATCAATAAACCGAGTTAGAGATTTATTAAAACAAAACCCCTTTGCAGGAGACCAAGTACCAAAGAGAATAATTCCGACAAAGTATCATAAAAAATTTGATGCGGATAACGCATGGAGAATTGAATTAGCAGACAGATGGAGACTAATCTACACCATAAGCGGAAATAACATTGAGATAATAACATTTATTATGGACATTTTCAATCATAAAGATTACGATAAAGTGTTTGGTTACAAACACTAAGGGAAAATATGAAACAACAAAATAAAAAAACACCTCAATCAAACTCTTACTTAAAATACCGTTGGTTTTTTACTAGTAGCGGAAAATTAGTTATTGGTGGTAAGAACTCTGAGCAGAATGAACACTTGATGAAAGAAATAATGGCTAGCGGCCTGGACTACATAATAATGCATACATCAACACCAGGGAGCCCTTTCACAATGATTGTTGATGAAGGACTAACAGATAAAGATTTACATGAACAAGCAGTGTTCACAGGATGTTTCTCACAAGAATGGAAGAAAAGAAAGAAATCAACGAGTATTGACATATTTGATAGTAAACAGTTAACAAAGGGTAAGGGAATGAAGGAAGGAACTTTTGGCGTTTTAGGTAAAGTTAGCAGAAGAAACGTTGAACTAAAACTAGGAATAGAGACGCAAGAAGGAACAATAAGAGCAGTGCCTAACTCTAATAACGCATCAATAATTATTGAGCCAGGAATAATTGAGAAAGGAAAAGCAGCAAAAATTATTAAGGAAAGGTTAAAGAACTTAGGAATAGAAGCAGATAGAGAGGAAATAGAAAGAGCAATACCAAGCGGAGAATTCACAATAAAATGAGTTTAGGAATAACAACAGTACAATTAGGAAAGAATGGTTATAATGAGAAAAGTTTAGAAAACATAAAGTTTTTCTTCAAAACCAGGAAAGACCTAAAAGTATCTGTGCTAAAAAACTATATTAGAGGACAAGAAGAACTAAAAGCACTAAAAGAAAAAATGTTAGCAGACCTAGGAATACACTACACAGCAAGAATCGTCGGATACTCAATATTTCTAAAGAAGTGGAAGAGAGAAATGAGAAAAGAGTAAGCCTTAAATACCCTCATTTTATAGATAAAAAGTGGTTGACGTTCATCGATAAGATGTTAACGGTCTATTGCTGAAAAGCAAGCCATTAAACAATAAAACAATGGGAATACATGATGTTGACGCAAATGAATATAACAAGTTACTTAGCGAGAAGCTTAAGGAATTCCCAGAACTTGTAGCCCCAGAATGGATTCATTTCGTAAAGTCAAGCGTAGCAAGAGAAAGACCAATACTAGAAGTAGACTTCTGGCATAAGAGAGGAGCAGGAATACTTAGACAAATGTACGTTAGAGGAGTATTAGGAGTAAGTCGCCTGCGAACAAGGTATGGTGGAAGAAAAGACAGAGGACACCAAAGACCAGAATTTAGGAAAGCAAGTGGAAAAATAATCAGGTTATTATTACAACAATTAGAAGCAGCAGGACTTCTAAAAAAGGTTAAAGGAAAAAGAAGCGGAAGAAGCCTAACAACTAAAGGAAAGGAACTAGTTGAAAAGACAGGAACAACGCATTCCGCACACTCAAAGAAATCTAAGGAGGCCAGCGAATAATGGCTATTAGAAGAACAAGAAAGAAAATAGTATTAGGAGTTCACGGCAGAAGAACAAAATGGGCACCAGTATGGGCAGTTCTAAAAAAACACGGAAAAGGAATGCGAGTACACCCATCAGCAATGACTCGTCTAAGAAGAAGTTGGAGAGGAACAAAACTAAAAATTAAACCAAGAAACACAGCAAAATCACACTTAGGATAAAAATATGGCAAAAGAAAGTAAAGAAAACAAAGTAATGCTTGAAAGAGAATACGTAATACCTATAAAGAGAAAGCTAAGACATACACCAGACTACAAAAAAGCAAGAAAAGCAGTAAAGGTAGTATTAGAATTCGTAGCAAAACACATGAGAGTTGAAGACAGAGACGTAAGAAAAGTTAAGATGGACAAATTAGTAAATCACGAATTATGGTTTAGAGGAATAGCAAACCCACCAAACAAGATGAAAGTGAAAGTAAAAAAGATGAGTGACGGAATAGTACACGTAGAATTATTCGAAATACCACAAGTGCTAAAATTCAAGATTGAACAAGAAAGAAAACATCACGCACTAGCACAAAAAGAAGTAAAAACAACAAAGAAACAAGACAAAGAACATGAAGGACACGACCACTCAAAAGAAGGTCATGATCACTCACACGCTAACGAAAAGAAAGAAGAAACTAAAGAAAAACAAGCTTCTACTATAGAAGCAGGACTGCTAAAACAAGCACAAGAAGCAAAGTCGCGAAAACACCAAGTAATGCCAAAAACCAATCAGAGAGACCAACCAGTGCAAAGAAACATACCTAAGAGCACAAATTAATGACAAATATCAGTTCTGAAGAAAACAAAATCTTATACTTTATCTTTATTGGAAGAAACAGTTTAGAAAAACTTTTAGAAACATTCAAAGATGAAAAGAAGCTTTTAGAAACAATTAATTCTTTAGAAAAGAAAGGAATGATTAAGATAAGTTTACGAGAAGGAAAAATTTATGGAGTTATAGAAACAACCAAAGGTTACCAGACTGTTAAAAAAGCCGGATTTGAAGACTGGAATGTTGGTAACAAATAATTAAGATCTTAAGACAAAAATAAAAATAAAAAAATTATTTTATTTACCAATCACCGTCATCATCGTCACTTTCTTCATCTTCGTCCCCTTCTTCCCAATCATCACTTTCAGACTCAACGCTTGCAGACTTAGGGCTTTCTTCGGAATCATCATCCGTTTCTTCTGTGGCTTTTTTCTTTACTGGCATTAAATTATACCTCCAATTTTTTAATTACTTTCTTCTTAACAAATTAGTATTTAAACCTTACTAAAAACAAAAAGTGGACTTGTAATCCACAAGCTTTTAATGCTTAAAACATTAATAATTTTTATGAAAAGAGTGATAATTATTGGTGGCGGATTCGCTGGTGCTAGAATAGCTAACAGTTTACAAGGACACTTTAGCGTTGCACTAATAGACACAAAAAACTTTTTTGAGTTCACCCCAGGAATAACAAGAACTCTTGTCCAGCCCTCTTATAGAAGATTTATTGAGATCCACCATAGAAAATACTTAAAAAAAGCTAGTTTTCGTCATGATTCAGTAATAGGCATTGACAAACAATTCGTTTACACAGGTAAAGGAGAAAAAATACTTTATGATTACACAATCATTGCTTCAGGTTCTCGTTACAACATGCCGTTCAAAGGAGAAAACATATTCTTAGCTGATAGAGCTAAAGACTTGGTAGACTCGCATAAAAGAATTCACAAATCTAAAAGAATATTGGTTGTTGGAGGAGGACTGGTAGGCGTGGAGATAGCAGCAGAAATAGTTAGTAAGTACAAAAACAAAAAAGTAACGCTTATACAAGCAGATGATAGAATCATTCCAAGAAACAGTTCTAAATCTGCTGATTACTGTAAAAAATACTTAACTGATAGAGGAGTAAAAATTATTTTAGGCCAAAAAGTTGTGGCTTTCAAAAAAAACTTGGTCGTAACTGACAAAAAAACAATGATTAAAGCAGACATGACACTAATATGCACAGGAATTAAGCCTAACTCAGAATTCTTAAAAAAACATTTCAGCAAGAACTTAGACGAAAAAGAACACGTAATTGTTAATGATAAACTACAAGCTTGCGGCTTAACTAACGTTTTCGCTGTTGGTGACATTAATAACGTAATGGAAGAAAAAACTGCTCAAGCTGCAGAAAAACAATCAAAAATAGTTATTAAGAACCTTAAAAACTTAGAAAAAAACAAAGAATTATTATCCTACCACCCAAAAAAGAAAGCAGTAGTTATTAGCCTTGGTAAATGGGATGGAATTTTAGAATGGAAAAACTTTGTTATGACAGGCAAGATTCCAGCACTCCTAAAGTGGCTTATCCAAATAAAAACCATGCTCAGGTACAGAATAAGAGCAAGTTAAGGTTTAAAACATTAATAGATTTGGTTTGATTAATGAAACTTGATATAACTAAGATCCAAAAAGATAAGCCTATTACTGAACTTATTAATTTTGGTATTATTAATATTGATAAGCCTAGCGGACCTACTAGTTTTTGGGTTGATAATTATGTTAGGAAGGCGCTAGGGCTTACTAAAGTTAGTCATGCTGGAACACTCGACCCTAAAGTTACAGGGGTGCTTCCATTAATGCTTGGTAGAACATGTAAACTTTTAGGATACTTCATGGGCCACAATAAGACTTATGTTGGTGTTATGAGACTTCATGCAGATGGAGTAACGGAAGAACGACTTGATGAAGAGATTAAGAAGTTTTTGGGAGTGATAAACCAGATGCCACCAGTAAAGTCCCGTGTTAAAAGACAACTAAGAGAAAGAGAAATAGTCTGCTTCAAAGTTCTAGAAAGAAAAGACAAAGACATTCTTTTTGAGACTGAAGTTCAAGCAGGAACTTATATCAGAAAGCTCTGTGATGACATGGGAGTTAATCTGGGAGGTGCACACATGCTAGAGCTTAGAAGAACTAAAGCCAGCATTTTTGAAGAAGGAGAAAAAAACAATAACCTAAAGGCCACAAGTAAAATTTTTACTCTTTACCAGTTTGATGAAGCAGTTAAAGAATGGAAAGAAAAAAATAACGATAAACTTCTAAGAGCAATGATTACCCCAGGAGAAGTCATCACACAAGTTTTACCAACAGTTTTTGCTAAGAACGAATACCAAAAACAACTTAGAACAGGTAAAAGACTTAACAACGAAATGGTCGTCAGCGGCAAATGGGATAAAGAAGAAGTATTCTGCGCTTTCATAAAAGAATCATTCCTAGGAATATACGAAGGACAAAGCAAAGAAGAAGCAAGAGCAAGATTCGTATGGAATTAACTATGGCGTATTCGAGCATTGTAAACAATATCCCTTGTCCATACCTTCAGAGGTGTATATCTTATTACATTTCTGACACGATTTGACTATATAAACTGAACCTGAATAAGGGGTAGAAGAAATATATGCCCCATTTAGAAAATCTTGTTGGGCACCACTAATGACAGGAGAACCACTTAGAGAGTTAATGAAAGTCCCATTCCGAACTATATTAGGTGTAATCTTTTTAATTTCTTTCTCCTTTAAATCGTATATTTGTTTATTTTTCTCCTCAATCTCCTCAGTCAACTTAATAATTTTACTTTTAATAATGTCATATTCTTTATTTTTATTATCATTTATTACTTTTAACTCATTTTCTTCTTTAAACTTTTGGACCTCTAATCTTTTTAATTCTAAATCTTTAAGTGTTATATCTTTACGAATATCAAACATTGCTTTTCTTTCTTTTTCTCTGTTTCTCCAAAGATTTTCTCCATAAATTAAAGAGACAGTTCCAAGCCCTACAAGAAAAAGTAGGAATGTCAGTTTTAATCTAGGAATATCACTAAAAATAAAGCTATACTGATAGAGCGGATAAGCACCCAAAGATAACAGAATAATACCAGCAGAGATATAAAATGTGTGAGGATGAGAATATTTTAGATTTAACATAGCTTTATTTGTAAGATAAGACAATTTATAAATATGTGGAGTTGCACCAACCCCAATCTTTAAATGGCTAAATAATGTCTTATTTTTATGCGAGAATTCGTTTATTATTCTGGTAAAGCTAGAACAACAGGAAACTTTGACGTACATGACTTAATGAAAGCAGGAAGAATGGACATAGCATGCCACGTAGTTGTTGGAACCTTTTTCTTATCTCATAGAATAAGAGAGGATGCAAAACTGCACTTAGTATTTTACGGGATGCCAGACCCACCAAAACACATAGAAATGCAACCAACAAAAGCATTACCAAGAGGAGAAGGAGACAACGAAGGAAGAATAGACATAAGCAAAAAAGACGTAGCGGGGCTCATTAGAAGAATACTATTCAAGTACAAACCAGGACAAAAAACAGAAGCATACCCAGGGTACAGCATAGAAAAAAAGAGTTTGCTAAAAGTAGTTGATGAGTTAATGAAAGAAGGAAAAACAGTATACGTACTAGACAAAGACGGAGAAGACATCAGAACAGCAAAAATAGACAAAGATTGCGTATTCGTACTAGGAGACCATGATGGCTTACCAATAAAAGAGCTAAAAAGGCTTAAAAAGCTCACAGTACCAATAACTATAGGCGACCGAATGTACTTCGCAAGCCAAGTAGTAGCAGTAGTAAACAACGAACTAGACAGAAGAGGAATATAAAAAAAAATGAAAAAATCTTACAAAATGTACATTACAGGAACAGTTCAAGGAGTATTCTTCAGAGACTTCGTAAAAGAAGAAGCAAAAAAGTTAGGACTTAAAGGCTATGTAAGAAACCTAGAAGACGGAAGACTAGAAATATGGTTTGAAGGAGACGGGAAAAAAACAGAAGAAATGATAGAAGTATGCAAAACAGGACCAAAACACGCAAGCATAAGAAGAGTAGACGTACAAGAAGAATCATACCAAGACTTCAAAGAATTCAAAGCATTAACAATATAAAAAATAAACAATGGGACGAGAAGAACAAATAATTAATGAACGAATAAAAAAGATAGCGGAGATGAGAAAAACAAAGATTAATCCGTACCCTTATAGTTACGAAAGAACACACACAGCAGCAAAAATAGGAGAAGAATTCTCAAACCTAAAAAACGAAGAAAAATCCAAAGAGACTGTAAAGATTGCTGGAAGAATAATGGTTGTTAGAGACATAGGAAAAATAGTATTCGCACAAATACAAGAATCAAGCGGAAAAATACAAGTAGTACTTCAAGAAGGAGAAACACCCGAAAAAGAACTAGAAAAATTCAAAAAATACTTAGACTCAGGAGACTTCGTAGGAATAGAAGGACAACCAGTAAGAACAAAGAGAGGAGAATTATCAGTAATGGCAAAAAAAGTAGAAGTATTAACAAAATCATTACTACCACTACCAGAAAAGTTTTCAGGCTTACAAGACAAAGAAGAAAGATACAGAAAAAGATACTTAGACTTACTAATAAATCCGGAAGTAAAAAAAGTTTTTGAGAAAAGAGAAAAAATTATTGATGAAATAAGACTATTTCTAAAAACAAGAGGATTTAACGAAGTTGATACACCATACTTACAAACAGTATACGGAGGAGCAAGTGCAAGACCATTCATAACACACCTAAACGCACTAAACATACCACTATTCTTAGCAATATCACCAGAATTATATCTAAAAAGGCTAATAGTTGGAGGATACGACAGAGTATTCACAATAGCAAGAAACTTCAGAAACGAAGGAATAGACAAATCACACAACCCAGAATTCTCAATGATGGAAATATACCAAGCATACGCAGACTACGAGACAATGATGAAACTAACAGAAGACTTATTCGATCACGTAGCAAGAAAAGTAAACGGCAGCACAAAAATAAAGATTGGAGAAAAAGAAGTTGACTTCAAAAAACCATGGGCAAGAATGACAATGCTAGAAGCAATAAAAAAATACGCAAAAATAGACGCAAACAAAATGAGCTGGGAAGAACTAGAAAAGTTCATGAAAAAAAATAATGTAGAAGAAAAAGGATCATCATGGGGACTAAGAGTACAAGCAATATTCGAACACTTCTGCGAAAAAGAACTAATACAACCAACATTCATAACAGACCACCCAATAGAAACAACACCACTATGTAAAAGCCACAGAAGCGGAGACGAAAGACTAATAGAAAGATTCGAACCATTCTGCATGGGAATGGAACTAGCAAACGCATACTCAGAACTAAACGACCCAGTACAACAAAGAAGACTACTAGAAGAACAACAAGGACTATTATCAAACGGAAACGAAGAAGCAAGCCCATTTGATGAAGACTTCGTAAACGCAATAGAAGTAGGAATGCCACCAACAGGAGGACTAGGAATAGGAATAGACAGAATGGTAATACTACTAACAGAACAAGAATCAATAAGAGACGTGATACTATTCCCACTAATGAAACCAGAGGGAAATAAAACAAAAACAGAAGAAAATAATGAAAAAGAAGAAAAAGTTAATGAACAAAATTCTAAAAAACCAAAAAAGGAGGTTTTAAGAAAAAAATGACAGAAGAAAAGATTAAGGGTGATGCAAGCTTAGTGATAAAGAGTAACATAAGATTAGCTGTAGAGCTAAGTGTAGCTGAAGAAGTAGAACCAGCACTTAACAGATTAATAAACGATACTTTAAGGAAAGCAGAAGAAAGAGCAAGAGCAAACGGCAGACGTACAATACAAGCAAGAGACTTATAAACAAATAAAAACCTAAAGTTTTTTGGGAAGACTAAAGCGAGAAATATCAGTATAATAATCAAAAATAAAGGAGGAATTAAGATAAAATGGCAAAAAAAGTAGTTAGCAAAACAAACAACTGGAGTAATGCATGTTGTAATTGTAACTGGTTATTCTCACTAATAATAATCGTATTAGTATGGATACCTAGTATAGTAGCAGCACAAATGTGGGTAAAGATAGTATTAAGCATACTAGCAATACTATTAGGAAGTAGCAGAGGAACGTGCGGCTTACACAGAATGAAAGAAAAGTAATAAAAAAGGAAACAAATTTTTTATTTTATTTTTATAACCACTTCTTGCCAGTTAAGAAGTCTTTAACCTTATGAAAAACGGCCTCGTGGCCTTTAGAGCTGAGGTGCAAGCCATCAGGAGAATCATTAATGCTCACACTACTAAGGCCAATAACTTCAATACCCCTATTTTTACAAACTGATAATAAAACATCATTGTAATCACTAATTCTTTTATTAGTAAAGAACACATTTTTGTCCCACTCAACAGGTTTAGTTCTCTTCTCATCAACAGGTAAAAGGCTCAAAAAAGCAACTTTGTCAGTAAAGGATTTAGCACTATCAATAATTAATGAAAGATTATTTTTATAATCCTCTAAAGTAACAGCATTATCGCTTTCTGGGTTAGCAGAGTCATTAGAACCAATATCAATAAGGATTATGTCAGGATTACGAGCAGAGGCTTCACCTTCAATTCTAGATAACAAATTATCAGAATTATTACCATTTATGCCTAAATTATAAGTTTCATAATAAAAGTCATCCTCACTAAAACACCTCTTATCAAGCCATAATCTTAAACGATTAACCCATCCGCCAAGCTCAGTATCCCAAGCACCCCACTCATTACTATCACCAAAAACACATATAACACCCATAAAAAAATTAAGTAAGACTAAGTATATAAATAGTTAGGATAATATTTCATGATAAGAGGTGAATCATGTCAAACAAATCAAAGGGAAGCACAATGGAGAGGGAACTAGTGAAACTCTTCACAGAGAAGGGTTGGAGAGCAGCAAGAGTAGCTGGAAGCGGAGTAGGAGATGACAGCCCTTGTGACATAATAGCAGGAAAGGTTGGAAGAAAAGGAGTGTGCGTAGAAGTAAAAAGTTCAAGAAAAGAAACAATATACATAACAAAAGCACAAATAGAAGACTTCTTATTATTCTCAAGCATGATAGGAACAAAAGCCGTAATAGCATTAAGATTCTTAAGAGAAGGATGGTTATTCATAGACCCATCAGAACTACGAGACACAGGAAAACTATTAGGAGTGCACTTAAAAGACGCAAGAATAAGAGGGAAAAAGTTTAATCAATACTTTGAAGAAAACGAAAAAGAAGTACCACACGACTTAGTAGATGACGAACACTTCAAAGAAGATGAAGTGGAAGAAGACAAAGTAATAGACTAGACTAATAGAAAACCTTTAATTATCCGACTACTTGTAAAGTTATGCTAAGACAAAGGATTTTGTTAGTATTAGTGTTTTTAACTTTAACAACTGTTTCTGGCATCAAAATAAACGAAGTAGAAGCAAACCCGCAAGGATCAGACTCAGGAGAAGAATGGGTAGAATTATACACAGAAGAAACCGTAAGCATTGACGGATGGAAAATAATGAGGTCAGATAACAAAACACAAAATCTGAGCGGAAACATAACTAGCGGATACTACACCATAAACATAAGCACACAATGGATAACAAACACACAAGAAAACATATACCTAATAAACAATAATGGAGAGATAATAGACTCATTAGTATCAATAAATGATAGCGCAAATGACAACAAGAGCTGGCAGTACTGCCCAGAAGGATGGATTTTTATCAGCGAGACCAAAACAAGAGAAAATAATTGCCAAATAGCAGAAAACAATACCGCAAATAATACACCACAGAACGCCGTAAACGTCACCAACATAACACAAAACAATAATACTAACCAATCAGAAAACCAGACTAGTCTTATAATAATAAAAACAGATTTTTCTCAAAGTTTTAGGAACGGTGAAGAAGCAGAATTATTAGTAGAAATGATAAATTTAGAAAACTATTATTATGACATAAAAATATTATTAACTGATGATGAAGAAAGCACATTATCAGAAATAAACATTGGAGAAGGATGGCAAAACTCATTCTACTACATTAAAGACTTTATAAAAGGACCAGGAAACCTCAGTAAAACAGTAAGAATAAGAATCAAAGAAGAATACTCAGACTTAGAAGGAGAATACAAAATTGACTTAAGATTAAGAAAAAGAGACTCATCAAGTTATAAACAAATAACAGGAAAAATTATGGTATTACCAAAAAATAATGAAGAAGTCCATGAGGAAAAATCAGAATTCGTAACAACTAGTCAATCACTAACAAGTAAATCTGAAGCCAGCAATAAAATGATATACCTAAATTATGATGATTCACAAAGTATAAAAAGCGACATTATTTATCAGTCAAAGAACCAAAAGGCGAGAAATTATTTACCTTACGCACTAACACTCTTATGCGTACTAATAATAACCTTTTTGTTAATAAAAAAGAACCATGATAATAAAAGCATCAATAATTTTTGAAATAATAGGAAGACCAGCAGAATTCTTAGTAGAATCATTAGAAGAAGTAGTAAAAAAAGTATCAGAAGAAAAAGGAGTAAAAATAATCAAAAGTACAGTACACCAGCCTAAAGATGTGCCTGACAAAAAAGGAATTTATTCAAGCTTTGTAGAAGTAGAAGCGGATTTTGATAACCAAGACTCATTATTCATGACAATGTTCAATTATATGCCAGCAAACGTAGAAATTGTTAAGCCAGAAGAGTGGAAATTCACAATTAACGAATTCAACATATTCGTAAACGAACTCTTGCGAAAACTACACCAGTACGACAGTTTAGCAAAAGCATTCATACTAGAAAAAAACAATATGCAAGCATACATTAACGAAATGCAAGAAAAACTTCAAAATTTGTCAGAAGAAATAAAGATGCCAAAACTAGAAGTGAGCAATTTTGGTGAAGAAAGAGCAGAAAAAAAGAGTAGTAAGAAAGCTAAAAAGAGTAAGAAATAATAAAAATTATTTTTTTGTTTGTTCTTTGAATTGGTTATCAAACTTTTTTGTTAAATCATTAATTTTGTTATCAGGACTAGCTTTAGATGCCTTATACTTCTTATAAAACATGTATCCAACAACTATCAAGACCAACACACCAATAATTATTAGTAATGTTGATGCCGAACCCCCACTACCAGACTTACTTCTAGGGATGCATTGTGAAAGGCAGCAAAGACCTTCAACAGAATTAGTATAATTACCAGAGCATAACTCATCAGAGAAGCATAAAACCCCACCAACACTAACACATGATGATAAACTACCAGTAGTTAAGTTATCAGAGGTTATGGAAGAATTAAGTTTGTTAACAACACTTATGAAGACTTTTGATGAATCAGAAAAGTTTTCTGTGAAGAAAGTTACTTGCCCTTCAAAAGAATCAACCCTCGACGGAGTAACGATCTTTACTGGAACGTTACGAACCGCGAAACCGCTCAAGTTTTCAATGACTAAAGTGTTAAAACGTAAAACGTCAGACAAGTCTGAAGAATAACTAATAGTTATTTTATCAATCGCCGTAGAACCAAGATTCTCAACAGTTAAATTAATGTTTTTCTCAACACCCCTAATAACCTCTAAACTAATATCTCTAGGACCAATCTTGAATAATGCTTCAGAATTATTATAAGATGATTGGTTAGAAGAAGCATTACCAGTTATTACATAAACAGGTAAAGAATAACTAGTGTTTGATGATGTTAAAGTTAATGGATAAATTCCTGAAGAAGGAATTTTTACAATGGAAAATTGTAATTCTTTAACTCTCCCATAACCAACATTAGTAGTTGTTTGTTGATTATTAAAACCACTAGTCAACGTTAAGTCAGAACCTAAATTCTTAATAGTTACAAGAAAGTCTTTGTTAGTAACGATTACTCCAGGAGTAACAGAAAAGTCTGCTACTGACCCATTAACAGAAACATTAGCTGTTATGTTAGAAGTGCTTTCTTTTCCTTGCTCAAAATAAGCAACATTACTCAAAACCATCCTATAATCCTTTTCTTCAACCGGTAGAACAGCATAAATGAAGTAACTATTACCTAATTTTGTTACGTCATAATCCATAGAAACAAGCTTATTACCATAATAAAAGTTAACGTCTGAGTGCTTTATAGGACTAATAATATTACCTTTAAGTTCTGCTATAAGTGTTTCACCCGGGTGGAAACGATCATTAAGTACTAGCTGGACAGCCGAAGCCAATGATGAGGAAATGATCAATAATATAAAAAAACCGAGTATTTTATTCATTTTCCCTTTTATTTACTGATGTCTTTTAGTTTTTTGAATGTTTCATCTAATTCCCTATCCTTCTCAGAATTTCTTTTCATAGGTGCAGCTTTTGGCTGAGAAGCAGGACCTGGAGAATAATTGCTTTGTGTTGGTCTATAAGGGGGAGAGGACGTTGGCCTTCTCAAAGGCATTAGTGGTGGAATACCACCGAATGGAGGTCTTGTTTTATCAACTGATCCTTCTTTGAATCCTTTAGACTTAAAAATTTTCTTTCTGAATATAACTAATGCTAAAATAATTATTACTAGTATTACTAAAACCCAAACCCACCATGAAACACCACCACTTGAAGGTGTTGTAACTTGTGATTTTGCTCCACAACAAATCTTACTATCACTGGCGCCACAAGAGTAAGGTTTTGTTTCTTGGTCTGAGAAGCACGATGATGAAAGGCATGAGTAACCTACCGCTTCACAATCAGTAGTGCTCACGTCTTGCTGAATACAAGTGCCAGAAACACAGCAAGTGCCTAGGTCTGATGAGGGTACAACATTACCAGAACATGATTGTGATGAAGAACAAAGAATTCCGCTTTTGCTCGAGCATGAGACTGGAGCAATATTCTTAGAGCAACAAACTGATGCACCAGCGCAAGAATAATCCATTAAACTACCGCTAACTGATGAACATTCAGAATTACTTAAACAAAAACCGCCTTTTGATTGACAAGTTTGAGTAGAAGAAGGACCGGCTATTGGAGGAGTTCTTGAAGGCCAACCAGCGTACAATAAGAAAGCAGTGTCTCGCAGGGATCCCCAACAACCAGCAGAATCTTGAGTGTTAGATAACCAATCCTTAATTTTTGCTAATTCATTAGATGAGGAAGTCCCTATTGATAACATTGTTAGAGCAGTATCATAACCTTTTTTGTAAGGTGAAGAAAAATCAAAATAACCAGAATCTTTTTGATACTTTTGTAATAATGAGTAATACTCGCTAAAACCCGTAAGTTGGTACAAAAATGCGTATGAACCAAACCTTTGGTTTTCTTCAGCGAAAGATATCAAGTAAGGCATGAATTGCTCAAAATCTCCCTTATTAGCTGATAGTAACATAGCAGTCCAAGCAGTCCCTTCATAATCACATTTCCCCCTATCAGCTATGCAGTAAGAATTAATCTGGTGAGTTAGTTTACCGTTAGCAGAGGAGGACTTAGTATCTGATGAAATGTAGTATTTCTCCTCCCCTTTTTTGGAATAAACAGTGTTAGAAGTAAAGTCTTTCTCACAAGTAAACTCGAAAGAGTAAGGCAAGCATGACCGATCAATTTGTAACCAGTAAGAGTCTCTGGAAGTCTTAAAACAAGAACCAGATATTGAATCAATTCTTTTATCACTCATAATCCTAAAGTTGTAAGACTTAGAATTATAAGTAACCGAACATTTTGATTCACCATCAGTATCAACTTGTAAAAACCAGTTAATGTCAGTTGGAGTGATATTTTTAGCTGATAAATAGTTTCTACCCTTAACAGAGTTTAATGCTAAACTAGCGATAGCAGTTTGTTTTAAATCGCAACTAGCAGCAGGCCAACACTCACTATCGCGAGACTTAGAAATTAATGATTGAGTACATTTACCCGTTGTTAAAACAGCAAAAGCTTGTTCTTCAATACTTAAAGAAGCACAATTATCAGTTTTACCATCGCTTGAAGAAACTTTTCCCATAACGCAAGAATAAGCTTTATCATCAATAGACTTAGAAGCATTAGAATTATTTGTTTGAGCAATAGCTGAAAATGATAAAGAAACAACTAGTAATAAGAACAATAATTTAACACCCAACTTTTTCATAAAATCAACAAGGAAGAATCTATTTATAATCCTTTCCTCGGCTATTAGAAAACATTTTTCTTATGGTGTAACTAACAGGATTTTTTGATTTTAGCTCATCTGAGGTAGGAGTAATACCAATACCTTTGTAATGAGGCTTATCATAATTTGGTGGAAGAAGCTTTTTTTGCTTATAAGACCATGAAACTTGTGATGAAACATAACCGTCACGCAAAGGCTTCTTATTCTTTTTGTTCCAATCATTAACAAGCTTAACAACTTCTTCCTCAGAAAAATTAAGTGACTTAAAATAATTAATAAGAATAAATAATCCCCTCTTCCTACCATCACCTAAACCTTTTAGTATTTCCTCAATAACCGGAGCGTACACTAACTTACTACGATCAATAACAACTTCCTTAAACTCTTTTTTACCACCGTTATAAAGCGATGGAGTTTTAGATGATCCTTCATCAGCCTTCTTATTCTTAGCAAACCAATCTAAAGAATCAACAACTAAACGCTTAGCCTCATCAGGAAAAGCAACAGGAAGGAAAGGTTTAGGAATAACCCTCATAGGATCAGCATCAGCATGCTTAAAACCAATAATTTCTGACTTATCAACAACCGCACTAGAAAGAGAAGTCTTCTCATGAAGAGAATAAGGAGCCCTAAACAAGTGACGAGGAGAAACAAGGATAACATCAAGACCTAACTGCTCATAAATATCAGGAAGAGCCTCATTAGAAAAAGCTCCAGGGCTATCTTTAGAGTTAAGATTAATCCTCTTACACTCAGACTCCTCACAAAAATAAACCTTTTCTTTAGAAGACTTAGAAATTAGAGAACTACACTGAACACACTTCCTCTGCTTACCATTAATGAAAGAACTATCCTTATCAGATGACTCAACATCTGTAATACCCCTCCGGAGTTGTTGCTTAGTACTACAAGAAGAACAAGTAAGAGTAATAAGATAGTAAGAATTAGCAATATTTTTACAATTCTCACACCTAACACCGATATTAGCACTACCTTTAAGACTATTCCACAATTCCCCATCACCCTTAAGATACTTCTCCAGTTTATCCTTACAATTATCCATTAAGTAACCAACGATAATCCTAGGAATTCCAGGAAACATTTTAGCTGTTTCTTGACCATTAATTTCTTTAGGAAAAGCCTCCCAAGGAACAATAATATGAAAACCTTTATTACCAGAAAATTTTGCTCGATAATTCTTAATACCATGGCTCTCTAAAGAATCAATAATAGAGATAGCAGCATACTTAGCAACCTCAAAATACTTAGAATCAATATCAACAAGCAAATCCCAACCATCACGCAAATCATTAACATCAGCCTCTTCTGAACCTACAGCCATAACATCCTTCCATCTTTCCTCAGAACAATGAAAAGAAGTAGTACCATTACGAGCGAGAGTTAAAACCTCAGTGGGGTAATCTAAGGCATTAGGACGTTTACCAAAAGACTCCCAATATTTAGGAACAGTCTCACGCTTAACACAAAAATCAAAAATAGCCTTTTGAACATCCTTCCTAGAATAATAAGAAAGAGCAACAGAACGAACCTTAACTTCTTTAGGGTCAGGACCAGCACCAAGAACCGCCCCTTTACCGTTTTGCAAAGAATCACCCATTAACGAGTAATGAAAGACCAATTTAAAACGATTATGTTACTAAAAGGTAAGGAATAATAACTAAGAACTAGTTGTCAAATGAATATAACAAAGCTTAAAAAGAAATTACGGCTCCCATCGACATGCTGTTAAAGTTGGAACACCCAAAAATTTTATCTGAAGTAATATCAATAGTTTCTGAATTAGTGTCAGAAGTAAGGTTCCGATTTGATGATAACGGAATGAACTTAGTAGCAGTAGACCCAGCAACAGTAGCATTAACAGCGCTAAACATACCAAAAAGCGCTTTTTCTATATACGAAGCGGGTAACGAAATGGTTGGAGTAAACCTAGAAGGACTAAAATCGGTTTTACGAAGATGTAGGACAGGAAGCAGCCTAATACTAAAAACAGAGGACAACTTTTTAAGAGTAGAAATACACGACAAAATAAAAAGAGTATTCCACCTAGCACTAATGGATATTGAAGGAGAACAGAGAGAAATACCACAATTAGAATTCTCAAACGAAATAGAGATGTCAAGCCTAGACTTTTTCGAATCAGTAGAGGACTGTAAAATAATGGCAGATTCGTGCACATTCCAAAAAAGAGAAAACAAGTTCATAATGGAAGCAGCAGGACTAAACTCAGTTAAACTAGAATTCTCAAGCGACGAAGCAAAAATAGTAGGGTCAGACGGAGACGGAAGGTACAGTTTAGAATACTTGCAAAAATTCACTAAAGCATGCAAAGTAACAGACAGAGTTAAACTAAGCTTCGTTAACGCAAACGAAGACACATACCCACTAAAATTAGAATTCGTAATAGGAAGAATAGCACTAATATTCATCCTAGCACCAAGACAAAAAACAGACAACTAAAAAACATAATGTCAACAGCAATATACTTAGGAATAATAAGAGAAGAAAAAATAAAGTATTGCGGAGCATTAGTGGATGATGAGGACTTATTTGATACTAGAACAGTGGAAACAAAAGATCCAAAAGAAACATACGAAAAAGTGGCAGATTTTTACGCAGAAACAATAAGAAAACATGGATTAGGAGAAGTCACAATAGTTAATGGGAGAAGAATAGACCTAGTAAGCGAATCAATACATGACTGTGAGGAACTGCCAGAAACTTTACTAGATGCCTTCACAAAAAAGTTAGAATCATTAGTTGATCAACCAATAATACTAGAACAGCAATAATGATGATTAAGTAAGTGTTTATATATATAAAAAATTCTCTATATATCATGTTCAGCAGAGGTGGTTTTCTTAACAAAAGAGGTCAGGTGACAATGTTCATAATAATAGCAATATTACTAGTGGCCGCAGTAGCATTCTACATATTACTAAGAGGGAAAATAACAGAAATAATACCATCAAACAAACCAGCTGAAAACATAAACAGGTATATCAGCGAATGCGTAGAAGACTCAGTTAGGGAAAAATTAGTGATGATAACAGAACAAGGAGGATTTGCCAGTCCAGAATTATACATTAATCATAGTGGAATAAAAGTAGCGTATTTATGTTACAACAATTTATACTACAGCCCTTGCATTAACCAAGCACCACACTACATTAATCATTTAGAAAGAGAAATAAAGAACAGCATATCGCAAGACGTAGAAAACTGCTTTACAACACTAAGTGAAGACTACCAACAAAAAAGTGTAGGAATAACAACTAGCGAAACAGAAAGCACAAATGTAGAATTACTTGACAAAAAAATAATAGTCACAATAAAAAAAGAGGTGATGATTAATGATAGAGATGAAACAAAACAGTATAATGATTTCAAAACAATAATCAATTCACCACTATACAACCTAGCAAGAACAGCTATGGAAATAGTCTTTCAAGAAGCAACATTCTGCCACGCAGAATACTTAGGATACCAAACACTATACCCATGGGTTGAAATAAGCGTTAGTGACATAAAAAGTCACTCCAGAGTATACAAAATAGTTGATAAGAATACTGGAACAAAACTAAACATGGCAGTAAGAAGTTGTGCCATACCAATGGGACTCGGGTAAAAACTCTAGGCGAGTTTTTATTTGAGAAAAAAGAGAAAAATGGATATAAAAAACAAAAAGAAAATGGTTAATAGAAAAAGATTTATTTCAATAACACAAATAATAATTTTATTATTACAAACATTTGCTTTCTCATACATAATTTATTCCGGAACACCAAGTGTAAGTGCTCAAACTCCCCCAGTAGAAGACTACACAGGTAATATAGGACCACAAATAGGAGACTTAGGAGTCTTACCAACAAACACAAACGTTGACTTCCAATCATCAGCAGCATTAGGACTATCATGCTGCACTAAAATGTCCAACGGGGCGATATGTCAAGAAGGAGTAGCTCAAGGAAACGAAGCATCATGCCCATCAGGATGGATACCATCAAGATGCAACCAAGTAGCCGAGTGTAAAATAGGATGCTGCGTTGATTCAAATTCAGGAATTTGTTCACCTCAAAGCCCAAAATCATCATGCGAAGCTGAAGGAGGAGCATGGAATAACAACCAAATATGCAATGTCGATTCATGTAAAAAAAATTGTTGTGTTGTAGGAGACAAGTCTTATTATGTTACAGAACAAGAATGCCAAGTATTATCAAATGATAGAGGAATACAAAAAAAGTATGTTAGTGTTGACAACGAAAATTCTTGTTTGTTACTCGGAGGGCTGCAAAAAAAAGGAGCTTGCACTTATGAACAAGGAGTAGTTGACGGAGAAAAACTATGTAAGTTCGGAACAAAAGAAGAATGTAACAAAATAAAAGGAGTATTCAGCGAAAACTTGTTATGCTCAAACCCCCTACTAAACACTACTTGTAAAAAATTATCAAAAACTTCTTGTGTTGAATCATTAGACGGAGTTTACTGGTTTGATTCTTGTGGAAACAGAGAAAACATTTGGGAAGGAAACTCACAAGCACAAAAAGACAGCGCATATAACAATGGCCTGGTAAAAACTCAGGCTAACAGTTGTACTTATTCATCAAGTAATAGTCAATGTGGAAATTGTGACAGGTTCAGCGGAAGCAAATGCTCAGTAAACACGGACGGTAAAGCAATGTGTCAAAGCCTTAATTGCGCAGCAGCACCAGCAAGCGTGGGAACAAAAAGCAGAATTAACGGAGAAACATGGTGTGTATACGAATCAAAATTAGGATCAGGAGATAACGTGCCGGGAAGCAGCCAATTCATTTACGGATGCATGGAAGGAAAAGTCATTAGTCAAAGTTGCGGAGATTACAAAAACGGCATTTGCAACGAAGAAACAATTAAAGGACAATCGGGAACTTTTTCACAAGCAAGTTGCAGACCAAATACAGCAGTAGAATGCTTACAATATAACAGCCAAAAAACAGCAGCAAAAAAAGTTAAGAGTTGTAACGAAAATCCTGATTGTTCACTAGAAAAATTTGATTTTGGCACAGGATACAAATTCTCTGTTTGTTTACCAAAATACCCAAGAGGTTTTGACCTTAATGAAGAGGGCGGAGTTAAACAAGCAAAGGTTGCTTGCAAACAAGCAGACTTCACATGCACTAAAGTAATGGAAAAGAAAATAAGCGGTTGGTCTTGCGTATCAGGATGCGATTGTGACACACAAAAATTCACTGATAAAATGACTGATTGGTGCACAAGCTTAGGAGATTGCGGACCAGGAGTCAACACTGAAGGAAAAGTAACAACTAAAGGGTACAAAGTGGTAAACGCACCAAAAATAAGCCAACAAAAAAAGAATTTAATATCAAACCTTTACAAACCAAAATTAGGAGACTTCATAAAAACAGATGCTAACTTTTCTGCAAGAGTACTAAAAGATTATTATGGAATAGACGCATCTGACCCAACAGATGGAGGATTAGGAGCATTAACAAGTCTAGGCTCAGGAATTGGAGTTGTAGGATTACTAACATATGGAGCAACAGCAATATTATCAACATCAGTTGTTGGAGGAACAATACCAGGATTTGTAAGCTCAGGAGGAGCATCACTTGGGGGAACAGCAACACTAACAACACCACTAGGCACAGCGCTTGCATCAATAGGAACAGTAGCCTTGGGAGCAGGAATAGGATTAGCCGTTGGAACAATCGTAGCAAAAGTTTTAGGAATACAAGGACAAGGAGCAACAATAATAGCAGTAACAGGAGCACTTGTAGGAACATTATTAGGAATAGCAGCAGTATCTAATGTTATACCAGTAATAGGGCAAGTAATAGCAATAGTAATATTTATCATAGTAACAGCACTAACAAAAGTTTTAGGAATTGGAGATGTTGAAGAAACAAAAGCAGTATACACATGCAGAGCATGGCAACCACCAAAAGGAGGATCAGACTGCGAAAAGTGCAGTAAAGACCCGCTGAAAGAATGCACAGCTTATAGATGCTCAGCCTTAGGAAAAGCTTGCGAATTTATTAATGAAGGAACAGAAGAAGAAGCATGCGTAAACATAGCACCAAACGATAACACAACACCAAAAATAACACCATGGAATGAAGGACTAACAACAGGATACGCATACCAAAACGTTGATGAATACAACACAAAAATAAGAACAAGCAGCGGAGAATGCGTGCCAGAAATGAGAGAAATAAACGTAGGACTAAAAACAGATGAACCAGCACAATGCGCATACTCAATGAAACCAACAACAAGCTTTGATGAATCAGAAGAACAATTCAACGAAGCAGAAAGCTACACACTAACACACAACATAACAATGATGATACCAAGCGCAGAAAGCGTAATTTACGAAGTATTAGGATCACTACAAAACCCACAATCAGTAAACATTAAACTTTTAGAACAAACAATAAGCCAACAATACAACAACATAAACTATTACGTAAGATGCGAAGATAAAGCAGGAAACTCAGACATAAAAGAGTACGTAGTAAACACATGCGTAAAACCATCAGAAGACAAAACACAACCAATAATAAAACAAACAAGTCCACCAACAGAAAGCAACGTAGCATACAACACAGAAAACATAAGCGTAAACTTCTACCTTAACGAACCAGCAACATGCAAATGGTCAGAAACAGAAGCAAAAAATTACACGACAATGGAAAACACAATGAGTTGCAAAACAAAAGTACAAGATATAGGAATACTAGGGTGGGAATGCAAAACAGACATGACAGGAATAAAGAATAGTGACAAAAAATTCTACGTTAAATGCCAAGACAAACCATGGCTAATAGGAACAAACAAAGAATCAGAAAGAAACACAATGAATCAAGACTTCACTTATAGCGTTAAAACAACAAAGAATAAACTAAACATAACAAAAATAACACCAGAAAACAAAGCAACAATTTATGGAGGAGAAGAACCATTCGCAATAACACTAAGCGCAGAAACGGCAGGAGGAGTTGATGGAGGAGTAGCACAATGCAAATACTCATTCACACAAAGCGGAAAATATTTAGAGTTTTACAATACTTACTCAACAAGTCACAAACAAGAGTTCAGCCTAATGACTAAAGGAAACAAAGTAGCATACTTAGAATGCACAGACTCAAGCGGAAACACGGCAAGCGCACAAACATCATTCACACTAGAACTAGACACAAAAGCACCAGTAATAACAAGAGCATACAACTCTGCAGGAACACTAAGCATAACAACAGATGAAGACAGCGAGTGCGCTTACACAACAACAAGCTGCAACTTCGACTTTAACAACGCTAGCAGAATGCTAGGAGTAACTAAAACACACACAACATCAATAAACAATTTTGACACATACTACATAAGATGCAAAGACAAATACTCTAACCCAAGAGTGGGAAGCGAGTGTAGCATGATAATAAAAACTTATTAACTTCTAAAACCATTAATCATTAATGAACATTAAGGAATTAGGACACGTAGTATTATACGTTACAGACATTGAGATAATGAGCAAATTTTATAGAGAAACATTAGGATTCACTCAGATAGCATCAAACAAAGGAATGGCAGTCTTTTCTTCAGGCAGAACACACCACGAATTATTACTCATAGAAATCGGAGGAGAGGTAAGAAGAAAAAGTCATCCTGAGCCAGGACTATACCACATAGGACTAAAAATAGGAGAAACTGATGAAGAACTAAAAAAAGCAATAAAAGAACTAACAAAAAAAGGAGTTAACATTACAGGAACATCAGACCACACAGTAACTCACAGCCTATACATAACAGACCCAGACGGGAACGAACTAGAATTATACGTGGATATTAACAATGATTGGAAGAAAGACCCTAAAAAAATATTTTCACCAACAAAACCGCTAAGAATATAAAAAATCTTTAATTAACCACAGGAGTGTTGGTTGTTGCAAGTTTACTTCCCCCTTTAGTGGCGGTCCAACCCTTAGCACTACCATAAACTTTTATCACGTTAATTTTAGTACCACAATCACCTAAACTAGTGCACATTTGTTCTTTTTGTTTAGTCCAAGAAGCATCTAAACATTCGCAATTGTCAACACATTTTTCCCCACTAAGAACACCAGTCTCAAAAGTAACTACACAAACTTCACTAGCTTGTTTACAAATTTGGTTAGAAGCTTGGTTATCACTCCAAAAGTTAAGACCAGGAGCAACAGAAGGAACACAAGAAGAAGAGTCGCCATTACTAAGCCATTTACAATCTCTAACATCATCATCCTCACAAGAAGACTTGGAGTTTTGTCCAGCACAATCACGCCATCTATTAACAACGCAGCCAGCTTGAGAAAAACCTCCAGAAGCAGTGCTTATTGAGTCTTGTAAACAAACTTCTTGACGGAAATCAGCACAAGGCTCAACTATTTCCTCACCACTAACACAAATATGACGATAATGCCTACTACCAACAGAGTCTGAGTCAGGATCATCATTATCATTAGCACACCATGATTCACCATGACGATAATTCTCACCATCATAAGTACCCTTACAGTTTAAGTCCTGACAAATAAAGTTACCGTAATCAGGCTTAACTGAAGAAGCAGCAGATTGATAATCCTTACAAACACTACCACTAAAGTATTGGCAATTACCACAAGCAGGAGAATTAGAGTTACTACCATCAGGATTACAACTTTCTTCCTTAGGAATAACCTTTCTCCAGTAAGACTTATCATTAATCTTTGTTGCATCATAAATATTAGCAGGGTTACCACAAGAATCAACAAAGTGAACTTCATCTTTATTAGCCAAACAAGTAGTCTTAGTTGTAAGACCACAATTTGTTGCTAAGTCCTCAGCAGAACATAAAAAGTCTTTATAAAAATTAGAATCCTTAACTTTAGTACAGTCAGATCGAGTTGTAAACCTGCAAGTTCTAGTGAAGTCTTGCTCGTAAACGCAAGCCCCTTCATCAGTTGCTTGAGTTACAGCAACACATTCTGCCTCAGTACCAATGTTTTTTCTAAAGTCTGTTTGCAAACCATAAGTTGATGATAACATTTTACAACGAGTAAGAGTAGTAAAAGCAGCCTGACCGCCAAGAACGCAACAACCACTTTGACATTGAGGAATCTCATCAGGATTAATAGCACTATTCCAAACACCGCCACCATCTTGACAAGACTTTTGAGAAGTCTTCTCTAAACATAACCCTTCAGAAGAATCATAACAAGTCCCTAACTTACAAAAAGATGTTGAATCACAAGATGAGGGAGTTTGAGAATAAGAAGCATCACACTCAGACTGTAAAGTGTTTTGACACCAAGCACCAGACTTAGTTCTTTCACAACAAACAGTAGAAGTAGTAGTAACCGTAGAAGCAGCAAAAGAACTAAAAGCCAATACTGAAACTAAAAATACTGATAGACAAAAAATTGTTAGTAACTTATTATTCATTTTGATCACCTACTATTACTTCATTAAAAGATAAACCTGGAGGCCAGGAAATACTTCTAGAAGCAAAATTGAATTCCTCAAGAGTGCTTCTACTTGAAAGAATATAAATCTTACTACCATCACTTTGCTTCTGCTTCTCTAAACGCAAATCAGGATAAGAAAGCATGAATGATAAAGTATCAAAGTCACCATAACGAGCTTCCCAATTAAGAATGTAAACAGCAGACATGATCAAAGAATAAACCTCACTTCTTTTACTAATAGTGAAAGAAGAAAAACTTTGAGCAGATTCGCCCTTAGAGAAAGTTAAAGGGCTAACAATAATGAAGTCCATCCTGTTAAGACTAAGATTCATAATTAAATCAGACCTTGAAGAAGAGCTAGTAACAGCATAACCTTTACTTTCCATTTCCGAACGAAGAGAAGTTAAACAATCAAAAACGGCCGGCCTTAGATCATTAACGATTTCTTTAGAAATAAAGTCTTTAAGGAAGGGTTGTTGTAAAACACAAGTCTTATAGTACTCATTAGTGTAACACAAAAACTCAATTTTACGACCGTTATAAAGATAATAGTTTTTGTTAACGCTGACACCACCACTAAGAAGAATTTTACTAACAGAATTCTTAATAGGATCACTTAAACATGTTTCTAAAAAACTTTGAGGGTTAGTCTCGATAGTAAAAGTTTTAACATCATTCCAAAAATAAGAAAGAAGACCAACCAGAACCACAATAACTAGAGCGATAATAATGAAAATAGTAACCTGACCCCTTTTATCGGCAATATTCATGATAAATAGTAACAAAAATTGTTTATAAATATTCCCCAAACAAGATAAAACAATTTTATTAGACCAAAAGTGAGGAGAGGAGAAGTGTTACCTCCCAAAAATAACAATATATTCGTAACCGGCTAATAGTAACATTTATATACTAATTTAGATGGAAAATGTCATGGTTAATGGGTTAAAAGATATAGTTAATAAAGGAGTAGCTTCTTTAGGATTACTTGGAGTTTTAGCAGCTTCTGAAGGTTGCGTTGCTGTTACTACGCCTTCCGAGGCTCTTGGAGTTATGTTCAACCCCTTAGGTTATCAAAAGACTGAGATTGTTGCAGTTCAGGGAGGGTATGTTGAGAAGAAACAATACGCCCTTGGCGGAGTTACATCAACCAAGTATGTTCAAACTACACCTATTGATTATAATGGTGATGGAATAATAAACCTCTGGGATATGGAACACACTGTGAGTAATGATTTTGGACAACCAGTTTGGACATGGAATCCACAAAGCCAACAATATAATGGCATAGGTTATACCCCCGGAACACTAAAAGGTGGCGCACCAAAACCTAATTCTCCTAACGAATTCTTAAATAAATAGACAATCAAAAAAATGAGAGATAAAATTAAAAAACTTAAAAACACAGGACTAATAGGAATGTTAGCTCTTGCTGGATGCACAACTCAAGGATGGGGCGTTGGTATGAACACTTTTGGGGTAGGTTTAGGGGGAAGAACTGGTGCGATGTATCAAGCAATGGGACAAGGCGCCATTGCCATAGGTAATAACGAAAGACTTTCTCAAAGTATAGAAAATGCTGGAGAGAATATTGCCAATAGACAATCTTCACAAAACTCCAATTTAGTTGGAGGTGAAGATGAGTTTTACGATACTATCCTAATAATGAAAGACGGTAGAAGAATAAAAGGTTATTATGATGGGGAGAACGAAAATTTGTTAAGCTTAATGACATGGCACGGAGAATGCGCATATTCAAAAAACAACATTTGGAAAGTAGTCAATGATAACAAAGACTCCTTAGGTAACGATAATGATTATGACACAGTCTTAATAATGAAAGATGGTAGAAGACAAACAGGATACTTTACCACAGAAGATGAAAAGTTAGTTAATTTAAAAACATGGCACGGAGAATGCTCATACTCTAAAAATCAGATATGGAAGAGAATAGACACAAACAAAGAAAAACAAAGCACAGATGAAAAAAAGTAAAAATACTAACTAAATCCCATCATCTATCCATTTCGTTACAATAAATGATAATTCTAATAAGTTTTATAAACGCTTCAGGCGTTAATAATCGATGATGAAAAAGAGTGGTAATAAGCATAATAATTTATTCTCTAAAAAAACTGCTGCTATATCAATAATTTTTAACTTGTTACTAGCAATTTTTGCTTTTAGCATTACATTATATAACACAAGTATCGTAAGTGCAGATGGAACACCAGGACAAACTGCACCAGTAAAATTAAACCCCTACTCAGGAGGATCTACGCCTACATCATCAGGTTCGCAATCAACTAACGTAGGAAAGTTTACACAAGATGCAACTATTGATGGAACCTCAGTTTCTGCAGGAACAAAGGTCGTTAAGGTCCAGAATGGTGGAGCAACAAATTATTATGCCCAAGGAGCAGGCCCTAATGGTCAAGATTTGGATATAACTAATAGCATTAACAAGAATAATGAATTAGAAGTAGGTAACCCAGCAAATGGGGGAGCGACATTAACACTTGACAATGCAGGCACTACTAAATACACCTCAGACATTTTTGGTAATTTAGGCACCGGAACAGGAGGATATGCTTTAAGTAATATATTATCAGGATTTCAAACAGCTTTATTCATTGTTGGTGGAATACAATTATTAGGGGGACTTTTTGGTTTAGACTCAGCACTAACAAGTTCTCTTAGTGTTTCAGCATTTGCGGGAATAATGGGATATGAAGCAGCTAACACATTACTTGTTGGAGGGGACGCACTATTCCCAAACACTATTGGCGGGGGAATACTAGGATCCACAGGAATAGGAGTAGCTATAGGAGTAATAGTTTTCTTAGCAACATATAGTTCAACGAGCGAAGAAAAAGTAACATTCGAGTGTAACTTGTGGCAGCCACCAAAAGGAGGAGAAGCATGCGAAAAGTGTAACGTTGACGGAAAAAACTTCCCATGTAACGAATACAGATGTAGAAGTTTAGGAGCAGCATGCGAATTATTAAATAAAGGAACAGGTGAAGAAAAATGCACATGGATTAACGCAAGAGACGTTGAATCCCCAACAATAACACCAAACTACCAAAACCTAAGCAGCGGATACCAGTACTCAAACGTACACATAAGACCACCAGGATTAGGAATGGAAATAAAGAACCTAAACAACACTAACAACGAGGACGGATGTATAGAAGCATTCTTCCCAATAACTTTCGGAGTAACAACTAACGAACCAACAAGTTGTAAAGTAGACTATAACCACACAGCAAACTTTGACGATATGGGATACTACCTTGGCGGAAGTTCAACATTCAAGTACAACCACACACAAACACTATCATTACCAAGACCAGCATCAAACTCAAGCGACACTGCCGACCCAGGAATAAAGAATGATGGAAACTACAACTTACTGATAAGATGCTCAGACCCTAACGGAAATTACAATGAAGACGAATTCGCAATAAAGTTTTGCGTAAATAAAGGCCCGGACACAACACCAGCAAGAATAGAAGCAACAAGCCTGATTAACGAAATGCCAATATCATTTGGCACCGACAAACTAAACATGACAGTTTATACTAACGAACCAGCAGATTGCAAGTGGAGTAATGAAGACAAAGATTACAACGTCATGGAAAACACCCTTACGTGCTCTCAAAGCGTAACAGAATTCAACACTAACATGCTATACGCATGTAAAGGACAATTAACTGGAATAAAAGACAGAGAAGAAAACAAGTTTTATTTCAGATGCAAAGACCAACCAGGAAGAGCAGATAATGAAAGAAATATTAACCAAGAAAGTTACGAATTCAAAGTTTTCGGAACACAACAATTAAACATAGTACGCCAAGGACCTAACGGAACAATAATGGGAAGTTCATCAATAGTACCTGTAGACTTACAAGTAGAAACAGCTAACGGGTACAGAGACGGAGAAGCAACTTGTTATTACAGCACAACAAACCAAGAAAAAGATTACGTAAAATTCTTTGATACAGGATCATTCATTCATAGACAAAGACAAAACCTAAAAGCAGGAACATACGACTACTACTTCAAATGCGTAGACTTAGGAGGAAACGCAGATTATAACAAAACAAGAATAAGAGTAGAAATTGATGAAAAAGCACCAATAATTATTAGAGCAAAACACGACAGCGGAGAAAGCAGCGTTTGTGGAAACTCAGGATGCTTACAAATAACAACAAACGAAGATTCAACATGCACTTACAGTACAACAACTTGCAATTACGAAATAACTAACGGAATTAAAATGTCAGATGATAACACTCGAGTCCACTTCGTAGAATGGAACACTAATTACAACTACTATATAAAATGCTCAGACAGAAGCGGAAACCAACCAGCAACAACAAGCTGCTCAATGACTGTTAAAGCTTATAACAACAAATGATAAGAAATAAACGCGCCCAACAAACAATGGGCATGCCATTCTCAGTAATTTTTTCAATAATACTAATAGTAGTATTCATAATAACAGCAGGAATAGTAGTAAGACACTTTCTCGGACTTCAAAAATGTTCTGAAATGAGCATATTTCTCAAAGGTTTACAAGATAACGTTGACAAAGTATGGCAATCATCTGCAAGAGAAGAAACATTCACAGTAGGATTACCATCATCAATTAAAGAAGTATGCTTCACAAACATGACAGAGCCATTAACAGATAACAAGTATTCTGACGTAAAAGTAAGATACGGATTTTATAACCCGAACTTTTTCTTCTACCCACCAGAAAAAGCATGCGAAATACCATACCACACGATAAAACACCTAAACATAAGCAGTGTAACAAAAGGAAGAAACCCTTACTGCATCACAAACGAAAACAACCCAAAAATGAAAATAAGTAAAGGATTCTACGAAAGCCTAGTAAGAATAGAAAAAGTATAAGGATTCTAAAACAAAAACATTGCAATAAAAGAGTATAAAAAGTGTTTATTGATAGTTATCATAATGGAAAAAAGGGGTTTTGAATTCTCATTCAATTGGATATTCGCACTAATCGCAGGAGCAGCAATACTGTTCATAGCAATATACGCATCAGGAAAATTTCTAAACACAGGAGAATTCCAACAAAGTACAGAAACAGCAAAAAAGTTAACGACACTATTCGAACCATTAGGAGTCCAAGGATTAGGAGAAGCAAGAACAGGAAAAATAAGTCTACAATCAGACATAAAAATATATTCAGATTGCTTCACGGACGGCAGCCTAGGAAGACAAAGAATATCAATAGCAGAAAAGAAAAGCTTTAATGATAAAGAATACGGCGACAAAGGTGTAGGAATAGAATTCTCAAACAAGTACATATTCTTTACGGAAGAATCAGAAGGAAGAGAATTTGACTATTTCACAAAAAGCTTAAACTTACCATTCAAAACAGCAAACCTTCTGGTAATAACAGACAAAAATTATTGTTTTGTTAAACCACCAAGATTCGTAGAAGATGAAATAAACGATTTAGGAATGAAAAACATAATAATAAAAGAAACAGTAGGAGACTGTATAAAAAACATGACGATGATAAACAAGAGTCAAGTAGTATGCTTTGATACAGGATCAACAAACACTTGCGGCAGCATGGTAACGGACACATCAGGAGCAGGAGAAGAAAAATATAGTAGAGGATACGTAAATAGCCCCTCCGGGACAAAATACTTCGTAAAAGAATTATTGTATCCGGCAATATTCTCAAAAAAGACAGATTATGAGTGTAATGTAAAAAGAATAATGATGAGAACAAGCAACTTAGCAAAACTTTACACAGAAAAATCAAAATTGTTATCAATAAGAGGAGTATGCGAAAGCGGACAAGAAACAGCACTACTAACACTAGACACAGCAGCAAGAACTCTAAGAACATCACAAGACCTATCAGGCGTAAAATCAATAGCTGACGGAATAAACCAAAACGGAATATGCGAATTATGGAACTAAAAAAAATAACAAACAAAAAAGCACAGTTCAAAATACAACAAACAGCATTCATGATACTAGGAACAGTATTATTCTTTGTACTAGTAGGATTATTCTGGTTAACACTAAAATCATCAAGCATTAACAAAAGCGCGGCAAACATAAAACAAGAAGAAGCAATAACCTTAGCACTAACAATAGCAGACTCACCAGAACTAACGTGCGGAACACAATGCATAGACTATGACAAGGCACAAGCACTAAAAAATACAAGACTATTCGAAGCAGTATGGCCAATAAGAAGCATAGAAATAAGAAAGATATACCCAAAAATAGGGGGAGGAACAATAATTGAGTGTAATAGCGGAAATATAGACAGTTGCAACCTAATAAGAATTGAAAACAAAGGAATAACATCCAGTAATGGGGGAACGGCATCAAGTTATGTAAAAATATGCAGAAAAGAAAAAAATGCTGAAGGATACACATACGACAAATGCCAGTTCGGAGAAATAACAATAAAAACATGAAGAACAAGCGAGGACAGGATGAAATAGTAGGATTCATAATAATAGTTCTGCTAGTAAGCGTGGTAGCATTAGTGTTCTTTGGGATAACCCTAAGAAAAACAGCGCCAATAGAAAGCTCAGTAAGACTAGAAAACTTTGCAGGGGCGGCACTCGGAGTAACAACAGATTGTAGCATAAAAAAAGTGCCAAGCTACTTAGACTTAGAAGACCTAATAAAAGAGTGCAGAAAAGGAACAAGTTGTTATGATGGGAAGAAAACGTGTGAATTATTAAACAAAACAGTAGGAGAATTATTAGATTCAACATTCCCAATAAACGGCCAAGCACCAACAAACTATTACAGTTTTAAAGCATACTACCAACAAAACACAAGCCAAGGAAGCAGCGGAGGAGTAGAATTCTACACTACAGAAAAAGGAAAATGTGAAGGAACAAAGAGCGGAAACACTCAAAGCATAAGCAGCCTGCCAGGGGTAATAAGAGTAGAAACACAAATATGCAGCAGTAGTGCCTAAAAGTTAAGATTAATAGAAAGCTGAGAAACTTCAACTTCCGGCCTAACAGTCTTACGGTTACCCTTACGCTCAGAAATAAGCTTAACAAAACCGAAACGTTCAAGGATTTTAAGATCCTTAGTAACAGCCTTAAAGTCACGACTTAACATTTTAGAAAGAGAATAAATAGATAAAGGTTTTTGGTTCTTAATAACATAAAGCATTTTAGCACGCTCATTACTAAGAAGCTTACGCAGGTCAGTAATACCAGAAAAGTCGTAATCCTCAGCCTTTTTACCACTAATTTTCTTAAATAAGAAACTAAAGGACGTGGGAGTAATGTATAAATCAATAATACGCTTCTTCTTCGACGCCATTTTAAATAATTAAAAGCATACTTTGCTCATAGTGGTTTAGTAAAGCCATATATGTACATTTAGAACCCCCATACTTATAAATCTTTCTATAACAACTGTTAATAGGACATTAATTTAACCGAAAGCTTTATAAAGAAAAATAGTAAAAAACTCATCAGCGAGGCTGAAATAGGGGGTAAAGGACGAAAGGTTTTTAAAGGGGTAAGATTTAGTGGTATTACAAATATCGCGAATACTGGCTAGATCAGTATTCTAATAGGGACAACAGAGATACAACCAAAATACACATGGCAAATACCCTATCATGCCAAGTGTTAGGTTTCGAAAATAGATGAAAGGAGGTTTATAAAAAAAATAGAAAATGGTTATGTTTAAAAAAATAGCATCGATTTTGGCGAGCGCAGTAATGCTTGGAAGCACTATGGGTGCAGCATTCGCAGCTAATTACCCAGCACCTTTCGTGTCGGGTGGAGCAGCAGATGTAGCAATCGTTTATGGTTCTAACGCAGCTGTTAGCGACTTATCGGCAGCTATAGATATACAAACAAACCTTCAAAGCAAAGTAACAAGTTCCTCAGGTTCATCAGCATCAAGTACAGGTGGAGATTCTGCAGATTTGGCTTCTTCAAGTCAGAAACTGTACGTAAACTCTACTTTAAGTGCGGCAAGAACAGTTCTTACAAAGGACTACTTACCAACACTACTAGCTGATGGTTCCGCTTACGACAATGCAGGAACAGAGTACAAATATACACAGGTAATTTACCCAGGTATAAACACTAGAAAAATTACTTTCGGAAAATCTTCTGAAAGTGTCGACCCTGCCCTAATCTTAGATTTGGGTTATTCGGGAACAAGCGCACCAACGTATAACTATACTTTGACATTCTCTAAGATTCTTAATGTATCAAGTTCTGACGTAGTTGGAACAGCCGACATTATGATTTTAGGAAACAAGTATACTATTGGTTCGAATTCCGATTCTAACACTCTGTACCTATACGGAAGCGGTACAACAACCACTGTCGAGGAAGGCAATACTGCAACAGTAACAGTTGGCGCTAAAGACCACACAGTAATGTTGGTTGGAACTTCTGCAACAAATACTGCTACTATCGAAGTTGATGGATCATCAAGATCCGTTACTAAGGGTAACAGCTACAAGTTCGCAGACGGTTTCGAAGTTTACGTCAAAGATTTATTCCACGCAACAAAGACTGGAACACTTTCCAGAGCTGAACTTTTAATAGGTTCAACTAGTCTACACTTCGAAGACGGACAATCCGTCAGAGTTGGTGCAGATGACACTTCGTTGTTAGGAACTAATGCTGAAATAACAGGAACTGCTGGTGCTGGAATCAGTGCAATAATGGTTTCACAATCAGCAGAATCAAGTATAGGAGACTACCTTAAAGCTGGTCAATCCTACACTGACAGAGTTTTCAAGAACTTAGTTCTTGATCACGTTGGTCCTGTTCCATCATTAGATGCTGAAAGCAGAGATATGCTAAGATTCGACACGGACAACTCCGTAGCTGCAAGAGCAACCTTTACAACAGATTTATCTGATAAAGAGTACACTCTAAACTACGCGAGGGACTCAGACCAAACCGCAGATTCAGCTCTTGCTAGAGTTGACTTCTCTTACGACAACAACCTTAATATGACAAATATTGAGGGTGGTAATGCTAAGATGCAAGAATACCTTATCGTTAATGATAACGATTATGGTGTGATTCTTCGTGTTGACTCAATCCCAGCGGGAACGAGCACAAACGATCAATTAACGTTTTCGGATGCCATAACAGGAGAACAATATAAGTTCACTGTAGGTAACCTTAACACAACAACAGCAGTTGCAAACATCCGCGGCGGAGAATACTATGTTAACACAAACCCTTCAAACGCTGACAGCGCCTTATGGACTGTTAACGTAACTTGGGGTGCGGGTTCTGCTGCCGGTAATCCTGGTACGCAAACAACATTGTATCCTAGAATAAAGTTGCAAAACGGTGAGTGGATTTCATTCTTAACACAAGCAACAGTTAATAATGCTACCACTTATTCACTTCCAGGATTATATACACTATCTGATTACAAATCAGGTAGCATATTAACTGGTGGTAACGCTACAAACGCATACAACAGAAACTCAACGAGTTTCGGTAACGTAGCATTTAATGTAACATGGACTACTAACAGCACGGCTAATCCTGCTGCAGGTACCCTAGATTCATTGAATCTTGGCGGAAGTAGTTGCATCTTTAACTCTACTATGGGTCCAGCTGTACTTTTACAGGAAGAGAAGACTGTTGATACAACAAACGGTCACGCTATCTGTATTCCATTGACAACGTCAAGCGGAAGTAACAGAATGCCTGCAATAGGCACTCCACTATTCTCTGACACTTTAGGAAGCTTCGCAACACTGCAAAGCAATTCTTACAAGAGTCAGGCAATGGACAAGTTTGGTACATGGGTTGAGAGGGACACTACTACAAACACCAACGGTGCTGTAGCTATAAGTTATCCAAGTGAACAGATGTATGTTGATGTATTCTTCCGTGGGAAGGAAACAACACTAACTCCAGGTTCCGAGGGCTCACAAGGCACTGGGAATGTTCTTATATTTAAGGACTCTGAGAGTGAATCGTTCATGAACAAGAACTTAGTAGTTATAGGTGGAAGCTGTGTTAATACGGTAGCAAGGAAACTTGTTGACGCTAGCGCAAATTCACCAATCTGTGGTGCTGACTTTACAGCTAAGACAAACGTAGGTGCTGGTCAATACATGTTAAAGGCAATGGAATCTCCATATAATGTGGGTAAGGTTGCAATGCTTGTAGCAGGTTACGAAGCAGCAAATACTGCAACTGCAGCTGCAAAGTTGAAGGAAGGTCACGCAACGGACAAGGGAACGTCAAACGTTTACCCTGTTCAATCTGCTTAAAAACAGAAAAAGTAAATTTTTATTTTTATTTTTTTGCTTTTTGAGGACTTTAAAGTCCTCAAAGCCCTGAAAATCGAAAGCCAAGATTTTCAGAGTTTTGAAGAATCCTTTAGGATTCGAAGGAATCAGCAAATTGCTGATTCCTTAATTTTTTGTCATTAAGCGTTAGCTCTCGTCGATAAACTACACCATATCAGTTCATAAAGTTTAAAAGGCTTAGTCAGTAATAACTAATTATGAGAGAATTAACAAGCAGAGAAGAAATAGAAAAGAAAGAAAAAAGAAACAAGACAACCCTGGGAATAATAATGGTCCTACTAATGCTTCTAAGCACAGCAGGATACGCATTACTAAACTACCAATCAACAAGCACAGACACATCATCAGGAACACCAATAGCCAGTAATCCTAGCGGACAAATAGTTGAATACAACAAAATAAAGTTTGTAGGACAAGAAAGCGGACTGTGGCTATTTGAAGTACAAGGAAACACATTTTATTCATCGTACACACCGGAAGAAGTAAAACACATTAACGTACCATTCATAAACATACAAGCATTCTCAGGACAAACAGTCTATTACTCAGGAAACATACTAGCAGCAAGAGAAATACTAACAAACATTAACCCATACATAATTAGATCGCAAGAAGCATGCTTACAAGAATCAAACATAAGCAACCAAAAATGCGAAGATAACCTGCCAATAAAAGACTGCACAAATACGTTCCTAGTAATAACAGAAGTAGGAGAAAATGAAACATCAAGAGTAACAACAGATAATAAGTGTATAATAATAAAGAGTAAAGATACAGAACTTTTAAAAACCGCTGACGCATTACTTTTCAGAATATTAGGAGTACAATGAAAACATGACTAAAAAAAATATTAAGAAAGAAAAAGAAGAAGTGAACATTAATAGTGAAGCCTTCAGAAACAAACAATTAAGAAACATAACACTAATAATGGGAGTAGTAATACTAGTAACAATTATAGCATACTTAGTAACTAACAATTTATCAAACCCCAGCTATAGAGGTTTACAATTTACAAAAAATACTCAAGGTGGAGTAGACTTCTACATTGTTAAAGTGCCCGCAATTGATCCACTAACAGGAAAAACGCAAGGATACTACGACATGATCCTAAGAACAAACCCAAAAGAATTAGACAAAATAGAATATGATGGTAGAACAAAAATCTTAAGAAACGTGATAATGTCATTTGATAGAGCAATCGAAGGATGCGAAGACAACGTAATAGCAGTAGCAAACATGGCAAGATTCTTAACCGATGCAGGATTCCAGGTTAAAGGAGCATCACACGAGTACGAATACGCACAAGAAACAAACATGACATACGCAACATGCGCGGACGCAGAAAACTCAACAGTCATAGTGTTACAAAAAGCTTTAAACGGAGAAACAACAAGCGTTAGAGAAACAGTGAATAATTGTTACATCGTTAATATTGCAGAGTGCCAAACACTACCAGCCCTTGAAAGAATGATGACTGAGATAGCTATTGAAGCATCAAAACAAGGACAATAAAAAAAGATAAAATGGTGTCAATAATTGATTTATTATTACACATTGATAAGTATATAGGAATATTCTTACAACAAAGCGGGCCACTAACATACTGGATACTATTCCTAATAATATTTATAGAAACAGGAGTAGTATTCTTCCCATTCCTACCAGGAGACTCACTATTATTCGTCGCCGGAACATTCTCAAGCCAGGGATTACTAAACCCAATAATATTATTCATAACTTTATCAACAGCAGCAATACTAGGAGATGGACTAAACTACTACTTAGGAAAATTCTTCGGAGAAAAAATAATAAGAAAATTCCGATTCCTAAAAGAAGAATACTTAGAAAAAACTAAAGAATTCTACAAGCTGCACGGAGGAAAAACAATAATTTACGCAAGGTTCATACCTATCGTGCGAACATTCGCACCGTTCGTAGCAGGAATTGGGGGAATGGAATACAAAAAATTCTTATCATACAACGTCATAGGAGCAGTATTATGGGTAGGATTATTAGTATTCTCAGGATACTTCTTCGGAAACATAACACTAGTCAAAGAAAACTTACACATAATAATATACCTAATAATATTCGTTTCATTAATACCACCAATAATAGAGTGGTTAAGACACAAAATAAGAAAGAAAAAACAGCCTAAAAGCCATAAGTAATCATTTTTTGAGATATCTTAATAAAAACTTGAAGTCATCATAAACAGGAATACCACTTATAACAAAAACTTTTGTTGTAGTAAACCAAACCCCTAAAACTATTATAATACTAAGAAAATACCAAGAAAACAAGTGTAAAGTATCAAAATAGTTACTACCTCCTTCGGAAACAGCAATAAGAGAAAAAATCGTTATTCTAATAACATTAATAATTAGGAATAAAGAAAGAGAAAAAACCACGGCCTTGACCCTCTTATGAAGGATCATAGGCGTCGTTAAACAAAGAGCTAACAGTAAATAATAAGCTGCTCCAGCAACACAAGCATCTACTAATCCTATTGTTAAACCATTAAAAACTATTAATTTTTCTAAGAAAAATCCTTGAGTAGAACCCACCAACCCCAACATAAACAAGGATAAGAAGTAAGTTATCGGGCTCATAAAATAATAAATAATGAATAAGCCATTAATAGAAATAAGAAATAAAGAAAGATACCTACTTATTAAAGCAACAAAAAAACTATTAGAGTAATTCATAATACTAATATAAAGACTTGATTAATAAATAAAACTATTTGTCATTAAGATTAGCCCAAATCCATCTTTGACGGAAAGATCTTGAATGGTCCTCTTGAGCATCCCACAAAACACTCATCTCAATCTTACTAGAATCAACCTTTTCCCCTTCAGGCAAATTGTCATTATAACCAAGCTCTTTAGCAAGCCTACTCTCAGTTAATTGTTCTTCTCTTGATTCACTTCGCTCATATTTATGAACATCGTGCCTTATGCCCCTACGAACATAATCAACAAGTCTTTCTTTAATAATAGGAGAATCACCAACTAAAGAATTATAAGAAGTTCTCATTAGGTCAATAGGACCATGAGTAAAAGAACCTATTAATTCAGCTAAAAAAACTCCCGCAGTAACACCACCAAATACAACACATGCTGTTAAACCAAGACAAGAAGAGCAACCGTCATTATTTTCATTAGCCATAGAATTAATAGAAATTTTTATTCTCTTCTTGAAAGTCTTACAGCTGCAATTATTATTGCTGCTATTAAAATAATATTAGCTAATACTATAACCCAAATAACCCAGTTTTCCTTAATGCTGTCAATTATTGCTGAACCTGAAGGTGCAGATGAACCCTTAATGAATACAACTGCTTCTTGATCAGTAATAACACTACCTTTTGATGCTCTAATAGTGAATTTTTGTTCTCCAGAAGTGCCGCTCTTAGGAGTTAAAGTTATTGTAACGTCTCTGCTTTCTCCTTTAGCTAAAACTACTGATGAAGGCTCAACACCATCAAGAACAGCCCATGATTCGTAACTGAAAGGAATTATTGAGAAAGTACCAGCATCAGAGTTAACATTTCTAATACTAGCTCTAATAACTAATTCTTTACCAGCAACAGCCTCAGACTCTAAAGTTGGGGAAATTGTTAATAAACCATCGGAAGATGATCCATCATCTACACAGTTACCTTCAACTCTGAAAGATCTTAAGACACGATCATTAACAGACTCATAGTTATCATTTCTTGAGTTGTATTCGTGTCTTGCTTCAATACCTAACTGGAATAATTTTTCATCAGCATCTTGGGGTATGTCAATATTGAATATTACTCTCTTGCTTTCACCAGCGTCAAGGTTACTTAATAATACTTCTTGGTCTATTCCTAATTCATCATTAGTTACACTTACAAGAACTCTCTTCTGATCTTTGTCGCCAATGTTGTGAACTTGTGCTTCAAGACTAGCGCTTGAACCACACATTAAAGGACTTTCAATCTCTAAATCAGTTATTCCAACTTCGTAATCATCACGATCATTAATGCTTATACTTTCAAAAGCCCTAGAGTCCCAACGGTTATCGCATTGTTCGTCTTGGTCACCGTCAAAGTAAGCTTTAACGTATAATCTTGCATTGTCAGGAGTGTCAGCTGGAAGAGTGAAGTTGAAAAGGAATGTTTCCTCATCATCATCATTTATTGAGATTGTTTGTTCGTCTTCGAATAAGTTGTCGCCGTTTTCTGGGTCGTAAAGAGTGATAGCAACAGTTACGTCTTGTTCATCATTATCATTGTTTCTAGCTTCTATTTCAAGTTCTATTTCTTCAAGAAGATCCCAATCGAAGTTACCATTGCTTGATGTTTCATCTTGAACTGAGACTATCTCAACATCGTTACCTATTTCACCAGACTCACAGAAGTCTTGGTTGAATGTTAAAACAGTTGAAGTGCTGAATAATGTTGAAGCAGCTCTAATAGTAGTGCTTGCTGAACCAAGAAGTAAATCAATGTCTTCAGGATCTTGGGAGTAAGTAACATTAATTATTTTAGTCTCTTGAGGGTTAAGATTGAAAGACTCAGTTGGAGTAAAGCTTAATGATAATTCTTCATCATCAGAATCTCTAACAGCGTTATTCTCAATGGAAACAACAATATTAGTTATAGGTTGATTACCATCATTCTTTATAGTTACAGAAGCATTATTACTGCTCTTGTTAAGAATAACAGGGCTTTTTAAGAATTTTAATGAAGCAAAAGAATTAACAGCAACTGATACAGGAATAGAAGCTATTGGAACACCACTACTGTAATTAACAAAAATTGTTCCAGATGTAGGATTAGTTGAATACTTAGGAACAGTCAATTGTAAAGAGTAAGAATTAGTACCACTTGGTACAATAATATCACTAGTCTTGCTTAAAACAGGATTCCATGAGGAAAACCCAGAAGTTCTTATTATTACATTAGCATCAGCTACATCAGAACTTGCAAGAGTGAAATCAAAGGAAATTGTTCTAGTAGTACTATCATCACTAGGATTAGTAGAGTTTGAAAAGCTTGTTTGCGAAGCAGTTATTGTAGCACTAACGGAAACTACAGCTAAAAGCAATATTAAACTTGCAAAAATTATACTAAATAATCTCGATTTCATTTTGTGTTGTAATTGTGGAGTTATAACCTTTTATAAACTTTTCGGTAATTTGAAACAGAGCATTATAGGACTTATTAGTAAGAGGTATTATTCTAGACTAATGGATTAGGACAATGTTTATAAACGGATTATACGTCTATAAATCATCTAAAAGGAGGTAAAATATGGCAGCAAAAAATAGCAGGTCGAACGCTATAGGCGCTTGGGCTTTCCTTATTGGTGTGGTTTTAGCAATCGTTTTAGGACTATTCCAATCAAGCCTTGGCAACGTTACTTGGATCCCAATAGTCTTAGTACTTATTGGTTTAGTGGTAGGATTGTTAAATGTTGGAGCAGCTGAAAATAGTAATTTCTTACTGGCTTCAGTTTCTCTAGTTATCGTATCCTTCATGGGTAGCGCAGTCTTAGCAGTTGTTCCTCAAGTTTCACTAATACTCTCTGCTCTAATGATTCTTTTCGTTCCAGCAGCAGTTATAGTAGCTTTAAGAACAATTTTCGTTATAGCTAGAGACTAAAGTCTCTATAATTTTTATTTTAAAATTTTTTAAATTTTTGAAGAAAGGGGATTGAGAAGTACCTCTAGTTTTATGATGAGTAAAAAGCATGCATCCCAAGTGTTATACCAGAAAGGGTTGTAACTTCTCCAATAACTCTTCCACCCCGGGCAGCACTAAATCTTATCGCTCGTTCATTCTTCCACGGCCCATGACTAATTGCACCAATCACAACCCTGCCATCAACAGAAGAGCGTAAAGCTCTTACAAGTCCATGAACAGTACGCATTCCAACGAGTTTATCACGACCCTTAACCGCCAATTGATCTATATAAACGAAATCTCCAGACAGGTCTGAAAGAAAATTAAAAACAGGGTCATCGCTCAGAGTAGTTTCTTTTCCTCTTAATCGATTTGTGAATGCTCGATCATAGGCTAAGCAAAAACCACCAAGCACACTTGGTTGGCTAGAAACAAGAAAAAGAGGACTTTCTAATCTTCTCTTATATTGATCTAACGATAGGGAATAACAATAAAAGCCCGCGTCTTGATCAGAAGATGGCGAATCAACTAAAAGAGAATCAGCGAGTAACTTTACTTCAGATAAATCTGTCTCAGCAGCTTTCTTAATCACCATTTTACTCCAAATCCTTCATCTTTGTTATTCTGTCTAAGCTTATTATTCTTGAGTCATCTTCTTCTATTCTTGGGCATGCAGTGTTTACCCAGAAGTCTATGGGGAAATTTTCGAATTCTCTTACATTAATGTTGTTTGTTAAGAACAAATACATGTTTTTGTCCGTGTTTTCTGGTAGTTTAACGAAGTCTATGGCCTTACCCAAGTCTTGCTGACCATACTTGTTCGATACTAATAACCCTAAGCTGTTAGCCGAATAATACTTTGATAGTTTAGCTTTCCTTGTCTTTTCTGCTTCTAACATATAATTAGGATCTACCTTCGTTATTGAGTAACCATCAAATAATGTGATGTTTTTTGATATTCTGAAAAGGTTAGGGTTTGTTGCGTGAAACTTGCCTGAACCTACGTGTAAGATAGGCATTTCGCTTATTCCTAACTGGCGACAACCTATTATTTGTAAAAATTTGCCTACCTTTACCCCCCCTTTCTCTAATTCTTCTTTTACGTGCTTTGCAAGGTTATAATACTGTATAGAATAGGTTATGTGTGTCTCTTTTGGTGACTGCTTGACTAAACTTTGCAGTTTTGCTTCATCAAAATCAAGTTTCTTAACAGCACGAACAAATATAGTCTTCATAAGAATGTGAGATAAAGAGGAGATTATAAAGTTAACCTTTATTCTTCAAACATTGGGTCTTTCTGTGCTTGTGGTTGTTGGAACTGCATTCCAGGCTTGTATATCTCTGCGAATGATGGTGTTGCTATGATAGTGTTTTCTCCAAATCCTGCTACACTACCATCTAAAGCTTCAACCGTCTTCTTAATTTTAGAAATTGCCCTCTTAAGTTCGACAATGTCTCTTGATTTGATTTGTCTAATATCAATAACTGCTATTGTGTATCCTTCTCTTAAAGCAGCTAGTATGTCATTTATGTCTTCAAACTTCTTTATTACGAAAGGTCTGATAATGATTTTTGATTTTTTCTCTTTTTGTTCAACGTCTATTTCAACATAATCTTCGTCGAATGATGAGTCTCTACCGAACAAGTTTGAAAAACCCTTTTTTAATGTGTCCATTGCCATGGATAGTTTAATAATTCAATGGTATTTAAAGATTTCTATAAAATTTTAGTATATTATTCCTCGTCGTTACTTCGACGGCTTCTTCTTTGTGAATTCTTCACGAATTTTTTCTGCTCTTTCTGATAATTGTTTTTCTTGTGAATCCATTGCTTTAAGTCTTAAATTCAATAATTTAACTTTTTTTTCTATTTCTGTCTTTATTGAGTCTTTATCTGACTTAATCATTACAGAACCTATAATTTTGAATACTTCCCCATCAGAGTTTTCTAATTCTTCTAATGCGTGCTCACTCTCACTTAACTCAAAATCAAATGCTTGTTTCTGCATGCTTATGGAATGAAGATTTTGCTCAAGCATTTGTATTTCAGCTAGACTTTCAGAATCTATTTTCTCAGACATTTTTGTTATATTGCCTTAATTTTCTTAACCGCTGTTCTTGGCTTGAAGAATATTTTTGACCCACAGTTAGGACAAACAAACCTTGCTTCCAAGATTTTGTGTGTTGTTTTCTTATCGCACTTAAAACATTTATATGCTGCCATTGATTATTTGTTGATTAACTTCCCTTTTAAATTTATTGATTTATTTTAGGTAGTAAGCACTTGATGCGAATTCTTTACCACACTTCTTACAGTTCCATATTCCAGCTGATCTTCTCTTAGCTGTTGGTGACTTGCAGAATGGGCATACTTGTTTTCTTCTTTGTTTGCTTTCAACATTAACAAAGTTATCTCTAACCTTTCTACCGTAACCTACGGCGAATTTTCCCGCATGCTTTACTCTCTTTGTGTGTGCCATGATTAAATAGTTGTAATCTCTCTAGAAAAAGAGGGTTTTTAAACCATTTGCTTTTACTTCTCTAAAATAGTCTCGAAGAGATTATATACTTTCTGACCTTTATTTATTAATGGTAAAATTATACTATTCTAGGCTCTCTAATGAAGAAAAGTCGACGATTAAACAATTAACAGAGGATGGTAAAAGTTTGAGAGAAATAGCAAAAATAATGAGTCTTGGGATAACCACTATTTATTATTATACTAGAAAATTTAAACCAAAAGTAAAAGAACCATTTGTTAATAAACTAAAAGATTTTGAAGTAGGCGAGCTTATTGGAGCTTTTGCTGGGGATGGGAGCTTTATTCATCGCTTTAAGACTAATGGTGGTAGAAACTCTCAATACACAGTCAGATACCATCTTTCTTTAATAACTGATAAAGAATATGCTTCATATCTAAGCTCATTACTAGAGAAAATTAATTTAAACCCGATGACATCATTTGTAGAAAAGTCGCATAGGCTAGATGTTACAATAAACTCAAAAGATTTCTATAATCTTGTTAAAGAGTACTTAACCTGGAAGGAGGATAAAACACTTAGCATAGAATTATCAAAACCAATCAATGAATATTATGATGATTTCTTAAGAGGTTTTGCTAGAGGGATTATGGACACTGACGGTTTTTTAAATGATGCTAACGCTGGATGCGCATGTATTTCTGAAAGATTGATTGATAACCTAGCAGAAATATTTATGAAGTTTAATCTAAATATCTCAAGAAGTTGCATTCAAAGATCTGGAAATAGAAGACAAATATTTTATATCAGAGTTTTAAGAAAGAGTCTTGAGGATTATATCAGGGATATAGGTTTCTCTAATTTGCACAAATCAAAAAAATTAGAATTCTTGATAAATAAAAATGGGGCTGCCCAGATTCGAACTGGGATCATGAAGTCCCAAACCTCAGATACTAACCAAGTTGTACTACAGCCCCATCTGAATAGTTGAATTTAGAAGCGTTTTTAATCCTTTTGTATAACAAACTCAGAAAATAAAAATTACTTCTTAGCTGCCGGTTTCTTAGCAGCTGCTGCTGGTGTTGCCACTGCCCCTGCTGCCGGCTTTCCTGCAGCTGCTGGTGTTGCTGCTGCCTCTCCAGGTTTAGCTGCTCCAGTACCGACTGTGCCTGCTGTTTTTCCAGCTGCGGCTGTTGCTGCAGCCTTTGCTGCTTCTTCTTCAGCCTTCTTCTCTTGCTCTTTCTTGAGCTCTAGTTCTTGTTTAGTCTTTAATTCACTAAAGTATTTGTCTAAAGCTTTTCTTTTTTCTTCATCTACTTCTGTTTTTTCCAGCTTTATTTCCTTATCATAAATTCCCTTATCTATTTCTTTCATTACTTCTTTAGGGTTTTTACTCTCTATAAGTATCCCAGCACTTACGCATGACCCTACGACTATTTTTACTGCTGATTTGAATCCCGATACCATCATTCCTTGCTGCTTAATCTTTGCTACACCAATTATTTGTTCTATTGCTAAGTTTCCCACTTTTTGCGTTTTTGCGCTTCCTGATGCACTCTCTATTCCTAACTCTTTCTTAAGTAAAGCCGAAGTTGGAGGTGTTGATACTTTTACGTCGAATGCTTTTGTTTTTGTGTTAACGTCTAATGCTACTGGTACTTTCATTCCTTTGAATTCTTTTGTTGATGCATTAACTTTTGCTATTACTTGGCCTATGTTTACTCCAACAGGCCCTAGTTGCTGAGCTATTGTTGGTCCTGGCTTCATGTCCCCACCATCTACAAGCAATTTAATTATCATGTGAATAAGTCCTCATCATCTGTGTCGTTTTCTTCGCTTTTTAATTCTTCCGCTTCATCTCTTCTTATGATTCTTAAGTTGTCTAACTTTACTGTTACTGGTATTGGTATCGCTGCTGACAGTATCGTTACTACTACTTCTCCCTTTTGTTTGTCTACTCTTACTACCTTTGCTTTTTCTTTCTTGAATGGTTCCGCAATCATTTCAACAATGTCATTCTTCTCAATATTTATGTCTTCAACAGTTGGTTCTAACATAGTCTTTATTTCTTCATAAGTTACTGTTTTTCCGATTATTCCTTTCACGTATTGTAAGTTGAATGCTGCTTCTTCTGCATTAGCTCGATCAAGTGCTTCTAGAAGTACGTATCCTCGTAAACCATGAGGTCTTGACATTGCATAAACTGCTAATCCTTTCTTTCTAACTCTGTCAGCTATCGATTCTAATGCTCGATCTTCCTTGTTTGTTGTTACTTTTATTACGAATATTGATGATGCCATATTATTTGTTTTTTAATCCCAGATAAGTGTTTAATTTATCTAGAATAAAGATTAAAGTGAAATTAGGGTATTTATAGGTTTCTATAAAAAAATTGTTATTTGAACAAGCTCAGAATTATTGATATTAGGAATCCTAATAGTCCTAAAGCTAATATTCCTAAACCAGAAATTTTTGCTATTGACTTAAACTCATTCATGCTTGGTTTTCTAAGTAGAGACCAAACTCTTGCACATTGAACGAAGAAAGACTTCAAATCAACAATTTTATCCTTAACAGTCATAAACAAATATGAGAAAAGAATGTTTTTAAACTTTGAGATTAAGAGATGACTATATGAACGAAGAGATTAATATGTCAAAAACAGAATGGGATTTAGAAATACTAAAAACTAAAGGGGATGAACAGTTCGATAATTATTGGAACAAACTTGAAAGAAGCTATCAAGAGTTCATAAAAAAATGGAAAGAAAGAAAAGACTACTTAGAAAAACCAGAAGTACTAAAAGAAGCGTTAGATGAATACGAATTATTATTACAAGAATACGCTTCAGGTGGAAGAATAACTTATTATTATGCTCTAAGAAACCAACAAGACCAAAACGATATAGAAATAAAAGCAAAACTAGCAAAAATCGAGGATAAAGCAACAAAACTAGGTAATGAAATACAATTCTTCTCACTAAACATAGCAAAAATACCGATAGAATCACAAAAATCTTTCTTAACAAGCAAAAGTTTAACAGATTACAAACACTTTTTAGAAAAATCTTTTTCTGAAAGCGCGCACTTATTAACAGAACCTGAAGAAAAAATAATGAACCTAAAAGCTAGCACTTCACACTCAAAATGGGTTGAAATGGTAGAGAGACTGATATCAAAAGAAGTAAGAAAAATAATCATTGATAAAGAAGAAGTAGAAAAAAACTTTTGGGAATTAGTAAGCTTAACAAGCGACACAAAAAAAGAAGTTCGAGACCAAGCAGCAAAATATGTTAATGAAATAATAGTGAAAGTTTATGATGTCGCAGAAGAAGAAATTAACGCCATCTTAACAGATAAAAAGGTAGATGACGAATTAAGAAAGTTTTCTCGACCAGACCAAGCAAGACACTTAGGTGATGACTTAGATACTAGAGTTGTTGATTCCTTAGTCAGAGCAGTAACTAAAAACTTTGATATCCCAAAAAAGTTTTATGAACTAAAAGCAAAACTCCTGGGGCAAAAGAAGCTTGCTTATCACGAAAGGAATGTCCCTTATGGAAAAATTGAAAAAAAGTATTCTTATGAAGAATCAGTAAGACTAGTACACGAAGTGCTTAATAATTTAGACCAAGAATTTGGAGAAATATTTAAAGGATTCGTCCAAGGAGGAAACATTGACGTTAAACCAAGAAAGGGTAAGAGTGGAGGAGCCTTCTGCATCCACTTCGGAAAAAACTTACCAACATACATACTACTAAACCACACAGAAAGACTGCAAGATGTATTAACAATAGCCCATGAAACAGGCCATGGAATTAATAATGAACTTATTAAGAGGAAACAAAACTCTATAAATTTCGGGACACCAGTATCAACAGCTGAGTGCGCTAGCACATTCATGGAAGACTTCGTACTACAAAAACTAATGAATGATGCTGACGATGAACTTAAGCTAACACTTATGATAATGAAGCTAGGTGATGACGTAAGCACAATATTCAGACAGATTGCTTGTTATAATTTTGAATCAGAGCTTCATAAAGAAGTAAGAGATAAGGGCTTCTTGTCAAAAGAAGACATCGGCAAAATTTTTCAGAAGCATATGTCCGCGTACATGGGACCTGCAGTTGAACAAGACCCGGGCAGCGAAAACTGGTGGGTTTATTGGAGCCATATTAGAAGAATGTTCTACGTTTATTCTTATTCCTCTGGGCTTCTAATCTCTAAATCAATGCAGAACAAGGTTAAAAACGATAAAAAATTTGTTGAGAAAGTTAAAGAATTCTTAAGCGCAGGAGAAGCCGACTCTCCTAAAAACATCTTCTTAAAAATGGGCATAGACATCAGCGACGAAAATTTTTGGGAAGAAGGAATAAAAGAAGTAAGAACACTCTTAGTTGAAACTGAAGAATTAGCAAAGAAACTAGGAAAAACAAAGTAATCACAACTATTCTTTTAAACTAATAAAATATTAAGTTTTTATGCCAGAACTAAGAAGACTTGAGGAATATGGACCATTCTTTACCAATAACGATAAACCTTTAGACATTGAGAGGTTGAGAAAACTTCATGAACTCGTAGGAGAATTTAGAGAACAATTTCTAACAAATAAAGACTTACAAGATTTACTCATGAATAGAGGGTACGAATTAGAGGAGGAAGACAGACCAAGTTCATGGTATGAACTAACTGGCGGACCGCCAACATTAAGAGTTCAAAACGCTAGGCATCTAACAGCAGTTGAGGTAATGATGGATTTAGCAACAAGACCAAGACTTGTAGCACTGGAAAAAACTAGGATACTAATTCCTGGAAAAAAAGACGAAACTAGAGTAATTACTCCTGAAGGTTATGACGCAGGAAAAGTTGAAATTCTTCAAAGAGAATGGATGGAAAACAGCGATATAACACCAACAATTAGGGAATATAGAGATTTGTTAACTGCTTCTTTAGACGAATTCAATTTACAATTAGTTCTAAGTATGACCTTTAATGCAAGTAGAAGCGCATTCATCGATGAAAAATGGGAATCAGGAAGACTTCAAAGACGAACGCAAGAAATAGTTTTTCCGAATGGATATTCCGCCCTTGACAACGGATATTACAATTTTGCTAGAAGAAAATTCTTCCATTGTGCGGCAACATACGAAAAACTTCAGGAATCAGGATTTGCTAGAAGATTCACTTTAACACAAAAAGAAGCAATAACTGGAAAAATCGAGAATAGATAATAAATTTAATAACAGAAACGGAGGAATTAGCAAAGAGGTTAAGGAAGATAAAATAGACTTATAGCCTAAACTAAGCTCTTAACTTTTTAATGATCTTATTTATTTTTGAAATATTCTCTTAATACCGGTTCTTGCATTACTGCGTGTAATGATCCCATAACTGCTAAAACTCTCTTTTCTTTCTCTAGTTCCATCGGTATAATCTCCACACAATGAAGATCTCTCAAGACACTTGAGCGACGCGCTACACTATTAAAAACTGAAGGTTTGCTCGAGCCATATGGGCGAAACATTGCTCCGTTGAGCGAGGTTATATCAAAGTCTTCTCCAAATATCTCTTTGTATGTTCCTTTTATGTTTTCGAACGAGTAATCAAATTCTTTCCAGGGACTCTTATCCTTGAAACTTCTTATTATGCGTTCTATATCTGCAGTTTCTGGACGAAACTTAAGAGCTTGTCGTAAATTTCGTAAGACAAAAAAAGCAAATAACGTCTTTTGAGAGTATTCACTTTCTAACGCAGATAGTTCTTCTCTTCTCGTTAGGTCCCATCCTCTCACCTGGAGGTTATCCTTTTTTGCTAGAAATCCCGCATAAGCGTTTTCTCCTTTGTGTATTGCTTCTTTCTCTGTTTTACTCTCATCTGTTTGCCAGTTTCCTTCTAATAATACTACTTTTGGCTTGAAACTCTCAAGCTCTCTTTCTAGGATTGATAATTGAGGATCTCGAGGATTATTAGTATGACTCGTTCCAAAGACACAAAGATCAAAAGCATTAGCCCTTAGTCTGTATGTGTATGGTAGATCATACTTTATTGCGATACATTCTTCATGTGTAAGAAGTTTGGCCATCTATTTAGACCCTGCCTGGATTTTTCATTCAACGAATTCTATTCCTAATTCGTCGCTCATCTCCATTTGTTTTCTTTCTTCAGGAGTTGATGATGAACTACCAACTATTTGTGATGATTTAACACCAGTAACAATTACTAAAACCCTTATTGATTTATCCATGTCCTCAGATATTTGTGCTCCACCAATCATTCTAGCATCAGGGTTAAGTCTAGTACCAACGTATTCCAAAACCGTTTTGTACTCATCAAGACTTAAATCGTTACCACCGATAACATTAACTAAAGCTCCTTCAGCGTTACTAATATCAACATCTAATAGAGGATTCTGAATTGCTTTCTCAACAGCTTCAGTCGCTCTCTGAGCAGAATCAGATTCTCCCATACCAATCATTGAAACGCCACCATTAGACATAACAGCCCTAACATCAGCAAAATCCAAATTAACAAGACCTGTTTTTGTAACTAATTCAGTAATACCTTTAACGGCATTGGTTAATATTTCATCAGCAATTTTGAAAGCAGTAGGTAAAGGTAATTCTGGGGCTAATTCTAAAAGTTTATCATTAGGAATAACTATCAAGGTATCAACAATTCCCTCAAGTCTTTCAAGACCATAATAAGCATTCTCGATTCTCTTATTACCTTCAATAGTGAATGGTAGGGTAACAACACCTATTGTTAGCGCTCCTTGTTTCTTAGCCAAGTCAGCTACAACTGGCGCTGCACCAGTACCTGTTCCACCACCAAGACCACAAGTAATGAATATCATATCAGCACCACTCAACTTCTTCTTAATTTCTGATTCTTGCTCTCTAGCTGCTTCCTCACCGATTTTAGGATTAGAACCAGCACCTAAACCCTTAGTTAGTTCTCTACCAATGAGTATTTTGTGATCAGCATTAGTGTATAATAAGTCCTGAGCATCTGTATTAATAGCGATGAAGTCTCCGCCTTTAATTCCGACCTCTTTCATACGACTAAGAGTGTTATTACCACCACCACCTATACCAACAACTTTAACCTTAGCTGACTGTTTCTTAATAAGCTCCTCTAATTCCTTATCAACCTCTAAAAGTTCAGCGCTAGAACTATCATCTCCCCTTTTAGAAAAAATCTCTGCCATGAAATTAAAAATTGTCAAATAACTATATAAAGATTTATGTGATATTTATCCAAAACTTCCGTCAGGAAATAATCGACTTATGTCAGAAGAAACTTTAGGAATTTTCTGCCCAGCATCCACAACACGAACTAAACCCTTTCCCAAGTAATGTTTAACAACAGGCTCGGTTTCCTTAGAGTAAAGGTTTAGTCTTTTCCTAATAGCTTGCGGCTTATCATCATCCCTAACAACTAGTTCTGAATGGCAAGCATCACACTTACCCTTCTTACTACTAGGTTTTGCAGGACCATAAATAGCCCTACAATTTGAACATTGTTCTCTGCCAGAAAGCCTCTTAATAGCAGAATTTTCGTTTAAGTCTAAAAGAATAACCCCACCAAGAGAAAAATCTTGATCAAACATTCTTGCCTGATTAAGAGTTCTAGGAAAACCATCCAATAAAACATTTTTATCATCACCAATACTTAACAGTTTTCCCTTAATCATAGAATAAGTTAAATCATCAGAGGCAAGCTCCCCTCTAGCCATTGCTGACTCTATACTTCTGCCAATCTTTGTTTTACGACTTATCTCATCACGAATCATTTCACCAGTGCTTAAAACAGTATAACCATAACTTTTCGCAATATAATCAGCTTGAGTGCCCTTACCAGAACCCTGAATACCCATAATTGTAAGAATCATAAAAAAATTATAGAAACAAGACTTTTTATTACTTATTATTAGAAACTTCTGCTTTCTTCACTTCTTCTTTCTTTTCTTTTACGTCTAAAGTCATTCCTAATATCTCTTTGAATTTTCCGCTGAATGCTTCAAGGAAAGGCTTTATTTTAGGATCAATATCCAAAACAACGACTTTTTCTTTTATTTCAAAAGCAATATTATTCCTAAAATAAAAAAGTATTAGTGACTTAACTTGTTCTTTCAAATCATCAACTTTTTTCACAACTTTTAGATCATAAACTAAGTCCTTACCAGCTAATGGATTATTGAAGTCTACAGTTACTCTTCCACCAGAATAAGCCGTGATTTTTGCTGGCATATCATCAAAAGAAAACACTGCTCCAACAACAGGCCTTAAATTTTGTTTGACGAATACTTCAATAGGCAAAACCTTCATCATCTCTCTCTTTCTTTCACCAAAACCTTCTTTTGGCGTAACATTAACATTATAATCCTTATATAATTCCTTACCTATTAAAAATTCGTCAAGCTTAGGTAAAATCATTTGGTGACCAACACATATCACTACTGGTTTGCTTTCCATCTCTAGTCCCATAAGTTTAGCACTCTCGGGGATATTAGTATCAAAGATTTCTCCATCCTTAACTTTACCAGTGAATCGGAACTCTACAAAATCATTCTTAGCGATAACATTAGTCATAAAAACTAAAGAAAACAGCGGTTTAAAAATTAATCTGTTGGTAAACCCAATAGTCCAGCCAGTCCATAAGCACCAGAACGAGTTACTTACTCTTATCTGCTGTTTGCGTTTCCACTTTTATACCTAAATCTTTTAGTGCTTTTAGGTGCGCTTGCATTAAGCTCTCTGTTATTTGAACGATTTTTAGTAATTCGTTACGTTCAGAAACTAAAGTGTTAAGACAACCCTTATGGTAACCAACAACTTCATCACGACTAACAGAAGGATTAACAGAAGAATCTTTCTTAACAGCCATAAATAATTGGTATGCGAAAAGGTTTATAAACGCTTTCAATTTGAATCATTTAATGGCACGAGGATTAATTAACGCAACAGCAGCAAGAAGCGGAACAGGAATAATAGTTGATGGAAACGCATGTATCGTAAGAAGTAATGACATATCAAAATCAGGAAAACACGGAGCAAGTAAGTGTAGAATAGAAGCAATTGGAGTAATTGATGGAAAAAAGAGAGTATTAGCAGTTCCTGGAAGCGTAAGGTTTGAAGTACCAACAATTGAAAAACTTAAAGGACAAGTATTATCAGTAAATAACGGAATGGTAAACATGATGGATTTAGAAACATTCGAAAATTTTGATGTACCATTAACAGAAGATGCTAAAGAACTAGGAGTAAAAGACGGAGACAGCATAGAATACTGGAATGTTGAAGGAATAAAAATGATAAAGAGAGTAATGTAATAATATGGCAACAAAAATACCAGAAGCAATGAACAGGCTATACAAGAACGTTTTTGTATGCAAGAATTGCTCATCAAAAATAAGAGTAGACCCAAAAAAAATATTAACTAAAGTAGTTAAGTGTCGAAAATGCGGAAAAAGAGCATTTCGAGCAGTAAAGAAGAAGTAAATGTTAAGGAATAAAAGAGGATGAGCATTCTAATAATATCAGACTTAAGTTTTTTAGTATTATTCACACTAGGGGTAGTATTGTTCTTATATGCTAATAGAAAAAACATTCATAGAGAAGGGATAATGTACCTTTACAAAACACAATTAGGAGTAAAACTAATTGACATAATAGGAAAAAAGTTCGGCAAAACTATAAGATCATTACACTACACAGTCATAGCGTTAGGATACTTATTATTCGCAGGAATGATGTTCATAATAGGTCAAACAATATACATTTATTTAGCAATACCACAAATAACAGAAACAATAAAAACACCACCATTACTACCACTAATACCATACTTCCCACAATTATTCGGAGCAGAAAGCCTATTCCCACCATTCTACTTCATATACTTCTTACTAGCACTAATAGTAGTAGCATTCAGTCACGAATTCTCACACGGAATATTCGCTAGAGCAAACAACGTAAGAATAAAATCAACAGGAGTAGCATTCTTAGGACCAATACTAGGAGCATTTGTAGAACAGGACGATAAACAAATGACAAAAAAAGACAAAGTACCACAAATGGCAATCCTAGGAGCAGGAGTATTCGCAAACACAATAATGGCAATAATATTCTTCCTACTACTAGTATTAACATTCAACACAATGTTCCAACCAAGTGGAGTAATATTCTCATCATACAGCTATGGAATAGTAAACATGAGCCAAGTAACAAACATCACAAATAACACTGACGGAGTAATGTACATACAAACAACAACACAAAAATACATCACAGATAACTCAACATTTAACAAACAAATGAGCAGCAATGAGCAACTAATAATAGCATTCTTAGACGCACCAGCAGTAAGAAACAACATTAGCGGAGCGATAAAAGAGATAAACGGAATAAAAACAACCAGTTTTGAATCATTCTTAGAAGAATTCTCAAAATACAAACCATCAGATACAGTAACAATAAAAACAACAGTTGGCCAGTACGAGATAGTACTAGATAAACACCCACTAAACAACTCAAACCCGTTCTTAGGAGTAGGATTTCGAAACACAGATAACCAAAAAATAATAAGTAAAATATTCTCATTCAAAAAAGCGAACGTGTATTACGAAGCAAAATTCATGGGAGCAAACTTCACTTACAACTTATTCTGGTGGATAGCAATAATCAACATAATGGTAGGAATGTTCAACATGTTACCATTCGGATTCCTTGACGGAGGAAGATTCTTCTATTTAACAGTATTAGGAATAACAAAATCGGAAAAGAAAGCAGAAAAAGCTTTCAAAATAGCAACAAAAATAATTTTAGGATTATTCATAATACTAATGCTAGTATGGTTATTAGCATTTAAAATAAGATAAAAAATATTTGCAAAAAACACAAAAAATATTTCTCGACGATAAAAAAAACTTAAAAAAATGATTTTTTAGAAATTTTTCAAAAAAAGAAGAAAGTATTTAAAGAAAAAAATACTAATAATTATAATAAATTTCACAAGCAGTTGTGATAACCAAACAAAAAAAGAGGTAAAAATATGGCAGCAAAGAAAAAAGCAGCAACTAAGAAAAAAAAGAGAAGATAATCTCTTTTTTCACTGATTTAAATTATTTTATTTAAGCCGCGAACTTTTTTTAATAATTTTTCAGAAAAAATTATTTCGTTAAACTTCTAAAACAAAAAGAGGGAAAAAATGGCACAAAACAAAAAAAGAACAACAAACAAGAGACCACCAAGAGCTTACGTTAAGAAAAAGAAGAACAGATAAAATTTCTTAAAAAAACTAATTATTTTTTTATTTAATCCTAGAAATTTTTATAAAAATTAGCTTTTTACAAGTAGACCGTCTACAAGTAGACTATTCCTTCTTGAGTTAATACGGAGAACCTTATACCAACAGGCAAAGACAATAAAGCCGAGATTAATGCCATGTGCTCTTTCCCAGTACCAGAAGCTATTGACAACGCTACTTCTATTCCACCAATTTTTCCTTTAAGTTTACTCATTAGTGTTTCTTTCATCTCAACAAGCTTTTGCTCAGTATCTAGCCTTATGAACTCGTGAGGCGTCTCTGAACCCGTAGTCAATTCTTCAGCTGAAGAGTCACCTATAAGTATTACTTTATCCCACTCACCTTTCTTTATTAGACCTGAGACTTGAGCCCAAGTACCTTTACCAGAGGATAATAGCGCTACTAATTCCATGACTGACTTACACCAAAACCTCTTATAAGCTTTGAGATTCTCCAGTATACAGAATCTCAAGGCCCAAAAATCCACAGGATTATGAAGCTTTTATATAGTATAATCATGATTATAATTTAGGTGATAAAAAATGGCTCGTGACATCCCACTTAATGAAGTTATTCTTAGAAAGTACGAAAAGCCTTACTCCGCCGATAAAAGAGAGATTGTTAAGAAGGTTTGTTTAAGCTTAGGATTATTACAACCAGGCGACTCTAGAGACATAATCATTGATATTCTTTGGGTTCTCATTGATTCTCAAAAAGTTAAAGAAATGATTTCTAGTGATGAAATAAGGCTTCGCGTAGAAAAAATAAGAAAAGAGGGCGGTTTTGAGATGAAAGGTATTGCTGAGAGTAATATTCGCCGTCAACTTAAACGCCTTGCTGATTTAATGATTATTGACAAGTTAGAAAACACTTATCGCCTTAGCGAATTCGAAACTTTAGAAACAATCTTTAACGACAAATTCGAAAAGTTCATAATTCCACAAACAATAGAGCGAATAAAAGAATACCTAAGAGCAGTAAACTAATTAATCTTGTAATGATTCTGCACTACACCATCACCAATAACTTCTGAACTCAAAAGTTTCATATTAACCACTTTTTTACAACCAGAAAATAATTTTATACCATCACCAAGTATTAACGGATGAAATGTTAAGAAAGCCTCATTAAGCAATCCACCATTAACGAAAGAGCCGCTTACAAGACCCCCACCAGCTAATAAAACGCTCTTAAAACCCTTACCATTTGCTATAGCTAAAGCCCCTTTAGGCGTATGAGCAATCAAAACGTTTGCTTCATCATAAGAAACAGGCTTACTGGTTAAAACAATATTAATCACACCCTTTACTGGATAAATCTCTCCTCTATACTGATCAAAAGTTTTTCTTCCAACAATCACACAACCCGCATCTTTACACCTCTGAACAAAGGATTTCTCAGTAATAGGTGAAACCCAATTAGAATCACCATCAACTTTAGCAACAAAACCGTCAGAAGAAACAGCCATGTCAAGAATAACCTTCATAAACAATTAATTTTTCAGAACTATAAAAACTTATTCAAACTTTACTCTTTTTCCGTATTCAGGGTTTAAATCAACAGCTCTCTTGAAAGCGAGTCCTGCTTCTGCTTTTCTATTAGAAGAATTAAGAGCTAAACCTAGATTAAAACAAAAATCGGCGTTTTTAGGATTAATCCTTATAGCTTTTCTCAAATAATCAATAGCTGCATCATAATCACCCATTCTAGCATAAACAATGCCTAAATGACCATAAACCATTTCGTGCTGACCTAAGCTTGAAGCCTCCAAAAGACACTTCTTAGCCTCATCAAAATTTTCTTTCTCTAAAAAAATAGTTCCTTTCTCAAGCCAGGCTAAAAGAAAGTTTTTGTTCATAACCAAGCATTGATCAAGCCAATCTAAGGCTTCATCACTCTTACCTAAACTATGAAGCTGGGAAGCTATTTGGTAACGTTGAAAAAAGTCTTTGGCGCGAAGATTATTCCTCTCCATATCAACATACATTCTAGTTCTTTCATCATTATTCCTGGTAAGAGGACCGTAATGGTGAATAGGAATAGACGTTTCTTCAACTATACGACTCCTAAGTATGGATTTTTCAACACTATCATGAACTGTTCCTTCAAAAAAGATTTTTTCCTCATTACGAAAAATTCTAACTATTCTTCTAGGAACAAAACCAGAAGCAACACTAGATTCAGAGTAAGAATCATCTTTTGTTGAAACAAGACCAAACTTACCAATATCGTTAGTATAGTTTCTCTGAATTAAAGAAAAACCACCAATATCTAAAGAAGCGTTATTTATCATGTCTAGAATTATTTTATGATCAGATTTTGATAAACTCTCATCAGCATCTAGATTAATCACCCATTTTCCCGCCGCCCACTTAAGAGCATAATTCTTAGCTTCAGAAAAGTTATCATTCCATTTATAATCAAAAACTTTGTAAGTATACTTATCAGCGATTTCCTTAGTCTTATCAGTAGAACCAGTATCAACAACCACTATTTCATCAACAAGACCCGTAACGCTTGACAAACACTTATCTAAGTCTTTATCATTATTCTTAGTAATAACTATCAGTGAAAGCAATAAGTCTTTTTTATCATCCTTAACCATTAATAATCTTTCATAGTAAGGTTTAAAGATATTTTCATATCTTGAGACTTTTTGTTAAGAAACACAACCAAAGGTTTATAAATAGTTTTTCTTTCGCTAAAATAAGAAACATACTACATAGTTGTGAGGCATTAGTTCTTGCCTTTAGCAGCTTCCTGTAGAAGTTTTACAAGGAAAAACACAATGGAAATAAAAGAAGAAATACTCAAATCACTGAAAAGTTTAAGGTCACAAGAGAAGAGAGGATTTGACCAAACAGTAGACCTAATTATTAATCTAAAAAAGTTCGACGTCAAAAAAGAAAACGTTAATCTTAACATATCACTACCACACAAATTTAAGGATTACAAAATTGGAGCATTCTTAGAAAACAAAAGCGGAGTAATAGACACAATCAAGAGAGACGAACTAAAAAAGATGACAGATAAGAAAATTATAAAAAACACTCTGAAAAAGTATGATTATTTCATATCACAAGCAAGCATAATGCCAGAGTTAGCTAAAACATTAGGTAAGTACTTAGGACCATCAGGAAAAATGCCAGTACCAGGAAGAGGAGTAGTGCTTCAAGATGATGAAAACAGCATTAAGAAAGAACTTGCAAAATTCCAAGGATCATTAAGAATTAAGACTAAAGAACCAAGCATCAAAGTAACAGTAGGTAAAGAAAGCATGAATGATGAACAACTAGCTGAAAACATCGAAGTAGTATACAAAGCAGTATTCGCAGCATTAACTAAAGGTAAAGAAAACCTTAGAAGCGTGCTAATAAAATTCAGTATGAGTAAACCGGTAAAAGCACTAATAATATAAAAAAAATGGCAACTAAGAGAGAAACACCAATACCTGAAATAAAGAAAAGAACAGTTAAAGAATTAGTAAAAACTTTCAAAGAAAGCCCAACATTTCTAATAGCATCAATAAGAAATTTGCCAGGAGGACAATTCCAAGCAATAAAACAAAAACTTAGAGGAACAGCAACAGTTAAAGTTTTGAAGAAAAGCCTAGTAATAAGAGCTATTGAAGAATTTGGAGGAAACCTTAAAGAAATAGCACCATTCGTTAAAGAAGACTGCGCACTTCTAATGTCAGACGTTGACCCTTTCGAATTATCATTATTCTTATCTAAAAACCAAAGTGCTGCTAAAGCAAAGATAGGACAAGCTGTACCTGAAGACATAAGAATAGAACCAGGACCAACAGATCTAGTACCAGGACCTGTAATCAGCGAACTAGGAGCATTAGGAATACCAATACAAATAAAAGAAGGTAAGATAGAAATCAAAGAAGCAAAGGTCATTCTTAAAACAGGAGATAAAGTAACAGCAGCAGCTGACGCAATAATGGGAAAACTAGGAATAATGCCATTTAGAGTCGGCTTCGAACCCTTAGCTGCTTACGACTCAAAAACAGGAAAAGTTTACTCAAGCATAAGAATAAACAGCGAAGAAGCATTAGAACAACTTAAAGATGCTAACTCAAGAGCACTAGCAATAGCAGTAAAATTCGCATACCCTACAAAAGAAACAATACCTTTCATACTAGCAAAAGCAAACAGTCAAGAAAAAGCTTTAGCTAAACTAATTAAATCAGACAATCAACAAAATTAATACAGGAGGATAAAAAAAATATGGAGTACGTTTACGGAGCATTATTATTGCATAAGCTAGGTAAACCAGTTGACGCAGAACACCTAACAAAAGTTGTTCACGCAACAGGAGTAAGTGTTGACGACGCTAAAGTTAAAACTTTAGTTGCAAGCCTTAAAGAAGTTAACATCGAACAAGAACTAGCAAACGCAAGCTTAGCAGTGGCAGCACCAGCAAACGCAGGAGCAGCACACGCACCAAAGGCAGAAGAGAAGAAGGAAGAGAAGAAGAAGGAAGAAGCTGCCGAAGGATTAAGCGCATTATTTGGATAATTTTTTATTTTAATTTTTCATTTGTGTTTTGATTAGCATTAATGAAAAGCGCTTAACCTTAGATAATCATAGAAAGAAACCTTTAAGGAAAAACAATAGTAAGAACGAGAAAGAATAATTCTAAAAAAAAGTTTTTAAGGAACAATAAGTCTTTTACCTGATTCAACTATCTTTTCATAAACTAATTGATTAACATCCATTTCCCAGAGTAACCTTTTTTCACAAAGAAATTTTTCCCTATCAACACCAAGCCCAAAAACATCATTCATCCCAAGAAGAAGACCACTAGACCTGTTTTTACCCCTCATACAATGAACAAGTAGCGCCTGAACAGTTTTATGATAAGGAATAAAATCGGAAACAACTCTATTAGCAGTTTCTTCATCAATAGCCTTACCCTCACCAGGCCTTAGACCAGTAAAGACACCTTTATCAATATCATCAAAAACGTACTCATTAACAGCAACCCATAATCCAGACTCTTGAAGTTTAAACTTTTCATAATCCCAGTTCATACGACCATAACCGTTAATCCTAATAGCATAAGTTGGAACTGTAGGAACAAAATCCATAGCGTCATCAAGACTAAGCATATGGATATCCATAAAATATTAAATGACAGTATTCTTTAAAAAGAAAGTTATGATCAGATAGATATAAGCCTTCGTGGCGCAATGGTACCGCGACGGTCTCGAAAACCGTGCCCGCAAGGGCTTCCAGGTTCGATTCCTGGCGAAGGCGTAAAATTAATCATGAAAATAAAACTTTATCATGTAGCAGCATTGTTTGTGATAATAATCATACTGCAGGTATCAGGGGAATATGCGGGATTATTAGACCCATCAAGAAACATAATATGGTATGATAATGTAATGCACGCATTAGCAGGGGTGCTTAGCGGAATATTTGTGATGTGGGCTGTAGAGAAAGAATCAATAAAAATAAGCAAGAAAAGATTAGGAATATACATAGTAATAGTAGCATTTCTAATGGCTGTGTTCTGGGAATTATTTGAACTAGCAATATTCAAAATGCTAAAAGATTACGCTATAAGTTATAACTACTCAACAACCCTAGCAGAAGCAATACTTGATTCATTATCAAACACTATTGGAGCAAGCATACTAGCAATAATAAACTATTATATTTTTAAGAAGAATTAGGTTAACTTATAAAAGTACTTAAAGTATTGATAAATAATACGATGATGAATTCTAGAAAACTCGTACATTTCTTTGGGCTTAAAAGGAGTGGAAACCATGCAATAACAAACTGGATTATTAAAAATGTAGAAGCCGATAACTCTGGTGTTTCTTACTTTAATAATGTTATAGACCCGTTTTCTAATGATGGGAAAATTCTAAAACGACCCTTTAAAAAAATTAAAGATATAATTGACAACCAAAAAGGCGGACCAAAACAATTAACAATAATAACTTATGAAGATTACAGCCTTAAAAATATCAAAACCGCAATTACGATAAAAAATCAAAGAAAAATAATGAAAAAAGGAGTCATTTCAAACATTCTCCTCATAAGAGACCCCTTTAACACATTTGCAAGTCGTATGAAAAGGATTGAAAATCTAGATAAAGAAGGATTAAAAAGACCTATTCAAAACGTAGAATGGCCAAAAGTAATAAGTTTATGGAAACAGTATGCTAAAGAATACTTAGGAATAACTAATTATTTAGAAAGAAAAATAATTGTTAATTACAATAATTGGACTAGTGATAAATCTTACAGAGATAAAAAATTGAAGGAGATAGGGCATAAAAACATGGATTTAGGAATAGAAACAGTACCAAACCAAGGCCATGGAAGCTCATTTGACCTATTGAGTAAAGATGGAAATGCATCATCAATGAAAGTTTTAGAAAGGTGGGAAGAATTCAAGAATATAAAAAAATATAGAGACTTGTTTAGAGATAAAGAAATAAAAACTTTATCAGAAAAGATATTTGGGCAGATTAAAGGAACAGAAGAAATTTTTAGTTCAAACCGAAAGAATCAGTAAAAGAAGCTTAACTAGCGTTAGTTCAGTCCAAAACTATCAGTAAACTCCATTACTAGCTTATACTTAGACAAATACTCATCACCCTTACGAGTTATCTCATAAGTACGAGTCTTACCATCAGGAAGATTAATTTGCTTAATGAAACCCTTACTAATAAGCTCCTCTAAATAATCAGACATCATACTATAAGAAAGATTAGACTTATACAAGATATGAGTAGGTTTAATACGACCACTCTTAAGTTTGATTAATTGCAAAATGTCACGAATAATTTCCAGCTTACTTCTTTTCTTGGCCACTTTTCAACACCGTTAAAAGATTTATTAGGAGAACACCATAACCTAAAAGTTCTACACTATGACCAATCATATAATGTAAATAACTATCAGCACTGAAGAATAATTCTAATCTGCCAATAAGAATTAGAAGGAAAGAAATGAATGTTAATAACCTTCTAACATTCCTTCTTCTGAAGTATTCTAAGTAGTAATGAACAAGCATCATAAAGACTAAAAATATTGAAACATAATAAAAAGCCACGGCTTTATTAGCACTCAAATAAACCGTTAGCAAGCTTAAACCGATAAGTAAAACATAATTTCTTAAGCCCTTAGACTTAAAGGTAGCATAATTAAGAGTGACCCAACCAATGATTAACAAAACAAAGTAAGAAACAAGAAGAGTGGCACCAAGAGTTTGAATACGAGAAACCTTCAAAGCAGAAATACCACCACCAGCCCCTGTAAGCATAACTAAATTAAGAATGGACCATAAAAGGTAAGAAATAGCAATAGATAAGAAACCAAGACTGAAAAACTTAACTTCTCTCTCATTACTAATTTTGTAAACCTTCCAAGAGATGAAAGCGATACCAAAAGAAACAAGAGTAATGATAAGCTCCATAAGAATTGAGATATTAATAAACCACTCCGGGATAAGGTACAGTTGAACCATCAAATAAGAGTTAAGAACTAATATTTAAGCATTATGTAAGAACCATCTAGAAATAGAATCACTATTATTCTTTAATAATCGCTTTAAAAAGGAAAACCTTAACCATTTTAGGAAAAAGAACAAGAGGCGAACAATATGCACAAACAAACAACATAAAAAAAAGATTGTGAGAAAGAAAACATCACAAATCATACTCAACATAACCCTTTTCACAGATCACGCTCAGGGGGGCAGAATATCGCCCCCTTCGTGTTTTGTAGGAAAACATCACAAATCATAATAAATCCAGGATTACCCGGATTTAAAAAATCAACACCACCTTTTCCCCACCAAACCCCTCGAAAGAGGGGAGGACGGGGTTTTACAGCAGAAAAAATAGGCTTAAAAACTTCTAACAACTAACACTTTAATGAGTAAAGAATGGCACGAATTAGGACAACACGAACTAAAAAACCCTAGTTTATTCCAGCCTTACTTGGATAATAATGATGAAGTATTAGAAATAGGGGCAGGAAGAGGAGGAATAACAACAATTCTAGCAAAAAATTGCAAGAAAGTCTTATCATTCGAAATAGACAAGGCTTATGAGGAAGAATTAGCGAAAATTTCTGGTAAGAACACAAAAATTATTTTAGGAGACTGTTTAGACTACGATTGGATAGGAGTCAAAAAAATTGTTTCAAACCTACCATTCCACTTAGCAGAACCAGTAATAAAAAAAGCGATAAGATCAGAAATACCAGAATTATTACTGTTATTATCAGAAAAATCAAGATACAAACTATTATCAGATGAAGATTTTGGATTCATAATAAGAAAATATTATGATACAGAAGTATTAGAAGAAGTAACGCCAGGGAATTATGAACCAGAACCAAGCACAACAACATGGCTAATAAGAATGAAAAAAAGAGAGAATACAGGAGAAAACGATAAAATAATCCTAAATGTCTATTTAGGAAAGGGAAAAATAAAGAATTCAATAATAAAATCATTAGTTAGTATTGGGATGACAAAGAATCAGGCTAGAGAAAAGATAACAAGCATGAAAATGAGTGAAGTTACACTGGACAAACAGTGCAACAAAGCAACAATAAAACTCCTAAAAATTATTAATAAAAAGTTAGAGTAAAAAAAGAAAAGAAAAAAATAAAAATTCTTATTTACTCAGCGTCTTCTACAGATTCGCCATCTTCTAACTGCGAAATTCTTTCAGCGATACCCTTAGACTCTTGGTCAAGACTTTTCTTGTACTCTCTAAGCATCTCAATCTTTTCATCACGAGTCAAGAAGTTTCTACCAATAGGGAAACTACCGCAAGAACTTCCATAACAAGATCCATTCATATTTTTTTAACCTCCTGTACATATCGTACATACGATAATAGAAATTAGTTATATTTAAATATATCGGTCATCCAATAAGAAGGATGGATAAAAGAGACAAAAATAATTGTTGCGACATGAGAGGATTCTTATCTTTCCTCATACTCTTTATCCTATCAAAGGATAATTTGAGCGGCCAAGAAATTGCAAAAGAGCTTGAAAAGAGAAGAGGAGACAAACCAAGCCCAGGAACGATTTATCCCGCCCTTAAGTCGTTAAAGGATTGCGGATGGATTAGCGAAAAGAAGAGCGGCAAATCTATTATTTATACATTAACCACTAAAGGTAAGTCTGTTCTCAAAGAAGCTAAGGCTCAGTTTTGTAGAACATTTACAGACATATTCTAAAAATTATTATAAGTTACTGCAACCGTCCGCTTGTCGATCCGTGTGACCACACTTAGCACACTTGAACAAGTACACGTTTGATTCATCTCCTAAGAATGCTCCCAAGTCTTTTACGTATCCTTCTCCGTGACCACACTTACTACAAACATGAGGGAATACTCCTTCTGCCGGAGCAGAGTTAGAATCAGCCACTTCCTTACTTACATGAGGCTTAGCTTCTGTTTTATTTTTTGCTATTACTCCCGATAATAATAGTTTTGCCTTTCCGCAAGTGCAGCTAGCTGTTGCGAAACCACCATTCTTTAAAACAGTCATTATTTTTCCACATTCATCACAAAAATGCATTGCTGACATCTTGTGAATTACAAAAACAAGGTTTAAAGATTCTCCGAATCTTGAGACCTAAAAATTGCAAATGATGAGCAATATTAAGGTTTAAATATCTCTCTTGCGATTTTCTCGTAATGGTACTTGATACTTTCAGAAACTTTGCTATTGCTATACTAATATTTATTATGCTTGATGGAGTATGGCTTGGTCTGATAATTAAACCGACTTATAGCAAGCTCCTTAATAAATTCAAACTAAAGAAGATTAATCTCTTATCAGCCCTTATTGCTTACTCATTCTTAGCTTTAGGTATTGCATTGTTTGTTATTCCTAGAGTTATTACTCCCCTTCCAGCTTTCTTTTTCGGTGTTATTTTCGGGCTAATAATTTATGGGTTTTACAACTTTACTAACTTCGCCATTTTTGATGGTTACGAGTTTTCATTCTTAGCTATTGATGTTTTGTGGGGCGCTATTGCTAGCGGTATAACAAGCATACTCGTGTTTTTATCAATTTAAAACTATTAATTCTTAAGTAATAACGTCGATTATTTATACTTTCTACCTAATTATTATATAATGGAAGCAAGTAAAGACTTAGCATTATTTTTAGGAATGTTATGCGGAGATGGATGGCTGTCACTTGTTACAAGAGGGGATGGTTATCATAATCACAAAGTATGCTTTTGCAATACAGATGTAGTCGTTATTAATAACTTTAAAGACTTATTTTTTAAAATATTTGGTGCTAAGATCAACACATATATCAGAAAAAGGCCCCTTAGAAAAAAGATTTTTGAGCTCTCCTCATATTCAAGAGAAGTTTTCAGTAAGATTAAGGAAATGGGCTTTCCTATTGGGGTTAAGCGGGATGTTCTAAGAATTCCCGAGATAGTAAGAAATGGTTCCAATCAGGAGAAGCTAACTTTTATTTTTGGCCTCTATTTAACTGATGGTTGTCTGAAGAAAGATAACTTTATTCATTTTCACTCTGGGAGTAAGTTACTATTAGAAGATGTTTCTGAAATTGTGAACGAGTTATTCAAGGACAAAAGAGTAGTAAAATCTTACATACAACAACAGAAATATACCTCTTATCAATTAGGTTTAAATAAGGAAGAAACTCGAATGATATTATCGTGTGCCCACATCGCGTAATGGTATCGCACTAGTCTTGAGAACTAGGCCAGAAATGGCATCCCCGTTCAATTCGGGGTGTGGGCGTTCCCAATCATTTATAAAATAACTTTCTTAACAACAATTTATGAGCTTCTTAAAATTTGGTGATGACGGAAAACTATTATTGACAGGAAGTATGAAAAGAGAGAAAGATGAAGAAGAATCAAGTATTATCTTAACAAAATTGCAAGTTAGTGAAAGTAGTCCAGCAATAGCACAACTAAAAATAAGGTTAGGAAGGAAAATTTCTGGAGACAGGAAACTTTTCACTTCACTAAGAGAACAATGCGAAAAATATGTACAATACAAACAAGCATCATCACAAACAAATATCACCACAACAGAGGAGGAAATAACTGTAGAGTCTAAGTCATCATGGGACATGTACACATACCTAAAAGAATTAATGATGAACATAAAAAATAATAATTACGGGAACAAAGTAGTAGTCAGAGGAAGCTGGGCCAAGGAATAATTTTTACAAGGACCCAGACTTATCAAACCATTCTATTGGAGTTATAAAACCAGTATCTCTCCTAAACCCCTCTATTTTATCTAAAAGTTCTTTAGCGCTATAAACTCTACCAGGAACTAAATCATACTTCTCAATGCATAATCTGTCCTTAAAACCGTCCTTTAGACAAAATGCTTCCCTTAAAGGACAGGGAGAAGATGACTCCTCACATAAAGAATCTAAACCCTTAACTATCCTAACCTCTAATTCTGGGCTACTAATAACCTTTTTGTAAGATGATTCTACAACACGACTAAATTCTTTACCATATTCTTCATTCTCTTGGAAAAAATCAGCAAAAGAGTTAAAATAATTCCAAGCCAAATTTGCAACATGATGACCCCTCAAAGTTAAGACTTCTACCATGAAACACTGCTCAAACAATATTTAATAAACATATAGATGATTACCAAGTCACGCGACTAATTTATAAATACTAAAATAATAATCATAAAATGAAAGAGATGATAAAAAGTCATAAGGGAAAGTTTATAATGGGAGTAATTATTGGGATAATAATAATTGGGATAATAATCATGGTAAAAACAAACGAATCAGGCGTTAAAGTAAGTGAAGGAAACAAACTAGCAGTTCTAGAAACAAATTATGGAATAATAAAGATTGAGCTTTACTCTAAAGAAATGCCGATAACAGCAGGAAATTTTGAAAGTTTAGTAAATAAAGGGTTTTATAACAACGTAATTTTCCATAGAATAATTGATGGATTCATGATACAGGGAGGAGACCCTACAGGAACAGGAATGGGAGGACCAGGATACGAAATTAAAGATGAATTCACAAGAAAAGCTTTAGATCAGAATAATAGGGGAACAATAAGTATGGCTAACGCAGGACCAAACACCGGAGGAAGCCAATTCTTCATAAACCTAGTCAATAACAACTTCCTTGATGGAAAACACCCAGTTTTCGGAAAAGTAGTAGAGGGAATGGAAGTGATAGACAAGATAGCTAAAGTACCAACAAACCAAAACGATAAGCCACTAAAAGACGTCAAGATAGAAAAAGCTTACATACAATAAAAAAATTCTTTTTATAAAATTTTACAACTAGAGAAGTTTTTACAAATACAGCTCCTCTTTAAGAATAAGAAAACTTTTTGTCAATAATGGCAAATAAAAACAACAGAGTAAGAGACAATGAAGGATTAGAAAGGTCTCAAGGAAGTTTTGAAAGCTCTGCTAGAGGAAGTAACCAAGCCAGAGGACTGCAAGCAGTGGAAGTAGAGAGAGATAGTGCTATGAGCTCAGAATCAGGCACTAACAACTCAGCAGACAGACTTTACGACAATTGGCCAATGGACAAGTTGAAGCAGAAAGCTGAAAAGCTTGGAATAGTAGACATTGGAGAGATGGGAAGAAAAGAGATAATATCGGCTATTAGTGAGCTCGAGTCAGAAGATGTAGAAGTAGAAGAAGGAACATCAGACGACGATGAAGAGATGAATTAAGAAGAAAGCATCTATTGACACCAATAAGTCGCCCTTGATAAACCAAAAAATCTTTTTTTATTTAAATTTATTTTTAAACATACAGAAAAAGTAAAAATTTGACACCTAAACAATAAGAAGTCTTTTATTATACTAATCTCCTTTAATAAGCGAAAAACGTTAATTAACATATGGGTCTATTAGGATGGGCATTAATATTTTTGGTAGTAGCATTAATTGCTGCAGTTTTCGGATTTGGAATGGTAGCAGGAGTTGCTGGATCGATTGCTAAAGTAATATTCTTCGTGTTCTTAATATTACTAATAATATCACTTGTGAAACACCTAGCAAAATAAAAAAACTTTAGAATTTTTTTGATATCCAGCCAACTAAAAATCCGATTGAGGCAGATACTAAGCCGATTAACATTAACCTAGAACCTTTACTAAACCATTTGCCACTATGAGTAACTTTTGATTCTAAAGCACCAGTAAGGAATAATGCTAAAGCGGTGATTATTGAAGAAACAACCATCGCATTATTAATACTAATGAAGAAGAACGGTAATAAAGGTATTAATGAACCAATTATTGATGCTATTAGAACTACCCAGGCACTCCTAAGAGGATGAATGAGCTTTTTTGACAAACTGGCGCTTACATTCATATTTTTATAATAATCTCTTTCTGCTTCACTAGAGGTATAAGCAACAGCACTCATGGATATGCTTTCAGAAAATGTTGATGCTAAACCGGCAATAATAACGATTCTAGAGTCACCAGTGGCTATACCTAAACCTAATGAAAGACCGAGAACCTCAACAAGCCCGTCTTGACCTCCAAGAATTAAGTCTTTAAAGAAAGCACCAGAATCATCACCCTTAACCCTTTTATTCATGATTCTAGTAAAGAATAGAGGTATATAAAAAGGTAGCTTAACAACAAAAGGTTTATGACAATAAGCGCAAGCATGATAGTTAAGAATGAATCACTATTCTTAGAAGAATGCTTAGAATCAATAAAAGACGTAGTTGATGAAATAATAATTGTTGATACTGGCTCTACTGACAACACCAAGGAAATAGCAAAAAAGTACACACAAAAGGTTTATGATTTTGAATGGTCAGGAGACTTTAGTAAAGCAAGGAATTATGCCTTAAGCAAAGCAACAAGTGATTGGGTTTTATCAATTGATGCTGATGAAAAAATATCAGTTGTTGACAAAAAAAAGTTGTTAGAATTAACAAATAATAATGAGGTTGATGCTTATTACTTAAAATGGAGAGATTACAGTAACAGTGAAGGAACTCAAGGTTGGAAGTCGAATAAAAATGATAATTATAAAGAAAACAAAGGTTTTTTAGGGTTTACAGAAACACCAGTATTAAGATTATTCAAAAATAATAGGTCTTACAAATTTGTCGGAACAATACACGAAACTATCGCAGAATCAATAAAGAACAATAATGGAATAATTTATGATTGCGACTTGGTAATACACCACTACGGACACTTAAGAACTAAGGAAGAGCAAGACTACGCTAAGATGCTTAAGGAGAGAATTACAAAAAAAGACTTTAATGATGAAGAAGAATACTTCATCCTTTACGAAATTGGGAGAGAATTAACAATTAAGAATAATTTAGAAGAAGCAAAAAAGTATTTCGAGTTATCAATAGAAAAAAATCCTGATTATGCACCGAGCCTATCATCACTTGGAGCAATACACATAAATTTTGGCGACATTAACAAAGCAGAATCACTAATAAAAAAGTCCTTAATAATTAACGGTAATGACGACTCAGCACACGCAAACCTAGGGGTTATTTACTCAAAAAAAGGAGAGTATAACAAATCATTAAGAAAGTTTGAAAGAGCAATAGAGATTAACGATCAATCAGCAGACCATTACTATAATCTTGGAGTTATTTATGAGAAAATGAAAAAATCTTCTAAAGCTAAAGATTTTTATGATAAAGCAATAGAACTTAACCCTAACTACAAAAAAATAATTGTTTAAGCTATAGGATTAACACGAACAAAAAAATTCACTGCCTCTTTTAATTCAGCTGCAGATTGAGAGTAAATAGTCGTTATTTTTTCTCCCTTAATGACTTTATCACCTAAGTGCTTGTAAAGGTATAATCCTGAAGCTTTTCTTGAAGGGCAACCAGCAATTATTGCTGTTTGGTTTATTCTTTTAATATCAATATTTTTTATAGTAAAGTTTTTTTCTGCTATTATATCCTTTGAAAACTTTCCGGGTTTGAGTGAAGAAAACTTTTTTGGGTCTCCCCCTTGAGCTTTAACTATTTCTTTAAACTTCTCATAAGCTTTACCAGAGGATAATATTTCCTGCGCTAAAAACTTACCTTTACCCTTTTTACACTTCCCTATTAACTCAAAAATGTCAGCTGACATTTCTATAGCCAGTCTCCTCATGTGATGACCCTCTGATCGTCCGCTTAATACTTCAATTACTTCTTTAGCTTCTAGTAACGGTCCAACACCACTACCCCTAGGCTCTCTTTCGTGGAATAAGAAGCATTTTAGTTTAATCCCGACCTTTTTCCCTACTGACTCAAACTTTTTTTCTAATTTTAAAGCATCAGACTTATCCTTAACTTTCGCTGTTACACCATAAGGTATATCGATAATTGCGTATTTGGCTCCAACTGACAACTTCTTTGATATTATACTAGCTAAAAGTTGTGGTTCTGGGTCTAAATGTAACATTTTTTCAACTTTTATTAGTTTATCATCAGCTGGTGCGAATCCTAATGTTCCACCCCAGACTATGCAGGCATTAGTTTTATGAATTATTCTTCTAAGCTGAGCAGGACTGAATGATACGTTACACAATACTTCCATACAGTCAGCAGTCCCTGAAGGACTAGTTATGGCTCTGGAGGAAGTCTTAGGCATCGTTACTCCAGCAGCAGAACAAATAGATATTACTATAGGCGTTATCCTACCAGAAACTCCGCCAATACTGTGTTTGTCAACGATTAACTTCTTTTTTAGGTTTAATTTAACTCCCGTATCAACCATTGCACGAGTTAAATCAACTGTTTCTCGCAAAGACATACCACAACGATAAATTGCTGCAACAAAATAAGCTATTTCAGCACCAACTAAAACATTATTTGTTATGTCTTTCATAACCTTCTCTAATTCTTCATAACTTAGAGGCGCACATGACAACTTTTTATGTATTAATTCAACACTTTCTTCATGAGTTGTTAAATCAACTTTTATCATGTCACCAGCTTTAACATTTAATGCTAATACTGCTTCAGTTGATAAAATAATCTCATCTTTTTTTACGAATCCATCAGCAATATCAACCATAGCTACAGTTTTACGAGAATTTTTTGATATTAGCACTCTTCCATCAATCTCCACACCTATGCTTTTTGACAATGATTCGTTCAGCATTACTACAGCACCACCTGCTGACCAATTTAGAATTTTTACTCTTAATAACAAATTATTTTTCACCTCTCAAGGTGATAAACAGTAAAGCGTTTTTATACCTTTGTGATAAACCCTTCTTATTCGAATAGTGATGACAACTCTTTCTTACGGTAAGCTTCGAATAATACTATTAGGTATGATAATATTAGCGGTCCTAGTATGAATCCTAGTATTCCGAAAGCGAATAATCCTCCAACCATCCCTATTAGCCCTATTGCTGTGTGCATCTTACCGTTTTTTGATATGTAGTATGTTCTTAGTATTCCTTCAACCACTATTGTGACTACGACCGCATAAATTGCTAATGCTACTCCGTAACCCACATGATCATTAGAGATTAAGTAAATTGATGCTGGAACCCAAACCATCCATATCCCTAGTATTGGTATTATCCCGAAAAGTATTGCTACGAACGTTAATAGTAGTGCGCTTGGTACTTTGAATGCGAATAATCCTATACCTATAAGTATTCCCATAACCACACTCACGATTATTGAACCGTAAATTACTGCGTTAGTAATATTTTTGAATTCTGACATAAGCTTTTGTTCTGTCTTTTCTGTGAATGGCGATATGCTTTTAATGTACTCACCAAAATTCTTAGAGTCTTTTAGAGAGTAGAATAATGAGAATAACACTATTAATCCCTCAAGTATTAGCGTTGGTAAATCAAAGAGGAAGTTTGAGAATGTTCCTGAGAATCCTCCAGCTGCCTTCCCAACTAATGCTGATAGTGCTGCGCTTAGATTAGCATAAAATACTTCGTTAAACACCCCATCTGCGAACAGGCGCCTCATAAACGATACTAAATCCACCTTCTGTATCATTATGAAAAAGTCAAATACTTGTTGACTTATCACTGGGAACAAAAACCATAACGGTAAAAAGATTATTAGAAATACTAAGAAAATGATTATTAATGCAGAAATATTTCTTTCTTTAACGAATGATAAAATCTTGTTATATAAAGGCCTAAAAATGTACCCTAATAGAAGACCGGTAATTATTGCTAAAAATATTGGTTTTACTATTATAACTGACAAAACTATCAAACAAAGAATCAGTGCTACCGATATATACTTTCTAAGATGTATTTCTGAGGACATAAATGTAGCAGTAGTAACAAACTTATAAACCTTATTATAACTACGATGATAATCAGAGTTATCATGAAAAGAAATAATTTTGTAGTAACAAATTCTTATCAATTAGATTTATAAATATAAAATCACGTTTTATTATTATGAATAGTACAATTAACAAAGTTTTTTCTGGAAAAATCGATGATGAAGCTCATGGCGACTTCGTAAAGTTTAGTAAAGGACTTTTTACTGATAAGTTCTTAGTTGATGCTAAGAAACAGAAGGGCGGAATTTTCTCTTTTAAGACTAGTTACGAGTTTGCTAACTACTTGGTTAGGACTTGCGCTAGTGAAGTATCCGATAATTCACCAATTGAGGTTACAGGAGTTGTTGTTTCTACTCGTAACTTAAAGAGCGAACTACCTTTCCCAATTAGTAGCGTTAAACAATTCGCTGGCGTTAAACAAGCAATCATTAAAGCTTCTATTAAGCCTTCAGACATATTGGCAGCTACTGAAAAACTCCCTAAAGCTTTTTTTGCATTATCATTCAAAACTAGTAAGAGTCAACTAAAAATTAAAGCTAAGGCCCCTAAATCAGGAAAGCCATCAACTAAGGGAGACGTTAAAGCTGTTCCAGACTTTTGCAGCCTTAAAACCACAAACCACGTTATAGTTCACGACTTATTATTTGACATTAAAGATAAAGTTTTTGATTCAGCAAGCATCTCTCACAATTTTGAGATTAAGAGGATTAATGTTCCTAAAGGAGTAACTGACCCTGTTGCTATGAGAGAGAAAGCAACAAGAGAAGGAACAATTAAGAGAAGAATAATTCTTGGAGAAGAAGTATTTGAAGAAAGTAAAGAATTCAACATTTAATAATTATATTCTTGAGAATAATTAATGTTATAAGCTAACCAATCGCCCACCATAACATGAGCTACTCTCCACAAACTGGTAAAACAATCCTAGAAAAGCTTAGAGAAAAATCATGGAACCCTTATGATTCAACTAATACTAGAAGCATCGGATCTGATGGGGTTATAAGAAACGGCCCTGCCGAGGAATTTGCAATAGGCAATAAGTACGTTTTGTTACCAGTAGCTAAAAACCCAAGAGATCCAGAACAGGTCATGAGTAAACTTGAGAAATTATCCGTAAAAATCGGTAGAGAAACTCCAACAATTATGGTTAGAGGCGAAAGAATGGGGTGGACAGGTTTTAGAATAGGAGCACAAGACATTAAAGTAATTAATGAGATGGGGCAAATTGTTCCATACGAAGAATTCTTAAGATGTTTAGAAACAATTGTTGATGCAAGAACAGGCATTTATCCAGCAGACTAATCAGCCCATAACGCTTTAATACTTACTCAATGCTTAATTACTCAAAGGTGATGAAAGTTGAATTCTGAAAAAAATAAGAAAATCTCAGCTCTAAAAACAAGTATTTACGAAGGAGGAGGATTTGAGGTTATGAGCGGTTTTGGAACAAGGTACTTATCACCCTTCGCTGTTGCACTAGGAGCAGGCAACACTTTTATGAGCTTGTTTGCAACCTTGCCAACTCTAATAGCAGGGCTTTTCCAAATACTAACACTAAAATCCTTTTATGATCACTCAAGAAAAAAAGTTGTTATGTTCAGCGTTGCAGCACAAATAATTTTTTGGCTCCCACTAGTTTTTTGCGCATCATTATTTTATTATGATAAAATAAGTGTTAGTTTATCACTAATAATACTCTTCTTGTCATACACACTACTATCAATATTTGGTGCTTTAGCAAGCCCATCTTGGAATTCTTGGATGAGGGACCTTGTACCTAAAAAATCCGGGAACTATTTTGGCAAGAGAACAGCAATAATTGGAACTATTGGAATAATATCAATGGTTATTGGTGGAATAATTTTAGACTTTTTCAAAAAATCATCCCCTAACAAACTAATGATTGGTTTCTCAGTAATTTTCATAATAGCAATAATTGGAAGATCAGTATCATTATCGTTTTTTAGGAAACAGTATGAACCAAAACATAAAAGTTATAAGTCATCATACTTCAGCTTTTTTTCATTTATAAAAAACATTGAAAAACATGGTAACAACTTCGGAAAGTTTTCTGTGTTCATAGGAATTTTTGGTTTAGGAGTGGCTATTGCTTCACCATTCTTCTCAGTTTACATGTTAAAAGACATAGGATTCTCAAACTCATACTTGTCTTACACAATAATATCAATTGTTTCCTTAGCATCAATAATGGCTTTTTCTCCATCATGGGGAAGAATCATTGATAAGCATGGTAACGTAGCAGTGATGAAGTTTTGCTCAATAGGGATAGCATTCGTACCATTACTGTGGGCTTTCTCTTTTATGATATACAACAACTTCGGCTTTTCAGTAACTGCTGCTTACTTATTCTTTATTGAAATATTCACAGGTTTCGTTTGGGGCGGTTATAACCTATCATCAGCAGTTTTTATTTATGAAGCAGTAACTAAAGAAAAAATGGCTTTGTGCGTTGCTTACAATGGAATTATTGGTGCAGCAGGAGCTGTAATAGGATCGATAATTGGGAGAATAATGATGAACTATAGTGGGCCAATACCAATTTTAGGAAATGTAAACTACTTCGTTTTCGTGTTCTTAATCAGTTTTGTTGCTAGACTAACAATAGCAATATTTTTCTCCTCAACCTTTAAAGAAGTAAGAAAAGTCAAGAAAGCGAGCCTTAACCTTAAAGACGTCCAAGAAGCAGCACTTTACCCACTAACAATAATAAAAAAGTACACTAACAACCACCAATGGTCATTATTCCACCCGCCATGGAAAGCAATATAATGCTATTCTTTCAAAAAACTTAGTCTGTCACAAGCCTTGCATACGATGTTGAATCCGTCATTCTTAGCTAAATTACTAGTTGAAGTATGCTTTTTACAAATAATGCATTGTTTAAGACATCTAGTACAACCAGATTTACCATTACTAAAATCTTCCCTAGAATGATTCTTACAAACTCCAGATTTGCAGATATTACAATAAGAAAAGCACTTACCACAAAGCTTCTTAGCGCAATAATCACAGTTCTTGGTTGAACACTTCTTACACATTGGGCTGTAACAATCAGAACAATTCCATGAACAATTAACACAAGAAAGGTGAGAAGAGTTACAAAGACTTAATTCAACAGTTTCTCTCTCGCACGAATCACACTTGAAAGGGGGGGAAAGCTTTTGTGTGAAAGGATCATAATTCTTATCAACAAACTTAGTCTTATCCTTAGACTTAATTTGAAGAGTAAAAGTGTAAAGAGGACAAGCAATCAGTGTTGTGCTTAACAACTTATTATTAACATTAAGTCCGTGCTTTTGAGACTCCTCAAGCAAAAAGAAAGATTCTTCATGCGTTAGATTCTTCAAATAATCAGAATTTTTTAGTTCATCAATGCTCTTCTTAACCTTAAGGATTTTTTGAGAAATAGTCAATAAGTCACCAGGCTTAGCCTTAGACTGCTGTTTTTCTAGATCATTAGCTTGAGCTTGTAGTCTAGTAATAGAAACTTCGTATTCTGCTCTTTGTTTAGAATAATGCTCCTTAATCCGCGCCTCCTCCTTAGCCAACTTATCAGTTAATAACACACTTGTTTGATCAATTCTAGAACTAACAAGCTCCTTAAGGTGCTTTTTTGCAGAATCATAATTATTCTTAGACATGGTAGGATCAGCCGCAATCTCAAAAGGCTCAGACTTATAATTGTCTAACAAAAAATTAACAACTTCACCATTCTTAATGAATAATTGGTTAACAACCTGCTCCTTCTCATTAAGATACTGTAAGAGTGTTTGAAAAGTGAATCGGTAAACAAAATCATAATTCTCCTTAGTTGTGAAACCAACAATTTCAGCATTCCGCAAGCGTAAATGCCTCTTAAAAGCGCCTAAGTAGTCATCAGGAAAAATAATTCTAACACAACTAGTACTGCCCTTCTTTTCTAAATAATCAGAAATTTTTTGCAAAATAAGACTGCCTTTAGTAACAAGTTCTGTGAAAGACTTACCACTAATAATAGAAGGATCATAATTGAAAGAGTAAGGTCCAGCCTTGCCGTAACTATTCTCAAAATCCTTAGGAACGCTAGTAATATCACTAGAAACAGAATCAGAATTTACAGTTGCACCTATACCCTTAAAGAATTCTTCAACTAAGGGTCGCAAATCATTATTATCCATTGTTTAATACCTCTAATTTTTCTTCGTCAGGGACTTTTGTTTCATCAAATTTTCCTTTATCAAGTATTTCCTCATTCTTAGTCTTTGTTTCTTGATAATCCTTAATGCCTTTTTGCACGAGCTCCGAAATCTTTTTTACGTCAGCAGCAAAAACGTCCAGGTTATTCTTAGACTCAATAAAAGCATCCATTAACATCTCCTCAATCTTATTCCTACCAGACTCCATATCACTATCAAGACCAAGATTAAACAATATGATAGGCAACTCCCCAATAACTAAACCAATACAACACATCTTATTAATTATTAAGTCAACAACGTGTTCCTCCATAGTCTTCTTAGTTGCTAAACTATAAACGTTCATGTCATGACTTTGACCAATCCTGTCAAGCCTCCCAATTCTTTGCTCAACAGACATGGGATTCCAAGGCAAATCATAATTTATTAGGTTATGACAAAACTGAAAGTTTAATCCCTCAGCACCAGTCTCAGTAGAAATCATTATGTTAGCACCATTACGAAAAGCTAAAACTCTTTTACTTTTCTCTTCTCTATCAAGACCGCCCAAGTATTCAACAATACTAAGTTTTATTTCACCTAACTGACTAAGCTTCTCAACCATATACCTTAAGGTTGTTGGGTGACGAGTATAAATCAAAACTTGTTCTTTAGGGTTATCTTTAAATATTCCTCTAATTATTTCTAGCAACTTCTCCATTTTAGAGTCCTTCTGGATAGCTTTATACTTAGCCAGAACTCTTAAAGCAGAAATCTTTGTTTTTGCATGATACTTATGCTCACTTGCTATAATGTTTTCTAAAGTTTCCATAGCAGACTTTATAGAACTAGTCATTTTTGGAAGCATAGCAAAAATTATTAGACGACCATTCATCTCCATGCCATCTAAAGAAAAATATTCTTTCTTAAGTAACTCGCACATGGAGTTGTAAGCGTCCAGTTCCTGAGGTGTTAATTCTACAGCTATGATCTTAGCTACTCTTTTTTTGTAATCAACCTTTGTTTCGTCACGCCTCCTACGAATCATTACTTCATCAAGCTTCTTTTTCAGTTCTCTAGGCTTAAGAGGATGCCTCTTATTCCCGCGATAAAAAAACTCTTTTTTGAATTCGTTAATTGTTCCTAAATGACCTCTCTTTAACAAATGAAGAAGATTATAAAGTTCTAATAAATCATTTTGGAATGGTGTGGCCGTTAACACCAAAAACCTCTTCTTTTGTATTTTGTCAACAAACTCCCACCTCCTAGTATTCCTATCCTTGAGTTTGTGTGCTTCATCAACTATTAACAAATCCCAAGCAATTTTGTGTGCTTCGCTGTGTCGAAAATCTCCTTTATCCTTATCAAATACTTTCACTCTATCCATTGACGCTACGACCAAGTTCGCTGTCAACCAGTCTTCTTCTTTCTCTATTATTTTAAAGTCTAACTCAAACTTTTCTTTAAGTTCAGCAACCCACTGATCAACTAAGCTTGGAGGCGTTAGTATCAAAGCCTTCTTTACTATCCCCCTATGCAAACACTCCTTTATCACGATCCCAGCAGTTACTGTCTTTCCGAGTCCCACTTCATCAGCAAGCAGCCCAGAACCTTTTAAGTCTCGTAAAATTTTTAGTGCTCCCTCTTTTTGGTGAGGTAACTCATACAAGAGATTTTTTCTTATTGCTTCATAACTCATTATTTCTTTTATTTCAGAATCATGCATTACTTCTTGAGAGCTAAGATTAAGTTTTGCTAGTGCTGGACTATCATACTTCTTTTCATCTAATTTTTTTAGCATTTCGCTATCATCATCAAATGATTCATTAATAGTTATCACCATGTTATATGTTTGTTATTACCTCTTACCGTTTTTCCTCTTTTGAAAGTTATTTATCAAATAATTAGTGGTTTTTAAGAATGATTATAATGAAAAAGTTAAAATAATTACAAGCCAAGAACAAAATCAGCGAATTCTCTTCTCACAATAGCAAGTTCTCTCATTCCTTCTTTACCAAGGCCAATTGCAATTGGGGAGTCAGATTGAGGAGATTCAGAAGGATTATCAATAGTTATTAGATAATCCTTAGACTTTTTATCAATACTAAAAACTTCATAATTAGTACTGTTATAATGTCTAAGTCCGTATAATTCCATAAAACCATTAGAAACAATTACTCTTGGACCAAGACTATCAGACCTAAAATTTGCAGAAACACTTGAAGATTTTCCAGCCCCGTCAGAGTTAACCCCAGACCAAGAAAGAACTTCACCAGGGAGAATCATGTTCTCCAGAACGTAAGCCCTTACTGAATCCCTACCCGCACTTTTCAAATTGCAGTAAAACAAAGGATCATCTTTTAATTTACGCCCATCATCAGACCTATGAAGATCTAAATCAATACCCCTTTTCCTAGACTCCTCAATAACTTTAGCTACTTGCTCAGCACTAAGACTTTTATCTAATAGGAATATACTCATAATAAAACTAAAAATAACAGCTATATAAACCTTACCCTTTAGATTAACTTATTAGTAGTAACATTTATATATCCTCCTTCCTCTTATTTTTTTATGACTACTGTTGTTGGCATATCTCATGAAGACCCTAATGTAGCATTGCTTGCGGCTGACAGGCAGGGAACAATAATGCTTGAGGGCAGAGCTCAGGAAAAGAGCATGGGGCATAGAAAACTATTCTTAGATAAGGATGGAAATTATGCTCTTGGACACTCCGGCGCTTATGACGAAAAAACTGCTGAGCTTATAGAAAAAATTCAATCAGGAAAAATTGATATGAAAGCAGTTGTTGAAAGCGGCAAATTTGAAGAATTAAGAGAACTGAATCTTGGTAGATTGGGGAGAAAGACTCCAGATCTTGAAAGAATGAGCTCATTCTTATTAATCAGCAGGTATGACGGAAAGACCAGACTTCAAACCTGTTGGCCCTTAGGAGATGTCGAGAATAGAGGCCTTACTTATATCGGCTCTGGAAGTCAAAGGGCCGCAGAATACTTCAACGCAAGAAAAACATTGTCGCAAACAAGAGATTACAGAAGGTTGAAGAATGATAAAACAGAGATAGCAGACATAATTGTTGCGGGTCTTGAAGCCGTGAGATATGCTCAAATGATTGACATACACTCCTCAGGACTAGACCTAGTTGTTGCAACCCCAGAGGGTTTGAAAGACCATGAGACATCTCTTAGTGATGACTTCTTTGCAAGAAAACTAAAGACTATATGCAGAGACTATAAGAAATAACCAACTGGTAAACCACTAACTATTTCGGGCATTCTCCATCAGTCCAGTATGACACGTCAAGGTTATGACAGGCAAAGCAAGAATTACTGTACGTTTGTGCGCAAGGATACTTTATACACTGTATCTTTTCTGGATCACTCCATCCACAAACTGGTTTGTAGAGCTCTACACAAAAATCTCCCAGCCTTGATTCATTATCACAATAATTATTTATTAGTACTGGTGGCTCTTTAACGGAGTAATAATAGTAAGCTACCCATAAACCAGATAATAATAAGATTATTATCACCCCTACAGCTATTATCAAAAAGTTTATCTTTTTCATCTTCATTGTTAAGGTTTTTAGAGTTTATTAAAATAACTTTTCTTTCCATAACGCTTTTATATCGTGAAAATGAACAATTTGTATGATCAAGATACTACTATACTACAAGTACGTAAATATTAATGATATTGAATCGTTCAAGAATAAGCACTTAGCTGATTGCGAATCACTAGGCTTAAAAGGAAGAATTCTACTGTCAGCCGAGGGAATTAACGGATCTGTTAGCGGTACTGCCCAGCAAACAGAGTCGTACAAAAAACTCCTTACTTCTGACTCGCGATTTAGCGATATTAAATTCAAAGAAGATGACGGCGTTTCTCACCCTTTCAAAAGAATGATTATTAAGGTTAAGAAAGAGATTGTTCGTTTCGAACATGACGTTAACCTAAAAAACACCGGTAAGCATATCTCTCCTAAACAATTCTTAGAAGTTTACGAATTAGATGATAATGATAAACCTTTGATTATTGATGCTCGTAATAATTATGAGGCCAGGGTTGGACGCTTCAAAGATGCTGTTATTCTCCCCATTAAGACTTTCTCTGAATTCCCTAAAGCTATTAATGACCTTAATATTCCTAAAAATAAACCTGTTGTTATGTACTGTACTGGTGGTGTTCGCTGCGAAAAAGCCAGCGCTTTCATGAAAGAGCAAGGTTACAACGATGTAAGCCAGCTTTCTGGCGGTATTCTTACTTTTGGTAAAGAATTTCCTGATACGGTTTGGGAGGGTAAGTGTTTCGTTTTTGATAAACGCCTTCTTTCTCCGATTAATAAAAAGGACGTTAATAACATCCCCCTTACTTCTTGCGAGTCTTGCAGCATTCCTTGTGACTTGTATAAGAATTGTCGTAATGTTACGTGTGACAAGTACACTATCATGTGCATATCATGCGATGATAAGTTAGCAGGTAACTGCAGCGAAAAATGCAAAAAAGAATACTTAGCTTCTAGAGAAGAAAGAATGGAAGATGAAATAGAGATAAAAAATTGATCATTATTTATTCGTGATTGTGCGTGTCTAAACCTAACTCTAACTTAGCTACATCAAGCTTTAACTTTGCTATTTCTTTCTTTAACTGTCCTATTTCTTCTTTAGTTTCTTTATCCATGATTTGCGTTAGGATATGGCTATATAAAAAGTAATCAGTTACAAAGCCATTCTTCCCGTAACCTTTATATAGCCTCTTTTTTATAGTATTTGAGGTTGTAGAAAGCCTAGTTGAAGAAGTATCAGAATCGCGGACAATTCAGCCGTATAAGATACAAAAATAATCGTTATTAGTTATAGCGAATAATTCTAAGGTTGAAAGAAATAACTAAAAAAACGAAACAAAAAATAATCAAATAATAAAAGGATAAAAATAATGGCAAAAATACATAGACCAAGACACGGAACATTACAGTTCTGGCCAAAGAAAAGAGCAGACAAAATGCTCCCAGGAGTAAACTGGACACCAATCATAGAAAGAAATCCAACAGGAAAACTATTAGGATTCATAGCATACAAAGTAGGAATGAAAACAGCATTCGTAAAAGACATCACACCAAACTCTATGACAAAAGACAAAAAAATGGTAATGCCAGCAACAATAATAGAAGTACCAGGAATGAAAGTATTCAGCATAAGACTACACAAAAACGGTAAGACAGTAACAGAAGTATTAGCACAACACTTAGACAAAGAACTACAAAAAAAGGTAAAACTACCAAAAACTCACGAAAGCAGAATAGAAGAAGTAGAAAAAGACTTGAGCAAGTACGATAGAGTAACAATAATAGCATACTCACTAGTAAAAAAGACAGGAATAAAGAAAACACCAGACATAGCAGAAATAGGAATAGGATTAGCACAAAACGTAAGCGAACAATTCCAATTCGCAAAAAGCCTACTAGAAAAAGAAATCAAAGCAAGCGAATACTTCAAAGATAACAAAATGGTAGATTTACGAGGAGTAACAACAGGAAGAGGACTGACAGGACCAATAAAAAGATACGGACTTGAACTAAAACAACACAAATCAGAAAAAGGAAGAAGAAGACCAGGAAGCCTAGCACCATGGCACCCAGCAAGAACAACATACATGAGCCCAAACGCAGGACAACACGGACTATTCACAAGACCAATATACAACAACCAAGTAATAACAATGAACGACGCAACAAAGAATCCAGCAATAAACCCAAATGGAGGATTCAAAAATTACGGAGTGGTAAGAAACGAATACATGGTAATAAGAGGAAGCGTACAAGGACCAAGCAAGAGATCAATAATAATAACAACACCACTGAGAAGAACAAAGTCACAAGAAAAGAAAAAATACGAATTCATAGACCTAAGATAAAAAAAACAATGAAAACAAAAACATTAACATTAACAGGGCAAGGAAAAGAAGTAGAAGTGCCAAAAATATTCTCAAGTACAGTAAGAGAAGACTTAGCACAAAAATTCCATGAAATAAACAAAGAACAAGCACCATACGCACCAGGAGAATACTCAGGAATGAAGTACAGTGCAAGCGGAATAGCAAAACACAGAAGACACTTGTGGAAAACACAATACGGACACGGAATAAGCAGAATACCAAGAAAAATAATGTGGAGAAGAGGAACACAATTCTACTGGGTTGGAGCAACAATCAACAGCGCAAGAGGCGGAAGAGCAGCACACCCACCAAGAGTAGAACACTTCCTAGCAGAAAAAAAGATGAACAAGAAAGAAGCAGAAATGGCAATAAAAAGCGCAATAGCAAGCACAGCACAAGAAAAACTAATAAGAAAAAGGTATAGCAGCATAAGTAAAGAAACAAAAATGCCACAATTACCAATAATAGTTGATGAAACAGTAATGAAAACAAACACTAAAGAACTAATAAAATTCCTAAAAGAAAATCTAAAAGGCTTAGAACAAGTAATTTTCAGAAACAGAGCAGTAAGAGCAGGAATAGGAAAAAGAAGAGGAAGAAAATACAAACAAAACGCAGGATTACTAATGATCACAGGAAACGAAGAAGAAAAAAAGTTTAGCGGAATAGAAATAAAGAAACTACAAGACCTAGAAATAGCAGACGTATTCCCACTAGGAAGACTAACAATATACACAGAAAAAGCAATAAAAGAATTAAACGAAATAAAGGAGAATAAGTAAAAATGTCAATGTTACTAAAACCAGTCACAAGCGAAAAAGCAGTGAGAATGATAGAAGGAGAAAACACACTAGTATTCGCACTAGACAGAAGAGAAACAAAAGAAGAAATAAAGAAAGAAGTAGAAAAAACATTCAACGTAAAAGTAGAAAGAGTAAACGTAATAAACAAAAAGAACGAAAAACACGCATTAGTAAAACTAAAAAAAGACTTTAAAGCAATAGACGTAGCAACAAAGCTAGGAATGATATAAACAATATGGGAAACATACAATATAACGATCCAGGATTCACTGAAGGCGGACCAGTAGCCAAGTCAAGAAAAGAAGAAAAAATAAGAAGAGTAGCAAATGAAGGGGAATTAGAACTAGCAGCATTATCAAGAGAACTAGTAGGAATAATAGCAAGAGATGGATTATACACAGCATTACCATTACCAAGAGGAGAACAAAGAATAAGAGAATACGTGATGAGAGATGAAGATAACATGATAATGATACTAGACGAAACAGCAGGAGCAGAAAAGTATAAGTCAGGATATGTAGAGTTAAGCGCACAATCAGGATCAAGACTAATAGGACCAAGAACAACAGGGTACTCACAAATAATGGAGATATTACAAGAAGCAGGAGGATGGAATAACTAATTTACCATGGGAAAAAGAATAATACAACGAGCACGAGGTCACGGAGGACCAGTATACAGAGTAAGAAAGAAAGCATTCGTATACGAAATAGGATTCCCAAGCATGATGAACGGAAACGAAGCAGAAATAATAGAACTAGTACATTCAAGAGCACACACAGCACCACTAGCAAGACTAAGAATACACAACAAAAACGGAGTAACACAAACATTTTACGCACCAGCATTCGAAGGAGCATACACAGGACAAAAAATAGCATTCGACATGGAAGGAAGAAAAGCAATGGGAGACATAGTAAAAGTAGGAATACTACAACCAGGAGACAAATTATACAACGTAGAAAGAAACCCAGGAGACAGAGGAAAACTACTTAGAGCAGCAGGAGCACACGCAGTAGTAGTAAGAACAAGCAAAGGAAAAGTATACATAAGAACACCATCAAAAAAAGAAGTCATACTAAGCGAAAACTGCCTAGCACAAATAGGAATACCAGCAGGAGCAGGAAGACTAGAAAAACCAGTAATGAAAGCAGGAAAAATGCATCATATTAAAAAAGCAAAAAGCAAACTATGGCCAAGAACTTCAGCCGTAAAGATGAACGCCATAGACCACCCATTCGGAAGTGGAAGAGGAAAGAGAATAAAGAGCAAGATAGCAAAGAGAAACGCACCAGCAGGAGCAAGAGTAGGACATCTACGTCCAAGAAGAACAGGAAGGACAAAAAGGTAAATAAAAAATGGCAGAAAACAAACAACACTCAAACTTAGACTTAACAAAGAAAGAATTCCTATACAGAGGAAAAACACTAGCAGAGCTAAAAAAGTTAGACGTAAGAGAATTCGCAAAGTATTTACCATCAAGAGAAAGAAGAAGCGTGCTAAGACACTTCGAAGTAATAGAACAATTCGTGAAAAAGTTCGAAGTAGTAGGTGGAAAAGACAAACAAGTAAAAACACACTTGAGAGACTTAGTAATAGTCCCAGGAATGATAGGACAAACAATCAAAGTACACAACGGAAAAGAATTCGTAGCAACAAAAATAACAATGGAGATGTTAAGCCACAGATTAGGAGAATTCGCAGCAACAAGAAAGAGAGTAACACACGGAGCAGCAGGAATAGGAGCAACAAGAAGTAGCGCTTCAAGATCAGTAAAATAAAGGTAATAAAATAACAAAAATGGAAGACTTAAAAAAACAAGGCGGAGAAAAAGCAAGAAAAATGGAAAGCAAAATAGATAGCAAGAGCCCTACACACACAAAACCAGTAGACAAAATCAAAGAAAAAGTAGAAGAACAAATAGTGAAAGAAATGGCAAAAGAAATAAAAGCAGAAGCAACAACAGACGAAACAAAACCTGCAACTGAAACAAAAGTAACTGAGAAGAAAGAAGCAAAGAAACCAGCAGTTAAGAAAGAAATGGCATTCGTAAGAATGAACGGGTTATCAATGTCAACAAAACAATCAAGAGAAATATGCAGATTCCTAATGGGAAAAACAGTAGACAAAGCAATAGAAGATATGACAAAAGTAACAAAGATGAAAATAGCAGTACCAATGAGAGGAGAAATACCACATAGAAAGGGAGACATAATGGCAGGAAGATACCCAATAAACACTGCAAGAGTATTCATAAACGTACTAAAGTCGCTAGCAGGAAACGCAAACGTTAACGGAATAGCAAACCCAGTAATAACAATAGCAAGCGCAAGTTGGGCAGCAAGACCACAAAGAAAAGGCGGAAGGAGATTTAAAAGGACACATTTGTATATGGAAGTAAGAGAAGCAAAAAATTACGTAAAAGAAAACAATAACAAAAAAATGCACAATAAAACAAAAACAATGGACGGTAAAAAGTAATGGAAGAAAGAAAATTTGTAGACTTCAAGAAAAGAGAATTCAGAGTTAAAGAATTCATAAAAAACAATTTAGGAATGGGAAAAGTAAGCAGAGTAAAACTAGAATACACTCCCGTTGGAGAAAAAGTAGTAGTATTAACAGACAAACCAGGATACATAATAGGAAAACAAGGAGCAAAAATAAACGAGTTAACAATAAAACTGAAAAAAATGTTTAAGTTAGAAAACCCGCACATAGAAATAGCAGACATAGGAAACCCAGATTTAGACGCACAAACAGTAGCTGACGAAATAGCACTAGGACTAGAAAGATTCGGAAACATAAGATTCAAAGCAATAACATACAAATACTTAGTGAAAATAATGGCAGCAAAAGCATTAGGAGTAGAAATAAGAGTAAGTGGAAAATTACCAGGAGAAAGAGCAAAAAGTTGGAGGTTCGCACAAGGATACTTAAAGAAAACAGGAGAACCAGCAAACCAAGTAGACAAAGCAAAAGCAGTAGCCAAAACAAAAACAGGAATAATAGGAATAAAAGTAAGCATACTGCCACCAACAGCATTCATAGAAGATAGAATAACAATAGATGAAGAGATGAAAAGCAAAATGAGAACAAACTTAGCAAACATGGAAACAGAAGAAAAAGCACAAGTAGAAGCTAAAGAAGTAGCAAAAGAAAAAAGAAAAGCAGCAAAAACTAAAAGTAAAAAAACAGAAGAAGTAGCAGTGGAGGAAGAACAATAAAAAAATGGCAGTAATAAAAAACAGCGAAGTGAAAAAGATGAATGCTGAAGAAAAAAAATCAAAATTAGAATCATTAAGAATGGAGCTAATAAAGAAACACGTACAAGCAAACAAGGCAGGAAAAGTTAAGACCAAAGAGATTAAAAAGGCAATAGCCAGAATACTCACAAGTACTTAACATGGATATATGCCCAAAATGTGGCCTGCCCAAACAGGCGTGTGTTTGCAACGAGATTGCAAGAAGTGAACAGCGAATAACCGTTGAGTCGGTTAAGCGCAGATTTGGCAAGTATGCGACACTTGTCAAAGGGTTAGAGAATGTTGACCTAAGAGAAATAGCAAGAGAGCTTAAAGAAGAGCTAGCTTGTGGGGGAACAGTGAAGGACAACATAATAGAATTACAAGGAAACCATTTATCAAAAGTAAAACAAACATTGATAAGACTAGGATTCCCGGAAAGTTCAATAACAGGAGAATAAGGAAAGAAAAAACATGAAAACAGAAAAAAAACAAGAAGGAAAAAAAGTAAGCAAAGAAAGCAAAAACTTAGCAGGAGCTACAAATAACCACGTAGCAGGAGAAAGAGAAGTATCAACAAGAGGAAGAATATTCGAAGGAAACGTAACAAAAAAGTTCCCTAGAAGAGTAGTAATAGAGTTCGAAAGACCAATATACGTAAGAAAATATGAAAGATACCTAAAACTAAAAACAAAATTACACGCAAGATTACCAATAGAATTAGAAGACAAAGTAGTGATAGGAGACTACATACAAATAAGAGAATGCCGACCATTGAGCAAAATAATACACTTCATAGTAACCAAAAAAATAAGAAGCGCAAGCGAAGAACACAAAAACCAAAGTGAGGAACACAAAAACAAAATGAAAACAGAAAAAATGGAGAAAGAAAAATGAAAGCAATATCAGCAAAAGTAACAAGAGGAATGAACATAGGTTCCGTAGTAGTAGCAAGTGATAATAGCGGAGCAAGAATAGTAAGAATAGTATCAGTAAAACACGGAAAAACAAGAAAAGGAAGACAACAATACGTAAAAGTAGGAGACTTCGTAAAAGTATCAGTAAGAGAAGGAGACCCAAAAATGAAAGGGGAAGTATTCGAAGCAGTAGTAATAAGACAAAGAAAACCATACAGAAGAAGAACAGGAGAAAGAGTATGCTTCACAGACAACGCAGTAGCATTAGTAAAAGATGAAAAAGGAAACCCAAAAGGAACGCAAATAAAGGGGCCTGTAGCAAGAGAAATTCAAGAACGATGGAAGGAGGTTAGCAAAATAGCACAATTCGTATTCTAAAAAATACGAATTATTTTGCGATTAATAATCATGAAAGAATACTCAGCAAGCTGGAATTCAAGCAGAAGCAAAAGAAAACAAAGAAAGTTCAGATTCAATGCACCTTTACACACAAGACACAAACTAATGAGCAGTCAAGTAAGCAAAGAAATAGAAAAGAAAGAATCAATAAAAACAATACCAGTAAGAAAAGGAGACGAAGTAAGAATAATGATAGGAAAATTCAGAGGACAGATAGGAAAAGTAAAAAGCGTAGACACAAAAAAACTAAGAGTAACAATAGACAAAATGCAAAGGCAAAAGAAAGACGGAACAAAAATAGACGTATACTTCCACCCATCAAACTTACAAATAAAAACATTAGTAATGGATGACAAAAAAAGAATAAAAAATAAGAAAGAAACACCTAAAGAAGCAAAAACAGAAAACAAAACAGGAGAAAAAAAATAAAATGTACCTAAAACGAGCAAAAACACCAACAACTTGGCCAATAGCAAGAAAAGGAACAAAGTACGTAATAGTACCAACACACAACATAGAGAAAGGAGTATCATTAATGCTAATGCTAAGAGACCACTTAGAACTAGGAAATACAAGAAGAGAAGTAAGAAAAGCAACACTATCAGGAAACGTACTAGTAAACGGTAAAGAAGTAAAAGACGTAAAGTACGGACTAGCATTAAACGACGTAATAACACTAAAAGCAGCAGGAGAAAACTACCGTTTAACATATTCAGAAACAAAAAAATTCGTACTAGAAAAAATATCAGCAGGAGAAGCAGTAGAAAAAGTATCAAAAATAGTAGGAAAAAAGATACTAAAAGGAAACATAATACAAATATCACTACTTGACGGAAGAACAATGATAGTGAAAACAGACGCAAAAATAGGTTCTTCAGCACTAATAGACCTAAAAACAAACACGATAAAAAAAGTAATACCAATGGAAAAAGGAGCAGAAGTAATAGTAATAGCAGGAAAACACTTAGGAAAGAAAGGAAAAATAGAAGAAATAAAAGACGAAGTAGCAAGAATAACATTCAGCCACGGAAAAAAGATAGGGCTAAAAGTAAACAACTTAATGGTACAAAAATAAAATGAAAACAAACACTATGAAAAACATAAAGATGGAAAAGATCATATTGTCAGCTGGAGCAGTAGGAGACCAATTAGACAAAGCATACAAACTACTAGGAAGAGTATCAGGAGAAAAAATAGTAAAAACGATGACAACAAAGAGAATACCAACATGGGGAGTAAGACCAAAACTAGAAGTAGGATGTAAAGTAACAGTAAGAGGGAAAAAAGCAGAAAAATTACTAAAAAGACTACTAGCAGCAGTTGATAACGTAATAAAAGAAAAACAAATAGCGAACAACCACTTCTCATTCGGAATAAAAGAATACATCGAAATACCAGATATGGAATACCAAAGAGACATAGGAGTAATGGGATTCAACACAACAGTAGACTTCGCAAGACCAGGAGTAAGAGTTAAAAGAAGAAGAATGAAAAAGAACGGGATACCAAAAAGACAAGAAGTATCAGTAGAAGAAATAAAAACATTCATGCAAGATAAATACGGAGTGAAAGTAATATGACAGCAAGCGACTGGCAAAAAATACTAAAGCAACTAAAGAATAAGCCAGCAGTAGCAGAAAAATACAAAAGGTTTAACAAGCCAAAAGACAGAAAATTTGGAGTAGCAAGTAAGAAGTGTGAGATATGCTTCAGGTTCGGAGCACACATATCAAGTTACAACTTAAACTTGTGCAGACAATGCTTCAGAGACGTAGCACAAAAAATAGGATTCAAAAAATACTCATAAAAAAATGGCACACGACATAATAGCAGACGCATGCAATAACATAATGAACGCTAAGAGAGCGAGAAAGAAGTCAGCAGTAGCTAAAATCTACTCAAAATTCTTAATAGAAATACTAAAAATAGCAAAAACTAACGGATACGTAGACGACTTCAAAATAAACGAAAAAGAAAAAAGTCTGAAGATAAGCTTTGACAAAATAAACGAGTGCGGAGCAATAAAACCAAGATACTTCGCAGATAAAAAAATGATAGACATGTACGTAAGAAGATTCTTACCAGCAAGAGACTTTGGAATAATAATAGTATCAACAAATAAGGGACTCATGACACACAAAGAAGCAATAGAAAAAAATATTGGAGGAGCACTAATAGCTTACTTCTACTAATGAAAGAAAACAAAACTGGCGGACTAACACAAGAAATCCAGATACCACAAGGAGTAAACGTAGAAGCAGGAAAAGAAGAAGTAACAATAAAAAAAGATAACAAATCAACAAAGAAAAACTTAACAGGAGTAAAAATAGAGAAAAAAGACAACATGATAATACTAACAACAAAAAAGTCAGCAAAAAAAGACAGAAAACTAATAATGACATACAGAGCACACATAATAAACGCAATAAATGGACTGGACAAAGAATTCGTATACAAACTAAAAGTATGTGCAGTACACTTCCCAATGACAGTAACAGTAGACAAAAACAATCATGCACTAGTAATAAAAAACTTCCTTGGAGAAAAAAAGGAAAGAAGAGCAAAAATATTACCAGGAGTAGAAGTACAAATAAAAGGAGAAGAAATAACAGTAACATCATTCAACATAGAAAACGCAGGACAAACAGCAGCAAACATTGAAACAGCAACAACAGTAAAGTACAGAGACAGAAGAGTATTCCAAGATGGCATATTCCTAACAGAAAGAAGAGGTGAAAAGATCTAATGAGCAGCGGAACAAAAAGCGTAAGAAGAAAAGACTCGCACAAATTCGGAAAGTTAGGAATGAAGGTCAAAGCTAAAAGGAAATGGAGAAAAGCAAAAGGAAGACATAACAAAATAAGAGAAAGTAAGAGAGGACACGCAGGAAGACCAAAAATAGGATACAAAGCAGACTACTACGTTAAACCAATAACGATAGAAAACATGACTCAGCTATTAACACTAGGAAAAGAACAGCAAGCAGTAGTATCAGGAAGAGTTGGAGGAAAGAAAAGAACAATAATAATGGAAAAAGCAAAAAGTTTAGGACTAAAAGTAGAAAACCCAAGGAGACAAAAAAAATGAATTTAAGAAACAAAAAGGAACTAGCAGCAAGATCACTAGGAGTGGGAAAAGGAAGAATAAGATTCATAGAAAGTCATCTAGCAGAAATCAACGACGCGATAACAACACAAGACATGATATCACTATTACAAAAAGGAGCAATACAAATAAAACCAATAAAAGGAAGACTTAAGAACGTTAAACGAACAACAAGAAGAGGAAGCGGAAAAATAAAGAAGAAAATAAGAAACACAAAAACAGTTTACGTAAGAAAAACAAGAAAACTAAGAGCAGCAATAAAAGCAATGAAGAATAACGAGTCAATAAGCGGAGAAGAATACAAAAAATTAAGAGTTCACATAAAAGCATCAAAAATCAAAGACAAATCACACTTACACGAACACATAAAGGAGATGAGAAAATAAAACAATGACACAAGTAATACCAAAACGAAGAAGACTTGAGGGAATAACAGACTACCAAGCTAGAAGAAACATGCTAAAGTCAGGAAGAGCAAGAGTAGTATTTAGAAAAACTAACAAGTACATAATAGGACAAGTAATAGTTAGCGAGGAAGCAGCGGACAGAGTAATAGAGTCAGTAACATCAAAAGAATTATTAGGTAAGGGATGGCCAGAAAACAAAGAAGGAAGCCTTAAGAGCCTGCCAGCAGCATACCTAACAGGGCTAATGCTAGGGAAAAATTCACAAACAAAAAAGATAACTTCAGCAATACTAGACATAGGACTTAACAGAAACATAGCAAAATCAAGAATTTACGCATTCGCTAACGGAATAGTAGATTCAGGCCTAGAAATGCCAGTAAGCGAAAAAATGTTCCCAGAAAAAGCAAGAATTGACGGAGAACAAATAAAGATGAGTAAAGAAATAAAAACAATAAAAGAAAAAATCCAGAGTTCAGACGGAACAAGAGCCCCTAAAGCAAAAGAAACTAAAACAAAAAATAAAAGTGAGGCTAAAAAATAATGGCAGAAGAAGTAGTACCAATATCAATAACAGCACAAGACTTAGCAGCGCCTGAAGAAGCAGTAGTTGCTGTAGTTGAAGAATCAAGGGGCAGAGGAAGAAGAAGAGAAAGAACAGAACCAACAAGAGATGAAATAGTTGACAAATGGACTCCTAAAACAAAAATAGGTAAATTAGTTAAGAATAAAGAAATAAAAAACATTGATGAAATACTAAACAGTCATAAAATATTAGAATCAGAAATAGTTGATGCATTATTAGACCTTAAAAAAGACTTATTAATGATAGGTCAGCTTAAGGGAAAATTCGGCGGCGGTAAAAGAGCTTGGAGAAAACAAACACAGAAAAAAACAGCTGAAGGAAACGTAACAACATTCTCAATTATGGCTATAGTTGGCGACGAAAACGGAAGAGTAGGACTAGGAAGAGGAAGAGCTAAAGAAAACATTCCAGCTAAAGAAAAAGCAATAAGACAAGCAAAACTAGGAATAATGAAAATAACTAGGGGTTGTGGAAGTTTTGATTGTTCATGCGGACTAGAACACAGCATACCAGCAAAAGTTGATGGTAAGTGCGGAAGCGCGACAGTAGTTTTAATGCCAGCACCTCAGGGAACGGGACTTGTTGCTTGTGATGAACTAAAAAAGATATTAAGACTAGCCGGAATAAAAGACGTTTACTCTAAAACATTCGGAAAAACAAAAACTACTGGTAACTTAGCAAAAGCATGCATAGAAGCACTTAAGAAGACTAACAAAATAAAAAACTATGGAGTACAATAAAAAAAATGGTAATAGCAGTTATTAGAATAACAGGACAAGTAGGACTTAACGCTGACGTTAAAGAAACATTATTCCGATGGAGAATGAGAAAGAAGTACGTTTGCGTACTAGTTGAAGAAAACAGAGAAAATGATATTGTTCTGAAAAGAATAAGAAACCTCGTAGCTTTCGGTAAAATAAACGATGAAACTCTAAAAAAACTTGTAACAGTTAGAGCTGAAAGACTAGCCGGAGTTAAACTAGACCACGAAAAAGTTTTCAAAGAAGCAAAAATTGCTAAGATTGTTTCAGCTAAACCATTCTTCAGACTTCACCCACCAATAGGCGGAGCTGACACAAAAGTGCACTTCCCTAAAGGGATACTAGGAGATAATGGCGAAGATATAAATAAATTATTAATGAGGATGATAAAATGAAACTTCACAAAAGGAAAAAACCAAGTAGGCATAGAGGAACAAGAACTGCTGGTTGGGCTATGAAGAAACACAAAGGCGGTAAGGGTAACAGTGGTGGTAAGGGAATGGCAGGTACTGGTAAAAGAGCAGATCATAAAAAATCATGGGTTTTAGTAAACCAATACCCTTACTTTGGTAAACAAGGATTCACAAGCAAAGGCACCGAAAATAGAAGTAATGACGTTTACAACCTTGACGACATAGAAGGAATGCTACTAAGTAACAAAGCAAAAAACGGAGTTTTAGAGCTTAAACAATACAAAGTATTAGGCGATGGAGAAATAACACAAAAAGCAAAAATTCACGCAAAAGCATTCTCAAAGTCAGCTAAAGAAAAAATCCAGGCAGCAGGCGGAGAAGCAATAGTAGTAGCACAAAAAAGAAACGAACCTAAAGAAGGAAACAAAGAATTCTTAGAAGAAAAAAAGGCAGCAAAAGAAAAGAAGACTACAACAGAAAAGAAAGAAACAGCAACAGTTAAGAAAAAATAATTATTTTTCTAACTTTTTAATATAATTCTGTAAGTCTATTTTTAGTTTTTCAAAAAGTTTTATTTGATCGCCTTCAACTTCTGCAGCAGGCATTTCTAATGAAGCAGCATCGTCAACTATTCCATCAAGTTCTTCATCAAACTCGTAAAAAGAAAAACCAGTCAATAAATAAGCAGTGTTTTGAATACTTTGTTCATCCTTAGCGGTTTTACTAACAATTTTAAGGAAGAATTTTCCAAGTCTTAGCTTTATGATTTTATCATTAATAACAGGAGTTGACTCCCTGTCCTTCATCTTAATCCTAGAACCTTTATCCTTACCAAGAGAAGTTTTTTGTTTTATTAGCTTATTAATCTCAAAGAGTTCCTTCTTATCCTCAAGAGACAAATTATCATTTACATCCCCAGTGTTAAGTTCCATGAATAAGAAAACCGTTCATAGTAGTTTTAAACTTTTCTAAAAAAGAAAATTATTCTATTTTATCAGATAACTCTTTTTTATTAGCAGGCTCAAACCTTAACTGGCGAGTCTCAAGGTCATAAACGAGTCTGCCAATAACTTCATCATCGCCAGAATGATGAGTAATAGGACTAGAAATTTGGCTTTTAGAAGTATAAACAGGCTCAGTATTAACACGGTTTTTTCTAATTACTGGCTCTCTAGGCTGATTACAAGCATAAGCATCAACGCCCAGAGAATAACTCATAAATCTTATCTCTCTTAAAGATTCTAAACTATGCATAATTATTGTAAGAATTAGAGGATATTTAAGATTATATATCATTCACTAAAAGGTTTATAAATCACATTTTGCGTATATTAATCATTAAAAAGGTCAATAAGGGACAAGTAAAAAAATAATAATTATGGCAATAAAGGATATTCTACATAGTTTACCAGAAGTAAAAGCGCCTGTCGAAAAAAAGCTAAGTTTTAACGTAAAACTAAAATGGACTTTAATAATACTAGTAGGATTTTTCGTACTAGCTAACATACCACTATATGGCCTAGCAAAAAACTCCTTAGACAGATTCCAATACTTAGCAGTAATATTAGGAACAGATTTTGGTTCAATAATTAGTTTAGGAATAGGACCAATAGTAATGGCTTCTATAATACTACAATTATTAGTTGGGAGTAAAATAATACAAATAGACACAAGCACACCAGAAGGAAAAAAGTATTTTCAAGGAATACAAAAATTAGGAGTATTCTTCTTCATAGTATTCGAAGCAGCAATATACGTATTAATGAAGGGACTTGAAGCAAGCCCAGGACACACAGGAATAGTAATATTCCAATTAATACTTGGAGGACTGGCAATAATGTTCATGGATGAAGTAGTCCAAAAGTGGGGTTTTGGAAGCGGAGTAAGCTTATTCATCGTAGCAGGAGTAGGATGGAGACTTTTCACAGGACTATTCCAATTCGTAGGACCACAAGGAGGAAACTGCTTAACGGACTTTGGAAACATAGCATGCGGAGGAAAAGTATTAGTTATGATACAATCAATAATACAAGGAGCACCAACAGAAGCATTAAGAGCGTTCGCAATAATAGCAGCAACAGCAATAATATTCTTAATGGTAGTATGGGCACAAAGCCTAAAAGTTGAAGTACCATTAGTATACGACAGGTTAAGAGGATACGGAGTAAAATGGCCATTATCATTCTTCTACGCTAACGTACTACCAGTAATACTAGTATCAGCCCTGGCAGCAAACATGCAACTATTCGCAGGACTACTAGAAGGATGGTTAGGACACCCAACATGGCTAGGAACATTCTCACAAGGAACACCAGTAGCAGGACTCGCATTCTGGCTACACCCAGTAAACATACTAGACCTAATAGTAACAGGAAGAGTATCATGGATACAAATAGCACAAACAATAACACACATATTATACTACGTAGTATTCGCAGCATTATTCAGCGTATTCTGGGTTAAGACAAGTGGAATGGACGCAGGAAGCCAAGCAAGAAACATACTAAAATCAGGACTACAAATACCAGGCTTTAGAAAAGACGAAAGAGTTCTAGAAAGCATACTAAAAAGATACATAGGACCATTAACAATCATGGGAGGAGCAGCAGTAGGATTCTTAGCAGCAGTAGCAGACTCCCTTGGAGCAATAACAGCAGGAACAGGAATACTACTAGCAGTTATGATAATGTACCAATTATACCAAAACATAGCACAACAACACCAAGTAGACATGCACCCAGCACTAAAGAAAATGTCAGGATAAACCACAAAAAAACTAAAGTTTTGGATTAATAAGAATAAGATTATAAATTAATAAGAGTTATAAACCAAAGAATAAACAATAATAACCATGAGCATAACAACAATAATACAAGCATACCCAATAGCTAGTACAATAATAATAGCAGCTGTAGTGTCATTACTAAGCATGCTAGCAACAAAATACTTAACAAACCAAGAAAGACTAAAAGAATTAACAGTGAAACAAAAAGAACACCAAAGATTAATGAAAGAACACAAAGGAGACCAACAAAAAATGATGGAGATACAAAAAGAGATGATGAGCGGAAGCATGGAAAGAATGAAAAGCTCATTCAAACCAATGATAGTAACACTAATACCATTCCTACTATTATTCAACTTCATGAGAAAAGTACTAGAAACAACACCAGCAGCAAAAAGTTGGTTCTGGTATTACCTAATAACAGCAATAGTACTAGGAACAGTATGGAAAAAAATACTAAAAGTACACTAACAAAAATATGAACAACATAGAAATGAACCCCCAGCAACAAGCAGTAATAATGGAATTGCAAATGATAGAACAAAAAATGAAACAGTTAGAAGCACAAATAAGCGCAATACAAAAACAAACAGGAGAAATGGAAGGAATAATAGAATCTTTAGCAGCAGTAGAAAGAAACAACGGAGAAGAAATGCTCCTGCCAATAGGTAAAGGAATATTCATAAAAAATAAACCAACAAGCAAAAACGTCCTGTTAAACATAGGCAGCGGCACAGTAATAGAAAAAGACATAAAAGGAACAATAAAACTAATTGATGAACAAATAACAAAACTAAACGAAATGGCAGCAGAATACCAATTAGAAATGATGAAGAGCGAAAAAAAGATAGAAGAAATGATAGAAGGAATACAAAAAACACAACAATAAGAAAAAATCTTCAGAAAAAAGACAGCAGCATTCTTTAAAGAACTTAAAACAAAGAACAATAATGGTAATACTAAAATGGTCTAGAATAGAAGAGTTAGCACAAGGTGAAACTGTAGAAGGAGCTGTAATAATTGGAAGATTTAAAGAACAAATAAAAGAAACAAAAAGACCTCAAGGAGTAACATTTAGTATCCAGTCACCAAACGGAGAATTAGAAGTATCAGCAGTTTATGAAGCAGAGATAAAACCTTTAGATTTAGAAAAAATAAGACGAGTATCAGACAGTAATACAGAAATGAGAGCTGTAGGAACTTACACTCATAAGACTGGAGAAAAATACTGCGGAGAATTAAAAGTTAAAGAACTAGAATACGTACTCCACTAGAAAGGATAAGCATAGAGAGCTAACAAACCGCAAAAGAACCCAATAGCACCAATACCCATTAGTTGCTTAACCCTAACTATAGCGCCAACAAGCATTACCAAACCGCCAATGATAGTAACAGTAGCAATTATTTCTCTTAGCATAAGAATCATAATTCCTTAATTGAATCAGCAACTAATTTGCTAACATCAATTTTTGAGTATTTTGAAAGAATAGTATTAGTAGTAATTAGATTAGCATACTTCTTAATAAGAGTTTCAGCATTACCTGCTAGTATACCATGAACACCAATACAAGTAATACTCTTAACACCTTTAGACTTAACAAGCTTCAAACTTTCGCAAAGAGTATGACCAGTACTTATAATATCATCAACAATAACAGCGTTTTTACCCTTAAGACTGAAATTTTCACCAGTAACTTTAACATTATTAGAGTCTTTACGATTCTTAATCAAGATGTGAACCTCTTTGTCTAAATCACTAGCAATTTTTTTAGCCCACTGATAACTTTCCTCATCAGGACCAACCATAACAAAATCATCCTTAAACTTTCTCAAGTAGTCAGTAATAACACCAATGGAGGAGACCTCAAAAGCATTCTTAGAGTACTCCTTAAGACTATCAATGCGGTGAAGGTGAGGATCAATAACTACCACTTTATCAAACTTATCACAAAAAAGATTCATAACTTCCTTAGCTGAAACACACTCAAAATCATGAAAAGACTTATCTTGACGAAGATAAGGCATATAAGTAGCCATAAGAAAAACTTTTTTAGCACCATTATCCCTAGCAACACCACCAGCAAGAAGAGTCTGAACGACCTTAATATCAGGATTATGAGCCAAAGACGCAACAATAACAACCTTTTTACCTTTAGGGCTTATATTAATCTTAACTAATGATTCACCATCAGGAAAAGTATTAACAGAAATATCAGAGTAAGAACAAGAAAGTATTTTTGCGACATTCTTAGCTAAAGCAGAAGTATCAGAAAAACCGCAAACTAAAACCTCTTTAGACATAAAAACATAAAACTTTCATATTATATAAATGTGGTGAAAAAAGAGAAGATTCCCCCACATGAGAATTGAGGGTCATCAGCATCAAAAAGAAAAAAATATAAATAAAAAAGTTATCTTTTAGGTACTCATTATCTGAATACCAGCAGGACGGTTCTTAATAGGCCCATGACCGCCAGGATGAGCCGCTGCTCTTCTTTTAGCCGCAGCCATTCTTGTTCCTCTTGTTATCTTTGCCATAATAAGCATAAGCTAAAGGAGCATAAATACTGGAGTAGTATTAAGAAAGACCAATAAAATATCAAACTTTATATATACAATAAATCTAAGAGTAATATTAAAGATGGTGAAACTCGCAATAAACGGTTTTGGTAGAATAGGAAAACAATTCTTCTTAGCTTGCATGGAAAACAGCGTAGCATCAAAATGGGAATTTGTGATAAACAATTTGGGGGGAATGGAAAACATGGTTTATGAACTAAAATATGACTCAGTACACCCATCACCAAAAGAAAAGATTACTCATGACAAAAAATACTTATATTTTGGTAAGAAAAAAATAATGATTTATAGCGAAAGAGATGTAGAAAAATTACCATGGAAAGCAGAAAATGTTGACTTAGTAGTCGATTGTACAGGAGCATTCACAAACGCTAAAGAAGCAAAAAAACATTTGCAGTCAGGAGCCAAAAAAGTTTTGATAAGCGCACCAGCAAAAGACCATGACTGCACAATCGTTTACGGAGTAAACAACAAAGTGCTAAAAGCAACACACAAAATACTATCAGCAGGAAGTTGCACAACTAATTGCGTAGCACCAATAATAAAAATAATAAATGATAATTATGGAATAAAAGACGCTTATTTTGTCACAACACACGCATACACAGCAACACAAAGACTAGTAGACTCAATTGATGAAAAAGATTTGCGACGCGGAAGAGCAGCAGCAGAAGACATAATACCTTCCACTTCGGGAGCATCACAATCAGTAGTTGAAGCAATACCAGAGATGCTAGGAAAACTAGAAGGGTACGCACTAAGAGTACCAGTGCTAGACGGATCATTCTCAAGTGTAATAGCAGTAATAAAGAGTAAAACAACAAAAGAAAAAATAAACAGTTTATTCAAAAAAGAATCAAAAGGAAAATACAAAGAAATACTCCAGTACACAACCGACCCAATAGTATCAAGCGACATAATACACAACCCTTCTTCATGTATTATAGATGGCGAAATAACAAGCACAAGCAAAGACGGCAGCATGATAAGCATTGGCGCATGGTATGATAACGAATGGGGATACTCTAATAGACTAGTAGACGTAGCAAAACTAATCGTAGGAAAATGAGAAAAGGAATAATAACATTAGGAGTAACTTACAGCATAATAAGCATCATATCGCTAATTATGATAACACCATACCTATTATCATTAACCAAACTAAACATTACGGATGTTAAAGAAGGAGGAAGGCCAGCATTCCCATGGACTTTTGTAATAATAGTAGACTTATTACCAATAATAATTATAGGAGCAAACATCCTAATGTGGAATTACATGAAAAGAAAAAACACTAAGATGATAGTAACAACAATTATAACACCAATAATCTATACAGCAATAATAACAGCGTACTTTTTGTTATTAATAATATAAAAAAATGGTAAGAAAAAACAAACTAGTATTATTAAGAGTAGATATTAACTCAGCAATATCACAAGGAGGTAAAGTCCTAGACCAACCAAGATTCATAGAAGCAGCACAAACAATAAAAAAATTATTAAAAGAAAAAGCTAAAATTGTAATAATAGCCCACCAGGGAAGAAAGGGATCAGCCGACTTTTGTTCACTAAAAGAGCACGCAGCAATACTAAGCAAGCATTCCAAGAGCAAAATAGAATACGTTAATGACTTATTCGGCGAAGCGGCTAACAAAGCAATATCAAAACTAAAACCAGGACAAGCAATACTTTTAGAAAACTTACGAGATTACGATGAAGAAACACACCCAAGAATCTACAATAACCACTTTGTAAATTTCAGTAAAAAATTTGATTTATTCATTAACGATGCGTTCTCAGTAAGCCATAGAGAACAATCAAGCATAATAATACCACCAAAACACATAAAATCAACAATTAGTGAAACCTTTAGCAACGAAATAAAAAAACTTGAAGATTTCGCACTCCATAACAACTTCAAAAAAACAATAATAATCTTAGGAGGAAGTAAAGTTGAAGACTACTTCCCCTTATTCAAATTCTTAAACAACAAAACTAACAAAATAATAGCTGGAGGAGTAATAGGCAACTTATTCTTAAAAATTTCAGGAATAAACTTAGGTTTTGAAGAAAAATGGTTCAAAGACAAAGGATACTTAAAACTAATAAAAGAATTAAGCAAAATATACAATAAGTATCACTCACAAATAATCTTGCCTGTTGACTTTGCTTTATCTGGCAACAAGAGAAAAGAGGTATTACTAAGTCAAGCACCATTTAACAAAAAAATTATGGATGTAGGACACCAAAGCGTTAACACAATAAAAAACCACCTTGATAATGCTGATAGAATAATAATGAAAGGACCATTAGGATTCGCAGAATTCCCACAATTCGAATACTCAACAAAAGAAGTATTATCACACATATCAAACTTGCACATTAAACGTCACATCCCAGCACTCATTGGCGGAGGACACCTAACAACGGAAAGTTACAATAACAAAAACTTGAAGTTTTCTCACGTAAGCCTAGCAGGAGGAGCAAGCATTGCTTACTTAACGCAAGGAAAAAAAGGATTACCCGGACTTACAGCGATAAAGGATAATAAATGATTAACAAAAACCCCGAGTTAAGAAAGTGTCCTCTTTGTAAAAAAAGAATTTCTAACCCGGAACACGAGTTATGCCAGAAGTGTCATAAGAAATCTAAGAAAAAATAAAACTATTCTTCTATTTTTTCTTCTTGTGCGTGCTTATCACCCATGCTATCTTTTAGGTTGGCTATTTGGTCACGCAAAGCAATAGCAAGCTCGAAATCTAGAAGTTTAGCAGCATTGTGCATTTCTTTCTCAAGTTGCGTTACAAGACGAACTTTTTCTGCTTTAGGAATATGTTTAGTATCACGAATAATTATTTCAGGTTCCTCAATAGGCTTCTTAATAGTTTTAGGAGTAATTTTGTGCTTCTTATTATAAGCAACTTGTATTTCTCTACGCCTATCAGTCTCACTAATAGCACCCTTAATAGAATCGGTCATACGATCAGCAAATAATAAAACTTTAGAATTAACATTACGAGCAGCCCTACCAATAATTTGAATAAGGCTTGAAATGTTACGTAAAAATCCTTCTTTATCAGCATCTAAAATAGCAACTAGCCCAATCTCAGGAATATCTAAACCCTCACGAAGTAAATTAATACCAACTAGGACGTCAAACTTACCAGCACGCAATTGCCTAATAAGTTCCGTACGCTCTAAAGTCTTAACTTCCGAATGCAAATACCTAGCACGAATACCTTTACTAGCAAAAAAATCTGTTATTTCTTCAGCCAACTTCTTAGTTAAAGAAGTAACTAAGACTCTATCACCACGTTTAACCGTTAAAGCAATTTCTTGCATAACAACTTCCATTTGATTCTTAATAGGCTTAATAAAAATAGGAGGGTCCACTAGACCCGTAGGCCTAATTATTTGTTCAACAATCTGAGTTGAAAGACCTTTCTCATAGGCAGACGGTGTAGCACTAACAAAAACAACGTTTGCCTTCTTAAAAAAAGCCTCTACTTCCTCAAACTTCAAAGGCCTGTTATCAAGAGCGCTTGGAAGGCGGAAACCATAATCAATAAGAGTTTGTTTACGCTGACGATCACCCTCATACATAGCATGAAGTTGAGGAATACTCTGGTGAGACTCATCAATAACTAATAAAAAATCATCACCAAAATAATCAAGAAGACAAAAAGGTTTACTGCCAGGAGCACGACCCTCAAAATGCCTAGAATAATTCTCAATACCCTTACAAAAACCCATACTTCTAAGCATCTCTAAATCATACATAGTCCTTTGTTTAAGACGATGAGACTCAACCATTTCAAGCTTTGGAAGCCTCTGCTCAAGCTCAGCTTCTATTGATTTTAACGCCCTTTCCATCTCAGCAGGAGTAGTAACGAAGTGTCTAGCAGGATAAACAAAATAGTGATCAAGTTTTTGCAAAACACTCTGGTTTTGTTTATCAATAACAGTAATCCTATCAATAGTTTCTCCAGTGAGCTCAATCCTTACAACGTCCTTGTCATAAGCCGGAATTATATCAATTGTATCACCCTTAACCCTAAACCTACCAGATAATAACTCTAAATCATTTCTTTCATAAAGAATATCTAAAAATTTGGATATCAGCTCTGTTCGAGAAATTTTTTGCCCTTTAAAAAACTCAAAAGCCATACCACCATAATTTTTAGGGTTACCAATACCATAAATACAAGAAACAGAAGCAACAACAATAACATCATTACGGCTTAATAAAGAGGTAGTTGCTGAAAGCCTCATTCTTTCAATAACAGCATTAATTTGAGAATCCTTCTCAATATACTGATCCTTAGCAGGCAAATAAGATTCTGGCTGATAATAATCATAAAAAGAAACAAAGTACTCAACACGATTATTAGGAAACAAATCCTTAAGCTCATTATAAAGTTGAGCCGCTAAGGTCTTATTATGAGCTAATACAAGTGTTGGCTTATTAAATTTTGATATAACATTAGCCATAGTGAAGGTTTTACCGCTACCAGTAACACCCATAAGCGTCTGGTAATTATCACCATTCTTAACACCGCTAACTAACTTAGAAATAGCTTCGGGCTGTGAACCAGCTGGCTTAAACTTGGAAACGAGCTCAAACTTATTCTTAAAAATGTTTTTCATAAAAATGACAATAATACAGAGCTTTAAAAGATTGTGAAAGAAAAATATGACCACCAAGCAAGATTTAAATACCATTTAACCACAGTCTATTTTATGACAAAGCTGAAGAGCGCGATAGAAATTAGAAGTCTTGAATTTAGCTCTAGCTTCGCATCAGCATAAATCCCAACTTTTTGAGGGGAGAACTATGCAAATTTCTTTTGATTTATTCTAAATCTCTCAGCCTTATAAAAAATGATAAAAATAACTAACCTAACTAAAAAATATGGAGTAGAAAGCCTATTTGAAAATATAAACTTGACTATACATAAAGGTGATAAAATTGCGGTTATTGGTCAGAACGGCTCTGGAAAGAGTACATTGATAAAATGTGTTATAGGAGAAGAGTCTTTCGATGAAGGGAAAATTGATATCCAAAATAATATTTCAATAAGTTTCATGGAACAAGAAAAGACTTTTGATTCTTCAGAAAAGAATTTTTGGAACTACCTAGAAGAAAAAGCAAGGTTAATTGATGAAGATCTAAGAGAAACAGAAAGAAGGCTAGAAGACTCTAGCTTATACTCAAATGAAAAAGAACTAGAAGAAGTACTTAGGAAGCATGAAAGATTATTAGTAAGAAATGAACAAGCAATTGAGATAAATGATATTCGTAAAATGTTAGAGAAGGCTGACTTTAATTTAAATGATTTTGATACACAATTATGCAAACTTAGCGGAGGACAAAAGATGAAGCTACGTTTAGTTGAATGCCTTGTTAAAAAGGCTGATTTATACATATTAGATGAACCAACTAATCATCTGGATTTTGAAACTTTAAGATGGCTTGACCAGGAACTAACAGAGAAAGAAACCTTCATCATTATAAGTCATGACCGATATTTGATTAAAAGATTTGCAAAAAGAATAATAGAAATCAGAAATAAGACTACAAATATCTATGAAACAAATTATGAAGGATACCTAAGTCAAAGGGCTCATAGAGAGGCCATTATGGGTAAAAACCATAATAACGTAGTAAAAAAGAAAGAAAAGATGGAAGAGTCAGCTGAAAAATTAAGAAAATGGGCATCAGTAAGAGGTAGTAAGAGCAAGAGAATACTTGCAGAGAGAATTGAGAGACAGATTGAAGATCTTCCAGAAATTACTAATCCGGATGATCTTGACAATAAGTTTGAGTTATCCTTTAAAGAAAGTAAAAGAACTGGAAACATTATTTTCGAAGGAACAAACATATCTAAGAGCTATAATAAAGAATTGTTCTTAGATGCAGACTTGGAAGTAGAAAGAGGAGAAAAAATAGCTATAATAGGCAATAATGGGTCAGGAAAAACAACTCTACTCAAAATATTATCAAAGGAAATAAAAACTGATAAAGGAACACTGATCACTGGAGAAAATGTTAAAATAGGATATTTTGATCAAGAATTCAATAACTTAAACCTAGATGAAACAGTTTTTGAGTTCTTCATAAAAAATTTCCCTTATTTAAATCAAGAAAGATTAATATCCCTTTCAACAAAGTATGGTTTGCCAAAAGATACCTTCAGACAAAGAATAAAAACTTTAAGCGGCGGAGAGAAAGCTAGAATCAATCTTCTTGTATTATCAATGGGAGACTATAACGTCTTACTTCTTGATGAACCTACAAATAATCTCGATATTGCACTTATGGAAAGCTTAGAAAAAGCTTTACAAAACTTCAAAGGAACAATAGTAATGATATCTCATGATAGGTACTTTATTGATAAATTAGCAACAAAAATATTTGTAATAAAAGACGAAAAGGTAATAAAGAAAAAAGGCAATTATTCAGATAACTTTGAATAATCTAGCTCTTAGGTTACATTCACTGAGACAAGTCGAAGAGTTTTTTACATTCTTCTCTTAAAAATCCTTCAACTAATTCTAATTTAGGAGTGCCTTTCTCCAAAACTTGCTTACAAGAAATATCGATCTGCCTCCAAGAGAAGCTATTACCAGACTTCAGTTTTGCATCTTGAATAAAAGCACCAAAAACTATGCCTTTCATTTTTGCCCACACCGCAGCAGAAGAACACATAGGGCAAGGTTCGCAAGTAGTATAAAGCACACAATTCTCTAGATATTTTGAATTAAGCTCTTTGCAAGCTTTCCTTATAGCAACAATTTCTGCATGAACAGTAGGATCATTTTCATGTTTAAGATTTGTTTTTCCAGTAGCAATAATTTTCCCATCTTTAACAATCACAGAACCTAGAGCGTAATCTCCCATAATTGCAGATTCTTTAGCAATTTCAATTGCTTTATGCATAAATTCAACTTTTGCTTCCATCATTTACCTCATCTAGTAATTCTTTTCTTCTTAAAACTCTTTGGTATGAAACCGCGAAACGGTGGGCTTCATCACGAATAGCTTGCAATAGTTGTAAACCCTTATTGTTTTTAGGGATAATTATTGAGTCTTTAGAGTGAGTTGTGAAAACTTCTTCCAATCTTTTAGCTAAAGAAATAAGCGGAATGCTTAAACCCAAGGATGCAAGAACGTCACGAGCAGCACTTAATTGACCTTTACCACCATCAATAATAATCAAGTCAGGTTTAGACAAACCATCTCTCTTAACCTTACTGTAACGCCTCTCTATAACCTCTGCAACAGCCAAAAAATCATCACCATGAGTTTGAGCACGAATCTTAAACTTACGATAATTAGCTTTGTCAGGCATACCATCCTTAAAAGAAACCATAGAAGCAACAGTATTAGTACCACCAAGGTGAGAAATATCAAAACATTCCATCCTAGAAGGAATCTTAGGAAGACTCAAAGCTTCTTGAAGTGCCTTAGTCCTCTCTGTACCAGCAAAAAAAGTTGCGTGAACATTCTTAATAACTAATTCTAACAAATCCTTCTTATCACCCTTAACTGGAACAATAACAGAAACCTTTCTACCAGACTTTTTAGATAAATAAGTAGAAAACTCAGCACTAATAGCTTCAGGTATAATCACTTCTTGAGGAATAGGAGCAGAATCATAATAAACTAGCAAGAATTCCTCTAAAAAATTATCTTTTTTAGAAAAAGAAAATTCTTCTTTACCCTCAAGAACTCCTTTACGAATAGAAAAAACAAGTAAGAATACTTGATCATTAGTTACAACATAATTAATGATGTGAGAATCAACGTTCCTAGTAAGCTCCATTAATTGCTTTTCCTTAAGACTCTTAAGAGCAGCAACTTGATTACGCAAAGTTATAGCGTACTCAAAAAACTCCCTACCAGAAGCAGTAGACATCTGTAACTCTAAATCAGCAATAAGCCCATCAACATCACCTTTCAAAATCCTGCGAGCCTGATTAATTCTCTGATTATAAGCTTCTTTATCAATAAGTTTTTTATGCCTTGGTGAAAGTCTCCTAGTAAAAACTTTAAAGTTACGAGTTAAAACTTCCATTAGAGACTTACGAATAGCACCAGAAACAAAAGGACCGTAGATCTCCCCTCCATCTTTACGCGATCGATCAACTTCTAAATAAGGATAATCTCCTGAAACAATCCTAATATAAGCATACCTAGCAGCATCCTTAAGATCAATGTTATAACGAGGATAATTTTTCTTGATTAAAGTATTCTCCAAGATAAAAGCTTCAACTTCTGTTGAAGTAACTATGAAATCCACGTTAAGAATTTCGCTCACTAACAACAAGGTTTTTTGATCATGATCTTTTTTACTAAAATAACTACTAACTCTTTTACGTAAATCTTTTGCTTTACCAACATAAATAATTTTTCCGTTCTTATCCTTGAACAAGTAGCAACCCGGACCAGCTGGAACTGATGATAAGTTAATCATTAAAACTTCACCTCTTATCAAGAACTGGTTTTAAGAATTGTCCAGTATAACTTTTAGAGATTTTAACAACGTGTTCAGGCACGCCTTGAGCAACTATTTGTCCACCACGATCGCCCCCTTCAGGGCCTAAATCAATAATCCAGTCAGCACACTTAATGACTTCTAAGTTGTGCTCAATAATAACCATAGTGTTACCAGCATCCACCAATTTGTTAAGTACTTCTAAAAGATTTTTAACATCATGGAAGTGAAGACCAGTTGTCGGTTCATCAAGCAAATAAACAGTTTTACCAGTACCACGCTTAGATAATTCACGAGTTAATTTAACTCTTTGAGCTTCACCACCACTAAGAGTAGTAGCTGACTGACCAACCTTTATGTAACCAAGACCAACATCAACAAGAGTTCTAAGCTTTCTATTAATGTTAGGAACAGACTCGAAAACACTCATTGCTTCCTCAACACTCATACTAAGAACATCAGCAATGGATTTACCTTTAAAATCAACCATTAATGTTTCTTTATTATACCTTTTACCCTTACATTCTTCACACTCAATATAAACATCTGGTAAAAAATTCATTTCAATCTTAATAGTACCATCACCCTTACACTTTTCGCAGCGCCCCCCTTCAACATTGAATGAAAACCTGCCAGGACCATAACCTCTAATCTTAGCTTCACGAGTAGCAGCATAAAGATTTCTTATATCATCAAAAACTTTAATGTAAGTAGCAGGATTACTCCTAGGAGTTCTACCAATAGGGCTTTGATCAATAGTAATTATTTTATCAATATCAGCATCAATATCAATACTGTCATGCTTACCAGGACTTACAGAAGCACCTTCAAGCTTCTTCTTTAGTCCCTTGTTAACTATTTCTTCAACAAGAGTAGATTTACCACTACCGCTAACACCTGTAATACATGTTAACACTCCTGTTGGAATACGAACATCAATACCAGTAAGATTATTCTCTTTACAATTACTAAAAGTTATACTACCTTTCTCTTCCCTACGCTTAGGTGGAATTCTAATGTAACTTTTACCAGACAAATACTGACCAGTAATAGACTTAGGATCAGCTATAATCTCTTTAGGAGTGCCTTGAGAAATAATATGACCCCCATGGATACCAGCACCAGGACCCATATCAACAACATAATCAGCTTTTCTAATAGTATCCTCGTCATGCTCAACAACAACCAAAGTATTACCCAAATCTCTAAGTCTATGAAGGGTCTCAATAAGTTTCATATTATCTCTTTGGTGAAGACCAATTGATGGTTCATCAAGAATGTAAAGAACACCCATAAGGTTAGAACCAATCTGAGTAGCAAGCCTTATACGCTGAGCCTCACCACCAGAGAGAGTACCAGCATGCCTACTCAGAGTAAGATAAGATAATCCAACATCATTAAGGAATGTTAATCTCGAGATTATTTCTTTAAGTATAAGTTTAGCTATTTCTTTATCACGATTTTTAAGTTCTAAAGTATTAAAGAATGATAAGCATTTACTAATAGAATAATCAGTAAGATCAATTATTGATTTTTTAGCAACAGTAACAGAAAGGATCTTTTTCTTAAGCCGCTTGCCTTCACACTCGGGACAGGGGGAAGAACTCATAAACTTTTCCATTTCTTGCCTCCTCCAATCACTCTGCGTGCTCTTATACAAACGGTCAGATTGAGGAATAACACCTTCGAAGCCACCTTGCATGTTCATGCTGCTACCATTACTCCAACGAGAGAAAATAGAAGTTTTAGAACCGTAAAGCAAAGTCTTTAGTTGCTCACTAGAAAACTTTTCTATGGGCATAAAGAGAGTAAAACCATGTTTTTTACCAACAACTTGTAATTGTTGAGCACGCCATGACAAATCCATCTTACCATAAACAGCAATAGCACCATCCATGATAGTCTTACTCTTATCAGGAATAACCAAGTCAGGATCAAACTCAATCTTAACACCAAGACCCTTACAATCCTCACAAGCGCCAAAAGGACTATTAAAAGAAAACATTCTAGGTTGCAATTCCTCAAAAGACATACCACAAACAGGACAAGCCATAAGTGTTGAATAAAGATGAGATTTTTCTTTCTCATCAAGAATAATAACTAAGCCACCACCTTTCTTAACAGCACTCTCAATACTTTCAGAAAGACGAGTCTTATCACTAACACTAACTTTGTCAATATAAGCTTCAATATCATGCTTTTTGTAACGATCAAGCTTAACTTTCTCATCAGTGCGAAAAACCTTACCATTAATTCTAACTTTAGAAAAACCCTCAGATGCTAAATCTTTAATTAATTGTTCATAAGTACCCTTCTTCTGACTAATAACAGGAGCAAGAACAGTAAGCTCACCCTTGAATTCTTCAATTAACCGATTAGTTAATTGTTCAGGAGTCTGACCCTCAATTTTTTCACCATGATCAGGACAGTGGGGAATACCAATCCTAGCATATAATAATCTTAAATAATCATAAATCTCTGTAACTGTACCAACAGTACTACGAGGATTAGAACTAGTAGTTTTTTGTTCAATAGATATAGCAGGAGATAAACCATCAATAGAATCAACATCAGGCTTATCCATAACACCTAAGAATTGTCTTGCATAAGCAGATAATGATTCAACATACCTTCTTTGACCCTCAGCGTAAAGAGTGTCAAAAGCCAAAGTAGACTTACCACTACCAGAAAGACCAGTAATAACTATCAATTTATCCCTTGGAAGAGTTAAGTTAATATTTTTTAGGTTATGCTCGCGAGCACCACGAATAATTATATCCTTCATGATAAAAAATGACCAATATTTGAGTTTAAATATATTAGGAAAGGAAAATAGGAATTTATTACTTCTTCATAATGTCAAGAATATTAATTCTTGACCACCTCGAAAACATTAAAGTTTTCTCAGTCCTAAACTTTTGAGCATATTCATACGCTCATCGTGATCTTCTTTAGAAACAGTAGGGCTTTCAGACATAACTTTTTCATGAGTAGCAGCGCCCGCATCAGCACGGCGAGCACGATTATTCTGAATTATTCTAGAAACCATACGCTTCTTGGTACCCATAGTCGCCATAAACAAAAAAAGAAAAGACAGTATAAAAATCTTTAGTAAAAAAACTTATAATTCTGGGGGTTTAAGTCTGCGCGTAAATGTTGTATCTTCGCCAAGCCTCTTTGTTGTTATTAGTCTTTCTCGTTTTTGTTTTGTTTTGTTCATCCTCATTTTTTTTATTTCACCTCCAGTGAAATGTTTAGTATAGAATGTTCAAGATAATCCCTTTTAAACCGATTATTAAACAAAAATCTAAATTAGAAATAAGTAAAACAAATACATAAGGCTTAAAAGCGAAAGAAAAATTCCGACGCGAAAAACAAAAGGATATTAAAGAAAAAAATAAAATAAAAAAATAAAAGTTTTTTATTATCTTCTCTTAGACTCGCTCACATGACCAAAACATTTCTTACAAGTAAATGAGTGAATGATAAGCACAATTGAAGCTATCAAAACAACCCACATAGAAATGCTAGTAGTCCAAAGAGTGAAAACCAAGATGATAACACCAAGGATTAACTCACACCAACTTTTGCACATAGTTTCATATACCTCCAAAATAAGATTAGAGCAAGGAGTTAATAAATATGCCCGCGAGGGACAAAAAAGCTTAAAGAAGCAGAAAAAGAGCATAATAAGCCCTAATAACCCAGAAGATTCATAAAATAGCAAGGATTTTTATATACAGATAACCTCGATAAGTAATAAGGGAAAAAAGAGGTATAGAGTGATGAACGAACAATTAAGCATTGAAGAATTAAGAGACGTAGCAAACATTCTAAGAAGAGACTCATTAATATCAACAAGCGCAGCACAAAGCGGACACCCTAGCAGTTGCTTATCATGCGCAGAAATAATGAGCACTTTATGGTTTAAGGAAATGAGTTATAACACCAAGAATTCTGAAGACCCAGACAATGACGAATTCATATTATCAAAAGGACACGCAAGCCCAATTCTTTATTCATGCCTAATAAGATCAGGATGCATAAATGAAAACATTAAAGATTTAAGAAAACAAAAAAGCCCATTAGAAGGGCACGCGAACCCATCATCAATAAAATGGGTTAAGGCAGCAACAGGATCATTAGGACAAGGATTATCAGTAGGATTAGGAATGGCGTTAGCAACAAAAATGAGTGGAAGAAAAAACAAAGTTTACGTTTTATTAGGAGATGGGGAAATGGCAGAAGGATCAATATATGAAGCCTTAGAATTCGGAAAAAAGTATTCATTAAGAAACGTTTGCGCAATAGTGGATTGTAACAGACTAGCACAAAACGGAGAAAGCATAGAAGGACACAACACAGAAAGCTACAAAAGAAGGTTCGAAGCATTCGGGTGGAAAGCAGTAGTAATTGACGGACACGATATATCACAAATAACAAACGCCATACACTCATTCAAAACAAACACTCTTGAAAGACCTTTTGCAATAATAGCAAAAACAACCAAAGGAAAAGGAGTAAGCTTCTTAGAAAACGCAGAAGGAAAACACGGAGTAGCACTAACAAAAGAAGAACTAAAAAAAGCATTAGGAGAATTACCAAACAAAAAAATGCCATCATTCACAATTAACAAACCAGAAAAATTTGAAGAAACAAAAATAAAACACGAAAAGATAAAAGTAGAAGAGTACAACCCAAAAAAAGGCAAAGAATCCTCCACCAGAGAAGCCTACGGAAGAACACTGGCAGAACTAGCAATAAAAAACGATAAATTATTAGTTATTGACGCAGGAGTTAGCAACTCAACAAAAGCAGAAGAAATAAAAAAGTATAGGCCAAAACAATTCATTGAAGCATTCATAGCAGAACAAAACATGATAGGAGTAGCACAGGGACTCGCAATAAAAGGCTACGACGTATTCGCATCAACATTTGCATCATTCTTAACAAGAGCAGCAGACCAAATAAGAATACTAGGAATATCAAAACCTAGAAACAACCTAACAATTTGCGGATCACACTGTGGAGTATCAATAGGGCAAGATGGAGCAAGCCAAATGGGACTAGAGGACATAAGCCTATTTCGAGCCATTCCAGAAAGCACAATACTCTACCCAAGCGATGCCGTATCAACAAAAAAAATAGTTGATATGTGCGCAAACCAAAAGATCCCAGGAATAAAATATATCAGAACAACAAGACCATCAACAACAACAATTTATGATATTAATGACAAAAAAGAAAATTTTGTTATAGGAGAATTCAAAACTATTAAGGAATCTAAAAAAGATGAAATAACGCTTATAGGTGCAGGAATAACACTACACGAATGCATTAAAGCACAAAAAGAACTAAAAAATAAAGGAACAAACGCAAGCGTGATAGACTTATACTGCATTAAACCAATAAATGGTAAAAAGTTAGGAGAGTTCATCAAGAGTCACGGAGGAAAAGCTTTAGTTGTTGAAGACCACCACCCAGAAGGGGGAATTAAAGAAGCAGTTATGAGCGCAACAGAAAACAATGAAATCATTATTGAGGGATTATCAGTAAAAGGAATTCCGCACTCAGCAACAAAAGAAGAATTATTATCAATAAGTGGCATAGACTCAAAAAGCATAATTAATAAAGTCAGAGAATTACTCTCAAGTAAATGAGGATTGACTAATAATGATTGTTTTAGACACAGAAGCTAGCGGAATAAACAGAGAAATTAACGGACTATGGCAAATAGGAGCATTCGAACTTGAAAACCCGAAAAACGTCTTTCTGATGGAATCAAGAATTGATGATGAAGACGAAGTCCACCCAAGCGCACTAAAACTACTAGAAAAAACTGAAGAAGAACTAAGAGACAAAAAAAAGATTAGTCAAAAAGAATTAATAAAAAAGTTTTTTGATTGGTCAAACAAAATAAAAAATAAGAATATCATAGCACAAAACCCCACCTTCGATGTAGGATTCTTAGAAAAAAAGTCAACAAAGTACGGACTTCACGATCCAAGAGTTGTGGGAGGACAAGGATCATTCCCGCTCCCATATAGAAGTTTTGATTTACACGCAGTAGCCCAAACAGTTTATATGAAAATTCATGGATCGTTATTAATGAAAGATGACAAAAGTGATATGGGCCTGTCAAACGTTCTAAAAATGTGCGGTATAGAAGACTTAAGGAAAAAACTCCATAACGGAGTAGTAGTTAAGGAAGGGTCAGCTCACAACGCATTAGAAGATGCAAAACTAACAGGAGAAGCATTCTACAGATTAATGTACGGGAAAAACTTACTACCAGAATTCAAAAAGTTCCCAATACCAGACTACCTAAAACAAAAGATTCTCAAAAACAAAAAATGATGAAAATAGCATTCTTCGAAGTAAAAGATCATGAAGAAAAAATCTTTAAAGAAAAACTAAAAGGACACAAATTATCATTTTACAAAGAAGCACTAAACGAAAAAAACGCTAGCAAAGCTAAGGATTCAGACATAATCTCAATTTTCGTTTATTCTAAAGCAAACAAGCAAGCGTTAGAGAAGATTAGTAATCTTAAACTAATAACAACAAGATCAACAGGCTTTGACCACATAGACCTAGAATACTGTAAAAACAAAGGAATAATCGCATGCAACGTCCCAGTATACGCAGAACACTCAGTAGCAGAACACGCGATGGCATTACTACTAGCAATATCAAGAAACATAACAAAATCGTACGTTAGAATACACAAAAATAATTTCTCAATAGAAGGATTAGAAGGATTTGATATTAGCGGTAAAACCATAGGCATACTAGGAACAGGACACATAGGAATACACATGATGAGGATGGCTAAAGGTTTTGAGATGAAAATAATAGCTTACAGTAAAGGAATTAATAAAGAATTAGAAAGAAAAGAAGGATTCCAGTACGTAAAATTTAATGAATTATTAAAAAAATCAGATATAATCAGCATACACTTACCGTTAAACACAGAAACGAAACACTTGATAAATAAAGAAACAATAAAAAAGATGAAAAAAGGAGTAATAATAATCAATACAGCCAGAGGAGAAATAATTGATACTAAAGCATTAATCGATGGAATAAAAAAAGGCATTATTGGAGGAGCAGGACTTGATGTAATAGAGGGAGAAAACATAATAAAAAAAGGAAACCACCAAAAACTTGACCCAAAATTATTCAGATTATTAGCTGACGACCACAAAATACTAAACAACGAAAAAGTAATATTCACACCACACATAGCGTTCTACAGTAAAGAATCATCACAAAACCTGTTAAATTCCTCGATTGAGAATATTCAATCATTCATAAATAATAAAACAAAAAACTCCATAATAAAATGAAAAAATTTAGTAAAATTTTATACATTAAACTTAGAAAATCGAAAATTTAGTATGAAAAAGTTTGATGTTATAACAATCGGCAGCGCATCAATCGATTTATTCCTAAAAATAGGAAAAAACAAAGCAGCAAAAGAAGAACACCACAGTTTACTATACCACCTAGGAGAAAAATTACCAGTTGAGGACATAATAGAAACAACAGGAGGAGGAGCAACTAACACAGCAGTAGCGTTCTCTAGATTAGGCCTAGCAACTGGAACAATAATAAGTGTCGGAAGTGACGAAAACGGGAAAAAAATACTTAAAGAATTAAGAAAAGAGGGAATAAGCTTTTTAGGAACAAGAAAAAAAGGGAAAACTGGAACATCAATAATTTTGCCAGGAAATAACGACAGAACAATACTAGTATACTCAGGAGTAAACAACGAACTCGAAACAAAAGAAGTAGAAAAAAACTTGCTTGGAGTAAGCACTGACTGGTTATACGTATCAACACTTAGAGGAAAGGGCCTGAAAACTATTGATCAACTAACAAAAATTTTCCGCGATAAAGGAACAAGAATAGCCATGAATATTAGCATGTACCTAGCAAAAAAAGGACTGGTCGAACTTAAAGAATTATTATCAAGAATTGATGTGCTGATAATGAATAAAGAAGAATTATTAGAATTATCTAAAACAAAAAACTTCCAAGCAGCGATGGAAAAAACAGCAAAAGTAGTTAAGGGAATTATAATTATGACTGATGGACCTAAAGAAATAAAACTCTACAACTCAATAACAGGAGAAAAGATTACGAAAAAAGTTGAGAAAGTAAAAGTTGTTGATTCAACAGGTGCTGGTGACGCTTTCTCAAGTGGATTTACTTACGCAATAATAAAAGGAGAAACATCAAGCAGAGCACTAATTTACGGAATTAAAGAAGCTAAAGAAAAACTTAAGGGGATAGGGGCAAAAAGCGGACTAATCAGGAGAAGAAAGTAAAATGCCAAAAGATAGAGGGATAGAACACGCAAATAGACAATTTGATATGAGCAGATTAATTGACGAAAAGCTAAGACGCAAGAAGAAAATAAGAATTCTTGATGCAGGTTGCGGATATGGAGTTGCCATGATTGAAATAGCAAAAAAGTATGGCGATAGAGTCGAAGTTCATGGTTTCCTAGACAACAGCAATTGTGGAAACCAAAACATAATGAAAGAGCAAGCAGTAATAAAGGGGGTATACACAAGAGACGAGATAAAGAAAGCTAGAAAATTCCCAACCTACCACTTCTTTGATGGAAGCAACAAATGGCCATTGCCTTCAAATTATTTTGATATTATCTACAGTATGGCTGCTATTTACTTAGTTGATGATAAAGTTAATTTCCTTCAAGAAGCAAATAGAGTTTTAGCAAAAAACGGAGTAGCAAGAATAAGCTCACCCGTACCAAAAGTGCAATGGGAAGGAAAAAGATTGAGAAGCCATAAACAAAAAGGCTATCCGAAATGGTACTACAACTATTACGAGGTCTGGAATAACGGTAAAGAAGTAGAATTTCACGAATACATTAAGAAATTCAGAGGAGTCAAGGTTGAATTGTACAAGAATAAAGTAAAGGGGAGAAATTATATAGAAATAAAGAAACAACCAAAACTTGACCTAAAATTAAGACTTGTTGCATCAATAGATTATAACTTTCTGTGGAAAGAATGGCAAGGAGTAAAATCAATATACACTACACAGTTATCCTTTAAACCAAATTATAAAAAAGATGATAAATATTACTTAAAATAACTCTCTAATTCTTTAATAGTTTTTTTAGGATTATCTGAAGCGTTAACTAAAGAACCAGAATTAATAATATTAACACCCGCATTAGCAAGTTTTTTAGCAGTAAAAAGATTTATGCCACCATCAATTTGTATAACCACATCACGATCAAAATTTCTTAAAGTCTTAATACGATCATAAGTTGAAGAAATAAGAGATTGGCGTTCAAGACCAGGATTAACACCCATTAATAAGAATCCATCAACAAAAGGAACAAAAAGACCAACGTTAAGAACACTTGTACTTGGGCTAACAGCAAGAAAGACTTTCATACCAGAAAACTTAATTTTTTCAATAAGTGACAAAATTTCACCCTTATCTTTTATTGATTCATAATGAAAAATTATTTTTTTAAAACCCTTATCTTTCAACTTATTAATCCACGTTTGAGGTTTCTCAACCATTAAGTGAGCCTCAAAAACATTACTAAGTTTTGTTAGGTTAGGAATAACAGCTAACGACACAGATTTTCCTTTAACGAACTTACCATCCATAAAATCAATCTGTAAGTGTTTTGAGACCTTAACCAACTTTTTGAACTTTTTAAAAAATTCTTCTTTAGAAGTGGAAAAAATTGTTGGTATTACGTGAACCATCGTTTTATTATTCATCAAGTTCCCTTATCCTTCTAACATGCCTGGACTTACCACTAAAAGGAGTTGATAACCAAATATTCATCAAATGAACATTTTCTTTATCAGAAAACTTTCTAGCTCTTAAGCACAAAACGTTAGAATCCTCATCTGAACGGGACATCTTAGCAGTATAAGCATCATAAGCATCAACTGCTCTAATACTCTTAAGCCTATTAGCAGCAATGCTCATACCAATACCAGAACCACAAATAAGTATTCCCTTACTACCGCTATTCTGCCTTACAGCCCTAGAAACCCTAAAGGCGTGCTCAGGATAATCATCATTTTCATTTAATTCTGGGGATAAATCATTAACTAAGTAGCCCTTCTTTATGAGTAAAGGACGAATTTTCTCTTTTAGCTTAAAACCTGCATGGTCAGCCCCAAGGAATACTTTAATTATTTTATTTTTCATAGTTTTTTATATTACTCCTATAATGTATATAATGAATCACTACCTTTAAATATTTGTATTTTAAAGGTAAAGCAATCCTCACCTCAAAAATTACATAATCAACTAGAAACAAGGGATTATAAGCGTTTTGGGTAACTATTCAGTTACGAGAAAGCAATAATCTCTATCATTAACCCTTTATTTTCTTAAGTTTCATATTAGTTAATTCTTCATAAAGAACAGAACCAATTATCCCAACCATTAAACCATAAAGATATTCCTCAAGTGGAACACCCAGTAAGTAAATACCCCAGTTGCCATTAGGATTCCAGTTGTTGGCTACAAAACTAAAAAGTGCATTAAACATAACTGTAGCAGAAATATACAAAAGACTGAATATTACAGAGGTCCAAACTATTTCTCTGAAAAGATCTGGCCTCATAAGAATAAGGTAGACGGAAATAAGCATTAATGCAAAGAGTGAAGTATGAATAAACGGTACGTCTAGTAATACTTTAAACAAAACTGTAACAACCCCTATGAATATCCCTAAACAAAAAATAATGTGCGGACTAATCCTAGTGGTCTTAGTGCCTCTTGCTCTTTTTAGTTTGTACCCTTTAATCTCCTTATAAAGGACTGCAGCTATGCCAAAAATAAAGAATACGTGTAGCAAACTTTCAATGTCAAATAGACCGAAAAATTGATGAATAACTCGAGGTTGCCAATAATCAGGCACATAAAGCGCTTGGGTTAAACCACTCGGGATGAATATAAACCCAATAATTAACATTTCTTTTCTCAAATCTTTTCTTCTAATAAATAAGATGAGCCAAATTATTCCCAGAATAACTGATGACAATAAGTAAGGATAAGCTACCATTTTTCTTTAGAACAAACTTGCTAGCCCTTTAAGGAATTTTTCTTCGCTTCCAGGAGTAGCCGGTTTAGCAACAGCAGAAGCCACGAGCACACCCTTACATCCAAGAATTATTGATTTAGCAACGTCATCAGCAGAGGAAATACCAGCACCACAAAGAGGAATAACATCAGTTTTTTCTAAAAGTTTAGCAAAAGAAGCAACAACAGTAGAATCCTCCTTAGTAACGCTCCTGCCAGAACCGATAAGTTTAGGATCCTCAAAAGCAATAGCGAAAGGCTTAAGCTTAAGAATTTTTTGCACGTCCTTAAGAGTAGAAGTGCAAATAATAGTTTTCAGACCAACAGAGTTACAACGATCAACAGTCCTCTTAATTAAAGAAAAACTAAGTTTGTGCTCAGAATGATTAAGAATAGTGCCCTGAGCACCAACACCTGCTAAGCTTTCAGGGATAATAAAACCAGTAGACCTACCAGGTTCTTGAAGATCCACATGTTGAGAGAAAACCGTAAGGTTAACTTCCTTAGCAATCTCCTTAACATCCAAGAAAGGCACCGCAATAATAGCACTGTTATAATAAATCTCAATATTCCTAGCTAAGTCCAAAGCAGCCTTACCAGAAACATAATTCTTGAAATTAACAACAACTAAAGGCTTAGTCATTTTCCGAAAACGATACCTCGAATTTTTTTACTAAGACTAACAGGATCATTACTCTTCCAAATGTTTCTACCAACAGCCACACCAAAAGCACCGCTAGCAACAACTTTTTTAGTATTACTAATAAACTCTTTTTCTGTAGTTTTTTCACCGCCAGCAAAAACAACTTTAGCCCTACCAGCAGCCTGGACAGCCCAGGACAAGTCACTAATAACCCCGTCTCCTTTAATCTTTATTAAGTCAGCATCAATTTCGAGTCCAATACGAGCAGCATAAGCCATTAGCTCTCTAGGAGACTTATCATTAACTACTTTACCCCTAGGATAAACCCAAGCAATAACAGGAACTTTCTCCTTATGAGCTTCACGTAAAATATCTTCAAATTCTTTAAGCATAATAGACTCATGTTTACTGCCAACATAGACAGTGTAACCAACAGCTTTAGCACCAAGACTTATTGCTTCACTAACAGAACAAATAGCACGAGATAAAGGCTCACCACCAGTTAGATTAGTCTTGCCATTAAGTTTGAGAATAAGAGGAACTTTACTAGCCTTAATCTCTTTATGATACTTATCAGCAATACCCTTATGAACAATCAAACCATTATAACCACCTCTTTTAGCAATATTAATAATTTCTAAAGGATCAACGTTAGTCTCATCAAACTCTTGCGGTCCGTGCTCAAAACCCTGATCATAAGCTAGATAAAAAGCCTTACCACCCTTAGAAACACTTTTAATATTAATCATTGTTAAATCCATTTATGAAATCATAATCAACTCTTTTAATAAATAAACAGTAGATTAAGGGATATAAAAATTTATAGATTGAGCAAATAAGAACAGTAAAGACAAATATATAAAGCTATTATGGATTAGTAGACAATAAAAGGTGATATGAAAAAATGTTTGAAATGCTTCTAAACCCAAAAAGGGCTGAAAGACACCCAATGGAAATGTTCCTAGTAGGAATAGTATACGCTTCTCTTTCAGTATTATTAGTAAGGTGGATATTCTCACAAGACGCAGTACTATCAAACTATTCAGGAATACTAATAGTAACATTCACAGTAATGTTCTCATTACCATTCATGTATTACGCGATAAAGAATGAAGAACAAAAAGATTTAGAACAATCAGGATTCGTAAAATTATTATTACAACACGGAAGAGCACTATCAATGTTCATATGGTTATTCCTAGGATTCATAGTAGCTTACGCATTCTGGCAAATATTATTCGCAGGAAGCGGACTACTAGACGCACAAGTAAGTGTTTATTGTCAAATCAACAGGCCTTCACCTTCAGCATTCCAAAACTGCTTAGAACAATACGGAGTAGCAGGACTGAAAAAAACTACTGGTTTCATAACAGCTAAAGAAAAAGTATTCATGATATTCGCAAACAACATTTACGTACTAATATTCACGCTACTATTCTCACTAATATTCGGAGCAGGAGCAATATTCATATTATCATGGAATGCTAGCGTAATAGCAGCAGCCATAGGAATATTCACAAAGTCAGAACTAAAAAGTTTACCCCTAGGACTGGCACGGTACTTAATACACGGAATACCAGAAATAGCAGCATACTTTATAGGAGCAATGGCTGGAGGAATAATAAGCGTAGCAGTCATAAGACGCGACATGGCAAAAGGAAAATTTTGGGACATACTACAAGACTCACTAAACCTAGTAATACTAGCAGTAGTAGTATTATTCATAGCAGCAATAATAGAAGTATTCATAACACCAATGCTATTCTAAAAATAGCCAACAGAACACTGAGTAAAAACATCTGGAGCTACCCTAACAGAATGAATTTTTGTAGACCTAACAAGGGAGGAGCCAAAAGAATGATTAATCTCATAAACCTCTAACTCCATTTTCTTATAAGGAAGGTAAGCACCAATAAGCCTAGGAGGCTGATCAAAATTAGACTGAAGAAAATTATAAGCTCCAGAAAGCTGAGGATTAATAACTCTTCTAATTCTTCCATCCTGAGCACCATGAGAAGCTTTAGCTTCAAAAACAAACATTTCTTCTGGAGAGAAAAAAACTAGGTCTAAACAACCTAGGTCTTGAGTACCACTGCTTCTACAAAGAACTTCTTTAAAAACCAAAAAATCCCTCGGCGTACGAGAAAAAAGCCCTAATATTCGAGGGTTTAGACGTTCGATGATGTTAACAACCCTTTTATGAGCTCTTCTTCCACCCATACCCCTACCACAATTATCTTGATGAGTTTGCAAATATTCAAGAAGTTGCATTAAAAAAGGCCATAAACAAAATTTATAATTATATCTATAACACAAAAAGGATATTCTAAGACCCTAATAGAACCTTTAATCATAACATTTATAATAGGCATTATGATTCTTCTTTTAAATGTCTGACGATAATAACAACTACTTATTAGAAGAAAGAAAAAAGAGAATAAAAGATTTTCTAAAAAACAAAACATTAACAGTTTATTTAGCACTACTAGCAATAGTAATATGGATTGCTAGCTGGATAAGAACAAGAAACCTTTACGGACTAAAAGACGTAACGACGGGAGGATGGACATTAGGGCCGGACTTAGACCCTTTCCTTTTCTTAAGATGGGCAAAATACATAGTAGAGCATGGAAGCATAATGGCACACGACATTATGAGATACGCACCAGTAGGATACGACACTAGCGGAGAACTAAACTTAATAACATACTCAATAGTCTGGTTCCACAAAATAATAAGCATATTCGGCACATACAGTGTAGAATACGCAGCAGTGATAGTACCAGTAGTAATATTTGCATTAGTAATAATAGCGTGTTTCTTTTTTGTTAGAGAAATATTTAGAGGAAGATTCGAAAATAAACACTTACCAAACATAATAGCACTGTTATCATCATTCTTTATATCAGTAATACCATCATTACTACCAAGAACAATAGCAGGAATACCAGAAAAAGAGGGCTTGGGATTCTTATTCATGTTCATAGCGTTATACTTCTACATAAAAGCATGGAATAGTGAAAAAAATAAGTCATCAATAATAAACTCCGTATTAGCGGGAATAGGAACAGCACTAATGGCTCACTCATGGGGAGGAGTACAATACTTATACATAACAATAGCGCTAGCAACGTTATTTTCTTACCTAATGGGAGTGATGAAGAACAAACACTACTATGTGTATTGTACATGGGTTATAACAAGTTTAGCATTATTATTACCTTTCACAGGCCGTTTCACAGTATCACAATTCTTAACATCAACATCAACAGGGATGATGCTAGGAATATTTGGATTCTTAGTAGTTGACTACATAATAAAAGAAACAAGAATAGAAAAAAAGTATTTAGAAAAATATGAACACAAAATACCAAGACAAATATTGTCTATGATCATAGCAATAATAATAAGTGTAATACTAGTAAGCATAAGCGTAGGACCATCAATACTAACGACTTTCATAACAGAAAGCGTTAAGAGCTTAATATACCCCTACTCTGACAGGTTATCATTTACAGTAGCAGAGAATAGACAACCATTTTTCACCAGCGAATGGAGAGGAGAATTCGGACCAAACATAAGCGGAATACCAATATTTTTTTGGTTATTCTTTATAGGATCAATATACTTATTCTACCAAATGACTTCACCAATAGAAAGAAAGAAAAGGATAACACTAGTAGGAGCATACACCTTATTCTTATTCGCACTAATATTCAGCAAGTACAGCGGAAGTAGCGTTCTAAACGGAACAAGCGGAATAAGCAGATTCATATACTTTGGAGGGATAATAATATTATTAGGAGTATTCGCACACTTAGTATGGGGATACTTCAAAAGAAAGGATTTAGAAACATTAACAAAAATATCATTTTCAGAAATATTGTTATTCACACTATTCTTCATAACAATACTTGGATCAAGAAGCGCAATAAGACTAATGATGGTTTTAGGAATACCAGCAGCCATAATAGTGTCATATTTTATAATAACAATAACAAGTAAAGCAATAGAAAAAAAGAATGATAAATCAAGATTAACATGGTTCATTATAGCAGGAATAATACTAATAGCAGCAATATACACTAGCCAAAACTATTACATGACAAGCTATTACCAAGCAAGCAGTTTCGTGCCAAACACTTACACACAACAATGGCAAAAAGCAATGTCATGGGTAAGAGATAACACACCAGAAGGAGCAATATTCGCACACTGGTGGGATTACGGATACTGGGTCCAGAGCATAGGCCTAAGAGCGACAATAGTAGACGGGGGAAACGCACACGTATACTGGAATTATTTAGTAGGGAGACACTTCCTAACAAGTCCATCAAAAACAGACGCACTAGAATTCTTATACACACACGAAGTAACACATGTACTTATTGACTCAACAGATATAGGAAAATACTCAGCGTTCTCAAACATAGGAAGCGACGAGAACTATGACAGAGCATCATTCATACCACTAATAGGACTAGACCAAAGATCAACACAAGAAACAGCAAACAGCACAACATACCTGTACCAAGCAGGATTCGCAATAGAAGGAGACATAATATACAACCAAACAGACGGACAAAAAATCTTCCTACCAGCAGGAAGAGCAGGAATAGCAGGAGTATTATTCACAATGACAAATGAAAGCTTAGCAGCACCAGAAGCAGTATTCGTAGATCAGGGAATACAGTACAGAGTACCATTAAGATACGTATACTACAAACAAAGACTTTATGACTTCGGCAGAGGACTAGAAGCAGGAATACAAATAATACCAACAGTAACACAAACAGCAACAGGGATAGAAATAATGCCAATAGGCAGTGCGTTATACTTAAGCCCAAGAACAATAAACTCAAACTTAGTAAGACTATACTTATTCGGAGAAGAAGGAGAAGGATTCAACATAGCCCACTCAGAAGACGACCAAATAGTAACAAGCCTAAAACAACAAGGAGCAGACGTAAACGACTTCGTAAACTTTAACGGCTTACGAGGACCAATAAAAATATGGGAAGTAGACTACTCAGTTTACCCAGGAATAAAAGAAAAACCAGAATACTTAGAACTAGAATATCCGGACAAAAACGTACAATACGTTAAGCAATAAAAAAAAAGATGGAACTAATACTAATAATACCATTACTAATAAGCTTAGCAACAACTCTACTATTCCTGCCAAAATGGATTGGCAAAGCATCAAAGATAGGACTAATTTGGGAGAATATGAACAAGTACACAAGAAAACCACTAATAGCAGGAAGCGGAGGAATAACATTCATATCAGGATTCATAATAGGACTATTAGTATACATAGCAATAAACACATTCTACTTCAAAAGCAGCCAGAACGTAATAGGAATATTCGGATTAACAACAGCAATACTAATATTAGCAATGATAGGATTCGCAGACGACTTAATGGGTTGGAGAAGCGGAGGACTAAGTAAAAAATTAAGAATGGTGCTATGCTTATTCGCAGCAATACCACTAATAGTAATAAATTCAGGAGTATCACAATTATCAATACCAATAATAGGAACAGTAAGCTTCGGAATACTATACGCAATAATAGCAATACCCATAGGGATAGTAGCAACATCAACAACATTTAACATGCTAGCAGGATACAACGGCCTGGAAGCAGGACAGGGAATAATAATACTAACAGCATTAGGAATATCAACATACGCAACAGGAAACCCTTGGCTCGCATTCGTATGCGCATTAGCAGTAGCAGCACTAATACCATTCTGGTTTTATAATAAGTACCCAGCAAAAGTATTAGGAGGAGACGTACTAACATACCCAATAGGAGGACTAATAGGAATAATAGCAATACTAGGAAACATAGAAAAAATAGCAGTAATATTCTTCATACCATACATAATAGAAGTAATACTAAAAGTAAGAGGAGGACTCCAGAAACAATCATTCGGAAAACCAGACAAGAATGATAACCTAAGCCTGCCATACACAAAAATCTACGGTTTAGAACACTTCGCAATACTAATACTAAACAGGACAAAGAAAGAAGTAAGAGAAAAGGATGTAGTCTGGCTAATACACGCAATACAACTAATATTCGTGATAATAGGCCTTGGAGTATTAGCATACTAACAATGATAAAAAAGTCATTTTTAAGAATTAAGAATGACAAATTAGTAAGAGGAAGCTTCACACTACTAATAGCAATAGGAATATTCAACCTGTTCGGATTCTTATTCCACACAATAATGGCAAGAATGCTCTCAACAGCAGATTACGGAGTGTTCGCAAGCCTAATGGCAATAATATTCATTTTAGGAATACCATCAGAAGCAATACAAACATGGATGTCAAGAATAGTATCAAGAAACAAAAATAATGAAATAGTAAGAGGAATACTAGAATACGCAATAAAAAAATACTTTAAAATATCAATAATAATAGTTGGAATTGGAGCATTATCAACAATAATTCTTTCAGAGGTACTACAAATACCGTCAGCACTAATAATAATATCAATAGCGATACTATTCGCACTATTCTTAATACCGCTAACAAGAGGAATAATGCAAGGAGAAAAAGACTTCAAAAATTTAGGCTTAAGCATGATAATAGAAGCAACACTAAAACTACTAATAGCGCTAACACTAGTAAAATACCTCAACTTAGGAGTTTACGGAGCAATGTTAGGAGTAATAATAACAATGATACTAACACTATACTTCTCATTCAAACAAATAAGATCAGTAGGAATAAGAAAAATAGCATTAAGCGAAGTAGTAAAATCTAAAGCAGAAACCTACAACAAACACAATTCTAACACTAATGAAAACACCCCAATATGGATAATTATGTCAACAATACTAATATTTTTCAGCATGGACATACTAGTAGCAAAATCAATATTCACAGCAGAAATAGCAGGACAATACGCAGTAATATCAATAATAGGAAAAATAATCTTTTTCGCTAGCAACTCAGTAAGCAAAGCAATGTTCCCAATGTCAAGCGAAGACCACAACAAAGAGAAAAGAAATCTCAAAATAATAAAAAAATCATTATTAATGACAATGATAATAATAATCTTAGGGTTAGGAGCAGTAGCATTATTCCCACAAACAATAGTATCATTATTATTCGGAAACAATTATGTAGAATCAGCAGGAATACTACTAGCAACAGCGATATCATTCAGCTTACTATCATTAACAAACCTTTTCTTACTACACGCAATATCAACAAACCTAACAAGCAGATACTCATACATACTAATAATATTCCCAATACTACAAATAATAATACTACCATTAGCAACAACGCTAAAAGATTTCTCTATAGCATTATTATTACTTAACACACTGCTACTAGCAGCAGCAGCAATCATCTGGATAGCCAGAGTTTTGAATAAGTATAAAAGCGATAAATGAGACAAAGAACAATGAAAACGAATACATTTTCAAGCATTAAACTTGAATCAAGTTTAACAATATGAAAAAAATAGCAATAATAATACCAGCTTATAACGAAGAAAGAAGAATAGGACCAACACTACAATCATACTCACAATACTTCGATGAAATAAAAAAGAAAAAGTTATTAGACTACAAAATAATAGTAGTGATAAACAACACAAACGACAAAACACCAGAAATAGTAGAAAAATACCACAAAAATAACAAGAATATAGAATACTTCGAAATAAAAAGAGGTGGTAAGGGAGGAGCAATAATTGAAGGATTCAAAAAAGCATTAAGATCAGACTTTGATTACTTAGCATTCATTGACGCAGACATGGCAACAAGCCCAGAATCATTCTATGAACTAGTAAAAAACATGGAAGAAAACCACGCAGTAATAGCAAGCAGGTACATGCCAGGATCAGTAGTAAAACCAAAACAAAGCATGCAAAGAATACTAGCATCAAGAATATTTAACACATGGATAAAAGCAACACTATTCCTAAACTACAATGACACGCAATGCGGAGCAAAAATATTCCAAAGAGAAGCAATAGAAAGAGTACTACCACACCTGTCAGTACTAGAATACGCATTTGACGTAGACTTATTATACACACTAAAAAAGTTAGGGTATAGCGCAAAAGAAGTACCAACAGTATGGAGCGATAAGAATTACTCAAAAGTAAACTTTGTGAATTCAGGACCAAAAATGGCATTAACAGTACTAAAACTAAGAATGCTAAACTCACCACTAAAAATATTTTTTAGAAGCGAGAAAAAATGAAAAGACTCACAATAATAATACCAGCACCACTAGATAAAAATTTACCAATAGAAGTAACAAAAACTATTGACAAAAAAAAGGTAGAAATAATAATAGAAAGGGGAAATAACCCATCAATTAACAGAAACAGAGGAATAAAAAAAGCTAAAACAGAACTAGTAGCGTTCACTAATATCCACTCAAAACTAGCAAAAAATTGGTATGAAGAAGTAATAAAGTTTTTTGATAAAAACAAAGAGGTATCAGCAGTTGGAGGACCACAATTCACAGAAAACGATGGAAAAGCATTTCAAAGAGCAAGCGGACACGCACTAAAATCACCATTCGGTTCAGCAGTCGTAAGCAAAAGGTACAAAGAAAACAAAGAAAATTTGGATTCAGACGAAACAGAAATAACAAGCGCAAACCTAATATGCCGTAAAAGCGTATTTGAAAAAGTTATTTTTAACGAAAAATTATACCCTGGAGAAGACCCGAAATTTGTTGAAGACATAAAAAATGTAGGGTTCAAAGTAGCTTATTCACCAAGAATAGTAGCTTATAATCAAAGAAGGCCGGGAATAATGGCCTTAGCAAAACAAATATACAATTATGGGGTTGTAAGACCAAAAAAAGAAAGCGTTAAGAAAACGCTAGCAAAACCTTACTTTTTTGTGCCAACAATATTCATAATATACTTATTATCAATAATACCCCTAACAACAATATCAAAATACTTCCTAATACCACTATGGGCTTACATAATACTCAACATCATAGTAATGACTAAGACCTACATAAAAACTAACGACCTAGAAGCAGCAATAATGCTGCCAGTAGTATTCTTAACAATCCACGTTTCTTACGGTTTTGGGATATTCCAAGGCTTAGTAAACAAAATTTTCAGCCCTGGAGAAAGAGTTTATAAATAGTAATGATGAATCACCACTGATGAAGAAGTTAAACATAGGTTGCGGACCAGACTACAAGAAAGGATTCGTAAACTTAGACTACAATAGTGAATACAAAACAGACATTAATCATAACTTAGACAAATTCCCATACCCATTCAAAAAAGCAGAGTTTGACTACGTTTACTGCTCACACGTACTAGAACACGTCAGCGATTTATTCAAAACGCTTAAAGAACTAGAAAGAATAACAAAAGTTGGAGGAAAAATACACATAGTTGTGCCCCACTTCTCAAACGGAATAGGATACAATGATTTGACACATAGAAGATTCTTCGGATGGGCAACTTTTGACCAATTAATGACAAATTATTATAATCAAGAATTCAAATTTGAAATTATTAAAAGAAGATTCAACTTCTTAAGCAGAAGATACAAATCAGTTAACACCCTAACAAGCTGGATTTTTAACATTTTACCAAAACAGTTTTATGAAAGATTCTTATGCTGGATAATGCCAGTTGGAGAAATAGAAGTATTATTACAAAGAAAAATTTAAGAATTATTAGGAACAAAATTTTCTGGGTATTTGTAAACTATCAATGTTGGTTGAGCAGTATTATCCACCCAAACAGCTGAAAGATTATTCCTGGCAGCATAAGTATAAGCCCACTGAGGAGTAAATCCTGGTTCATACTGAGAAATTATAAAGTATGAAGGCTTAAGAAATAAAACTTCTTCGTTAAATGCATTTTCCCATTTATTCTGACACTGAGACGTTCCTACTTGAGAACTGTCAACACACTCATCTGGAAATTTTGTAGGTTTCATATCGTGAGTGACTCTTTGCGAATAATAATAATTCTGGACTATTGATGAAGTGACAACTGAGTCGCTAGCGGCAGAATTCTGTTTTAACCAAAGCCCTGCGTCACGAACAGCAGCATAAGAAGTTTCCCTAGCTCGGATTATTTCTCCAGCGTGCCCAATGTTTTGGTAAACACCAAACAATAATATCATAAAACAGGCAATTATCGCAAAATTCTTAATGTAAGGCCTAAGAAATGACTCTAAAGAAACAAAACCTTTACCAGCAATTATGAATAAAGCCATAGAAGCAACAAGTAACCAACGATCATCAAAAGAACGAATAATAAACACGTAAAAGAATAATTGCGCTATAAGTATCATAAAGAATAGTAAGTCACTATTAAGAGACTTATCCTTTTGCTTCCAAACTAAGTCCAAACCAAGAAATAGAGGAATAAGAGAGACCAAACCAATTAACCCTAAAATTGCCCATGACAAGTGCATAAAAGAAAACACCGAGGTTATAGCACCGAAAGCTGCTGGATTAGTAACGGTTGTTGAAGAGCCACCAAAATAAATTTTTAGAGCTGAAAAACCAGTGGAAGCCAAGTAGATAAAGTAGGGTAATAACAAAAGTAACAACAAACCTACTGATTTCAAAATAACTTTATCTTTAAAGAGAGAAAACTTCCTAGTTATTAACAAGTAGGCAGCTATGGTTAACAATACTACTGCTTGAGGAAAACGGGTGTAGAAAGCTAAAACACCAAAAAGTATTGATAAGTATAATCCTTTAGCTAAACCTTTCTTTTCATAATAAACAACAAAGTAGTATATTGATAATAATGCTAAAAACGTTGATGGTACATCGGTCATAACTCTGAATGAGTAAAAACTCCAAACCCAATAAAAAGAAAGCATTAATGATGAAGCAATGCCCGCCCATTTTCCATAAACTTCTTTACCAATAAGATAAATTACTAATACTGAAGCAATACTTGGTACAAGCTCGGCAAAGAACCTTAAAAACGATTCTCCAAGCCCTAGTTTGAAGAATAATGCACCAATGAGGGATAATAAGAAAGGCCTCATCCCAAGAAGATACGACATACTATCAGTCAAAGGCACTTTGAAAGACCAAAACTTTGCTAATGATAAATAATCTCCTTCATCCCACCAGATTGGCTGATTTCCTAAACTAAAAAAGAAGTATAATTTGAATACTGCAGCAATTAACAAAATGACTATTATTAGTAAATGATCATTATTTTTAAGAAAAGCCTTAAGCTTCTCCTTACGTAAAGTAGTGACATCCTTTGAGGGATCAGACATGATTTGATGATAGAATAAAGCCTTTTTATTCTTTGTTATCTAATACCTAAAGCCTTAATGACAGAATCAGCAGAAATAGACTTAGTCAAAGGCTCATCATACAAATCAGATTTTTCAGGGAAGAAATCATAAAGCCTTGGAGAAACAAGTTTTACTAAAAATCCATAACTTTCAACCTCGTCAGGACTAGTGCAGAAGAATAGGCCAGCAGTTTTTTTCTTTAACGAAACAGCAACATGTAAAGCAAAACTATCAGAACAAACAATCATCAAACAAGAATTAACTAGTGAGGCAAACTCCAAATCAGAATTCTTAGAGTTATTAGAAAGAACATTAATCCCGTCCTTTTTCAAATCGCTTGATAAATTCTTAATCTGTTCTGATTCGCCAGGACCGCCAAATAATAAAACTTCATAACCCTTACGTTTAACTTTTTTAATAAAGTCTTTAATGTTATCCTCATGCCACATTTTAGAAGGCCATCTTTTAGAAGCACCAACATGTAGACCAATAATCTTTTTCCCCACAAGCCCATGACTCTTAAGGAATAATTCAGCATATGACAAAGATTCTTCGTTAAGTGTTATACCGCAAAACTGTTTATTGTAAGAAAGATCAGCAGCTGAAAACATCATTTCTTGATAAGTCTTCTTATTAGATTTTTTTAGTTCATCATCAAAAGTAGTATTGAGATAGTATTGCGCACCCATATTAAAACACTCAACAAATCCGCCGTTACTCCAAAAGCCATACTTTTTCTTTGCTGTTAATTCTCCAGCAAGTTTTGTTGCTTCCTCATCAATATCAAGATTGAATAAAACATCAAAATTATCTTTTATAACAACAGGAATAGAATAAACTTTCTTTATTAAAGGACTATTATTTAGTATTTCCACAGATTCTTTCTTGGTAAACCAATAAACTTCTGAATTAGGATACTTTTCCTTAATACCAGGCAATAAATGCATCGTGCGAACTACGTCACCTTTAGCCCCAAGCTTAATTATAGCAACTTTCTGATTCATTAGTTTTAAAACCTGAACAGTTTATATAAAGGTTATGAAAGCATATGTAGCAGGAAAGCTAACAAGTGAGTCTGAGAGAGAATTCTTAGAGAAAATAGCGAGAGTATGCGAATCTGTTGGAATGAAAACTTTCTTGCCGCATAGAGATGCAGGCTTAGCTAAAAGCATTAAGGATGTAAAAAAGATATTCAAAAAAGACATACTTGGTGGGTTTAAAGACTGTAAGCTTGTAGTTGCTGACTTAAACGGCCTTCATGTAGGAGCTGGAACAGCCTGGGAGCTAGGTTACGCTTACGCTAATGGAATACCAGCAGTTGGTATCAAGACAGATGAAGGGGTTAATGACGCTTTAGAAAGTCTTAGCGCGATACTAATATCATCAATGGATATAGTAACATCTACTCAAGAACTAAAAGAATGGCTTGTTAAGTTTTTTAATAAGAAACATTAATCTAAAGGTTTAGTTGTGGGAGTTTCTGTTTCTCTCCAACCATCAGCATAAGACTTTTTCTGTTTCAACTCCTTAAAAGCTCTATAGTAAATGAACAATCTTGCGAAATATAGCTCAACAGTCCAAAAGAATTCTTTAATATTTTTAGGATAGAAAAACAAAAAATGCCAACCATGCTTTATCTCGTTAAAGAAAGACTTAGTTCTTGGGATATTAGGAGCTATTTTACTAAGATTTTCGTGACCTTTAATATTTCTAACCTTCTGAGTTAGCCAATCTTTCCAATCAGAGGGATTCTTAACATAAACCTGAGCTTGAGGAACATATCTTATTTTATAACCTTTATTCCAAAAAAGGTAAGGGATAATACTGTCCTCAGATGTTTCTAAAGGAAAATCAGAAATAACACCTTTTCTAATAGCAAACAAGTACCCAGAACACTCTAAAAATGATCCGCTATCAGAAAGCTTTCTTCTAGCAGAGTCAATACCATCAAATAAAAAATTAGCCCAGTAGCCATACTTAGTACTTCGGTCTTCAACACAAACAGGTTTACCAGTAACACAACCAACATTAGGATCATTAAAGGCATCTTTTATCGATTGAACAGCATTTTCTCCAACAAAAACATCACCATCAGTCAAAATAAAAATATCTTCCTTGCTTTTAGAGCCGAACTCATTAAATAAAAGGTTCAAAGCATAACTCTTACCTTCTCCAGGATCAGTAAAGAAAATAACTGACTTATGACCACCTTTCAAATTCTTCTTTATGAACTTTTCAGTTTCAGGGAAAGGATCACAGACAATAACCCTTAAACCCTTAACTTTTTGGGATAAAACTTTTTCAACAGCACGTAGAGTAGCTTTAGGTTCCTTAAAAGAAGTTATTATTACATCAATCATTTTGATAAAACATCAAAAGGGTAATCAGCAGGCCTCACAAGAACAATTTTTTCTCCTTTTTCATTAATTGCTTCAAAACGCACCTTCTTAGTACCTTGCTTGCCCATGTCAGAAACCTCCAAGTTATTAATCTTGCACTTCTGATCGGCAATCACTACAATATCCCCTTTAACTAAATCTTTTGCTTGTTTCTTCATAAAACAAAGAAATTTATCAAATTTATAAAGATTGCTTATTAAGATGATAAATGACTAACAAAGCAATAATCATCTGCTCAGGAGGGTTAGACAGCGTAACTACAGCAAACTACGCAAAAAAAATATTAGGTTATGAAGAGATAATAATAATGTTCTTTGATTACGGGCAGAGAACAGTCAAACAAGAGAGATATTTCTCAAAAAAATGCTCAAAAAACCTAAAAGCAAAATTTATAGAAGTTAGACTAGACGAACTGAAAAAATGGTCGACTTCGCTAATAAACAAAAGAAGTAAAGTAAAAAAATTAAGGATTATTGACTTAAAAAACAGTAAAGAAGAGAGTAACAAGTATTATGTTCCTTGTAGAAACACAATTTTTTTAACATACGCTTTAGCACTTGCAGAATCAAAAATCATTAAAGAAAAAGAAGTTTTTGATGTACTTGTAGGTTTTAAATCTGAAGGATCTGAAAGTTATCCAGACACAACAAAGAATTTTGTTAAAAAGATTAATGAGCTAAGAAAAGAAGCAACACTAGTTAAAGGAAAAATAAAGGCGCCTCTAATAGACAAGGATAAAGAAGACATAATAGTCCTAGCTAATAAGATGGGAGTAAGATTGGAAGACACTTATAGTTGTTATGCAGGAGCAAAAAACTACCAGCATTGTGGTGTTTGTTTATCATGTAGACTAAGACAAGAAGGATTTTACTGGGCTAACACTCCAGATCCAACTAGATACGCTCACAAGTTAAAAGATTCTAGAAAGATTTAGGAAAGTTTACCCCAATCACTTATCATAACTTTTTAGTAAGTTATTCAGCGTATTTATCACTTTTTTTGATTCAAAATCTTTAGCTCTAATTCTAGAATTTTTTTGGATTAGTTTTATTTCTTTAGAGCCAATTTTTAAAACTTGTTCTATTTTAGATGATAATTCTTCGTAGTCACCTATGCTAAACAAGAAACCGTTTATTCCATCAGTAATTACTTCTTTACCACCATCAGTCTTTGATGATATTACTACCTTACCAAGGCTCATAGCATCAATTAATGATATTGGAAGACCTTCCCTCTTACTAGGAAGAACAAAAATGTCGCAGTCTTGTAAAACAGCAATTTTTTCATTAATTCCCTCCACAGATTTATTAAAATAAATTTTTTGAGAAGATAAAAGCTTTATTTTTTCATACCCATTCTCAACAGGACCTGTAATATCCAAATTTAACTTATGGTAATCCTTTGAGACTTTAATAAAAGCCTTAACTAAAGTTTCTATATCTTTTACAGGAGCAACGCGACCAAAAAACAATACTTTTTTCCCTAAAAAAGCCCTTGTTTTTTGTTTGAAAAAATAGTCATTTATTGAGTTTGGTATAATAACTATTTTTTCTTTAGGCACACCAAGAGAAAGTAAGTATGGCACTTCCCAATTAGTTATGGCTATTATTTTTGAGAAACTTTTTATTTTTCTTTTATTAAGAGAATAATATATTTTTGTAGCAATATTAAGAGGGAAACTTCTTGGAACATTAAAAGGGGCGTGAGTAACTAGTAAGCATGGCTTATTAAGAATTTTACAAATTTTAAGAGCCTTAAAAGAATGAGGGTGAATTAAGTGAGTTATTACAACATCCGGATTAATATCTATCAGCCTTTTTTTGAAATCAAAATAAGTAACATTTTTTGATAACAACTTGTCAAAGACTCCTGTTTTGCTTGGAAAACGGTATATTTCTATTCCATCTTTTGATTCATATGAAGAAACTATTTCTTCAGTGCTTTTATTAACGTTTGATGATAGAACATACACTTTGTGTCCCTTCTTGACTAATTCTCTTGATTCTTGATAAACTCTGCTCCAAACTCCACAAATACCACTAGAAAATTCGCAAATTTGTATTATCTTCATGAGATATTTATGTGATAATCAACTTATAAAAGTAATTAAAGATGAATCCATAAAAGCTTTTTTTGGGCGGTTGGATGGTTAACACCGTTTAAATGTTATTCTTTAGGACGCAATAATCTTTATAATGGGTTATGTCACTATAAAACAAGGATAAAAATGAGGCATACAGATAAAAAACCAAAGACTGCACTAATAATTCCTCCTTCTCCTTTTTTAGCTGATGAGAGAGTTTTCCCGTTTTTAGGCATACTAAAAGTTGCTTCAGTTTTGGAAAGTAGGGGCTACCCGGTAGATGTTTTAGACCTTTCGGGAATAAGAAACTATTTGGATGTTATAGATGCATATATGGGAGAAAATAACGCTAATAATTTTGGTATTACTGCTACAACACCACAATTTCCAAGGGCAGTAGATATTGCTAGAAGAATTAAAATAAACAGTCCAGGAGTAAAAACTATTTTTGGGGGTGCTCATGCTACAATGGTAGGGTCAGCTTACGGCTTAGATGTAAGGAAGAATGTTGTTGGTAGAGGAACAACAGCATATAGACAAATGGTCGAACTTTTTGATAAAGTAGTCATAGGTGATGGCGAAGAGGCAATATTTGAAGCATTAAAAGAAGGATCGGAAAAAGTCATTGATGCAGGAAGCCTAAAAAGCCCTTTTTTCCTTCAGAGAGGAACATTAGATAAATACCCCGTGCCTTCAAGACACCTAATAGACTTTGATTCTTACCATTACAAGATTGATGGTAAAGATGCACAGTCTATGATAGCTCAATTAGGGTGTCCGTTCGAATGCGGGTTTTGTGGCGGAAGAAACACTAACTCCTTTAGAGTAACTAGGACAAGATCAATAGAAAGCATCATGGAAGAGGTAGACTTATTAGTTAATAAGTATGGAAAAAGAGGGATAATGTTCTATGATGATGAACTAAATCTTTCAAACGCTACACTGATGAACTTAATGGGGGAGCTCGTAAAATATCAAGAAAAGAATAGTTTAGAATTAAGACTTAGAGGGTTTGTAAAAGCTGAACTATTCACCCCAGAACAGGCTAATCTGATGTATAGAGCAGGCTTTAGAGTCATGCTCTCAGGAGTTGAATCAGGAGATGATGGAATGCTCTTCACTATGAACAAGAAGACTACAAGAGAAATAAATTCTGCTTGGGTCAGGTATTGTCATGAAGCAGGACTTAAAGCAAAAGCTTTAATGAGCATTGGCCACCCGGGAGAAACAGAAGAAACAATTAATAACAGCTTAGAATGGGTTTTAACAAATAGACCTGACGATGTTGACTTCACAATAATAACTCAATACCCAGGAAGCCCATACTTTGATTCATCTGTAAGAGACCCATCTAGAGAAGAAGTATGGGTTTATACAGAGCCAAGAACAAAAAAGGTTTTATTTTCTCAAGATGTAAACTTTGCTGAAAAAGCAGAATACTACAAAGGAGTGCCTGGAGACTATACTTCCTTTGTTTGGACGGAATCTCTATCAGCCCAAGATTTAGTAAGACATAGAGACAGAGCAGAAAAGACATCTAGAGAAGCATTAGGGTTAGAACAAATAGCTTATTCCCCAGGCACACAGTTTGAGCACTCCATGGGCCAAGGATTACCAAGCTCTATACTAAGATCATCATAAAAAATTTATTTGATTAAAATTTTTCTTTCATGCTTAAGTCAGAATTCAAAAAATTTCTTACTTTCCCAGCCTTAATCTCTTTATGATATCTCAAACAATAAAAAATAGCTTCAGAGACATTCTTTAGATGTAAGAAATTCTTCTTTGATGGGCGAATAATTGCTCTAGCAGCGTTACCTAATAGCAACCCAGTTATTGACCAGGCCATTTTCAAAGTACCTAAAGGCGTGTTAAAAAACCTGTAATAAAAAGAAAATCTGTCTTCTTGGCTAACAAATATCCTCTTTCTTTCAGGATATCTTTCAACTTCACTAAAACTATGATAGACTCTGCACTTAGGAGTGATTAATAGACTTCCTTTACCATGCTCTCTATAAACTTTGTATGAGCATTCAATGTCCTGTAGAACATTGTAACCTGGAATTTTTGGCCAAAGATAATCATCATATACGCAAACTCTGTAAAACATGTTTGTTCCAGGAAGCCACTCTGCATCCGCAATGTCCCTTTTGATTATTGGGCTTTCAGTATTTCCATAAGGGCCGGTTATTCTAAACTTGTGATCTTCTTTTCTTGGAAGAAAGAACAGAGAAAAGAAAAATCTTGAAAGTATTGATTTAGCACTTGAAAAGTCGTAATTTTTAGATTTATCAGCTCCACCAACTCCAATAATTTTAGGGTTTGAATTGAATATTTTTAGAGCTTCTAAAAAATAGTTTTTTGATATTTCTACATCATCATCAAGTGTTAATATTAGCTTAAATTTCTTTCTAGCTTTAATTAGGCCTATGTTTCCAGACATGCCCGTTGAAGGGTTAGGATTGTGAATATATTCAACATTTAGTTTTTTGAATGATTGACAAACAATTTTTGATTTATCATTCTTGCTCTGATCAATAACAAAGACTCTCTCTGGCAAAACAGTTGAGGCTTCAATCATTGATAAAGCCTTATTTAAGTCATCAGGACGGTTATAAGTCGGAATAACAACACAAACATCTTTACCTGTAAGCATAAAAGATTCAAAGATAAAGGTAGTTAAAAAGCTTTTTATCTAGGGAAAAACATCAATACAGAAAAGTTCCTATATACTACTATTTTATCTAAAAACTTAAATAAGGACCATAATTCTTTAACTTAATATGGATTTAAGACTCAACGACGGAAGAGAAAAGTACCGTTTATTTTATGGAAGGAATTTAGCTGAAATGCCAAAGTTAGTTGCTGATGCTCGAGTACCAATTAATACAAAGCAAGTTATTGAAAGAAGACTAGAAGTATTTAGAAATTCAGATAATGAACTGAAAGAAACATGGATGGACAACTATTTCGATACAGGAGACGCAATTCTTTATCACCCAGACGGAAGAGTGAAGATAGTACTAGACTCTCAAATCCTAAGGGGTATGAGTCTAGAAAGCAAACGTATTGATGGAGCACTAATATTAAGTGAGGAAATTTATTCAAGCTCTTTAGGACTAGAGCTTAAACCAGAACAAATAAAAAAGATGGATAATGAAAAGACATTAACAGCAGAACAAGTTAAAGGTCACCCAATTTGGAAATACTTACTAAGGGAAGATGAAGGACTTTTAGAGGAATCAATTGATATCCTCTTTTCAGAAATGAACAGAAGATTTAGTTATAGCGAAGGTATGGGAGTTTATTTAGACCACCCTTCAAGGTTACCTAAAGCTAGAACTCTTTCAATAAGAAGACTAGAAGGATGGTCTGCAGCAGTTGCAAGAGGATTCTTTAATGATGGCGGAGGCCTAGGAAGACTCGTAGGCGTGAATTCTCAAAACCATTAGAGTTTTATTAATAATAGAGAATAGTATCAGATTTTAAAGGAAGAGAAATGCAGCTATTAACATGATTCTTTGAACCTTCACCAATATCAACAGAACCACTAATATATTTCTCAACACTGATATTAGCCTTAAGAGAATTATTTATTCTGTTAATCATGACCGATGAGTTAAAGCTAAGATAAGCCTTATTCAGAGGAATAAAACGAACATTATCAAGAACTAACCTATCAGAACTAATTACCAAACTCTTATTATAATAATTAGAGTTTACGGAAATAGCTAAAGGATTAATACAAGTAGCAGGCCTATCATGCAAAGAACTGTTTATTGATAAACCATTAATTTCTACAGTTTTAAAAATTACTTGAGGTCTTGAAAACTTCATAGTATTTTTAACAGTCTGATAATATGATAAATAAATAATTATAGAATCTGCATGGAAACTGTTACTAACTGAAACATCATAAAAAGCGATAGTCCCAGTAAGAAGATTATCACTAATTTTTCCAATACTAACACCTAAAGCAGTTCGTTCATTAATTATCCCTTCAATACTCGATGGCCTTAAAATCTGATTCTTTAACAAAAATAAGAATAATAAGATAACAAAAATTATTAAAGCCGCAGTCATCCACCACCTAATAATAAACTGAAAATCTTTATCTCTTTTTGAGATAATCTTAGGAGTAATACTCTTACGAGTAAAAAAGCAATAACATGATAAGCAAGCAATAATAAAAAATGACAATAACAAAAATAGATATATCTTCTTCAGATCATACTTAAAGACCAAATCATGATAGCCAGAAGGCAGATCAATGGCTATTCTGCCCAGAGAATCTTTACCATAAGAATATTTTTCCCCGTCTACTCTCAACAGATAATCTTTCTTGTATAAAAGATTAATAGTTATTATATTAGGTGAAGAAAAATTAGTTTCAAATGATAAAGATTTTTTATCAATATTATAAGGTATACTTCCGCCACCATAAAAAACATACGCCTTACTCGAGGGTAGCTTAATTATGGATAATTCCGAATTTTTATAAATAGTCTCTAGACCCACAAGTTCATTGTGATAAGAAAGACTATCATGAGGAACGATAACATACATAACCCCATATTCCTCAAGCGAAGAGATATTTAGAGTCACGCCAGACAAGCCAGTACGGCTTATAGGAATTTTTTCTTCAGTAAGCTTATCAATAAATGGCTCATAACCAGAAATATGATCAAGACCATAGTAAGTTGCAAAGTTTTGAGAAAGATAATAAGATTCAGGAAATGATGAAGTATAATTTGAATATTTGATATTAGAAGGATTATGAGAGCTATTTGTAAAAACACTAACAAATCTCCCACCACTCAGATTTAATTCTTTAAACAAAGAAGTGTTTAATGGCAATTTATCACCATAAGAAGACCAAGCGACTTTATGCGAGATAGAAAGGTGATAAATAAGTAACAAAGAAAATAAAACTACACAAATAGTATAAAGTAATTTCTTGCCTTTTTCTTTGTTTATTAAGAATTTGCTAGCAAACATACCTCCAGCAACAATAGTGAAAAAATTAGTAAAAAGAGTTATTTTGAATGGTGATGAAAAATTCTTTATCACTGGAAGGAAAGCACCTAATAAGTAAACCAAACCAAAATAACCAATACTAAGAATTATTGATAGTACAGCCATGTTAGTTATTACTTCAGATTTTTTGATAATTTTCCATTTATACTTGTACAAAGAATAAAACAATCCAATAAAGAAAATTATTGAAAATAAAGCACCAGAATAATAAATGCTTATGAAATCACCTCCAGAATAACCAAAGGAACTGCTAGAATGAACTAAAGGATAAGAAATTATCGACCCTAGAAATAAGTCTGATGGAGATGAAGGAAGACTAAATATGTAACCAATAAAGTTCCTGCTTCCACGAAGAGAATCATTAACAGTTAATAGCTGAGGCACTAGTAAAGGAATGGCAATCGCAATAGTGAATATTGCTGAAAAGACGTATTTTTCAGCTAAACCTTTAATATTTTCCCAATTTCTTCTTTTACACATGGATAAAAGATATAAAAATTCAAAGATTAGAGTAAATGCAAAGTATTGAGCGTTACCAGAATAAAAATAAATTCCTCTAACTGCTCCTAAAACTATTGCTTTTTTGAATGTTGGATCCTTTAATAAATAATCATCAAGAAGAAGAATTAGCGGAAGAAACAGAGCAGTAGGCACCACATAGTACCAATTTGCTGAACCAATAATCACATAACCTGAAAAAATGAAGGCAATTGAGGCTAATAACGATATTAGTTCATTTTTAGTCTTTGAATTAATAAATAAGTAAGCAACTATGAAAGCTAGAATTAAATGAATAAGGACAAAAATTTCGATTGTAAAAAAATCATTATGGAAGATATAGTGAGATAAAAAGTAGGATAGAATCATCAAAGGGTATAGAACTGCGTAAGTACCAACCTCAAATATTTTTACTCCCATGAATTGATGTAGATTAACACTAGGAAAATCACCCGAGAATAACTGCTCCATCCCTTCAATGATTGTTGGGAGGAATTGTGCTAAGTTATCGTCTTTTGTGAAGTTGTAAGGGTGAAGAAATTCCAAGTAAGAAAAAAGCATTATTACAATAATCAACCCAATAAGAATGTACTTCTTGTTCTTACTCAATACCATAAAAAACAGTGAGAATCATCCTTTAAAATATCTGTTATTTATGAGAGCATACATCACTAATCTAAATTTACAACACCAGACTTTTCCCACACCCCAACATAGTCTTTAGCCGTCATTACTGCATCAAGTTTGAAATCAAGTTTTTTTAGTTGCTCAATATAGTTTTGTATATCAGCAGGTCTCCCCCACCTTTCAGGACATACTAAACAAGTCTTAAATTTCTTTAGTGTTGGTATAGCCTCCGAAGTTATTGGCATTTTTGTGTTTGTATCAACCCAAACCCAGTCAAGCATTGGCTGCCCTTGTTCATCAATTTGTGCTTGAACATACTCTATTGGTTCTGCTTCACTAAACCTTATTGATACTTTTCTCATGTTTTCCTTACGCGTTGCTCTATAAACATATGGGAATTCTTCATCTTGAAAAAACCAATCTTTTACTTTGTACTTGTGCATAAGCTCAATAATTTTTTTTTCATAACCCATTTCTTTAACGTTTAGGACCATTATTGCATGATTCCAATGCCTCAAATATTCTTCAAAATCAGTATAAGCATTACTCTTTATGCCCTCATCAGTTAATGGATCATGAGACATAAACAATTTATCACCATAACCCCTAAGATCAAGCTCAACACCATGATTATGAGGAACATCCTTTAGTTGTCCAACAGTATTGATACGATGACGAATAATCATGTTAATTGCCTCTTCATTTCTCTTGTAAACTTCATAGTTCTTTTGATAAACTTGATTCTGGCTTTCCATCCCGTATTCCAAGCGCTTTCGCCGAAAATGCGTTTACCAAAATGGACAGGAAAACGAACAATCTTATAACCATTAATTTTGGCACTATAATAAACAAATAAGTCAAAAGCAAAATCTTTAGGAGGATTGACTAAATTTTTTAAAAAAGAACGATGAAAGATATTCGGCTGAGCGTTAATATCATACATCCAAGTTTTAAGCATTAAAGTTTCAAAAAGCGACATGCCAAGACCATTAACTAGTTTATCAACTAATGGTCTGCCGTAACGCTTACCCTTAACAAAGGCATTATTAGGATTAACCTGAGTTTTTATAATCTCTAATGCCCTTAGAGTATCAGCTGGCGGCGTTTGAAGATCAGAATGAGTCCAACCAATAAATTCGCCTTTAGCAACTTTGAGACCATTATACAAAGAGACACCATAACCAGGCTCTTTAGTAAACAACGGCCTGATGAAATTATACTTTTTAGACATCGCAATTATAACTCTTCTTGTTCCGTCCTTACTACCACCATCCTCAACAAAAATGACTTCGATATCAGCTTTTTTTGAAATCTTAAGAAATTCTCCTACAACCCTAGAAATATTTTTTTCTTCGTTAAAAACAGGAAGAACAATACTTAATTCAATTTTTCTTGATTTTGTTGACATGAGTAAAATACCTCTCCCACAGTTTGTTATCTTTTTCTGAAATTTTTAGGTCTTCCAGCTTCTTAAACTTGTAGAAGTACTCTATTTTTTCGTATTCATGAAATTCGCTAGGTGTTCCCCAACCAATAAGCAGATCAACATCAAATATACAACTCTTACGACCATCAAGCTTTAAAGAGAGAGGCAAATTATCAAGATAGAACTCATTATTAGTCTTAATTTCATGCTTAATCATAGTTCTAATAGCCTGATACAGTATTTCTTTAGAACGAACCCAAAAAGTTGCAGCAACAACATGGTCATTGAAAGGATTATCTGATATAGGAACCTTAACACTCATATCATTAATTGTTTTCCCATCCTTATCAAGAACTGCGTAACCCCAAGCTTTGGGACTCGCAGGAATTCTAGAATCCTTAGTGAAAGTCCATAAAACACAGTCATAATTAGAATTCTTTAATGACTCAAATTCTTTCTCGTTATAGACAAACCCCATGTCACAACCGGCTATGAAGACATCTTCACCTGCAGGAATGTGTTCTTCAGCACAAAATATTGATGCTCCACCAAGCAAGTCTTTATCAACAGTTATTATCGCACCAGGTATTTTTGCTTTTATTGCTTTATCAATAGAGAAGTCATCAATATGTTCTTGCCTAACAACAAAAATCCATTTATTAGCTTTTGGCAAACAATCAATAACTTTCCAGATCATAGGCTCACCATCAATAGGAATAAGAGGTTTAGGAAGAGAATAACCCACTTCAGAAAAACGTTTACCACGACCAGCCATAGTAATCAAGTTTATCATAATACTAAAAGCAACAAAGGATTTTTAAGACTATCTTCATCCAGAAAATTCATCAACAAAAGCTTCTAATAAGGGAACCCTACCTCTTACCATATCCACATTATTATCAGTAAGATCATCACCTACCCTAACAGGTAATTTATATCCTAAAGAAAGGGTTACCTTATCAGTTTCGTCCTGACTGATACCAGCATGATCTCCTTGGTGGTTTGAATAATCAATTGAGGATTCCAAAATTTTTCCCTTACTACCTGCCGCAATAGCCCTAAGATTAATAATAGTTTCAGACGTTCTTCTTAACCATGCATTCCACCTAAATCCAGCATGTGCAAGACTTCTATTTTTTTCACCATCATTAGATAGTTTTTTTGCCAATTCTGCTTCAATGGAAGAAAAAAATGCTAGCCCTTCTTCACTAATGGGTCTGTCATCAAGTATATTATTCTCATAAGTACTTACATTAAGATTCACGGAATAAGTAAAATAACCGGGACTTTTGTTGCCCGTATAGCTAATATCAAAATTATCTTGTCCTCTAAGAGCAATAACATTACTCTTTAACCCTCTGACTTTAGGCACATACTTTTGGAGAGAACGAATAAGGTTAGGATCTATTAGTAAACCTCTTTTTATGCTAACACCAAGATAATTTAGAGCGTCAATATTTTCGGCAGAACCCGTAAGTTCCTTCTTTTCCCAGTATAAACCACTACTAAAATTGAATCTTGATCGAAGTACAACACCAGGTCTTATCTGATCATCTAGAAAAACTTCATCCAAATCTTTTCTTTTTAGTCCAGCAATTGTCTTTCTAATTCCATCATCTATTCTCATGATCTCTAGTAAAATAAGAGGGTATATAAACATTTCTTTTATAGTCACTTTTAAGTAACACTAATAAACCTCTTACTAGACCATATTATGATTTCACTCTATAAATCTTTATAAAGATTCTTATAAAAAAACTCTATGAGAGATATGATAGAAACAATAAGAGAAGCAGGAAGATATGCATTGTCAATGCAAGGGCATGTCAAGCCAAAAGTGAAAGTCGTAAGCGACAGAGAAAAGCATAAACATGATGAAAAAGAATTATTCTCAGCAGTAGACTTAGAAGTTCAGAGGAGGATTATTGATAAACTAGTCAGAACTTATGGATCAGAGATAGGAATAATAGCAGAAGAGGAAAGCAGAGAATTTAGCAGCCTAAGAAACTTCGGAAAGTTTACTAGCGGGATCAATGCAGCAATAGACCCAATTGATGGAACAAAGAATTATCTACAAGGATCAAAAATGTGGGGAATATCATTAGGAATAATGCAGGGAAGAGAACCAATAAGTGGAATAATACATTATCCAGCACTAGAATTAACACTAGAAACAATAGCAGGTGATGGAACATTCATCAATGGTGAAAGAATAAAATTAGGATCCAGTTATAAAAATGGAGACTTTGTAAGAGTTAGTGGAAGCATCTCAGATTATGAAAGAATAAGAAAGTTATTCCCAAAAGACAATATTGCTCCAAGAAGTTTTGTTGTAACAATTCTAAGTTTATTAGGAAGAGAAGAATTAAAATCTCAAAATTACAAAGCTTATTTTGGAGGAAATATCGATGTTTGCGATTTAGGACCATCAGCACTAGCCTATAAGGAAGCAGGAGGAGTTGTAATGGACATGAATGGTAGAGATGGTAATCCTTTAGCTCAGACTTATAATGATGGTAAGACCCTAAGAACAAAAAAAGAATTTGTCATGGCACCAAACACTGAAAGCGCAATTAGAATAATAAGCAAGATAAGAACAGAAAGATTAAGATCACAATAATCCCTTACCGAAAGAGTGAAAATTTGATAATGAAAAAAATTCTTTCCAGTAATCAAAGATTCTTCTCCCATCAGAAATTTTGAATTTTATTGTTTCCTCAGCGATTAATCCGCTAGTAATTTTCTTAAATAATTCTGACCACCACTGATACTCTTGCAAATCCTGCGGAGTACCCCACTGACAAAAATACTTGTGCTCATAAACATACACTTTTAGTTTATCTCTAAGCATCAACTCATAGACAGTGCTAACATAATGCTCACCATTTATTTTTTTATCATTAAAGCTTAATAATTCTGAAAAGTAATCCTTAACCATTTTACCACTACTGAAATAATAAGTACCAGATGAATGCCAAGTATCAAAGGGGCTTGGAGTAAACCTGTGTTTTTCTTTAATTTCAAGCACCCGATTATTTTCATCAGCCTTAACACCCGCGTATAATTGCCCCCTAAGAAGGTGAGGATGAAAACCAGTATAGCAAGGAACACAACCATCAGCACCAGTTTTTTCCACCATCATCTTAAAATTGCCATAATCCCAGTAAGCATTAAAATCACAATAGTTAACAATGATTGGAGAATCATCATGGAGGAATTTTTTAGCTTTCATGACTGCATAAACAGGTCCGAATTTGTGAGGCTTGATAGAAATTATTTTTGCTGAAGGTTTGAGTTTTTTTATTATTTCTCTCATTTTAGTGTTTTTTAGGTGATCTGAGTTACATATGAACAAAAAATCATCTTCTCCAGGAAACATATTAATCACGTGCTCAATAATAGGCTTGCCTTCAACTTCAATCAAGGGTTTAGGATTAGAATACCCCGATTCGATGAACCTCCTACCAATACCAGACATAGGGATTACTATTTGCATTATTCTTCCACACTCCTCTTACGATATTTTTCTTCTTCCATGTTAACCAATTCTTCAACATCACGTACACTCAAAGGTTTAATTTCTCCCAAGACTCTAGAATAATTTAATACATGATTATGAGCGTATAAAACTTCATCAATGTTTCTTGAAGACTTCTCAGATAACTGGTAGAAAAGGCGGCCATCCAAAACACTCGCCTTCCCCTTTCCCCTTTTTAGGTCTTCCAGAAATACAACAGCGTCAGGAAACATATAGACTCCAGAAAGACTATCACCAATAACCGAGCCCAAAAATCCGCTCATACCATCATGAATGTGAGGAACAGGAGGAGAATAAGGAGGTAGAACAAGGTTAGTTCTATCAAGAACCAAGGACTTAGCAGCATTAGAAATTATTAAAGTTTTTTCTAAACAATCCTTAGGAGTCTGGCCAGAAACCAATAATCCATGATTTCTAAGGATAAACGAAGGGTACCTACACCCTTTTGCATTCAAAGATAAAAAAGAGGAATAAACTTGTTTTGCAAGATTGAAACCAGGCCTGAAATAGTCAACAACTGCAACATCATCAAGCCCCAGTGAAGAGAGTAAACTTGCAGGATCGCTAAGACCAGATATAGAGTTTAGAAATATTGGATGAGTATGCAAAACGCACCTAGGAAGATAGGAATGAAACCCAACTTCCATAGAAGGTTTAAGACCACCATTAGAATCAAGGATAGAAAATTTGATTAGATCACGAGACTGCTCTTCACTTTCTGCAGAGCCATGTTCAAAAGATTCTCTTATTAGAGGATGATTGACAAGAACATAACCAGACTTACAGTTTACATCAGAAAGATTGAAACCAGAAGCCTTAATCCACATAGAACGAGAATTTTTTACTGAAGCATTAGCCCCACCAGCCTGAGTCAATTCTATGTTCTTACCGATTTGGGAACACATAAGGACAAGGTCTTTAACCTCTTTCATAAAGAGTAACCCCCATACTTATCCAGAAGCTTTCTATGAAGACAGTATATAGATAATAACTGTATAACCCCGGCAATTCCACCAGAAACATTTTTTAATGAAAGACCATACTCATCATGATCAATGTTTAAAGCCCTTAGAACCCTTACCAATTCATCACGATTTGGAAAATCGTTAAAGGTCATCCTTTGGAATTTATTGTTAGGATAATCAAGACTGAGATTGACCTTTGAGTTCTTATTAAAAGAGCTTATCAGCGGTTCAATGTCTATATCAGACCTAATCCATATCTGAAGCCCATAATCAACCTTACGGTCCTCTTCAATATCAATCCTTATATCACTCTCGGGAATTAAAGAAAATATCAAGTCAGCGTTATCCCTCTGAGGAGAAATATACTTTTCAGAATCAACCTTCCTCTTGTTTATCGCTGACAAAACTTTTTCTTTAGAATAACCCCTTTCCTTAACATCACGATTTATTTTCCAATAAAGCTTCAACTCAGGAGAAGGGTCCATGTAAACTTTAAGGTCATATAATCCCCTGGTATCAACAAGGAAGGTATGCAATCCTTCATCAATAATATAATTTTTAGGAACAACAATCTTTGGATTTGTAAACTTGCCAGTGGAATGGTCATACTTAGACCTTAGGATAGATCTACCCTTCTTCAGGTTTGATATCTGCCTATAATGATGATGAATCTTGTTACTCTGAGGGTTGAGATGAGTAAGTTTTTCCCAGTTGACGTCCCCCCTTTCCCACCTATGAACATCATCACCATGGATAATCGTCGCTTCTGAAGGTTTAAAAATTTGAAAAATATAATCAGAAGTCGTAGTTTTACCACTTCCAGAATCACCAGAAATACCAATGACAGGTATACCCTCTTGCTGTTGGAACAGAAGACTACTCTTAACACCGTACTTGTACATCAAATATGAAATATATATAAGAGTTGACGAAAGGAAGGTAAAGGCAAGACTAAGGATTAACACACTGTTAAGCCCTAAACTTTTAAGGATGTAGTATGGAGTCTGAATTTGGGATAATTCAGGAGAAATAAGAGAAAATACCGCCCAAACGTCTGATTGTGGAACAAGGAAGAAATACAACAAGTAAAAAGCATTAAATCCTAAGTATAGAAACTTACTGCTAGTGTTATTCTGCTTCACAAAGAAGTAAACAACAAACGGTATACACCAAATATACCACCCTAGTGAAGGCCTAACTAGAGTGACAAAAATTGTGAAGGTCACACCAGTCAGCATGAAGAGAATGTTTTTTGTTATAGTACGAAAAGATGCAGCCTTAAAAATAACATAACCATACAAAGCTATAACTAAAAAGAAATAAACCTGTCCGGAAAATGGAATAGCAAGTTCAAAAACTCTTAATTCTGATTGACTGTTATAATTAGAGGATAACATTCCAGCAATGAATGGAGTTAAGACGGCAAAGAAAACAGTGAGAGTAACAAGCAGATAAATCCACCTTTCTCTAGTAGAATAATTTTTTTTCCATAAGAAAAGAAGGAACAGAGGAAGGATAAGCAATACCCCAAACTTTGTAGCTAAAGATAAAGCCATGAATATTGAAGAATAGAAAAGTTTTTTAGTGAACAAAAAATAGAAAGAAAGCATTAAGAGAGCTATAGGAATTATGTCAAGCTGCCCGCTTATATAAGTGGAATAAACTATTATCGGAGAAGCCCAGTATAACAGCATTACCTTATTATAATGCTTTGGAAGAAGGCCTAAAAGAGTGGCAAGTATCACAACGTCTGAAATTAACAAAGGAATCCTTATTAGAAACGAGTCAAGAAATGAAACAAATGCGTTATTAAGGAAAGAGAAAAATAGGAAGGGTAAACCTATAATTATAGCCATCAAAGGAGCATAAGGAAATGACTGAGTCGAAAGACTACTATAAGGGTTTGAAAAAGGATTATAAGCAAAAGCTTTTGCAATAAAAATGTTAGAATTTGCAGAATCAACAGAGATGAATACAACAGCAAAGAGAAGCTTTATTGCAAGAACGGTCAAGAAAACCCTGTTAGAAAATAATGATTTTATAACACCGCTCAAGCCACTATCAGAAACTACCATTTTTTGTCCTTAAAGGCGATTATTTTAGCACCAAAAAAGTTTATTATAATGATAAAAGGGGCAAGTAAAACATTAGCAGCTATTTGGTTCATTCCCCCATTCTCAACCAGGAATCTAAGGAATAAGAGGTTAATTGTCAAACTAATTAAATAAACAAGAATATAGAAGAAAAAGGAGGAAGTTTTTGTCCTATTAGAATCAAAAGTTAATGCTTCATTAAAGAAAAATCCGAATAAGACACCAATTATAAATCCGCAAGCAGCAGCTAGTAAATAATAAATGTCAAAGAATAACAATAATAAAATAAAAACAAAGTAGTTTAGTATTGTGCTCTCAACACCTACAAGTCCGAATTTGATAAACTGATAAAAAGTTCTACTTTTTAGTAACCCTGGAGTAGTCATACTTAGAGCTGTTAATTTCGGGTTATAAAGATTATTATTCTCAAAAATAGTGCGTTAAAAACTTTATTCTTATTAGCATTTAGTAACCAAGAAAACTGCGCCGCCAATGCCATAATTGTCCACTTGTTCTGCCTCAACCCCGTTTTTCTTCAGAAAGTCTTTAAATGCAGCCCTAACACCGACATTTTTCCCGCCAAGATAATTATAATAATCATCAAGTATTAAAATAGTACCTTTCTGCACTACACCTTCTAAAAACTTGAACGTTTGTTTAGCAGAAGAATAAAGATCGCAGTCCACTAGGGCCATAGAAACTTTTTTTATCCCGTATTTTTTAGGACCATCACTAAGAGTTTTATTAAAAAAACCTGGTACGAGCCTCACAGAAGGAAGGTTTTTGAATCTCTTCTTAATTATCTGAAATTCTGTTGAGAAGTCAAAAGTGGTGTAAAAAGGATGATCGTCGCCCTTTTGAGGGTTCATCCCAGTAAATGAGTCAAAGCCGAAAAACCTCATTTTGGAATCGCCACCAGAAATTTTTTTCCAGTAGGTGGATGCTCCCTTTAGACTTGTGCCTTCATAAACCCCGAATTCTAGATAGTCTCCTTCAACGCCCTCTATTTTCTTGTAGAAGAGAAATTTTTTTAGTACACTGTGTTTTTCGTTATTGTGAATTATCTCAGGACTAATGAACGAGCTTAACTGTATATACAAATCCTGGGCTAATAAAAAAAGTTTATGGGAGATTCTCATGGTTTGATTTATATTAAACGGTATAAAAAGATTTGGATAAAGGACTCAGTCACTTCATTATCATTTTCTTAAATGACGTTATTTCAGCAAAAGATGAACCCCTAACAAGCAGCAACACTAAAGAATAAACTATCAACCCGATGAGAGCTAAAATAACTGTTTCAAGTCCGCCAACTTCTGAAAATTTCGAATAAGCGTATAATAAGGCAAGAGTCATAACAGTTCCGGCAACTAGCGGTTTAAGGATTATAGAAAAGTTTGATTTTATTCCAAGACTCTTATTGATAGACCCTATAAGCAAAAAAATATAGAAGAATGTGCTTATTAAAGTGGCTATTCCCGCACCAATAGTTGCCCACTCTTGAGAAATTTTTAGTAACTGGATGATAAAGATAAAGTTTAGAACAATATTCATAACCATAGCAGCAATTATAGATTTAGCAAATGATTTGCTTTGACCCCTCGAGGCAAGAACAGGTATAAAGAAACTTGTCAGTATACCTGGAATAATAAGCGGTGAAAGAAATTGAAATATAAGAATAGCACCAGAATAATCATCACCGTATACCAATTTAATTATAGGACCGCCCAAAACTAACAGCCCAAGAGCGGCAGGAATAGCAATAATCAGTAAGTATTTTAGAACTCTATTAAAATTATTCTCTAAGGATGCCTTGCTGGATTCTGAAAATACCGCTAAAAAAACTTGGTGAAGAGCTAGAACGCCTGACAGACCAAAAACTAGGGTGTAACCTGCACGATAAAAACCAACATATTCAGAACTGACAAATACTCCAAGCATTACAGTATCAATATACGAAAAGAAAACACCAGAAATACCCCCAATTGTCAGGTAACCGAGGAAAGAAAGTACCTCCCGCTTATTTATAATAATAGATGAATCATTTTTTGAGAATAAGAACGGAAGAAATTTTTTGTAATAATAGTAGCAATAAAAGGTTATTAGAAGCATCGAGATTATTAACACAATTATCACTCCCGAAACATAATAAGCCCTTATTGTCAAAGCAAAGGCTACAAGTGAGAGAATTATTCTTGATAACTGAAAAATTATTTCCTTAGCGTTAAGATAGAATGTTTTATGGGAGATGTATAGTGCTGACTCAAAAAAGGATTGAAGAGAGAAAAGAAAAACGTATAGTGAACAAAGAATCAAAGGAAAGAATAATGATGGTTTATCAAAAAAGTAATAGGCTAAAGGGTATGATAAGATCAGTATCAAGGATGAAACTACAATAGTCAAAATTATTTTTAGCCTGAAAATATACTTAAAATATGACCTCGCTATCTTTTTATTGTTTAAATTTGATGAAACATACTTAATAAATGTCTGATTTATCCCTAAATCAGCGAAAGTCAAGAATATCAAAGCTACTGATGTAGCTAATGAATAAATGCCAAAACCTTCTGGAAGAAGAAACCTAGCAATAATTATCGTAAATATTAATGCCCCAGCCCTACTGAGGATATTTGATGAAACACTCCAAAAAGATCCCTTGACCGTCTTAGTGGTAATACTCTCTCTTTTCATAAGAAATAAATGACAAAACGTATTTAAATAACTAATCAACAATACGATAAGCGTCAAATCTTTGTTTTAGAACTTCCCAATTAGAAGAATTCTCACCACTCTTGACGTGGTTATAAACTTGTAATGCCATATCCCATGATTGATCAGTGTTATTATAGTTGAATCTTCCAGGCCTGCCAATAACGTATAAACCTTTAATGGAATCGAAATATTTTAGTGTTGGATCTAAATTTTCTAAAAACCCCTTAAGATAAACTGGATAAACCCTAGGACCTGTTTTTATGAAGTGTTCTTCAATTTCGCTATCATCTTTGATTATACCAACTTTTTTTAGTTGATCAATTATTATGGAAACATTTTCTTTTGTAGGTTCCTTAGTTGTCTCAACCATGAGTCCAGTCTTGCCAGGAGGAGATGACTGCGGAGAGAAAGCTTTTTGTTCACTAACCCTATGGAAAAGGAACTTTTTTTCTGGGAAAAAAACCCAACAGTCGTTCAAGGCTCTTTCTTTATTAAGAATAATGTATAATACACTTACTGGCTGGTACTTAAGTTTTGAAGCAAAAACTTTAGCTTTTACGTGCGCAGGGTCAGAATCTTTAATGATATTAATTAAGTAATCAGGAAAAATTGTCGATATTACGTAATCAGGCTTTATTCTAACACGACCAATTAGTAAAGACTCAATTTTTCTATCCTTAACCTTAATTTCACTAACAATTTTTTGCAAATAAATAATCCCACCATTATCCTCAATGGATTTCTTCAAGTTATCAGATAACTGCTTCATGCCCTTAGGAGGATAATGAAAGAAGTTTACGGATATCCCTGAAGTGTCACCAGTTAAAGTCTTCTTTATTAATTCTGCAAGACTAGAAACAGCAACTCTTCTAATTGCCAACTCTTTATCAAGATCAAAGCCCGGAGTATTCCAAACTTTTTCTGCGTAATCCTTAAATGATAAACTATAAAGAGTTTTACCAAAACGGTTTAACAAATAATTCTCATAAGAGTCATCAGGCATCTTACTAAGAGACTTTGTAAAAAGGTCTATACCTGCCTTAACAGCAATCAGTGGTATTCTCTTAGCAACTTGAGAAATTTTTAGTGGAAACTGAAAATAGTTATCCTTAAGATAAATCTTGTTTCTTTTCTCAACCCTTAGCAATGGAGTAACATTATTCATTTCTTTAACAATCCCAGGAATCACCGTCGCTATCTTATGAGGCCCGAAATCAAAATGAAACCCCTTATAATCAAAACCATGAGCTAATCCGCCAACGAATGATTCTTTCTCAACAACAATAACCTCATATGATGGGTCTGCAGAAAAATAATAAGCTGAGGCTAACCCAGCAATTCCGGCACCAATAATTACTACTTTCTTCTTTTTATTGATAATCTTCATTGTTTTCTTGCAAGCACTAAAGTCTGACCCATCCAGTAAGGAACCTGAACTTCATCTATACCTAAAGCACTTGACATTTTTTTGAATGGAACAACCAATGATTTAACATAAGCTTGAGCTCTAGTTAAAATATATCCTAATCCCAGAGTTTGCCAATGTTTTTTGAACTTAAAAGCTGAAAAACCGTTCTTTTTAAGAATCATCTTAATAGTTCTTGGAGTAAAATAAAATATGTGGACTCTTAGAAGGAAAACCCACTTTTTTCCCATAAGTCTTGCAACAGCACTGTCAATATCAGGATAATTAATAACTAAGACCCCTCCTTTCTTAAGGATTCTATTACACTCCTTTAGTACTGCTGAAGGATCAGATACATGTTCTAAAACATCCCAAAGTGTTACAACATCAAAATGGTTTGAAGGGAACTTGTTAGAGAATATGTCACCAGGTTTTACGTCAATACCATAATTTTTTTTAGCCCATTGACAAAGCCACTTGTTAGGTTCAACACCATAAACATCCCAAGACCTATCTTTAGCTACTTTTAAGAATGACGCTCCAGCAGTCCCAATATCAAGAATTTTCCCTTTCTTAGAATAATCCTCAATAAGCTTTAGAGACTTATTAAAAGTCATCTCTCTACCTTTAACTTGAGAAACAAAAACTTCATCCTTACCCTCAGAATAACCCTTAAGTATGATTCTAGGATTTAGCCTAGGATTAACATACTCTAAACCGCACTTTTTACACCTAACTATTCTATCACTACTAACAACATTACTTGAAGACTTATACTCAGACTTAGCAATATTATCTATTTCTCCACCCTCAGCACCAGATAATTCTCCTTCAAAGATTACCTTGTAATCATTACTCCCGCAAATATTACAATTTATCGTTTCGAATAATTCTTCTTTCGCCTTAGCCATGATCGGGAGAGGAGAGACGTGTTTTTAAAGATTATTAGTGTCTCAAAAATTACAAAAAATTTTCTTAATCAACAAACCGATACTTTATCAAAGTCCAAATAGCTTCTATTCCATCACGGAACTTAATCTTCTTACCTTCTTTTAGAGTTCTAGGATAATAACTAATAGGCAGTTCAAGAATTTTCCAGCCAGCTTTAGAAACTTTTGCTGTTACTTCAGGACAAAACTCAAAACGTTTAGACTTAAGATGTAAAGACTTAAGGACTGAAGTATCAAAAACTTTGTAGCATGTAGGCTCATCAGTTATTTTAGAAGAATAAAGAATATTAGCCATGTGAGTAAGTACTCTATTAGCAGCAAAATAAGGGTTTAGGATACCTGGACGCTTATCAGGAGTGGAAAATCTTGAGCCATAAACAACTTTTACCCTACCATCAATTATGGGCTTAATGAGTCTTTTGTAATCCGCAGGGTCATACTCTAAATCAGCATCCTGAATGATTGTAATATCACCAGTAACATGTTTTATTCCAGTTCTTATAGCAGAACTTTTACCCCTGTTCTTATCATGAAAAAATACTTTTATTTCAGTATCATTAATCTTTTCTAAAAATTCTCTAGTACCGTCTGTTGACCCATCATCAATGATTATTATTTCTTTAGGAATCTTTACAGCCTTAACTTTCTTGATTATTTGCGAAATACTTCTGATTTCATTAAAAGCAGGTATTATTATTGATAATTTATTCATAATGTAGAATGTTAAAAGATTCTTTAAAAACTTTTGTTAATCACTCCTATAAACATGATAGAAGGGGTAAGCTATTAGCACCATTGAAGCAATTATTGACGCTATAAGAATAACCCAGGCACTACCATAAAGAAGACTGTTAAATAATCCGTTAACTTCATAATTATCATAAATTTGTTCTTTAGGAATGTAGTTCATAGGATAATAAAACCAAGTATGAGTTGAGTCGACCGACAAAATTATTCTTGGATCCATATCAACCACTGCCGAGTAAACTTTGAAAATTACTTGCCCAGGCCTTTCTTCAGCATTATACCCACCGGTAATACTCTTTTCCAGTTTCCCTTGAGATGCAAATAATGAAACTAAGGCCTCTGAAGAATCATTAAGCTCACCAGCACCGACAGTGCCCCAACCACAGTCATCAATAGCACACTCAACAAAATAAATTTTTGTAGGAACTTTTTGTCCGCCGCTAAGATTCTGGTTAAGTTGCATTAGTTGCGGGAAAAGTGATGCCTCAAGATAATGAAAATCGTTAAAAGCCCAAGCTACCCTGCCACGATAAACTCTTGAATCAACAACAACTATAGAATTTTTATCAATGCTGTCAGAGGCGTAACTTCTAAGCCCAGACAGCCCTCCACGACTAGTAACATATGGCCAAAGCATGAATAATTGTGAAATAATCAGTGCTAAAACTATTATAGTTAAAACTCTCTTTTTATTGATTAATAACCCTATTTTTTCTCCAATAAATACTAGTGCATAACCGCAGAATATTGCTAGGACTGGCATGAGAGTGGTATAATGAGTTTGCAACCAGTTTGATAATATTAACAGAATAAACCCAGAGAAAAAATAAGCCACCAATATCCACCAATAATTTCTCTTATCTTTATTAATCATAAAAGACAATAATAACCCGATTATACCAAGAGAAATTATTAAAGGATCTAATTTGAATATCTCTGAAGAGACACTATGAACCCCTTGGAAAAACTTGGGCAAGAAATGAGCCACATCGTTACTATAGCCCAACTGACCAGCATAATTCTCTCTAAGACTTGGAAAGAAGTATTGTGCAAAATAAGTATCAACCATCCCCTTATCCTGATACCATAAATAGTTATGGATAAGTATTGGAGAATAAATAGCTAAGATTATCAAGCCAAAAAGAATAATTTTTTTTGTATTAGCCCAAAGAAGTTTTTTCTTCAACCCACCATTATAAAAAAGTATTGCTACAAAAAATGCTGGGACAAAGAATAGTGACAAAGTTTTTATTAAAGCAGCGATACCAATACAAATCGCCGATAAATAAGGATACTTTTTCTTTTCAGAGTCAATAATTAGAGAATAAAGAGCAACCACCAAAAAAAATGTTGCTGCTAAGTCCATTTCCGCTAAAGAATAACGAATGGTGAAAAAGGACATAGCCAGACTTAAAGATGATATTACAGCTACTTTCTTATTAAAAATCTTAACAGCTAGGAGATAAATCATGATTATTGTTAATGAACCAAAAAAAACTGATAAAAATCTTGATGAAAGAAGAGAAACCCCCATCAGAGAGTAAACAATGTCAGTAAGATATAACCAGACTGGAGCTTGGAGTATCGTACTTAAAAGTCCAGAATGTAGGAATCCTATAGCCCTAGGAGCATGAATCATCTCATCACCAAGAGGTGTGATACTGTTAGCCATCAAAACCCTTAATAGGAAACCTAATGGAACAATCCAAAGCAAGTGTTTCTTTAGGTCATTAGAGAATAAGAAGTCCACAAACCTGTCAGACAAACCCCTCTTAGTGCTATGTTCTCCTTCCATGATTATTATATCCACAATTAGGATTATTTAAAATCTCGCAATTAGTTTATTTTGATTGAATGTTTCTTAAGATATCAGCGAATGCAGGTCTTGTTATGAATATGCCAATACTTATACTTATTATTGTTGTGAAAGCAAAACCCTTCAGTAGTCCTGCGCCAGTCCAGAATAAAGGAATCATAGCAACAAGAATTGTTGAGAAAGCAGCAAATATTACGAACAAAGCACTTTTAATTTTGTCCTTAATACTTCTCTGAGTATCACTGCTTGTTGATTCAGCAAGAATGATTATTTGGTCATTAACACCAGTGCCCATACCCGCTATTATACCAGCAATACTTGGAGCGTCAAGATTCCAACCAAGGAAAGCAGCAACTCCCAGAGTTATGAAGGCTTCAGAGAACATAGTTAAGATAACTGATAAAGTAATCTTAATTTTTCTGTACTTAACAAAAATTATTATTGAAACAATAGCAAAGACTAATAAGCCAAGAATCAGAATGTTCTTGGTAAACTCTTTACCCAGAGTTGGAGATAAAGTATCAAGCTTAACGATTTCTAACTTGTAAGGAAGACTACCAGTGATCATTATTGTCTGAAGCTTATTCATTGATGCAGTAGCATCGTTAAATGCCTCTTCTTGGGTTACACCAACACCAGAACCTTGAACACTAATCTCAGTAGTAACCTGACCCTTCAACCCCTCACTAATAAGTAAGGAATCAGTAACGATACCATCAACCAATAAATCAAGTTGTTTTTCTAAGTACCTGCCACCAATAGCAGTAGTGTTTAATTTTAGCTTAGAAGTAATATCAGCATGCCTTTGAGCGGCTTCTTGAGACAGATAAACAACGAATGAGAATTGACAAAAATAAGTACTATCAGCCTGAGGAGAACAAGATCTGACCCCGGAACATGTAGCATCAAAACGGCAAACATCCGCTATGTCATCAGTACCGCCAGTAAATACTGTCTGATTGCCAATTTTAGCCTCAAACTTTCCTTGTTTAGCGACGAGATCTCTAATATCAGCAGGAGTAGCACCAGCCACTTCAATAAGCATAAACTTTTGACCAGATAAATCAGTAACAGGCCTTATAGAAATATCAGTTATGCCAAAAACGTTAAGTCTGTTACTAGTAACATCGATCAAGTCGTTAAGATCATTATCAGTAAGAACACCCTGAGGTCTAACTAACGCCCTAGCACCACCTTGTAAATCAAGGCCGGTCTTTAGTCTAGTTCTAGGCTTATTACCAACAGTTATGTTAGGAGTAGAATCACTAAGAATTATGAATTCGCCACTATCAGTATTTATAACATACTTCTTTTCGACAGGCGAAGAAAGATCATTAATGATTTTTGAGTAATCATCAAGGCTAGAAACTTCTAAACCGTTAAGCGAATTAATAATCATACCAGACCTTAAACCAGAAGTGTAAGCAGAAGAATTTTTTTCAACACTCTTAATGACTACACCAGGAGTTAATGAAGGATGAACAGCAACAAGCGCCACTAACAAGAAAATTATTAGTATCCAAACACGAAGACTAATCTTAAACATTAGTTTATACCCTTCCTTTTACAGTATAATTTAATTATTCCAGCATTAGTAAGCCATGTATTAATGATATCAGCAAATAACCCAATAGATATAACTAAAAATATTTGTCTGAAAGAGTCAGGAAGACCAGTAACTAACAAAAATGCAGGCAGCACAGAAGCTAGAGCAGTAATAGTCATGAATAATCCAGTATTAAAAGCGCCTTTAATTCTATGATTAACCGTCCCCTCTCTACTCCTTAAAACTCTATTAGTCAATAAGATGTCAGTATCAACGCTATAACCAATAATCATTAAGAAAGCAACAAGACCAGCTGATGACAACTTAACACCCATTAAGTCAACAACAACAGTGACAAAAACTAAGTTTGAGAAAGCAGCAAAAACAACAGCAATACTAGGAACACTATTAATTGAGTAAATAATAAGAAGTAATAACAAACTAACAAAAACCATAAAGTACAAAGGATAAAATAATGATGAAAGGAATAATAAGGCTGATAGTCCAAAGAAGATCTTGTTAATATTTTTCTCCTTACGTATGTTGATAAGTGAATAAATTATTGCTGCTGCACCAATAAGGATAACAAACCCAAATAAAAACCCGCTAGCAGGGAAAGTAAGCCTCACAGCAGATAATGATAAGAATACGCACAAGGACTTAACAAACTTACTTTCTCCAAAAATTATGAATACTACCAGCCCCATAAGTATGAACGATAACAAAATAACTTTTAGTAGTTCAGAATAAAAAGAAGAACTAATTGAAGGACCGTTAAATTCAGTACTAGAATTATCAGAAGTTAAAACGATGCCTAAAGCATCTTCAACTAATGGCTTAAGAACATCAGGATCTAAAGATGACTCAACAACTAAAGCCAAATCAGTATTAGTGCTTAAGTCACTAAGGCGCTTAAAACCAACATCAGGAATAGCAGCCTTTAGTAATGATTCTGAAAGATCAAGATCATTAAGAACGGATTTTTCACTAATAGTAACAGTTGTCCCACCAGCCAGAGAAATATCCTTATAGATAAAGTCACCATTAACAGAATAAAAATTTCCTAGGTAGAATAAAGAAGCAATAACTAAGACTACAGGAATTAGCAATAAAGCAATATAATACTTGTCATAAAACAAGCCAAATTTTGTTTTTTCCATTGATTATTTATGCACCCGCCGGGATTTGAACCCAGGTCGCGAACTTGGAAGGCTCGCATTCTGCCGCTGAACTACGGGTGCCCAATAGTATAAGAACATTACTAAAGGGTTTTAAAGGTTTCTTATTGAGAGTTAAAACGCACCCGATAGGATTTGAACCTACGACCAACAGGTTAGGAACCTGCTACTCTATCCAGGCTGAGCTACGGGTGCAAACCGATGCGGGATATAGGAATCGAACCTATGCAGGCACTAAGCCCCCGGCTTTTGAGACCGGTCCGTTTGACCGCTCCGGCAATCCCGCCTATGATAAATAGTCGCGGTCAAACACATTTAAAAATGTATAGAAAATGCTTTAAAGAAGAATAACAAGTTAAGTTAGATGTCGACATTAGCAGATATAAGAACACTAATAAGATGCGAAAAGAACTGGCTAATAGCAAAAGTACCAATAAAAGAAAAATTGGCATTCCTAGGAAGACAAGCTTCAGGAATAATAAAAAATTCTAAAAAAATAAAATATTTAGGAAGAACACTCCACTATGACAGAAAATGGGAACCCATACTCATAGCAGAATACCCAAATGAGATAGAGATGATAACAAAAAAATTAGACTTCAAAAAAATAAAAAATGTTTTAGATATAGGAGCAAACGTAGGACAATGGGGAATAACACTAAAATCATACTTCCCAAACATAGAATTATACTCTTTTGAGCCAGTACCAGAAACCTTCTGGATACTAAAAGACAATTCTTCAAAAATAAAAAGTTGGGAAGTTTTCAATTACGGAATTAATGAAAAAGATAGCAACAAAAAAATAAGTTATGCGGTAGGAGCATCAGCAGAAGCAACGTATTTTAAAGAAAACATAAACCAAACACACATAAGAAAAAACGTTAAAGAAATAGATACTAAAACAATAAACCTTAAAGAAAAAAATAGAAAAAAACTCTCAATACCTAAAAACTTAAGCTTAGTAAAAATAGACGTTGAAGGATCAGAAATGGAAGTCCTAAAAGGACTAACAGAGATAAATTATGACTACTTATACATTGAAACATCCATAGGAAGGAGAGGAAGTAGCATTAAAGAAGTAGTAAACTTTTTAGAAAAAAACAAGAAAAGTGTTAAGGTTTTATTCACTCACAGACCAGATAAACAAGCTAGTAGCGAGAACTCATTACTAGAAATAAAGAATAAAACAAACCTTTAAATACCGTTAATTCTGCATATCTTTGAAGACGGCCATAGTGGTTTGGAAACTCCTGATCCCGTTCCGATCTCAGAAGATAAGCTTACCACGTCCGTAGTGTTAGTATCCCACAAGATGCGAAACTTGGATGCTGTCTTCTTCATATTCACTTAATAAGAGATGATAACTTATTCTAAAAGTTTATAACAATAAAAGATCTATATCATTCATGAGTAAGAATAGAGAACAAATAAAAAAACAAATTATTGAATTCTTCGCTAACATTAAAAGTAAAAGTCCTAAAAACGTGAAAAAGATTAAGACTCACGCAATGTCAATAAACCTAAAATTAGGAAAAGAAAGAAAAAAGTTTTGCAAAAAATGTTACCACGTTTATGACAAAAAAGACAAAATTAGAATAACAAACAACACTAAAAAAGTAGTTTGTAATAATTGTGGGAAAATAAGTACTTGGAAAATAAAATAGTTTAAAAACTTCTAATTTGGTGATATATTTGTGATTAACAAAAAGGTAAAGTCATTACTTTTAGCAGACACAGCATGGCTCTTTGGCGAGGGAATGTTAGGGCCGCTTTTCGCAGTTTTTGCTCAAAAAATAGGGGGAGACGTATTAGAAATAACTTGGGCTTGGGCAACATACCTAATAGTTGCAGGATTATTAATTGTCATAATAGGAAGAATCTCAGATCAAAAAGTAAACAAGAGAAAATTAGTCTTCTGGGGATACACACTTAATGCCGCACTAACATTCTGCTATTTATTGGTTAATGGACCTCTAGCGCTACTAGGATTACAAATAGGTTTAGGGGTAGCCGCAGCTATGGCCACACCAACATGGGACGCATTATACTCAGAATATGGAAACAAAAAGAAGTATGGACTAGAGTGGGGATTATCAGATGGATTTGGAGAAATATTTGGTGGTTTAGCAATAATAGCTGGAGGAATAATAGTAAGCTACTTTTCCTTCAACACACTATTCATAATAATGGGGATAGTGCAAATAGTAGCAGTAATTTTATTATTACCGATAATAAAGAAAAAATAATTATGATTTTTTGAACTTTCCAACTTCTTGAATTAGGTCAACTTGCCCCATGAATGCTGACCTGCAACAATACCTACTAAGACCTAAACTGTCAAGAACTGATTCAGCAGATTCTCCATTAGAAGTCCTTTTCCTGAATTCTTCATATAGCTGAGCTATAGGCTTACCACATGAAAAGCAGCGCATAGGTATAATCATAATAATCAGACCAAAGAAGCGTTTTTAAAGCTTTCTGCCGTTTAATAATAACATGACAGAAACAGTAATAAAACTAAAAGGAGTGACTAAGTATTACCGAATGGGAGAAACGGTCGTTAAAGCTATTGATGGAATAGACCTAGAAGTAAAGAAAGGAGACTTCGTAGCAATAATGGGGCCTAGTGGAAGCGGGAAAAGCACAGCTATGAACCTAGTAGGAAGTTTAGACCTAGCAACAGGCGGAACAATACAATTAGACGGAGTAAACATAAACAACCTAAGTGAATCAGACTTAGCACAAATAAGGGGAAGAAGAATAGGATTCATATTCCAACAATTCAACCTAGTACCAAATTTAACAGCAAAAGAAAATATTATTCTACCAATGATATTCCAAGAAAAAAGCAAAGCAGAAAGAGAAAAAAAGGCTAAAGAATTACTAAAACTAGTAGACTTAGAAAACAGAGAAGACCACTACCCAAACCAACTGTCAGGAGGACAACAACAAAGAGTAGCAATAGCAAGATCATTAGCAAACGACCCAGAAGTAATATTAGCCGACGAACCAACAGGGAACCTAGACACAAAAAACGGAGAAAAAATAATGAATTTCTTAGAAAAATTACACAAATCAGGAAAGACAATAATAATGGTAACACACGACCCACACCTAGCAGGTCAGCACGCAAAAACAGTATACTGGGTCAAAGATGGAAAGATAGAAAAAGTAACAAGAAAAAAGTAAGAAGACGAGAATAACACTAAAGTAGAGAAAACTTTAAAAGAGGCAATTAATTACGACCGTAATGAAGAAGTGTGTTTATTGCAAAACAGAGTTAAAAGAAGATGTAGTTCTTGAAGTATGCATAAACTGCGGTCGAGGAATATGGGGAGAAAAAATGTTTAACACAATAGTGAAAAGCATGGAAGACGCAGACAGCAGAGGAAGTCTAATGCAAGGAAGCGTAGGATCAGACAACCAAGGGAAAAAGGCAATTTAAAAACAAAGATAATTCTTTTAAACAAAAAAAAGAGGAATATCCCAAAAAGAGGGGTAGAGGTAACGATGTGTCTGAAGAAAAATCAGAGATTCACCACATAACAAAGCTTAAAAAGCCTGCTTGAGAAATAATTTTGAATACTCAGGAAAAATAAGAAAAATGATAAAAAGAAAACAAGTAAAACAACGAGGAAAAATAAGACTTAGCGAATACTTCAAAAATTTGAAGGATGGAGAAAGAGTAGCAATAGTCAGAGAACTATCAGAAAACCCAAAATTCCCATACCAATTACAAGGAAGAAGCGGAGTAATAGCAGGAAAAAGAGGAGGAGCATACATAGTAAAAATTATGGATTTTGACCAAGAAAAAACACACATAATCCAAGCAATACACCTAAAAAAATTAAAATGATAATAGAACTAAAACCACTTTCACTAACAGAATCTGAAGAATTAATAGATGATTCACAAGAAGATAAAAAAGAAATAAAAGCATTCATAAAAAAATTCAGCAAGATTAGCGAAAAAGACGCAAAAAAGTTAAGAGAAGAATTAGAATCATTAGAATCAATGAGAGTTAAATCAGAACACATAGCAAAAATCGTAGATATACTACCAGAAGATGCTGAAGACGTAGCAAAAATATTTGTCGATACAAACTTAAACAAAGAAGAAACAGAGGGGATTCTTGAACTTGTCAAGAAATACAATTAACAACAATGGAACGAGAAGAACACGCAATTATTTTAGATTATCTACCATACGGTTATCCCCTGGAGAATAAAAGAATGCCATTAGCACAAGCAATCGGATCAACAGGATTCACACTACTAGAATTAATACCAAGAAAAGGAATGAGCTTAGAACTAAAAGAAAAGGTATATATAGGCTCAGGGAAGAGAGATAAAATATATTATATTCTGGGAAAACTTCCAGGAGAAAAATTAACAGAAACTGCAAAGGCAAACCTTAACGATTTTATCGCGCAAGCAGTTGCAGAGAACGAAAAAGGGTTTGTTGAGTTTTTCAACAAAGCAGAAGCGATAAACACAAGACTACACCAAATAGAACTACTGCCAGGGTTCGGGAAAAAACACATGACTGAAATACTAAAAGCAAGAGAGGTAAAACCCTTCGAAAGCTTTAGCGACATAAGAGAAAGAATACCATCAGTACCAAACCCAACAAAAGCAATAGAGAAAAGAATGCTAAGCGAATTAACAGAAAACGAAAGACACAAACTTTTCGTTAAATAAAAAAATGGAAAATCCAAAAATACAACAACAAAAAGCAGAAAAAGTATCAGCAAGGCCAGAACCAGAAGTAACAGAAGCACTGATAAGAATAATGGACAGGGACGTAAAAGCCGGAAGAAAAGTTGTAGCAGGACTAATGAGGATCAAAGGAATATCATGGGCAATGTCAAACGGAATAATGATATCACTAAAAATAAGCCCAACAAAAAGAATAGGAGAATTAACAAAAGACGAAATTAAAAAAATAGAAGAATTCATAAGAAACCCAAAATTACCATCATTCTTACTAAACAGAAGAAAAGACGTAGACTCAGGAGAAGATCTACACCTAACAGGATCAGACTTAGACCTAAGAAAAGAATTCGACATAAAACTACTGAAAAAAATAAGAAGTTACAGAGGACTAAGACACGCACTTGGACTACCAACAAGAGGACAAAAAACAAGAAGCCACTTCAGAGAAAATAAAAAATCAAGATTAACTGTAGGCGTAGGCGGAAAGAAACCTGCAGCAAGCGGAGGTAAATAATGGCCTGGACAAGAAAACACAAAAGATACTCAAGACCAAGAAAACCATTCGATAAGCAAAGAATAGAAGAAGAAAACAAAATAGCAGAAGAATTCGGACTAAAAAACAAGAGAGAAATATGGAAAGCAGAAGCAGCAGTAGGAAGACTGCGAAGAAGAGCAAAAAAACTAATAACAGCAAGCGCAGAAAAACAAGGAGAATTATTCAACAAACTAAAAGAAATGGGACTAAAAGTAACATCAATACCAGAGGTATTAGCATTACAAAAAAGCGACTGGATGCAAAGAAGACTACAAACAATAGTAATGAAGAAAAAATTAGCAAAAACACCAAAACAAGCAAGACAAATGATAGCACATAAATTAGTAATGATTGACGGAAACATAGTGAACCAACCATCATACATAGTAACAGTAGAAGAAGAAAACAAAATAAGCCTTAGAGAAGCAAAAGCAAAAAAGGAAACAAAAACACCAAAAGAAGAGGTAAAACAAAATGAGTAAAGAAGAAACACAAACAGGAATACTGCACATATTCACAAGCTTTAACAACACGATAGTGCACTTAACAGACCTGTCAGGACACACAATAGCAAGAATATCAGGCGGAATGATAACAAAACAAGACAGACTAAAAGCAAACCCAACAGTAGCAATGTTCATAGCAAAGAAAATATCAGAAGCAGCTAACGAAATAAACATGAAAGACCTATATGTAAGAATAAGAGCTAAAACAGGACAAGACACACCAGGACCTGGAGCACACGCAGTAATAAAATCATTATCAAGAGACGGATTCAAAATAATAAGCATATCAGATGTAACAAGAGTACCAAGAGGAGGACCTAAGGTTAAGGGAGGAAAGAGAGGTAGAAGAGTATAAGCTTAAAAACCGATAAAATAATAAAAACACTATGATGATTCACAAAAAAACAAAAGATAAAATAGTATTTTCAGCAGAAATAAACGACTCATTAGCAAACGCTATAAGAAGATCAGTTCAAGAAGTACCAATATTAGCAGTTGACGAACTAGAAATATTCAAGAATGACTCAGTATTATACGACGAAATAATAGCTCACAGAATAGGACTAACACCGCTAAAGAACGAACTATCAGGAAAAGACAAAAAGAAAGGAGAAGAATACGAAGTAAAACTAAAATTAACAAAGAAAGGCCCAGGAACAGTTTATTCTGGAGACTTAACAGGCGATGCAGAAGTAGTATTCAAAGAAATGCCAATAACAGTTCTAAAGAAAGGACAAGAAATAGAACTAGTAGCAACAGCAAAAATAGGCCAGGGAATAGCACACGTAAAACACACGCCAGGACTTGTACACTATAGAGAATTTTATGAAGCAACACCAAAGAAAGGCAAGAATCTTGACAAAGAATTCATAAGCGAATTCCCAAGCTTGATGATAAGCCTCAACGAAGAAGGAAACGAAGCAGAATTCGAAAGACATAAACTGCAAAGTGGAAAAATGTTCGGGGAAGCATTCAAATTATACAAAGATGACATAACAACAAGTAAAGCAAACGGTCTAATGTTCTTCGTAGAATCATTCGGACAAATAGACGCAGAAAAAATAATTATCGAAGCTGTAGAGGCACTAAAAATTAATCTTAATCAATTCAAAGAAGAAAATTAAGTTTTTAAAGTGAGGACCTCACTTTAATACCGTGAAGGCGCGGGATTGCCGGAGCGGTCAAACGGGTGTGGTTAAGGACCACATGGCTTAGTGCCTGCATAGGTTCGATCCCTATATCCCGCATCACAAAAGTGAAAGAAAAATGAGTATATCAAAAAGAACAATAAAAGCAAGGACAACACAGAAAACGAATTCTGAACTAGTTGATACTATACACGCAGCAAGAAAGAATTCGGTTTGGGTTGAAAAAGGAATAGCAAGATACTTATCAGGATCAACAAGAGTTATGCCAGAAGTAAACTTAAACATGCTAGAAAAAAACTGCGAAGCAGGAGACATAGCGATAGTCCCAGGAAAGATATTAGGAACAGGAAGCATAAACAAAAAAATAAAGGTTTGCGCATTCAAATTCTCAAAACAAGCAATGGAAAAACTAAAAGCAAAAAAGTGCGAAACAGGAAGCATAATGGACGAAATAAAAAATAATCCTAAAGCAACAGGAGTAAAAATAATAATATGAACACACAAACACTAACAATCGATGCAGAAAACGCCGTTGCTGGAAGACTAGCAAGCTTCATAGCTAAACAATTATTATTAGGCAAAACAGTAAACGTTGTTAACTGTGAAAAAGCAATAATCATAGGAAGACCAGCAGACATAACAGGAAAATATTTAGCACTAAGAAGAAAAGGTGGTAGTGCAATGAAAGGGCCTCTTTTCCCATCAACACCTGAAAGAATAATGAAAAGAATAATCACAGGAATGCTACCTCACAAAAAAGGAAGAGGAGAAGACGCAGAAAAAAGAATTAAGTGTTACGAAGGAATACCAGAAACACTAAAAGACCAAAAACTAATAAAATCAAGCAGAGAATCAGTACCGATAAAGTCAATAACAATAAAAGAATTATCAATAAAAATAAAACATTAAACACATGAAAGCAGAAATAGTAACATCAGGAAAAAGAAAAGCATCAAAAGCAAGCGCAGCAATAATAGCAGGAAGCGGAAAAATAACAGTTAACGGAAAACCTTACGCAAGACTATCAATATTTCGAAGACTAAGCATTGAAGAACCAATAAACATCGCCAGAGAAGTATTAGGAAACACAGACTTCGACATCTGGGTAACTATGCATGGCGGAGGAAAAGAAGGACAAGTTGAGGCTGCTAGACTAGCAATCGCAAGAGCAATAGTTAAATTCTCAAAATCAGACACACTAAAAAAGACTTTTTCATTATACGATAAGTCATTAATGATCGCTGATGTAAGAAGAAAAGAAGCATACAAACCTGGAGATTCTAAAGCAAGAAGCAAGAGACAGAAATCATACAGATAAGAATACAAAAAAAAAGATTTTTTATTCAGACATTATTCTATCAAGTGGTGAACCAACTTTCTTTAACTGCTCACTAGAAACATGTGTGTATATTTGAGTTGTCGATAAGTCACTATGACCTAATAATTCTTGTATTATTCTAATATCAACACCAGACTCTAAAAGATGAGTAGCAAAAGAGTGACGAAGAGTGTGACAATGAACACTCTTATTAATAAGAGCTCTAGCAGCAGTTTGCCGAACAATTTTTTGCAAGTTTTGGGAGGTAATAGAACCACCGCTCCTGCCGCTAAATAAGAGTTCACTACCAGAAGAAGTTTGAAGAGCAACCTGTTTTTTTAGATCATTAACTAAATAATTAGGTATATTAAAAATTCTGTCCTTATTACCCTTAGCTTTCTTAATACGACCAATCTTTTCATCAAAGTGTAAACTACTACACTTAAGATTAATTAGTTCGGATATCCTCATACCCGACGCGTAAAGCAGACTAATAATAAGCTTACTCTTAGGAGTTTTAGAATTAGCTATGAGCCGTAAAACTTCTTCTCTAGTTAAAACATCGGGAAGTTTCCTTTCCTTCTTAGGCCTCTTAATACCAACAGTAGGATCAACAGAAAAAACACTTGAGTAAGAAAACCTTATAGCAGCCAAAAAAAGAATTACTGAACTACCAGACTTATCAGAATAATTCTCAGACAAAAAAAGTTTTATGTCATCAAGACTTATATCCTTAGGATCTTTATTAGAAAAATCTAATAATTCCCTATTAGCAGATAAATAATTCCTTATAGTGTATGGACTATTCTTAGAAATTTTTAGTTCTACCTCGACTTTTTTAAGAAAATCCTCTTTATTCATAAGACAGATTGTACAAACTCGTTTATAATTCTATCTTAGGGAAAAAATTATTTTTTCCCACCAAGAGGTATCTCAAAACCTATCGACAACATCGAACCATCTGACAGGTCAGCATAAGTAAAACTTTGAGACTTTGACAGGTAAGCCAAGTAATTATTGCTGTTAACCTCATTACCAGTTATCTCAGATAATGAATTATTATCTAATCTTAAAAAAAACTTTACTGGAACACCACCGATCATTCTCTTTTTAGTGCTTAACTCCCCACCAATATTGTTTATGCCATCAGGGCCACCACTAAGATGAAGGCTATACTTTAATTTTTTAAGACCATCATAACCAACAACATCTCCAAGGTCCCCTTTACCATAATTTTTTACTTTGTGGGTTACACCATAATAAAAGTCAGCTATCCCTGAAAGCCCTGGAAGAATACTATCAGCCATTAACCTTATAGCCACTTCTTTTGATTCGCTAGAACCCGGCTGCTCCCCCTCACCCAAGTGCTGTGTTGCCTCATCAGACACCCTTCTTGCCCTAGAAGCATCTATTTTACTTGGAAGGTTATTGTTGTAATCAGAAACAGACAAACTTGCTGAGCTTACAATAAAACAGTTAGCTAGCAAAGGATTATCACCAGGATTATAATTTATCATCTCATAATTGTCTCCTTCCCCAGATTTTTCATCTTTACGCTCTTTAGGCTTGCTATTAAGACTATCTGAAAGCTCCCCCATCATCGCTTTTGTTTGCCTTTGTTCTGTCAACTCATAATAAACGTTTTTAACATCCCCTGTGGATATACAGCTTGCTCCAGACAAGGATAGTAACGTTAGCAGTGAAGGCATAATTTTTCTCTTCATCCTTTCGGATTAATATTCCCTAGTATTAAAACCTTATTGACTGATGACTGGTAACAGATTAACCTTTTATATAACTTGTAGCTTTTAACATTTACCTAAGGGCTTATAGTATAGTGGCTAGTACGCATCGTTCGCAACGATGAGACTCGAGTTCAATTCTCGATAAGTCCATAAATTTTTATCCAGTTGAAAGGCGAGGCGATGTATGATTCCTCTCGCTAGAATATTTTGTTGCCTCTTCTTCAAGATCACTCATAAGAACAACCCTGCCCTCAGTTATATTAATCAGTTCTATTAAGCATACATCGGACCCAGGATTTTCTATTTCCAACCTTTTAGACCCTAGAGGACACTTATTTTTTGATGCGTCTATATCGCTTCCAGCTACAAATTCCAAGTATTTTGGAACCCTCTCATCACCACTAATCAATAAATAATTAGCCCTGTAGAAATCCAAAACACGATGCATCGGAATAGCCATCACTTAATGTAACAAACAATGCATATAAATTTTCCTAAAGAAAAGCTTTAAATGGTTATTAGAGGTAGTTTCATTATGAGTAAAGAAGTTAAGAATGATAAGAAATATTTAGACGACTTAAGACATAGTTGTGCTCATTTATTAGCAGCAGCAGTTTTAGAATTATATCCTGATGCGAAAAGAACTATTGGCCCACCAATTGAAGAGGGATTCTATTTCGATTTTGATTTTGGACAGACAACAATAAAGGAAGAAGACTTGCCAAAAATCGAGAAGAAAATGGGAGAAATCCTTAAAGGTTGGAAGTCTTTCGAAAAAAAAGAAGTAACACCAGCAGAAGCAAAAAAAGAATACAAGAATAACGAGTACAAAATTGAACTAATAGATGAATTCTCAAAAGACTCTAAAAAATTAACATTTTACAAAAGTGGAAACTACACAGACCTTTGTAAAGGAGGACACGTAGATAATCCGTCAAAAGAAATTGTTGCTTTCAAACTCCTAAAAATCGCTGGGGCGTACTGGAGAGGTAATGAAAAAAATAAGATGCTAACAAGAATTTATGGTACTTGTTTTGGAAGCCAAAAAGAATTAGAAGAATACGTTAATAGGTTATCAGAAGCAGAAAAAAGAGACCATAGAAAAATAGGCAAAGAATTAGGACTCTTCACATTTTCGGAACATATCGGAAGCGGGCTACCACTGTACACACCAGACGGGGCATCGATCAGACTAGCAATCACTAACTATGTAGAGTCAATGCAAACAGCTAAAGACTACACACAGGTATGGACTCCACAAATAGCTAAAGCCAAACTTTTTCAAATATCAGGACATTATGATAAGTACAAAGACTCAATGTTTAGAGTAGTAAGCAATTATTCTAATGAAGAATTCTTCCTAAAACCAATGAACTGTCCGCAACATACACAAATATACGCATCAGAACCACACAGCTACAGAGACTTACCATTAAGATTCGCAGATTTCGCAATGCTTTACAGAGACGAAAAACCAGGAGAACTAAGCGGATTATCAAGAGTTAGAGCATTCTCACAAGATGACTGTCACATATTCTGCACAGAAGAACAAGTTGACGAAGAAATAGACAAAGCATTAGAAATGACTAAAGAAATAATGAAGACGTTCGGACTAAAATACAAGTACAGATTATCAACAAGAGACCTTAGTCAGCCAGAGAAATATTTAGGAGAACCAAAAACTTGGGACAAAGTAGAAAAATGGGCTGAGAAAATAATGAAAAGAAACAAGATAGAATACTTCGACGGTCCGGGAGAGGCAGCATTCTACGCACCTAAAATGGACTTAATAGCTACAGATGCATTAGGAAGAGAATGGCAACTATCAACAATACAAATAGACTTTGTTATGCCAGAAAGATTCAAACTAGAATACGCAGCACAAGATGGAACTGTAAAAAGGCCAGTGATGCTCCACAGAGCAATAGTAGGTTCCCCAGAGAGGTTCATGATGATACTAATAGAACACTTCGCAGGATCATTCCCAGTATGGCTTTCACCAACACAAATAATAGTTTTACCAATAAGCGAGAAGTTTAATAGTTCAGCAGAAAAAACTAAAGAGAAACTAAAAGCACTAATGCCAGGAATAAAAGTTAAGATTGATTCAGCTAACGAATCACTACAAAAGAAAATTAGAAATGCGCAACTAAAAAAGATCCCTTACATGCTAGTTGTCGGAGAAAGAGAAGAAAAAGCAGGAACAGCTGCCGTACGTTTAAGAACAGGAGAACAATTAGGAGAACTAAAACTTGAAAAAATAGCAGAAAGAGTTAAAGAAAAAATATCTAGCAAGAGTCTTGAATTATAATAAAACTTAAAAGCATTGAAAGACCCATAACAACATGAAAAATTATGAAAGTAATTGTGGCAAAGTAACGAAAAAACCTGCGGTAAGAGATGTTCAACCAGGAAGCATGATTACGCCAGAACAGTTTTATTGTGCTCATGCAACAGGAAATTATTTAGATGAAGGAAGTATAAGATGCAATATAGATGACTCTCGATGCCCCATTTATGACAAGTTAGCCGAAGTTATAAGATCCGAGAGAAGATTACCAAAATGGGCGGGTAATTTGGAAGAAGTAGCATAAAAATAATTATTCACTTTCTAACTCTATACCTCTCAAAAAGTAAAATCCGTAAACAAACAACAAAGCTAGTGAGATGAAGGGGTGAAGAATCCAGGCAAGGTCAGGCTTTCTAAAAAATCCAGCAGTTGAGTCTTTTATGGGCAAAATGATTGTTATTATGTATAATCCTAAGAGTAACATTTTTGATTTACTAACACCGTAAGTTGAGTATCTTCCTATTTCCATGTTGCTTCTTCTTTTAACACGTCTAAGCTTCTTACGGAAAAAAGTCTTAAGACTACCATCTTGTTTGTGAACAATTCCTTGTTTAACTTTAGCAATATGATCATAACCTAAGTTTACTAAGTCTCTAAGAAAGACTGTGTGGTTTAAAGGATTATTTTTTACTTTGTAGAACAATTCTTTGCGAAAGAAGAATCCGTTTGATCCGCCAGCAGGAACAAAACCCTTCTTGTAAACAACCTCATAATAATCCCCCTTATCAGCGATTGATTTTTTGTTTCCTACAATTTTACCGTTAAAGTAGCACATTCGGTCATTTGCGCCCAGATAACTTGCTATCGGGTCGTCACCACCAATGAGGGCATTATAACGAGTGATTATGTCATCGCCTTTCCTAACCTCAAAATATAACGTATCAGAAAAAGAAATTTTTTTATCATTAAATGGAGTTACCATTTTTTTAAGCCAACCCTTATCACTTGGTAAAAAGTTATCTGCATCAATAAAACCGATTATTTCTCCTTTAGCGTACTTAGTTATTGCTAAGGGTTTTGCTTTTTCTTCTATACGGCCAGGATTCTTTATTAGTTTAAATTGAGGGTACTTCTTGATAATTTTTATTGTTGAGTCTGTTGATCCACCATCAGCAATTATTACTTGAAAAAGTTTCTTGGGATAATCTTGGTTAGCTATTGATTTTAAACATTCGTTAAGTGTTGACTCATTATTATACGTTGGTAGCACAATAGTTACAGACTTCATAAAATCGTAATGATCACAGAAGTTTATAAATTAATTCTTCTTCTTAAAGAAAATAATTATTTCTTGTACAAACTTCTCTTAAACTTAGGATAAACAATAGACCAGGTAGTAAACAAGATAATAATTAATAATGAAGCACCAATTAATTGGTATTTGAAATCTAAAGAACCAATATAAGAAATTAGTAAGGCATGAGGGATAATACTAATCGCTGTGGCTAATGCATACTCACTAAAGGGAATCTTACTAAATAAACCAAAGGCGTAAGAAAGAATATCAAGAGGGAGTAAAATTCTTATTACCACAATACTCCAAAAACGATTCTTGTTAGAAATAAGAGATTCTAAACGTTTAACCTCCATAACCGGAGCAAAACGGGCGACAACGCGAGAACCAAACTTACGAGCAATAATAAAAGCTAATAAAGCCCCAGCAAACCAACCAATAAAAGTAAGAACAGAAGCTAAAGGCCAGCCCCATAGGTTAGAAGCAAGAGGAATAAGGGGAAAAGTGTTAATTGGAGCGAATAGTGAAGCAAGAAATTCTATAACAGCATAAGTAACCATGCTAGAAACATTATCGCCCAAATACCCTTCAAAAAAAGAAATATTTTTCTGAATAAAATAAGAAGAAACTAAAAAGATTATGATAACCAGAACCAAAGAATATATCGTTTTAGCGTCACTCTTACTAATCTTCATAATATTATGATGAAAAATGAACTAAATATACTTAGCTGTATAAAAAAAGACTAACTGGAAGCAACATTAAAAACCATAAACGTTATATAGCGATAAGGGACTTGATAAAAAATGAACAATGGTTGAAGAACTAATAAAAAACTTTGATAAATTGTTAACAGATAACCAAACGATTGTCATGTCTGTTAGTTGCATAGTCGAGTATAGCGGTAGAGCCGAAAGCGAACTGGAAAAAGGAGATAGAATAATAATCATAAAGTCAGATAACGCACTCCTAGTTCATCAGCCTGCTGGCAACAACCCTGTTAACCATATGAGAAGTGGAGGAAAACACAAAATAGTAACATCAGACTTGGACGAAGGAGAAAAATTCCGGATTATTAGCGAACACACAAAACACAAAGAACACCTAAAAATAAAAGTTTTTGACCTATACTTCTACAAATCACAAAAACTCACAGATAACGAACAAATAATGACTAAAGGAACAGAGTTTGATATGAGTGAAATGCTATACACCAACCCTAAAATGATAAGTGATGATTTCAAACCATTAAGTCGAGAAGAACACACAAAGTACGGATTCATTGACGTATTCGGCTACGATAAAAACAACAAACTAATAATTGTTGAGTGTAAAAGAACAAAAGCAGACCTTCACGCAGTCACTCAACTAAGACGTTACGTAGAAAAAATCAAAGAAAACAAAGGAGTAACAAACGTTGGAGGAATTGTCGCAAGCCCAGAAATAAGTGATAACGCTAAAAAAATGCTTGAAGACTGGGGATTCACATGGAAACAAATAAGCCCACCAAGAAACAAAGAAGAAAGAGACAAGAAGCAACAAAAACTAGGGTTCTAGCTTGTACAAACTCTCTATTTTATCATGTCACTAAAACTCTTGTGAACTAAGTTACCTTTTCCGTCATCAACATATTTTTCTTTCACTAAGTGATCACAAAGCACTTTAGGGTTGCAAAAAGGAACAAAACCAGCATTAAATGCTTGGTCAATAAAGAAACGGTCATCATCAGCGCCGCCATTACTACTAAACTTACCGTAACGAAGATCTAAAAAAACATCACGAGAAATAAGCATACAACCAGCAGAAGGAAGATTAACCTCCAGAACAGCACCAGAATCAATCTCTTCAGGAGTAATATGTCTACGCAAATCGCTACGAGAAAGAGAAGAATAAGAAGGAATTTTTTGCAATTCAGAAAATTCTTCAACAGTTAAGAGTTTCCAAGCAACAGGAAGCCACTTCTTTTGACCAGAAACAACAAAAAAATTGTAATACAAACCACTAACAATATCCTTATCACAAGCAAGAAGTTCTTGAATAACATTCTTAGGAGGGATGACATCGCTATCAAGCATCAAAACATGAGAATAATCCTTAGCAATAGCATACTCAAGAATCAAGTTACGACTACTAATAAGACGAAAAACAGACTTTTCTTCATCACTATGATCATGAATAACAGTAATATCCCAAATTTTTCGGAGTTCATTAAAATAATCAAGATTACGAGAATTATCAACAATTAAGACATCATACCCAGGATAATCAAGACTTTTAATCCTATCAAAAAATTCTTTTTCACAATATTTCATACCATCAAAAGTAGGAGCAGCAACCAAGACCTTAGGACGAATCATAAGAATAAGTAGCAAGAAGAAGTTTTTAAGAATATGGAATGTACAAACTCATCGATTAGCCTTTAGAAGTAGGGGTGTCATCAACCTTTTCAGAAAAATTTTTTGTTATAATTTCAGGTAGTCTATATCCAGCCTTTTCAAGATTATTTCTAACCTCTTTATAGAATTGTAAATTGTGAATCATGGCATGACAGTTAGGACAAAGAGGAGCAAAGTTTGAGGGATCATTATTCTTATGATTTAAATCTAAGTGATGAAGATGAACAACCTTAGTAAAACCACAAGAAGCACAGACTTTAGTTCTTTCGAGATACTCCCTATAATCCAAATTAAATTCTCTTTTAACCTTTCTAACCTTCTCGTATTCTAATCTAAAAATAGTATTATAACAGCCACCACAATACCCCTTTCCTTTCTGAGGCAAAGTTCTTTCACACCTCAAACACCTAATTTTAGGCTCATCCCACAATAATTTTTAGTAGCACCACTTACAAATATTTTTCTCAAGTCTTTTATTAAAACCTAGGTCATTCTTAGTTTTATTACAATTTTCACAAACACCCACTTTAGACATAAAGTTGTTAGGTACCTAGAATATATAAATCTTTTGGTACCTAAAGGTTTTAATATAGCGAACGCATTACTTAACTGTGAAACTACAAAAACAAAAGACAGGAGAAGGAGACAGAGGACCCTATTACAAGTACGTATTAGTATTACCTCAAGTCAAGATCGAATCGGCAGGATTCAAAGAAGGAGAAGAATTAGAAGCAGAAGTAAAGGGTAACCAAATAATAATAAAAAAATTAGAAAAGAAAACTAATTGATTGTACAAACTCATTAAAAGGAAAGGTTTTTTAGCAAGAGACTAGTAAGATAGATGATGGACAAAGTTAATGATTGGGGTTTTGACTTCTGGTTGCACTTGATAATAATAACCGCTTTTTGGGTTTCGCCATTATTCTTGAGTTGGTGGATAATACTTATAATGACAGGAGGATATTATCTTCAACTGTTGATTTTTGGAGATTGTATACTAAGCAAAAAACAGTTTAGGACCAAGAAGAGAAGCGTAACATTTTATTGGTATTACGGAAGGAAGTTATTTCCCGAGCTAGACATGATGAAAGTGAGGTTTTGTGCAGATTGGGTGTTCCCATACATAATTTTAGGGGTAGCAATAATTACACAGACTATTTTTGGGTACAGACCACTAATTTTTTGACCTTAGTATATAATAAGACGTATGCAAGAAGTTTTAAGCGAAGATTGAAGGTTTTAGCACGACTAAAGGTTTAAAAGACAAGAAAGCTATTAAGAGATATGAAAGAGAGAAGTAAACTGATATTAGGATTTATAGGGCTATTCTCAATAACAGGGATAACTGCGTTCTTAACAAAGCAGGGTATAGAAGCCCTAGTAATGATAAAAGACACCCTAAACCACGCATTGTAAGGCTAATTCTTAAAAGGCCAGGTAATTCTAACCAAAATAATGAAAATAGGCCCATAAAGAGGGCTTTTAGGCACCTAAAAAGGCTGCCCAATGTACCTTGTGCAAACTTATGAGGAGATTTTAGGCATATTTTAAGGATTTTTAGACAAATTTTTCTAATTTCCAATAAAAACTATGCTTGCAGGAAGTTTTAAGCAAAGATTAAAAGATTTAGAAAGGAAATTTTAGTCGTTTTTCTTGAATAAAGTTAAGGGTTTGAGAAGCAGATGAATCAAAATATCCGCCTTGCAAAGAGCCAAGAAGATCTGACCCAACACCATAGTCAATTGTAAAAAATCTAAAGGCACCCTCAACAGCAGGTTGAAATTTATCCCTTGGAGAACTAATGGAAGATAAATCGTCAATAGAAGATTGTACAAACCTGCGCAAAATCACCTGTTCAGACAGAGTAAGGTCAAGACCAAGATAACATAGAATCATCTTGCGAGATAAGATAAATTCATCCTGAACATCATAAGCTCCAACCATGAAAAGTAAACTAAAGCAAGCCTATTAATAGTTTACTAATCCTAAAACTCCCAGTTACGAGACCTAAAACACACTTTTCCTCACGCAAAAAGATTCAATCTAAAACTAAAACTTCTTGCGAAAGCTAATAAAGAAAAATTAAAGAAAAAATGTCCCAAATTAAGGAACGAAGCTAAGAATTCCAGCAATGATTAGGTAAACTCCAACAGCCCACCTTAAAAGACCAGGCACAGCTAGGACTAAAATACCCACCAATATAGCTAAAATTCCTGAAATTGTTAAACCAATAGATGCCATTTTTTTTGACCTCCAAGAAACAAAAAGCCAAGAACCAATAAAAAACTAAGTAGTATATTTCTCGACTAAAAACCCTAAAATCGTAAAAATAAAAATAAAAGAATGTTAGAGGGTAACTAGTTCCCCAAGAAACTAATAAGCCCTATAGCAATCAAGTAAAGGCCAAGAGCCCACCTGAGAAGCTTAGGAACAAAGATAACCAGAAGACCAGCAACGATAGCCAGAATTCCAGAGATTGCAAGACTAATAGCAACCATCTTATTTATACGAATAATTCCTAACTAGCTTACTAACACCAATAGCTAAGAACGAAAGAGCAACGACCCAATCAACCCATAGAGCTGTAAAGACACTAAGGGCAGAAGAAAGGTAAGCACCCATTCTTAACGTTAATAAAAGTCCAATAAGTGTAACGAGCCAAGCAGTAAGTTTTGCCATAATTATAACCCCCTTTAGAAAATAGAAAGGAAACGAAATTATATAAACCTATCGTGAAAGGGTAAAGATATGACGATAAAGTATGAGAAATCCATTAAAACGAAGATGGCCAAAAGATTAAAAATTACTAACGCAAACTACCTAAAAATTTAACAACATCTGCAAGACCTATCGAGGCTGTTTAAGGGTGTTTAGAGGTGTTTAAACAGCTGTTTGTTGGAATAAAATACAGTTTAGAGGTGTTTAAACAGCTGTTTGTTGGATTCATTCCAACAGATAATTAGCATTCACAGAGACGAGAGACAAAATAAGAAAATAAAAGTTAAGAAAGAGCATTTCTGCCGTCGAGAAAGAATCTACTCAGAAAACATTTAAATAGTCTTTTTTGCAATAAAATAACATGTTTGATTGGATTTTTGGAAAGAAAAAAGAGGTAGAAAAGGTTAGGACAGACACAAAGAAAGCCTTTGAAGGGGTAAAGGAAGATATAAGCAGCATTTCTAAATGGCTTGAACACCTTAAACAGGCAGACGAACAAGGAAAAAAGCGTTTTGATGATATAGATGAGAGATTATCCTCGATAGAATCAGACTTAAACACTATAAAAAATTTTGCGCTAGGTGGAAAAAACAAACAGCCGTTTAAACAGCAAACAGCTGTTCAAGGCAAACAAACAGTTGTTTATGGTGTTCAAACAGGTGTTCAAACAGGTGTTCAAACAGGTGAAAGTAGCGAATTATTGGTAAGGAACTTATCAGTTATGGAAAGGGCATTAGTATATGTTTTAATGAATAGTGAAATGAAACTGAGCTATGATGACCTGGGAGCGATGCTTGGAAAGACGAGAGCAACTATCAGAGGCCAAATAAACAGCATAAAGCAGAAAAGTGAGGGAGTATTAGAGGAGATTATAGAGAAAAATGGTAAAAAAAGAGTGTTTATACCTGAGGAAGTAAAGGAAATACTGCTCAAAGACGCAAAAGTGAGAGTTAAGAAGGACAAAAAAGAGAAGAAAAATGAGTAAAATGAGCTTAAAAAGATCATAAAGTGAGAGTTAATACGTAAGACATGCTAAAAACATCATGTCTAGCAGGATGAGAGAAAAAAGATACGTAAAAAGTAAGAGTTGAGCAAAAAATACAGCAAAAAGAGAGAGTAAAGATAAAAAGCCTTAAAAATAACTCTATAAGGCCTATAAAAACAGAAAGTAGCTATAGCGCTACCATGTTAATCGTTATACAGAATAAAGGAAATTTTAGATTTTTAGTCCTTAAAAGGGTTAAAAATAAGGTTTTTAGAGCTCAATAAGCTTTAAAATGGTGTCTAAGGTAGCTATCTTTTTGAGATCTGGAGATATCCTGAGAATAACTTTCTTATTATTTATCTTTTCTTTGTCTATGGGTATACCTTTAGCGACGATCTTCCCTATATAGTCCCTTATAGAGCTCTCAGAAAGACCTAATCTTACGGCTATAAGCCTATAATCCGCATCTTCGCCCTTTTCCTCCAAGGAATAGAGTAAAGAGAAGACTTGAAACTCCATTGGTGTTAATTGTTTAAACTTGCGCCTAATTTCCTTCTTAATACCGTCGAGAGTGTCAAGAACCCTCAAGGCTTCATCAAAGTCGTTTGCTTTACTAGTTTGAGAGTTAAGAGAGTATGAAGAGGGTAAAACCAGGCTGGGATTGTCTGTTGGTCTGTCTGTTGGTCTGTCTGTTGGAACCCCCCTATTTCCACTGGAAATAGCCATATTTTGACCTTTTAGAGCCTCTAAAGAGGGCATATGTGTTGGAGTTTGTGGTTGAAATGTTGCATTTTGAAGGTTATCTGTTGGATTATGTGTTGGAACGACTGCTACAGGGGGCAAAGGGGCTGTTTTTGCTTCTTGAGAAACGTTTTTCATCTCTTTTATTGCGCGATCTATTGACTCACTAATGCTTTTTTCAGTGTGGTCTAACTTTTCAGAGAATAATTCTTTTATGTGAGCTATAGAAAAAGCTATTTTATCATCAGTTGATATCCTTAAAGAGTTAATCTCTGCGTTTAGTGCGTAAAATTCTTTTGACAGTTGGGTAATATCATCTCTTACTTTATCAAACGCCTCTTTGATTCTCGGATCCATAATTACTAGTCATTATAAAACGTTAATAAAGATTTGTGGTCTAGAGAAAAGTATTTATGAAGAAACATTCTTGTAAGCTTTATGGGCTTTAGACGTCAGCGACCACCTTATTCTACGTATATACACATCACCGTCTGAATTCTTTCTTATCGGTCTCACTAAACCCTTATTTTCAAGCTCGATTAGCAAGGACTTAATAAACTCTTCATCTCTAGCTTCTTCACGACTTATCTGAGCAGTAAACATCGCTTGAGGATATTTGTGGAACAACAACGAAAGAATGTTAGACATAATCTTATCCCTCTTTTCTTTAGAAAGCTTACTCATAAAAAGAAGAAAGAATGGGGTATTTTTATACCTTGTGATAAGAAAAAGACAAATACTTAGCAAAAAATTATTATTCTCTCTTATTAATAACCAAGCCAAGGGTGTTAGAGACCTTCTGGGCTAACTGTCCCCCAGATTCGGAGAACTTCCAATAAAATAGAACGGGCTTTTCATTTGTTCGCACCATGAATTTTCTTAGTGAAGAGATACTAGCCTTGAGAGCTAAGCCCTTACCTCTAAAAGGTCCCTTAATTACTGCAACACACATGTAAACAGAATCGTAACTTATACGACTACTTTTTATCAGTTCAAGAAGCTCAGATTCTGTAATAAAATTATTACAGAACCGTTCCATGAGTTCTAATGAGCAAGGAAACATATTTACACAACCAATAACTACCCCATCACTCTTAATAATATTAAAAAGTTCAGGAGCATTCTTTGAAGACCAACTGTCTTTTCCAGGATGAGTCTGAGCTTGATAAGGGTCAGCAGCAGTATTAAAGTACTCTTTGATAAGTGACCGGGCGGAGTCCTGATCTTTTATAGAAAGAGCATCATTAGAATCCGAAGAGAAAGTGATCATTACACAAGAACCAAAGCCATTTTATTTAAACCTTACTTTTTTTGCTGTTTATTAGGATTATTGTTGTGCTTGTTAGGATTTTGATTACTACTCTGTTTGTTTTGAGATTGGCCATTGTTCTGCTTATTAGAATTTTGGTTATTGTTCTGCTTATTAGAGTTAGGGGTCTGACTAGCAGAAGGTTGATTACTGGAAACTACAGCCTCATCTACCTGACCTCTAAACTGAGGAATTTGAATATGCTTAGGAAGATTAAAGTCCTCTTCAAATTGCATAGCCTTAACAGTGCAACGAGCCATAATAAAGTTAAATAAAGGAACCCTAACAAGATCAGGAATTTTCTTATCATTCCAACGCTTAAGAATATCAGCAGCTGACTTCTTATCAAGAGCAACAAGAATGTTACCATTAAAAGAAATCTTAGCTATATCCTTATCATAAGAAATTCTAAACTCAAAACTGAAATTAAGAGCCTCTTCATCTTTAATAAAATCAACCTTGATTTGCTGAATATCCTTAATGTTGATACCATTACTAACATTAAAGTTAGCATTAGGCTCGGAAAGCTTCTCAGCAAACTGCTTGGTTAAACCAAAACTAATAACTCTCATAAAAGAAAGTAGAAAAGTTGCTTTTTAAACTTTCGGATTCCACAGTATATGAATCAAAAAGTATCAAAGCCCAAAAAGAGCAAAAGATTGGAAAAATTAGGAATAAACCTTAAACTAGTTAGAAAACAAAGGGAGAACCTAATGAGAAGTACAAATAAAGATTTTAATCAGCATAACTAAATTAAGTCTTCTTCAGAAACAACAACAAAATCGCCAACAGCAATAATGGAGTTGTAAGGAACTAAGGCTTCCTTAAGTTGAGTTGACTCAAGATTAAGATTCTTAATGTAAGGAGTAGGATCTTTAACAACAAGATGTATTAATTCACCAGTTCTTGTTTCAAAGGTAATATCCTTAACCATACCAAGCCTCTTACCCTCTTTTGTCACAATCAGTTTACCAAGAATGGCACTGAAAGGTTTCTTATCAATTGTCATGAAGAGTACAAATAAAAATTCTTTATAAACTTTTCTACAGTGGATAGATATAATAAACTAAGACAAATCATCGAGTAATAATACAAAAAATCATTGAAAACCAACGATAATAAGACATATTTAGCATTCAATGAAAAAACAAAAATAATAACTTTCTAATTTATGAGTAATAATATAACAGTTAAAGAATTAAGAAAGAAAAACAGACTAAAATATACAATTAAGAGAAGAAACAAGAGCAAAACATAAAAATAATAAGATTATTATCACTACAATAAGGAAAAGTAGTACCTAAATACTGGTTTTAGGGCTTAAAGATCCTAAAATTAAGAAGAATAAGACTTATTAGACCCCCACTCCTACGTTTCTTGTGGAAACATTTAAAAAAGAAAAATATTTTATTGGTTTCTTATTATTCATTTATAAATATTTATATTATATAATATATATAATATAATACTATTAATTACAAAGGTTCTTTTCATATGATTTTTACTCATTAATTCTCCATAGGAAAATAAGGTTAGCTTTATTTGTTCTTTTTATCGAATACAAACACAAAAACATGAGGTTTTCGATGATAAATTTTGCTACTAGAGAGTTTCCATAGGAAATGATGGTGTGAGGGTTATAGTGCTTTTAAGTATCTAAAGTTTTATAAAAGAAATAAAATGATAATATTATAGGTGATAAAAAAGATGGTTGAAGAACAAAAAGTAGAAGGAAAAATTAACTCAATATTTGACTCATTTACAAAAGAAAGCATATTCAAAAACAAGAGCTTTCTACAAATAAAACATCTGCCTGAAGATATACTCCATCGAGACGAACAATTACAACAAGTCGCTAGTATCCTAGCACCCGCACTTAGAGGTGAAAGAACAAGTAACCTATTCGTTTATGGACAAACAGGCACAGGAAAGACTATTTGCGTCAAGTATATCAGAGACCAATTACTAAAAAAAGCTCAAAGCACAGGAGCACCACTAAGAATTGAATATCTTAACTGTAAACTAAAAAAGGTTGCTGATACAGAATACAGGATTTTAGCAGAACTAATAAAAAAATTAGGAGGAGAAGTACCATCAACAGGCCTACCCACAGACCAGGTCTATAATAAATTCATTGAGATAATAGAATCAAAAAAACAAACATTCCTACTAATACTTGATGAAATAGACCAAGCGGTTAAAAAGATCTCAAGCGACTTCCTATATAACCTAACACGTCTCAACTCAGAACTAGAACAAACAACCGTAAGCATAATAGGTATAAGCAATGACCTAAAATTCTTAGACCTAATCGATCCAAGAGTAAGAAGCAGCTTATCAGAAGAAGAAATAATCTTTGCACCTTACAATGCACTACAATTACAAGACATACTAAAACAAAGAGCTGACTCATCATTCAAACCAGGAGTACTAAAAGAAGGAGTAATCGCTAAATGCGCAGCTTACGCCGCAAGAGAACACGGAGACGCAAGAAGAGCATTAGACCTATTAAGAATATCAGGAGAAATAGCTGAAAGGATGACAGAAGGAACAATAGAAATCAAACACATCGATATGGCAAACGAAAAAATTGATAGGGATAAAATATTAGATATAATATCAGCAGCACCAAAACAATTCCAAATAGTATTATTAGCATCAATTGACCTAATAAGCAAAAATAAAGAACAAAACACAAAAATCTTCACTGGAGATATATACTCATTATACCAGGACTTATGTTCTAAGAGCAGAAACGAGATACTAACACAAAGGAGGGTTAGCGACCTAATAGGAGAATTTGATATGTTAGGACTAATAAACGCAAGAGTTGTAAGCAACGGAAGACATGGAAGAACAAGAGAAATAAAACTCCTTATACCAGACCAAATATTACCGAGAGCTAGAGAAATAATACAAAATAATTTGAACTTCTAAAAAAATGAATAGAGAAATACTAAAATTTTGTTTAGAAAAAGGGTGCTTAATAGATAAAGAAGCATGCGAAATACTAGAAAACTTTGAAAATATAGAAATAGCTAAAAAAATCATTATTTCACTAACAGACATACTAAAACAAAAAATAATAACTAAATCAAACATAATAAGCCACTCAAAACAGATAGAAACATTTGTAGAACAACTAGGAGAAAGAACAACCATAGAAAAAATTAAGATAAGCCTAGGAATAAACATTGAATTATCAAAAGAAACAGTAGAAAAAACATCAGAATTGGAAACGATTAAGAAAGAATCTAAAGTCAGAGTACTAACAAGCCATTCAGCACTTGAAGAAAAAGTGGAAGTTGAAGACTTCATCAAACACTTCAAAGCAAGATACGGGGCAATAAGAAACATATTACAACAAAGAACAGAACTAGAAAACCTAACCTCAATAAACAAATTAGGTAACAAAAGACAAAACGTATCAATAATTGGAATGATTTATGACAAAAGACTAACAAAGAACAAAAACCTAATAATAGAAGTAGAAGACCTAACAGGAAGAATAAGCGTACTAATAAACAAAGACAAAGAAGACCTTAACGAAATAGCAAAAAGAATGCTACCAGATGACATCATAGGAATAAAAGGCGTTGGTGACAAAGAATTCTTATTCGCTAACGGAATAATATACCCAGACTCATTCCTAGAAGAAAAACACAGAATAGAAGAAGACGAATCAATAGCATTCATATCAGATGTACATGTAGGAAGTAAACTATTCCTAAAAGAAAAACTACTAAAATTCATAGAATGGCTTAACGGAAACTTAGGCGGAGAAGAAGAAAGAGAAGAAGCACTAAAAATAAAATACTTGTTTGTAGTAGGAGACACCATTGACGGAGTAGGAGTATACCCAGGACAAGAAAAATTGTTAGAATTAGTAAACATTGAAGACCAATACAAAGAACTAGCAAGATACCTAAAAATGATAAGAAAAGACATAACAATAATACTCTCACCAGGACAACATGACTGCGTAAGGGTAGCAGAACCACAACCACCAGTAGGAAAAGACTATGGATACGCACTACACGAAATAGAAAACCTAATACTAGTAAGCAACCCAGCACTAATAGAAGTAGGATTCAAAAAAGACGAAAAAACAAAACTTGAAAAAAGGGGCTTCCGAGTACTGATGTACCACGGAGCAAGCTTCCACCTAATAATTAACGAAATAGACGAACTAAGAATGTCAAAAGCACACGACTCACCAACAAAAATAATAAAATTCTTACTAAAAAGAAGACACCTATCACCAGTACACTCATTCAACCCATACATACCAAACCCAGAAAAAGACCCAATGGTAATAGACATAGTACCAGACATAGTAGCAACAGGAGACTTGCACAAATCAGACATAGACATATACCAAAACATACTAATGATAGCATCAAGCTGCTGGCAATCAACAACACCCTTCGAAGAAAAAGTAGGAAACCACCCAGACCCATGCAAAGTACCAGTATTCAACATGAAAACAAGGAGGCTAAAAGTCCTAGACTTCGCAAACTAAAAAAATGAACTCAGAAGAATACTTTAACAAAATACAAGAAGGAGTTGACGGACTATATACTATAGCAAGAGAAGCAAGAGCGAAAGGACTCGACCCTTCACGCGACGTAGAAATAAAACTAGCAACAACACTAGGAGCAAAAGCCGTAGGGCTAATATCAACAATATATCCACAAATGGACAAAGTAGAAATAATAGACAGGATACTAGAACTAGAAAGGGAGTATGGACAATTAGCGCCTGAAGTATCATTTAAAATAGCTGAAGAAGTAGCAAAACAAAAATTTTGTGAATACAAAAACCAACTAGAAGCAATAGACGCAGGAATAAGACTAGGATTCGCATACAACACACTAGGAGTAGTAAGCAGCCCAATAGAAGGATACACGACACTAAAAACAAACAAAAATGAAGACGGAGGAGAATACTTTGTACCATACTTTTCAGGACCAATAAGAAGCGCAGGAACAACAGCAAGCTGCATGGTACTAATACTAATAGACTTCCTAAGAGAATCATTCGGATACGCAAAATACAAACCAACAGAAAAAGAAATAAAAAGAGTCGTAACAGAACTATATGATTATCACGAAAGAGTAAACAATCTACAATACTTACCAACAGAAGAAGAAGCAGAATTCTTAGGAAGAAACATGCCAATACAAGTATCAGGAGAACCAACAGAAAAAAGAGAAGTATCAAACTTCAAAGACCTAGAAAGAATAGAAACAAACTTCATAAGAGGAGGATTCTGCCTAATAATGGGAGAAGGACTAGCACAAAAAGCACAAAAAGGACTAAGAATCTTAAGAAAACTTCAAACAAGCGGATTCAAAATAAGCGACTGGGAGTTCTTAGAAGAATACGTAGCACTACACAAAAAAAGAGACGAAGGAAAAAAGTTAGACTCATCACCAACATACATGAAAGACTTAGTAGCAGGAAGACCAATATTCGGACACCCATCAAGAAGCGGATCATTCAGATTCAGATACGGAAGAAGCAGATCAGGAGGATTCTCAGCAACAAGCATACACCCAGCAACAATGGCAATAAGTGGAGGATTCATAGCAACAGGAACACAAGTAAAAGTAGAAAAACCAACAAAAGGGTGCATAACAACAGTATGTGACACTATTGACGGACCAATAGTAAAAATGAAGAACGGAGACCTAAAAAAAGTAAGAAGCGCTGAAGAAGCAAAAAGTCTATACAAAGACGTAGAAGAAATAGTATACTTCGGAGACATATTATTCTCATTCGGAGACGTACTAAACAGAAACTCACAATTACTAAAAGCAGGATACGTAGAAGAATGGTGGGAGTTAGAACTAAAAAAAGCATCAGGAGAAACAAAAATGGATGGACTACAATTTCCAAGAACAATAAAACTTGAAGAAGCAATAAAAATAAGCGAGAAGTACAACATACCACTACACCCAGAATACATCTATTACTGGACACAGATAGACTACAACGCACTATGCTCATTACTATACTGGCTAGAAAACAGCCGCCTTCAAGGAAAAATAATCTTACCATACAACAAAGAAGAAAAAGAACAATTCAAAGAGGGAAAAAGAGCACTAGAACTATTAGGGGTGCCACATGAAGTAGCAGTAGAGAACGTAGTGCTAAGAGAAGAAGAAAGCAAAGCATTACTATTCAACCTAGGAATACTACCAGACGTATTTCTCAACGAAAACTACAAACTAAGAGAAGACATAGCACAACTTAAACTAAAAATAAACACCTCAATGACTGTTCTAGAAATAATAAACAAGTTATCATTCGTAACAATAAAAGACAAAGCAGGAACATTCATAGGATCAAGAATGGGAAGACCAGAAAAAGCAAAACTAAGAAAACTAGTAGGAAGCCCAAGTGTACTATTCCCAGTAGGAGAAGAGGGAGGAAGATTTAGAAGCGTGAACGAAGCAGGAGAAAAAGGAACAATAAAAGGAGACTTCCCGATACACTACTGTAAAGAATGTCAAAGAGACACAATATACCCTACTTGCGAAATATGCAAAAACGAAACGGAAAAAAGATACTACTGCATAGACTGCAAAGAAATAATACAAGGAAAAGAATGCACAAAAGAAGAACACAAAAGAGTAGTATCACACTCAAACAGAAGAATTGACAGCAAACACTACATACAATCAGCAGCAAAAACACTAGGAATACCAGTTCGCGACCTACCACCACTAATAAAAGGAGTAAGGGGAACAAGCAACAAAGAACACGTAATAGAAAACTTAAGCAAGGGAATACTGCGAGCAAAACATGGACTATGCGTAAACAAAGACGGAACAATAAGGTACGATGCTATAGAAATACCAATAACGCACTTCAAGCCCAAAGAAATAGGAACAACAAAAGAAAAACTACTAGAATTAGGATACAACCAAGACGTGAACGGGCAAGAATTAACAAACGATGAACAAGTATTAGAACTAAAACCACATGATATAATACTGCCGTCATGCCCAGAAGCAAAAGACGAAAAATCAGCTGACGTATTCTTCTCAGTAACAAAATTCTTAGACGAAACACTAGAAAAAATGTATAAGCTGCCAAAATTTTATAACCTAACAAAAAAAGAAGAATTAGTAGGGCACTTAGTAACATGCATGAGCCCACACAACTGCGCAGGAGTAGTAGGAAGAATAATAGGGTTCTCAAAAACACAAGGATTACTAGCTTCCCCCTACATACACGCAGCAATGAGAAGAGACTGTGACGGAGACGAAGCAGCAGTAATGATGCTACTTGACGTACTACTAAACTTTTCAAGAGGATTTTTACCAGCACACAGAGGAGGAACACAAGACGCACCACTAGTACTAAACAGCCGCCTAAGAGCAGGAGAAGTAGACGACCAAATATTAGACTTAGAATTAGTAAACGAACACCCACTAACACTTTACGAACTATCAGAAAAAGGATCACACTCATCAGAAATAAAAATAAGAACAGTAAGAGAAGCACTAAAAAAAGGAGAAGACCCGTTCACAAATATAGGGTACACGCACGCAACAGACAACATAAACGCAGGAGTAACAAACTCATCATACAAATTCCTGCCAACAATGCATGACAAAGTAGAAAAACAAATGGAACTAGACACAAAACTAAGATCAGTAGACGAAAGCGACGTAGCAAGACTAATAATAGAAAGACACTTCATAAGAGACATAAGAGGAAACCTAAGAAAATTCTCACAACAAAGCTTCAGATGCGTAGGGTGCAACGAAATACACCGCAGACCACCAATGAGCGGAAAATGCGTAAAGTGCGAAGGAAAAATAATATTCACAATATCATACGGAAGCATAATAAAATACTTAGAACCAGCAATAACGCTAGCAACAACATACAACGTAAGCCCATACCTAAAACAAAGCTTACTATTAGCAAGAAGCTACATAGAAAGCATATTCGGAAAAGAAAAACACAAACAAGTAGAACTAAAAAAGTGGTTTTGAACTTGCTAGATGTTTTTCTTACTTATTTTTAAAATAAAAGAATGCACAAATTAATCCTGCAAGAAATAACGATATGCTTAAAATGTTAGAAGATGATTGAGTAACACCTGAAATAACATTTCCTGTAATATTGGATGAAAGAAAGATAAGAGAAACAAGAAAAAGAGTTAATGACGCAGTCGAAAGAGTTGTTTCGAGCTTACTTTTTGACTTCTTTGGTAATGGGTGTGACCGGCTGTATGAATCAATAGTCCTTCCTTTTTCGTCAAGCTGTCGATAAGCTAACCAATGGTTCCACGCATATTGTTGTATCCTATTCCGTATTTCATCCCGGGAGAACCCGTAATGAGCGTTCCCAAATTCGGAAGGATTATCCTTTCTCCATTGATTATCTGAATAAATTCTATTTGCCCATTCTTTTTTATCATACTTATTTAATGGTCTAGTCCATTTAGTTTTCCTGAGTACAAAATATCCTCTAAGTTTTCCAGTTTTTGGGTCTCTAGCTGCTATAGTTGTTGACTTTTGTTTATCATTTAACAAAAATAAATCTATGTCTGTCCAACTAGGTAACCTTTTACGTTCTTCTATCTCAACAGACTGTTCTTCTTCTCTTGCTTCATCTTCAAAAAATTTAAAAGGAAGAATTTTAGCTAAGTAAGTCGCTACCTTTGAAAGCGGTTTTGGTGATGGGTGGGTATGAATTTCTCTATAACCCCCGACTCCTGGGAACCTTTGCTGATCGATAAAGTCTGGTTGCTTAAATCTTACGGAACCTTCATTTCTTTCTTCACTAACATCATATGGTTCCTCGCCAGGATACTTTCGATAAGCTGCTTCTAAATCCGGTCTTGTAGTTGATTCTATAACCTCTTTTGAGTTTCTTCCCTTTTTCATATCTTAATAATTGTTAATTAACTTATATTACTTTCTAAAAGGGCAAATAAAAAATTATAGTTGGTATCAAGAGGCAGCCCATCAAGTTAGTCCTTCTAACACCAAGACTAATAGTTAATAATCCTAAAAGCGAAGAAACAGAAAAAACTAACAAACCTAAAAAACCACAAAAAAATAAAACAAGAAAAACGATAAGAGCCAAAACAAGTAAAGAAACAAGCTTATAGTTAACAACACTAATAATAGAAGAAATTTTCTTACTAACAAAAATACCAACAAAGAAACAAATAATACCAGCAATTAAAGAAACAAACAAAACAACATAAATATCATTTAAAGAAAAAGAAGGAACCAAAGAAAGAATAACTGCGGCAGCACCAGTACGAGCTTTAGAAATAGCAGCAATAGCAACAAATGAAAGGCCGAGAACTAAAACATTAACGCCACCAATAAGCCTCATAAAATCCTCACGATTATCATCAATAAAAGAGGAACCAATAACAGCAGCCTGACCAGAACCTAGTCCAGGCAAGAAACTAACAAGAGGAGAAGAAATAAGCAAAATCTCAAAATGCTTAACAAAAGAATCCCAAGAAAAACCAAAAAATTTATCTAAACCAACAATGGTTTGTTTAGGAACAAAATTATCCTCAAACAAACTAAAAATAATAGAAGAACCACCAAAAAGTCCGCCGAGCAAAGGAAGAAGAGGCTCAGAAAGACCGAGGTTTAAAGAAGAAAAACCAAGAAAACCAGAAAGAAGAAAAACAAAAAAAGCAAAAAACCACTTACCCTGAGAAAAAATAAGAAAAAGCGAAGAAGAAATAAGAACAAGCCACATAACGGGAGAAAGATAAAGATAAATTTTAGGAATAACAAAAAATAACGGAAGAGCAATAAGAACAAAACACAAAAGACCAAAAACACACCCTTGCAAAAAATAAACAGAAGCAGAAAAACCCTCACCCTTAAGAAGAAAATGGTGTCCTGGAATTATCGAAACAGAAGAATCATCATTAGGACAACCAAGAAATATGCCTGGGATACCATCAAGAAAAGTATGAGCAATAGACAAAGAAACAACAAAAACAATAACCTGATAAGAAGAAAAAATCTCAGGAGAAAAAATTACTCCAGACAAAAGAATACTACCAACAAGATTAATATGAATTCCAGGAATCAAGCCAGTAAAACAACCAATAAATAAACCTAAGAAAAAAGCAATCACCAAAGAAAAAATCATTGTTTAATAACCAACTTTTCAACAATTGAACGATTATTATAATAACTAAAAAACAAAGAAACATTCCTACCAACAAACACGCTAAGACCGCTATCACAGGAATAACAAGTAAAGACAAGGCTCTTATTACCATTAACTAAAATCTTAATTGTTTGGTAATCATCATGAAAAGAAAAATTACTAAAACGACCATTAACAAATAATCCATCATGATAATAATCACTAAGAAAAATAATAACTATAATACCAATAAGAGAGCCAAGAAACAATAAAGCGTTAAGCCTAGGCATAAAAATAATAACTCAACTAATAAATAAATCTTTTCTACTTAGTCTTAAACTCGACAACGTCCAAATCCTTAAGAACATGCTTAAGGCCAACCTTTTGCCCACCAAACTTACTACTAGGACCCCAAATATGAATCTCCTTAATATTATCGGACATACCATGATAAATCCTCTCAGCAAGATGACCAACAGTAGAACCAGGCTTCATAATAGTAGCATCAACACTCCTCTCCTTCTTAGGCTCCTTAGTAAAAACCCTCATAATACTAAACTTACTCAAAATCCTCTTCTTTAACTCCTCAAGATTAGTTGTATTCTTAGAAGAAAACTTGATAAAGTCCTGCTTACTCATCATAAACTTAGCCTCAGTCTTCCTAGCAACATCAAAATCCATCAAGTCAGACTTATTCCAAACAATAAGCCTCTTACCAGTAGTCCTCTCAAGATAAGGAGAAATCCTGGAAAGATCATCATAATTATTAACAACAACAAGAACAAGATCAGCAGAATTAACCAAACCCTTATCAAAAAAATCACTATTAACAGCAGGAAGATCAATAACCTGAGTAACAATACCACCATAACTCATAGCACCAATAACAGGCATAACAGTACTATACTCGTACTCGGCAACAAGAGAAGAAGCATTAGTCAAACAATTAAGTATAGAAGACTTACCAGAATTAGTAAAACCAACAAGAACAGCCTGAGGCCCATCCTTCCTAATAGCCTTAAGAGTAGACTTACCAACACTCTTAGACTTCTCTTTTTTATCACGAAGCTTAATAAGACGAGTCTTAAGCTCAGCAACCATCTTCTCAGAAGACTTATGCTTAGGAGCATACTTAATCATCTCTTGTAAGAAAAAAATCTTTTCATCAACATCCTTAGCATTAAGATAATTACCCTGAGCCTTACCATACTCAGGACCAGCATTAGTCGAAGCCATAATGATAAACACAATCAAACATATTTAAAAGTAGGTATGATGAAATAATATAATGAAAATAGGAATACTATACTCTGGAGGAAAAGACTCAAACTACGCAGCAATAATAGCAAAAAGGTACGGGCATGAAATAACATGCCTAATAACAATAGAGTCAGAAAACAAAGAAAGCTACATGTTCCAAACACCATCAATAACACAAACAAAAAAACAGGCAGAAGCAATGGGAATACCAATAGTAACAGTAAAAACAAAAGGAGTAAAAGAAGAAGAACTAGTAGACCTTAATAAAGCAATAAAAACAGCAATAAAAAAATACGAAATAGAGGGAGTAGCAACAGGAGCAATAGAAAGTGTGTATCAAGCATCAAGAATACAAAAAATTTGCGAAAAAAGAAAAATATGGTGCTTTAACCCTTTATGGCAAAAAAACCAAGAAGAATTATTAGAAGAAATAATAAAAGAAAAAATAGAAGCAATAATAGTAGGAGTATCGGCAGAAGGACTAAACAAAGACTGGTTAGGAAGAAAAATAGACAAAAAAATGATAGAAGAAATAAAAATACTAAACAAAAAAAGCGGAATAAACCACGCATTTGAGGGAGGAGAAGCAGAAACATTAGTACTACAGTCCCCACTATTCAAAAAAAAGCTAGAGGTAAAAGACAAAAAAATCCTTGGAGAAGGAAACAACTGGAGAATGGAAGCAGAACTAGAATAAAAAAATGAATAAAGAAAAAATACTACTGATTAGCACATGCAAAGAAAAAATAAGTGAACTAGAATTCGTAAAACCAATATCGCAAATAATAAAAGAAGAAGGAAAAGACTCCGATGTAGAGAGCTATAAAGAAGTAAACGCACTAGTGGCAAACAAATACAAAATAATAATAATTTGTGGAACAGCAATAGCAGACTTTGACTACAACAATCACCTAATAAACTTCAAATGGATAAAAAATTATTCTGGAAAAGTATTGGGGATATGCTCAGGAATGCAAATAATAACGAAAGTTTACGGAGAAGAAGTAAGCACAGAGGGATTGCCAAAAATAGGGATGAAAAAAATAATCATAAAAACGCCAATATTAGGGTTAGAGGGAAGTAAAGAAGTCTACGAATTACATAAAGGGATGTGCAAAACACCAAAAGAATTCACAAGCTACACTAGCGGAGAAGAAGCAGAAATAATAAAACACAAAGAAAAAGAAACCTACGGAGTAATATTCCACCCAGAAGTAAGAAACAAAGAAATAATAAAGAAATTTCTAGAGTTAGGAGAAAAATAAAATGAAACTAGTAGACGTACACGCACACTTAACATTTGAAAGATTTGAAGAAGACTTAGAGGAAGTAATAGAGAGAGCAAGAAAAGGTGGATTCAAAATAATAATTGCATCGGGGGTAGGAAAGAAGAGTAATCGGGAAGTATTAAAATTATCAAAAAAATACTCTGACATAATAAAAGCAAGCTTCGGAATATACCCTGTAGACGCAGTAGCAGAAATGCTGACAGAAGCCAAAGATGACGTAACACGAGATTTAGAAATCTTTAATGTAGAAGAAGAATTAGAATGGATTAAAAAAAACAAAGAAGAATGCGTAGCGATAGGAGAGGTAGGACTAGACTACAAAATGGTATTGCCAGAAGAAGCAAGAAAAAAACAAAAAGAGATATTCAGAAAAGTAATAGATTTAGCAAAATTGATAAAGAAACCACTAGTAATACACTCAAGAAACGCAGAATCAGACGTTTTAGAAATATTAAAAGAAGAAAATTTCAAAAACGCTGATTTACACTGCTTTAGCGGAAATAAAAACCTCATAAAAAAGGGCGTGGGACAAGGATTATACTTTAGCATACCAGCAGTAATAACAAGACTAGAACACTTCAAAATGCTAGTAGAAATAGTCCCATTAACACAGATACTAACAGAAACAGACGCACCATACTTATCAGCAGAGTTAGGAAAAAGAAGCGAACCCATAGACGTAAAACACACAATAAGAGAAATAGCAAAAATAAAGAAACTAAGCGAAGAAGAAGTATCAGAACAAATATACCAAAACGCCAAAAACTTGCTAAAAATTTGATTAATAACTATAAAACAAAGAATTAAAAGGACTAATAATCTGGGAAATAAGGAGAAAAGAACAAAAATAAAAATGAGATTATTCATAGCAATATTCCTGCCAGAAGACGTAAAGAAAGAAATAAAAAACACTCAAGAAAAAGTAAGAAAACTAGAATTAATGAATGCAAGATACGCAGAAACAGACAACTTACACCTAACACTAAAATTTTTAGGAGAAGTAACAACACAAAAAGCAGATGAAATAAGCAAAAAATTATCAAAAATAAAAGAAGAATCATTCGAAACAACAATCTCCCAAGCAGGAATATTCACACCAAGCGAACCAAAAATATTGTGGTTAGAAATGAGCGGAGCAGAAAAACTACAAAAAAAGATAGATGAAACAATGGAAGAAGAAGGATTCAAAAAAGAACCACGATTCATGAGCCACATAACAATAGCAAGAATAAAACAAATGAACAAAACATACGTGATGAAACTACTAGACGAAATGAACAAAAAAGAAAAAGAAGAAAAATTCAAAATAAAAAAGTTTTCATTAGTAGAGTCAGAACTAACACCAAGCGGGCCAAAATACAAAGTGATAAAAGACTACAAACTAGAATAATTATTCCTTGTCATCATCAAAATCGCCTAAAACCTTTTGCTCCTTACTGTCAATTTCATCCCTGAGCTTAAAATCCTTACTGATACTATCAATCGCAGAATACATCTTCTTTTCCTTGTGAAAAGCAGCCCAAAAATAGATTTCATCACGGGTCTTCTGAGTAACTAAAGTAACAACCTTACCAGGCTTGAGCCTAGCAGTACGACCACCACGCTGAATCTTACGAATAGCACTAGGAATGGGCTCATAAAAAACAACTAAAGAAACCTCAGGAAGATCCAAACCCTCCTCGCCAATAGAAGTAGCACAAAGAACATTAACACTACCAGAACGAAAGTCATTAAGAAGTTCAGACTGCTCGCGCTGAGAAAGACCAGTATCACCCTTCTTCAATTGACCGACAAAAACACGAGAATTAACGCCTGGCAAAGAATTAAGAGACTTACAAATAGCAGTAGCGGTAGAACGAAACTGAGTAAAAATTATAGCTCTGCGCTTATCACCAATTGATTCATCCTTAATAATACCCTTAACAACAGCCAACTTAGGGTGCTCAATATTATCACCAATGAGCTTAAGCAAAAAATCATTAGCCAAAAGAAAATCCTTATTAGCAACCAACGTCTGAACAGACTTACTCTTCTTACTAGCAGCCTGATCAAACAAATCCTTAAAGTAATCGGCAGTTGAAGAAAGAGTCTGAGTCTCAATCAACTCAATAGCATGAGAAACCTTCAAGGCCTGAGCACAAGCAGAAGAACCAGCCATAGAATTAAAATTTTTGTTACCAGCAATAATGCCCTTGATTAGACGAGCCTGAAGCTCCAAAAGAGATTTCTTACCGCCAGGACCAAACAAGAGTTTCCTACTCTTAAGCTCAAAAACCTTCTTATCATAAATACCTTTTAAGAGATCACGAACACGAGAAAGAACGGGAGGATAATCAACCTTAACAACCTCCACCTCTAACTCCTGCAAATACTCCTTAACATCATCACTATCTCTAGTTCTAACCTCCAAAGCCTCAATACCCAAATTATCACAGATCTCCTTAATCTTAGCCTTATCAGAACCTGGAGAAGCAGTCATACCAAGAACACGGGGATTAGAAGCAACCTCCAAATAATGATGAGCAACATAATTATAATCATAATTTTTCAAACAACGATGAGCCTCATCCTCAACAAGCAAACAAACAGAAGACAAATCATAAAGATTCTTCTTAAGATCATTAGCAATACATTGAGGGGTAGAAAAAATTATGTCGGCCCTCTGCCAAAGCTTTTTACGAGTTTGAGCTTCCACACCTCCAGTGAAAATCTCTATAGTAGCAAAAAGCTCAGTTAAATGCTTGCGAAAATAACTCATTTGTTGCTCAGCCAAAGGCTTAGTGGGAGCAAGAAACAAAACTTTACCAGAAGGAAAACTCTTAAGCCTGTCAACAGCAAGCATTAAAGCAATAAGAGTCTTACCAACACCCGTGGGAAGAACAACCAAACAATTCTTATCCCTACAAGTAAGAAAAATTTCTTCCTGGTACTTACGAGGAGAAATACCAACAATGGTCATGAATGAGAAAAGAAAGAGAGGATTATAAAGAAAGTGGTGATAAAACTTTTTGTTCATCAATCTTATCATAGATATACTGAGAGAAGAAACCATCATACTTTTTTTGCAGAAACTTATTTTTCCAATCATTTCCTGTAACTAATCCTCTGCATTTGGGACTCTGGCAGGAACAGACAAAACTATAATCTGTACTTTCGGACATGGCATAATCAAAAGTAATCTCCTCACCAACTGGGATATCCCTCATTGCTACAAACTGCATCTTATTCTTAATACCGCAGTTAGGATCACAAGAGTGATTAACATGTCCAAATCTCTTTTCGTTATCATTATTAACTGTGACTAAAAACGAATCTTTCCCAATCTGAAGCATATGATCAAACCCTGTAGAATACTTTTTGTCAGCTTCAGCTTTACTAATAATTATTTGTGGTGCAGAAGAGAAATCAATTATTACTTCTCCTCTCATTATCGGTTTTATAGCAAACGATCCATAACCTGAAATTAAACTTAAACCACTATTAATACTGTTAGAAAAATACGCTCTCATATTATACCAAAAAGAAACTATAAGCCAAAGCTACCAAAACAACACCAGACAAAACCATCCACAAAGAACGATTACCAAAAAATAATTTTGTACCATCAAGCTGACCAAAAGGAATCATATTAAAAAAAGAAAACTGGATAGCAATCCTAGAAACCAAAGGAAGATTAAGAATATAAGCAAAAAAAGCAATAAGCAAACAAGAAAAAACGCCAGCCGCAGAAACAAAAGCAGAATCACGATCAGAAATATTAGTAAAAGAAAGAAGACCATCCTTACGAACCTGCTTATACTTACGAGGCTTAAGATCACTCTGCAAAGAAGCATACCAAGGAATAGTACCAAGACTTAAAACAAGAACAACAATAGGAAGAATAATACCCAAAGGAACCTCATTATTAAAATACTGGTGAGCCCTAAAACCATAACGCTTAAGACTCCAAATCCTAGATTCCTCATCAACACTGAAATAATAACCAGTAAGCTTCTTAGCAAGAAGATAAACAAAAAGTATGAGGCCAAAAACAATAAGCATAATAAAAAAACCAAAAAAAGTCAAAGACTGAAACTCGACGACAGAACCAACAAAACTAAGAACTATCCAAGCACTAATAACCTGACCAAGCTCTTTAAAAGTTTCCATTTTTTTAATAATCACACCACTCAAACAGTTACGATAGTATAGAAAAGTATATAAATAATGTGCTTTTGTCTCATCTCATGTTAAAAGTAAAAAAGATTAGTGAAATTTTAGGAAAAAAAGTATTCACCGACACTGGAGACTTCTTCGGAGAAGTTGAAGAAGTAAACATTGTGGAGAACAAAATAGACGGTTGGAGAATAAGAGTAGCTGGAGAGTTTGGAGGATTCTTGGGAGGAGCAAGAGGAGTAATAATACCCCACCAATTCGTAAGAGCAATAGGAACAATAATGTTAGTAGCAAGAAGTTCGCTGCCAAACAATGAGTCTATGGAAGAATCAATGCCATCTGAAGAAGAGGCAATGTAAAAAATCCTAAAAAAAGAATAAAAAGCTATGGTAACAACTTTCTTTTCATCACCATTCCTAGTACAGGTCTTACTACCATTCGTAATACTATTCCTGGTAATATACGCAATACTACAAAAAACAAAAATTCTTAGCGGAGACAACAAAACACTAAACGTGGTAATATCACTAGCATTATCAATAATAGCAGTATCATTTGCGTACCCAACTGACATAATAACAAGAATAATACCATTATTCGCAGTAACAATAGTAATAGTATTAGTACTAATGATAATATTCGCATTCGCAGAAGGAAAAGACAAATTCGAACTAAACAACGGAATAAAATACGCAATTTGGGGAATAGCAGGATTTGCAATACTAGCAATGGTTATATGGGCAAGCGGAATATGGACTTACCTAACAAACAAAACACATTCAAACTTACTATGGAACATAATATTCTTCATAATAATAATAGCAGTAATAATAGTAGCATCAATAGGCGGAAGTAGCGGCGGAGACAAGAAAAAATAACTCAAAAATTCTCAAAGGACAATATTTTAAGATAAACCAGTTTAACAAAAGATATATAAATAACCCGTCCGTTTTTTTAGAATGGGATTATTAGAGGGATTCGCAACATACGACGCTGGAATAACAAAAGTTTTAGCTGATTGGGAAAAAATGGGTGTTTTCGCATATGTACTACCATTCATACTAATATTTGCAGTAACATACGCAATTCTAGAAAAGATACCAGTATTCAAAGGCAAAAAGGGAATAAACCTTGTAGTATCATTAGCAATAGGACTACTATCGTTACAAATGAACTTTGTAGCAGTATTCTTCAGAGAAATATTCCCAAGAGCAGGAATAGGGCTATCAGTACTGCTCGTATCATTAATATTATGCGGAGCATTCATAGACTGGGAAGGAAAAAAACACCAATGGATATTCTTCGGAGTAGGAGCAGTAACATTCTTATTCATAATAGCTAACGCATTCTCAGCATACTCAGGATACACCACAAACTGGTGGGAAGATTACGGAAGCGCAATAGTAATACTAATACTAGTAATAACACTAATAGTATTATCAATGACTATGGGAAGCTTCTCATACTTAGGAAGATCAACAAGAATACAAAGAAAGTAAAAAAAATATTCTCAGAACCGCATAAAAAGAAAAAGAACAATAATTATCCTACGAGCTAATAATACTTATAAACCAACAATTAATCAGTAAAACAGAGGAAGAAAGAACAATAACCATTATGGACCTAACAAAAAAGTGCGAGAAGTGCAAAGGATTCAAAAGAATAAAAAAAGCGGACGGAACAATACAACCATGCTGGGACTGCCTAATGAGCGGAGAAATGGACCAACACTCAAAAGACGTAAAAGACTCAGGACTAAAAGTATAAAAAAACTAAAAACTAATTATTTCTTAACCTTCTTCTTACTCTTCTTCCTTCTAGGCTTAACAACACGACCATTACCAATACTCCTAGACAAAGGCTCAATAATCTTAGAAAAAGAATTCTGAGTAGACTGTAAATCACTACCCAAATCCTGAATGTTCTGACCATACTCACCAATCTTACGAATAATAGAATCCTGCAAAGTATCAATAATAGACTCTATACGCTTAATCCTTTCCTTAAGAAGAATAATCTTATTATCCGTATCAGACTTAAAATCATCAATCTTAGACAACTCAGACTTAATCTTAACAATCTTTTGATCAAACACTTGCTCAGCAATCTCGGAAAAAGCCTCAGAGCCTTGAGGTTGAGAATAAGAATACTGGGGGTAGTTATCACTAGTAACCACAGGAGAAGAATAGGGCTCATAATAATTCTGATCGGCACTCTGCTGATAAGGAGAATCCTGGGGTGGCTGGAAATTAGGAGAAGGGGTAGGAGGAGAAAAATTAGAGGGGGCAGGCGCTGGAGGAGCAGAATTATTCATAATACTCTGCTGCATATTAGAATCACTAGAAGGATCACCATGGGGATTATACTCCTGAGAAACAGCACTCTTAACCTGAAACTGAGAAAGAGCATCCTCAATCTCACGAGGCATAAAACCCTGATTCCTCAAATCAGTAACGATTTGAGAATCGGACCTACCAGCAGACTTGAGATCCTCAACCTGTTTAATAAGAGACATTAGAGTTTAGACTCCTGAATAATTCTTTTAACATCATCAACTGTAGTAAGCTTCAAAGGCTCAAACATACGAGCCTGACGCTGCAAAATCTCCAAATCAGCCTTACGAGCACGAGACTCAACATCCTCAGAAATCCTCCTAACAGAACCGGTCAACTTATCAACATCATCCCTAACAGCATCAAGAACAGACTTCATAGAAGAAACACCATGGGAAATCTCGGAACGAAAATCAACCAAGTTCTCACCAATTAAAAGAATCCTTTCTTTGAGAAGCTTATGCTTCTCCTCAAGATCCCTAAGCTTAGCAATAGGAGAGAATTCATCCTGAGAAACAAAACCTTGTTGTTCAACCATCTTTATATTATTAAGAATAGGATGATGAGTTTAAAATACTTACTGTCATAAGCAACGACAAAACAAGGTATAGAAAGAGTTTTTAATAACACAAAACATCAAAACAATGAGCAACGAAACAAAGAAATTTGTTTAAGCAAAAAAAGAAGGAAAAAAATAATGTTATTCAAAAAAGAGACACAACAATACGGATACGAAATTATCAGAGAAAGCGGACAAGACATAATGTACATCAACTTCCTAAAAGTACCATTCGTGCCATCGATAGCAGAACAAGGACAAATAATGGCAAGAATAATAGACTACCTAATAGAAAACCCGAACACATCAAGAATAGTACTAGTACAACAAAGAAACTACAGCCACTCATTCTCACAAGTAAGCCTACTAACAGAAATAGCAAGCTTATACAACACACTAATACAACAAGTAGGGCTACTAAGAGTCGACCCCAGAACACAAAACATTTGCAGAGAATGCACAGAAAGAAGAAACAAAAACATGACATACTTCCTAAGCATACTAAAACAAGACCCAATAGCAGCATACTACGAAATAAAAAGATTCAGAAACGAAGAAGAAGGAAAAATAAATGTATCAGAACAAAAATGCAGAACGATAATAAACGACAACATAAGAGTAATAGAAAGAACAACAATGCTACTAGAATCAACAAGCATATACAAAAAACTAGAATCATCACTACCATATTACAAATTCGGTGAAAGAGAAATATACAACAATGTTCTACAACCAGACGTAGTACCAAACTTTACATTCACAAGACTCCTTGCATCACTACCAACAGACGCAGAAATAGTAAAACAATACCAAATAGCAGAAGGAAGCGACGAAAGCACAGTAACAATAATGAAAAAGAAAGACGACCTAAAATACTTCTACCACCTAATGCCGCCAGAATACTCGTTAAGTGAAGACCATTACTACCTGCTAAACCTAGCAAGAAACGTACTAGTAGAACACGCACCAAAAAACGAAGAATTCACAGACCCAGAAAGAACAAGACACGTATTCATAAACGTAAGCAAAGATCTCCTAAGAGAATTAGCCGCAAACAAAGGAGTAGCAATAAGCTACCAAGACCTAGAAAAATTAGCAAACATACTAGTGAGACACACAATAGGATTCGGAATACTAGAAGTATTACTACAAGACGAAAACATACAAGACATGATGCTAAACGCACCAGCAAGCATAAACCAAATATTCATAAAACACGGAGAATTCGACGAATGCGTAACAAACATAATACCAAGCCAAGAAGACGTACAATCGTGGGCAGCAAAATTCAGAATACTATCAGGAAGACCACTAGACGAAGCAAACCCGGTACTAGACACAAACTTGGAACTCGGAAGAATGAGTGCGAGAGTAGCAATAATACAACAGCCACTATCGCCAAACGGATTAGCATACGCATTTCGAAGACACAGAGACAACCCATGGACACTACCACTATTCATAAAAAACAAAATGTTAAGCCCACTAGCAGCAGGACTACTATCATTCCTAATAGATGGAGCAAGAACATTCCTAGTAGCAGGAACAAGAAGCAGCGGAAAAACATCACTACTAGGAGCACTAATGCTAGAGATAATGCCCAAGTACAGAGTAATAGTACTAGAAGACACACTAGAACTACCAGTAGAGGCACTAAGAGAAATAGGGTACGATATTCTAAGAATGAAAGTAAGAAGCGCACTACTAGAAAAAACAAGCGAAGTAGCAGCAGACGAAGGAATAAGAACCTCGCTTAGACTAGGAGACTCATCACTTATAGTTGGAGAAGTAAGAAGCATAGAAGCAAGAGCACTATACGAAGCAATGAGAGTAGGAGCACTAGCAAACGTAGTAGCTGGAACAATACACGGAGCATCACCATATGGAGTATTCGACAGAGTAGTAAACGACCTAGAAGTACCAGCAACAAGCTTCAAAGCAACAGACCTAATAATAATAGCAAACCCAGTAAGAAGCGCAGACGGACAAAAAAGCTACAGACGCATGATACAACTAACAGAAGTAAGAAAGGGATGGAGTAAAGATCCTGAAGAAGAACACGGATTCGTAGACCTACTAAGATACAACGTAGAAAAAGACATGCTAGAACCAACAGACGAACTAATAAACGGAGACAGCGAAGTAATAAAAGCAATAGCAGCAAACGTAAAAGGGTGGGCGGGAAACTGGGACGCAGTATGGGACAACATCCAACTAAGAGCAAAAATAAAAGAAGAAATAGTAAAACAAGCAGAAAAAAACAAAACACCAGAATTATTAGAAGCAAAATTCAACAGCTTAAGCAACTCAGCATTCTACAAAATAAGCGAAAAAGTAACAAAACAAGAAGGACTACCAAAAAGCGAAATAGTATTCCCGCAATGGGAAGAATGGCTAAAACAAAAAATAAAAGAAATAAAAAGCGGGAAGAATAAAGAAGATTAGACTTTTATTTTTTGTTTTAGATAGAAATTTAATTATCTGCTAATCAACCCATTCTAAATAATGTTGCCTTGATCTTTTGTGGACTAGGTTTTTCTTTATGGCACATATAACGGTAGTATCTGTATTCACAACTACACCTCATCTTTCTTCACTTCTTTTTTCAAGATAAGCCGCAACTCCAAAAGCCGTAAGGCTAATACCTAAAACTACGGCTGTTGGGCCTAAAAGTTCCGGATCATAAACTTTTGCGCCCTGTTCGTTTGGACCAATAAAATCGCCAACACCCTTAAGCAGGCCATAATAAGTTCCAGCCATAACTGACCCGCCAAATAGCAAGGCTAAGTCTAGCTTTGAGAGTCTTCTTCTTTCATTCATTTTTTACCTCCAAAATATTTATTCATTACTACCATGTACTCCTCAAAGCCTTTTGAATCTAAGTTGTTATTAAACATAACAACAATTAAAAAGCTAAAAATCAATGTTTTCATATGGATATTTATGAACAGTTAGGAGAAGCTGGCCTAACAGGTAATGAATCAAAAGTTTACAAGGAATTATTGGTAAGGGGTCAGTCTTCAGCAAATAGGATAGCAAAACAACTATCAATGGATAGAACACTAAGCTATACTGTACTAAACCACCTAATAGAAAAGGGATTGGTGAGTTATACTGTAAAAGAAGGTAAAAAATTCTTTGAAGCATCAAATCCCAAAAATCTCTTAAACCAAGTAAAGAAAAAAGAGCTAATAATAGGAGAATTAATAAAAGAGTTAAGTAAAATAAAAAAAAATTCTAATTCGCCTTTAGAAATTAATGTGTATGAAGGAAGAGAGGGACTAAGGAGTTGGTTCAACTTCGTTCTAGATAAGAGTAAAGAGTTCTTATCATTTGGAGCAACTGGAAAAGCATTTTATGAACTTTATGAAATGCCTGCACTAACAAAAAACGTAAAAAAGATGAAGCTAAAAGTAAGAATCGTAGGCAACAAGGAACATCAAAAAACAGAAGCATTCAATGTGCCTCATGTAGAATATAGGTATTTAGACGTTAAGTCAGAGGCAACAACATCGATATTTGGAGAATACATTTCAATACATCTCATAAAAGAAAAACCATTCATAATACTAATAAAAAATAAGGAAATAGCAGAAAGTTACAAGAACTATTTTGAGGTCTTATGGTCCAGCGCTAAGAAATATAAAGTGGGGAAAGCATAAAATATGGTCGTAAAGAGGTGTGAAAATGGCGTATAATGATGATGAAACAAGAAGAATAATAGAAAAGTATGAAAGAAAACTAGGAAACCAAATAAACCTAAGCAACACAAGAACAAATTCTGGAATAGGGGGAGTAGATATGTCACGAGAATACTCACAATTCAAAGAAGAAATGATACCTCAAATATCAAGATACGAAAGACTATGCAAAAGCCTAGGAAGCATAATAACAGTAAAAGTATCAAGCAAAGACGAAGGAAAAATACAAAGATCACTAGACATAGCACACCTAGAAATAACGCCGGGAGAATCATTTGGTCTGGCAATAATGGCATTACTAATAGTAATGATACTAGGAATAATAAGCGCGACAATAATATACCTACTAACAAACGAAATATCACTATCATTTATTTTCTTATCATTCCTAACAGCAATATTTTTGTTCTATTACTATTACTCAACACCAGAAAGATTAGCAAACAAATGGAGACTGAAAGCAAGCAGCCAAATGGTACCATGCATGCTATACGTAGTAGCATACATGAAACACACAAGCAACTTAGAAAGAGCAATACAATTTGTAAGCCAAAACCTACCAGCACCACTATCACTAGACTTCAAAAAAGTATTCTACGATGTAGAAACAGGAAGATACTCGAGCATAAAGGAAAGCCTAGACCATTACTTAGAAACATGGAGAGATTACAGCATAGAATTCGTAGAAAGCTTCCACTTAGTAGAAAGCAGCTTGTACGAACCAGATGAATCGGAAAGACTCAGAATACTAGAAAGATCACTGCAGGTAATACTAGATGGAGTATACGAAAAAATGTTAAAGTTCAGCCATGAAGTAAGAAGCCCATTAACAAACCTATACATGCTAGGAATAGTACTACCAACACTAGGGCTAGCACTACTGCCACTGGCAAGCGCACTACTAGGAGGAATAGTAAAATGGTACCACATAGTACTATTATTCAACATAATAATACCATTAGGAGTATTTTATCTGTCAAGCCAAATAATGCTAAAAAGGCCAGGAGGATACGGAGAAACAGACACACTAGAAAAAAATCCTTATTACCCAGAATACAAATCAACAAGTCATTATTGGAAAGCACTAATAATAGTACTACCACTAATAATACTAGGACTATCACCACTGTTCATAACACAAATAATAGGACAAGACCCGAAAATGACAGACCTAGGACTAAGCATATTCGGACCAGTAAAAGTTTTTGATTACCAAACAGCAGCAAACGGAAAAGTGACAGGGCCATTTGGGCTAGGGGCACTAATACTAAGCTTATTCTTACCATTAGGAATAGCAATGTTTTTCGCAATAGCATACAAAGCAAAAACAAAAAATTTGATACAGGCACGCGAAAAATCAAAAAGTTTAGAAGAAGAATTCGCAAGTTCACTATTCCAACTAGGAAACAGAATAGGTGACGGAACACCAGCAGAATTAGCATTCGGAAAAGTAGCAGAATCATCAAAAGGACAAATAACAGCAGAATTCTTCAACGTAGTAAACATAAACATAAAACAAGTAGGAATGAGCCTAGAAGAAGCAATATTCAATAATTCAAGAGGAGCAATAATATACTACCCATCAAACCTGATAGCAACAAGCATGAGAATCCTCACAGAAAGCGTAAAGAAAGGCCTGGCTGTAGCTGCAAGAAGCCTAATGAGCATAAGCGAATACATAAAAAACATACACAAAATAAACGAAAGACTAAGAGATTTATTAGCAGAAGTAGTATCAGACATGAAAAGCAACATGACATTCCTAGCACCACTACTATCGGGAATAGTACTTGGGCTAGCATTCATGATAACAGCAATACTATCAAGACTAGAACTACTATTCCAAGCAGGAGGAGACCAAGCGATAGAAGGATTCGGAAATTTGTCATCAATACTAACAATATTCGACCTAAAATCAATGATACCACCATACTTCCTACAAGCATCAATAGGAATATACATAATAGAAATAGCATTCATACTAACAAACGCGCTAGTAACAGTAGACTCTGGAGAAGACGAACTAAAAAAAACAAACGAGCTAGGAAAAAACCTAAAAACAGGAATAATACTATACATAATAGTAGCACTAATATCAACAGTAACACTAGCAATACTAGCATCAGTAGCTTTGAAAGGTGTAGGTTAGTGTTAAAATCATAAATCGTGTCAGCATGAAACAGCAACAACACTAAAAAGGAACAGTTTAAGAAATAATAGCTCCTAAAGAGTAGGTAATAAAGAAGAAATATTTATAAAGAAGAATAAACACTCTAAAATAGAAGAAGATGGTGAATCTAGAGAGGAATAATTATATTCTGATAATAACAATGCTACTAATGTTCCCATTAGTAAACGCGTTTGATGCAAATTTCTCAAGCTCATCACCGTTCTTAGACTTATCACAAAACAACACGATAAATATAACAATAGGGGCAATGTCAAACAACATAACAGAAATAGAATTCCGATATCAAACAAATCTTGCAGGTTCACCACTACCAGACTTATTCATAAATTCCAGCAACGGAACAAGCGCAACAAGCATAAACTTTTCAGATAACACAAACTATTCTGCAACAATAACAAGAACATACTTACTAAACTTCACAAATTCTAGCGGTACACCAATAATAAATAACGGAACAACAAAAAACTTCTGGATTAGCGTTGCGGCAAGAAGAATGGACTCTGGAACGGGAGCATTATTATCATTACAAATAAAAACAAAAGACCTTAACGGGAATATAAACACCACAACAATAAGTTTTTTCCCATCATTCGCATTTACAGGGTACGTACTAAACGAAACAGCATGTGTGAGCTGCGGACAAAACGGAACAAACGTAAGCATTTACGGAGCATCACAAACACAAAACGGCCCACCATCAAGCACACTACTAGCTTCAACAATGACAAACGCAAGTGGATACTTCAGAATAGCAAGAGTTAATGCCTCATCATCATTTGGTGGATTCCAACTAAAAATGGTCTATTACAACGCAACAGGGACAGCAACAAAAACGGGAATGATAATGCCACAATTTCCATCATTCATGTATTACGGCGCAGGAGGAGATGGGGAGTTTGACATGTCACTAAACGGAGCAACATTCTACCTACAACAAGCATTCACAATTAACCTATCAGCAAATAACGGAACAACACCAGTAAGTTTCGGATACGAAATAGTGGACCAAGCATTAGGATTCCCAATAGAAAGCTCATCACAACAAAAAACGAATAATGTCCAAGTAGTAGTGCCAGCAAGCAGAGGATACACAATATCATTTTTCAGAATGCCAGCATTCCCAGGAAGCTCAATAGGGTACTCTAACGACCCTGCGTGCTTTGGAACAGACTTCATGAATGACTCATTATGCCCCGCACCACCAAAAACTTATGCCATATCAGCAGCAAATGCGGTTGGAGGAAACGTATCAATAATTAACCAAAGCTTAATAATAAGAAAAGTAAACCTGATAGGATGCTTAAACCCTGCTAGCGGAGTAAACAGTTCACCAGTGAACGTGACAGCAATAAATATTAAGATGTTACCATGGACGACGAGCGCAGGAAGTTTTGTTCCACCAACAAGGGGAGATGACGGAAGAATTAATCTAACACAAAGCATCAATTACACAACAACCGGATGCCCATTCGCATTCTATAACATATCAGTACTAAACCAAACAGGGTACATGCTAGAATTCTACGCTAAGAACGGGAGTGTAGAATCAGACAATCCAGGATCAGCAAACAACTTAGCATCATTCATTAACCTAACCTCAAACGACGAATTAAGAATGAATGGAACACTATACAAACTAGCAGGAACATACAGAACAACAAACCAGACAGGACTAGCAATAAACACCTCATCAATAAAAATAAATGTGATAAACTCCAGCGGAGGAGCAGTAACTACAAGCATTAACGCAAACATAAAAGTAAGACATACAGCATCAGGAATAGGAACAGTATTCTACATGATCGACACATCAAGCATAAGCAACGGATCATTCTACCTGCCAATATTCAACAACTCAAACTACGCTAAAGCAATGATATTCTCACAAAACGGACCACCAAAAGAAATAAGTTTAAACTTGAGCGCAACAGAAATAAACATAACAATGACATCAATGAGCATGGACAAAGGATTCAAAAAATTTAACTCCACAGGGGGATTAGACTCAACAAACACTACCAGTATACCAATAAGAATGAGATTCTTAAGAAACACCCCTGAATGTGGAATGGCAGATGCGCCAAGCACATGCGTAATAACAGAAATGAACGCAAGCTCATTCAACCCACTAAAAGCATTACTAGCAGGAAAAGTTAACATGGAATTAAAAATAACAAGCACTAATGTAACACTAATATACAAAGACTATGACATGATGAGCGCTAAACAACCACCAATGGAATCAGTAATGGGAGACAGCGCAGACGCAAGAGGAACAACAAGTGGAAGTACAGCAGTAAGAGACACATGGAACTTTGGTTCTTTCGCGCCTGCAGACTCATACTCAAACGTAACAGTAATAATACCATACTCAGACACCACAACAGCATCAGGATACATCAATGACTCAGCACAAGTAAACGTATCAATACCAGTACTATATGATGAGAACAACAGAGTAACATGGAATAAGAGCATGGGGAGTGATTACGTAAACTTATCAGATGACTTTTCTGCATACAACAGCACTTATTACAGGGGGCTAATGAACACTAGCGGAGTAATATGCCAAAGCGGAGGATTTAATGAAACATGCTTCAAGAACACAACAGGAAACTACCTAGCATTAAACATACCGCACTTCTCAACAATAGGAGCACAAATATCAGGAGCAGCAACAACAGCCAGCAGTGATTCAAGCAGCTCAGGAAGCGGCGGTGGAGGCGGCGGAGGAGGAAACGGATACCACACATACTCAATAACACAATACCAACTAGACTCAGGATACAACAAAGTATTATACGCTTACGACAAAATAAGAATGAACATTTCAGGACAATACCACAACGTAATGCTAATAAGCATAAGCTCTAGCGGAGCAACAATAAATGTATCAAGCACACCACAACAAAAAGTTTTCGCAATAGGAGAAAAAAGCAGTTTTGACGTAACAGACGACGGAAAAAAAGACATAGAAGTAAAACTAGAAAAAATAAATAGTACAAGCGGATGGGCAAACGTGACAGTAACAAGAATAACCACAACAAACAATTCTATAGTGCCACAAAACCAAACAAACAATAATGCACAAATACCCCAACAACCTGCTAGTAAAGGAGTAGGGGCAGGAACATTAAGCGAAGAAAAAATAATTTCTTCATCAACATGGTGGACTATAGGAATAATAGTAACAATAATAGTATTAGCAATAATTGTAGCATTACTAATAACAAAGTACCAACAATACAAAGAAAACAAAAACTCAAGAAAAGTAAGAGTTTACGGAAATCTAGCAAAATAAAGAAAGAAAAGCATTCGAGAAGTCAGTTTTAAATAGTTACTAAATCTAAAGAAAACATGAAAGAAAAAAGGGGACAAGAGACAAGCACACTAATACCATGGATAATAGCAGTAGCCATTTTAGGGCTAGTTATTGCTGGAACTATAATAATAAATCGTAGTGGATCTTCTGCTATTGATGTTATTAAGTCGATGCTTGGAAGAGGTTCTTAGATGATTCGACACAAGGGCGGTCAGAGTGTAACAAGTTCTAAGCTAACTATCTGGGTAATCGCAGCAATAGTTTTGGTGATAGTTCTTGGGGGAATAATGAAGTTTGGAATACTGGAAAAAATTTATGGGATTTTCCCAGACTATACTGTTGATGATGCAAATAATCTAATAAAATCTCAGGAAGACGCCGTGCCTATTCAAGAAAAGACTTCTGGTGACTGGGCTTCAATAAACGGGCGGATAGAGGACAAGGGGCATCTACCTATTATTGGTTTAGAATTTGATATGGCTACAGGTATCTTAGAGTATGGAGACATAGCAGATAATGCTGTGTTCCGATGGAATCCTGATTTTATGGGAGACCTCAGTATGCGGGGAAGAGTCCAAGTATACTTAAGATCAAACTTTAAAAAAGTTGATGCAGGAGGATATAGGCTCAGTCCAACATCTTACAAAGAAGGTTATGCTGACCTCCACGAAACTTCAAGAGATTATATCAACAAAATTATGAATTCAGACTCAGAAGAAGAAATGTTTGAGAATATTTACCAAGTAACAAAGAACGAACCAGAACACATTAAAGTAATGCTACACTCAATTTACGGGGAATATTCAAGGCCTGCAAGAGAAATCTCTCTGCCAGAGTCTTACCAAAAACTTTTAACTCTAAGTCATAAAAACTACGTTGATGACGTTGATACTAACACCGAAGATGGAAAAATGATAACGGGTTATGAGCGGGTAGTCATATATCCTAATATGGTGCTTGAAGAAACGTTATTTGAAAAAAATAGTTGGGAAAAAACTAAATACCAAAATTTATACTTTTATTCTAAAGAAATAGACGCCTGGAATGGTAAAGAAAAGGTTTCTGTCTACCTGCTAAATAATAAAATCGCCAAGATAATAAGAGAATCTGCTGAAGGAAAATCCGAATCAATAGATTTCCATTATCTGATGATAGAGAAAAATGATAAAAACTAACAAAAAAGGATTTGAACTACTAGGTGGAAAGACTGTGGGAATAATAATCGGCCTTTTATGTTTAATAGTCTTATTAACTCTCGGAGCAAAAATAGCGGGCGTTAGATCCCAAGCAGAGACAAAAGAAAGAGCTCAAGGGATGATGAATGAAATAGTTAGCATAATGGAAAAACTAAATGAAGGACAAAGTCAAGAATATTTCATAACTGCTGTTCATGAATGGTATTTAGTAAGGAATTTTGATGTCTACCCGAGATCATGTAACGGAGATTATGAATGTTTTTGTTTATGCCCTGATGAAAGCTATGAATCTTGTTTCAGTTATGATATATGCAAAGCTCCATACTACATAACTCTAAAAAAACTTCCAAGTGATTCGGGCTCGGCTCGCACTCTTGAGTTACATTCCCCAGTCAAGGGGTCTGATGAGTTAAAACAGAGCCTTGTGATAACAAAAAACTCTGACGGCTATTTAATCACTTATAAACCTCTGCTACAAAAAGTTTCAACATGAGAAAAAAAGGAGAAGGAGACATGAGTCCAATTATAAAAATATTACTCTTGATAGCATTTGCTCTACTAGCCGGGGGAGCAGTCTATGTTTTAGTAACAAAAATAATTGGAGAATGATATTTAAAGTTAGAAAAACAAGAGAAATAATGGAAAGTAAAAAAGGGGAGCTTACATCAGGGCAAATAATAGTTGTGATAATATTAGTTCTAAGCTTTGCAGCAGTGCTATTCTTCTACAATCTTTTAGACTTTGATAAACAAGTAGACCGAGACGTTTGTGAAGCTACAATAGCTGCAAGAGGGGCGGCGAGATATGATGAAATATTTGAGTTGGGCCCTACAAGTATACCTCTGAAATGTAAAACCGAAAAGTATTGTATCTCGGATAGTGAAAATCTTGATGGAAAATGCGCTGGTTTGCCTCAAACAGAAGACAATCCTGTAAAAGCACAGGTCCTAAAAAAAGAAGGATCAACGCTGAGAGAGGTGAGGGAAGAGTACCTTGATTTCTTATCAGAGCAGTTATACAGCTGTAACCAACTTTTGGGAGAGGGTGAAATAAACTTCCTGCCTACAAAATCTTGGGACAAAAGTTATTGCTTAATATGTTCAAGAATAGAAGTGGATGAGAAATACAGAGACGAAATAGGAAAAGTTACTTATTTAGAATTATATAAACATATGGAAGAAAAGATGGCGCTTGATGGAAAATCATACTTAGAACATCTGGGGATGATAGAAGCAGAAAAAGCATTGAGCAACATACTTGAAAGCATAAAGAAAACAGCTGAAGACAGCGACGATAAACAATTTGCAAGTACAATGCAACGAACAACTTTAAACAACTGGTATCTACCAGAAGGACAATTTGCAATAATATCGATGATGCATATAGATGGAAACTTAGAAGAAGTTGTATCTGGTGTCGGTACTGGAATAGCTGTGGGGGGCGTGATAATTGCAGGCGTATTCTCTGGCGGGGCAACTTGGGCAGCATTACCATTCCTTATAGGGGGAACAGTTGTAGGAGTAGGGGCGGGAGCAACAGCTGGAGGATTTGTTTATGCATTAGGGTCAAGAAATAATGACTTTGAAAAAGGCGACCAAGAAGGAGAATATTTCTATTTACCGCCAACAATACACAGCTATGACTCAAAAACAATCAATGCTCTAGGATGCAACAGCTTTGAAACAGCACCATAGGGGGTGGTTATATAAACATGCTATGCAAAAATAAAAAGGGGACAGAAAACTTACAATATCTTGTTATATACCTAATACTAACGATAGCTTTCTTCGCAGCAATGTTCATATTTGTCTATAGCTCCTCCTCAGGCCTTTCCTTTAAAGAAAAAGCCTACGCAAGACAAATAGCACTGATTATAGATTCAATGGAGCCTGGAACAACAGTAACATTAAACTTAGATTACATGAGAATAATAGCTAAAGAGAGTGAATACAGGGGTCCAGTCGTGTCTTTTATACAAAACAAAGATGGAATAAACGAAATAATAGTCCAGCTATCACAAAGTAATGGGCATTCATACAGATACTTTACGAGAATAGAACAACCTCTATTCAATGACGCCGGAAACATTGTGGAAATAAAAACTAAAAACAAAATTATCGAGGCACGATCATAAAATGTTAAATCTATCAAATAAACGAGGTGAAGAAATAATATTTTTCTGGTTTTTCATAATATTCCTAGCTGTTGGAGTAACTTTTGGAGCAACAATCTCAGTTTTCAACTCATCAAAAACAGACATAAGACTACTAGAATCAGAAATATTAGCACAGAAGGTTGCTAACTGTTTAATACGAGATAATGCCTTAGATTTAAATCTGTTAAGGAGCAAGGAAGAATTTATGGAACTGTGTGGCCTAGAAGAAAAAATAATTGATAAATCAGGGCATTTTTACATAAACCTCACCATAACAAGAATAGAAGACCTTGAAAGCAAAAAAGTATTCAAAAATCTAGACTTAGGAAATAATGACTTAGTAATGCAATGCTCACTAAAAGAAGCATCTGACTCTGACGAGTCCATTAATCTGGGAATATGCTCTTATAGGAGAGTTTATGTAAACTTCTTAACAAATAATAAAAAAGAGCACGGGGTACTAGAAATAACTACTGGGGCTAACACAAAACTATGATTAACAAAAAAGCAGAAATCGGAGCAACAATAGCTTGGATACCAGCAATCTTTGTAATAGCAATTATAATCTCAGTATACGTCGTGTTAGCAACGGGTGAACGAGCAAAATTAGGACAAGTACAATACGAACTCTTAACATCTTCTGAAAATCTAAAAGACACAGTAATACTACAATCACTGAGCACGTTAATCATTAATGGAAAACTGTTCGATGCTGAATTAATAAAAAAGATCTGCAAAAATTATGATCTAAGATTCTTAGAGCTCGGAAAAGACTATTCTCAAGATGCAGAAAACCAAAGGCTTGATATGAACCTAAAAAGAAAAATAGACCTGGTCTATTATGGTTCTGGCGAACAGAAGAGGGTTGTCTTCAGGGAGGGAATTAGATGTTAGTAAAAGCCGTTCATAATAAGCGTGGTTCAATATCGATACCTGTAGTCGTAATCGTATTCTTAATTCTAACACTCGCTGCGTATTCGCTGATGGTTTTTGGAAAAGAAAGAGAAGACTCCCAAACCTCTATCAGTCCGGGATTATTTTTGAGGGAAACTTATGTTAAAGAACAAGCGATAAGGCTATACGTAGACGGCGTTACTACCGAATCAATAAGAATTTCAACAAAAGATAAAGAGTTGGATTTAGACCAATTTAAAAAAAGCTTTTTGGAAAAAATCAGAGAAGGATACTCAACATATCCTGAGATGCAACAGTTGGAAGGTCAATTATCAAAAATAAGCTATAGTGAAAAAAGGTTAAAAGAAAACTTCGTAGTTTTACTAGCATCAACCTCCAGAATGCGTTACAATGGCGAAAACTACCGAGTTGCAGAAGCAAAACACCAATTTTTAATAGACAGAGAATACTCATCATAAAATTTTAGAAACCTTTATAAATAAGCAGAACTTTGAGCTTGAATGATAAGTAAAAGGGGAGGTATGACTGGGCCGGAGATTGTTGGACTCGTACTGGCTTTTTTAGTACTCGCCCTTTTAGCTTGGGGATTTTCTATTGGTTTTTTCTCATCTTTTGGTAATATTTTCAATCTTGGTGGCGGGAAATCAACAGTTAGTAGCGTTGTAACGTCTTGTAATGCTGCATGTAACAATAACCCAAATGCATTCTGCAACGAAAATAAGGAGTTTTCCTTCGAGGACGGAGTAAAACAATCCGCGACTTGTGAACAACTAATGCAAGGGAAATCATTCCAAGTCACTATAGATGGCAAACAAGAAACCAAAACTGTCTTGGGAATTAATAACTGTTTTATATGTAAAAATGCTGCCTTCGTGCCTGAAGTGGCCGCATGTAAGGGCAAGGCTAAAAATGATATTTGCCAGTATACCGCAGCAGGCAGTTCTACGTTAACGTCTGGTGCTTGTCAGGAAAAAGAGAAAGTATTGACATGTATCTCTGCTTAAACTTTTTATTATTCTATAAATTTTTAAATAACGATTACTCTTAATTATAATCATGTCTGACGATTACGCAACACCTCACCAAAGAAAGAGCAAGAAAGATAAGTGGAGAAAGAGAAGAGATAGAGTATACAAAAGGGGCGGAAAGTATAGGGGAACAGACTTAGGAGTATAAAAGGAAAAAAGCGTACTTTGAGCAAGGATTAAAAAAGGAATAAATTCTAAGAAAATAATAATGGATTACTTAATAGGGCTAATAATCATAGGGTTCTTATGGGTTATAACGGCAACAATATTTGACATAAAAACAAAAGAAGTACCAAACTGGCTAAACTTTACATTAATAATAGTAACAATAACATACAGACTACTATACTCAATAACAACAAACAATTACGGAATAGTAATAAGCGGAATAATAGGACTAATAACATTCACAATAATAGCAAACTTGCTATACTACGCAAAAGCATTCGGAGGAGGAGACGCAAAACTACTAATAGCCTTAGGGGGAGTACTATGGCTAAGCACGGACTGGAAAACAAGCTTAGCATACGCAACAATATTCATAATGAGCCTACTAATAATAGGGTTCATATACGGAATAACAATGAGCATAATAATTCTAGCAAGAAGTAAAAAAGAAACAAAAAAGAGCTTCATGAAATTCCTAAAAAAACAAACAAAAAACAACAAAAACCTACTAATAATAACAGCACTACTAGTAATAATAGCAGCAATAACAAGCATCTACTACAAATCAATAGCCGGATTGACAATAACAATAATCCTAGCATTACTACCAATACTACTAATATACTCAAAAACAGTAGAAAAAACACTACTAACAAAAAAAATACTCACAAAAGAACTAAGACCTGGGGACTGGCTAGAAAAAGACATAAAAATAGGAAGATCACAAATAATAAAAGCAAAATTTGACGGGGTAACAAAAGAAGAAATAAAAATAATAAAAAAGAACTTAGAATACGTATCAATAAAAGACGGGATACCATTCGTACCAGCATTCCTAATAACTTACACTACAACAATAATATTATGGTACTCTGGAAGGAGCTTTATAACGAACACTCTTAGCCTTATCTGACTTAGGCTTAACAACAACATCTCCAGCTTTCTTAACTTCAATAGCAGGCTTATCATCACCCCTTCTCTCAGTAGTAATGGGAGTAAGAGGGACAATATCTTCTGGTGAGGGCTTAGCAGGTTTGCCTTTAACCTTTCTATTAGTCTTTTGAGGAATAACAATAACTTCTTTCTTAACATCAGTCTTAATAACCTCACTAGAAAACTTCTTAACCAAATCCTCTAACTCCTTAGAATCAGCAGACCTCTTAGAAAGCTTCTCAGAAGAATAAAGCGGAATAGCATTAATTATCGTATGACCCATAATTTCAGCTTTAGAAATCTCGACCTTTTCAGGATCAAGAACAGACTGAATTTTAGAAGTAACAAGCTTAATCATAGAATTAACATTTTCTGGAATAATAGACAACTTACCGTGAACCTTAGGAATAATAATCACATGACCCTTAGATAAAGGATTAATCTCCAAAACAGCTAATGAGTGCTCATCACTAAGAACTTTATAACTATCAACAGTGCCAGAAAAAATAGAACAAAAAATACAATTAGAAGAACCATTATCACCAGAACCATCACTTCCGCCATGACTTCCCTGATTAATAAGGGATAACAACTCTTCATGAGAACTAGAATTAATCTTCTCCTTAAGCTGATCCTTACTAGACGAATCAAGACTAGAAGAATCAACCTGAGATATAAGACTTTTCCTCAAAGAATCAACATTTTGATCACTCATAAAAAAAAGATGATTAGAGTATTATTAAAACTTATCCAAAAGCCCTTCTATAATCAATAATCTCACAAGAAGAAACACCGCTAATAGAAGAAAGCTTATTCTTAGCCTCATCATCAGAAGTTTCCTCAGGCCAAGCACAACCAATAAGTAAAGCCTTAAGACCAAAAGCTATAGGCTCCTCCTCAAAAGTCAAGTTTTGAGCTCCCAAAGCAAGCAAAACCTTCTTAGAATGATTCTCCAAATCCTTAATAGAAACATCAAGGCCTGTTGGAAGAATCCTCAATTTTAAAGCAACTATTCCTGACATAACAAAGGGAAAAAAACTTGGTATATAAACCTTTATAAGAACTTGAAAAACAGTGGTTTTTCATTAAGAAATGATAACTTCTCATATTAAACTCTTAGAAAAACAATAACAACATAATAATTTAGGCCAGAAATGCTTTTAAAGAAACAAAAACTCCAATAAGAATAATGGTCCAAGACTACGAAACAATAATAAGCAGAATAGCAGAAAGCTCAAACACAACAGTAGAAGAAGTAAACAGAAGAGTAGAAGCAAAAAGAGCAAAACTATCAGGACTAATAAGCAAAGAAGGAGCAGCACAAATAGTAGCAGCAGAACTAGGAATATCATTCGACAAACAAAACGTAAAAATAAACCAAATAATAGAAGGAATGAGAAGAATAAGCCTAACAGCAAAAATAATCAACACATTCCCAATAAGAACATACGACAAGAACGGAAGAAGTGGAAAAGTACTAAACATAATAGTAGCTGACGAAACAGGAAACGCAAAAACTGTGCTATGGGACATAAACCACATAGCACTATTCGAAAACGGACAAATAAGCAATGGAGACACAATAGAAATAGCAAACGGAAGCCTAAGAAACCAAGAAATACATTTAACAGCATTCTCAGAAATAAAAAAGAGCGGCGTGTCAATGAATAACGTAAAAACAGAAATAACAAACACTGTGACAGTAGTAGACAAAAAAATCATTGACCTAAAAACAATGGACAAAGCAAGAATGAGATGTGTAATAGTGCAAGTATTCGAACCAAGAGCCTTCGAAGTATGCCCACAATGCTCAAGCAGAATAAAAAAAGAAGAAGGAGCAGCAGCAGGAGGAGAATGCGAAAAACACGGAAAAGTAATACCAGAAAAAAGAGTACTAATAAACGTAGTATTAGACGACGGAACAGAAACAATAAGAGCAGTATTCTTCTCAGACAACGTAAGTAAACTAGGTCTAGCAAAAAACGCTGAAGACTACTCAGAAAAAAGAGAAATAATACTAGGAAAAGAAGCATACTTCACAGGAAACGTAAGACAAAACAAAATATTTGGCACACAAGAAATAGTAATAACAGACGTGGAAGAAATAGAACTTGACAAACTAATAAGCCAACTAGAAAAACACTAATAACCTAAAAGTCATAAGAAAAACAAAATGGACCTAGAAGGATTTGAACCTTCGTCACAACCTCCGCAAGGTCGTATTCTATCCGGGCTGAACTATAGGTCCGACACAAAAAAGAAGAAGAAAGAAGTTTATTAAATGTATCTTCCTGTATAAAAAGAGATTTTTGTTTGAAAATAGGAAGCTACTTAAAGTCAAGCTTACTTAATCGTTTCATGTTTTGGGAAAATTGGAACTATAGAAAAAGAGGATTATTAGTAGGAATATTTTTATGGATCTTGATCTTATTAGTGAAATTATATTTTTCTTATTTCTACAGCTTATTTTCTGAGGGAAGCATAATTGTGGGAATTCTTTCTCTTCTTTTCTGTTATATCTCTGGTTGGGCTATTGATGTAGCTAAAAATGATTCTTCATCAACAAAGAAAGGTCTGTTCTATGGATTAATTTTATCAACATTCGCGCTGTCATTTATGTTCTTTGAAGGTTATTTTAATTTATTTGGAATAGGTCAACAAACTCTCTTAGGGCACATGGTTGACAACTTTGTTGGAAATTCTGGCCATTTATGGATGTCGATACCAATAATCATCTTTACTCTAATAGGCTTTATTATAGATAAAACAAAAAAGGAAACAAAAAAGTCAAAGGAGATACTAAAAAGCATTATATCTGCGCTTATACTTCTTGTAATCATATTTGGATTATATGGGGTGGGTTCATATTTCTATAGTGATAATCCCTCTAAATGCGAATATTTCTCTGATAAGGATAACTGCTACTCCAGTGTTGCTTTAAACCTGGTAAATCAAGGCAAATTAGAAATATCTCTCTGCGAAAAAATTCAGTACGACTCATTAAAGTTTAAATGCTACATTTGGCTAGCAGGACAAAATAAGGACTTGCAAGTTTGTGACAACATTCCATATTATCCAACAAAAGACCAATGCATAAGCAACCTTGCGTTACTTCAAAATGATCCATCAATTTGTGATAAAACGCAAAAAGAATTTAAAGAAGAATGCTTAAAATGGGTTTCTCAAGGATCATCTTCATACTAAAATAACACTTTATAAAAATCATAACACTACGTCTTTGAGACCCTGAGTAGTAATCTGGAAAACAGTCTCGTTATCAGGCAAGTTAGGAGAATCAATAAGCTTAGCAACCCTAGTATCCTTCTTACCACGACGCAAATAAATACGATAAGTAGAAGCATGACCAACAATGTTACCACCAACAGCCTGAGTAGGATCACCAAACATTTGAGCAGGATTAGCCATAACCTGATTAGTAACATAAATAGCCAAATTATGCTGCTCAGCAATCTTCATAAGATTATGCATGTATCTGTTAAGCTTTTGTTGACGATCAGCAAGCTGACCCCTACCAGCAAACTCAGCACGAAAATGAGCAGTCAAAGAATCAACAATAATAATCTTAATAGGCTCACCATCCTTAATCATCTCAGAAATCTTATCAAGAAGAAGAATTTGGTGATCAGAATTAAAAGCCCTAGCAACAAGAATATTCTTAAGAACCTTATCAGGATTAGCACCTAAACCCTCAGAAATCTGCTTGATTCTTTCAGGACGAAAAGTACCCTCAGTATCAATATAAACAGACTTACCATTAGCACCACCCTTATCAATAGGCAACTGCGCATTAACAGCTAAACACAAACCTAGCTGAGTCTTACCAGAACCATAAGCACCAAAAGCCTCAGTAATAGACTTAGTCTCAACACCACGACCACCAAGCAGACCATCAAGATTCTTAGAACCAGAAGTAATATACAAAACTTCCTTACGCTTCTTCTCAAACTCCAAACCATCCTGGAAACCAAGCTTCATCATCTTACGAGCAGCCTGAATAGCCTTACGAGCAACAGCCTCGCCCATACCAGCCATTTCAGCAAGAGAAGGAGGAGAAAGAACGGCCAAACCCATTAAGTCATAAATACCCGCAGCAGATAACTTTTCCATAACGGCAGGGCCAACGCCAGGAATATCAGCAAGAGTCAACTCTTTCTCAACAGAGTCATCAACCAACACTTTAGAATCATCCTTTTTAACAGCCATAACAAAGAGATGGGCAAAGCCGTTTATAAGCATTATACAAACAAGAAAATATACATTAACAAAAGACAAAAATCAAGAAAAATGCCTAATAATAAGCAAAATATCAAAAAGAGAAATAACAACAAAAAAAGCATTCTCAAAATAACCACCAGTCTTAAGTTTCCAACTAATCCTGCCCCTAAGAGGCCAAAAAGGAGAAACACCCTCAATAGTAAAACTATCAGCTAAAAGATGAATAGAATAACCAAGAAAGAAGCCAAGAGCAGCAGAAGGAAAAATTAAAGATAACAACAAAGAGAGAATAAAAGCAAGAGTCAAACTATGAATAAGGCCACGATGATTAACAAGACTCTGCAAAGGAGAAAAAACCTTATTCTTACCAAACAAAGACATAGGAGAATCAATATCAGGAATAAGAGAAGAAATAATCATAGCAAAAGAAAAAATCCAAGGGTGAGAAGTAGAAGGAAGAAAAATCATAACAAAAAGTAAACCAATAACAAAATGGGTTCTGGAAAGCATAACTGTTAAATTACCCCTAGTTTTAAATAGTTTTTCAATGTAAACAAAAGTATGAGCGTACATGAAGAACTAGAAAAAATAAAAAGAAGAATCATAGAAGAAAAAATACCCTTACACGAAGGAGCAACAAACGTAGTAATGGGCAAAGGAAACGAACAAGCAAAAATAATGTTTGTTGGAGAAGCGCCAGGCCGCAACGAGGATTTACAAGGAATGCCATTTGTTGGAGCAGCAGGAAAAAACCTAGACAAACTATTAGCAGCAGTAGGATTAAGCATTAACGACGTATACATAGCAAACATACTAAAATATCGCCCGCCAGAAAACAGAAATCCCTCACCAGAAGAAATAATCTCACACACACCATACCTACTAGAACAAATAAAAGTGATAAAACCAAAAATAGTTTGTTCACTAGGAAACTACGCAACAAAATTCTTCATGAGTGATTGCAACCCAGAAAAAATGAACGAGCAGCCAGGAATAACAACACTTCATGGAAAAATAAAAGAAATAGAAATACACGGAACAAAAATAAAGCTAATACCACTATTCCACCCAGCAGCAATAATATACAACAGAAAACTAATAACATTATGGGAAGAAGACATGAAAATAGTAAAAAAAGAATTAGAACAGAAAAATTTTTATTAATCAACAAACTTCAAAAATTTGTGATGAGCACTAACAACCTTCTCACCACAATGATCATCACTTAAAGTGTAAACACCACAAACAGAGCATTTGTTAGTAATCATTTTTCAACAATAGAGAAATCGACACCTTTATCCTTAGACTCCTTCTCAATACGAGAAACCTCAAAAATAATCACATTATTAGCATCCTTATAATCCTTAGCCTTAGAACTCAAAGAGTAACGACCACCAGCAATATAATTAACCTCACACTTACAAGCAGAAAGAATAGACTTAATATCGACAAGACCCTCAGACTTCTTACTCTTAAGAATAACCTCCTTCTTAACTTCCTTATCCTTATCCTTCTTTTCAGAAACAATCTTAAGAAGCTTATCAGACTGATCAGAAGTCAAATACTTAGAAATAACCTCTTGGTTAGTCTTAAAATCATCAAACAATTCCCTCAAACTCTTACCCTCTTCCATGATAATCTTACTATGAAGACTCTTACCAGCAACTTCATCACCAAGAACAATCTCAAGAATTTTCTGAGCAGTCCTCTCACGCTTATTATCATCAAGAACACTCTTCATCTCCTTAATACTAACTCTTCTAAGAGAAAGAACCAAACTACCAGTAGAATTAACTTTTAAGACCTTACAAACAATACGCTTATTAGGAACAACATAATCTCTCAAGTTTCTAATCCTACCAGGAGCAATCTCAGAAATAGGAATAGTACCATCAACTTTGTTATCACTATCAACAACTACGGAAACAGCAGTCTTACCAACCTCTAAAACCTTACACAAAACCAATTCTCCATCATTATAAGCCATTAATTATCGAAAGAATAAAGGCTTTTAAAACTATTCAAAACGCATAAAAAAGCTAAATCTGAACAACCTCAACATCAAGCTTCCTTCTAAGAATTTCAACAAAACGATCCTGATCAACCCTACTAATAGTACAAGTAGCAGAAGAAGAATGGCCGCTCCAATCACCAGAAAAAGACTCCATCATAGAAGAAATAAAATCATCAGCCTTCCTCCCAGACTTTTCGTAACCGCCAACCATCCGAAAAAAAACCTTAACTTTATCAGAATTAAGATAAGACATACAAATAATAGAAGTACCCTCCTTGTAACCTGAAGAAAAAGTTATAAGGCTAGAAACAACATTCATCATAGAATCCTTAATACGATCCTTAGAATTAATAATAACATAACCTTGGCCTTGCGTTTTATCAGCAAAATTAACAAAATTGATAGCCTCAACAATTTCTTGCTTGTAACGAGCATGAATCTTATCAGCCTCAACCCTAGCAAACTTATTATTAAGACAAAAAGAAACACCAATCTGACTAAAACCAGCATGACTACAAGCATTAATCAAAGCAGAAAGCTCACGAGCATCTTCAAGCTTACCAAAAAGCTTAACCAAATAGATATTACCAATAATCCCAGAATTATCATAATCCTTACGCCTCATAATAATAGAAGTTATCAGACGAGAATTCTCATCATCATCAATATCCATAAGAGACTTAAAACGACCATTATCCTTAGGAATATTAGCCTCGCGCAAAAGCTCAACGGCACCAAGAGAATTACCAGTAACGCCTGGAATAAAGAGGTTAGAACTAAACTCTAAAGCCTTATCAAGAGGCCTAGTAGCAGGATAAAGAAGCAAACCCTTCTTAACAACAACCTGAGCATCAAAAAAGATGCTATCATTAATGGGTCCATTACCCTTAACCAAGTCACCAACACTACCAATAATAGCTAAACTAGCCAAATCAGAATTATTAACATCAAGCTCCTTAGCAAACAAATAAGAAACAGCAGAAGAACACAACTCCTCCCTATCACCAACAAGGTGAGGATTAAGCAAAAAAGTATTAGGTAAAAAATCACTCTTAACATCATGATGATCAATAACAAAAACTTCCTTAAGATGACCAAAAAGCTTCAAACTGGAAGAACCCAAATCAAGAAAAACAATAAGAGAATCAGTAGGAAGACCCATAACAAAATCAGGAGTTAAAGAATTAACAATATTAAGGGTGAAAGAAACACCGGCTCGACTAAGAGCCTTACACATAATAGAAGCAGAAGTTATACCATCAGTATCAAAATGACTAATAATGCGAACAGGATAACTACTAGAGCTAGAAACAAACTTTTTAACAGCCTCTTTAATTAAAACTTTCATAAAAAACACCTCTAAACAAAAAAAGGAAGGAAAGACTATTTAAAAATGTTTCAAAACAAAATGATTTATCGACGAGAAAAAATATTATTTTCGAATTAGTTTCTTGTAGCCAAGTATTCTTCAACAGTCTTAACTTGAGCTGCAGTCTTAATAAGGCGTCTCTTAGCTGGCTGATCATGATGATTCTTAGCAAAATGATCCCTAAGAGTTTGAAGTCTCTTCTTAACATTAATTAAGTCAGCATCATTCTTACCAATAACCTGAGCAATTTTAACACCAAACTCTTCCTTAAAGTTCTTAACACCATGATCCTTCTTAAAAACAAGGCCAATCTTCTCAGAGGTAATACCACTAGCGTATAAGTCAAGGACTATCTTCTCAGCATCCTTCATTGACAACTTCTTATTAACCATAAATAAACAATCAGAAAGAGTGTTTTTAAAGCTTTGGGGTTTCTTGAATTTTTTGTGTTTGAAACCACAAGGCCTCAAAATTTAGAAATTTTTGAAGTTAACGATAAGGCAAAAACTAGAAAATCATCAATAGCCCCTCCTGTAGTCTGTTCAAAACTTGAAGGTTTTGATATTAAATAGCCCCTCCCGGATTCGAACCGGGGTCTCAGGCTCCAAAGGCCTGCATCTTTGACCAACTGGACGAAGGGGCTATAAATTAGAGAAACAAGCAAGGCTTTTTAAAAGTTAGCAAAAATCTCAAACTAATGCCTGTAACGACCGCGAGCCTCAACCTTAGATAATTGATCAATAACCTTATTAAAATTCTTACTAGAACTATAACCCTTAAGGAAAGACTCATATAAAGAATCAAAACGATCATAATGCTTAGCTTCTAAAGCCTCCTTAAACAAGTGAACATCAACAGCCTTATCCTCAAACTTTTCAGAATAAAAAGAAAGGCCAAAATCAATAAAAAACACTTCTTTACCACCATTTGGAACGATAATATTGCTGCTGGTCAAGTCACCATGAACAATATTAGAGTCATGAAGTTTAGAAACCTCTTTACCAAGAACAAAACAAATACTTTTAGCATTATCAACACCAGAGCTAGTAAGGAAATCGGAAAGCTTTTCTCCATCAACAAAACTCATAACCAACTTATGATTCTTTTCATCAACAGAAAAAACTGTTGGGGCATTAACGATCTTAGAAGCCCTAAGCATCAAACGACCCTCAGCACGGGTACGCAACTTACGAATTTTATCATCAATCTGGAAAATACGATAACCCTTGACAGGACGAACCTTAGAAACCGTCTTATCAGAATTCAAAGTAACAACAGCTTCAGCACCAAGACCGATAATTTTAGATTTAACCATAAAAATAGTTATGAAAAACCATTAAAAAGGTTATTGTTTCCTGTTAAGATACATCCTAAAAAACCAGAAAAAGACAAAAACACCAAGAATAGCTAAACCGGCATCCCAAAGAGTGTCCTGAAAAGGGGTCATAACATCAAGAACATTACTAATACCAAAGAAGTGAGACGAAGGATCAGCCTTAAGAAAAACGCCCATAAAGTAAGAACCAAACAGTTGATCAAAAACAAACTCAACAACTTCCCAAAAAAGACTAAAGCAAACAGCTAATAAAGAAGACCTAAAAAGACGAGACTTCTCATCCTTAACAAAAGGCTTGAGAACATAATAAAAAAATAAAGTTATCATCATAGGATTAAAAAAATGAAGAATCTTATCATAATACTGATAAAGATAAAAAAATTCTAAGACCTCGCCAAAAATATTAAGCAGCACTATAAGAGAAAGAAAAAGATGAGCATGAAGAGGTATCTTACGAAAAAAGAAATAAACAGATATTAAAGCAAAAAGAGCAATAAACCAAATTATAGAGCGATAAGGAACAAAAAACAAATCGTAAATAGCAACTATTAACAAAAATAACCAAAAACAATAATTGGCAATTCTAAAAAAAGAAAGAAACTTATTATCTTTAATCATAATTTTCACATCCTTACTTTTTTACCAAACTTCTTAGCAATCTTTTGCATTTGCTCTCGCGAAAGCTGACCAGACTCCAAACCTTCCATACCGCCCATGCCTCCGGAAGAAAATTCCTTAATCAAATCATACTGCTTAAGCAAAGCCTTAACATCAGAAACTGTCGAACCTGCACCATGAGCAATACGAGAAATTCTAGACTTTTGTTTATCTAAAACTGCCGGGTTATCAATCTCCTCTGGGGTCATAGAATCAATAATGTTCTTCCACTTCTTAATCTTATTCTCCTGACTACCAAGCATTTCTTCAGGAATCTTAGCCTTAGAAAAACCAGGAATAAGACTAGTAATTTTAGAAAGAGAACCCATACTCTGCATAGCCTTAATTTGTTCATAAAGATCAAGAAGATTAAACTTACCCTCCTCTAAACGCTTAAGAGACTTCTTTTGAGAATTCTCATCAATTGAAGACTTAACCTTATCAAGAAGAGCTTCCAAATCACCCATACCAAGAATCCTAGAAACAAAATTCTCAGGATTAAAAACCTCTAAGTCATTAAGCTTTTCACCAGTAGTAATAAAATAAACAGGAGTACCCGTCTGCGAACAAGCAGACAAAGCACCACCCCCCTTAGCAGAAGAATCCATCCTAGTAACAATAACACCAGAAATATCTAGCGACTTCTTAAATTCCTGAGCCTGACGCTTAACAACCTGACCAATATCAGCAGGAATAACAAGAAGAACATGAGTAGGCTTAACTTCCTTATTAATAACCTTTAATTCTTCAATAAGCTCACCATCAAGATCATGACGACCAGCAGTATCAAAAAACAACAAGTCATAATCATCAAACTCTGACTTAAACTTCTTAATAATCTTAGAAGGATTCTTCTCAGAAGCATCAACAAAAACCCGAATTTTAGAATTCTTACCAAGCTGCTCTAACTGCTCAGAAGCAGCAGGACGATGAACATCCAAACCAACAATAGCAGACTTAAAACCCCTCTTAGAATAATAATAAGCAAGCTTATTAGTAGTAGTAGTCTTACCAGAACCATAAAGACCAATAAGAACAACACGATCACCGCGAGCAAGCTTCAACTCCTTCTTCTCACCACCAATAATAGAAAGAATTTTATCATGAAGAAGCTTAATAATTTGTTCCTTTTTGTCAACACCCTTAATACTCTCAGAAGAAGCAACAGCTCTGAGCTCATCACTAATCTGCTTAACAAGAGTAACAGCAACATCAGACTCAATAAGAGCTCTTTGCAAATCCTTAATAATAGAATCAACAAGCTTCTTATCAACAAAAATAGCTGAAGCTAAACGATCCATACTATTACGCAAAACGCCAGAAAGCTTTTCAAGCATAAAAAAGAAAGCAAAGAAGGGATTAATAAAGTTACGGTTTTGAAGAAAAAAAGAACTTACAAACCAAGAGCAGCAAGAATCTTATCCTTATCAAAAGGAACTAAATCATCATAAGATTGACCATTACCTAAAAAAACAATAGGCTTACCAGTAACTTTACTCACAGAGATAGCAGTACCGCCCTTCTCATCAATATCAGACTTAGTAAGAATAATACCGTCAATATTAACAGAATCATTAAAAATCCTGGCCTGCTCGGTAGCATCATTACCTGTAATGGATTCACCAACAAAAAACTTAAAGTCAGGCTTAGCAACACGAACAATCTTGCCCATCTCATCCATCAAGTTCTGCTTAGTATGCATACGACCAGCAGTATCAACAAGAACAACCTTAATCTTCTTAGCCTTAGCATACTGAATAGCATCATAAGCAACAGCAGCAGGATCAGAACCATAAGTCTGCTTAATAACGTGAACACCTAAACGCTCACCATGAATAGCCAATTGTTCAATAGAAGCAGCACGAAAAGTATCAGCAGCAGCAAAAACACAAGAAATATTATTATTTTTCAATAATTTAGCAAACTTGGCAAGAGTAGTAGTCTTACCAGAACCATTAATACCACAGAAAAGAATAGTAACAGTAGTGGGAGACTTCTTAATATAATCAATAACATCAAAAGAAGGCTTAATTAATAATTCGTCAATAGTCTCACGCAAAGCAGAAGTAACCTTCCCTTTAACTTCATCCTTCTTAAACTCCCGACCAACAAGCTTAGAAGACATACGCTCCTTAATAAAATCAACAACGGAAACAGCAACATTACCCTCAAGAAGAATCAATTCCAAATCATTAAAAGAATCAACAAAAAATTCTTCAGTTATAGTAAGATTAGAAAAAACAGACTTAATCTTAGAAAAAAACCCTTTTTTAGGCTCAACATGGGGCATAACTGGCTCAGACTTAGCAGAATTATCAGAAGATGATTGAGGTTTATCAAGATCAACAGAATCAAAATCATCAACAACTGCCGCAGAATCAACAGTGGAAGATTTAGAATTTTTTGAAGTTTTAGAAACCTTAGAAGAAGACTTTTTAGAGGAAGAAACAACCCTCTTAGCTACAGGTTTATCAAAAACTTCCTTAACGAGCGGCTTATCAGGAGATGAATCAATAGTTTTTTCAGATGAAAGCCAACCAGCAATTTTTTTCTTTAATAAATCAAACATTGCAATACTCATTTAGATGAATTTATAAGCATTACGTAAGTAAAAATATCATTATGAGAGGTGTATTGATAATACTAGACGGTGTAGGAGACCGACCATGCAGACTACTAAACGGTCTAAGCCCGCTAGAAGCAGCAAAAACACCAAACCTTGATTGGTTAGCAGAAAGAAGTATCATGGGAACACACCAATCAAGAATGGAAGGATTACCGCAATCAGACGAAGCAACAATAAAACTATTAGGGAACGACTTATCAAAACAAAAAATTTCTAGAGGAATAATAGAAGCGGTAGGAGCAGGAATAAAACTAGAAAAATTAGGGGACTACTTAGCATTTAGAGCAGACTTTGCAACAATAGACAAAAAAACTAGGAGAATAATAGACCGAAGGGTAGGAAGAACACTAACAAGCAAAGAAGCAAAAAAATTATCAGAAGAAATAAACAAAAAGGTGAAACTATTATTCGAATTCAAAATAACACCAACAGTACAACACAGAGGAGTGCTAGTAATAAAAGGAAACTTATCACAAAACATTTCTGACACAGACCCAGAATACGAAATGCTAGAACCATACATACAAGAAGCAAAACCATTAGATGAGAGAATTATAAGCAAGTACACGGCAGAACTAATAAACTACTTCACAAAAAAATCATCAGAAGTACTAGAAGAACACCCAATAAACAAAGAAAGGAGAAGAAAAGGATTACTGCCAGCAAACGCAATAATAATGAGAGGGGCAGGAACAAAAAAACCAACACTAAAAAACCATTCTGACTGGAGAAGCGTAAACTACATGCCAGTAGAAAGAGGAATAGCAATACTTTCAGGAATGAAAACAACAACTTTTCAATACCCAAAAATTCACGGAGAAGACGTATACAAAACATTACACGAAGGACTAAAAAAAGCATGCAAAGTAGCAACAATAACCTTAGACCAAACAAAAGAAAAATACTTATACATACACATAAAAGAAACAGACATACCTGGACACGACGGTAATCCATACGAAAAAAAGAAGATGCTAGAAGAAATAGACGAGTTACTAATGGGAAAAATAAAAGAATTAGTAAAAGAAAAAGGAATAAAAGTAATAATCACCGGAGACCATGCAACACCATGCGAAATGAAAGGACACTCAAAAGACCAAGTACCAATAATGCTAATAAAAACAAGCAGCCATCATAAAACCGGAAGAAGATTTAACGAAAAAGAAGCAAAAAAAGGAGAATTGGGGATGATACACTCAGAAAAATTATTAGAAGTCTGCGAATTCTCATAACAAAAAAAGAAATTTTTCTAACAAAAAAGTTGCGGTGTTAAAGATATCACCATAATAGTTAAAAAAGCAAAGAATCAGTCATTATCATGATAACCTACAATGACATTTATGAAGCACTAAGAAAAGAAAGATACTCAGAACAACTACAAACACTAACAAAAAAGTTCTTAAGAGACATAGCAGAATACTTCGATGACAAAAAAAAGTCATCAGAAAAAGAAGAATCACTTTCTGGAGAAACATCGTCAAAGGGAAAAAAACAATTAGAAAACGCGATTTCAATGTTTAAAGAACTAATGCTACGGCGCAAGAAAAAAATACTTAACTTAGTGTTCATAGCAGCAGAAACAGGACTGTCAAAAAGAGACTTCGAAAACCTCTTACCATTCGAAAAATCATTATTTGAAAAAATTATGGACTCGGTAGAAATATCTGATAGAGAACTAAAAGAAATAATGAAAGGATCAGAAGAAGTAACAACACTAATATCAAAAGAAAATATGCTAATAGTATTCAAAGAAGACATAGAAGAATTCTTAGACTTAGAGGGAAACAAAACCGGGCCATTTGCTAAAGGAGAAATAGCAAGCATAAATTCAGACATAGCAAAAATATTAATCGGTGGAGGAAAAGCAGAAAACGTAGAAGGAAACAAAGAAGAATAAAAATAAAGGTGTACCCTTATCAACCTACCACAAAAAAGTTTTTCTTATAAGCGTAAATTTCCACCAACCCAAGCACGAAGAATAAAAATAATTGCCCTTTGTCTATCTGGAAGGCCACCCCTCTTCAAATAATTATTCTTTAAAGCAACGCTGTCAATAACAACATCGGGATTATCTCCAGAAAACTCTATGCCGAAAAACTTCCTTAGAGCATTAGGGTTCTTAGAAACAAAAATTTCGATAAGCTTCATAGCAACAAGTTCAGGATTAACAGTCCTTTCAGGATCCTTAGCACCAAGAAGACCCTCCCTAACAGGATCCTTATTACTAAGAGGAATAACCCCAGGACTATCCATAAGCAAAGCATTATCGCCAAAACTCATCCACTGAACACCATGAGTAGTACCTGCACGCTTAGAAACCTTAGCAGAATGCTTCCTAATAAGAGCATTAACAAGACTAGACTTACCCGTGTTAGGGTAACCAACAACACCAATCCTTAACTTACCAAAATTATTCTTAACTTCAGAAAAATCCTTAAAAATAAGAGACTTAAGCTTCTTAAGATCATAATCATCCTTAGAAGAAACATAAACACACTCAGCAATCTTCCTAAGCCTCTTACGATCATCATCCAAAACTTCTCGAGAAACAAGATCGGCTTTATTCATAACAAAAACAAGCCTCTTACCAGAAGCAAAAATCTTTGCTTCAATCTCATCATTACGAGAAAGATCAGGCATACGAGCATCTAAAACCTCTAAAATAACATCACACTGAGAAATAATCTTATCAATTACTTCCCAGTAACCAAGAACGTCCCTAGGGATAGAACTTCTTCCCTTAAAACCTTCACGAGGCCTAGTAGTAGCACGATACATAAAAAAAGCAGTGAAAAATAGGTTATAAACATGACTATGTCGAGAATCAAACTTTTCGATCACTTCAGAAATAAAATTTCTGACATCAATCAAGAATTAACATTCTTGATGTGTTAAAAAACAATATGTAGTTTTTGACATAACAATACTTAAAAGATATGGTGAGTAATTAATGAAATGAATGAGCGTGTTGAAAATGGTTCTTATATCCATGTTACTGGATACGTAACAGAAGAGGGGCTGGTCAGAGTAGCCTATCATTTAGAACAAATAACCACCGGAGAAAATGAAGCAAGCGGCGGGGGTGCAAGAAGAAAGTTTGCAGATAAGAAAAGCCTTGCAGAATTAGGAGATTTATTAGCGACTAACCCTGAATTTGGTGGGGGCAGTGACAAACTAAATTTTTTACATTTAAGGCCTGCTAGAAAAGAAACCCTTTTTTGTGTTGATGACACTGAATACGAAGATGGAAAATTTGGTTATAGGTTCGAAAGACCAGCAAGGGATGATGAGCTAGCAGAGATAATACAAACATACGCCAAAGCTATAAAACCATTTTGTGCAGCGCCCTAAAAAATAACTACTTTTTCTTTTTTGAAGACTTCTCAACCCTTCTATAACCTAACCAAATAACAAGTACTAATTCAACTCCAAGAAGAATAACTCTCATAACCTTTGATAAATCACCAAAAACCCTAATAGTTCCATATATAAGAATCAAAATACCACCAAGAATGAAACCAGAACCAATAGACTCTAAAGATAAGAATAATCCGGCAGCAATCAAAGCAATACTAATAGGAGCTAAAATGAAGAAAAGATTCCTAGAATAATCCTGATTAGCTGATTCAAGCTCTACTTGACAAGTCTCACAATAATAAGAAGAGGGGCAACTGCTAGTATAATTAAAAGTTATGTAACCCTTACTATCATAACAACTCTTCTCATCCGTAGCAGAAACAGTGATGTTCGGGCAGCCACTAACAAGTTCACGATTAACAGTTTTTTCATAAGCAATAGGATAATTATTATTAGTGCAAAAATCTTCATACTTAGGAGAAGAATAAATAGCATCAACTAAGAAACCAACAAATAAAGCAAGCAAGATGCCTACTGCAAGAGTTAAAGCAACCTTCTTAATATCAGCCATAAAGAAATAATGATAACGTCATTTAAAAGGGTTGTGATAAACCCTATCCTAAATAAACTAAGCCTCTAGAGGGATTTGAACCCCCGACCCCTAGTTAATTTGGCTTTTGCTTTTTATTTCAAAAACTTACAAAACTAGTGCTCTGCCACTGAGCTATAGAGGCACAAGAATGACAATTTAAGACGGTTTAAAAATACTTTCCTTCACAAAAAATAAACAGAAATTTATAAGAAAATTAGAATTTTTATTCTTCCTTAACTTTTTCAACTTCTAAATGCCTAATCTCACAAAGAGCAAGAGGATAAACTTTCTTAAGACGTGTAAGCATCAACTTCTGAATTTTAGACTGAATAACATCAGAAAAAACATCCTCAGTGGACTTGTCCTTACAATAATCCTTAAGAAATTCAATAGTAGCAACCCTTAAAGCATTACGAACAGCACGAGAAACTTCCTTCCTAGTAATAAGAAAAGGCTTAATTCTGAGTTTACCATCACTAACATCAACAACGAAAGAATCCTCAACATAACTACTACGCTTGCGAATCATCCTACGAATAAAATAAGGAAGCAAACGCATCATTTTAGGCTTAGCAACAGCCTTACCATCAACAACATTAATATCAAAACTAGCCTCAACACCCTTGCCTCTAAAAATTCTAGTAAGATCAAGCTTCAAATGACGACCCTGAAGGTTCTCAAGCTCCACAGCATAAACACTAGAAGTCTCACCAAGCAAAGGGACCTCAACTTCAAAAAACTTTTTTTTAATATTAGCCATGGTTTAATTATTTTAATAACAGTTTATAACTTTATTGCTCAAAAACTATTTTGCTAACTCTACGACTCCTAGCAGGTTTAGATTTTTTGCAAACAGCACAAGTATACATAACAACAAGCCTCTTAGTAGCCTTAGTCTTACGTTTCCATTTAGTAACAGCAGGTTTACTCCATCTTCCTTGATTACCGTAACCCCTAGCTCTACCCCTAAGTCTAGCACGAATCTTACTACCATACTTTAAACTACCTCTCTTATGACCAGTACTAACCAGAACGATCTTCTGCTCAGTCTGCTTATGGCAATAAGGGCAAAGCCTATTTGTCTTCTTAGGAAGCTTCATAAAATACACTCAAATTATTTGGTTTATAAATCTATGGTCATGATGGACCCATAGTCAAGCATATAAACCTCCGCCCATTATTAATGTCATGGTTAGGGTAGTATTTGATAAGGGAAAGCAGAAGGAATTTTTTGATTTAATAAAAGAAAAGATAAAACTCTTATCACTAAGATCAATAAACCAGTACGGGATTGAAACAAACTACTCCACAATTAAGAACTATTATAATGAAAAAAGACTAATGCCTGAATCATTACTCAAAGAACTATGCTACTTAGCAAAAATAAACATTGAAGAGTTAAAAGTAAAATACGCTAATGATAACTGGGGTCAAATAAAAGGGGGAAAGAAAGGGATAATAACACTAAGAAAAAATTATGCTAATAAAGTAGCCTTTTGGAGAAGAAAAGGGGGAAAGGCCAAGGCAAAAAAACATGAAAGCAAGCTATCAACAATCTTTATATAAGGATCTAGATTTTCCATTTAAACTCGGCCGTATAGTCTAGCTGGTTACGACGCCTCTTTGACGTAGAGGAGATCCCTGGTTCGAATCCAGGTACGACCATGTCCTTGACGTGGACAATTCCGCAGTTCGATCCTGCGGTAGGGCCACCCAATTTAAAAAAAAACATTTTCTCTGATGAGGGGTCGGTTTTTTGGTTCTGCATGGGACCATAAATAATTAAAGCACTAAGATAAATAATTATTCGTTATGCTTAAAAGAACTACAGTTTACTACGATTCTAAAACGGCAGACCCGACAACTCCTGGAGTAAGCCATTTAATAATCGAAGAAGGAAAAATAGGTTACATTACAGCAACACTCTACATCACTAGAAGACTAGAGGTATCTCTTAAAGAAGGACAAAGACTAGTGCCCATTGGTGAAGCAAGAGAAAAGTATGATTTTAGGGAAATAATGCCCCCATATATTGATCAAAGAGCAATAAGAGAACTTGAAGAGGAGAGAGATCAAGAAATAAGAGAAGGAATAAGTAGAAGAATAGGAAGAAAAGTAGCTTAACAACGGTAAGCAATCTTTATATATCGTTAATTACTAATTCTTGAATGCTTATTAAAGGGGTAAATAAGAGGGGACAAGTAACAATTTTTGTCATCATAGCACTAGTAATATTGGGAGCAATAGGAATATACTTAGCAACAAATTATTCTACAACGAATCAAGGAATACCAGAACAATTCCAAGAATTAGAAGAATACTACAATTCATGCATAAAAGAAATAGCCAGTGGGGGAATAAGTATAATAGAAAACAACGGAGGATTTATAGAAGAACCAGAACTAATAAGAGGAAACCCACAAGAACCATTATCCTCAAAAATAAATTATTTAGGAGAAACAATACCCTACTGGTTATACCTAAATGACGGAAAAATAGTAGAGCAAGCGCCAACAAAAAATTCTATGCAAGAACAAATAAGCAAATACATAAAAAACAGAATAAATGAATGCAACTTTGAAGATTACTCAAGCCAAGGATACATAATAGAAAGGGGAGAAAACCCTGTAGTGGAAGTAACAATCAATAACAAAGAAGTAACAACAAAGGTGACAGATCAATTAGTGTACGCAAAAGAAGAAACAAAGCAGCTGGTAAGCAACCACGAAATAAGAATAGACAGTAATCTGGGAGCACTATACAATAAAGCAATAGAACTATACAACAAAGAATTACAAAACGAATACTTAGAAAATTATACTGTAGACATGATAAGACTATACGCACCAGTTGATGGAGTAGAAATATCATGCTCGCCAAAAGTATGGAAAGAAAAAGAAGTATTCGACGAATTAAGAGAAGCAATAGAAGCAAACACACAACAAATAATGCTGGACTCAGGAAAAAATGATGATTCAATGACAACAAAAGAAAAATATTTCACAATACCAATAAGCAGCGACGGACTACAAACATACATGCGATACTCAAAAGACTGGCCAACAAGCATGAAAATACACCAAAGCGACGGAGGAATACTAATAGCAAACCCGGTAGGAAACCAAGAAGGATTAGGAATACTAGGATTCTGCTACGTACCATACCACTTCGTATACGACCTAGACTACCCACTAATGATACAAATATTCGATGAAAACAGTGAAGAGATGTTCCAATACCCAATACAAGTAATAATAAGATCAAACCACGCAAGACAAGGAATAAACCAAGTATACCAGGGACTAGAAAACACAATCTGCAAATACAAAGTAAAAAGCATAGAAGTAAACACCTACGATGAAGAAACATTAATGCCAGTAGAAGCACAAATATCATTCAAATGCCTAAACGAAGGATGCTACTTAGGGGAAACAAGAACAGACACAAACAATAACGCAAAAGCAACACTTAACGCACCACAATGCGTTAACGGATTCTTAACAGCAACAGCAGAAGGATACAACAAAGGAGAATACCAAATATCAACAAATAACGAAACAATAGCAAACATACTGCTAAAAAAACAATACACACTAAACATAAACGTAAAATACGATGACGGACAAGAAGTAAAAAGCAACGCATTCATATACCTAAAACCTGCAAGAGGAAACGGAGAAGTAAAAACAGTGGTTTGGCCAGAACAAAAAACAATAACTATAACAGAAGGAGAATATAACATAACAGCATACGCATACGAATTGTCAAACATAACACTACCAGGAACAAAAGAAAAAAAGTGCTTCCAAGTACCTAGGCCAGGACTATCAGCAGTACTGGGACTAACAAAAGAACAATGCTACGACATAACAATACCAGGACAAAAAATAAGCACGAGCATAAGTGGAGGAGGAAAAACAAACTATTACTTCACACAAAGCCAAATAAGAACACAAAAAAACGTACAAGTAACAATACCAAGAGGGCCAACACCAAGAACAATAGAAGCACTACAAACAGCATACGCAATAGCAGACAATAAACAAATAACAATAACAACACAATGAAAACAGGTAAATTTTCAAGCATTAAATTATGGAACAATTTAACACAATGAAAGTAAAAAAATACTATTTTTACATAACAATAATACTGTTATCAATAATAGCAATAACAAACGCAGAAGCAATAACAAACTTCCAAACATTCAACCAAGAAAGAGGTCTAGTAACAAACAACTTCTGGGACATAAACCAAAAAAACGCTATATGTCAAACAGGACAAGACATGATACTAGAAATAATACCCGGAAGCTGCAGCCCAAGCGTAGTACGAAGCGACTTATTAGAAAGCCAAAACGTACCAGTATTTTGCCAAGTCACAGGAATAAAAATAAATCCATCAGTAGACCTAGGAAAAATAGCATCAGTAAGCTTCGCAGGAAGCGGAGGACTACCAGAAGGAGTGGCAGGGATATCATTCTACCCATACAGAGCAGCGGTAACACAAACAAACAACCTATTCACATCAGGAGGAGTAGCAAACATAGGAAACAGCTTAGGATACGTAGTAGTAGTGCTAAAACAAACACCAGTAGAAAAAGACATGCCAGGGGCAATAATGTTAAACCTAACAGCAAAAATAAGTTATGACGTAAAAAAAGTTTATGGGTCGGGAAAAGTAGAATACTTCCTACAACAAAACACTGACGAAGAATGGAACGAAAACTACAAAGAATACGGAATATTCAAAGGACAACAATACCTAAGACTAGAAGAATTATCAATTGACGGAACGCAAGCAAAAGTAAGCATATACAAAGACAAAGACACAATAATAAATTCAATAAACCTGAGATTAGGAGAACAATCAAGCCTGCTAAACATACCCGGATTCTACTGCGGAGCAGGAATAAGGATGAAACTAACAGGATCAGAAGCACCAAGAAAAAAAGTACAATTACAAGTGGACCAAGACACAATATGGCTACATGAAGGACAAAAATTCCTAAACGAACAATGCGTCGTACGAAGTATTGAAATAACAAACAGAACAAGAAATAACGGGCTAGAAAAAGGGATAGTAAGAATAAGCTGCCCTAAGGGAAGTTACGAACTAGAAATAAGCGAATTAGACCAAAGCCTAGGGACACAAAACATAGCCTGGGACAAAGTATTAGCAGGAATAAGCTCAGACCCAACAAAAAAACAAATAATAGAAAGTTTTGAAAAAGCAAAAGAAGAAGCATACCTAGTAGCAGACCTATACACAAGCGAAAAAAGAAGCAATAACGAAAATTACAAACCAGGACAATTCTACGGCCTTTCAGACTTGCAAGAACTGGCAATAACAGCACAAAACCTAGGACAATATAAAACAGAACTAGAAATACAAGAAAAAATCATAAGCAAATATCCTGGAACAATTGAAGAATTAGAATCACAAAAAAGGATAGGGGAACTAAAAAACTTTTCATACATAAAAGCAAACGCAATAACAACAGTAGACTTCTCAATACACACAATAACAATAAAAAATTATAAGAATCCAGCAGTAAGCGAAGCAAGCGTAGAATTTGACAGACCAGCAGAACCAAGGATAATAGGAGACTACATATACACAACAGACAAAAACCAAACTGCTGGAGAAGCAGCAGAAACATGGGTAAGGATAAGAGAAATAAAAAAAGACTCAATAATACTACAAGCAAGAATAACAGAAACAATAAAAGACGCTAACGGAAAAGAAACAAAAAACGTTAGAAGCGCAGACTACACGATGACAGAAGGACAAACACTAGCAACAATAAACGGACTAAACCTGCCAGGACTAATCGGGGGAATTAACGGAAACAATGTACAACTAAAAAAGATTAATCTTAAAGTAGAAGCAAAAGTAGAAGTGGTACCAGAAATATTACAAACAGGAAGCAGCAGCAACTTCACATTCAAAGTAGCAATAGAAAAAAGAGGAATAAAAATATCAACAGAAAAAACAGAGGAGATGATAAGAAACATTAATGAATCAATAGAAAAATTCACAAAAATAACAGAAAAATTAGGCCAGGCAGTAGAAACAGGAAAAGCAGCATGCCTAGCAGGAAGCTCAGCACTATTCATTAAAAACTTCATAGCAAATGCAGGAGGAGCAGCAGGCTCAAGAGCAGAAGTAATGAACGGACCAGACGGATGGTACCAAAAATGTGATAGGTTAGTAAAAAGTAGCCCTAGCCAATACAACAACCTAAACGACTGCTTACTAAAAAACAACGCAAACATACAAGAAGACGTAACAAAATGGACAGAAGCAGAAAAAGCAGTTAATACACAATTCGACAATGTGTACAACAAAGAAAACATAACAGGATCACAACAAGAATTCATAAAAGTATTCGCAAACGACGTGTGCGGAGGAAAACTAAAAGACAAACAAATAACCATTGAAGAAAAAACAAAAATCATTTGCGGACAAGGAGGAGTATTCGAAAACAAAGAAGCAGTAATAGCGGCTTATAACCAAGGAGACTTCACAATAGCAGACGCAAAAAAAGTAATGACTGCATCACAAACATACGGAGGAGCAAACACGATAAGCCAAAATACTGACACATTAGGAGCGCAAAAAATAAACGGTTTCTTCTCAAACATGCAAAGAAGGCCAGGACTAACAACGGCAAACTATGCTGGTGCTTTAGGAACAGCATCTGGAAAAGTATTCTCAGCATACTCGCCAGACACAAGAATAGCAAACGTTGAAGTAATTGAAGTAAAAGCGGGAGACAAACTAGGGGGGACGGTTGATGTGAAAGAGGGAAGATACACACTAATATCTGTAGCACCAGGAACAAGATTCGCCGACCCTGCATCAACAACAAAACTAGCAGGAAAAGTATTAGTAGTGCCAGTAACAACAGACGCATCAGGAAACGTACAATTAAACGAAAGCGACCCAACAAAAAACATAATAATAGACTCGAATGGAAAAAATGTGGACACATTCACAAGAGACGAATACGGGCAGGTATTAGGACAAAACAAAATATCAAGCTTCAAATCAATAACAGAATCACAAGCATCATGCTCAAACTATTACCAAAACCCAACAGTAAAATACTTCACAAGCGGACAATACAGCGGACTACCAGCAGTAGTACCAATAGATACAGCAAAAGGGTGGTACGTAGCAACAAAAGACAGCGAACTAGCGCCATACACAGAAGCAGGACAACTAAGAACATTCTGGATTTGTAACGTAGGAAAAGATGGACTAGAACAATTCGATTACGACACAGACGACAAACACACATGCTTCCAAGTAAACCTGGATAAAGGAACACCAGTAGACCAAAGCTACTGCTTTAACGAAGCAGAAACAAGGCAAATAATCAGCAGAGCACAACAAGCAATCGGGCAAGCAGGAAAATACGACCAAGGAAGAACAAAAACAAACATCCTTGGAACAAACTACAACATAGAAAAAGTAGCATCAAGCGCACCAGGAACACAATGCCAAGACTTCATGAGCCCAAGCGATTGTAACATAATGTTCAATCTGTGCGACCCGGTAATATGCCCAGCAAGCAGATGCGACCTAGGAGGAACATACAGAGTTGACGACGTAATACAATCAGGAATAGCAGGAAGCATAGCACTATGCTTACCAAACGCAAAAGAAGGAATATATGTGCCAATATGCTTATCAGGAATATACGCGGGCCTGGACGCATACACAAGCGTGCAAAAAGCACACAGAGACTGCCTACAAAATTCCCTCGCAACAGGACAATACACAGGACTGTGTGACGAAATAAGATCAGTATACATGTGCGAATTCTTCTGGAGACAAGCAACACCAATAATAAAAGCAGGAATACCAAAACTAATAGAAGGATTAACATCAAGCAACACCGCAAGAGCTGGAGGAGAATACTCAAACTTCCAAAAAGCATACACAACAGCAGACCAATCAGTAAACTACTTCACACAAGTATACGGACAACAAGCATTCTCAGCATTCAAAATAAGAAGCACGGCAGACATAGGAACACAAGTATGCCAACAATTCGCATCAGCAAACTACCCAGACAGCGCAAGCATAATAGACTCACTAATAAAACCAGAAAGCCCAGTACAATTCTACGCACAATTCGACGAAATACCATACAGCGAAGCAACAGTACCGCCAACAAGCCAATACAACGTATTCTACCACATATACGCAGGAAAAGAAAAAGGAACATACTTCACAGTATACCTAAAGAACCCCCCACAAAACGGGCTATACGCAGGACAAGAAACAATACTAATAAACCAAGGGTTCATACCAGCAGGAGAATACGATTCACAAAAAATAGAAAAAACACTACCATCAGGATACAGAGAACTATGCGTAAACATTAACGGAAAAGACGAATGCGGATTCCAAAAAGTAACAACAGACTACGGAATAAACACGCTAGGAGACAAATACGCACAAGAACAAGCAACAAACCAAGCAGTAACAAAAGAAGAAGAATGCATAAACGGAGACTCAAGCATATACTCACTAGCAAATTCGAATCTAGAAGCAGGTCTGGATAATGCTCTAAACCCTGCAATATACCAACAAGGAATAATAAGAATGTGCTCTGCACAAAACCCAGGACAAAACGCAGGAGATAACACAGGCCTAGAAACAGTAAGGTGGAAAGACGTAGGATACTGCACAGACCAAAAAATAAGATGCTGGTTAGACACAACAAGCGTGAAAGAAGTAATAAAAAACAAACAAATACAAAACCAAACAATAGAACAGGTAAGCCAACAACTTGGAGAACCATCACAAGGACAAGCAGAACAAAGAATAAGCGCAGCACTAGGAATAATAAACGGGGTAACATTCGCAGCAATACAACCAGCACAACTGTATCCTAGCATAATTGACCCAATGACAGAAATAGAACAAGACGCATTCCCATCATTCACAAAAGTACGCGCAACAGACACAAAATTCCAAGCATTCATAAAAATAGTAAACGGGCTATACGCAGGACAAACAATAAACAACATAAATACAATAAGCACAAATGTAGCAAACGCAACAGCACAAATAAAAAGAGACTGCGAAATAACAGGGTACACAATACCCCCAGTAAACCCATTAACTACAGGAAAAACATTACCATTCCTAATAAACTTCGCAGGACAATGCAACGATTGGAACACAACAACAGTAGAGCTAATAAAAATTGGAGATCCGAACTACGCAAACCAAGATTTTACTCAACAAACATACCAGCATCAAATTGATTTGCAAAAAGAAAAAGGAGTATTCTCACAAAACATAGCGCTAACAGAAAAGGGAAAATATTTCCTAAAAATAAGTTTAACATACAAAGACTCACAAGGAAGAACATTCACAGAAATAAGTTATAACGGAAAAGGAAAACAACAATTCGAAGTAATAGACGGAGGAGCAAGCGGAGCGACAAACCAAAGTCCAGGAGCTCCAGGAACTTTAGGAAACCCCTAAGTTAGATTTAATAATAAAAGTAAAAACTTGATAAATAAAAATAAGTAATCTTCTAAGAAAAAACTTTTAAGGCCTTTGCTGTGGTGCACCAATAGCTCCAGGGTGACCAGGTCCGGGTACAGCAGGCTTTAATCCTCTATTAGCAACATAAGAAGCAACATCTCCCTTCTTAAAGACAACAACGTGACCATAAAGAGTAGGATTAGAAGCACTAGTGCCATTTCTTTCAAGTTGGAAACCTTCCTTACCATCAACTCTAACAAAGTAGAAAGGAAGAACATCAGTTTGTTTAAGAGTGTTATGGAATTCTTGATCCTTACTCATAGGGAAAACAACATAATTTTGACCAACGCCAAGAGTTTGAGTAACAAAAGGCATGTTAGCTTCAGTTATAGTTTCAAGAGCAAGATTTGAAGTTGAAGTAGCAGCATTCTTAATTTCAGGCATACTCATTGATGGAACAAGAAGTCTAGCTAAACCATCACCAGCAGATAAGTCCCTAACTTTCAAAGCTGGCTTATTAGGATTAGTAAGATCAAATTCAGCAACATAAGGAACATAATTTTCTCCAGCAGGAGAATCAATAACAACTTTACCGCCAGGAATTCCTACTTGAGTAACAGAGATTCTAGCTTTATCAGAAGGAATCAATGAAACAGCAGGAAGATAATCTCTATCAACAACTTCGCCCTTAGGCCCAGTTAAACCAACAGCATAAGCGTTAGCATCATACATTTTAACTCTTGGAACGCCAAAAACATCCTCACTAGCAGCATCAACATTACCTAATTGGTAATCAGAGAAAGCGTTATGAGATAAAGGGGTTTTAACAGGTGCAGAAGGAACAACAGGGGTTGTTGGTGCACGAGGAGTTCTAAGAGGATTAGTCTTACAACCAGCTAAAGTTGATAATGCAAGAGCGCTAACAAGAGCGCTTGATTGAACTAATCTTTTATTCATAAAAATATATTAATAAAAGAGGTTTATAAATCTTTCTTTTTGTTGTAATAATAAAGTAGTATCAAAATGATTAAATTTTTTATGCGGGAGAGAGGGATCGAACCTCCGAAGGCACTAAGCCATACGCTCCTAAGGCGTATCCGTTTGACCGCTCCGGCACTCCCGCATTATAATGTCGCGGGGAAACACGTTTAAAAAGTTATGGAATAAACAAAAAAATATTCTTTGATAGAATAATTATCCTTTCTTCTTAATCTTGCTAGCTTTCTCTTCAGCTTCCTTAATCTTAAGCTTCTCAGTCAAGTCTAACCTATCAATAAGCTCCTTGTAACGATTACGAATAGTAACCTCAGTAATACCAGCTACATCCGCAACTTCTCTCTGAGTCTTTTTCTCATCATTAATAAGAGCAGCAACATACAAAGCAGCAGCAGCGATACCCGCAGGACCGCGACCAGAAGTTAACTCAGAAATATCAGCCTTCTTAAGAATCTTGAGAGCCTCATTCTGAGTTTTAGGAGAAAGACTAAGAATACTAGCAAAACGAGAAATATAATCCTTAGGAGATGAAGGAGTAACCTTAATAGCTAATTTTCGAATAATAAAACGATAAGTCCTACCTATCTCTTTTCTCTCAACGTCTGATGCATTAGCTATCTCGTCCAGTGTCCTAGGAATATTATAAGAACGACAAGCAGCGTAAATACAAGCAGCAATGACAGACTCCATACTTCTACCTCTAACAAGTCCTCTTTGAAGAACAAAATTGTAAACTCTAGCAGCCTCATCACCAACAACTTTAGGCAAAGACAAAAACGAAGCAACCCTTCTTAGTTCAGCCATAGCAAGACGAAGATTCCTCTCAATACTAGTAGAAACTCGCTCCTGCCACTTCTTAAGTCGTAAAAACTTTCTTGTTTGTTTCGATTCTAAACGATAAATATCAGATATTTCACCAACATTAGTAGTCAAACCCTTATCAAACTTTTGAATAGAAAGAGGAGCACCACCACGACCCTTCTTCTCGCCCTTATCAAACTGAGCATGAACCTCGTGTCCCGTATCAACCATCTTTTCCTCAACTAATAAACCACAATCATTACAAATAACCTCACCACGTTGAGGATCATAAGTAAGATTAATACTATCACACTCAGGACACTTTTTTACATAAGACATATTTTTATTTTTTATTTCAAAAAGAGATTTAGTTAGATTTATAAGATTAATCACTCAAGGTTTAAAAACCTTTCTGCAACTATCGAGGAGAAGATATATCAACCCTCACAGAATTAAAATGCGTCAATTTTGTACCATCATACTTGACCAACACTTGAAAAATACCTTCCATGCCAAATAATTCTGGAATTCTTCTATCTCCCTCATGCATGGGGTAACGAAAAACGTCTCTATCTGGAATCCAAAGTGGAGGAGACTTTCTACCCTCCTCTTCCTTTAATCTACCGGAAAACTTAGTAGCAGTATAAATCTCAACAAGCCAATCTTCGGGGCTAGTAACGCTGCCTAACAATCTATCCTGATTATAAAAAGTAGCAATAGCCTTTAAACGGGGATCATGAACTACTAAACCTGTTTCCTCTTCAAACTCTCTGATCAAGCAATCAATTCCCCTTTCCCCTGACTCGGGTCTACCTCCGGGAGCGACATAAAAACCGCTATGGATATCATTTCCTTTTCTATTTCTATGTAAAAAGAGTGTTTCACCACCACTTTTTAAATAGCACAAAGTGCCATTGATCATAATCTAATAAAAGAGAAACAAGTTATAAAGATTTATATAAAAAGAAAGAACTTTTCAAAAAATTATTTTGATTCAGGTAAAAGCACTGCTTGAACATTACCCTCTTGTGAAGGCCTGTTAGTAATTCTAGCCTTACCCAACTCTGTTTCAATAACAGAGCTCTTTTGAAGAACATTCTGTCTAGCTAAGAAGCGGTTTGATGGAGTCTCAATAACATTAACAATCTTAGAAACTGTTGACTTCTTAGTTTTAGGGTTAAAAACATTAGCAACATCAGCCATCAAAAGAACAACTTTGGAATTACCGCCACGAGTTCTCATCTCTTTAGCCTTAACATTTCCAAGCTTAACAACACGAGACTGACCAGTATTATCATAATGTTTTCTCTTACGAGAAGCATGATACAAACCGCCAGATATCTTTTTACCAATCTTCATAAAAACAACTATAAGTTTTTGGTTTTTAAAGCTTTGGTTAGGGTCAAGCCCCTTTGAAGCTTAAGAATAATATAAAAACAATGTTTACTTGCCTAATTTATGAATCACAAAAAGATTTGGGGAAGAACGGTAGTACTAACAATGATAACTTGGATAATTTTGTCTTTAGTTATGTGGTATAAGAGATTCTTCATAACTATTTGTATCGCTGAAGCAGGGGTTAAATGCCCATCAGGTCTAGAATTATTCGCAAGTTTCTCAATAAGGATAATACCATTTTTTATAATACTCTTCGCGATAATTAGTTATATAATAGAGTATTATAAGTTAAAAGCGAAAGGCCTAAATATAGACCACTTGAGGGTCTGGTTAATAACAATAATAAGCTCCGCTGTCATATGGGTTATAATCTATTTAGCCGGTTTAAAAGCAGGATATTTCAGAGTTATGTGCTTTCAAGGGCCGTGCCCCTTACAGCTAGAAGTTTATTTACAGTACTCAAAACTACTGCTGCCAATAATAATTTTATTATTAGCCGGAATTAATTACTTAATAGAATACTTTCTTGAAAGAAAAAAGCAGCAGTAATCTATAATAAAATTTTGTAGATATATTTAAAAACTAAAAAAGTTGAGTGACCTTATGGCTAACGGAATTGAAAGACCACTTGACCTTTTGAATCACTCAAAGGGAAAAGAGATCTTAGTACAATTGAACGACGAAAAACAGCTAGTAGGAACACTACTTGCATTTGACATCCACATCAACCTGGTGTTAGACAATGCAAAAGAGATGCACAACGGAGAAATGAAAAGAAGCATAGGCTTAACATTTTTACGAGGAGCTACGATATCATTCATAGCACCAGCATCAACTGCTAGCAAAAAATAATCAAGCATTAAATTATCTAGACCTTTGCTTGTCTAGAAAAAGATGATAAATGATTAATAAATAGTGCTAACTCTAAAAAAAAGAAGCTCATTATAAAAAAACTAAAATTCGAATTTGTCTAAATCATTAGTTAACTTAGTATTCTTAAAAACTTCACAAGCCTGATCCAAAAGAATAGACTCTTTATGCTCATATCTTTGAGAAAAATGAGTAAGAAGAAGAATTTTAGACTTAGACTTCTTAGCAATAGAAGCAGCTTGACGAGAAGTCATATGCTTATACTCAAGAGCAGTCTCTTCCTCATTATCACCATAAGTAGACTCACAAATAAGAGCAGTAGAATTCTTAGCTAATCTAACAGCATTATCATTAGGAGAAGAATCAAAAATAATAGTCAACTTCTTACCAGGCTCAGCATAAGTCAAAGACTTAGACTTAACCTTCTTACCATTAATAACAACATCCTTACCAGCCTTAATATCCCCAAGCAAAGGAGAATTAGGAATATTAAACTTCTTAAGCTTAGCACTATCAATCCGAAGCTTATCCTTACCAACAATAGAAAAAGCCAAGCAAGGAACAGTATGAGTCATTAAAGAACACTCAACAAAGAAATCATCATTCTCAAAAATAATACCCTTAGAAACTTCATGAATAACAATCTTAACCTTTTGATGATGTGGAAAAACCTTGAGAAGCTCAGAAATATTATCCTTAGTACCTTTAGGACCATAAAACTCAACAGTACGATTATGACCTGCAAGAGAAAGAGTCTGAATAAAACCAGGAAGACCAAGAACATGGTCACCATGCCAATGACTAATAAAAACCTTATCAACCTTAGTCAAACTAACACCTGCCTTCCTAAACTGGCGTTGAGTACCCTCGCCACAATCAAACAACAAACCATAATTAAAAGAATTAACAAAAATGCTAATATGGTTCCTACTAGCAGTAGGGACGGCCTGACCAGTACCAAGAAAAGTAACATCAAACTTCATCCGTATACTATATCAGATACGTTTATAAATTGTTTTCAAGACTAAACACTATAGAGATGCTCTCGTAGCTCAGCCTGGATAGAGCACCTGCCTTCTAAGCAGGGGGTCGCAGGTTCAAATCCTGTCGAGAGCGTAAGGAAAACATCAGTTGCATTCTGATAAATAAATACTTATAAAGCTACAAATACAAAAGTTATAATGAATAAAGGGTTAACAATAACACTAGGACTAATACTAGTAATAGCGCCAATAATCGTAGGATTATACTTTCCATCATGGGGAAGAGCAGCAATAGAATTAGTAAAAGGCGGAATAATGGTAGGGGTAATGCTAGCGGGACTATTATTATTACTATTAGGAATAAGCGAACTAAAAAATTAGAATTCTAAAAGAACAAAAAAAATCATTATTTAGTAAAAGCTAGTTGAACAGGCAATTATTAATGGAAGACAATGATTTCAAAAAATTATCAATAAAGGCAAGAACTCTAGATTTGACAAAAAAAGATTTCACTGGATCTTCACCACCCGCAGTATTCATAGGATCAAAACTAGAATACCCAGCAGTTAACGTGGGAGTACTAAGCGCACAATTCATAAACACAAACCCCTGGGTATACAACACTCCAAACTTCTGGACAAAAAAAGAATTATCAATAAACAAAATAATAGACTTGAGAAAAAATTTAATCAATTCTAGAATAAAAACACAAGTATCGGCAGCAAGACAAAAAGAACAAACAAAAATAATAAGGCAAATACAAGAAATAGGGATGGCAGTTAGCAGAGCAGACATAGAAATAAAACTAGAAAAAAAGCCATCTGGAAAAATGATTTATGACAAAGAAAACATGCCATTAGGAATTGGAGCAAAAATGAACCAAATAAAAATATTATCAAACACGAAAATACTACCTGAAGTAGAAAGGGTAAACTCAGAAAAAGAAATGAGGTCAACAGAAGCAATAAAATACCTATACAAAAAAGGTCTAGGAGAACAATCACTAACACAACTACTATCAATAGGGATAACGGGAATGAAAAACAAAAGAAAATTCGTACCAACAAAGAACTCAATAACAGCAATAGACGACACAATAGGAAAACAAATACTAGAAGAAATAAAAAACAAAGAAACAATAGACAAACCAGAATACTACTTCGGAGGACACTTGGGAAACTATTACATAATAATCATGATACCGGAAGTATTCTCCTACGAACTATTCGAAATGAGCATAAAAGAAGGAAAAATAACAGGCTGTAGCACAGACAACGAAAATTATAACGGGAGAAAAGAATACGCAAAAAACACTGCTGGAGGATACTACGCGAGCAGACTAGCAATACTAGAAAAACTAAAACTACTAAAAAAACAAGCAGGAATACTAGCACTAAGAATAATAACAGAAGAATACCACACACCACTAGGAGTATGGGTATGCAGAAACAGCACGAGAATAGCACTAGAAAAAGAAGGAAAAGAATACGAAACAAAAGAAGAATTAATAGAATCAATAAAAAAGTTAGCAAAAGAAGAATTCAGAGTAGAAATAGAGCCAATAATTAACAAAAGCATAATACTAAAAGAGATGAATGAACAAAGTAAACTAAAAAAGTATTTCTAACTACTTAGTAAGAATTATTAAACCAGCCTCTATCAAACCAGCAACAATTAACAAAGGAATAACAAAACGCAAAAAAACAAGAACTGACTGAATAAAAATGTGCTTAAAATTCTTCCTACCATCATGAGTAAAAAAAGAAAAACCAACCCTCACACCAAGGCTAGAAGAAATAAAGATTGCTGGAAGCTCAAAAATGCCATGAGGCAAGAGTCTCAAAAGGACTGAAGGGCCTGCTAAAGAAACAGTCTTACCAGCAACAAAACCAAGAACATAACCATTAGCGACAGAAACAAAAATAGGAAAAAAACCAAATGCTAAACCAGCGAAGAAACTCCAAAAAGCACTAGAAACATTATTATTAATAATAAACAAGAATAATCTCCAAAAACCAAAATCTTTGACCTGATCAAAAAGACTGGTAAGATAAACTTGAATTTGATCAGAAAAAAAGTGAGGGTAAACAACACCAATAAAAGAAGAAAAAAAGAAAAGAAACAAAATAAACAAAAAATAGTTCTTTGATTCAACCAAAAAAGACCAAGAGCGACCGTAAGACACAAAAAACCTCTTAACAAAAGAAGAACTCTTATTACTCCTTGATAAAATATTTTTCTTCATTTGAAATACATACCAATAGCTTTAACCTTGTTTTTATACCTATTCTTAAGATAAACACCATAAGCAGCACCAGCTAAATATCCGCCAAGGTGAGCCATATTACCAATAGGGAGGGGCAGGAAATAACCAATAATAAACAAAGGCACTATAGCAACGAGTGGAAGAATAGAAAAGTTCATATTAATAGGAATAGATAATTTTCTCATAGCCTCACTTCTGGAAAACATGGAGAAAATACAAACAAAAATATACATTGTCACAGCCAAATCAATAATATTAACAACTGAACTATTAACAGAAAACTGATTTATAATAGCCTGAATAACAATAGCCAAAATAGGGCCACCCATAAGACTAACCTTGCTCCTAGGAGTAATAACAGACAAAACCCCCGCAATACCAAATATTGCTCCAGAAGCCCCCATAGCAAGAACATTAGGGCTAGCAAAAACCTTAACACCAAAAACACTACTACCAAAAATGTATGAGAATAAAGCAAAAAATATTCCAGCAAAAACGCCGCTGGCTATGTAAAGCCAAAAAAATCTTTTTCTACCAACAATCATCTCTAAAAATCTTCCAACAAAGAATAAAGAAAACATGTTAACAAACAAATGAAAAATGTTAGCATGCATAAAAACACTAGTGATAAGAGTCCAAACAAAAAAATCATTAAAAAGAAGATTAGGGCTCAGACCAATATAGCTAATAGTGTTAGAGTCATAAGAAGTAACAATTTTAACAACAAGAAAAATCAAGATGTTAACAATGACTAATAAATTAGTAATACTCATTGATTCCAAAAAAGAAAGACGCGTCTTAGTTCTTACCAAACTCATTTTTTCTTCATAAGCTTCTTTTTACTAGGAACAACTTTTGTAAGTTTAGCCTTAGCTTTAGCACGTTCCCTTCTAAGAACCTTGCGCTTCTCCTTTTCCCTACGATTCTTAGAATCAATCTTCTTACCAACCTTCTTACGCTCGCCCTCAAGAAGAAGCCTAATACCATCAAGTTCAGAATTAAAAGAAACAACTTTAGCATCAAGATCGCTAATAAGTTCCTTACTCTCATTAAGATCATAAACAGTGCCACACTCAGTACAAGTAAAATTATTCATTAAAGCAGTCTCCTCAGAGACCTCTAAATTACAAATCTTACAAGAATAAAACCTCTTACTTTCCCTATTCTTTCTTTGACTAGTAAAATTCTTAATATTCTCCATAACTTTGCTCTCAGCAAATTCTAAAGCTCTGATAACATCAAGAGTCCAAAAATAAGTATACCACCCCTTCTTCTTATCCTTCTTACGATTAAAAGAAACAATACGATTGTCAGACAGCCTGTAAAGAATGTTACGAGTCTGATTAATAGTTAATTGTAACTTCTTAGCAATAAGAAACTCATTAATATTAGACTTAAGGATAAGCATTTCAAGAAGATCCTTACCAACTTTACCAGTTAAAGACTCAACAAGACTACCTAAAACAGACCTATAATGAGCAGGATCATTATTCTCTTTGCCAGACTTCTTTTTGTTAGTTGCCACTTTTATATAGTATGAGTCGAATTAACAGAATTTACAAGGTTAATAAAGCTAATCCCAATAAATACTTTTCGCTTTTATTGTTACGATTATAAAGTTTATACAAAGCTATTTATATCCTCTAGAGTAAAAATGATTATGGGTCTTTTTAGTAAAAAGGGTGATAAAAATTCTGAATTTGATAAACTTCCAGAGCTTCCACAATTGCCAAAATCAATAAGCAGTTATGGGCAAACAAATAATGGCCAAATAGGCGACCAGTCTGGAATGTCCTCATCAACAAACAAGTGGAATATTGCCGCAGTTAAAGAAGCGGTTAGGGGATCGGATGAAAGTAACAATTATGCTCAAGATTATAGCGATTTAGGTGAGGGATCTTCTGGTGATCGAGAGGTGATAATGGGTATTGGTGCGCCGCGAACCAGGCCTATGAACAACTTCCAACAAGCACCAGCTGCAATGTCGGCTAGAAGAGAACCACTATTCGTTAGAATCGACAAGTTCGAAAGCTCAATAAGAGACTTCGAAGACATAAGCATTAAGATAAAAAGAGTTGAAGAACTAATAACAGATATTAAAGAATTACGAGAAAGGGAAGATAGAGAATTTTCTGAGTGGGAAAAAGATTTACAAATAGTTAAATCAAGGCTGGACAGCATTGACAGAACACTTTTTAGCCAATTAGACTAAAAAAATTCTTCTTTAAGAATAAAAAAATACTAATATGAATAACAAAAAACTTTCAGGGTCTGCAGAAGAGTCTAACGTTCACGTAAAAATTGATTTTCATCAAGCTGTTAACACAAAAAAACAATTGCTTATTGGAGAAATAGATGTCCTAAAACTAATAAAGGGAATAAATAGTTTTTCTCAAATGAGAAGAAAAGAATTAGAGCTAAGAGAAGACCTAAAAAAAGAAAGCGGTGAATTACACGAGCTTGTTAGGTTATTCTTAAGAAACATGCCAAAAATACAAGACGAAGACAGAACAAAAATAAAAGAAGACTTAGCATCAATAAACAGAAGAGAAGTAATAGAAAGCGACCTGGACTCCATACGCGAAAAACTTGGAAGACTAGGCGGAATATAACAAACAAAACTTTTTATACGCAAACCCCGATCTAGCTCTATGGTCAAACAAGAATGGACAAGAGAAAAGCTGATAAAAGCATACATTGAATTCTTTAAAAAAAATGGTCATAAACAAATAGAAAACGCTTCACTAATACCAAAAAACGACCCAACTGTACTATTCACCACTGCAGGAATGCACCCCCTAGTACCGTACCTATTAGGGCAACCACACACCCTGGGAAAAAGACTAGTGAACGTGCAGAAATGTATCAGAACGGGAGACATTGACTCTGTAGGGGACACCACCCACCACACATTTTTTGAAATGCTGGGAAACTGGTCTTTAGGAGACTACTGGAAAGAAGAAGCTATAAGGCTAACATACAAATTTTATACTGAAGTACTTAAAATACCAAAAAGCCATCTAGCCGTAACAATATTTGGAGGAGATGATAGCAGGGGAGTTGGCACAGATAACGAATCTAGAAAAATATGGAACAGTTTAGGAGTAAGTGATGACAGGATAATGGAACTAAAAGATGACAACTGGTGGGGCCCAGCAGGGGCAACAGGTCCATGTGGTCCAAGCACAGAAATATTCTACTGGAAACAAAAAAACAAATCACCGCCAAAAAAATTAGATCACAAAGACTTCAATGATGGAAACTGGGTAGAAATAGGGAACGATGTACTAATGGAATTCTTAAAAGACAAAAACGGAAAAATTGTTCCAGCAAAACAAAAAAACATAGACTTTGGAGGAGGAGTAGAAAGAACAATAGCTGCATTAAACGGATTAGAAGATAATTATTTAGCTGATATGTGGAAACCAATAATAGAAGAAATAGAAAGCTTATCTGAAAAAAAGTATGATTCTCATAAAAAAGAAATGAGAATTATCTCAGATCATCTAAAAGCTGTAGCATTCATAATAAACGACGGAATAACACCAAGCAATACAGAACAAGGGTATGTAGTAAGAAGACTTATAAGAAGAGCAATATGGCAAGGAAAAAAGTTAGGAGTAGAAAGCTTCACGCAAAAAATAGCTAAAGTAATATTCAAAACTTACCAAGATTACAAGTTTGACAAAGAAAAAATACTATTAGAGCTAGAAAAAGAAGAAGAAAAATTCAACAAGACACTTGATTCTGGAATAAGACTTATTGAAAACTTATGCAAGAGCAAGGAAATATCTGGAAAGGATGCATTTCTGTTATACCAGTCTCATGGGATACCTGTAGAAATGATCAATGAGATCGCAAGCGAAAAACTGAGTCATGTAAACATGGATGATTACAAAAAAGAGTACGCTAAACACCAAGAGTTATCAAGAACTGCTACAGAGGGGAAATTCAAATCAGGACTAGCTGATCACAGCGTAGAAACAACAAGGTTACACACAGCAACACACCTATTCTTAGCAGCAGTTAACAAACTATTAGAAAAACCTGCAGGAAAAAAAGAAATATTACAAAGAGGAAGCAACATAACAGCAGAAAGAGCAAGATTCGACTTCACTTACGACAGAAAACTAACAGAAGAAGAAGTAAAGGAAATAGAAGAATTAATCAATTCTTGGATAACAACAGGATCAAAAGTTGAAAGAAAAGAAATGAATCTAGAAGAAGCGAGAAAAATGGGAGCTATGGGAATATTCGAAGAAAAATACAAAAAATCAGACGTTCTAAGTGTATACATTATAGGGGAAGGAAAAATAAGTAAAGAATTATGCACAGGGCCCCATGTAAACACACTAAAAGAAATGCAAGGATACAAACTAAAAATATTCTCACAAGAAAGCGTAGGTTCTGGAGTAAGAAGAGTAAAAATAAGGTTAGAAAAAGAATAACCTAAAGATCACGAGTAAAAAATCACTGGACATAAATGGCTGGCTTCCCAGGCTTAGCCTTAGAAGACTTGCCTTGAGGATCATACTTCTTAGAATCATTAACAGCAAAAACTTTTGTTTCCATACCCAACTTCTTAGTAAAGAATGATTCATCAAACAAATCCTTCTCTTTAGGAAGAACATAAACAAAAACTTTTGTCGCATCAATACCAGACTTCTCTTTAATTATTCTAGTTATATTATTAATGTCCTCAATAGTCTTATCAACAATTCCCTCTTGTAACTCCAATTTTTCATCAATCTTCTTACCATCAAATGAGGGCCAATCAGCTAAACTCACAAAATCCTTATTACCCAATTTTTCCCAAACTTCTTCAGCAATATGAGGACAAGTAGGAGCAATAAGTCTGACCCACTTATCAATTATTAAATCATAAAAAGCAAAAAGCTCCTTAGATTCATCACCCATAACTGATTTAGCATCCTTAACAAGTCTTAACATATCAAAAACTGCTAAGGTGTTATACTCCCTAAGCTTCATATCAGAAATTTTTAGTGTAGCATCACGTAATATTTTATTAAACTTAGACTCAAACAAAGGCCTAACAACTCCCTTTTTCTTACTATTAGAAGCCTTCATCATCTCATAATACAATCTTTGGAAAGTATTCTTAGTAGTTTTAACTTCTTCATTTCTCCAATCAAGAGTTCCCTCAACACTAGCTGATTGGGTAACGTAAAAACGAAAAACATCAGAACCATAATTCTCATTAATATCAAGTAAAGTTACAACATTTCCCTTACTCTTACTCATTTTAGTTCCCCCACTAATAATTACACCATGAAGACTAATGCTCTTAGGCCATGATTTCTCCGGGAATAATGACGCAAAAGCAAAAATCATAAACGAGAGGTGGTTAGAAAGATGAAGATAATAGGTATGTCTTTGATCAACAGGCATCCAATAATCAAAACTTTCCTTTATCTCTTTCAAAACAGATTCCTTAACACCAATTATTTTAGAAACGCTCTTAGAATTACCTTCCCCGAGATAAACAAAATCAAAAAACTCTTTTTTCAGATTATCTCTCTTTAAACCATGTTCCTTGATTAAGTGATTAATAGTGTAAAGAGTCATATAAATTGTAGAATCGGAAAGAGACTCAATAATCCATTTTTTATCAAAAGGAAAGACAGTTCCAAGACCTCTTCTTCTAGCACAAGGCCTCTTATCTAACCAGTCAATAGTGTCAAAAAACTGTTTCTTAAAATTATCTGGGGTAACAGAAACTTTTTCTAAACACTTACGAGCTTTATCTTTCCAACCAAGAGAGTTAAAATCCAAAAACCATTGGTCATCCATTACCGCAACAATAATTTTACCGCCGCTTCGTGAAAAAGCCTTACGAGAAGTCTCAAACATTGTTGTAGCAGTACCCTTTTTAATCATTTCATCTTTCATCTTCTCCTTTGCATCTTTAACACTCATATCTTTATACTTTCCACAGTTATCATTAAGAAAACCCTTATGGAATCCCTCTTTGTAAACATCCTGTGTAAGTTTTTCGAGTTTTTTATCATCACCAAATAACGCCTTAGATAATTCAACAACAGAAACTCCTGCTTTATCACCATACTTCTCAGTTCTAATAATTGGAATAATCTCTATATCTTCAATTTCCCTAATCAAATCAGAAGAAAAACCATATGCCTTATCCAGTTTCTTATTATCCTGAAGTTCCCTCAAAGCAACATAATCATAAGGGGCATCACTAGGAACAGAAGTAACTATTCCGGTACCATAGTCTCCATCAACAAAACTTGATGGAAGAATAATAAGCTTCTTATTAATAGCTAAAGAAGTAGCATATTCGCCAATAAGTTTTTCTTTAGACCTACCTAATATTGTGATATCCTTTCTTTGATGCTTAAGTTTTTCAAGAGATTCTTTACTGATAATCCAAACCTCATCACCAACCTTTGCCTCATGATACTCCACACTAGGATTAACCCACAAATTTGTTTGACCGAAGATTGTCTCAGGACGTAAAGTCGCAGCTACTAAAATCTTTTTCTTAAAAGAAAACTTAAGAAGCGTAAACTCTACCTTTTCAACAGGATCAGTATCGCCATCCTTAATATCATCTTCTCCCATTGCACTCTCGTCAGACGGAGAATAAAGGAGAGGATAATCCTTCTTAACTAAAAAACCGTTATCATGATACTTATGAAATTGCCAATTAACCATTTCCTGATGCTCAAAATCACCAGAAGTAAAACTTCTCCTCCAATCAACACCAAGCCCTAACTGTTTATACTCAGAAATCATTTTAGGAATGAAAAAATCAACAATTTTTTGAGGCTGGACAAAAGACTTTACAACATCCTTAACTTTCTTTTTATCCTTAATATAAGCTGAAACATACCTCTCATAAAGCTCGATCATCTCTTTATTACCATTCTTAATAGCAGCAGAAATACCCAAGACTGGGGTACCAGTAATATGAAAGGCTAAAGGGTATAAAACATTAAAACCGTTCATCCTCTTAAAACGAGAATAAACATCAGTTTCAACAGTAGCCCTACCATGACCTATATGAAGAGAGCCAGAGATATAAGGGTAAGGAGTAGTAATAAAAAACTTTTTTCTTTTATCAGGCTCAACCTCAAAAGCCTTCTTATCTTCCCACTTCTTCTGCCACTTAGACTCAACCTTTCTAAAATCATAATCTGAATCAACCATAAAAGAAACTAACAAAGCATGTTTAAAAGATTAACGTGTAAGAACAATTACAAAGAAAAACTTGTTATTATTTAGCCACAAGCAATTATTTGAGTACTCTGGGAAGCCTTATTCTTTATACCCCACTGAGTTTTTGATCCTTCTATACCCGTTATGTCATCATAAAGCCATGAGTCCTGAGCACCATTATCTTGAAGATCGAGTATTTTTTGCTCTGTTCCATCACCATTATTACCCCAATCACGATTATCAGCAACAATATTACCATTAGAAAACTTGAAAGAATCAATAAACCAAAAATTTCTTTCAGCTTGCGTTGCTTGAGGAAAACTATAATATATACCTGAAGTTCCAGCTATTTCATAATAATCAGCAACTTTAACCACTCTACCAGCATTAATATCATTAACAATAAGTTTACAAGCTCTTTGAAGACAAACAGAAGGAACATTAATCTTTAAAATATCATTTTGACTATACTGAGTTAAATTATTACCATCAAAAACCCTCTGACAAGTAACATTATTAGCCCTAGTCTCATACTCAACAGCGTTCATACCACCAAACCTGGTAGAATCAAGAGAATTCTTAGAAACTTCAGAAGTATCAACTAAACCATTCTGATTAGAATCAACAGAAGTAAGATTAGTTGAAGTAGTAGAAACAAACTGCAAAGCATGATAAGCAGAACTAGAAGGAATAACAAAAGGATTACCTGACTGACCAATAACAAAACCAATAACAGAACCAATAACTAAGAGCAACAAAGCCCTTGTTAAAACACCCTTTTTTATATCAAAACTAAAACGCATACCATATTAAGGTAAATAAGACTATAAAAACCTTATTTTTTCCAAAAATAAAAGGTTTGAAAATTTGTTTAAGGCAAATTTTGAGACCTTTCATTAACACTCAAGGTTTAAATAAAAGAAGAAGCTAAAAAACAGATGGCTAAAGAAATAAACATACTAATCGCTGGAGAATTAATATATAGCAACTCAGAAGAAGCAATAAACATACAAGCAACAAAAAGAATAGGAGAATACAAAGAAGGAAAAGTACACTACAGCCCAGAAGAAGCATTATACCTAATAGAAAAAAACTCAGCAAAAATAAAGAAGAATAACAAAGAAAAAAGCTTTGACGAAATACTAAGCGAACTATCAAGAAAAGACAAAAGCTTATTCGCAAAGTACTGCGCATTCAAAGACCTAGTAAACAAAGGATACATAGTAAAAACAGGACTAAAATTCGGAGGAGAATACAGAGTTTACGAAAAAAAAGAAGAACACGCAAAATGGGTACTATACGTACTAAAAGAAAAAGACTCAATAAAAATACAAGAATTGGCATCAAAAAACAGAGTAGCACACTCAACAAACAAAAAACTATTAATAGCAGTAGTAGACAACCAAGGAGAAACAACATACTACGAACTAGAATGGAAAAAGCTATAATTCTGTAAGCCAACAAAATTTATAATCGGCAAAAAACAACGAATAAGATGGAAGAGCAATCAGCGAATAACAAAACACAAAAACATTCAGAAACAGTAAACAAAATAATAATTCTCCTGCAAGAAAGAGGACCAACACTACCAATACACATATCAAGCCAAACAGGACTATCAATGATCTTCGCAAGCGCATTCCTATCAGAACTAATAGGAAAAAAACTAGTAAAAACAAGCAATATGAGAATAGGTAGTTCACCACTATACTACTTACCAGGACAAGAATTACAACTACTAAACTTTGTAGAACACATAAAGGGGCGAGAAAGAGACGCACTAGAACTAATAAAAAAAGAAGAAATAATAAGAGACGAATATTTAGAGCCAGCAATAAGAGTAGCAATGAGAAGCATAAAAGACTTCGCAAACCCAATACAAGCAAATTTGGAAGGAAAATCAACAATATTCTGGAGATTCTTCAAAATACCAGACATGGAAGCAAAAGAAAGAATAAAAGAAATGTTAGAACCAAAAAAGAAAGATGACCTAAAGGTCACAAGCGAAACAAAAAAAGAAAAAGTAATAGAAGAAATAACAGAAAACAAAAAACCAGCAAAAAAAGATAGCCTAAAAGTCATGGGCGAAAAAACCCTCCTAGAAGAAAAAGCAGAAAAGAAAGAAACAAACGACTCAGAAATACTAGAAATAATAAAAAAACAGCTAATAAATGATGGACTAGAAATAAAAGAAGAAATAGAAGTTAAAAAAAGAGAAGGGATGATAAAAGCATCAGCAGAAACAAAAATGGGGAAGATGGAAATACTAGTGGTATTCAAAGACAAAAAGAAAATAAGCGAAATAGACCTAGCAATGGCATTACAAAGAGCACAAAACGAAAAAATCGCATGCTTATTCTTAAGCGAAGGAACACTAAACAAGAAAGGAATAGAGTACTTAGACACGTGGAAAAACCTACTATTTTTCAAAAGGATAAGCTTTAAATAAGGCCATTTTATCCTTAGAAGGTAATCATGGGAAGAATAAAATCAACACTGATAAAAAGAACAGCAAGAATACTAGAAAAAGAAGAAGGATTCGGAGAAGGATTCGAAAGAAACAAGAAAATCTTAGGGTCAACCATGCCAAGCAAATCAGTAAGAAACAAAATAGCTGGATACATAGCAAGAATAAAGCTAAACAGAAAAAACGAAAGACCAGCAGCAGTAAAACCAAAAGAAAGAGACAGAGAAAACAGGGATGGTAGAGAAGGTGGCGGAAGATACAGAGAAAGAAGAGAATTCAACTACAACAACTAAGAAAAAACAAGACCTAAAGGTCACAAGAGACAAAAAATGACAGAAGAAAAAACAAACAAAAACGACAGTAACGACAACGTAATATTCATCGGAGATAAACCATTCATGAACTACGTCACAGGAGTGGTAATGCAGATGAACAACAAAGAAAACAAAGAAGTAATAATCAAAGCAAGAGGAAAATTCATATCTCGAGCAGTGGACGTAGCAGAAGTATCAAGAAAAAAATTCTTAGTAGAAACAAAAACAAAAGTATCAAAAATCGATATAGACAGTGAAGAATTCGAAAACAAAGAAGGAAAAAAAGTTAACGTTTCAACAATAGAAATAACGCTAAAAAAAGAATAATTCTAACCTTTCCATAACTTTTTAAACGTAAAAAATTTCCAATTTTTTGGCTTAAAAATACAAATCACAAGCATTTTTAAATCAAAAATCTCTGCCTAATTAATAAGGCTGTGTAGCTCAGTGGTAGAGCATCTGTTTCATACGCAGAGGGTCGGAGGTTCAATTCCTCTCACAGCCATTAATTAATTTTATCTCCAGACTTTCTAGGAATTAAGTGGAAGTGTAAATGGTCGACAACTTGCCCTGCAGACTTACCGTTATTGGTGGAAAAATTGAAGCCATCATTGCCTTCGCCAAAGCGTTTATGAGCTATCTTTTTAGCAAGAAGAAAAAGTTCAGAAGCTAAAACATTAGGCAACTCCATAAAATTCTCAAAATGTTTTTTAGAAATAATTAAAGTGTGGCCTGGACTTTTAGGATGAATATCAAGAACAGCTAAAAAATTATCCGACTCATCAACAAAATCAGAACTAAACTCTTTCTCAACTATTTTACAAAAAACACAATTCCCATTTCCCATTTTTTCACTATCTTTCTTCATTTTTTATGGACCTGTCGGGAATCGAACCCGAATTCAACGACTGCCAGCCGTTTGTAATAACCGTTATACGACAGGCCCGAAAAAACTAGTTAACTAGTTTACCAGCCTTATCAAAAACAATTTTACCCTTAATTAATTTATCTAAAATTTCATTAACCTCAGAAATTTTAACTCTAATCTGCTTAGTAGTATTTCTATCGCGAATAGTGACATCTTGGTCTTTGATTGAATCAGAATCCACAGTAATGCAAAAAGGAGTACCAATCTCATCGTTACGAGCATATCTTTTCCCAACAGTTCCAGAATCATCATACTCACAAGTTATGTTATCTGATCTTAATCTTTCACAAATATCCTTAGAAATTTTAACCGCTTCTTCATCTTTTTTAACAATTGGAAAAACGGCAACCTTAATCGGTGCGAGTTTGGGATTTAATTTTAAAACAACGTTTTGTCGACTATCATCATAATTATAGGCTTCAAGCATCAAAAGCATGAAAGCTCTTTCAACTCCTATTGCAGGTTCACAAACAACTTCTGGGAGAACTTTGCCAAATTTCGGATCCATCATTTCTAGATTTTTACCGGAAAACTTTTGGTGTTGTGTTAAATCATAATTTCCACGATCAGCAAAACCCTGAAGCTCTTTCCAACCCATTGGGAATTTATATTCTAAATCCCAAGTGTCTGAAGAATAATGGCTCTTTTCATTAGGTAAATGCTGCCTAATGCGAAAATTATTTTTATTAACTCCGAAAGACAAAAAGAAAGAGATTTCTTCAGCAATCCAATATGCATGCCAATCTCTTTTAATAATTCCTGACGACAGTGCTTTACTAATATGCATTATTTTAGGATCATGATTTTGCAATTGCATATCTGAAGAAAAAATAAGGATTTCCTCATCTTTAATTTTGTAGGGGCACGCTTGGTTAGGAGCAATAAAATATTCCATTTCCATTTGTTCTAATTCTCTATCCCTAAAAATAAATTCTCTGGGGGAAATTTCATTACGAAAAGATTTACCGATCTGAGCGATACCAAATGGGAGGCTCATTCTAGCATTTTCTTGAACTAATTTAAAATTAGTAAAGATGACCTGTGCTGTTTCTCCTCGAAGATAGGCCGTAGTAGGATTAAGTGCGCCCATTTGAACCGGGAACAACTGGTTAAACTTTCCTAAAACTTCAAACTCTCCGCCGCATTTTTCACACTTTGCTTTATCGACCTCTGAAGCATCAACTTTAGTAGCATTTTTACACTTCTTACATTTTACTGCGATGTCATAGAAACTACTCAAATGGCCTGAAGCTTCCCAAACTTTTGACGGAGTAATAATAGCACCATCTATACCAGCAACGTCATCCCTGCGATGAACATGAAAATTCCACCACTCTTTCTTAATATTGTTTTTAAGTTCTACGCCAGCAGGTCCGTAATCCCAAACTCCTGCTAAACCCCCATAGATCTCAGAAGAGGGATAAACAAAACCTCTACGTTTACAAAAAGTAGCAAGTTCCTCAACGCTAATAGGTTTCTTATCAACAACAATGTTTTCTTCAATCTTATCACTCATTTTATTAATTAAAATTTTATCCTTAAAACCCTTTGCATTGAGAACTGTAGGATTTTGGTTTTCAACTGATAGAAGTTTATCATCAGAAAATTTCTTCGCGTTCTTTTTAAATTCTTCAGCTTTAATGATTGCCTCAATTTTAGTTTTGCCTAAATAAGCAAGAGTAACGGCTTTAATTTTACCGTTCAACCTTTTAGATTCACGCAAATAAAAGTATTCTTTACCATTAATTTTCTTTTTAGTAACAAACATAGAATTAGGTACTACAATGATGTATAAAAATGCTTAGGTAGTGTTTTTAAAACCTCTACTTAGGTACTACCTAAGATTAAGGTTTGTAGTGCCTAAAATGCCCTTTTGGGTCAAATTTCACTTAAGAGAAAATTAACAAAAACTCTTTACATAAATAATAGGTAATTAATGCATAAATAAGAAGCTTTATAAACATAAATTACACACATATAATGGGTATTTATGGGGAAGACTGACTTAGTTAGAAGTGCGACCGCAGATTTGGAAAACCATAAAGAGATTTCTAAGAATAATTTAGCACAAGTCAGACAAAAAATTAGCGATCTAAAAAACAAAGTTTTGAATCGTGAAATGAGTTACGCCCAGTATGAATGGGAACTAGCTGTAAAGCATGGTGAACGAAACTTATCAGAATGGCACGACTTCTACTCTGAATACTTAGGGAAAGCCATAAGAATTGAAGAACAAAAAAGAAAGAAAGAAAAAATAAAAAGAACACTAGCAATGATTCTAGCATTATTCTTAGGATCTCTAATAATAATTGCAGCATTAAACTTTGCTCCAAGAATCATCGGGCTGGTAACTTTAGGTGATAACGAAAGCACAACACAAGCATTCGTAGAAAACATCGATATGCAATTCAATAATAGTAAAGAAATAACTTGGACTCCGCAAAACAAAGGACAACTAACAGGAATAAAATTCTACGGAAATTACAATGGAAAATCATCATTCAAAATATTCTTAGACGAAAAAATAATAGTTGATAGCAAAAAACTACTTGAAACAAAAACAAACAACAAGAACGCACCAATCACAGCATTCGCTGTGGGAATTGATAATCCACAAGAAGGAACGGATTCACAATCAGCTGAAGCTGGTACTAACAGTCCACAAGAAGGAACGGAGAGTTCTACCCAAATACCTGAAGACTTAGTCAGTCTTCCCCAACAGAACTCTCCGACCTTCGGGATACCTGAAAACACCCCATCACAAAACGCCTCAAACGGCACATCATTCTCAAACGGAGAGGGCTCTGTAACCCAAATACCTGAAGACTTAGTCGGTCTTCCCCAACAGAGCCCCTCCTTTGAAATCAGGTTTTCAGAAGAATGCACGGACAATTGTAACCTAACTGCAGAAAACTTAAAAAAAGAATCTTACAAAATAAGAGTAGAATTCGAAAACGAAATAGAAAACAATTTGTTACTTGAACAAGCATTCTACACAATAATTCAAAGCGATGAACAAACAACAACTTCCTCTCAAACAACAAATAATCAATCAAGAGGAAGAAGCTTCAGCCTACAAGCAAGCGGATCAAACTACACCGTTTTCAGTCCTATAAACCAAACTTATTCTGGAACAAACAGGACCGTCTTCAATGTGTCTAGTGACGGGACCTTATTATCATGCGACTTATATCTTGATGCAGAAATAGGTAATAACGTTACTGGACCATACTTAGGATACACTAGGAACCTGAGAGTACTTTACCACTTTAACAACAAATCATTATTCGGAGAAAACGAAACTTACTATTATGATTACAGTGAAAACAACAATAATGCAACAACAACAGGCTCTCCTAACGCCTCGGTAATTGATTCTGGAAAAATTATGGGCGGATACGACTCTAATGGTGCAGCAGCCCCAGCTTACTCTTACGCTAATTCAACTAGAGGACTAAATATTTCTAATACTAGCGGCTTCACAATAATGTTTTGGTTAAAAGCAAGAGACACAGTAAACCCTTCAAGCTCGCAAGGAATACTAGTTAGTGATGGATTCTCACCCTCCAGGCCTACTGATGGTTTCTACATTGAAGAACAAGACGCTGGAGGAAACACATACCAATTAAGATACAAACTAGGAGGGATATCTAATGAAGAAACATACACTACGGCAATTAATTCTAACTGGCATCACATAACAATAAGATATTCTGACCCGATAACAAACGGGACTAACAGTTTATTCGTTGACGGACTAAACGTTTACAACGGGACTGCAGGATATCCTAACATATCAATAAATAACAACTTAATTATTGGAACAGACCATTTATTCTCAAACACGTTAAACGGTACTATTGACGAAGTAGCAATATGGAATGAGAGCCTAAGCGATAGCGACATCTTTACCATTAAAAGAGTTCAGTCAACACCAACAGCCTTAATATCACAAAATTCTAGCTTACAATCATTCACAAACTCTAGCATGACTATCAGAGCTCACTACGCTTGGTTTTTGTGCAGAGATAATGGCGGGGGGCCACCAGTTGAAGACTATAACATTGCACCAGTATACTTCACCCTAGTACCTAAAGACATGCAAGTAAGAATTAACGAACCTGCCAATGGAGCTGCTTATAACAACTCATTTGTTAATTTCAACGTTACAACAGGTGAAGACGGATGGGTATATTTCTCTCTTGATGGGGGGATAAATAATGTTTCAATGCAAAAAAATCCTAATGTTATCGGAACAGACTTCAACTACACTAACGGATCAATAGCTGACGGACAATACCTAATGAACGTTTACTCTAACGACACTAACGGCACAAGCGACGACAGAAATAACCTAACATTCATAATTGACACAATTTACCCAAACATTAACTTCACTAATCCAACACCTATAAATGATACTTTACAAATAGCAAACAATTTTATTATTAATCTAAGCTCTAATGATTCTAACAACCACTCAATAATCCTTGACATTAATAACTCATTATACTTATGGTTAAGGTTTAACAATTCAGGTGACACTAACGATTATTCTTCATTTGGGCCAAGATCTCCAAGCATTAACGGAACAACATTTAGCAAAGAAAGAATTAGGGGAGGAGCCTTTGACTTTAACGGTGGTAACGACCTAATAAGAATATCCTCCTTCGAACCAATTGATCAATCAAGAACAATAAGCTTTTGGATTAAAGGAAGAACGCCAACAAAAAACGTTACCATAATAGAAAAATATAACAGTTCTATTCCTGGGTTATACCCTTTCTCATTCAAAGGATACGCCGGACTTAACTATACTAACTTCTCAATAACTGGAACAGTTGCAGGTAACATCTCAATAATAAGCTCTAACATTTTCGACAACCAATGGCACCAAGTAGTTGGGGTAGTAAACACTGGAGTTGTCCCAACGTCTATGGAATTATACGTTGACAGCTTAATCAGAGGTAACATAAGCGGAATTATTGGTTCATCTGAAAACAGCCAAGACTTATTCATAGGTAACGATGCTGTTCTTAACCAAAGCATTAACGCTAGCCTTGACGAAATAACAATATTTGCTAGAGCTCTTGGTAGCGCAGAAATTAATGCTTCTTACAACGCAAAAAACAACCAATACATAAAAAACTTCTCTTTTGAAGACGGAACATTCTACTACAAAGCTTACGCGCAAGACGCAGCAGGAAACATAAACACGAGCGAAACAAGAAAAATAACAATTGATAGTACGGCACCAATAATTACTGTTAATCTCCCGCTCAACCAAACTTATATCACATCAACAATTCCTTTTAATTTCACAACTAACGAAAACGCTGTCTGCATTCTAAGTGTTGATTCTGGACTAACTAATTATTCTATGCAAGCAAACGGTCAACGAGACTTTAACAGAACACTAACAAGCGTTGCTGACGGTTCTTACAACGTTTTTGCATACTGTAATGACTCTTTAGGTAATTTAAGACTTAACAGCAGCAGATGGTTCAGCGTTGACAGTAACGTTGCTCCAGCAGTAACTATCAATTTACCATTAAACAAAACTTATAACCAATCAATAGTAAACTTCAACGTCACAACTGACGAAGTAGCATCATGCTTTTACACTCTTAACAGCGGATTAACAAATTATTCTATGCAAAGAAACGGCAACACAGACTTTAACCACACTAACAGTTCTATCGCTGATGGTGCTTATTACGCAAGATTTTATTGTAACGACACTAGTAACAAAATAAATGATTCCGCAACCCTTAACGTTTCATTCTCAATTGACTGGACAACACCTAGTATTAATTTCACTAATCCTACTCCATCGAATAATTCTTTCTTAAGACAAAACAACATTTTTGTTAATGTATCTCACTCTGACACTCCTGGTGATTACCAAGTTGTTCTTGACTTTAACCGTTCACTTGTTGCATGGTTCAGATTTGGTAACGAAACTGGTGAAAATCACACTCACATTCGTGATTGGAGCTCCTGGCAAAACAACGCTACTGCTAACACAACTACTCTATATAATGAATCTGGTAAGTTTGGCGGAGCTAGACAAATTAATGCTACTGAAGGTTTCATTAAAATACCTTATAATGAATCTATAAAACCATCAAACCAGTACTCTCTTAGTTTATGGCTTTACCCTACTAGTGATCCTGGATTCTTCGCTGTTTACTCTTCTGTTTATGCTTTAAGTGTTGTTGATAACAAAATAAGAGTTGGTTGGGGTTCTGGTAGTGGAGATCAAGCAATTCTTACTGGTGCTGGAAACTTAACTATGGGTCAATGGACTCATGTTACTCTTGTTAGGTCTAACCAATCAACTATTTCTTTATTTAGAAACGGTGTTTTAGTCGCTACTAACACAACTCTAACATCTATCACTATACCTAACTCTAACATAACATTTGGTTCTGACGGGTCTCTAGGTAACGCTTACCGTGGTCTTATTGATGAAGCTATGATTTTCCAAAGAGCTATTAACGAAACAGAAATTAAAAACTTGTACGACTCTAGAACGCAAAACTTTTCTGTTAACTTCACAAGCCTAACAGACGGCAACTACTCAATTCAAGCTTACACTCAAGACGTAGTTGGACACATAAACAACACAGAAAAAAGAATAATAGTGCTGGACACAACAGCACCAACAATAACGATTAACAGTCCTTTAAACCAGACGTATGGTACAAATAAAATTAATTTTAATATTACTACTAATGAGAATTCGAGTTGTTCCTACAGCCTTAACGGTGGCGTAACAAATTACTCTATGGTTAAGAATGGTATCACTGATTTTAACAGAACCCACAGTGGATTATCTAACGGTGCTTATAATTTTTCAGCATATTGTAATGATAGTTTAATAAATTCTAGAATTGGTTCAGTATCTTTTTCTGTAGACTTCTCGCAAGTTTCTTCTTGTGGTAATCTTAATGTACCAGGGAGAACCTATGATGTTATTAATGATATTAGTTCTGATGGCGTCTGCATAGAAATTTCCGCGAGTAATATAACTCTTAATGGCTTAGGTTATCAGATATTTCACTCTGAAAATCCTTCTGCTGAGCTAAAGGACTGTATAGGTATTAACATTACGGGGGCTTATAATAATATTCTTATTAAAAATACCCTCATTACTGGCGATTCAGCAATTGAGGGGACTTGTTCTAATGGGCTCGGTATCGCCGTTTCTAGCTCGCTTTCATCAAACATATCTATTATAAACAATACTATTGCTGAAGTTACAGAGTTTTCAACAGGGATTAGTATCCCTGCACATGACTATTTTATCCAGAATAACACTATCCAATTGACTCAGGGCGGAGTTGCGATTTTAGCATATGCCGGTAATTCTTCTATATCTGGAAATATTATTGGGCCTTCAATTGGCGCTCCATTGGCGAGCTATCCTGGATTAACTGGGATAAATATTCGAGGAAATAACCATTTAATAAAAAATAATACTATCAACTTGAGAGATGACGAGGCAGTCTTGTTTAGATCTACTGGAATTAAAGTAACCAGTGGTAGCTATATAAACATAACAAATAATACCGTGTCAAATCTCTACTATGATTATAATCCCCATCGTGCAATTGAGATAACTAATATTATTAATTCAAACATATCTGGGAATAAACTTAGGGGGATAGTTGAGGTAGTTAACTCCTCTGATAATTTAATTGTCCATAATATCATTAATACTAGCTGGCAAAACTTTATAGTAACATTTGGAACAAATGCAAACAATTCAAATACTGAGATAAGAAGTAATATACTCCTTAGAGAGGATTCTAATAAGTCTTTTGAGATTACTAACGCTGGAAATGGGACAAAATTTATTGATCAAAAAATTTATAATTACAGCTTTAATAAATCCGTGGGGAATTTAATTTATCTTGAAAATACCTCCTCTGGGAGTATAATGTTTTTAAGGGAAGTTAATGGTTCTGGTAAAAATCTCTCTTTAGAAATTCAAATTCTTAACAACACTGCCCTGATTAATTCAACAATTAATCCCGGTCTAAATAGAAGCGCAAATATAACTTTTTACAATATGCAAGGATGGGGCTTTGTTAGCCCTGTAATTATGAGGAATGGGGTAGACTGTCAAACTAGTGGATATTGCATAAACTTAACCTCCCTCACAGCAAACATAGTAATATTCAATGTAAGTGGAGAGGGCTTATACAATCTGAGTGACACAAATGTCGGTCCATCAATATCCTTTGTATCAAACATCTCACCGCAAACGATAACAGAAGCAGGAGTAACTAAGGCAACATTCAACTTCACAGTAAACGATGTAAATGGGTACGCAGACGTAATCATAGTAAAGGCAAATTTTACAAACGGAACAATATTAAGAAGCAACGAAACATGTGAAGCATCAGGGATAATCAACAGCACCGCAAGAAATTACAATTGCACAATAGGAATATGGTACTTCGACTCAGCAGGAACCTGGAATGTAACTGTATACGCACGTGATTCTGTAAGTAACATAGCACAAAACACTACAACAAGCTTCTCATTAGCACAAACAGCAGCATTCATCATATATCCAAACGGCACTACTGGAGGAACATCATTCACATTCTCTGGAATAAACCCAGGAGAAACAAACAAAACACCAACAAATAACCCACTAACACTAAACAACACGGGAAACCAACCAATAAATTCAGGAATAAGCATAAACGCAACAAACCTAGTAGGAGAAACAAATAACTTGTACTCACTATACGCAGGAAACTTCACAGTAGGAATAAACACAGGGGGCTCACCACTACTAGAATGCGGAGGAACAGGAAGTTCAAGAATGACAAGATCAGTATACACAGAAATAATAGGAGCAACACTACCAGTAGGAAATCTAAGTGCAGGCGGAGGAGCAGCACAAGAACAACTATACATATGCCTAACAAAAGCAGGAAACGAAATATCGGAGCAGGCATACTCCACAACAGGGCCAAGCTCAACAGGAGCATGGACAATAAAAATACTAGTAGCATTACTAACAATACCAAGAAAAAGAAAACTAAAGAAAGACAGAATGGTAAGAGCATTATCACTAATATACGAAGAATTAAGAGAAGAATACGACCAAGAAACATCAGAATTAGCAAACAAAGTACTAAAACAAGTAAAAGAAAGAACAAGACTAAACAACAAACAAATATACGAAATAACAGGAGCAAGAACAAGAATAGAAATACCAATAAACATATTCACAAAAGAAATAGGGGGACTAGAAGCAATAAGCAAATACCTAAAAGAAAACCTAAAAATGAGCTACGCAGAAATAGGAATAGCAATAAACAGAAACGAAAAGACAATATGGAACGCATACGCAAAAGCAAGAGAAAAGAAAGCAGAACCATACATAACAGAAGAATCAAAAATAAAGATACCAATAGAAGAACTAAAGACAGAAAAACTAACAATACTAGAAGCAATAATAACAAACCTAAAGAAACAAGGACTAAAATACGCAGAAATAAGCAGATTACTAGAAAGAGACCAAAGAAACATAAGAACAATAGAGAAAAACGCAGAGAAGAAGATGAACGATTTTAATAAGAATTAAGACTTATTTTCTAAATCTCTGAAAAGCCTGTAGTTTAGAGCTCTTCTAAAATTAATATAAGACTCATCCAGATAAATATTTTGAACAATTTTATATCTTTCTGATTCTGGACCGTTTGCTAATTCTTCAAGTCTTAAATATCCTTCAAGATTCTGATTATAAAAATCATTAAACCCGGAAGATCCGCCAAAGACTTTCATGAATCCCTGATCAATGTCTCTTTTTCCTAAGTTTTCTGGGAATATTTCGTTAGCCCTCTTTCTGACTCCTGAAACAAATCTATGTATCTTTCCGAAAGCCAATGAATACGGTCTCAAAAATTCAATCTCCTCTCTTGAAAGAACTTTAGAACTAAAAACAAGACCCATCTGATTAAAAGACCCTGAAAAATATAATTCTGCAGCTTTTATCTCTGCTTCTTTACTAACGATCTCTAAATTTGAGAGGACTTTAACTCTAAAATCTGCTGGAAATTTCTCGCTCTTTACAAGATTCTTTAAAATTTTTTTGGCATCCTCAAAATCAGAATCGTTATAATTATCTCTCATTCTATTAGTGTACCATCTATCAAGCTCTTCTAAAACGTATTCTCTAGACTTTATTGGGCTGGTTAACATAAAATAACGAGGATATTAATGTTTTTAAACGTTAGTATTGTAACCCCTGTTTAGTGATTATAACATAAGATTTAAAAGGTTGTAGATGTTATCTATTTTATGCAAAAAAGAACATATGTGCTTACCGTAGTAACAGTTTACATCGTTGTTATTGCCTTCTTAAACACCGCATCTGATTCTAGCAATAATGTTAATAACTATCTAAATAGGGTTGGTCCTAAAATTTCAAATTACCCTTACTTAAGTGTTACTCAGCTAGAATCTGGCTGGACACTAAAGAAGGGCGATAACTATGTTGAACTGCCTGAAATACTGGTCCGGAAGAAGATACCTTTGACAAACTTGATAAAGGGAGAAGTAAAGAAAAATATGGTCTCTATTGACCCTGCTTATCCTTCTAGCTCTTTAAAGATGGTCAAACTTAATGATGCTTATTATTCCTCAAAGACTAAAAATAATAAGTATCTTGTTTATCCTATAGTTAATATTAGAATGAAAAAAGATACAACCTTGAAATATTCCACAAGATTTGACAAAAAGGATAAGGATTATTATAGATTAAAATTGCTAAAAGGGATAAATCATGTGAGCCTTGGAAGCAAAGAATTTTTAGGAACTCCATACCTTTCATTTTTGGGAAAGTCAGCGAAAGATATAGTAGCAGTATATGACGGAGACAGGGTGTGGAGGCTGCCGCCAGATTGGAAGTATCAGTTAATAAAGAAACAATTTCCTAAAGAAGACATAATAAAAAATCAACAGATTTGGATTGAAACAAAAGGTAACTCTCTAATAGAAATAAAGTGGCCATCAACTAATAGTCAGATAGAAACAGTGCCTGTACCAATAAATAATTTAGAGGATCTAAAATCTCTGGCTCAAGGATTAAAAGTGGAAAATGCAAGTATAAAAATTGAAGGATTCAAAGATAATTTCAATTTTGGTCAGAAAATAACGGATTTTTATAAAAAAATCACAAAAAATGATGTGAACTTTTTGGGAAATAAAATAGTAATCGACGGTAAGAATTTCACATATAAAGAAGAAATAAGCCTGGAAAAATTAGGGGAGTCTGGAAGATGGGTCTATTCAACTGATGATTACACAGATGAAGCTGGAAACTACCTCTTATTCAAGAAAGAAGACCACTTATTTGATTACAGGTTAGAATTTGAAAAACCTCTAGTCATTTCAATAGAAGAAAAAAATGGTAGACTATCTGATCTAAACAGGAAAATAATAACTCTGGCAGGAAAAGAATATCTGATCTATGATGCCTTAAAAAATAAAGATGGCCAAATTGAGATTACGCTTGTAGGAAGTAACTATGGTAAACCTTTCAAAATGAAGATGGTTGATAATCCGCAAGATGAGAATTATAGCTCGGAAGTTCTAGTTGACGGTGTAAACCTTAATTTAGGGAACATAAAGATAACCGGAAGTTTTAACCAAGGCTCGAAATTTACTCTAGAATCAATTGATTATTATGCAACAATAAACCAAAAGAAAGACTTGTTTATTAGACCTGGGGAGCTACCATCAAACCCTCTACAAGGCGAGAATAACTATGGGGGTGGTTACCTCACCTATGAATTAGAAGATAAGAATAATCTCCCTGAATCTGCAGCTATAGCCTATTATCTGGGGATAGATTATTCCTTTGATCTTAAGTCAGCAAAGGAATTGTACTCTCTAGGTGCTGAAACTTATGTTTCTTATGATCTATCAGAGTATTCTGATAATTCCGAACCATCTGAGTCGGTATATTTTGGGTTTGTTGGGGAAGTATTTGATCCATTGATCTATGGGTCTTCAGATGGGAAGTTTTTAAAAGAAGGTAACAAAAAACTCGTAATCTCTGAAGGATCTTTTGATTCTCAGGATCCTTCAAGGGGTAATTATAACATAGAAAAAAATGATCAGATCCTGCTAAATTTTCCCTATGAAGCAAAGTCAAAGAACCTGAGTTTAGTTCTGACTTACATAGGGAATAAATCTCTCCCTATACCTAACAGTGCGAGTTTAATAAAAACTGTAGAATTTGAGAGTTGGAAGGGTGGGAGGAAATTTTATTTTGCTATTTACTCGCCTGTTGATGGATCATTCGATTTAGATATAAACGGAAGGAAACTTCATGGGTATATAGACCTTAATGATGGGTCAATTATGGCAGATATTAACTTTGACGGAATTATTGGTGGAGAACACAAAAATGCTATCTTCATAAACAATAAAACGAGAATTGGTCTGTCTGGTTTTGAAGAGATTAATGATAAAGAAATGAGTTTAACTGCAAAAATTTCTAAAGATCAAATTGAATCTCAAAAAGAAGAAGAAATAGGCATTTACACAAGAATAGCTGATGGAAAGCTAAAAATCGGGTTTAATGAAGAATTTTTAGGATTAATAAAGGATAATATTGATGGTGGATGGAGGGCTTCTGGTATGAATGAATACGGTTGTTACATAGAATTTACTGAAGTCGCTGAAAAGGATCCATACGAACTTGATACTACACAATTTGCGTCATTCTATTGCCCAAGAAGTCAGGCATACGCAGATGTTTATCTTACATTTAACTAAAGCGAATAATATTTCCCCATTAATCTTTTATGTTCTTTTTGTTGGGATAATCAACGGTTCGGTGAGGTAGGGGTAAAAACATAGAATAATTCTGAAGAAAACTTTAAGTATCAAACTCTGCTTCTACAATTGATAAAAAATGAGGAAAGAAATATTACTGGCAATAACTTTAGCAACAATACTAATAATGATCTTAGTAACGCAAAAAATAAATTTGGTAAGCGCACAAAATAGTAACTCAGTAATAACTGGAAAAGCAGTAACCATCACTGGAAAAGCGATAAGTGGGTTTTCATCATTTGTGGACTTCGTAAAAAGTAAAATCAGCGGAAGAGCAAGCAGTCAAAGCTTTAACATAAACATAAGCGTGCCAAACACGCAACCAAGAGTAAACTTTGTAGCAACAATAAGCGACCAAAGCGTAACGGAAGCAGGACAAAAGACAGTGGCGATAAGTTTCATAGTATACGACCAAGATGGATATGAAACAATAAACGGGGCAAACGCGACAATAACAAACAGCACAGGAAGCATAAGGTACAACCAAACATGCCAAAAAACAAACACAATAGGAACAAAAGAACAAAACTTCACGTGCGGGATAGGAATATGGTATTTTGATAATGCAGGAGTATGGACAATAACAATAACTGCAACAGATCAAGGAAACTTAGAAGGAACAAACAGTACAACAAACTTCACAATACTACAAACATTAGGAATAACAACGAGCCCAGAAACAATAACTTGGGCAACACTAACAGCAGGAGACAAAAACAAAACAGCAATACAACACATACAAATAAACAATACAGCAAACACGGCAGTATCAGCAGGAAACGTAAGCATAAACGCAACAAACCTAGTAGGAGACACATACTCAAGCTACTCAATATACGCAGGAAACTTTAGCGTAGCAATACATAACACAACAAACACGAGCTCATGCGCACAAGCAACAAGCACAAGGCTAGTGCACTACAACTACACAACAATAAGCGGAGCAAACCTAAGCGTAGGAAACGTAAGCATAAACGACGGAAGAGGGCAAACAAAAATGTACGTATGCATAAGAGAATTAGGAATAGAAATATTAGAACAAAACTACACAACAAGCGGAGAAGGACCATGGATAATAAAGGTTCAATAAAACCTTTAAATTCGAGAATTCAAAGAGCAGAATTCTCTCATAATAAAAGTACAATGAAAAAAAATAATTTTAGTACAATAAAAAAAATAACGGGAATATGCTTCGCAGCAATAATCATAATCATAATCATGACGAGTCAAACAAAAGCATTCGGAATAACAAGATCAAACACAGAAAAAAATCCCCTAATGATAATGCTAGGAGAAGAAGGGCAAGCATACTTAGAATACCAAAACATGATAGGAGAAGAAGACTATAACATAAAAACAAGAATAATAAAAGGAAAAGAAATAGTAACAAACCAAAAAGAAGTAGAAAAAGAAATACAAATAAAAGCAGGAGAAGAAGGAAGGAGAATAGTTATACAAGTTGAAGCACCAAAAGAAGCAAAAATAGGAGAAGAATACGAAATAACACTAACAACAACACTAATAAAAACAAAAGAAAGCACAGGCCTAACAATGAGTACAGAAATAGAACAAACAATAAAAATAATAGTCGGAACAAAACCAGAACAACAAAAAAACGTACCGGAAATAAATAATTCGCAAGAAATAGAACAACCAAAAAAAATTAATAATTACGAAAGATTCCTAATATTATTCATAAGCCTAATAGGAATACTAACACTAGTAAAAATACTAATAATGATAAACAGGAAAAAATGATTAAAACAAAAAAGATACAGATGATAATGTCATCATCAATAATTCTACTATCGCTAATAACAATAGTAACATCATTTGGAGTATCAAACTTTTACTACGCAAACAACCCACTAAAAATGCAAGGGGGAGAAACAAAAGAAGTAACACTCTTGCTACAAAACATGGTAGGAAAAGAAGACTTCCAAGCAAGAGCAACAATAGTCTCGGGCTCAGAAATAGCAAAAATAACTGATACGGGAATATATCAAGTGCCAGCAGAAACAAAAGACGTACCAATAAAAGTAGTAATAAACACACCAAAAAAAGCAAAAGTCGGAGAAAAATACGAAATAAAAATAGAAGTAGTAGCAACACCAAAAAATAGTGAAGGAACAATAACACTAAGTCAGGGAATAGCAACAATAATACCGATAGAAATAATAAAAAAAGAAACATCAAGTAAAATAATAATCATAATAATAACAATAATAGCAATAATACTAGCTTGCGCAATACTATACATACTACACAGAAAAAGCTTAAAAAGAGGAGGATTCTATGAATATTAGAATGATGAAAAAAGGTGAAACAGAAAAAGTCATAGTACTAATAGTAATCGCAGGAATATTATTCATAGGACTAACAGGCCTGGCAACATCAGAAGAAGGATTCTTCAAATCCTTACGATCATTCCTAACAGGAAAAGCAACAAGCGGAACATTCAACCTAAACATATCAGTAGGAAACTCACCGCCAAACATAACAAACGTAGGAATAGTAAGCACACCATTTGACCCAACAGAATACAGTATAGGGGGAGGACTAACAGCAGTAACATTTAATTTCACAGTAAACGACACTGACGGATACCAAAACATAGACACAACAAGCGCAAAAGCAAACGCAACGTTCGTAAACGGATCAACAGTGTGGGTAGCAAAAAACGATAGTTGCGTTTACTCATCGGGCTCTGGTCAAACAGCAATATTCAACTGCACTCTAAAAATGTGGTATTTTAATCCAGCCGGCTTGTGGAACATAACAATATACGCACAAGACAATAGTGGGGCAAGCGCACAAAACAGAACACAAAACTTCACATACAGCTCCCTAAAAGCATTCACACTAGCACCAGCAACATTAGCATTTAACTCGCTAAGCGGAGGATCAACAAATACCACATCAACAAACGATCCTGTAATACTAAACAATACAGGAAACTACCATTTTGACCCGACAACAGGGAATATAAGCGTAAATGCAACAAGCCTAGTGGGAGAAACAAATAGTGCATACTCATTATACGGGGGAAACTTCACAGTAGGAACATACGGAGCTGACTCGACAGTTAATTGCGGAAACAGCACATGGAGCCACTTCATGAGCAGATCAGTATTCGTAAATTTAACAACAACAAACTCAAGCCTACCATACGGAAACTTAAGCGCAGGCGGAGGAGCAGGGCAAGGAAACTTATTCGTATGCTTAACACTGGCTGGAGGAGAAATATCATCACAAGCGTACTCAACAAACGGACCAAACAGTCAAGGATCATGGCAGGTAAAGGTGCAAACATGATAAAAAACAAGAATAATAAATTACTAAGTGCATTAGTAATAATTGCAGTATTAACAATAAGCTTGGTTAGCGCCTTCGGAGTAGCAGGATACGACACGCCAGTAAAAGTAAAACCAGGAGAAAGCATAGATTTAGCATTCAGAGTGCAAAACTTAGCAGGAACAGAGGACTATTCATTAAAAGCAGAAATAAGAGGGGGAGAAGGAATAAGCGTAACAACATTAGACCCATCAACAACTTATTCATTAAGGCATGGAGAAATAGTAAGAGTAAACTTTAGAGTAATTATGCCGGCAGAAGCGCAAGCGGGAGAAAAGTATGAAGTAAGAGCAGACTTCACAACAGGACCGCTAAACAGTGAAGGTGGAGCACCATTAGGGATACAATCAATAATAAGCGACAAAGTAATAATACAGGTAGCAGGAGAAACAGACAATTCACAAAAGATAACACCACAACCAGAAGAAAAAACAGAATTAGCAAAAAACAATAGTAACATAGCAAAAATAGTAGTATTAGCAACACTTCTAGCAGCAGCAATACTAGCAGGATACTACGTAAGAAGAAAAAATAAAGAAAAAACAAAATAATCAACAGTTACGTTGATTTACGAGAAGATTTAAATACATAATTATTTTAAGAAACACATGATTTTGAGTTTGAAAAAGGGTGGGGTAACAAAAATAATCCCAATGATATTAGTATCATCAATAATTCTACTATCACTACTAACAATAGTATCATCACAAACAAGTTTTTGGGAATCAATAAAAGCAGGAATAACAGGAAGAGCAACAAGCGGAACATTCAACCTAAACATATCAGTAGGAAACTCACCACCAAACATAACATATGTATCAACAATAAGCGCACAAGACATAACAGAAGCAGGACAAACAAGAGTAACATTCTATTTCACAGCAAACGACAGTGACGGATATCAAAACATCGATACTACAAGCGCAAAAGCAAATTTCACATTCATAAACGCAACAGGACTAATAGCAACAGGAAAAAACGATAGTTGTGTGTCCCTTGGAAATATTGACTCAAAAACAATAAACTTCACATGCACAATAAGCCTATGGTATTTTAACCCATCAGGAACAAACGCCTGGAACATAACAGCATACGTACAAGACAGCAGCTCAGCATCAGGACAAAACACCACAACAAAATTTACTCTTAATCCAACACCAGCATTCGTAATATACCCAGCAGCATTCACATTCGGATCACTAAGCGGAGGATCAACGAACACAACATCTAACAACGACCCATTAACAATGAACAACACAGGAAATTACGCGTTTGGACAACTAACACAAAACATAAGCGTTAATGCAACAAATCTGGTAGGAGAAACAAACAGCGCATACGCACTATACGGAGGAAACTTCACAGTAGGTGTATCAACAGGAGGGAGCCCACCAGTAGAATGCGGAGATAGTTCAGCAAGCGGATTCTTAGTAACACAAAGATTCGTTAATCAAACACTAGCAAGCCTACCATACGGAAACCTAAGCATAGGGTCAGGAACAGCACAAGAACAACTGTATGTGTGTTTAGCAAGAGCAGGAAACGAAATATCATCACAAGCATACTCAACAAACGGACCAAACAGTAACGGAGCATGGCAAATAAAAACGCAATGAAAATAAGTAAATTTTCAAGCATTAAACTGAGGGTAAGTTTAACACAATGATGAAAAAGAATAAACAATTATTAACAGTAACAATGATCTTAATGTTATTCATGAGCTTAATAGTAAGTGCCTTTGGAGTAGGAATATACAACGACCCAATAAAGATAAAACCAGGAGAAAGCATAGACTTAGCATTCAGACCACAAAACATGGTAGGAAACACAGACTACACAGTAGAACCAAAATTTACATGGAGTGAAGGAATAAACGTAGAATTATTAGACAACAAAACAATATATGACTTACCATCAGGAGAATTAATAAGAGTAAACTTTAGAGTAACAGCTGATAAAAACGCAAAAATAGGGGAAATGAAAGAAGTAAGAGCAGACTTCACACCAAAAGCACAATCAGAGGGCGGAGAACCATTAGGAATAGAAACAGGAATGGTAGCAAGCGTAAAAATATTAATATCAGAAACAACAGGAGACGACGGACAAACACCAATAGAAAAGAAAGAAGAAACAAAAGTTGTAAACTACACAAGCAAAATACTGGCACTATTAGCTCTAATAATAGTGGTAGCAGTAACAATAATCTACATAAGAAGAAAGAAAAAGAATAAATAATTCTAAAAAGAGAAAGATATATAAGTAAGAAAATTCTTACATTGATATGGAAACAAGTATAATCAAAGTAACAGACAAGGGACAAATATCAATACCTCGAAGTATGAGACAATCTCTCAAAATAGAAATGGGTGATAATTTACTAATCACCAACAGCGAAGGTAAAATAATAATAAAAAAAATAGTTGATGATGATTTCAAAGATATACTAAAAATTAGCGAAGAATCACTTAAAGAGGTTTGGGATAATAAAGAAGATGAAATTTGGAATGAATATCTAAAATGATTGTTAAACAAAGAGATTTAGTCCTTGTTTCATACCCTTTTTCTGATGTAGAATTATCAAAAGTTAGGCCTGCAATAGTAATATCAAACGACGACTTTAACAGAGATTGTCCAGATTGCTTGTTAGTTCCACTTACATCGGTTTTAAAAAATGCTTATTGTACACTAGAAATTCACCAAGAAGATCTTGAATCCGGAAAATTATTAAAGCCTAGCAAAGTTAGAGCAGGAAAATTCTTTACTATGAATCAGCAATCAATAATGATGAATATTGGAAAAGTAAAACAAGAATTTTTTACAAAACTTAAAAAAGAAGTTATCAAAGTATTTTAGATAAGAAGGATTTAAATACTATTGTAATATAATTATTACAGTATGCTCAAAGTAGACAACCAAACACTAGTACTAAACGAATTCTTCAAAACAAAAAAAGGCGAAAAAGGATTACAACTAAGAGAACTAGGGAGAAAAATAGGATTAGCACCAACATCAGTAAAAAAATACTTAGAAGAACTAGAAAAAGAAGGAATAATAATCAGAGAAAAAAAAGAAAAATACCCATTATACTACCCAAACACAAAAAACCAACAATACCTAAGACTAAAAAATTTACACATAATAAGAACGATACACGAATGTGGAATGATAGAACACATAGAAAAAACAACAAAACCAACAATAATAGTACTAGCGGGAATAAACTTTGAAGAAGAATCAAAAGAGATAAAACTATACATAAGAGGAAAAGCAGAAAACCTCAAACTAGAAGAATATGAAAAAGGAATAAACACAAAAATAATACCGGTAATAAGCAAAGACTTCAAAGAATTAAGCCCTAGCGAAGAAAAAGAACTAATAAACGGAATAGTAATAAAAGGAATAATAGAAATAAACAGTAGAGAAGAACAAAAAGATAGCCTAAAGGTAACAAGCGAAAAAGCAAAAGGGCCATTAGATGAAGAAGATGAAGGATACTACACAAGAACACTAATAAAAAGTCCAGAAAACCATATCAACTGATAAGATAAAAAGCTTGTTTTGCGACATAATGTCTAATTCGTAACATAAAGTAAAGATACTAAATTTACATTCTTAAGAGCTCATTCTTTAAGATCTAAACTTATCAACTGATACTATCCTATACAAAATTTGTGTGTAAACAAAAAATTACATCGATTTTTGTTTAAGAAAAGCTTAAATAGCTGTATCAATTGATACTATAATGTTTGATAATATAAAAAAAATTGTTGGAATAAAACAAAAAAAAGGTGTTAGGTCACCCACACTTGATACTGTCATAATGGTTGATGAATTCATAAAAGAAAAATCAGGCAAGTACAAAAAGACTGAAATATTCAAAAACCTGCCGCGTAAGGTTATGTGGCAAACATTCCAAGTAATAATCAATTATTTAGAAGAAAACAAGAAAATAAGAACAAATAGCGAAGGATTAGTAGAACACATATGGATAAGTGAGAAGAACAATACAAACACAGAAAACATTTAAAAGCAAAGCTATTCTATTCTGAATGCGCAGGTATGGCACAGCGGCTACTGCAAACGGCTGCAACCCGTTTTTTCCCGGGTTCGAGTCCCGGTACCTGCTTAAAAATCAAAGAAACCTTCGGTTTCTTGTTAATGAACCAAAAAGTTGGCATTTTCAAAGAAATCGGGGGTTTTAATGATAAAAATGCAGTTGTTCTACAAAAATTATTATACAAGAAAAGTGATAAAAACACGAAAATTAGCATAAGGTATTTAAAGCGGATTTCATAAATTTATTAAGAGATTTTTAAAGATGGTGTACAAGAAATACATAAAGAGGAACGGCAAGACTTTCGGACCATATTATTACGAGAGTTTCAGAGTTGGAGACAAAGTAAAAAAGAGGTATATTGGAACAATAAACCCTGAAAGCAAAAGGGTCGGGGGGATAATAAATAACGTCGGTAAGAGTTACCCCACAAGCCAAATAAACAAAAAGTATCATTTGTTAACAATAGTAGGAGTATTATTCATAGCAGCACTAATGACTCTGCTACTAATAAACGGCTTTGGAGGGCTAAGTGGAAACGCTATAGCTGAAATGGGCAGTGATTCTTTTATAATAAAACTTTCACCTGGGGAACTTTTGCCAACAAATACCATAATAGAAATAACACAAGAAAACAAAACAACCACTATCCCAATAAACACGCTAATATCGCAAGAAAAAAACCTCCCTATTCAAGGACAATACTTCATTGATGGAACAAACATACAAGGAACAGGAGAAGCTTACGGTAAACCAATAATAATCAACAATTACCCAATAGTATATTTTGAAATAAGAATAATAAAAGACCAAGAACCAGAAACAAATAATGAGCAACCATCAAACCCTCAAAATAATGAACCTTCTGAGACAACAAGTCCTGAACCAGAAAAACTACCAGAACTATTAGAAACAGGTCCTGCAACTGAAGAACAAGGAGAAACCGCGCCAGTAGAAGAGGAAAGTGGAAGAGGACTAATAACAGGACTAGCAATACTAAACAGCCCTGAAAAAATAGTTGGGGGAGCAGTTAGAAGCGGAGAAGAATACGTATACCACTTAGAAAGCGGAGAAAGAGCAGAACTAGTACAAAACAGCGTAAGAACAGTTAACAAACAACTAAATGACGAACAAGCACACTTCTCACAAGTTGGAAGAGACATAGTATTCGTAACGGACTACTACGAAAAAGAAGAAGTATTAGGAAAAGAATATTATGAATCAGTAAAAAACGGAAGCATAATAGAAGAAGAACAAGAAGACTACGAAATAATAATACCCTACGAAAAATTAGCATTAGAAGAAGGAAGAATAAAAATAAAAGTCTCGTATAATGGAGAAATAATAACAGAAATGGAAGGAAACTATAACGAACCAACAATAATAATCGCGCCAATAACTGCACCTGAAACAAAAAAAGAAAAAAATGACGAATCAAAAGAAGAGAAAGGAAACGTTGAGTCAATAAATCAAAGCGGAATATCAATAAAAACAGAACAAGAAAGAGTAAGGGTAGGAATGCCTGTTAGGTGGACTAAAACAATAGTTGCGGAGAATCCTACAAACATAACAATAACACTACCCAGCGAAACAATAAGCGCTAGCATAAAAAAAGTTCATGATGGAGAAGAAACAGGGCAGTTTGATATAGTAAAAAAAGGACAACTAAACCCTGAAATAAACGAAGAACTAAAACCCTCACAACCCTCAAAAAACGCCAATAGTCCACCACCTTCACCTTCCCAGACAACAAACAATAATCCTAATAACAATCAAGAAAGTGACAGTGAAGAACCAGCAGTTCCAGAAACAACAACCCCAAAATCACCAGAGCAAGAACAAAAAAATAATGAAGGACAAATACCTGCAATAATAGAAGAAGACCGTCCTGCACCAATAAGCGGATTCAGCATTAATGATGGAAACTTCAAAAGCAACAATTGGTTATTCAAATTATTAAAAAAATTCTTATCAATACTAAGCTTAGGTAATGGTGGGATTACGGGTAACGCAGCATTAGAAATTGATGCATCAGGAACTTATTCTACATTATCATCACAAGAAAACATCACTATAGAAATAACTAATACTTCACAAGAATACCATTTAGAATACTACACTACACCAGCAATAGCAGAAGAAACAACAACAAATAATCCTAACGGAATAATAAAAAGAGTTGATATTTCCGCACCAGAACCTAATGGTGAACACTACAAAAACCTCATAGCATTCACTAATATTCCTAAAGAATCATTAAAGAATAACAAGAGCGAAATTAAAGTATTATGGTTAGAAGAATCACAAAAAATACCTGTTAAAGAGTTAGACAACGACAATGACCTAATAACTGACAGTATTGAATGGGTTATTCCGCACTTATCTAAACAATCATTTATTATAACAACTCAAGCAGATTTTGGAAACGGAACTCACTTCAACACAACAGCGAACGCTAGCGGAACACTAATACTCTGGCACGGTAATAGATCACAAATAGCTAATACAGGATTTGGATCGTTCATAAACATTACTGGACTAGTTGCTTCATACCACTTTGATAATGATTCATCTTATGGTGAAAACTCGACAAGAATTTATGATTTTAGCGGATTACAAAACAACGGAACAGCATACAACGGAGTAGTAATGAACGCAAGCGGAAAAATAAAAGGAGCAGCAAGCTTTGACGGGGTAAATGACTACGCAGTTGCTAGTGGAACGATACTAGACACATTACCAAATAACCAGTTAACAGTTTCTGCATGGTTCAAACACACAACAACTTCTGTAGGCGGAGTTGATGACTACATAATAAACAAAGGAAGAATTGGGGGAGGGGGTTACGGTCTCTATATTGACACAACAGCAAACAAAGTAGGATTCTTGACTAATGACGGCAGCTGGGACATTGTTCTTTCTGACAACGGTGGATATAATGATAATTTGTGGCATCAAGCAACAGGAGTGTGGAATGGAACAACAAACGTCTTATACGTTGATGGAGTATTACAATCTGCAAGTACATCTGCTAGTTCGCCAACCATGGATAGTACTGGACTAGCTATAGGTGTTTATTATGACCCCTCTCCCTTTGCAGGATCATACTTTAACGGATCAATAGACGAAGTCGCTATTTTTAATCGAACACTGTCCGCGACAGAAGTTTTAACTGTTTATAATACACAAAAAGATACTTATCCTTCTAGTGGTGAATACTTAAGTGTTATTAACGATACTGGAGGTTCTTCATCTTACAAAAACTTTAGTTGGAGTAGCATTTGGAACCAAACAAACGGATACGCAACAGACGGAAGTTACGCACCAACAACACAAACAGGACAAACAAATTATTCTGGGTTAGTAGCATGGTACCGTTTTAATAACGAACTAGGAGAAAATTCTACAAATATTATTGATTGGTCTGGACAAGCAAACAACGCAACAGCATTAAACGGGGCGATAATAAACAAAACTGGAATGCTTGAAGGAGGAGCACAATTCGAAGGAACAAACGACCTTTTTAACATGTCAAGCTTACCAATTTCAGGCACTGGTTCATTCTCAATTTTTTCATGGGTAAGAACACTAAACATAAGCAATAGAAAATCCATTGTTAGCCTAGGAGCTAATTCTGCGAATAATGACGGAGTTTACTTATTCATAAACTCTAATAATCAAGTGCAAACAGATCTAACAAACATAGCCGGTCCTTCATCATCAGCAACAGTAACTGACGGCTTATGGCACTTTGTTGGAGTAGTAAACAATGGTGGAACAATACAAATATATGTTGATGGAGCTGCTTCAGGAAGCTCACAGGCAATGTCACCAAATATTGCTTCTGGAGGAGATAATAATAAGTTTGTAGGAGTTGCTAGAAGTAGCGGATCAATCGTACTGCCTTATAACGGCTCTATTGATGAAGTACAAATATATAATCGAGCTCTGTCAACTTCAGAAATTTCTAACCTTTACAATATTGGCATAGTTGGAAAACAACCAGCTATTGGTGTAAGAAGTTGTAGTACAGCAACATGCGCAAACACTAACTGGACTGGAAAAATAAAAAACTTGTTAGAGACGGGACAGGCAGAAATACCCTCAATAATAGACAACAGCACAGGACTAGTATTGCTCTACCACTTTAATAATGACTCAACATACGGAGAAAACTCGAGCAGAATATATGACTTTAGCGGATTACAAAACAACGGAACAGCAATAAACGGAGTAGTAATGAACGCGAGCGGAAAAATAAGAGGGGCAGGAACATTCGACGGAATAAATGACCTGATTAATGTTTCAGATTCTAACATTTTAGATTTAGGGACAGGTGACTTTAGTTTATCAACTTGGATAATGACAGAAAGTAACGCTAGTAATAATTTAGCTTTTGTGACTAAGAGAAACTCTGGAGGTCAAGAGGGATTTTACTGGGGTTCGCAAGAGGAAAATAGAATACTGTTTTACTGTGCGCCTGAAACTGGTTGTGATACAACTACCTCTCTATCTAGCAACATAACCTTTAGGGACGGAAAATGGCATAATTTGGCTATTACTAGAACAAGTAATTCAACAACTTTCTACTTTGACGGAATAGTCGCAGGAACAAGTAGCGGTGTAGACGGAGACTTTACAAATACTAATAATTTATACGTCGGTAAAGATAACCAAATAAGCGACGCAATGAACGGTTCTATTGACGAATTAGCAATTTGGAACAGATCATTATCGGCTAGCGAAATTTATAATTTGTACTTAAACGGTCAATCAAGATTTTTCACAACAAGTCCTGTGCAACTAACAAATGTTTCAAGCAACAGATACTTCCAACACAAAGTAATGTTCGAAACAACAAACAGAACATACACACCATGGGTTGATGAAATAAAAACAAATTATGAAACAGTATCATTTGATGTTGACACACAAGGAGAATTCAACAACGGAACATACTTCAACACAACAGCTAATAGTAGTGGAACACTAGTGTTACAACATGGTAATAGGTCGCAAATAGCTAATAATGGTTTTGGAAACTTTATTAATACTACAGGACTAATAGCCTCTTATCATTTTGATAACGAATCAGTTTATAGTGAAAACGCAACAAATGTTTATGATTTTTCTGGGTTACAAAACAATGCTACTAACATTGGAGGTGTCATTACAAACTCTACGGGAAAAATTAAAGGAAGCTTTAGTTATGATGGTGTTAATGACTGGACTAATGCTAGCTCATTCTCAGACAATGTTAACATAACTGCTGGAACTTATGCTACTTGGGTTTATAAGGCATCTAGTGCTACTGCAGTAAAAGCTATTTTTGAAGCTCGTACATCCGCAGATATGCTAGACGGTGACGGGCAGTTCGGTTTTGGTTTTAGGGCTGGGGTTGGAAGCGGTTCCTTTAACAGTCCATCATTACCAATAAACAAATGGACTCACGTTGCCCTTACTTATGATAAGGCGATAGACACAATGGTAGTTTATGTTAATGGTGCTTCTATTGGTAGTAACACAAGCTTAGGTGCTGTACCTCTTCCTACCGGTGTAAGAATAGGTAATGACGTTTTTGATAGTTTATGGAATGGTTCTATTGACGAATTTTCTGTTTGGAATCGTTCATTATCAGCGGGAGAAATATCAAATCTTTACGAAACACAAAAAGATAATTATCCTGTTAATGGTGAATACTTGTCGCAAATAAACAATACTGGAACAATATCGAACTGGAGCCAACTAATATGGAGCAGTCCATGGAACCAGACAAACGGGTACGCAATAGATGGAAGTTATGCGCCAACAACGCAAACAGGACAAACAAATTATTCTGGACTTGTCGCATGGTACCGTTTTAATAACGAACTAGGAGAAAACCAAACAAAAATAATAGATTGGTCTGGACAAGCAAACAACGCAACAGCAATAAACGGCTCGTTACACAACTCAAGCGGAAAACTAGAGGGGGCAAGAACATTTGACGGAGTGAACGATTACTTAAACACAGGATACACAGCGGCAATTGGGACTGGAGAATTCACAGAAAGCGTTTGGTTCAAAACAGGCATATCTCAGCTAGGGTCACTGATAACAAAAAGAAGCGGAGCACCAGATTATACTCAACTAGAGTTGATGATGGCTAACGATGTTGACATAAGTGTTGCTGGGGGAAAAATAGTATTTTATGAAAACCATTACTCTGGAGGATACCAAACAAGAGTCGCTATTACAGCAGGAAGTTATAATGATGGACAATGGCACCAAGCGGTAGGTGTCCGTAATTCTACAAGTACAAAGATATACGTTGACGGACAATTACAGATGACAAATGAAACAACAGTAACGCCTTACAACCTAAATAATACTCAACCAATATTCATAGGTGCGCTTGGAGATTTAGGTGTTCCGCTAACAGGATACTACTTCAACGGTTCTATTGATGACGTACAAATATATAATCGGTCATTATCAGCTAGCGAAATATCGAATCTTTACGAAATAGGAATTGTTGGAAAACAACCAACTATTGGTGTAAGAAGTTGTAGCACAGCAAATTGTAGTAACACCAATTGGACTGGAAAAATAAAAAACTTGTTAGAAACAGGACAGGTAGAAATACCATCGGTACTAGACAGCACAACAGGGTTAGTAGCGCTATACCATTTCAACAACGAATCAGCTTATGGGGAAAGTAACACTGCAGCTCATGATTTTTCTGGATTAGGAAATGACTTAACAATATATAACCAAACTAGGATAAACAACACTGGTAAAATAAGAGGAGGAGTAACACTTGATGGAATTAACGACTATATACGTAGACCTTACCCAACAGCAACAAGTGTCCCTGCTTACGGTTCAAAAACTCTCTCGGCTTGGGTTTATAAGGGCGAAGGTGGAGGGGGTAGACTTGCTGAAAGTTGGTGTGATGGAGCATTAGGGTGTTCATTCCTTTTTACAGAATTAGGCGGTTATGCAAGGGATACTAATGGTGACGTGTACGCTGTTTCTTGCACTAGCGCTGAGAATAAAATAAATGAATGGTATCACATAACTTTAACACTTGATGGAACAGTAGAAAAATGTTATGTTAATGGAGTAGAAAACGGGACTGGAGCATTTTCATTTAACAATATTAACGCAGCTACAGAAATAGTTATTGGGTCATTTAATGGTAGTATTGACGAACTTGCTATATGGAATCGTTCATTATCAGCAACAGAAATTTATAATTTGTACTTAAACGGACAATCAAGATTCTTCACTACTTCACCAGTAGCACTAACAAATTTGACAAGCAACAGGTACTTACAGTACAAAGTGATGTTTGAAACAACAAACAGAACATACACACCATGGGTTGATAACGTGGACATAACACACTTAACAAGCGGAGAAATAGGGTGCTTAACATGGAACGGAAGCGTAAGCACAAATTGGAGTAATGAAAACAACTGGCAAGAAGGAAACGTACCAGACACAAACAGTTGCGTAATAATAAACGGAGCATACACAAACCCGCCAAAACTAAGCATAGGGACAACAATATACAACTTAAGCATAGGAAAAAGTGCTACGTCATTATTAACATTAGAAATGCCATGGGGGAATAGCCTGAACATAACACAAAACTTAATCATTGGAGCAAACGGAAAAATAAATCACACAGCAAACACAAACGCAAAAACATACAACCTAAACATAACAGTAGGAGGAAACTTAACAATAGAAGGAGGAGGAACAATAAACGTTGACGGAGCAGGATACTCAAAAAATAATGGTCCAGGAGCATCAGGAGGAGAATCAGGAAGTTGTTACGGAGGAAGAGGAGAATTATACGTGGACACAGGATTATGTAACACTTATGGAAGTATTACTTCACCATTAGACTTTGGAAGCGGAAGTGTTGATTCTTTTGGTGGTGGACTAATAATAATAAACGTAACTAACATTTTTAATGTTTCTGGAGCAATATCGTCATCGGGTGTTAACACTAATCGCGCCGGAGGAGCAGGAGGAGGAATACTTATATCGGCTGGTAGTATGCTTGGAAACGGAACAATAGACACTGACGGTGTAAATGGAATTTCTGGAAGAGGAGACGGGGGAGGAGGAAGAATAGCAATATACCTAAATCAAATAAACAATACAGGAAGCGTAAACATTAGCTCAAGAGGAGGAATAACGACAAGCGAAGGAGCAGCAGGAACAATATACATAAAAAAATCCGGACAAACATACGGAGAACTTCACATATCAAATGGGGCAGAGGCACTACAAGACGCAGTAACAACAAACCTAGACTCAAACATGACATACAATTTTGACATAATAAACATTACAAGAAATGCAAGCATAGAGTTAAGCACAGGAGCAATACTAAACTTAACAAATACAACACTAATTGGAGATTCACAACCAGGATCAAGAATAATAATAAACGGAACAAAAAACAGCGGAAACTTAACAATACCTAACCACTTCAACATAACAGGGATAAGCATTGTTCAAAGAGGAAGTCAAGCAATAGAAATAACAACTAATAACCTAAACTTAAGAAATGGTGCTATAATATCACACCTTGATAATTCAGCAGGTATTACACACAGAGTAAACTTGACAATAATAGGAAACTTAACAATTGATTCGGGAGCAACAATAAACGTTGACGGATTAGGATACGACTCCGGAAGCGGTCCAGGAGTAGCAGCAGGAGAAGACGGAGCATCACACGGAGGAATGGGAGGAGAATATGACGGGACAGGACCACTAAAAGCAACATACGGAAGCATAACTAACCCAACAGATTTTGGAAGTGGAGCAGGAGGAGGAAACGGTGGAGGAGCAATACTAATAAACGTAACTAAAACCTTAAATGTTACAGGAACAATATCAGCAAGTGACGGAGGATTAGTCGGACTTGGAAGAGGACAAGGAAGCGCAGGTTCAGTACTAATATACTCTGAAAACTTGATAGGCAATGGAACAATAGACGCAAATGGAAGAAGCGACGGCACAGGAAGAGGATCGGGAGGAGGAGGAAGAATAGCAATATACGCACTGGTTGGAACAACAACAGACAACATAAAAACACAAGCTTATGGAGGATCAGCATCATCAACAGCCTCACCAGGAACAATATACATAAAAACCGCAAACAAAAATTATGGAACAATAACAATAAACAATAATGGATTCACACCATCAACAGGATCAACAACACTAATAAACCAAACAACAAATTACAATTTTGACGTCATAAACATAACAGGGGCAGGATACTTAGAAATAGGAAGCAATATTACAAGCATAATAATAAATGAAAACTTGTGGTTAAGCGCAGGAACAATAGCAGACTCATCAAGCGGGAATAATATTTACTTACGAGGAAACATGAGCACTGATTCAGGATCAAGCGTAATATTCACAAGTTCAACAACATCAATAAACGGGACATCAATGCAACAAGTAGGACTAAGTGTAAGCCCAAACAGATTCTACAAATTAAACATTAACAACACAAAAGCAATAAACTTTACAAGTTACATAAGAGCATACGATTTTGATGCAAGAAAAGCAGGAACAAATTTAACATTTGCAGCAGGAAAAACAAATAATCTAACAGTAACAAACAGCATAACAATAAAAGGAAACTCCAGCAGTAACATAATAATAAACAGTACAAACGAAACAAACTGGTTTATAAACGCACCAGTAACACAATCAATAAATTATTTGACAGTAAGACACAGCAACGCAAGCATAGGATCAACAATAATAGCAACAAGATCAACTGATGCTGGACAAAACACAAATTGGAACTTCACAGAATTCGTACTACCACTAATAGAATTCACAGCGCAAACACCAGCAAACGCAAGTAACATTAATTACACTAACTCCATATTTGTTGGGACAACAAGCAGTGATAACCTAGTACATCACAGCGTAACAGCAGACTTTAACAGAAGCCTAATAGGTTGGTGGAGGTTTAATGACGAAGACGGAGAAAACAGCACATACATAATAGACAAAAGCACATACAGTAATAACGCAACAACAGCTAACGGATCATTCATAAACACTACTGGAAAACTTGGAGGGGGAGCACAACTAGACGGAATAAACGATAATATAAATGTTGGTAACGGCTCAAACTTAAATATTACCAATGCCATAACTGTAAGTGCTTGGGTTTACCCTAAAACTAACGGTACTCAAACAATAGCTGGAAGATATAAACATTATAATGCTCCATTTTCATTAGACTGGATACTAAGGCTAGATAATCAACAAGGGGCTTTTTGGATTGGAAATAACACTGGTTATTCTAATTCGCAAGATTACACTATTACACCATTAAACCAATGGGTATATTTAACAGGGACATGGAACGGGAGTAACACAATAATTTATGTTAATGGAGTGCAAAAAAATAGTACTTATCAAGCTAATATGGGCTCAACAAATGTTAATACTTACATCGGGGCTAGTCAGTACGCAATTGATAGTGCCACAGAATTTTTCAACGGTTCCATTGATGATCTGCAAATATACTCAAGAGCACTAAGTGCAACAGAAATAGCAGCACTGTACAATGCGTCAACAACGCAATACAGTAATAATTTTACTAACTTACAAAATGGGAATTATACTTTCACAGCATACGCACAAGACTTAGCAGGAAATATTAACGTAACAGAAAATAGAACCGTACAAATAGTAAACTATGTTGATGAAGTAAAACCTCAAATAAACTTCACTAACCCAACACCAACAAGTGGTAGCACACAAGCAGCAAACACTTTCATAATAAACGTAAGCTCAAGCGATAACACAAACAATCACTCAGTAACAGTAGACTTCAACAGAACACTAGTAGGATGGTGGAGATTCAACAATGAAAGCGGAGACAACAGCACATATATCATAGACAGAAGCACATACGCAAATAACGGAACAACTTATAACGGAGCATTCACAAACAGCAGTGGAAGATTAGGGGGAGGAGCACAATTCGACGGAATAGATGACCATCTGAAGACGCCAGCAAATGATATTTATAAAACACAAAATTTCACTTTGTCAATGTGGGTTTATCCTAAAAAACAACAAAACACGATAACAACACTGATGGACTTAAATCACAGCTCTGGACCATCTGGTAACTGGGTTGTACAAACAGAAGATTCTAATGGGTCAATATACTACCTAGCAATTTGGAACGGAACAACATTTGACTATTCTGTAACACAAGGATTAAACTTAACACAAAACTCCTGGCAACTAATAAATTATGTCAAATCAGGAACTTCGCTAATAGGGTACAAAGACGGAGCACAAATATACTCAAGAACACTAGCAATAGGAAACGTGGCTTATGATAACAACCCAACATTATTATTCGGAAAATTCGTTAGCGGAGAAGACAGATACTTTAACGGTTCTATTGATGACGTCCAAGTATATTCTCGAGCATTAAGCGCAACAGAAATAGCCGCATTGTACAACGCAAGCACAACACAATACACTAATAATTTCACAAATTTACAAGATGGAACTTACAACTTCACAGCATACGCACAAGACTGGAGCGGAAACATAAACGTAACAGAAAACAGAACAGTAACGATAATAACGTCATTAAACAATTGGGTATGCACAAGCACAACATACAAGTTCAATAATGCATCATGCTGGAGTTTAGGAAGAGTACCAATAGCAGGAGACGACGTAGTATTCAACGCTAGCGGAAACGCACCAGTAAACATAACAAATAATACTATGCCACAAAACCTTAACTCATTCACAGTAAGCACAGACTATTCAGGATCACTAAACTTTTGGCCATTATTCGCGCAAGGAAACTGGACTGGAAGAAACGATGGAACACAATTATGGAACGTTACACAAAACATAACAATAATGAATGGAACATCAAGCATATGGGGAGACTACTTACACTCATACACAACAGGATTCTACGGAAACATCAGCAATGATGGACATGGACAAGAATGGAGAAGCATAAACGGAAACATAACAATAGGTTCAGCAGCAACACTAGACGGAAGCGGATTAGGATTCTCAGGAGAAAATGTAGGTCCAGGAGGGGGAGCAGGAACAGCAAATAGCGAAGGAGCAAATTATGGAGGATGGGGAACTAAAAACTACGATATACCCTACGGAAATGCGAGCGCACCAACAAGTTTAGGAAGCGCAAGCAACAGTGCTGGAGGAGCAGGAATAAAACTACACGCACTAAGCACAAGCAGAATAGAAGGAACAATACTAATGAGAGCAGCTGACAGCGGAGTAGGGTCGGGAAGCGGAGGAAGCATATGGATAAAAGCAAACAAAATAGAAGGAAGCGGAATGATAGACGCATCAAGCCTAGGAACATACATAACAGGAAGCGGAGGAAGAGTAAGACTAGAATACGCAAATAATCTAAGTTATAACGGAACACTAACACTATGGAGATACACAGGAACAGGATTCTTCGGAGGAGGAGAAGCAGGAACACTAACATTCACAAATAATACATGGCCAGGAAACTGGGACTTAACAGGAAACATAGGATTATTAGGAGGAGACTACGGAGAAGGAAACACAACAAACGTGCTCGGAAACTTCAACACTCGCGGATACAACATAAGCATATTCGGAGATTGTTATTATACCATGACTGTTGGACCAACATGTTATAACAAAACAAGCGAAGGAAGAGGAGTATGGATAAACGCGAGCGGAAACATAACAATAGAAAAAAATAGTATTTTGTACGGAACAAGTCACGGATTCACAGTAGGACCAGGATACCCAGGAGCAAATGGTGGAGCAAGCCATGGAGGAAGAGGAAGAGGAAACAGTCCGGGAACATACGGAAACGAAATAGCACCAACAGCATTAGGAAGTGGAAGCAACGACGGAGGAACAGGAATAGGGGGAGGAGCAATAATACTGCAAAGTGATACTAACACAGTAACAATAAACGGATCAGTACTAATGACAACATGGGGATACGGAGCAAGCGGAGGAAGCATATACGTAAAATCAGCAATAATAAAAGGAAACGGATTCTTAGATGCAACAGGAGCAGGAGGAAACTGCCAAGCAGGAGGAGGGGGAAGAATAGCAATGCAGTCAACAAAAGGAACAAACTTTAGCGGAACAATATGGAACAAAGGAGGAAACGGAGCAGCATGCCCTGGATTTTTAGGAGATGGAGGAACAGTATTTATTAATTCGACAATAGGGATAATAGGATTTATTAACATAAGCACGGTAGGAGGAGCAGGTTACGGACAAGCAACAATAAACCTAACAGCACCATATCTAAACTTAACAAGCGGAAACTTCAACGCATACAATTACGGAAACATAACAATAAATTATACTAATTGCCAATCAAGATTCACATACTCATTATTCAATCCTGAACCTCCAATCTGGCAAACATCATGCACAACAGACTTCATGAGCCCAAACATAAGCTTTGTTTCACCAACACCAGCGAACGGGAGTACATTCACACAATCAAGATCAGTATACGTAAACGTAAGCTCAAGAGATAATTACAGAAACCATTCAGTAACAGTAGACTTCAATAGGTCACTAGTAGGGTGGTGGAGATTCAACAATGAAAGCGGAGACAACAGCACATACATATTAGACAGAAGTACATACGCAAATAACGCAACAACAATAAACGGATCATTCACAAACGCTACGGGAAGACTAGGCGGAGGAGCACAATTAGACGGAACAGACGACTATTTAAGTATAGGAACAAATAATTTACCCTACGGCACAAGCTCAAAGACAATGTGTGGTTGGGCAGCAACAAAATCGACGGCGGCAAGTGTCTTCGGGTGGATTGCTGCTTATGGGACTCCAGATACATCTCAATCATTCTTCATAGGAAGATACGGGGCTGATCTGTACGCTGGAGGATACGGGGATGACCTAATACTGGCAAACTATTGGTCTGTGGGAGTTTGGAATCATTTATGCCTAACTTATAATGGTACAACAGCAGTATTATACTCAAACGGGGCAAGCATAAATTCAACAGCCAAATCCTGGAACACTATTGAAAGTGTCGCAAGAATTGGAAGGCAAACAAATACTGCGGCAGAATACTGGAATGGTTCTATCGACGATGTGCAAATATATTCTCGTGCTTTAACGGCAACAGAGGTAGCATCATTGTATAATGCGAGCACAACACAATACAGTAACAACTTTACTAACTTACAAGACGGAAATTACAACTTCACAGCATACTCACAAGACTTAGCAGGAAATATTAACGTAACAGAAAATAGGACAGTAACAATATTATTAGCTGATTCAGAATCACCAACAATAAATTTCACGAATCCAACACCAGCAAGCGGGACAACATATACTAATATGGTAGCGAAAGCAGTATACGTAAATGTTAGCTCAAGTGATAACAAAAACAACCACTCAGTAACAGTAGACTTCAACAGAACGCTAGTAGGCTGGTGGAGATTCAATAATGAAAGCGGAGATAATTCAACATACATATTAGACAGAAGTACTTACGCAAATAACGCAACAACTTATAACGGAGCATTCACAAACAGCAGTGGAAGATTAGGGGGAGGAGCACAATTCGACGGAGTAGATGAGCACATTAATATAAGTTATAGTGAAGGCTTAGACTTAGACCTAAATAACTTTACCATTTCTATGTGGGCAAAATATCCGTCACAAGTGGGGGGAAGTGATAATTACGCAATGATTCTTGGAAATCCCATAACGAGTAGCCCATACACTGGTGTAAACATATTCGCCTACGACCCGTCAGATAGCGACTCTAACAGATTATTATTTAGAGTTAATAATACTAATACTGTTTATTCTGCATCAACAAATCTTGATGATAACGTCTGGAAACATTATGTCTTTAGAAGAGAATCAAATAATCTATCAATATACATTAATGGGGCTTTAGATAACTCGTCCTTAGTAACATCAACAAATGTGACCAATAAAAATGTTCCGTGGATAATAGGAAGAAACCATGGGGCTAACACGCAAAACTTCAACGGCTCATTAGACGATTTACAAATTTATTCTCGTGCACTAAGCGCAACAGAAATAGCATCATTGTATAATGCAAGCACAACACAATACAGTAATAATTTTACAAACTTACAAGAAGGAGTTTACAACTTCACAGCATACGCACAAGACTGGGCAGGAAACATAAACGTAACAGAAAACAGAACAGTAACAATAACATCAACAGATATAACCCTACCAGTAATAAACTTTACAAGCCCAACACCAACAAACGGAACAACATACACAAACATGGTATCAAGAGCAATATACCTGAATGTAAGCTCAAGCGATAATTATGTGAATCATTCAGTAATAGTAGACTTTAACAGAAGCCTAGTAGGATGGTGGAGATTCAACAATGAAAGCGGAGATAACACAACATACATATTAGACAAAAGCACTTACGCAAATAATGGGACAGCAACAAACGGAGTAGTAATTAATTCATCAGGAAAACTAGGAGGAGCAGCAATACTACACGGAGGAGATGACAAAATAACAATAGGAAACCCAAGCAACTTAAACATAAGCGGAAACATAACAATACAAGCATGGATGAACACAAAAACATTATACGCAAGAAACATAAGTTTATCACCGGCAACACCACAAGAAAATTATCAAGTACTAATAAATTTGAACGTAACAACATTCAATTACTCTAAAGCAAGAAGTGACGGAGGAGACATAGAATTCTACGTAAGTTCAACAAATAGGACAAGACTAAACTACTGGTTTGAGAACTGGACACAAGGAGGAAACACAACAGCAATATGGGTAAAGGTGCCAGCAGTAGGAACAAGCAGCATAGAAATGGTTTACGGAAGCGGAATAAACCTCAATCGAAGTAACGGAAGCGCAACATTCCAATACTTTGAAGACTTCCAAGGAGCAAGCTTACCGGGTCTACTAACAGCAACAGGAGCAACATCAGTAGCAAACGGAGAATTAACAATAACAACAGGAGCAGTATACTCAAACAACACAGTAGGAACACAAGCAGGAGTATTAACAGAAGCAAGAATAAAATGGAATAACTTTGCGGGGTATTCAGGACTAGAAATAGCGGACGCACAAGCAACACAAGGAAGCAATGCAGGATTAAACAAACTAATATACATGATGACAAACGATGGAGGAACAGATCTAGTAACAGGGTGGGCAGCAGATGGAGGAGCAGCATCATACAACATTGTTGGAGGACAAACAGAATTCACAGCAGTAGCAGGAACGCAGTACACATTAGGATTCTCAATAAACTCAACATCACAAACATTTTACAAAAACAGAACCATAACAAACATTAACGCGGGAACATGGAGCGGAAACTTCTACTTATTCTTAGGATATTTCACAGGAAGCTCATCAGGAACAGCAGACGTGTCAGACCTAGTAGTAGACTGGGTAATAATAAGAAAACATAACGCTAGCGAACCAGTATCAACAGTAGGAAACGAAATAGCCGGAGGACTAGCTGGAGTAATCGGAAGAGCAAACAGTTACATAATAAAAGCAAACGAAACATACATAACAGCAATAATATACAACGCGACAAGCAATGCCTCAATAAACGCAAGCATGGCTAGCGGATGGCACTTAGCAACAACAACCTATGACGGAACAACACAAAAATTGTATTTGGACACAGAACTAAAATCATCACAAACAATAGGAGGAATAATAAACAACACTAATAACGATTTCATAATAGGAGAAACATACACTGGATCAATAGACGACGTACAAGTATACTCAAGAGTATTAACATCAAACGAAATAAACTCCAGTTATAACGCAGCAACAACACAATACAGTAATAACTTTACAGGATTAACACAAAACAAGAATTACACTTTCCAAGCATACTCGCAAGACTGGGCAGGAAACGTTAACACTACAGAATGGAGAAGTGTGCAAATACTAGAAATTGATAACCAAGCACCAACAATAAATTTCACAAACCCAACATATGCTAACGCAACAATAATAAATGTAAGCGGATCAATAGTAGTAAACGTAAGCTCAAGCGATAATAACCTAAACCATTCGGTAATATTAGATTGGAACAAAACACTAGTAGGGTGGTGGAGATTCAACAACGAAACAGGAGACAACAGCACATACATACAAGACAGAAGCACATGGAAAAATAATGGGACAGCAACAAACGGATCACTATATAATTCTAGCGGAAAAATAGGGGGATCATGGCAATTTGACGGAATAGATGACGGAGTAAAAATACTTACAACGATGGGGAATATAACAAGCAACATAACAGGATTAACATTCACATCATGGGTATACCCAAAAAGTAACGGAGAATTCTACACAACTAGAAGAGGACTAATAAACACTGGTTGCGAATCGCCAGCACCATTAGACATAGTAATGACAAACTCGACAACAGATAATGGGAATCACATCATGCTAGCAGCAGCATGCGGAGTAACAAACGGGCCATTAACAGCAAACAATTTAACACTAAACGTTTGGACACACATAAGCGTAACAATAGATACATCAGGACTATGGACAGTATACTTTAACGGAGTAGCAGACCCAATAACAGACAGACTAAACGTAACACTAAAAGCAGAAAAAGCATACATTGGGGGAGGAGACGCAAGACCATGGAATGGAAGCCTAGACGATGTACAAGTATACAATCGCGTTTTATCAGCAACAGAAATATCTGCGATGTATAATGCTACAACAACACAATACACAAACAACTTTTCAAACTTATCTGAAGGAAATTATACTTACCAAGCACACGCACAAGACTGGAGAGGAAACGTAAACAGCACAGAATGGAGACTATTACAAGTACAAACGCCATCAAACGCGCAACCAAACATAACAAGCATAGGAATACAAAGCGAAAATACAACAGCCTTAACAAAAGCACTGAATGTGAACTGCACATTCAATATCACAGATGCAAACGCTGGAGACACACTAGGAGCAAACATAACATGGTGGAAGAACAATGTGTCAACAATTAATATAACATTAACAAGTTTAACAAACGGAGCAAACACGACAACACAACTACAAAAAGCAAACATCACAAGAGGAGAAACATGGAAGTGCAGCGTAATACCATACGACGGAACAATATACGGAAATATGCAAAACAGCAGCGAAATAGTAGTGATAAACACACAACCAATAACAAACTTGTTAACACCAAGCGCAAACAACATAAGCACATACAGATACATGAACTTTACATGGTCAGTAGAAGACCCAGACAATCAGAGCGAAACATACACATACGACTATAACTTAACATGCAACAGCGGATGCAGCGCTGACAACAGACTACTAAACAATTTAGCACAAACGAATTATACTTCAGCAGGGGGAAAATACTTAAGGTATTTATCAGACGAAGGATACAGCTACAATTGGACCGTAAGAACAAGCGACGGAGCAACAAATGGAAGTTACGCAACACCAAGAAAATTAGAAGTACAATCAATAATATCAATAAGTTTAGGAAACTCGGCATTAGTATTTGGAAGCATGTCACCAAACGAAAGAAAAAACACAACAGACGGAAGCATAGGACCATTCAACATAAGCAATGATGGAAACGTATACGTAAACGTAACAATAAACGCGAGCAACATATGGGTAAGACAAGCAAACCCATCATCATATTACCAATTCAAAACAAGCAATTCTACAAACGAACCAGGAGCATTCTCATGGGAAAAATCAAATATTAGCTGGAGTTACATGCCAAGCATAACAGCAATGGCAATAGCAAACTTCAACTGGACAGACGCAAAAGATGAAGCATCAATAGATGTGCACCTAACAGTACCATCGGACGAACCAGCAGGAGGAAAAACATCAAACATAACACTAGAAGCCAGTTATGCAGACGAAGCAGACGGATAACCTAAAGGTAAAAAATAAAAAAATGAAAACAAAAATAACAAATAACCTAAAGGTCACAAGGAAAACGAAAACGATACTAATACTAGAAGGAATATTCATAATAGGTGTATTAGCATACCTATTAGCAAGCAAACCAGTAGCAATAGCGCCAATAAGCGGAAACGTAATAAACGAAGGAGACTTCAATTTCAAATTCGAAAACGCAAAAAAAGTGATAATCTCAAGAGACAAAGAATTCGAAAGCAAGATAGAATTCAAAAAAGAATTCGCGATAAATCTACCACCCGGAACATACTATTGGAAAGTAAAAGGGTGGATAAGAGAAAGCCAAATAATGAATTTTACAATAGCAAACAAAGTATCGCTAAGAATAGATGAACAAAACAACACTTTATCTGTATACAATGTGGGAACAAAGGACATAAAAATAAAAGTATTGGATGGAGAAAAAATCTTTTTAGAAAACAAAACTTTACTGTCAGGACACTACATTAAAGAAAATATTAGCGGAAAAATAATAATTGAAGGAGAACAAAAATGAGCTTTGACAAAAAGAAATATAGTAAACTACTATTAACAATAACGATAATTGTAATGATGTTAGTATTACTAAAAAATGTAAGCGCCATAGGAATAAGTCCTGGAAGAACAACAATAAACTTTGAACCAAACCTAGAAAAAGATGTATCATTAACAATTATAAACACAGACAAAAAAACAATGACTGTAGTATTATACGCGAGAGGAGAACTAAAAGATTATGTTCAATTATCATCACAAAGCGTGCAATTCTCGGAAGGAGAAGAAACAAAAACGGTAAATTATAAAATACGGTTGCCATCAAACATAGAAAAACCAGGCTTAGGAACAGCAGAAATAGTAGCGTTAGAAGTATCAAAAGAAACAAAAATAAAAACACCTGATGGAGAAGAAATAATAGTAATAGATTCACCAGCAATAAACGCAAGAATAGCAGTAATATCACAATTGCATGTATACTCAGTACACCCAGGAAAATACTTAGACGCAGGCCTTGACGTAATAAACACAGACGAAGGAGAAGTAAAATTCATAATACCAATAACGAGCAGAGGAAAAATAGGGATAGGAGAAGCACAAACAACAATAGACATATACACAAGCCTGAACCAAAAAGTAGCAACAATCAACACAAACAAAGAATCACTAGAATCACAACAAACTAAAGAGTTATACGCAACATGGAAATACAACAAAGAAGAAATAAACCCGGGAAAATACCGAGCAGTAGCAACAACAACCTATGATGGAGAAACAGCATACTCGGACAAAGACTTCGAAATAGGAAACAAAAACCTAGAAATAGAAAGCATAACAATAAACAACTTCAAACTAGGAGAAATAGCAAAATTCAACATACTAGTAAATAATGAATGGTCAGAACCAGTAAAAGACGTAAACGTACAAATGCAAGTCTATAACGAGCAAGGACAAACAATGGCAGACTTCACAAGCCAAAACTACAACGTAGAAGGACTAACAAAAAAAGAATTAGTATCATACTGGGACACAGTAGGGGTAAAAAGCGGAACATACAAAGGAAAACTAATACTAAAATACGAAGACAAAATAATTGAAAGAACAATAGAAGTAACAATAAGCAACAACGCAATAGAAGTAGCAGGATTCACAGGAAAAGCAATATTCCCAAGCACAACAAAATGGAACACACAAAACGTACTGATAGGAATAGTAATACTGCTAGTAATAATAAACGCAGTATGGTTCTTCCTATTCTTAAGAAAGAAAAAGAAAGCAGAAGGAAAATAACCTAAAGGGCACAAGTAAAAAACAATTAGTAATTCATAACCTTTATAACCGCCAAAAGCTTTACATTATTATGGAATGGAAAACCTACCTAATAATGTATTTTGGAACAAAAGCAGTAGGAGCAAAAGAGATAGCAAGAAGAGTAGAAAGCTTAGGGTTCAAAACAACATTCGGCTCATCAGACTTTGAGTATGTATGGGCGAAAAAACCAACAAAAGAAGAAGTATTAGACTTAGGAGACAAAATAGTAATAGCCTTACAACACACTGGAGCAATATTTAATCTAGACACACACGACTAAAAAGGTTTTAGTGACAAAACAAATAATTCTGGAATAGATTTATAAAGCAGTAACACGTAAAAAATTTTATAAAGAAAAATGGTGTCCGATAGATTAATAGTAACTTTGCTTATTGTTGCAATACTTTTATCAGTATTCTCAATAGTTATGACGATGTCACAAAACATAAATAAACAATTATACAATAATCCTCAAGCAGAAGGAAACAATCAAGCAAATGTAGAATTAACAGTAGTACCAAATCCTCAGGCAGGATCAAACGGGAGCGGATAAATCATGAAAAATAAAAATAATCGTCTAGGGTATGTTGTGCTTTTATTAGCAATAATTGCTGTAGGATTCGCAGCAACAAATTCTTTCTTAGCACTAAACAAATACCAAAAAATTAGTGAGATAACAGGATTTGGAACAAGCGGATACGTGAACGTAACAGTAGCAACAGTAGTAAGTGTAAACTTCACGCAGGACACAATAAACTGGGGAGCGGGAAGCCTAGACAACGGACAAAACAATGCATCACTACTAGCGGCAAATGCAGGACCTGTAGTAACAAGAGGAAACTGGAGTACTAGCGGAATAACACCATTAGCTTTAGAAAACATTGGAACAACAAACGTAACAATAAAATTATCATCAGATAAAAACGCAACAGGACTATTCGCAGGAAGCGAAGGAAACAGAAGATACCAACTAAACGTAACAAGCAGCGACGCAGGAGCATGCAACGGAGCACTAGTAAGCAACCTAAGCCTATGGCGAGACCCGAACATAACTTCACCAGGAGACCAATACTGCAGCCAACTAGGATACATAGACACACAAGACCAAATAAACATAAGCATAATACTAGCAGTACCATACGACGGATCAACAGGAGCACTATCAAGCACACTAACAGCAACAGCGGCAGCAGCAGCATAAAAAAAGAAAATGAATTCTCAAAAGTTAGTATTAATAACAATAACAATCGTACTAATACTAAACACAATAATTTCTTACAACTTACCACAAAGTTTCATTAAAGGATTATCGGGACTAGCAGGATCAGAAGGATACGTAAACATAACAGTGGAAACAATAATTAGTGTAAACTTCACACAAGAAACACTAAACTTCGGACCGGGAAGCATTGACGATGGACAAAGCAACGCAACATTAGAAACCTCTGGGCCATCAGTACTAAGGGGAAACTGGAGCACTAGCGGAATGAGCGGATTAGTACTAGAGAACATAGGATCAAGAAACGTTACACTAACACTGAGCACAAACAAAAACGCAAGTTCACTATTCGGAGGAAGCCAAGGGCACAGAAGATACATGTGGAATATAACAAGCAACGAAACAGGAAGCTGTAGTCCTGGAGCATTATCAAACTCGACTTTCAGAAACGTAAACACAAGCGGATATTTATTCTGCGAACAATTAGGATACCTGAGCGACCAAGACACACTAAGAATAGACTTCTTACTAACAATACCATATGACGGAAATAGTGGAATATTATCAGACACAATAACAGCAACAATCTCAGCAGCGCCGTAAAAAGAGAAATAAATAAAAAATTACTAGTCAGTCATTCTCAACAAAGTTTATAAACAGAATAAATCTAAGTATGATAAGAAAAATGGTGTCCGATAGATTAATAGTAACTTTGCTTGTTGTCGCAATACTTTTATCAGTATTCTCAATAGTTATGACGATGTCATTAAACATAAATAAACAATTATACAATAATCCTCAAGCAGAAGGAAACAATCAAGCAAATGTAGAATTAACAGTAGTACCAAATCCTCAGGCAGGATCAAACGGGAGCGGATAAATCATGAAAAATAAAAATAATCGTCTAGGGTATGTTGTGCTTTTATTAGCAATAATTGCTGTAGGATTCGCAGCAACAAATTCTTTCTTAGCACTAAACAAATACCAAAAAATTAGTGAGATAACAGGATTTGGAACAAGCGGATACGTGAACGTAACAGTAGCAACAGTAGTAAGTGTAAACTTCACGCAGGACACAATAAACTGGGGAGCGGGAAGCCTAGACAACGGACAAAACAATGCATCACTACTAGCGGCAAATGCAGGACCTGTAGTAACAAGAGGAAACTGGAGTACTAGCGGAATAACACCATTAGCTTTAGAAAACATTGGAACAACAAACGTAACAATAAAATTATCATCAGATAAAAACGCAACAGGACTATTCGCAGGAAGCGAAGGAAACAGAAGATACCAACTAAACGTAACAAGCAGCGACGCAGGAGCATGCAACGGAGCACTAGTAAGCAACCTAAGCCTATGGCGAGACCCGAACATAACTTCACCAGGAGACCAATACTGCAGCCAACTAGGATACATAGACACACAAGACCAAATAAACATAAGCATAATACTAGCAGTACCATACGACGGATCAACAGGAGCACTATCAAGCACACTAACAGCAACAGCAGCCGCAGCAGCATAAAAAAGGTCGAGCAAGAAAAATTCTTTTAGAAATCAAGAAAACATTAGTTTTCGTATGCTCAAGAAGCGAATATCAAGATTCTTGACATAATTTATAAACGAAAGAAATCTAATTTAACTAATGAAAAAAGGTGAGCAAATAATAAAATTATCAATACTGATAATTCTATCAATAAGCATAGCATCAGCACACCTAGGAATAAGACCAGCAATAATAGAAGTAGACTACGAAGCAGGAAAAGAATTCACAATAGAATACTCAGTAGACACAACACCAGAAATAAAAACAAACATCTCAGCAGAAGGAGACATGCTAGAAAGCGTAAGGTTTGACAAAACAAAAATGCAAGGATCAGGAACATTCAAAGCGATAATAAAATTACCATCAGAAGCAAAAAAAGTAGGAACAAATCTTCTGTACATATTCGCAAAACAAGAAGTAGACCCTAAAGGAGGATTAGGAACAGCAATATCAGTAGGAGCACTAATAAAAATATACGTGCCATACCCAGGAAAATACTTAGAATCAACACTACAAATAGACAGCGTAAACAAAGGAGTAGAAGCAGAAGCAAAAATACAAATAGTAAATAGAGGAAAAGAAAGCTTATTCACAAACCCTAGCCTAGAAATATTTTCCGGAGAAGAATTAATAGAAAAAATGTATTTCACTGATAAGGGAGCAGAATTATTAGAACCAACAAAAACTGCAGAATACACAAAAAAGATAGACACATCAGAATACACACCAGGAGATTACAGAGCAGTATCAATAGTAGATTACGGAGGAGAAAAACCATCAATAAATGAGCACAACTTCAGAATAGGAGAACTAAACATAAGAGTAATAAACTACACAAAAAAAATCATTAGTGGAAAAATAAATCCTTTCGAAATAACTATACAAAACGACTGGAAAGACAAAATAGACGGAGTATACGCAAACGTAAGCCTAACAAAAACAGGAGAAGAAGGAATGAGCTTCCTAACACCGCCGGTAAGTGTATCAGGATTTCAAAATTATCAACTAAAAGGGTTCGCAGACGCAACAAACATAAAAACGGGAAAATACGAAATAGAAATAATCTTGCACTACTCAGAAAAAAGTTCAAGCACAAAAGGATTCTTAGAAGTATCAAAACAAAACAGCATGATAATGATAACAGCAATAAGTACAGCAATAATCATAATACTAACAATAGCAGGGATAATAATTTATAAAAAGAGAAAAAATGTGGGAAAACAAACAAACAAAAAATCTCAAGAAAAAAATGAAAAATAAAACAACAAAAATAGTACTGATTATAACAATAATACTAATAATTTCGTCAATAATAACAATAATTGCGAGCACAACAAAACAAGACACCTACCTACTAGAAGAAAAAGTTTTAGAATCGTACTTCATAATATCAGACCAAGGGGGGATAGGAGTAATACCGGGAGTAGTATTCTTCGGAAAAATGATGCCTGGAGGATCAGGAACAGCAAAAATAGAGATAAACAACAATTACAACAAAGAAGTAATAGCAAAAATAACTGCTAGTGAAGAAATAGAACCATACTTTGTAGAACAAAAAATAGTAATCTCACCAAAAGAGAAAAAAGAAGTATTATTAACCGTAAAAATACCAAAAGAAGCAAAAAACGGGGAATATAAAGGAAAAGTAATAATAAAAATAGTAACAATAATTTAGAAGAACTAAAAGCAATTATTTCCAAAGAATTATAGCCGCAAAAAATACGAATTATCGTCTGAACATAAGGTTTTAATATTCATTTTAATTGATATTAATCATGTACAAAAAGCTGGTGGTATTAGGATTCTTACTAATAATGCTAGTAAACATTTTCTGGATAGCAAGCTACACAAAACCAGAAGTAGGGAAGATATCAACATTCGCAAGTTACTTCGATTTTTTATTCGGAAGTTCAAGCACAGTAGCACAATTATTCGTACAAGTAGTAGTAAACGCGCCAAACATAACAATAGCAAGCCCAACAAACACAACATACACGTTCAACTTATCACAAAACAAAAGCGTAGACTTAAACGTATCAGCAGAAAAAACAATACAAACATGGTTCTACACATTATACAACGGAAGCGGAACAATAATAGTTAACAGACAAGTATTCACACCAAACACAACAATAACATTAATCACAGGAACAAACAAACTAGCAGTATACGCAAACCTAACAGGAGGACAAGTAGGAAACACAAACGTAACACTCTCAGTAACAATATCAAACTCCGCACCACAAATACTAAACCTCTCAGGGCAAATATTAGCCTGTGAAGACTCATTCTTATCACACCTAATAAACATAACTGACGAAGACTTAGACACAATAAGCGTATCAATGACACCAATAAACCCATTCTTCATAACAAAACTATCACAAACAGGAAACTTAACAATAGCAGAAATATTCTCCGGAACACTAACAAAATCGCAAGTAGGAAGTTACAGAGAAAACGTGTCAGCATCAGACGGAAGCAGAGCAGACACAGCAATAACAAACATAAGCGTAGTGGCAGTAAACCATAACCCTAGCATAGAACTATTAGGAGCACAAACAGTATGGTTTAACGCAAAATTCATAAAACAAATAACAGCAAACGACACAGAAGACGGAAACGTCAGCGGAGGAAACCTAACCTACAACGTAACGTTCATATCAGGAATACCAATATTCACAATAAATTCTACTAGCGGAAAAATAAACATGACAGCAAACGCATCAGTAGTAGGATTATACAACGTAAGCGTATGCGTAAGAGATAAAGGACTAAACACGAGCATACACCCAAACGCAACATACTGCGGATACACAGGCGGTCCAGGATACAACTGCTCAAACTTTGAACTAACAGTAACAAACCAAAATAGGCCGCCAAACATAACATCATACTACCCAACAACCACAACAATAAGTAGTACACCACCACTAACAATAAGCTTCAACGTATCAACTGAAGACCCAGATGACACAACACCAAGCGCGTACTGGTCAATAAATGGCGTGCTAGAAACATCGCTAACAAACCAGTTCAACAAAACATTCTCAGATGGAGGAACATTCAACGTATCAGTAAGAGTAAGCGACGGAGAACTAAACGATAGCAGATCATGGACAATAACAATAAGCAACCCACCAAGATCAAGCACTGGAGGGGGAGGCGGAGGAGGTGGAGGAACATGCCAAGAAAGATGGGTTTGTGATAACACCGCAATGTGCCAAAACATTAACGGACTATACAAAAACAAATTATTAGACGACTTAAGCAGAGGAATAATAGAAATAAAATGCCGATTAGAAGGATGGAGCGAAGAAGAATGCGGAATAAAACTATTAGACTGTAAAGACATAAACAATTGCAAAACAACAACAAAAAAACCTAACGTCACAGAAGAATGCTTCTACGTAGCAAACCCATCATGTAATGACAACGTGAAAAATTGTCATGACAAATCATGCGAAGTATTAGTAGACTGTGGAGGTCCATGCTCACAATGCCCAACATGCTCAGACACAATACAAAACCAAGGAGAAGAAGCAATAGACTGTGGAGGTCCATGCCCAAATTCTTGTCAGATAGAAAAACCAAAAAAAATAAACTACTTGTTATACTTACTGATAATACTAATACTATTACTAATAGTAGCAATAATATACACATTATACAAATTATTCGCAATCAAGAAAAGAATTGAGGAAAACGACCAACAATAAAAGAACAAAAATTTGACATGAAAAAGAAAAAAAGAGATCAGGCAATAAAGAACGAGAAAATATTCTTAGTTATACTAACAATAACAATAATGATTTCAGTATTAGCATCATTACAAACAACACAAGCATTAACCAGAACAAACAACTCTAGCACAAACTACAACTTATCAATATGGGACGACACAGAAAACCCCCCAATAACAGAAAGAAGCACTTATAACGTAACATTCTACGCAAACTACACAAACATTACCGGAGCAAACGTACCAGACACATGTAGTATAAGATTCAACTTTACAGGAACATACGGTGCTTATGTAAACATGACATATAACACAACAGCACTACCATACTACTATAACAGAACATTCACATACAAAGGAAACCACACGTTCGAAGTATGGTGCTATAACGCAAGCGCACAAAGCATACTACAAGAAAATTTTCTAATAACAAACACGATACCAGTAATATCAAAAGAATCGGGAGCTGACTGGATAAACTTTGACGGAAGCAGCCTAACACACGACATTTTAGGATGCGTAGAAGACACAATATGCACTTATAACATGACAGCAAACATCACAGAACCAGACACAAACGATAATTTAACATTTAGCCTAGGATCAAACTACACTGTAAACTCATCAATATTCAGCATAAACGTAAGCACAGGAATACTAAAAATTAATGCAACACTAAGCAAACACAACGGGACAGATATGCAAATAGAACTAAAAGTTAGAGATACAGAATCATTAGACCAAGGATCACTACTAGCACTAAACATAACAGAAATTAATGACGTGCCACTATTACAAAACTTCCAAAACATAACAATAAACGCAACGGAACCAGGAAACAACTTCACATCAGTAATATTCGCAATAGATGAAGAACCACACTTGCCATTAAGATTTAACGTAACATTCTCATCATGCATACTAGCAAATTGGAGTAGTAGAAACACAGGGCCAAACTGCACAATATGGAACGTAACACAATACAACACAACTTATAACACGACAGCAATGTTTGTAAACTTCACACCAGCAGGAAGGGATGACGTAGGAAACTACACAATAAACATCTCAGTAACAGATAACGCTAGCGGATACGGATTTGCCCAAGACGGACAAAAAAATTATTCTCTATTCTTCGTGATTAATAACATCAATGAAGCACCAAACTTAACATACATTTGCGGACAAGAATTCGGAGCAAGCACACCATACTTCAACATATCAGAAAACACACCATTTTCCTGTTATGTGAACGCATCAGACATTGACGAATTAGCAAACCTAACATACGTAAGTAATTTCACATGGTTTTTGAACGCAACAAACGTAACACCAGTAAACTATAACTCATCAACAGCAATAAACTTCACACCTGATGATTACCAAGTAGGAAACTGGTCAATAAACATATCAGTATTAGACAATATAGGATACCCACCAAACAAGTATTCATCAAGACTAATAAGACTACAAGTATTCAACGTTAACGACTCAGTATCCCTCTTTCCAACAACAAACTTTACAGGATTCAACGGAAACACATACACCCTATACATAAACGCAACAGACAACGACTTATTAGTGCCTAACAAAAACGTGAGTAACGGGGGATTTAATGAATCAATAAACTTCACAGCAAAAAACATGAGCGGATCAACAATACCCTGGATAACAATAGCAAAAACTGGAGACACAAACAACAGATCACAAGTATCACTAACATTCACAGCAAACTCTACAACACTAGGAAATAACACAATAAACCTAAGCGTAGTAGACAATAACGGATTTTCAGGATCAAACTTCATATTCATAATACAACTAGTAGGAAACTCAGCACCAGAATGGAGCATAGGGCAAAACTTTACAGTAGAAGAGAACACAAACTTTTACTTAAACCTAAGCAACAATGTAAGCGACCCTGATGGAGACTTAATTAATTTCAGTTATTACAACCTAAGCCAAACACAATTCCCAGAATTCTATAACGGATCAAACTCGCAAGGAATAATAAACTTTACACCAATAGACATAGACGTAGGATACCATAACATAACAATAAACGCATCAGACGGAAGAACACCAGGAGTAACAAACATAAGCATATACGTAAGCAATATTAACGACACACCAACAATTGATTCTTTTGCTGGACCAACAGTAAGTGAAGATAGTTCTTCAGGGTCAATGCAGATAAATGTTAGAGACAACGATTTCAGAATAAAACAAAAAGGAATCTATAATGAAAATATCAGCTTCAACTTTACAATAGTCGGACCTAATACTAACCTATTCAATCTAACACTACTTTCTGTACCTACACCAAGCCAACCAGACCTGATGATTTATTCAGCAACATTCACACCAAACAAAAGCGACTTAGGAGGAGCACTGCAAAAAATTTATAATGTTTATGTGCAAGCACAAGACCAAAGCGGACTAAACGCAACGAGCTCATTCACAATAACAATTAACTCGATAAACCACGCACCAAACATAACACAAATAAGCAACCAATCAACATACCAAGGGGCAAACCTGACAATAAGAATGAACATCACCGATCGAGAAGACAATAGCACTGATAGCGGGGGCACATATAACATAACATACTCATTCTTACAAGGAACAAGCTTCGCAAATTCGAGCACGTTCAATACAAGTACTGGAATAATAAACCTGAGTATTAATTCAACAATAAGCGGATCATACCACATAAACGTATCTGTAAACGACACAAGCAACGCACAATCATCAATGGACTTTTGGATAAACGTATACGACCAAGTAAGAATAGTAGCATACAACCCAACAGTAGTATACTCAAGCGAAAACTCTACCATAATGATAAACATGACAGGAAACCACACAGTAGGAGACAACCTAAACTACACAATAATAATTGACGGAATAGTGAGAAACACGAGCGTAGGAAACGGAGCAGGAGGAGCAAACGTAACATTAGCATTATACCTAAACCTAACAGACGAAACAACATGTGGTGGGGCGAAAAATTTAACTATAAACATATCAAACCCGTACTTTAGCAACACAACAATAATAAACTTGAGCGTAAACCACACAAACTATCCAGTAAGCTTTGCGTCAATAATAGCAAACACTACAGCAGGAGGAAGTATAACATACACACTAACAGACTACTTCTCAGACGGAGACGTGAACTCAAACACATGTAACAATTACTCAGTAGAATTCTCATTCTTAAGGATGAATTCGAGTTTTTCACAAATAAGCGGATCATTTACAGCAACAATAACAAACTGGACAAACTCATCAGGAGAATTACCAAAATTCAATGTATCAACGTCAACAGTAACAGGAATAGAATACTTCCAAATAATAGCAAATGATACCTATAGCCTAGCAAAAAGCAACAACTTCTCAGTAAACCTAACACCATCATCAACATCGGTAACAACGCCAAGCAGCGGAGGAGGGGTTGGAGGCGGAGGAGGAGCATCAAGACCAGTAAGCCTAAAATTATTATTGCCTGACAAAATATCATCATTCAAGTACGACCAAATAGTCGTACCATTAACACTACTAAACTCAGGACAAACAAAACTAACAGGGATAAACCTAAAAAGTTTAGTAGTAGTAAACGAAAACGTCACGGGAATAGTAAACGTAAGTTTCGGACAAACATTTTTTGATTCATTAACATCAGGACAGAAAAAAACAACAAACATGACAATATCAATAGACACAAAAAAGACAGGAAGAGTAGAAATAATAATTAATGGAACAGTAAGGGACCCTAGCTTCTCAGACTGGGGAAAATTCTTCCTAGACATAATAGAAACAAACAAAACAGAAGTAGAACAAATAATACTATTCACAGATGAACTACTAGTACAAAACCCTGAGTGCGCAGAACTAAAAGAATCACTAGACAGAGCAAAAAAGGCATTAGCTGAAGGAAAAGCAGACGAAGCATGGCAATACAGCAACGAAGTAGTAAGAGCATGTAAAAACTCAATAGCACAAAGACCAACAATAATCGGCCCAAAAACGCCAACAAGAGACATACTAGTATACTTAGTATCTGGAACACTAGGAATACTATCGTTAATATTCGTATACCACTTATTCAACAGAATGAGAATGAGAAGAGAACCAAACTTTTCAGAATTCAAAATATAAAGAGAAAACAATGAAGAAAACATTTAATAATCTAAAAAAACAAGTAAATGAGGAGAGGTGCTAATTATGAAGAAGAATAAAGAGAAAGTAATAAACAAAAAAAGAATTGATACAAAAACAAAAAAAACTAATTCTGAAGAAACAAAAAAATTCAAAGGACAAACACCAACACAAGAAGGAGACTATGGGGGAAGAGCAACAGAAGAAGAAGTAGCAACATGCGGGAAAAAACTACAAGAAGTAAAAAACGAGATAAAAAAAGTAGTAGTAGGACAAGAAAAAGTAGTTGAAGGACTAATAAGAGGACTACTATGCAACGGACACGTACTACTAGAAGGAGTACCAGGAATAGCAAAAACACTACTAGTAATAACACTAGCAAAAGTAACAGGATGCGAAGCAAAAAGAGTACAATTCACAGTAGACCTCTTGCCAACAGACATAGTAGGAATAACAACATACACACCAGACAAAGGAATGGAAGTAGTAAAAGGACCAATATTCGCAAACTTTTTAGTAGCAGACGAAATAAACAGAAGTCCACCAAAAACACAAAGCGCACTACTAGAAGCAATGCAAGAAAGAAACGTAACAATAGGAAAAGAAACATACCCCTTACCAAAACCATTCTTCGTAATGGCAACAGAAAACCCCGTAGAAACAAGCGGAGTATACTTTTTACCAGAAGCACAAGTAGACAGATTCCTATTCAAAATACTAATGGACTACCCAAGCAAAGACGAAGAAAAAGTAATAATGAAAAGAAACATGAGCCTATTCAAATTCGAAGATTTCGAAATAAAACCAATACTAACACCAGAAGAAATAGTAAGAATGCAAATACTAGTAAAAGACATATACTTAAGTAAAGAAATAGAAGAATACATAGTAAGAATAGTAGAAGCAACAAGAGACAACCAAGCAACAGAATACAACCAATTCTTAGAGATGGGGTGCAGTCCACGCGCAACCATAGGATTATTCATAGCAAGCAAAGCAGAAGCACTAATAAACGGAAGAAACTTTGTAATACCAAGCGACGTAAGAAAAGTAGCATTCGAAATACTAAGACACAGAATGATACTAAACTACCTAGCACAAAGCGAAAAAGTAACACCAGAAAAAGTAATACAAGCAATTCTAGACAAAGTAGAAATACCATAACACTATGGAAAGGGAACTAAACGTAGACTACGCAAGAAACATATCAGAATTCGAAGGAGCAATGAGAAAATTCCAACTAAAAAGAATAATATACAGAATACTATTTAGAGGAAAAGGACTAGAATTCGACTCATACAGAGTATACAGCCCAGACGACGACGCAGCACTAATAGACTGGAAAGCCAGTTACAGAGCTAACAAAACACTAATAAAACAATACATAGAAGAAAGAGACATAAAAATAGTATTCATAATAGACCTAGGAGACAACATGATATTCGGAAGCGCAAACAAACTAAAATGCGAATACGCAGCAGAAGTATCAGTAGCACTAGCACACCTAGTAATAACAAGCGGAGACAAAGTAGGATTCATAATGCCAAAAGGAAAATATTATGAGTTCGCATACCCAAAAGGAGGAACAAAAAGATTCGCACTATTCGCAGACATACTAAAAAGAACAGAAAGCTATGGGGGAGAAACAAAAATAGAAGGAGCAATAGACTTCCTCTTGCAACACTTAGACAAAAGCCTAACAGGGATATTCATAGTAAGCGACTTCATGCACCTATCAAAAAACTTCCAAAAAAAGTTGAGTGCATTATCAACACAAATAGAAACAGTGGGAATAATGATAAGAGACCCAATAGAGAGAGAACTACCAGATATAGATGAAGAAGTAACAATAGAAAACCCTCAAACAGGAGAAAAACTAGTAGTAAACCCATCAGTAGCAAAAAACAAGTATGAATACTACGTAAGAAAAAAAGAAGAAGAAGTAAAAAAAATGTTCCACAGCACACCAGCAGACTTCATAGAGCTATTAACAAACAAACACTTCCCATTTTACCTAGCATCATTCATGAAAAAAAGAGCACAAGAAAAAGCAGCACCCGTAATACTACAAGGAGCATAAAACTGTATGAAAATCTAAAGATTTTCAAGAATTCCAAGAAAAAAAAGATAAAAAATAAAGAAAAAACAAACAAAACACAAAAAAACAAACTATGGCAATATTCACATTCACAAACCCAAAATATTTAGCAATAATACTAATAATACCAGCACTAATATTCATACACTTCTACTCATTAAAAAGACATGACATGAGAGCACTAAAATTCGCAAATTTCGACGCAATAAGCAGAATAAGCGGAATACAATTCTTTTCAAAGAACCTGACGGTTCTTTATTTAAGTATAATCCTAGTTGCAATAATGTCGCTAGCAAGCGCAGGAATGCACATGAGCGTAACAAAAAGCGCAAGCACATTCTCATTCGTAATAGCAATAGACACATCACAAAGCATGGAAACAACAGATTTATCACCGAGCAGAATAGAAGCGGCAAAAACAGCAGCAACAGAATTCGTAAACAACGCACCAGTAAGCACAAGAATAGGAGTAATGTCATTCTCAGGAGTACCGTTCATAGAACAAGAAATAACAGCAAACAAAGAACCAATGAGAGAAGCAATAAGAAACATAAGAGTAAACAGAGTAGGAGGAACAAACATAATGAATGCAATGATAGCAGCAAGCACAATGTACAAAGAAGAAGACACAAAAGCAATAATAGTCCTAAGTGACGGAGAAATAAACGTAGACACAGTAGAAGCAATAATAAAGTACGCTAAACAAAACGAGATAGTTATAAACACGCTAGGAGTAGGAACAACAAAAGGGGCAGAAAACATATTAGGATACGTATCAAAACTAGACGAAGAAGCACTAAAAGCAATGGCTTACGAAACAGCAGGACAATTCTCACTAGTAAACAACAACGAAGAACTAAAAGCATCAATGCTAGAAATGCTAAAATTATCAAGAAGAAAAGTAAATTTGGACATGACATACCCATTATTCTTCATAAGCACAATAATGTTCATAATAATATTCGTACTAATAAACTTCAAATACAGCGGAATACCATAAAAAGCTTCTTAATAATACTTAAATAGCTTATAGTTCTTTCATAATTCGTGAAAAAAGGTTTGGTGAAAAAGTATGATGAAAGAATAATATTCTTAATAATTATAATAATTGCTTTGTTATCAATAACGATCTTGCGACTAAGTTCGCAAACACTAACTGGTGAAGCAGGAAAAGGAGGAAAGGATGTGGAATTAAGCCCAATAGTAACTGAGTGTAACGATGGAATAGACAACGATGGAGATGGATTATTAGACTGGCAACTAGATTTGGGATGCTGGTCTTCAGAGGATGATAAAGAAATAGCAGAGCCAAGAGCAGATGAGGATGGTTGGACAACTTTTGATCCAAGCTCGGACACAATAATAACATATGTTAGTTCAAGCTTAGGAAAAGATGAGTGGACGGGCAGGTGCCCTATAGCACCGACTGATGAAAGTCTTTGCGGACCAAAAAAGACTTTGGCAGCAGGACACTCACAATTACGTGAAGGATACCCAGACTGGTTATTAATGAGATTTGGAGACAAATGGTACTGGGAAAGCTTTGGGAATCCAGCAAATCAAGGAACATCAGGAAGGAGCGATAAAGAAAGATTGATTCTTGGAGGTTACAGTACGGGAGAAACGTTAGAAGAAAGACCAGCATTAGTATGTGGAAGCTATGCAACAAGGAGGTCTAACAATGTTGTAATAAGAGATTTAGACTTTGCTGTTTATAGTGAAGAGAATCATTGTGGGGGATCAATAATAAGCGGTGGAGGGGGAAAACAATTCTCAAACTTAATAGTTGAAGGAAATAATTTCCCAAGCGGAGGAGCACTAAACGTTCAAGGATACACAAACTTAGAATTCAGAAGAAATAGCGTTTATGACGGATGGGTAACAGATGGTAACGGTAAGATAACAGCAAACCTTGGAGCATACACTGAACAAATTGATGAGCTACTAAATGAAGGAAATGTTTATTATTCTAACGGTCTGAAAATGGGGCCAAGCGGTGAAAGGACTGCAAATGATCCAAAAGTTGCAACATGGTTCTTACACAATTTTTACAATCAAGCAAACAACTGGAATGTTATTGTAAGAGAAAACATATTATCAGATGGTGCAGGAGAAGGACTAATGGACAGAGCTGCTGGAGAAGTGGGGAAAAACTTAGTTGAAAACAATTTTTTAGCAGGAAACCCAATGGGAATAACTTTAGGATACACAGCACCAAACTTTGATTGGCCTTCTATAAACTCAAAAGTAGATAGAAACGTTATTTTAGAAGCAGTTGATCTTGAAGGAGACGGAGGGTGGAACATTAGAGGAAGTGGAATAACAGCAAGCCATCTAGCAGCAAACGGTCAAAAACCAGGATTTGGAAGACTAGAAATAACTAACAACATAATAGCACTAAAGTGGAAAGCAGGTTTAGGACAAGCAATAGGAGTATCAGGATCTGTTGAGGAATTAATAATAGAAGGCAATAAAATATACAATTTTGAAGGGTCAGGAACCGGAATTGAAGACAACATAGGGATAAATCTTGGAATGCAACTTACTGGAGAACCAGGAACAAGCTACGTTCGTAACAACATAATAGAACAATCAAAAGGAGTATCAGTAAACGGTTGGCCAAGCGAAAAATTATCATTCTCATCAAACACATACTACAACACAGGGCTCGAGGGAAGATACGGATTTCCAACACAACATTTCAATTATGGAAGCATAAGTGATGCTGCATGGATAAGCAACATTGAACCCGACGCAAAGTTTGCAAAAACACAATTTAAGGACCCGGAAAAAGCAACAATAGCAGCATACATGGAAAGCTTAGGTTTTCCCCCAGAAAAACAAAACAGAAAGTCATTCACACTTGAAGCAATAAAGAATAGAAGAGGAAAATGGGACGAACGTTTCACAGCAGATGCAATAAACAACTTCATAAGAGATAAAGTTTCAATAGTTGGCGAAGCAATACCAAAACAACTTGAAGAGAACTCTTACCCAATAGCAGAACCAATAGTATACTACAACTTTGATGGAGACCTAAAAAATAGCGGAGAAAATAAGGGAAAAGATGGAATACCTCAAAACGAACCAAAATTCGGAACAGGAAAAATAGGACAAGCATTAGAACTAGACGGAATAAACGACTATGTAAGAATAAAAGGCCCATTATCAATACCAGGATCAGTAACAATAACAGGATGGATTTATTCAGAAAACTTTGAAAGAGGAGGAGAAATAATAGTAAAAAATCCTATTAATTACGAATGGACATTCATGATGAATGGAGACGCTTTAGCATGGAGAGGATCAGCACTAGGGCTGGGAACAGCAAGGTGCACAACAAAGCCAGTAAACGGGCAATGGACACACGTAGCAATAAGACAAATAGGAAATAATGCAGAATTATACCTCGACGGAGAAAGATGTACGGACATACCAGGAAACAATGTAGGAGCAGTAGGAAACGGGCCAGGAGACATAACAATAGGGGCATTCGGAAGCGACGAAAGAAATTACGATGGACAATTCTACGGTAAAATTGATGAACTAAAAATATTTAATAGGGCATTAACAGAACAAGAAATAATTAATGACATGAACGGAGTAGAAAACGGGGCATCAGTATGTGGTAATGGAATAAAAGAGGGAGGAGAAATTTGCGACAAATCAACACAAGCATGTTTTGTAGGAGAAGAAAGCGGAATACAATCATGTAAAGGAGATTGTAGCGGATATAACTCATGCCAAATAACAACAATCTGTGGAAACGGCAAAGTAGAAACAGGAGAAGAATGCGATGATGGGAACAATAATAACAATGCTGATTCTTGTACAAACCAGTGCTTAACTAATACGCCACAGACACCAAAATGTAACGATAAAATAATGAATGGCGATGAAACAGGAATTGATTGCGGAGGATTAGTATGCGACGCTTGTACTATACCAAAAACCGATTCCGAAAAATATAAAGAAAACTTTGATGGGGGAAAAACAACAGATTTAGAAAAAGAAGAAGACTTAAGCAAAGTACCTTTAACTCTTGAAAGAAATGGTATGGGAGTTATAGAATTCACAAACATAATAGACTTCAAAAAATACGACCAAACAAAAACAGTAAACCAAATATTACAAAAAATAAATGATTACATAAAAATCTTTAACGAAAAATCAGGAAACATACTAGGAACAGTATCAGTAGACACAGGAGAGCAAGCACTAAAAGAATTATCAAACGAACCAGCAACAGTAACAATAAACATAGGAGGAGGAAAAAACATTAATCTCCTAAAAGTGCAAAGAGACGGAATTGACTGCGAAAAACCCTTATGCACAGTAGAAAGCTACGACTCAACAACAGGAGAATTAGTATTCTTAGTAGAACACTTCACAAACTACACGGTAGTAGAAAACAACGAAACAAATAACAGTTATACACCACCAGCATCAGGGGGAAACGGAGGGGGTAGCGGAGGCGGAGGAGGATCAATAGTTAAGAAGAACGCAACTAGCAATAACAAAACTATAGCACAAGCGCCACCAATAATATCCCTAACGGGGCAAAACAATAATGCTATAGAAACACTAAAAGAATTAGGAGAAGAAGTAAGCAAAAATTATGAAGAAAAACCAAAAAACGCAGGAATAATAATAGACACAATAACAATAATACTAATAATAACAATAGTAATCTTGACAATAATGACAGCAAAAACAATAAGAAAAATAAAAGAAGGAAGTAAAAACTATTAGATTAATACGTGCCTCTACCTACTTCACCAAGCTGCCTATTAGTTTCCTTATCTAACAATTTCTGAATTCTCTGATTAAGGCTAGTAATCTCACTAGATAAAGAATCATCATCAGAACCAAGACGAACCTTACTAAAAGAAAGCTTCTTATTATAACTATTAGTCTTAGCTTGATAAGGAGTAATAGAATGAGAATCTCTAACATCATCCTTCCTAATTATTTTCTGAACGGGAGGAGAAGCAACTACCTTACTAACAACCTTATTAGGAATGGTTGGCACTTGGGGGATATTATCACTGATCTGGGTCTGCGCTCGATCATCATAACTATTATCAATTTTAGAGTTAGGATCATGAACACTCTCACTATCAATTTCTGCTTCCATTTGAGAAAGTTTATCATCAACAGAAAACTTCACTAAAGAACCCTGATTATTATGAGAAATAAAGGGAGCAGGACGAGAAGGATTAGTAACCAAAGAAGTCTGAGCCTGAGTGGAAGAATTTTGAGGGGCAAGAGACGGCTCCTGAGCTTTCATCTTCTCAAGCTCACTCTTAATATCAACAATATCCTTTCTCATCTTACGACTATTCAAATCATCAATAGTCATAGTCCTCTTAGAAGAATTATCATTAAGAACAATAGCGCTTGCAGGCCTTCGCTTAATCAACAAATTCTCAAAAGAACGATACAAAAAATCAATATCTGACTTCCTAATAACTTTAGAATACCTAATAATCCCCATAGATGAACAAAAACTCTTAATATCAGCATCCTCAGTTAAGGAGGCGATCTCATCAAAAGTTTTCTCAGAAGAAAAATGAAATATGTCTCTAAAGAACTGTTTAGAAATTTTGTTAAGAGCATTAATCTTAGATTCATCAGTAAAATCACTCTTCCTATAATGAACAGTCGTCCTCAAATAAGGAGTAATAGTATCTTCCTCAGAAGCCTTAAGCTGATTATCAAGCCTCTTAACCCTACCAGTCATACCAAGAAGAACAACTATTAAAGCTAAAACAATTACAATAATTGCAAGTACACCAGTAATCGATAATCCTAAAACCATTCATATACCTCTTTAAAAGATAATTAAGATGAGAGATGATACTATAAAAACCTTTTTTTAAGCAACAAACAACAACAAAACGGTTATAAACACACAAAGACTTAAGCAAAAGTAAAAAGAGAAAATGGCAATAAAAATACACCCAGTAAGCGGATTTGACGAAGTAGGAAAAACAATGATCGTAACAGAAGTAGGAGACGACGCATTCGCATTCGACATGGGACTGTACATACCGGCACTAGTACAATTAGAAGAAAACAGAGGAAAATACACAGAAAAACTATTAAGATCAATAAAAGCATTACCAGATGACTTAGTACTAAACAGTCGAAACGTAATAAACAAAATAAGAGGAATACTAATAGGACACGCACACCTAGACCATGTAGGAGGAGTACCATTCTTAGAAAACAGATACAACGCAAACGTTTACGGAACACCATTCACAACAGCATTCTTAGAAGAATTATTAGCAGATAACAGAATACAAATGAAAAACAAAGCAATAACAGTACCGCTAGACACAACTGTGCGAATAAAAGGAAAAAACAAAGATTACGAAGTAGAATTCATAAACATAACACACTCAACAATACAAACAGCAATAATAGCAGTACACACACCTAGCGGAATAATAGTATACGCTAACGACTTCAAAATGGACGACACGCCAGTATTAGGACAAAAACCAAATTATCAATCACTAAAAAGACTAGCAAAAGAAGGAGTAAAACTACTAATAATAGACTGCTTATACTCAAGAGAAGACGGAAAAACACCAAGCGAAGAAGTAGCAAGAGAAAAATTACGACGCGTACTAAACGAACAAAAAGGAGAAAAAAACGGATTATTCGTAACAACATTCTCAAGCCACATAGCAAGACTAAAAAGCATAACAGAATTCGGAAAAAAAATCAATAGAGAAGTATTATTCTTAGGAAGAAGCCTAAACAAATACACAAACGCAGCAAAAAAAGCAAACTCATGCCCATACCAAAACGACATGAAAAACATGTCATACAGCAACCAAGTACTAAAAACACTAAAAATGGCACAAAACGAAAGAGGAAAATACTTAATCGTATGCACAGGACACCAAGGAGAAAAAGGAAGCATACTTGACAGAATAGCAAGAGGAGTACTACCATACAAACTAACACAAAAAGACCACATAGTATTCTCTTCCCGTACAATACCAACACCAGAAACATTCAAGAGCAAAGAAGAATTACTAAAAAATATTTTACCAACAGGAGCAACAGTAAGCGAAGACATACACGTAAGCGGACACGGACAAAAAGAAGACTTAAAACAACTAATAGAACTATTACAACCAGAACACATAATACCCTCACACGGACATCACGGACTATTATCGCCAGTAGTAAAAGTAGCGCAAGAGATAGGATACGTGCCAGGAAAAACAATACACCTAGTAAGCAACGGACAAGAACTAGAAATAAAATAAAAAAACTTTTCTTTCCTTCGAGCAATAATACTTAAATAGCTTATAGTTCTTTCATAAATCGTGAAAAAAAGTTTGGTGAAAAAGCATGATGAAAGAATAATAATACTAATAATCATAATAATAGCATTATTATCAATAACAATTCTAAGACTAACAAACCAAACAATCTCAGGTGAAGCGGGAAAGGGGGGAAAAGATCTAGAACTAAGCCCGATAGTAACAGAATGCAATGACGGGATAGACAACGACGGAGACGGACTAATAGATTCTAGTTATGATCTGGGTTGTTGGAGTGAAAAAGATGATAAAGAAATAGCGGAACCAAGAGAAGAAGAAAGTGGTTGGACAACTTTTGATAAAAGCTCAGATACTATGATAATTTATGTTAGTTCAAGCATAGGAAACGACGCATGGACAGGACTATGTTCAGAAGTACCATCTGATGGAAGTGACTGTGGGCCTAAAAAAACTACAGATGCAGGTTACGCACTTTTACGTGATAACTATCCTGACTGGCTTTTGTTTAAGAGGGGCGACGAGTTCTTACAAGGACAAGATTTTTATAGCGGAGAAATAGCTTTCAGAAAAAACCCTAAATCTGGAAGATCAGAATCAGAAATGCAAATAATAGGTGCTTACGGAACTGGAGCAAGACCAAAATTTATTGATAGTGGTGCTATCTATCTTAGAAACTCAAACAACATCGCAATAATAGACCTAGACTATGACACTACAGATCACATTACACCTTACAGAAACAGCAAAGCTCCTAATCAAATTGGGATTTTTAACAATGTAATAATTGAGGGATGTCGTTTTGCTCATGGTGGCGGATGGGCTGGACCTGGAACAAATTTTGATTTTAGGCGTAATGTTATTGTTGATGCATGGAGTGGTGATACTGGAGGTTTAGGAAGTTTGTTTGATGGGATTGAAAGCGGATTACTAATCGAGGATAACGTTTATGATCATAACGGTTGGAGAGAAGGAGGGATACCTACAGGTGCTTCGGCTATTGTTCGTTCATCATTCAACCATAATCTATACTTAGTCAACAGTCCTAACAACGTTGTTAGGGGAAATATTTTTGCTCGTTCATCACTAGAGGGAGCAATGAATCGTCCTGGGGGGTTAGAAGAGGATAATCTTTTCCTTAATAACCCAATAGGGATATCATGGGGCAGAGGGGACAGAACATTTGAAGAAGTTAGAGCATCAGGAATCATAAGAAACAATGTTGTGTTGGATGGGGATGATCTTGGGCCTGGAGTGCCTAGGGGTGTTGGTATACAAATCACTAACGCTGCAGAAACAGAAATTTATGGTAATATCATAGCTCATCAAAAAACATCATTACTTGGTTATGGGATATGGCCTGATGGAACTTTAAGGAATATTAACATTCATGACAACATTGTTTACAAATGGACTGGTTCAAGTGCTCCAAACACTATTGCTGCTAAGCTCTGGGCTGATAATTGGCTTGGTGAACCAGGATCAAGCTCTTTTAGTAATAATATTATCCAATCAGAAAAAGGCACACTTGTAGGTGGCGGTCCAAGTTCACAACTAATTGTTTCAGGGAACACTTATTATAATTCTGAGCCAGAATTAATAAGTTCTAATCCTCCACAACTTCATTTTGGTAGTAGTATTTCTGCTGCAACATGGGCTGGTATTGAGAAGGACGCGGTTTGGGCTAGAAAAAAATTCAAAGACCCTGAACGTGACATTTCAACATACATGGCATCACTTGGCATGACCCCTACCTTAGAAGCATTTTTAGATGAAGCTAGAAAACAATCAAAAGATAATTGGAGAGAAGAGTTCACTGCTAAAAAAGTAAACGATTATATCCAAGATGGATTCTCAATTATTGATTCGGATATACAAACAGATCTGCCAAAAAACTTTTATCAAACCTTGGGGCCTGTGGCAGAATACCCCCTTGACGGAAACGCTAAAAATAAAGCTGGAAAAGAAAACGATGGAGTATTAAAAAATGGTGCTACATTTGTTGATAGTAGTGGAGAACAAGTTTTATCATTAGACGGAATTGATGACTACTTGAGCGTATCCACTATTTCTCTACCTGGGGACTTAAGTATATCATTAAGAGTCTTTTCACCTTCATCAAATTCTCAGTTTGGTTTTAATTGGCCATCAGAAGCAGGTACTATCATTTTAAAGAACAGTTGGGGTCATGCTGGTAACTGGGCTCTTTACACTAGGGACAACAAAATAAAGTGGGGTGGTAGCGTCTTTCCTGGTTCGGTAACTTGCCCAGTACCAACAAGTGATGAATGGCATCATATCGTTGTAACTCTAACAGGTTCTAGTGGTAGGATAATAATAGATAATAATGACTGCACAGAAAATTATGCATGGAATAATGCAGGAGTGTTAGGAAATGGTGGCGGAGATATTAGTATTGGGGCAATAACAACCCCTTGGGATGGGGGCTACGCTTTTAGAGGGATGATAAAAGATGTTAAAATTTACAACAGAATATTATCTAATAACGAAATTGAAACACTTTATACTGGAAAAGCACCAACAAGTAAAATTTGCGGTAATAACATAATAGAATTAGGGGAAAATTGTGACGGGAACACGCAGGTATGTACGACTAGCAGTGGTTATTCCGGAACACAAAGTTGCGGCATTACATGTAACTTCAATCCTTGCACAATAGCACAATCATGCGGAGATGAAATAAAGAATGGTGATGAAGAATGTGATGATGGTAATAATAACAATGCGGATTCTTGCACGAACCAATGCTTAACTAATACGGCAACAAAAACTGACTCCGAAAAATATAAAGAAAACTTTGATGGGGGAAAAACAACAGATTTAGAAAAAGAAGAAGACTTAAGCAAAGTACCTTTAACTCTTGAAAGAAATGGTATGGGAGTTATAGAATTCACAAACATAATAGACTTCAAAAAATACGACCAAACAAAAACAGTAAACCAAATATTACAAAACATAAATGATTACATAAAAATAGTTATTAATAATAACAAAGAAGCTCTAGCAACAGTATCTGTGGATACAAGCGAACAAGCACTAAAAGAATTATCAAACGAGCCAGCAAAAATAAGTGTGGTTATCGGACCAGGAAAAAACATTAATAATTTAGAAATAAAAAGAAATGATTATCCTTGCCCAAAAGACCAATGTATAATAACGAGTTACGACCCAATAAGCGGAATAATGAAGTTTACAGTAATAAAGTTCTCAAACTACACAGTAATAGAAATTCCTTCAACACCTAATAGCGGCAGTAGCGGAGGAAGCTACGGTGGCGGAGGTTATAGTAGCGGTGGATCGATAGGCAAAAAAAATGTTACAAGTAACAAAACGATTAATAACATTATACCAATAGATAATTCGGCAAAAGAAATACTGAAAAACTTAGCAGATGAAGTAGCAAAAAATTATGAAGAAAAACCAAAAAACAATAGTGGAATAATAATAGACACAATAACAATAATACTAATAATAACAATAGTAATCTTGACAATAATGACAGCAAGAATTATTAAGAAAATAAACGAAGGAAAAGAACAACAATAAAAACTTTTCTTTTATCCAGCAATAATGCTTAAATAGTTCTTGATAATCACTAATTTGTGAAAAAAAGGTTGATGAAAAAGTATGATGAAAGAATAATAATACTAATATTAATAATAATTGTTTTATTATCAATAACTATTCTAAGATTAACAACACAAACAATAACTGGAGAAGTAGGAAAAAATGGAAAGGGACCATTACTAAGCCCTACTGATGATAAAATACTAATTGGTGGAGAAGGATGGGCGGGGGAAACAACGCAACCAGCAGCCATAGGTAGCGGACCGGGATCAGACGCCCAAGCAATAGCCCTGTCAGGAATAGTACCTCACCAAAGATTTGACAACGAATTTAATGTTGGAATAACAGCAGGCCACATGAACGAAATAGACAGAGTAGAATTCTCAGTAAATAACGGGCCATGGAAAATAGTAAAAGAAGAAAGCCTAAACCCACAAAACGGAATAATAGAATACTGGGCAACAGTAAAAGCAGAAAACATCGGGTACGACGGACAAATAGAAGTAAGAGCAATAGCATACCCCAAAGTGGGAATACCAAGAGTAGTAAGTGGAATGTATCTAGTAGCTAATTACGGACACACGATGGAAGAAAAAGAACCAGTATACGTATCACCAACAGGAAGCGATACTACTGGTGACGGAACAAAAAATAATCCCTTACAAACGATAGGCTTCGCAGCGTTAGTGTTAAATGGAAGGTACGGAAACGTAGATGGAGCAGAGATACTACTAGAAAAAGGAGAATACGCATGGGCATGTTCACTATGGCCAACATCGAACAATGGGTGGGGGCCACAACCATTTGAATGGTTAACAATAAAGCCAGCACCGGGGGTGGGAAGAGAAGAAGCTATTATTAACGGTCCGTGCAACGGACTAAAACTAGTATATGGGGGAGTAAAAATACAAGGCCTAACACTTAAACATGCTCTATCAACAGATAACGGGGGAAATGGACAAGTATATAGAATATGGTTTGATAACACACTACACGACGGAAGAGGGGGGAGTGGTCAGGGGACAATAGAGGGAGGATTCACAGAAAAATATATGACCGGAAGCGAAATAATAGAGTTCGCGAGAGGACCGATAGGGTTCCTATTAGTAGAAAAAGTTATAGAAAGAGACATGTGGTCGCAAGCATACCACAGCGACCAGCATGTAAGATACTCGAAAACTTTCAGAATAAACGGAGGGAGTAATATAGGACATATGGGCCCTGATGGACTTCCAGAACACCCCGACATAACATTTCAAAATATTGCAGAAAACGTAGCATTCGTAAACGTAGAAGTATACGACGCACAAGGAGACGAAGAAGGAAGCGGAGCACAATCAATATTCTACCAAGGGGGAACATACAGGAAAGACCAGCTTTTCAAAAACGTGATATTTATAGGAGGAAATAATTACTGGCAAGTAAAAAATTTAGAACACATAATAATAAAGGATTCAATACTAGCGGGACCAATAGCATTAGGATTATATGATCCAGTAATAATGAAAAATGTTCTGATAGAAGGAAACATACTAAATTCTGTAATAAACTCAAACACAGGACCAGAAGTAAGACCTTGGGAAGAAACATTAGCCGAATGGAGTGGAGCATTCAAAAATAATCATTATACATGCACAAACTGTGGTGAATGGCAGAAGTTAGGAACACACACAACAGGAGACCCAGGATTCGTGGACCCAGCAAACAACAATTACAGACTAAGAGAAGACTCAATACTAAACAATAGAAAACAAAAAACATCAAAATATGATATTGAGGGAAAAGAAAGAGGAGAAACAACAGCAATAGGGCCATACGCAGGAATAAGCGAAACACCACCAACTGGTGTATCAGAAACGTGCACTCAAGGAACAGCAAACAAAGTTGAACAATACGGGATCACTTGGTTTTTTGATGCTTGTTACACAACAGGACAATTTGCTAACGGAGACTGGTGGGTTTTAGGACCAGTAACAATTAATTCCATAACACCAGAATATAATGATGGAAGAAACGGGTACGAAATAAACCCTGTTACTAATGCTCAAGGATTTGACTCTAGAGGCGGAGGATGGGACCCAAGCCTAATACCAACTTTACCAAGGGTAGTTGGAGGAGACTCTTCAATAATAAAAGTTATCAGTTTTACAGAATGTCAACGCAGTAATCATGTCTGTTTAGATACAGCAGCAATACTAACAGTATTAAAATCCGTTCCAGAACTTGAAGGATCAACAACATTTAGACCAGGATATTCAGGAACAGAAAAACGCTTTTACAAAACAACAGACCTAAAAACAGAAATTCTGCCCTCATTACCAAGGCCGTCAAGTGCTCCAAGCCTCCAAACTTTAGCAGCGAGCATTCAAAGAGTACAACTTGAAGCTGTAGCCGGGTGGACATCAAGAGTATTACACCCAGAAAAAAATATGCCCAACTACGGTTCAGACATCGCAGTAGCGAACAATGAAGCAGGACTTGGACTAATGCTTGATTATACCATAGAAGAAAAAATGCCATTACTAATAAATTATGTTCAAGATGGTATAGACATAGAAGCGAATCTCCGAAGAGGAGTAAACTTCAACGGTGATGGAGGAGGGCATGGGGTTGGACGCTTAGCACCAATTGCTTTCACAGCAAAAATACTCGATGCACCAGAAATCTTTACCACAATAGAAAACGCTGGTAAAAGTGGCTTTTCCGAAACTGACAGTGTCGGTACTGGAAAAGATGGTAGGCCACTTTGGGGTCAACCAAGTCCTTGGGGGAGCGTACTAATGTACTGGAGAAATCTAGACCTAGAAACTTACTATAAATATGGAGGTTCACTAACACTACCTGACCCTCACGAAATTATCGACGGAGGAGACCTACCATCAGGGGGTTATCAGGACTGTTGCGTTTCACAACCAATAAAAGGGTCGGCACTAATATTTGATCTTATGAACATCCCACTAAACCAGTACACGGAATCATTTGTTAAATATGCTGATAGATGGGTAACTTTCGGAGTATGGGCAGAAGACACTTGCGCACCATTTGATGGAAACTGGGAAAATTATGGGGTAACATTCGGACCAGACGGAACGACTGATAAAGACGGTACACCAAACTGCGTACTAGACAAAGACCCGAGTGACGGAATAGGAAGATTCCCCTACCTTCATGGAACAAGAAGGGACAGCGGATCATACAGAAGTAACTTCGTTGATGACATGTGGAGGTTATATAGAGGACCAGTTTATCCAGATACGCCAACACCAATAGACGCATACCCGCCAGTTATTTCAAATGGTAATCCAAGAAGAACATTACTCGTAGGAACAACACAGGCAACACTATCAGTAACAACTGATGAAGCAGCAACGTGCAAATACAGCACGATAGAAGGAACAAGATACAACAGCATGACACAGACCTTTACAACAACGGGAGGAACAACACACACTATAACAGTTACGGGTCTGGAAAACGGAAGAAATTATAACTATTATGTTAGGTGTCAAGACGCATCATCAAGAAATAACCAAAACAGATTTGATTACCCAATAACATTTGCTACTGGAACAGAAGCACCAAAAGGAATAGGAGCAACATTAGGACTTATCGCTTACTACACTTATAACAAAGACCAGATTTCAGAAAACACCGCTATAGACCTATCGGGAAATAATAATCATGGAACAATGATAAATAATCCAAAAACTGTAAAGGGGAAACTGGGAGAAGCACTAGAATTTAACGGGGCAAACCATGTAATGTTATCAGAAGAAAATTTTAATTTAGTATCAGGATTAACCATTGGTGCATGGATTAGCATAACTGACCCTTCTATAAACCAAGTCATTCTTACTCGGGGTAATGTTTGGGGAGCAAGTCCCGCACAACAAGTATTTAATGAGCGAGTCCAAGGCAACAAAATCGTATTCCAAACTTCAGATAAAACCACTCCTAAAACTATAGAGTCAACATCAGTACTTACCCCTAACACTTGGTACTTTGTTGTTGCAACATTTAACGGAGAAGAAATCTCACTTTACATAGACGGAAATAAAGAAAGTACAGCTACCACCGGATACTCCACGCTAAACTCTAACCCAGAATATAGCAAGAGCGGAACGGCAATAGGTGTAAATCCAAACTATTGGAACCCAAAAGACTACGAAGGGTTCTTCACAGGGACAATAGATGACCTTCGCGTCTATAACAGAGCACTAACAGAAGCAGAGATACTAGAAATCTATAACCTAAAAGAAATCGCCATCCCATCACCTTCTTGCACTGACAACATAAAGAACGGTGAAGAAGAAAGAATAGACTGCGGTGGAAGTTGTAAAACATGCACTCCTAAAACAAAACTAGAAGAATTCAGAGATAAATTTGACGGAGAAACAACAGACTTAAACAGCATTGCAGACTTGAGCAAAGTTAACAATCTAAAACTAGAAAAAACTGGGCTTGGACATATAGCTTTCAATAGAGAAATAGATTTCAAAAGGAACGATAATACTTTAACAGTAGAAAATGTTGCTGATAAAATAAACACTTACATAAAAATCTTTGACAAGATACTTGACGGATACTATGGAGTATCAATAGACTCGCAAGCAATGCCAGAACTAAAAGACCACGGAGCAACAATAACACTAAAAGTGGGAGGAGGAAAAAACATTAATAACCTAAAAGTAGAACAAGACGGAAAAGTCTGCCCTAGCTGCAAAATAAACAGTTATGATAGTAATACAGGATTATTAACATTCACAGTAGACCACTGGACAAATTACACAGTAATAGAAACAAACACGAGCAGTAATGAAACAAACAACAGTTACACACAACCATCCAGCGGAAGTAACGTCGGAGGGGGATATGGCGGTGGAAGCGGAGGAGGATCAATAGTTAAGAAGAACGCAACTAGCAATAACAAAACTATAGCACAAGCGCCACCAATAATATCCCTAACGGGGCAAAACAATAATGCTATAGAAACACTAAAAGAATTAGGAGAAGAAGTAAGCAAAAATTATGAAGAAAAACCAAAAAACGCAGGAATAATAATAGACACAATAACAATAATACTAATAATAACAATAGTAATCTTGACAATAATGACAGCAAAAACAATAAGAAAAATAAAAGAAGGAAAAGAACAACAATAAAAACTTTTCTTTTATCCAGCAATAATACTTAAATAGCTTGGGATTATTGTAAATTTGTGAAAAAAAGGTTGATGAAAAAGTATGATGAAAGAATAATAATATTAATAATTATAATAATAGCTTTGTTATCAATAACTATTCTAAGACTAACAGAACAAACAATTTCTGGAAAAGCAGGAAAAGATGGGAAAGAAGTTGATCTAAGCCCTCCAATTAATCTGCCATTAACCCCTGTGGGACTTACCGCTTTAGCCGATTCTCCATCAAGTATAACACTCTCATGGGATTTTTCTGCTGATGCCAGTAGTTATTTACTTGAAAGAAGCAGATCGCCATATACTGGATTTGAACAAATTTATGATGGTTCTGATTTATCATTCAAAGACAACGGTCTAAAAAGCAACACGTATTATTATTATCGTATTAAAGCTAGAAACATTATTGGAGACTCAGGTTATACTGCTGATTCTTGGACAAGTACACAAAGAAACGGACCAATTCCTGATGCGCCTAAGGGGGGTATAAATAGCGAATGTTACGACGGAATAGACAACGATAATGACGGATTAGTTGATACTTTAGATAATATGGGAGTAACTGAAGGAATGAACGGCGCTTCTCTTGGTTGCTTTGGTCCAAACTCCATGGAATCATCTAATACAAACATCGGAGAAATAAACCAATTCGGATTTACACAACTGACACCAAGTTCAGACACAATTATTTATTATGTTAGCTCAACAGGCAACGACGCTAACGACGGTTTAAGTCCTCAGAATCCTATTAAGACTCCTATTTATGCTACTGCTAAACTCCGTAATGGTTATTCTGATTGGGTACTTTTCAAAAGAGGTGATGTTTTCGAACCTAAAATTGGTAATGAACGTGGAGAAATACCCCCTCTTCCTAGTGGTGGTAATCCTCTTCCTGCTAGTTGGGGTAATTTTGTTACAACTAGTGCTGGTCGCTCTATCGCTGAACGACAAGTTATTGGTTCCTACGGTTCTTCCTTTGTTAGACCTATAATACAAAATGGTATGGCAAGAAGTAGCAGCTACACAGCATTTGTCGGGCTACATTTTGATCGTCCAGCTGAGAGGGGTGATATGAATACTGGTATGAGTTTTAATTCTTATGGTGACGGTATCCTCATAGAAGATAACCATATCTCTAATTACATTATTAATCTGGACGTTACTGGTGGTTCTAATGGAGGCTATACTAACATGGTTATAAGGAGAAATATTGTTGTTGACGCTCATTCTTCTGATGGTAGTGCTTCACAAGGCTTTTCTTCTTATGGTGGTTCTTATAGTATGCTTGTTGAAGCAAACCTTTTTGATCATAACGGCTGGAAAGAAGAAGTGCCTGGTGCTGAGGATAGCCCTTATAGCCATAATACCTATTTTGCTGGAGGAACTATTAATCCCATATATAAGGATAGCATCTCATCAAGGTCATCTAACGTAGGCTTAAGTGCTCGTAGTGGAGGATTCTTCGATAATAACCTATTATTAAACAATCCTATAGGGATAGGAGTAGGTTATTTCCCATACAATGAAAGAGCAGTAGGAGAAGTAAAAAACAACGTTATCTTAGACGGAAGAAACATTGTAGGAACACCAGAAGAAAATCCTAGAAGCCCTCAAGGCTGGGGCATTTCTATCTCTGCTGCTAGCGGTATTGAAATTTCTAATAATGTTGTAGCGCACCAAAAAAGCGGCGGCGGGCCAGTAGCTATTCTTGTTAGCGGAGGTTACAGCACAGGTTTAGAAATCCATGACAACAAAATTTATGATTGGTCGCCAGGGATTATCTTCGATTATAACGCTTATAGTTCACCAAACAACATTTATAATAATAATCTCCAAGAACCAAACGGAGGACAATTAATATACCATAATAATGGGGATTTATTAGGAACCGAAGTTTTTTCATATGCTAACAATAAGTATTATTCTGCTTCAAGTCCAGAATCATGGTTCGGTTTTGGTACTAGCTTTAATGTAAACTTTGCTGATTGGGAATCTAAATCTCTTGAAGTAGGGGGAATTTCTGAAAGAACAGCCTTTTTAGATCCTGATCGTGACATCTCAACATATATGAAATCATTAGGGATGACACAAACACTAGAAACATTCCTAACAGAAGCAAGAAAACAAAGCAAGTATAACTGGAGAGAAGAATACACAGCTAAAGCAGTAAACGATTACATAAGAGAAGGATTCAAAACAACAGAAGAAACAAATACTCAATGCGGAAATAGTGTTGTAGAAGCAGGGGAACAATGTGATGATGGAAACATAATAAATAGTGATGGGTGCTCAAACGTATGCAAAACAGAAACAACTACCACTACTTGTACATCATTCACGTATTCACAATGGGGAGCATGCATATCAAATAATCAACAATTAAGAACAGTAACAAGTAGCAGCCCGCAAGGATGCACAGGAGGAAACCCTCAAATAACACAAAGTTGCACTTACCAAACATGCGGAAATAGTGTTGTAGAAACAGGAGAAGAATGCGATGACGGAAACAATAATGATTTAGACTCATGTGATAACAAGTGTAAGATAAACACTGTGAAAGACCCAACATGTAGTGATAAGATAATGAATGGTGATGAAACAGGAATAGACTGCGGAGGATTAACATGCCAAGCATGCACAACAACAA